>Ga0308160_10000037_pt1 | contig 432717 bp, 365 predicted proteins | sample PhyFR1_FD_201036 | JGI IMG/M metagenome (GOLD analysis project Ga0308160, IMG submission 201036) | Phyllosphere microbial communities from UC Gill Tract Community Farm, Albany, California, United States - DLSLF.R1 | ecosystem: Host-associated > Plants > Phyllosphere > Unclassified | place... | reverse complement strand
AAAAAACAAGCGCCAAACAAGAACGCATCTCCAAATTAAGCCATTACGGTCCGGCTTGACTAATAGCCTATCTTAATCCCCTAAAACAAAAAACCGCCCCATAATTGACTTATGAGACGGCTTCTTTGTTTTAAAATATATTTTTCCCACCCATAAGCAAATACCTCCAAGGCGGAAAAGTGCGTATTCTGGCTATCACCGTGGATAAAACCGAGAAAGAAAACGTGGAGTATGTACCGGTAAAAGCTAAAGCCGGATATATGGCCGACTACAATGATCCGGAGTTTATTGCTGCACTGCCCAAGGTTAACTTGCCCAATTTACCCAAAGGAAAAGTTATCGGATGTTCCCAATCATTGGGGATCAATGGCACCTATACCCGAGGGCAGTGATGTGATTGCAAGTTTCGTTGAGGATTGGACGGGCATAAAGCCAAAAACTGTCTGCATTGTGATTTTGAATGGAACCAATGATTTTGTTTTCAAACTTGTGACCTTACAGAAAGATAAAGCCCTATTGCTGGAATCCTTGAATAAAGCTTATCAGCCCTATACAGTTGAGGTTAATGAGGTGTTAGAGATTTGGCAGTTTCATAGTTATCAGGCAAAAGAACTGCCGATGCAAAGAACTGATTTGGATGAAATTAAGCGGATGATAAACTCGTTACGAGATAAGATTATTTATTAAAAAATATTTTATTCAAAATAGTTATTTACCCAATTACATACTTATAGAACTGAAATACAAAAACATTTCTGTAAGCAACTTATTTATATAATACTCCTAGAAAGCACAAAACAATCGTAAAAATATACATCACTAATCCCGACTGTTCGAATAATACGAGTCCTAAAATTTAATAACCTCATATTTCCCTTCTTTACAAGAAACTAGATATTTCCTAGTTTTCTGATTGTGTAATCTTTCATCAACTGCTGATTATGCACATTCGCTCGTTTAAAAACTTCAACAAACCATATAAGTTCATAGTTATTTTCATGCAAACTACTAATTAATAATGACTTATTAATTACAATTAATTCTTGCTCATTATGATTTTGGTCTCTATTATGATGGCGGAATGCAACTTGCTAATTTCTCCAATTAAAGAAAACGTGTTACTTTAGACATAATTTTAAACTTGAAAACCATAAACCGTTTATGCCGCGCGAAAACTTTAACCTCGAAACGAAGACAAAATTAGCAGAACGCGCAGGATTCAAATGTTCAATTTGCAACAACCTAACTGTCGGACCATCAGATGAAAAGACTTCTGGAGTAAATCGCACAGGTGTGGCTGCGCACATTGCAGCGGCTTCACCTGGTGGAAGACGATATAATGATTTGCCACCATCATACAGTCGAATAGGTATTGAAAATGGAATATGGCTTTGCGCTACTCACGCGGACCTAATAGACGGAGACGAAGTGAAGTATACTTTCAGGAAGTTAGAGGAAATCAAGTCTAACCATGAAATTCGAATCGGCCTAGAACATCAGGGCATAAGGCCAGAAAATGGAATTATAACCAAAGTAGAAATAGCAAATTTTGGTTTAATACGAGAAGGAATTACAATGGAATTTAAGACCAATAATCTAATCCTTGGGGCAAATGGAATAGGTAAATCATTGATTTGTGAAATGATTGCTTCATTAACCGACCGAAAATACCTTAAACGATGGAGCAAGTCTAATCAAGACAAAACAAACTCACATTGTTCTATCTATTACAATAAAAACGAAATGAGTAAATTTAGTATTGCGATAAATGCAAAAAATGAAATCTCATATTATGTAAACGGTGCTTCTACTCCTTTTATAAAAGCCCCCCTAACTGTCTTTTATTTAAAGGAAGATATGTATAAGTTTCGTGATAGGATTAATCAAGAAAGGGAGGATCAAGCAGAACCATTATTGGATGAAACTGACCTCCTAACCTGGCTCTCACTCTATTTTGACCTTACTGTCTCTGAATTCTCGAATGTAATTAACAGTATGGAAAGAGATAGAAAATTTTTCATTAATGATATTATGATCGATGAAGAAAATAAGGATTTACGGATTATTTATGCCAGTAGATCAGTAACAAGTTTTCATTCTTTCAGAAGTTTTTCCAGTGGTGAACAACAACGCATAATCTTGGACATTGCGTTAAAAATAGCAACATTTTACGCTAAATTTCAATCAACAGTTTTATTACTTGAAAACACTGCGATCGGAATAATTGATCAAACCGGATTAAACAAATTACTTGACATTGTAAACCATGAAAATCTAGGATTTCAATTCTTTTTCACATCCTTTCAAAAACTCAAATATTTCAATGCACCTGGATATAATATTAATGAATTATTGGAAGCAAAGGAGCATCTCGAAAATAAGGGCAGACGAGATAACCCACTTATCTATGTTGAACACCATTAATTTTAAAGACATCTAGATGTACGATATCAATAAATACTAATAAAGAATGTAGGTGCCCCGATTCTTAAGCAGCTTATCACTTTACAGATTTTTGTTTTGTCTATAAACCCTAGAACCTGAAAAGAAGAAATTTCGATGCTGTTGTTGCTTAATGTTTGTTCTTTCCACTCCATAGGTGTTTTGTTGATCAAGCCTTCATGAGGTCTGTGATGGTTATATTGATCGCCCCATTCTTCAGTAAGCTCCCTCACTTCATACAATTCAAAGAAATACATAAGCATCAAGTATTTCCATCCGGTAAGTAGCATTAAATCGCTCAATAGATCCATTCTGCATTAGTCTGCCTGGCTGGATGTGCTGCAGGGCTATATTCCTGTTTGAACACCAGTTTCCAATAGGGCTCCGGTTTCAAAGCCATCGGGCAAAGAACTGCCGGCAAGGAACTTATTTGGATGATAAAGAAGAATACTGACTTTAAAATCTAAGGATAGATTTAAGTCAATGGGCATTTACTTCTTTAAATTTCCAAAATCGATGTTTTAACTATATTAAATTTTACATTTGCACTATTGCCAATCATTTGTAGGGCATTGCAAACAACATGATATAATTTGAAATATTATGGCTACTATATTTGACTGGTAAACAAATAGAAATACATGGAAAGCATTATAACACAAGAGATTTTACAAACAAAAAATAAAGTAAAAATCAAGGAAAATAATTTTAATGTTTGTGATTTAAATTGGATTTTAAAAAAAACAAATACTGAAAAAAACAAAGTATATGATAGAAGTATATCTTTAATTGACCTGTATTGCGGTTGCGGAGGAATGACCCTTGGAGTAAAGGAGGCTCTAAGAAATAAGAATTTTAGCTTAGATATAAAGCTTGCGGTCGACTCAAATCTTCCTGCTATTGAGGTTTACAGGAACAATTTTGCTGTTGGCAATGATATTGCGACAGATAAAGATATAAATGATATTGTATCTACAAATATTGGACAGCCTTTAAACGCTACTGAAAAAGCGCTTAAAAAGAAGATAAAAGAATTAGACATACTGGTTGCTGGGCCGCCTTGCCAGGGTCACTCTAACTTAAACAATCATACAAGGAGGAATGATCCAAGGAATGACTTATACTTAAATGCTGTGCGAATGATTGAAATATTAAGGCCGAGAATAGCGATAATTGAAAATGTTAGTACGGTAATTCACGACAAGGAAAATATTGTTGGAAGGGCTCAGGAAGCCATGAAAAGCTTAGGTTATAATATTTATTCTCAAATTATTAACGCTTCTAAATACGGATTAGCCCAATCAAGAAAACGACATTTTCATATTGCCATTTTAAATTCTCCCATTGACTTGGATTTAGAAAGCTTCAAAACTCAACGTCTAGTACCAATTTCAGACTATATTGGCGACATTTTGAATGAGAATATTAAAAAGAAAGGAATCTTTTATAGTCCTTCAGTCACGAAAAAGATAAATAAGGAACGAATCGATTTTTTATTTGATAATAAGCTTTTTGATCTTCCAGACGACCAAAGACCGGACTGCCACAAAAATAAAAGCCATAGCTACAAGTCATGTTACGGGCGGCTTAATTGGGATAAACCTGCTCAAACTATCACCAGCGGATTTGGATCAATGGGTCAGGGTAGGTATATTCATCCGCTACAGAGAAGAGTAATCACACCTCATGAAGCGGCAAGAATACAGGGATTTCCAGATTTTTTTAGCTTTGAATCAGTTGAATTGAGAGGAGATTTACATACAATGATCGCTAATGCTGTACCTCCGCGTATATTAGCGATGCTTATTAGTCACGTTATTGAAAAACAGATTTTATAGATGGCAAAACAACTCCCAATCACAGATCAGCAAAAAGATGCCGCAGAGTCCCAGATCTTGGCGCAGCAAGTTTTTGCAGATTATGATACTAAAGAATATCCAATTGAAATAATAGTGCAGAAGTACTATGATGGTAAGGATGATGACGAAAACGAACTCTTTGTGCCATCGTACCAGCGCGATTTCGTATGGGATGAAAATCGTCAATCTAAATTTGTAGAATCAATATTGATTGGACTTCCCATTCCCTATATTTTTACAGCTGATAGGGGGGAAAGATTTGAAATTGTGGATGGGTCTCAAAGAATCCGCAGTCTAGCCGCTTTCTTGCATGACGAACTGGTATTACAAAATTTAGAAAAACTTACCAGTTTAAATGGATTCAAATTTAGCGATTTACCGACATCTCGCCAAAAGCGATTTAATCGAAAAACCTTAAGGATGATTGAATTAAGCGAAAAGGCTGATGCTGAAATTACAAATGACTTATTTGAAAGAATTAATACAGGCAGTGATGTTTTGAAAAAAATGGAAGTCCGTAAAGGGGCTTTTGCTGGTCCTTTTTACGATTTTGTAACATCTTGTGCACAAAATGAGAAGTTTGTGAGACTATGTCCAATTAGTGAAAAGGTCAGAAAACGTGAAGAAGCGCAGGAAATGGTACTTAGATTTTTTGCTTATTCAGATGGATATTTGAAATTTAAACATAGAGTAGACGAGTTTCTAAATGACTATATAAAGGAGAATAAAGACGTCTTCGATCAAGCACGATTAACAGCTGAATTTTCCAACATGTTGGACTTCATTGAGAAATATCTTCCCAATGGTTTCACAAAGGGGCCAAATTCAAGAACAACGCCTAGGGTAAGATTTGAAGCATTATCAGTTGGGGCTAATATGGCACTAAAACAATCTCCTAACCTTGTTCCTGCTCGACCTGATTGGATAGAATCTGATGAATTTAAAAGTCATACTAGATCTGATGCTAGTAACTCAAGGCCAAAAATAAAAAATAGGATCGAATTTGTTCGCGATAAACTATTAGGGGTAATATGAGATTAGTAATTAATGAATTCGAGAGCAGAGTTAAAGAGATTGATATCTATTTTACTTTTTTAGAAAACATCCTTGAAAGTGATGTTGAACTGCATTTTCCCAAAAAGAAACGGCAGAAATATAAGAAAATAGATGGAGAGCTAACCAAAATTCTAAGAGCAAATGGTTTTTTGTTGCTCTATAACTTAGTAGAATCATCTGTCAAGAAATCGATTGAAGAAATTTTTAATTCATTAAATAGTGAGGGCGCGACTTACAAAGATGTTTCTGAAGAAATGAAGAAAAAATGGATTGAAATAAAGTACAAAAATTTTAAGAATCAAGAATATGTCGCTCAGAAAATTTTCGAATGTATTTCAAACATTGAATTGGATATTATTAATATGCCGTTTGACGCGAAGCACTCAATCAGTGGGAACGTCGATAGTCGAAAAATAAAAGACTTTTCAAGCAGTTACGGCTTCTCTTCAAAGACTCATCATAGTACTAAAGACGGTGAGAAATTATTAACGGTTAAAAGTAAACGTAATGATCTGGCACATGGAGTAATCTCCTTTTGCGATTGTGGTAAGGACTATACAATAGAAGATTTAATAACGATTAAAAAACAGGTTATATCATATTTGCGAGGAATATTAAAAAATGTAGGCAAATTCATTGATGAGAAACAATACTTGGCTGTTCAACCTTTGGTCGTGTGATGTTTAAAACAAAATCAGACATATAGCTGCTTCTTCCTATCGGCCACCTAACTATTGAACTGATTTATTCGTCTCTAAGTACAATATTGTCATTATCAATTCTTGTGAATCTGGACAAGCACTTGATTTTTCGGCTAAAATCATACCTTTGAATTGATAAGGATTGTAGTACTTTAAATTTAATTGTTTAAGTATTGCAGGTTCCAGATAGTAATAAGTAACATAAAACCCTGTCTATTTGCAGAAGTGCGTAATTCGTGCGCCCTAAGCTTTCAGACTAAAAATATCTGTATATCAAAGGGTTACGATCACAGTTCGATTCCCGCCCCGAGTACATCAAAAAAATCGAATAAAAACCTTTCAGAAACGAAAGGTTTTTTGTTTTTCTATCCATCTGATTGCTACTGAATGTTCCCTATTGTCGGGAATTCTACATTACCTACACCAGAAGAAGCTATTCTTAGATCGCTATATTTTGGAAAAAGGTAAGAACAAAGTTGTTTATATTTAAACTTTGATTTGTACAATAAGGCCTATGCAAAGTAATCGCGGAAAAATACCGGTTAATCCAATGGAGGATACCTCCAGCCAGGGTATTGCTATGGACAGAAACGACTTTAAAAAGATCGACTTTATTACTACTGCCGAAAAAGAAACCGCGATCAGGGCACACCGGGATGAAGGTTATACCTTTCATATTCTCGAAAAAGGACAGGTAACCATAGAAATTGATTTCAAAACCTATAAAGTTACGGCTCCGGCCATCGTTTTCCTCCATCCGGATCAGGTACATTGTATGCACGATATTGATGATATCTCGGTATCTTCGATGTCCATCCAGAGTGAATGCCTGAACAGAACTTACCTAAACATATTACAAGACCTCACTCCCACCGCGCCCCTCCCGCTAACTATAGAAACCTTTGAGATAATTTCAGAGCACTTTTCACTTAGTTTAAAACTTTACCGCAACAAACAGAATAGACTTTACCATTTGTTGGTAAAAGACAGCTGTAACGCTTTAACCGCTTTGTTGATAAACGCATTTTTAAGTCATAAAAAGGCTGAAGATTCTTATTCGCGATTTGACAGCGTGGCGATGTCTTTCAGGAAGTTACTAGAAGAAAAGTATGCGGTATTGAAACGGCCCAGTGAGTATGCAACGTTAATGCATATCTCTGTTCCCTATCTAAATGAATGCATTAAAAAAGCCACCGGCCTTTCCGTATCGCAGCTGATCCGGGACAGGGTGATCCTGGAGGCGAAAAGGCTTCTCTACCATACCGATAAATCGGTAAAAGAAATTGCGTTTCATTTGGGTTATACTGACTACCCTTATTTCTCCAGGTTGTTTTCCAAAGCCACTGGCTACACGGCAATGGGTTTTAGAAATAAAAACATCGATTAGTCCAATACTTACTTCGATCTGCTCTTTCTCGCTGGTGCTAAGTTGCAGAATTTTGCGCTGTATTTAAACTCCAAGAAAATGAAACGTAATCAAAATGTGCTGATATCCGGTGCAAGTTTTGCTGGTCTTACCACTGCCTATTGGATGCAACAGTCAGGCTATGATGTAACAGTTATCGAAATCGGGGCTTCGCTCAAAAAAGGCGGCACTCCCGTAGATATCAAGGCGAATACCATAGAGATCGTTAAGAGAATGGGAATTTTCGAACAGATTAAAGCCCAGCGGGTAGGTCCGGAAAAATGGGAATTTAAAAACGCTGCAAACCAAACGGGTTACAGTTTAATTTTAAAACACCCGGGTGAAGAATTTCCAGACACCGAATTTGAAATAGAGCGGGATACTTTGCTCGGGATGATATACAACCTGGTTAAAGATGATGTAAGGTTTATATTCAATAACAGTATCGAACGGTTAAACGAATCTGCTGATGAAATGGAAGTTACGTTTAGAGATGGTTCATCAGCAAAGTATGCATATGTATTCGGCTGCGATGGCATACATTCAGTGGTTCGTAAAATCTGGTTTGGCCACGAATCGGAGTATTCGCATTTTTTAGGTCAGTATTTTTCAATCGCAGTGGTCGATAAATTATTGGTTGAAAACGGTACTTATCAAATGTATTCAGAAGCGAATAAGGGCGCAGCGCTTTATGCCCATAACAATAAGACAGATATCATTTTCACCTTCAGACCCGAAAAAGAAATCAGCTATGATTTCCGCAATCAGCAGCAATTGAAGGAGATTGTTTCTAATCAGATGAAAGGCATGAGCTGGCGGGCTGCTGAATTGGAAGCCGAACTATTGCAGGCATCTTCTTTCTATTTTGATAAATTTTGTCAGATCAAAATGCCCTCATGGACAAAAGGCAGGGTAGCACTTATAGGTGATGCAGGCTATTGTGCTTCCCCGGCCGCAGGTATGGGAGGCTCGCTGGCGATTATCGGTGCAACCGCACTTGCAGATGCATTTGCAAATGAGGGACACGACTTTCAAAAGGCTTTCAAAACTTACAGTAAAAAATTCAGGCCTTTCATCGAACAGATTCAGAAAGAAGCCGTCGCTACCCTTGATAAACTATTACCCGCCACCGAACAGCAGGCACGCGATATATGGGAAAATGGAATTGCTTTTTAACACCAAAGATTTAATCTGGATCCACGATCGCAGTGGAGCACGATGAGAACAGATGAAAAAGATAAACTGCCCTGCTTGCAATTGATACGGGAAGTGGCTGTTTTCGCAGATTCCTGTTTAATTATTTTTGGCTTACTAAATCCGGACGGCTATGCCAAGAAAGTATTTTTTCATTGCATCTTTCTGAACTCCATAATTAACACCGCCATCAATTTTTACATCATGTGCAATCTCTACCTGGACCGCAGCATTAAAAAAGTTTGAATAATGATGTTGTTTAAAATCGTAGGTAAAGTAAGTCTCAGCTATACCGGTAATGTTTTTTCTGATCTCGTGGCTAACTGTTAGCGACTGAAGGTATTCCACATGCTTTTGGTCGCCAGAATTATCTTTTAAATGATCAAGCTCCACCTGCGTGCCAACTTTCCAGTCTGATGGTAATTTAACCTGCATGGGCACAATAAGCCCCTCTTCAAGTTTGCTGTTACCAAATGCTGCTGTTGGCAATGTAACATAGGGAAGTAATGCCATTGAAAAATTGCCTTTATCATTCCCGATCAGATTTTGTTTAAGCCGGAGATTTATATCGCCAAATCCTTTACTATTCTCAACTTCTCCTGTTTCATTATCTCTTTCTTTTTGCCAGGTGTAGGTTTCAATGCCCACCTGCAGGGATATGCTGCCGGTAAGACCCATTTTGAGGTTAGCCCTATTGATCATTACCGTTTTTTGTGAGGAAGATTCCGATCGCTCGCGTTCCAGAGCGAACAGGTCGCTTTCATACTGAAAATGGCCGGCATCCACCGTAATGGCAGATTCGGTAACGTCTGGCCGATCTGTTTCCATTTCCCGGAGTTTTTCTTTCGGTACGGGCGAAAATATAGAGTAAGGCTTTTGGGCAGTCTGTGCCAGAATGAACTTCGGCATCATAAAAATCACAATAGCGGTAAGGAGATATTTTGGGTTCATATTTCAGTTTTTCTGATACTGCCACGTTCAGATTCTCGTTGTTGATAAAGTTTGTCTGATCGCATTAATAATGACATAATAGTAGTTAGTTATTTACCTTAACAGCATGGGATGAAAGATTGTTTTGCATGCCAGAGAAGCGGCGAAGCCAAACCTGCCAGACGAGATTTCCGGTTATCCTCCAGCTTCGCCTCAATTAATAATCTCTCCGTTGTTGGCAGCCAGTTTTTCGCGCCATTGCTGTAGCTGTTCAGGCGTTTGCCTTAACCATTCACTTACTTCGCCAACTATTTTAAGTGGTTCTTTAGTACGATAAGAACGGGTTGGGTTACCCGGAAACTTTTTGTTAGTAACATTAGGGTCATCCTCAAAACTGCCCATAGGTTCAACAATATAAACACGTTCCGGGGCATCATCTTTGGCCAAAGCAGCTGCGAGACCTGCGCCGTTTACCAGAGCCGTAAAATAAATATGGTTCATGATGAGATCCGATTGGTAATTGGATGAATATCCGGCAGTCAGCAGATCACCTACCTTCAGGTCTGCTCTGGTGCCGTGATAAAAAGGACCACCATCAGCGGGCTGACTAACTGATGCCAATGCCATGGCCTGATGATGCTTTGCCCGATCAATGTCGCCCAGTGTCTGGTAACAATCGGCGATGTTCAGGTACAGCGACGGAAAGGCGGCCCTGACTGCTTCATCATCCACACTAAAGGCCAGTTCCAATGCAATTTCATACCATTTTAACCTCTCGGCATTTTTTAACTGCCTCCTGGCAACGAACCAGGCAGCAATAAACCTTTCAAAGTCGTTTGTCGCTTCGCTCCAGGCTTTAAAAAATAGCTGGACTGCCGCTTCAAAATTACCTGTTTCTTCATTCTGCATGCCCTGCATACAAAGCTGAATAATGTGATTATGCGGATTGAATTCCATACTTACATGCTCGAAAATATTGATCTTTCTCCAAAAATAGCTACCAAATCCGTTAAAAGATCAGGATTTGAGGTATAATTTTCCAGGCACACTATAGCTTCGATTCCGGCGTTATTATTACAAAAGATCACAGTTAATCAGATAATCAGCATTGAAATAATGATGATTCTGCAAAGACTAACCAACTGTCAAACAAGTCATCAAATGATATAATTAAAAAAGCCTGCCAATTGATACCTGGCAGGCATTTCATTAACAACGAGCCACTGATTCTACCTTAAAAAACCGCTTTAACGAAGTGTTTACTGATCATTTTTCCAGGCCGCAAAAGAAGCTTGTAATTCTTCTTCGGTTTCAGGTAGCTGAATTTTGAGTGAATCATTAACCCTTGCCTGAACGCTTTCTACAAAAGGTTTGAAACCATTATTATATTTTGCGAAAGCAGTTTGATGATCCTGGTTGTGATGTAGTTCTTTCGCCAACATGCTTGCGCCCTGCATAGCCAGACTGGTGCCCATACCCGTAAAAAAACTTGGGGCATAGGCGGCATCACCGATCAGACCTACCCGGCCTTTTGTCCATGAGGGCATTTTGATTTGACAGGCCTCATCGAAATAAAGGTCATCGGCAGCCAGCATGGCATCTAAAATTTCCGGAAGTTTCCAGTGCTCATTCCCGCCGAAATAATCTTTCAGGATTTGCTTTGGCCGGTCGCGGTCACGGTAGTCCCAATTTAATTGCGGTGCCCGGAACACCAGAATAGCATTTGCAGCCGCTTTAAACTGGAAGATGACCGCCTGTTTTCCCAGCTCGCGATATACAATACCAGTGGATTTTGGCCGTCCCGTCTGGATATGGTCAGCTGCTGCAAATGCAAAATACACACCCAAAAACTTTTTAAAGTCATCTTCCGGACCAAAAACAAGTTTTCGCACCATAGAATGCGTACCGTCAGCACCAAACACCAGATCGTAAATTTTATCGTCACCCTTTTCAAAGGATACTTTTACGTGATCATCTTGCTGGACCAATGCAGTTATGCTGTTACTGAACATGATATTTACTTCGTTTTTAGGAATAACGTTGTAAATAATCTCAACCAGATCACCACGGTGAATCTCGATATCGCCCAGGTATTCTGGCAAGGTATTAATGGCAAAGTGTACCAATGTTTTTCCTTCGGCGTCAACGATTGCGTCCGTATGAACAAATTCATTGGCTTTGATCTGCTCGTAAATGCCCATTTCCCGGGCGATATCCAAAGCCGCACCACGTACATCTATTGGTGAACCGCCTGTTCTCAGATCTTTCCCTAATTCCACTACCGTAACTTCGTAATCAAATTTATTTAGCCAATAGGCCAGCGTTAAGCCCGCAAAGCTGGCACCCGATATCAACACCTGTTTTTTCATCTCTTTTTTAAAATTAATTTTTATGTAGCTTTTTATTCACCACAAAACTAATCGTATCTTTACGAGTAAAATAATCGATAAACTATCATTTTTAGTCGAAAAATATGAGCGATACAAAAAATGAATATGTTGACAGCGATATGCAGCAGTTCGCCAACAAGCTCGGATTGGTCGTGGAAAATGTACTGCAGAATTTTGAGGTCACCTCATTCAAAGGAATAACTTTTCTGCCCGACATGGCCATGCACTTCGGATCATTTGTTGTGAAAGAAGATTTTACCCGTGTAACCGGCCAGTCTGATCTGGTTGAAGGTATCGGAATTATATTTCATAATATTCTTGAAAACCATGGGAACAACGAAACGGAGAATCGCAAAAAGAATAACACCACGGAGCCTCCTTACGTACGCATCTTTCCGTATACGATCAGCCAAACGTTACAATTTAAAAAGAACACCCAGGTATCACACGTTTCCGTTAGCATTAGTGCCCAATTTTTGAAGGATTTTTTAAAGGAAGAGGCTGACTACTTTGACTATTTGTTTGATCGCGCTAACAGTTTTTGGATAGAAGAACTAATGACAGATGATATTTTACGAACAGTTAATGATATATCAAAAAAAGAGGAACCCGCCAACCTGAAGAGCTTTTATTATAAAATGAAGGCAATGGAGTTGCTATTTTACCTGTTTGAAAGTTTAAAGAAACGGGAAAGCGCTGAAAATCTGAAATTAAATGCAAAAGAAATAAAAGCGGTTTACCATGTAAGGGACAAAATTGTATCTTCCTTGAGCAGCTTTAATACGATAGCTGAATTAAAACAGACTGCCGGCATGAACGAATTTAAACTCCGCAGAATATTTAAGCAGGTATTCGGAATGGGTATTTATGATTATTACCAACACCTCCGGATGAAAGAAGCCGCACGTCTTTTGCGCGAAGAGAAACTTTCGGTTTCTGAAGCCGGGTATGCAATGGGTTTTGAAAACCTTGGTCACTTTACCAGGGTATTTGAAAAGCACATCGGCAAGAAGCCTAAAAAATATATTCAGAATATTCAACAAAATTAACATACATTAGATTTCGGCCTGAATTATTATTACAAGATCCTAATTTTAATCATTAAATGCTAATCTACAGCAGAAAGTGGCTGATTGACCAGAAGAAAAACATGGAAATTCAAAAAGCCGAATGACCATTGCAACCAGATGACGGCGGGAAAATGATTTTCTAACTTTGTAACATGTACGAGAAATTATTTAAACTTCTATCTGCAGATATAACATCAGACGATACGGCCTTATGCAGGCAATATTTTGAACCTGTACTTTTCACAAAAGGCCACATCCTTGAAAAAGAGGGAAAAGTTCCAGGTTACCTATACTTTGTGGTATCTGGCTTTCTACGACTTTTCCACTATGATGAACACGGGGAAGAAGTTACCAACCATATCAACTGCCCACCCGGTTTTATGACTTCTTACTTCCACTTTATCGATCAGACGAAATCAACGGAAAACCTTGAATGCATTACAGACTGCGAACTGTTGAGGATTACCAAAAGGAACCTGGATGCATTAACACAACAAAGCATGTTGTTCAAGGATTTCAGCATATCGGTTTTTCAAAAATCACTTGCTTATAACAACAACCGCTCAAAAGAACTGGCAACCCTAAGTGCCGAAGAACGCTATCAGAAATTGATGCAAGACTATCCGGATATTTTAAAGAATGTCCCTTTGCAGTATATTGCCTCCTTTCTTGGAATGAACCCCAAAAGCCTGAGCAGGATTCGAAAAAAATTCATTAGGTAACATTTGCGAACCGGATTTGAAAAAACCATGCCGAATTTTGTGCTATCATTTCAAATACTAAAAGATGGCAAAAAAGAATTTAGCATTGGTTACCGGCGCAAACGGTCACCTGGGCAATAACCTGGTCAGATTACTGATTGAAAAGGGCATTCCCGTACGGGCTTCAGTCCGCAATATCGAAAATAAAGAAGCATTTAAAGGATTAACATGCGAAGTAGTGCAGGCCGACATTACCAACAAACAGTCATTGATCAATGCATTGCGGGATGTGGAAACATTTTATGCGGTAGGCGCAATGTTTAAGCTATGGGCTAAAAACCCGAAAAAAGATATCTACGATGTAAACCTTTTTGGGACAAAAAATATGGTTGAAGCAGCCGCCGAAGCAGGTGTAAAGCGGATTGTGTATGTAAGTTCGATTGCGGCGTTGGATTATGCCACACTTCCGGCAAAAGAAAGCAATGGTTACAATCCAGACCGCAGGGATATGTACTACAACTCAAAAAATGACGGCGAAAAGCTGGCTTTTGAGCTGGCTAAAAAACATCATATCGAATTAGTTGCTGTGTTACCTTCTGCAATGATAGGCAACGAAGCACTTGAGCCACTAAATGTTTCCTACAACATCATCAGCCTCATCCTGAAAAAAGAAATTCCAGTTGAAACCAATATTACCCTGAATTGGGTTGATGTAAAAGATGTAGCCGAAGGCTGCTACCTTGCCGCTACAAAAGGCAGGAATGGCGAACGGTATATTCTGGCAAACGAAAAATGCATGTCGATAAAGGAAACTACCAAAATTGCCCAGGAACTTTTCCCGGAACTGCAAATCAAATTACCGGCAGCTGTTCCAAAACCCATACTTTTTATCATTTCATGGCTGATGGAAATTGGAAGTAAGCTAACCGGAAAAATACCTTTGCTTACCACCAAAGACATTGCCATGTTTTCCGGACTTCAGCAAGATTTTGATATTTCCAAAGCCCGGACAGAATTAGGTTTCAACCCTAAAAAGCCGGTACAAGTTGTGAAAGAGGCCATGTGCTATTTGTACGACCGACAAAAAATTCCAGCTAATTACGCTTAATGCATGTTCCGGGCCGGTTGAAATGGCCAACACAATAAGCAATTGACAATAAACAATTTATGCTTTTAATCGATGTCGATTCATATTTCTCAGAAATATACTCATGAGTTCTTAATTTTGTATCAAAGCCCTTTTAAAGTTATATTCCTATCTGGCAAACATAACATGCACTTAAATGTTCTTCACATAAAAATTACGGTTTGAAAATACTACTCACCGGGGCAACCGGATATATTGCTCAGCGATTGCTTCCAGTTCTTTTAGAACAGGGTCATACTGTTTTTTGCCTGGTTAGAAATGCAGCACGCTTCGACCAGAACAAATTTAGCCGTCATGCTAAGATCACCGTTATCGAAGCTGACCTCATGAAACCTGAAAGTTTGCGATCACTTCCAACAGATATCGATGCAGCTTACTACCTCGTCCATTCAATGAGCGGAAACAAAGACTTTAGCGATAGTGAGGCAAAGTCTGCCCGAAACTTTTCAAAGGCGATTAGCGAAACTTCGGCAAAGCAAATAATATTCCTGAGCGGGATTGTAAACAGCACTGAACTTTCAAAACACCTGGCCTCACGCAAAAAAGTGGAACAATTGCTGGGCGAAAGCAAAGTTCCCCTCACTACATTGAGGGCCGGAATAATTGTGGGTTCTGGTAGTGCATCATTTGAAATTATACGAGATTTAGTAGAAAAGTTGCCAGTTATGGTTGCACCTAAGTGGTTACATACCAAATGCCAGCCAATTGCCATCCGCAACGTAATAGAGTTCCTTTTCAAAGTGCTGCTAAAAGAATTCACCTTTGGTAAACATTATGATATTTATGGCCCCGATATATTAAGCTACAAAGAGATGCTGTTACAGTTTGCAGCCGTTAGGAAACTGCAAAGACGCATTTTCATTGTACCGGTTATGACACCCAGGCTCTCGTCTTACTGGTTGTATTTCGTCACATCAACCTCTTATAGTCTTGCCCGGAACCTTGTAGACAGCATGCATATAGATGTAGTGGCAGATCCCAATCATTTAGCAGATGAACTTGACATCAAATTGATCCCATACAAGCAAGCTATTGAACTGGCCTTCCAAAAGATCGAGCAAAATATGGTGCTCTCAAGCTGGTACGATGCGATGGGAAAAACTTATTCGAAAGAGATGATCAAAAAGCTGCTCGCAGTGCCAAAAAATGGCGTGTTTGTAGATCGAAAATCAGCTCATACCAAAGACCGGAAATTAGCTACAGCAAGAATATTTGCTATTGGCGGACGATCGGGATGGTACTATGCAAATTGGCTCTGGAACTTCAGGGGTTTCCTGGATAAATTATTTGGTGGCGTGGGACTCAACCGTGGAAGAAAAAATCCAACAGCCATCAGTACAGGTGAACGGCTGGATTTCTGGAGGGTAATTTATTCCAATACCGAGGAAAGCCGCTTATTGTTATATGCTGAAATGAAATTACCGGGTGAAGCCTGGCTGGAGTTTAAAATAGTGGATGATTGCGTTTATCAAACAGCTACTTTCAGGCCACTTGGGTTAGCCGGTCGATTGTATTGGTATGCCGTGCTACCCTTCCATTATTTTATTTTTAATGGCATGATCAAAAAAATTGTCTCTTAACCTGTATGAAAGGTGTAAAAAAACAGCATCTTCCCGAAAAAAACTGTCCGGTTTGCAACCGCCCGTTCATTTGGCGCGCCAAATGGACAAAAAACTGGGATGAGGTAATCTATTGCAGTCAAAAATGCAGGCGCTCAAAAAATGCAGTAAAACCGGAGTAAATCCATTTCCGCTTTGCGCATGTCAAAACATTTGCGCTTCGTATTTGTTGGGCTTATTTAAAATGACCATCATGAAAAAAACATATAGAAATACACTTTTGTTCGCCACATTGGCCATCCTGGCAGCAGCCTACACCAGTTGTAAGGTTTCAATTCCAAATGGAGCAACAGCGGTTAAACCATTTGATCAGGATAAATACCTGGGTACCTGGTACGAAATTGCCAGAATGGATTTTAAATTTGAAAAAAACCTGAAGAGTGTAACCGCAACCTATTCAAAAAATGACGATGGCTCTATTAAGGTAGACAATAAGGGGTATGATATGGTCAAAAAGAAATGGAAGCAGAGCATCGGAAAAGCCAAATATGTGAAAGGTAACGACGAAGCCCGGTTAAAAGTTTCATTTTTTGGCCCTTTCTATGCTGGTTATAATGTAATTGAAATTGATAAGGACTACCAGTATGCCCTTATCGCCGGAAATAACCTGGACTATCTTTGGATACTATCCCGAACAAAACAAATTCCTGACGGGGTAAAAGCAAATTATTTAAAAAAAGCAAAGGATCTTGGCTACCAGACAAATGACCTGGTGTGGACTATACAAGATTAGGACGAGGTAAAGGTAAACTGTAATCTCAAAAACTGCGGTAAATATATCAGCTGCATTTCGCATAAACCTCGCGAATAATTTTGGCCAGATCTTCAATTGCAAGATCTTTTAGTACATAGGCAGAGGCTCCGGCATTAATAGCCTGCATCCTATATTCATCTTTGCTGTGCATGGTTAAAATAATAACTTTAATGTGAGGCATCAGCAGTTTTACACGTCTGGTTAATTCAACACCTGATAGGCCGGGCATATTCCAGTCTATCAGCATCACATCAACCCCTATACCACTCGCCAACTTCTCCAGCGCAATCGCCCCGCTTTGGGCATCGGCAACAATGGCAATGCCAGCCTCTGCAGCAAGCAGGTGTGAAAGCCCTTGGCGAACAACCTCATTGTCTTCTACAATCATTAGTTTAATCATCACCTGCCTGGCTTTTGGGTTAACCCCTGATGAGGAATAATTACTTCTATGTGTGTTCCCTTACCAGGTTCGGAGGCAATGGTGAGGCGGCCATCCAGTAATTCAATCTTACTGCGAATGGATGCCAGGCCTATCCCGTCAGCTTTTTCTGATTCTTGTGGCATTCCCCTGCCGTTATCGCTCACAACTATTTTTACCTGATCGGTACCGATGATGATCATTACCTCGCATGCAGTTGCCTTTGCATGTTTAACTACGTTAGTCATTAATTCCTGCGTAGTGCGGTAAACAGCCAGTTCCATGTATTTTTCCAACCTATTATGCTGTACAGAAATATGGCAATTGAATTCAATTTCGCCCGATAGTTGTCTGCAAATATCATCAATAGCGCTTTTCAGTCCGAATTGTTCAAGTGTAGTCGGCATCAGTTCATGAGAAACCCGTCTCGTTTCTATGATGGCCTGGGTTAGCAGATCATTGATATAGGACTTGTTTTGATTAAACTCTTCCTCGGAAATGCCATGGCGAAAGCTGGACATATTGATCTTTATACCATAAAGCAGCTGGCCGATTCCGTTATGCAAACTTTCGGATATTCTATGCCGTTCTTCTTCCAAAGTACTCAGTGAAGTCCGAAATATCTGCAATTGCTGCTCTTGCTCCATTTTTTTTATTTTTTCTTCCGCTCCGCGCATTGCTGAAATGTCCTGATCCACCCCTAAAACACGCTCAATATCGCCCTGGCCGTTCCTCACTACAGTTCCTTTAATGCGCAGCACTTTGATCTTACCCGAAATGTTAATTTCCAACGTTTCTTCAAAATCCGCATCACTTTTTTGAATCTGTTGAATAACTTTTTCGGCTTTGGCCAGGCTTTTTTCCACGGTGTATTTCAAATAAATAATCGGTGTAACGGGCGTGGTATTGTTAAGATCAAACAGCCGGTACATCCCGTCAGACCAGGTTAAATGACCTGTAAGGCAATTGAATTCCCAACTGCCCAATGAGGCGGTTTCTTCCGATTTCTGTAGCAACAAATAGGTTTTATTGCGTTCTTCTTCAGCTTTGAGCCTTTCATCGAAAATCGTCTGCAGGCTGTCCCTACTTTCCTGTAACTCTCTGGTACGCTTTTTTACGTCGTTTTCCAGCTGAATTCGATATTTTAGTTCCGCATCGCGCAGGGCCTGTTCTGCCCTTGTCCGTTCCAACGCATCCCATGTGCGTTTGGCAACATCATTCAGGGTTTGAAGATGGACATCGCTCCACACTCTGGGTTTATTTGAATTTACGCCAATCCAGGCCACCAGCTTTCCATGCTTCAAAAGCGGAACAGCTGCCCAGGCAGCCACCCCTATCCTTGCATAGGTTTCAGCTGATTTTACCCATTCGCCTGTTATACCCGTATCGTTAACGGCAACGGTACGTCCGGATTGATAAGCTGCTACCAGCGAATCGGAGAAATCTGATAAACGCATACGCTCAGGTAAGTCTTTGGCCTGATCTTTAAAATGTCCGGCCACATGGAAGGAATCCCCATCGCCCTCCATCTCAAAATAACTGGCATGCATTACCCCTAACCATTTAGCCAGCAATTCCATAGCGGTGTTTTGCACGCTGAACGGGTCAGCTAACGGCCGCAGAGCATCACTAAGACGCAAGAGAAAAACCTGCCGCTTTTCTGCATGTTTACGCTCGGTGATGTCTTTAAATAAGACGGCAAGCTTCAGCTCTTGTGGTTTACCCATAGGAAACGCATAAACATCGTACCACCTGTTCAAGGCATCGGCTTCGTGCTGGAAACGTGCCGGCTCGCCTGTTAAGGCAATTTCACCATATTTATCGTACCAAAACTGTTCGTGCGCAGGTGCCAGTTCGCGCATCCGTTTTCCGATTACATCTGTAAGTCCGGTCAACTCATACAATGCGCGATTGGCTTCCAGAACGAGATAGTCGACAGGCTTCCCGTTTTCGTCGAATATCATTTGAATGATACAAAAACATTCATCAATAGAATTAAAAAGCGTACGGTACTTTTTTTCACTTTCAGCTAAAGCCGTTAAAGCCCGGGCATTTTCAATGGCACCATACAGTCGTTCGGCCGCTTCTTCAAGCAACATGATGTCAACTGCCGTCCAGTTTCTGGGTACCGACTGGGTGGCAACCAGCGACCATACAGGATCTTTTTTACCACGGCGTATTGTACAGGCCGCTACCGCGCGAAATGAAATTGCGGCGAAAGATTCCCGATCAACAGCAGTTAACCGCTCGTCTGCAACCGTATCGTTAACGAGGAACGGACCATCAATCGATTGCATTAGCGGTTCCGGAAAGTTCGCCCGCGAAAGTGTACAGGGAATAGGCGGAATTAAAGAATTGCCGCTTTGATATAAAATATTTGCCTGGTCTTTGCTAAGCGAAATCATTGCGCAATAACATCGGTCAAGCGCTAGTTCTTTAGCCAGCATTTCAACCGCAGCCTTGCCAATATCGTGCTGATTATTATAGGTCCTTAAGGTATCACTAAACCGCAGCAAAAATGCCTGGCGCTCTTTCCAAGCGCTTTGCCCGGCTTCTTTGTATTCTTTTTTATCGGCCATAAATTCAACAATATTTTATTCAAAATATTGATATTGATCTGCACAAATTATATTGACGTTACTCAATTAAAACAAAATTGAGTTGAGATTGTTTTGTCGCAAACAGGGATGACATAAGATACAGCTGCTCAGGCAAATGTGTTATAAGCTATACTGTTCAATCAGTTATTATGCCCTTACCGTTCCAATAAACTCCTTTTATTTTCTGATAATGGTTACAGATCCATCGGTTATCCTGGTACATGTTACACACTTTAACAACCTGATGTGGCACAGTCTCAATGTGCAAACGTTGGTGATTGAACATGGCATTACAGCCAGTCCGCAGGCACTGTATTTTAAACATTGGTTAAAATATTGCCCTCAATACGATAATGCTTTTTTCTTCTACGCATAGCGCTTCACCAGCTAAGAATTTTTCTTTTCCAACTCCTTTTGCTGCCGTAGAAACCTCAACTTTCCATTTTTGAGAAAACCTGATGCCCGGAAGTTTAAAGCAGGTCTCGCATTCACCCCCATTAAAAATTAATAGAAAATGGCTGTCAATGATATCCGTACCATTTTTATCCTTTCCGCTAATGCCTTCACCATGTAGAAAAACCCTTAAGGTATTTTCGTCATCTAACTCCCATTTCTGATCGTCAATCAACTCGCCGGTAGCCGAAAGCCATGCAATATGTGGAAGGCCATCTGCCCCAACCTGCTTATCCATAATCCACTCCCTTCTCGAAAGGCTGGGATGGTTCTGGCGGAGCAAGATCAGCTTTTTTGTAAATTCCAGCATTTCGGTATCAGCCTCAGTCCAGTTGAGCCAGGAAATTTCGTTGTCCTGGCAATAAGCATTGTTGTTACCCTTTTGGGTTTTCGAAATTTCATCGCCCGCGGCAATCATTGGTACACCCTGAGACAATAGCAGTGTAGCCATAAAATTCATTTTCTGTTTTTTGCGCAGCAAGTTAATGGTTACATTATTGGTTTCCCCCTCTTCCCCACAGTTCCAGGAATCGTTATTAGATTCGCCATCATTGTTATCCTCCCCATTGGCTTCGTTATGCTTCTCGTTATAACTGACCAGATCTTGAAGCGTAAAACCATCGTGGGCCGTAATAAAATTGATGCTGGCCGAAGGGCGCCGGAAACTCTGCATGTAAAGGTCAGGACTACCTAGAAAACGCTGCGCAAAACAACCCAACATTTGCTTATCTCCTTTCCAGAATCTGCGCATGCTATCCCTGTATTTGCCATTCCACTCTGCCCAGCCGGCCGGAAATTGACCAACCTGGTAACCATCTTCGTTAATATCCCAGGGCTCGGCGATGAGTTTTACCTGCGATATTACCGGGTCCTGATGAATAATATTTAAGAAAGTTCCTAATGTTTCTACCTCATCCGATCCCCTTGCCAGTGCCGAAGCCAGATCAAAACGGAAGCCGTCTACATGCATTTCTTCCACCCAGAAACGTAAACTGTCCATAATCAGCCTGAGCACGGCAGGCAGGCGTGTATCTAATGTATTTCCGGTTCCGGTATAATCAGTATAGTAACGTTTTTGAGTTTCTTCCAAGCGGTAATAGGTTTCATTATCTATTCCCCTGAAGCAGACTGTTGGACCTTGTTCGTTACCCTCTGCCGTGTGATTGTACACCACATCCAGAATGACTTCTATTCCATTGCGGTGCATGTTTTTAACCATATCCCTGAATTCGACAATCTGTTCACCATTTGTGCCAGAGGATGAATATTTTCCTTCAGGTGCGAAAAAACCAATGGTATTATACCCCCAATAATTACTCAGGCCTTTTTCCTGCAGGTAACCATCGGAAATAAAATGATGTACGGGCATTAGCTCTATAGCGGTAATTCCGAGAGACTTAAGGTACTCAATACTTGCAGGATGTGACAGACCTGCATAGGTTCCCCTCAGGTTTTCGGGTATGTGAGGATTGAGTTTGCTAAATCCCTTGACGTGCAATTCGTAAATAACCGATTGACCATAGGGAATTTTCGGTGAGGTGTCGCCTTCCCAATCGTAATTTAAATCTGCTACAAGCGATTTTGGCACAAAGGGGCCACTGTCGGCCATGGAAAAACTTAGATCACCATCGGCTCCACCTATCTGGTATCCAAATACCGCATCATCCCATACCATTTCTCCGGATATAGCTTTTGCATAAGGGTCTAGCAGTAATTTGTTCGGATTAAAACGCTTACCGTTCTCGGGTTCATAAGGGCCATATACCCGGTAGCCGTACAGCTGTCCTGGGTGTATTCCCTTGATATAACAATGAAAAATATGGTGGTCACGTTCAACAAGTTCGATACGGGCCTCTTCCTCCACAGCATTAGCATATAAACAAAGTTCTACTCTTTCGGCATTTTCTGCGAAAAGCGCAAAATTAGTCCCCTTTCCATCCCATTCCGCACCAAGCGGGAAAGAACGTCCGGGAACGGGAACATATTTTTCTTGCATAACAATCCTATTTTGGGTGGCAACAAGCAAAAAGGATCAACGGTTTTGCCATTACCGGTATTTAGGTATCAACAGATGTTAATCGGGTATTTTTATCAGTGGAAATAACATAAGCGACATGAAAAAAACCAGGCACACATTTAAAGTGAGTTTATCATACGGTTTTTCAGCTGCTGATCAGTGAACTCTTCGTTCATCAGGGTTTTAAAATCCTGCTTCCGGTTATCTGCAGCCGATTGCAGTCTTTTTAAAAGCGTTGTACCATTAATTTTCAAAAGATTTAAACGCCTCTTCAAGCCATTCGCGGTTGATAAAGATTTCAAAGAGTCTAAGCTGATCTGCTGCTCATCAAGCAGTACTGATGGAAGTATTACCCGCTTCGCCGCAGCATAAGCTTCGATTCGCTTAAAACTGATGCGATTAATTTTCAGGAGCTGTTGCAGCGGAGGTGACGTTCCGGCTCTGCTTTTATCTTTGTGCAGTGCCAGAAGATGGTATTCCATAAGCAGCAATTGTGTGATATGCTTTAGGTGATCAGCCGCCGCTTCATCAAGCTTGGTTTCATACGTTTCAGAACCGCCAATCCGGTTAGGTACAGCCATATCGCCTGCCACGCTATCTTTTTCGAGGCTGGATTTTTTATCAGCCCTATTACAGGCCAGCAGACATACCAGTAACAGCCATATAGCCGGATTTATACATAAGTTTTTTTTAAAATTTTTCATACCGATTAATGTTTAGTAAATAAGCTAGGTTAACCGGGCTAAAGTTTCTAAATCTCAAAGAAGGCGTACTCACGATCAGGTTGATGCAATACACCTTTGATAAACTACTGTTTACCCAGACATCTCATTATCCGTTCAGGTATTTACCACAGGGAAAACACGTAATTAACACCTAAACTTTTATAAAAGCGCTTAGGTTTTATAAATAGTAGAAGGCAAAACAAGTATGATGAGAACGGGAAATCATCTCAACATTTCGCATTGTCATTACATAACGCCGCTAAAAATTTTAGCGTAAATCCCGTCTAAAACAGTCAACATAAATACATGAAAACAAAACATAACGATAGCGGCCCGGAAATCATAAATGCCGGTAAAACGCCTGTAAGAAAACCTGCAGAAGATATTGCAACCGGCGCAGGCAATCAGGATCAGCTGGACGGGCTTAAAGAAAATGCAGCCCGAAAACCTATAAAAAACAAGAAAATCGGCACGTCACCTGGTATTGGCCGTGAGCCAAAAAATGGCGGGACTAAAAAATAAATTCCGGCTTATACCTACGCCTGGAAGCTTAGATAAACTTACCATTTCATTAAACAAAACCTGAAAATATGTTAGCAATGAACTACCGGGGCCCATACAGGGTCAGAACTGAACAGCGCCCAATGCCCGAAATCTTGCATCCGGAAGATGCGATTGTAAGGGTAACCCGTACCTGTATCTGCGGATCCGACCTACACCTGTATCACGGGATGGTACCCGATACCAGGGTTGGCTCAACCTTTGGACATGAATTTATCGGCGTTATAGAAGAGATTGGACCATTGGTAACTAATGTAAAAATTGGCGATCAGGTGTTGGTGCCATTTAATATCGCCTGCGGCAGGTGTAACTTCTGCAAACAGGGTCTTTATGGAAACTGTCATGAATCTAACGCTATGGCTACTGCAGTTGGAGGTATTTTCGGATATTCACATACGGCCGGTGGCTTTAACGGCGGACAGGCAGAGTATGTGCGTGTTCCATATGCCAATGTAGGTCCTACCGTAATTCCACCCGATATGGACCCTGACGATGCCGTTTTGCTAACCGATGTTGTACCTACCGGATACCAGGCTGCAGAGATGGGCGGAATTAAAGAAGGAGATACTGTAGTTGTTTTTGGCGCCGGACCAATCGGCATTATGGCAGCGAGATGTGCCTGGTTTTTTGGTGCAGCCCGGGTAATTGTAATCGATCACATCGACTATAGATTGGAATTTGCCAGAAATTATGCAAAATGTGAAGCCTACAACTTTAAATCAATGGAAGATCCGGTGGTATTTCTGAAAAAAATCACCGACTGGTATGGTGCTGATGTTTGCATAGACTGCGTAGGCTGTGAAGCGGAAGGAAATGCCCTCCAAACTTTTACCGGTAAAATAACACTGATGCAGGCCGGTGCGGCAACTGCTCTTCAGTGGGCCATCAACTCAGTAAAAAAAGGCGGAATTGTTTCGGTAGTGGGTGTTTATGGGCCGCCGTTCAATTACGTACCCATTGGCAATGTACTGAATAAAGGGATTACCTTGCGGGCCAACCAGGCATCGGTAAAACGATTACTACCAAAACTAATTGAACATGTACAGGCCGGAAGGCTTGATCCTAAAGGACTTATTACACATAAAGTCCCATTGGAAGAAATATCAGATGCCTACCACATATTCTCAGCTAAGCTTGATGAATGTATCAAGGTGGTACTTATCCCATCCACTAAATCTTAAAACATGGAAACCAAAAATTTTGATTATAAAAATATTCCCGGCTGGGGCCTGGATATCGATGAGCGGAATGAACCCACCTATCCGATGAAAAATTACACCGGTGATGACCACAAACGTTCAGACTATGAAAAACCTCCGAAGCAGCCAGTTGATGTAGAGATCCTGAAATCTACAGAACGACCTGAAGTAAGTGCCGTATTTGGCAATGCATCGCCTCCGTCAGGCCTAAGTGGTATGATACGCCGTTATGCCTTCAAACATAGCGAAGATCGCTACCGACACTGGATACCATTAATTCTTGCCGACCGTATAAACGCTTGGGAAGGAATTATAGAAGACTTCAGAAGCGGCATTATCCCTAATATACCTGCCGAACGCGGATGGAAATCGGAAATGAAATACAACCGTGCAGAATTGACTAAAAAGATTCTGGTGACAGGTGTAGTCAGTCTCGTGTTATTAAGTTATCTGACACGGAAAAGAAGATAAAATTTCTGTAGGCCAGGTGTGTGATACAGCATCCACATCTGGCTTAACAAAGCCGATCAGTTTCTGTAACAATCCCTGGTTCCGAGTGAGGAATGAGGCAGTTAATAAGGAACAGGTGGGATTATACAACTGGTTAAAATCAATAATTATTTGGTATGCCACAAAGTTTGACTGGCGTCAAGTCGCTTTGTAAGCATAGGTATCTTTTCTGCTGTCCACTGGCGTAACTCAGTATCCTTTAATCCGGCTGGCCCCGAAGCCTTAACATGCAGGCCAATCAAATCTTCATCAGCCTCCATAACCAACCGCAAAAGCAATTTATTAAAACCAGCACCCTGGCTGTTCTGCAGATTTAATAGTTTTGTTTGAGCCTCTGCCGTAAGTTCAGCTTTGGGAAGTGAACATATAGATTCTATTTCCATAATATAACTGGCCATACTTTCTCTTCTCTGTGCAAGAAAGGTTGCAAATGCCCGCTGATCCTGCACCTTTGATATTTCCATATCCAGAACCTGTTGATATTCGATTATACCAGCCAATGGATACAAAAAATCATTCCTTTCCAACCTATAATCTCTGCCTTGCTTTTCACAGCTGGTAAAAATCACCATAAAAAAAATGATGGAAGGGCAATAGTAATAAAATTTCATAACGTTGATATGCCAATAAGTCGCCAAATAGATTTTATAATAAAAGACGCACGCAGATGAAATCTATATCCATCCCGGTGCGCCTTTATAGAAATGTACAATCCACTATTGGGGCATTGCAGCTCCAGATGATGTACTATCTCTTGCTGTCGAATCTCTCATTGTACTATCCTCCTGTCCAACAGTTTCCTGTTGGGAACCACCATTAGTCATTGAGGTATCATTACCGGTCGAATCTGCACCTTCTGATTTGGCGCCTGAATTACATGACATTAAAACTGCTGTAGCCATTACAGCGATAAATAAGTACTTTTTCATTTTATATCAAATTAAGGGTTACCCAGTATTAAGCTTTTTTAAGCGTCAAAAGTTCCGTTTTTATTGGAAATGGGTAGTTTGCTCCATGCCGGACGTATTTATACCCTAAACAAAGAAAAAATCTATGCTTTAACAGGTTACTGTCGGCTACAATAGCATGATCGTCATTCCCGCGCCTGAAGCAATCTTAATGTATGTTATAAGATTACAAGCAAGTTGGGAATGACGATCTCTCCCAAGGATTATAATTCAGGAGACAATAGTTTTGTTCCAACCTACCTTAAAAAACCGGCTGCCCTATCCGTGATGATGAGGGGAGGAATAACGGATATCTCCATTGATAGGTTTAGTTATTGCCACCTGCGTTACCGGCCAGATCGCCGCTTACATCTTCCTCGTCATCAATTTCGCCTGTCAGGCCACGTTGTACATCATTATCATCTGCTTTTTCCTCTTCATTCGGACTAACATCTGATTGGTGTTCATTTTTTTGGTTCTCATCCTCGTTTGGATCTACGTTTGTGTTCATCATAACTTTTTAATTAGAGAACATCATTAAAATGAGTTTAGTTTTGCAAGGATTGAATTGATGCGCTGCCTTTACATAGCCTGTGGAACATGCAATATGGCTCACGTAATGGGTAATATCGATTAAGGCGTATTTTCAACGGCTACCTTCGAACATTACAGGAAACTTAAATAAACAGAGGTTCAAGCGCCGGAATTTCCCAAACTGCACCATCATTTAATATGCTCACCTTCAGATCTGAAATGCTGATGCATTTTCCACTATCATATTCCGTCACGTTTGAAGCTTTAGTGCCAAAACCGTCGATGATGATGACCACACCACTGCCGATTACCCTTATAGTTTTTCCGTGCTCAACAATCAAAGCGGTATCCTCTTCGATACCAATGCCAATACAACCCGGATTTGTAGCAATCACCTGGCTCATCCGTACAAAACGCGATCTGTCTACAAAATGGGTATCAACGCAGATGTTTTTCAACAAACTAAATCCGGTTGTGATTCTCACCGCCCCGACCAATTGCTGGTTGTCTTTATTTCCGGATATAATCATTGGAGTAGAAAAAGCCATTGCGCCGGCACTGGTACCAGCAATAACAATAGGCGCGCTGATGTAGCGTTCTTTGACCTGCGAGAGTAAAGCTGTACCACCATAAATTGAGGTGAGTTTAAGTTGATCGCCGCCTGTAAAAAAAAGCACATCTGCACGTTCAATGCGTGCCCTTAAATCGTCGAGTAAAACCTCACCCCGGTTATGGTGGAAGATGTGGCCCACTTCTACTGCACCCAAGCGTTTAAAAATCCGCAAGTAATCCGCAAAGCTTTCTTCATGTTCTCCACTAGCGGTAGTAATTACTTCAATCACGGGCGAAGATTTCTCTGTCAGTGATATAACGGCTTCCAACACTTCCAGGGGATCATCTCCTTCCTTTTGCATTTCTGTTTCGGGTCTGCCCATTTTATTCTCATGTCCTCCAATAACAACCAGTTTACCGGCCGGAGCCAGCTTGTCAGATAATTCGAATTTTCCCATTATTATGTTATTAAACTAATCTGCTACAATACAACGCCCGCTTTTAATTTGTTTAACCTCAATAAAATACAGGTATTTAAATGCGATAACCCGTATTTATACCTGCAAGCTAAGACTAGCCTGGATTAGCAACCTCATCAGGAAAATATCCCGCTCTATAACAGATTGAAAGGTTCACAGCTCGATAATTCGCTGTGGAAAACAAAACTCGTTCGGATGATCGAATTATGGCATTGCGGTAAATACCTGAAACGGTTTTGTACTGGCAATACTACATAAATAATGGTAACTTAGACAAAAAGTTAAGCCTAAAACGTATGCCTAAAATTCTTGTAGTAGATGATGATCCAGGCAATGCGGAAGTGATGCAGATGGTACTGGAAAGTGAAGGTTTTCAGGTGAAGCGCATTTGCCAGTCGATACAACTTGAGCCATCAATGACCAGTTTCTGCCCCGACCTGGTTTTAATGGATATCCTTTTGGATGCAAATGATGGACGGAATATCTGTAATGATCTTAAAGCAGATCGCAGTACCAGTCATATTCCTGTAATGTTGATTACGGCTATGCTGGAATCACAGGTAAGTAATATTGCCTGCGACGCAGACGACATTATGTTCAAGCCTTTTGACTATGCCGCCCTGGTTAATAAAGTTAAAAACGTATTGCGCAGAGCAGCAACAAATTAGGCGAAAGAAGATTTAGATGGCCAACTGTTGTTTTAATAGCATTGATGATGGGTTTATCTTCAGCCATACTAAATTGAGGTGCATTTAACCACTGCTATGATCTGTATCATTCGCTGATTCGGAATTTATAAGGTAGAAAGAGCGCAGAAAGTCGGCTGTTTTATTCGCATCAGATAAATAATGTGTTACGGATGTATCATCAAGATGGAAAAAATTAGCAACATCATTGTGCTGGTTGGCATTTAACGGACTAAAGCCCATCGACCAGGCTGGAAAACTCCGTTTATGCCAGAATCCCGAACCGAGCAGAAGGATACTTCTGTGGCGTTCATCGGAACATATACTGCTGTACATAGCTAAAACTTGCGCTTTTTCACCTTCCAGAAACTGGATAAACCGCCCTTCGGTTTTGGTAATAAATCTCCCTTCCATATAGAGTAGCAGCCCTGTCATTCCAAGCGCAGTGTTATTACGGCGTGACTGCTGCAATAGCAATAAAAGGTCCTCATCGCTCATGAGTCGTGAGGCTATGCTGGTATAGACCAAATAATAGATTCCTTTAGACATAAGGATAGGGTTAGCTTACAAATTAACAAAAATAATGATGGAATTTCCTGCCTTACAAGCTACAGTTGTAGGAAATTCAAATTCAATCAGTATTGCTGCTACAGGTAAGCTAACCGGGATTTATCAGAAATTTAGCTATCACTAAAGTTTCTCTTTAAAAGCCTGAATCCGGCAATATAATTCATTTATAATCAAACCAATATCTTCGATTTAGATTACGCTGTTTCTTTAGGATCATTATTTGAGGTAGAATTTGGCATATTTCCAGCCTCACCAGGATTACCTTTATCCGGATCCGCTCTCGCCTCTTCAGCACCGTAATCACCTTCTCCCATTTCGCGGCCAAGCATACCTGCACCATCTTTTACTTTCTCTAATTCACTGCTATCATTGCTACGGTGGCGGGGAACCTGGTTATCGGGCATATTTGAATTTTCTGCGGTCTGATCTGCTTTCGGATCCGCAAGATTTTTATTTTTGTGTTCTTCTTCCATAATGAGTATAATTATTTATCACATAACAGATAAATAGTCTGTGATGTTTTCAGTTAACGGTAAAAATCATTTGCAGAAACCTGATACGACATCCAAAACCAGCAAGTTTATTCGCTCCGGCCATAAGCCAAAACTTTTGAGCGAATAGAGCAGTTCTATATATATCAAATTATGGTGAAGGAAATGAAGTTGATCATGGGAAAACCTGATCAATGATTGCCAGAAACATAACGGAGTAAAAATAATTAAGCATATCAATTAAATATTTTCACATACGATCATCAGCACTTTAAGTTATATCAACTGTAATTAATATGAACAAATTAAAAATAATCCTTGCAGAGGATCATAACCTGGTAAGGAATGGGATTAAAATGTTACTTGAATCGCAGGCTGATATTGAAGTGATTGCCGAAGCCGACGATGGTAAGCAGGTGTTAAAACACATCGAATCGGGCGTGATTCCAGACATTGTTCTTGCAGACATCAATATGCCTGAAATGGATGGCATCAGCTTGATAAAAGCCATGAAATTAACCCATCCAGATATTAAAGTAGTGATCCTTTCTATGCTGGACCATGAAAAATATGTGATGCAGGCATTTATGGAAGGAAGCTATGGCTATATTTTGAAAAATGTGAATGAAAGCGAAATGCTTTTTGCTCTCAAAACCGTGGCTGGCGGAGCGAAATACCTCTGTGTAGAATTAACGGAAACACTGCTTAACCGTTTTATCAACGAAACTTCTTCCCAACCAGAACAGGAACAAATGCAGGTAGATCTTTCCATGAGGGAGATCGAAGTGTTGCATCTGGTTGCAGAAGGCTATACCAACCAGGAGATGGCAGACAAGTTATTCTTAAGTAAACGCACAATTGAAGGACACCGCCAGACGCTGATTGATAAAACGGGTTCAAAAAATACGGCGTCACTGATCCGTTTCGCAGTCGTAAATGGCTACTTGAATTAGTGGTTAATCGCAGTTTATTAGAAATCTGGACTCTATATAAAATAAGACATTTTAAAGCCAATCATACGGGCGTCGAGTTATCATATACTGAATTGACATCCTAAGAAATAAGGTATCGTGCAAAAACCGATAGGATCGACAGATAAATTTTATCAGCTGATACTCCTTGAGAGACCGTAATAGCAACCGCACCAGTGGATTCTGCCAATGGCAGGTCAATTTCTTTTGTAAAATCCAATCTGGGTAAGGTATCGTCACCCGCACATTCTTACATCGACGCTCGGGACCGACCTCTATATATTTCTATATCATTTATACGGCCTAACCATGCGGCTTATACTCCCTGAAGTTGTTGTTTATACCTGTTATTTCAACATCTATGCAATGTCTAAAACCAAAAAAAAATAAAGGAGTTCTGTTAGGTAATAAACGTTTACTGACAGAATATTTTTTAAACAGGTTAAAAAAACAGATCATGGAACAAGAGAATTTCTGTTTGGCGGCAGAACATCATAAACAGTCGTTACTGGCTCAGGCACTTAAACTCACCGCTGATGAGGACGATGCAAAAGATCTCGTGCAGGATACACTGATCAAAGCAGTCGGATCTTGCAGTAGCTTCGCAGAGGGAACCAACATCAGGGGCTGGTTGTATGTAATCATGAAAAATACCTTTTACAACAACTGTTCTAAGCAAAAAAGACGTACCGCCATTTGGGAAAGTGATGATTGCCTTTACGATCAGAAAATGACGAACAGTCCGGTTAAAAATCTATCAGAAACCAAAATGGTTCTGGAAGATATACAAAAGGCAATGAGTACGTTAAGGGCAGATTATCGGGCTGCATTTCAGCGATATTTTGAAGGCTACAGCTATGACGAGATTGCGCTCGAACTTAATATCCCCCTGGGAACAGTAAAAACATATATTTATCAGGCGCGCCAAAGTTTAAAAAAATACCTGCGCATTTACCGCTGAGGTATTATACTGTAAACCAGAAAAATACAGCTAAAAAATCTTGGTTGACAGCTTGCTGTGAAGGCGCATAATCTTTGAACTGGCAGTATTCAGTCCCAAACTCAGGAATTAATATATCATGGAAGAAAAGAAGGTACATCCGATGTAACAAGTTCAAAAGTCAATCAGATTGACGACAATAAACGCTGGCAGATTGACCCTTTAGCAGATTATAAAAAATCCAGCAAAAAAGTGAAGGATAGGAAACAGGAGGAAGATGATAAAAAAGGCTCAATGGGCTTCGACGAATGGTCCGTTTCCTGGCCATAGCGACATAGAATCCGTATCAACAATCATCTGACATTAAACACCCTTTTTAGCAAGATCAATTGAACCTGTCTTTAATTCAACTAAACTTTACCGAAACTGGCTATGTCCATTATTTAAAATCTATCATCATGAAAAACAGCGTGTCATTATTGTTGCCGTCAGGGTTCAGTTCTGGCACTTTCGCATAGCATTTACAATACACCACCGGAATAAAAACTAAACAAATATAGGATCAGAAAAAGAACCTGATACGATGAACAGGGACACCGTCAAGCGTGACGTGATTATGTAAATTAAAAGGAGGCTGTGTTATAAATAAAAAATTTGTCATCCTGAACTTGTCGAAAGAGCTCTTTAAATATTTTAAAGGCATTTCGACAGCTCAACGTGACAAATTAATGGTGAAGCCGTAACTTACAGCCCTTTTTACAATAACAAAGTTTTTAGCTTAAAATAATCTGGTAATTCACATTTACTCTTTTCGGATAATTGCTTTCTTCGCTATTTAGCGAAACAAACGCGGCATTGCCATGAACTTCATTTTTCAATGCATGTTCATAATGTGCCTGGATTTCTTGCTTGTAATCATTCTGCAAACCCTTTGTAGTTTCTGCTAAAAGATTTCTATCATTCAGGTTCTCAGGCAATAAGGTAATATCGCAATTTCCTTCAGTGATTTCTTTGACTAAGTATTTCATTTTGGTTTTAAATCTTCGTTTCCTGTTTATAAATAAGATTTCAAGAAAGACCAAAAATAGAGTAACTCTTTAGTTTGTATGTAATTTAAAAGTTAATTTTTAGAGCTGCGCATGTACCGGTTAAATCCGGGAGGTACGATCAGAATTTACAATAAACTTTCATACAGAATATTGTTGTAAATATTCCTGATTGATAAAATAAAAAACGGCTTAACCACCGATGAATGAATCGCTCAGGGCTTCTGATTAAAATAATTACTTAGAAAAACACTTTGAAATTTGATTGCATTTGCCCAGTAATCCCAATTGTGTACACCAGGCCTGGTGGTAAAATCGTGCTGAATATTGTTATATAAAAGCTCATCGTGCAGGCGAACGTTCATTTTATAGAAAAAATCGTCAACACCACATTCAAATGCAATGGCCAGTGCCCCTGGTTTAATTTGGTAAATCATGTCAATTACACTATTTTGTTTCCAACGTTCGGGAAATTCATCCTGGCTGCCCAGTCTTTTTGAGATATCCCAACCGTTCGGAAAAGGTTTAATATCCGCACCGCCGCTCATGCTGCCAACAGCACCATATATATCCTGGTGTTTAATGGCCAGGTAAAGTGCGCCATGTCCGCCCATACTTAACCCGGTAATCGCGCGTCCCTTTTTCGTGGCAATAGTTTTATAATGTCCATCAATATAGCTTACCAGTTCGGTAGCTACATAAGTTTCGTATTTCCATGCAGGGTCTACCGGACTATCGAAATACCAACTGGTTACATTACCATCAGGGCATACTATAATAAATTGATATTGGTCAGCCAGATTTTTTATACCCGGCACTTTTCTAGCCCACTCTGCATAACTCCCTCCTGCTCCATGAAGCAAATAAACCACCGGAAAAGCCTTTCCTGTTTTATAACTATCAGGTTTAATCACCACGGCCTTGATATTTTTTTTCATCGATTTGCTATAGGTTAAAGCAGTATCTACCTCTGCAGCACTGATGACCTGATTAAACAAAAACAGGCAGGCAATCATTAAAAAACTATTTTTCATGGTAATTTTTAGTTATTAATATATGGTGCTAAATTTATAAAATAAACGCTTAAGCCTGCTATGTCAAAATTGAATTAAAAGTGATATAAAAACAACTGACCTCAATTTACCATTCAGAACTACCAAATTAATGGTAATCTATGGAATAAAAATTATTACTATGTCTTAGTTAATCGTTTTATTTAAATCAATTTCAGCAAACAATATCAAATCTTATTTGCTTATACCAACAAAACAACCCATGAAAAATATCAGAATAATTATCCCTGCACTCCTGCTCTTGTTTTCTGCCTGTGGCGAAGCCACCAGAAACACCGCAACTAACAAAAATGAAAATGCCGGTCAAACTGTTGACCGAAAAACCGATTCACTCGAAGTTAAATTAAAAATAAATGGCAATGCAGTTAACGGCGAACCTTTGTTGTTACGATTTGTGGTACTTAACAACACCGATAGCGCTAAAAAATTTTGCATCTGGCATACCCCGTTTGAACCGTTAATGAGTAGTTATTTAAGTATTACCAACGAAAAAGGAGAAGAAGCACCATACAAAGGTGCAATGGCCAAAAGGGTTATGCCCCCACCCGCCTCTAGTTATACACAAGTAAATCCCGGAGACAGCCTGGTGGCAAATGCCGATTTACTTAAAGCGTACGACCTAAAAAAAGGAGCGAGCTATAAAGCCGTTTATACAGGTGGAAACATGAGCGGTTTAGTTTCTAAAGATACAGTTACCTTCACTTACAATGAGATACGTTAATTGAATTTTCCCTAGTTCCAAATGCTCAATTTAACAAATTATTTGTGCTTGTATGGGAGATTTAAAAACAGTATTCCCAAAGATATGTGAGGCATATCAATTTAAATGTCGTTACAGATCGTAAACACAAACACCTGGCGATCCCAATTATAGTAAGAAACATCCATTTCTTAATCTACGCTTTTTGATAAGCAAAACTTATTTTAACTTTATTTAATAGATTTAAACCGTTAAAAATGGAAAACAGTTTATCAATTACTGTAGAAACTACAGTTCATGCACCAGTTGAAAAAGTTTGGGAATTTTGGAACAATCCTGATCACATTACCAAATGGAGTTTTGCTTCTCCCGATTGGCACACGCCTTATGCCGAAAACGAGTTAAAAGTTGGTGGAAAATTTAAGAGTACCATGGCTGCAAAAGATAGCAGCGCGAGCTTCGATTTTGTTGGTACCTATACCACTGTTGATGTGCATAAAAAAATCGAATACACCATTGAAGATGGCAGAACTGTGATTATTGTTTTTAATGCATCAGGCAAAAAAACCAGGATAACCGAAACATTCGAGGCCGAATCTATTCATCCTGCAGAAATGCAACGCGATGGCTGGCAGGCCATTCTGGATAATTTTAAAAATTATACGGAAAAATTGTGAATACATGGTTATTATAGCTCCCGGGCTGACAATCCACAAACTGGCTATCATTCCAAAATTCCGATAAAATCCTCATCTTGACCTAAGGAAAGCGAAGAGACCTTCGGACTATACTAGAAGACTCTCTCCGCTACGGCCTAAGGAATGAAGTTAGGCAGATAAATTCAGAAGGTATGCTGCTTCAATACATCTTCATTATCTTATTATTTAACAATAAAAACGTTATCACTTCTATCGGTATCTAATAGGTATCGATACGGATCAATTGCTATTGTTTTTGGTTTTTGATTAACGATAATTGTGAGCCTTGTTTTATGCTTCCTGATATGAACTTTTTGAAAATAAATCGGTTTCGTAGCTGATTTCCAATCCATTTCCAATGCATTAAAGCAGGCCAGGTCTATTTCCAGATCCGGCAATTGCCTGCTGCTGTCGCTTAGCCTTTCTGCGTCTACCAGCACATCAACCTGACATTTCCCACTTTTCAAAAGATTACAATTAAGTACTTTTACACCAGTTTTGTAAGTCACTACATCATTAAAACAATCGTTGATAAAATTTCTATCTTTAGGTTGAGCCTGCTTTAACAATATGCTTACCAGATCAGCAGCTGTTGCCTTAGGCTTAGGGTATCGGTGTTCCTTAATTAGCTGATGCAGTGCGCCGTTAAATTGCTGTCCCCCCATCCTCTCTTTTATGGCATACATCATCAATCCACCCTTTTGGTAATATACGTAGGGTTGATCTAAAGTTTTGGCCAGCGGCAATTCTTCCTTATTGTAATTCCGGTTCAAAAAATAGAGTTCATTATCGTATGACATGTACTTTCTCAAGTACATTTTACCAAAATTCTTTTCAATCAATACATCTTCAGTGTATTTAGCAAGTGATTCAGTGAGCATGGCATAACCTGCACCATCAGCAGGAGTCAGTATATTTGCCCACCATTGATGAGCAGTTTCATGTGCAGTAATGGCATAACTTTGGTTGATCGTACCTTTCTCACTGTAGTTGCCCAGAAAATTAATGTTTTCAGTGCTGAAAATCAGCCCCGGATAAGCTGTAGCTGCACCTTTATATTGCGGAATTTCGGCAATGGTTAGTTGTTTAGCCGGATATTTTGCAAAATGAGCATTGCCATAATCTAATGCATCTTTGAGGGCCTGAAACATGCTTTTTAAGTTATATTCCTGCCCCGGCTGATAATAAATACTTAAATCAACCCCTTTGTGTTTCTCTTTTTTCAAAACATATTTTGCACTGCTCAGTGCGAACATGAAATTAATGGGAGCGGCAGTTTTGTATTTAAAGTATTTACGGTTATTGATATTCCAGCTGTGTTGCAACTCGCCAACAGTTACCACCTGCTGATCGATATCGGTAGAAATAGTCGTTTCAAAGTCGATTAGCTGATATGCCCGCGTGAATGGCGGCTTACTGGCAATTTCGGGCAGACCTGCCTTTTTACGTTCCTGCCTATCTTTAATTTCAATGTGATAACAGTATCCCAGTTGTGGTACAAATTTCTCTAATTCGATATACGTACCATTATTAACAACCGAATTTTCCGTATCGAAAGGTGTAAATCCATTTCTGATGATTTCAACAGAAAACTTCATCAACATTTCTCCACCGGGCTGTAGAGGCGTTTTTAACTCCAAAAATTGTTGATTAAAAAACTCATCCCTTGCAGTTTTCTTGATTCCAACTATATTTACCGAGAATGAGCGGACAGCAGGATCAACAGAGACCCAGATTTTATAAATGGGTTCATTTGACTCATTTTTAAGCATATACGTTCCATTAACTGTATATCTCCCCTCGGCTGGATATAAATCTACATTGGTTTTAATTGCTTTGATCACGGGTTGGGCAAGATTAGCCAATGATTTATATTTCTGCTCATAAGCCAGGCGCCAGTTCAATAGGGCCTGTTTATTCTTGTATTTGCCAATGAAATTGGTTTGGCGATAAATAAATGCAGCACAGAAAATCCAGATCAATAATGCCGGGCTGATAACCCAGATATGTTGCTTCAAAGCCAGCCCCATCGATCTGAATCTTGCTTTAATCTTTATCTCAACTAAACGTTGCCATAAGCCAATGGTTAACACCGCTACAACCGTTGTAAAGGCCAACCAGTAGAACATATACCAGTTAAACGCATGGGTATAATAGCCAAAACCATTAAAATAAGAGTGTTGGAGATCCGGAACGGTAGCGAAACGAAACAGATAATGTTCAAGCCCAAAGCGTTCTGCATAAGTGATCATGAAAACAATGATCAGATTCATTAACATGCCGAGATATTTGTTTGCACTTCAATTCTGAATAAAAACCATGAGCATTACAAAAAGCAACAAAGGAAACGCGCTGTAATAGTATAAAGATAAATAGGATGGCAATTCGATCCGGAAATAACCGTGGGTGAGTTGCAAAATAATGCCGATTCCAATGTTTAAGGTTGCGAGGACAAAAACAAGTCCAAAAAGGCTCAGGATTTTTGCCATCCAGAATACTGAATCTGGAGCAGGGCTGCTATAAATGATGGAATGGATATTAACTGATTTTTCCCTGCAAATGCTTTCAGCAGCATAAAAAATAATTAAAATCAGTCCGAATTTCATGGAGCGTATTTCTTCTATAATAATGCCGGTTGCCGGATAACTATGAATGCCATAAGCGCCGCTAAACAGCCGATCTTTTAACGCTGTTCCGAACAAAAATACCCACAGCAAAAGCATCACCATAACGGGAATATTTTTAAACAGAAAGATCAGCTCTAATTTAAGCCGTGCGATAAAGGCCCTGAAATGATAAGCAATACCACCCGGAACAACTTTTAAAGTACGATAGGAAATTAAATTTGGATATGCTATTTTATCCGCTTTAACCTTTAACTGTTGCTGTTGTGCTAACCTAAAATCAAACAAATGATAGCTTATCACTATGATGAGGCTTGTAAAACTGGTCCACAAGATCCTGTTGAGTAAAAATGTACCTTCAAAAGGAAATAACTGGCAATTGCGTTGTGGAATAGTCCATGTCCTGGTTTCGCCAAAAAACGAAGCCAAAGCAAAAGGGTCTAAAAGTACAGGCAAAATATCCGCACTGCCTGCTTTGTTTGCCGATGTAGCCAACAATGGTGAATCGCCCAAGATAGAAGCGAGCATGTAAAAAATGTAAAGCAACACGCCAACCACATAAATGGCCCTTACACTCTTGGTTTGTATGGCCGTACAAAATAAAATTCCTGCCGAAAACAGCACATTTGGCAAAGCAAAAATCAAAATAGGCTGCAGATAATAATACGGGTGAAATGTACCCAGCCGATTTTTATCAATAAAAAAAGAACCTATATAAATGCCCAGGGCTGCCAGTAACAATAAGCTAAAAACTGCGATGATTAAGCCCGATAACCTGATGCCAAAATAAGGTAGCTTTTTAATTGATGTAGTAAAAACAACGGCTTCCATTTTATGCATGCTATCTCGTAGCACCACGTTAGCACTAAATAGTGTGGCCGAAAAAATGGAGCATAAGGAGAGCAGGGCCATGATATTAGTGATGACATAAGGTGAATTTTTATGTACTTCGTCTGAGCCAAATCCACCCTTTACTGCGCAAAAATAGCCCAGCATCAAAAACAGAAGTGCTGCAACCTTAAAAGATATCTGCCCGAAATGATATTTCAGCTCAAATTTCAATAAATCTGCAATCATCTCTTTACCTCCTTGTTTAAATTGACTGCGCCAGATAAGGAAGAAAAATATACCTCTTCCAAACCCGGATAAACAGATTCGAAACCTGATGCTGGCAATTGATCTGCCAGTACAAACACATAAAACTTACCCAAAATGACCTTTGTAGAGATTACGTTAAAAATGGATGAATAGTGGGGCAGATTGATCTTATCAATTGCCTTTCGCCATATTTTTCCACTTAATTTTTCGGTCAGCTGCGAAGGTTTACCTTTTAAAATCAACCTGCCACTTGCCATAACGGCCATCTCAGCACAAAGGTCATTCACATCCTCTACAATATGGGTGGACAAGATTACTACACGGTTGGTGCCGATTTCACTCAAGAGGTCATGAAACCTGTTTCTCTCCTGAGGGTCAAGCCCGGCAGTAGGCTCATCGACAATAATTAATTGCGGGTTACCCAACAAAGCCTGTGCAATTCCGAAACGCTGCCGCATACCACCAGAAAACGTACTGACGGATCTCTTCCTGGATTCAAATAAATTGGTCTGCTGCAGCAGTGAAGTCACCTGCTCCACTCGTTCACTCTTAATGTGCACCCCTTTTAAGATCGCAAGATGATTCAGTAAATCTATAGCTGAAATATTTGGATAGACACCAAAATCCTGTGGCAGATACCCCAATTTGGTTCGCATCTCCTGGGGATTCCGTAATACATCGTTACCATCAAAATGGATCTGCCCGGCGTCTGGCAGTTGCAAGGTGGCAAGCGTACGCATTAGTGAAGATTTTCCGGCTCCATTAGGGCCCAATAAGCCAAACATGCCGTTTGCGATATTTAGTGTAACGTCATCAAGGGCTTTTACCCCATTTTGATAAGATTTTGTAAGTTGCTGTATGTTAAGCCGTACCATATTAAGTAATTAAACGGCGGCAAATTAAACTGGCAAACCACCAGAAAATAATTTAAGTGATTAACGCACTCAAAATGATGATGAAAGCGCAGAACTGGGTTGAAATTCCTTTCGACATGAAAAACAGGCCTTTCATCATCTAAATTTCAGCATGGCTTAAAACTTTAATAACTTTAGAAATTAGTTTGAAAAGGTATCAAAACAAATTTTTAAGGCTTTTAACAAAGATCCTTAGACAAGCTACCATTGACAGAATCCACTAGTTCGGTCGTCATTTTCGCGCATGCGGGAACCACGAAGTGCTCAGCGAAGCTAATCTTGATGCACGTTTTAAGATTATTCATCAGTGTTTGCTTTTATATAGCGGCATTCATGAGCACTTCGTGGTTCCCAATCAAGTTGTGAATGACGATTTCTTGATGGATATTACCTAAGTAAATTTTATCTGTCAATCATATTGATTTTTATATCATAGTTATTCCTCAGGATGACAATTTTACTCCTGTTATAGGTTACCAAAATGTTTAAAACCAAGAATTTAAATTATAAATACCAGGATTTTTTCCTCAATATTGGCCTTTTGTTGTGGATAGCCATATTTAATACGTACAACCTAACCAGCAAAATTTGGATAAACTATGCCAGCTGCATTTTGGCTCTAGGATTTTGTTTGCTTCCTGTACTTGTTTTTTCTTTTCTTAAAGCAACGCTAAGAAACGGCCTGAATCGAAACAGATACATTGCTTACTGGAGCACCTGCTTTCTTATCCTCCTTCCACTTTTTACAGATATTGCAATTTACCTGCAAATTGCGAAGCTTGACCATACTGTTTTCATTTCAACAGCATTGTTAGCAACATCCCTCGAAATGATATTGATCGTCAATCAGTATTACCAGAAAAAAGTGCTGCACATTAAATGGGTGAAAAAAATTGGCCTGGAGAATGCATTATTTGTCACCATTGTTTTACTTGCTTTAACCATCTCCATAATGGCGGTATCAAGTTTAAACAACCCGATTTACCAACGAAATGGTTTCCGTTTGGTAGGTTTCGAATTCAACATTAAAGCTCTCTGGTTTAATTTTGGAACATTCTTAGGCTTCTTTTCGCAATTTCTGGTCATGTACTTATGCGGATACCTGCTTTTTCTGATCAATAGCCGGTTACTGGTATCTAAAATCCTCAAAGAAAAAGGACTGTTGATTTATCTGTTGACACTCTCTGCCACCATAGCGGTATTATATCCCCTATTGGCCCAAATATTAATTTTACTCCCAATTAACACGGCTTTCGGTCGAAGCATATTCGTCACCAATCCATTCGAACCTGAAAATGCATTTGGTGCATTTGCCATTATGCTCATCAGTTTGCCTATAGTTTTGGCTTTGCAATGGGGCAAGCAAAACAATAAAATCCTTTATTTAGAGAAGGAAAAATCACAACATGAAATTGATTTACTAAAACAACAACTAAATCCTCATTTTTTCTTTAATACGTTGAACAACCTTTATGCTTTGAGTTTGCAAAAATCGGATAAAACACCTGAAAGTATTTTACAATTATCAGAACTGATGCGCTACACCATTTATAAAGGGCAGGAAAAATCGGTCAAGCTTTCCCAGGAAGTTGATTATATAAATGATTACATTCAATTACAACAAATCCGTCTGCAAAGGAACTTACATTTTGAATTTGATAAACAGGTTACAGATGATGGGATCGGGATAGCTCCTCTCCTGCTAATTGTATTTGTAGAGAATGCATTTAAACATGGTATTGAACCTGCTGAAGGCGAAGCTTCTTTAAAACTATCACTAACTGCTAACCATACGGTTCTCATTTTCTCCTGCGAAAATTCTTTTGATCCAGAAGAAACCAACAGTTATAAGGGAATCGGAATTGATAATTTAAGAAAGAGACTCGAATTACTTTATCCTGATCGCTACACATTGCATATCACCTCCATTCATAATATCTTTAAGGCAGAACTTAAACTCCGGTTAACATGAGCTTGCGTTGTTTAATAATAGATGATGAACCGCTTGCACATGGTGTAATTAAGGAGTATGCAAAAGACATTCCTTTTATTAATATTATTGGCGATTGTTACCGTGCTACAGCGGCACTGGATTTTTTAAGGGAACAACAGGTAGATCTCATTTTCTTAGATATCCGGATGCCAAAACTAAATGGTTTGGAATTTTTAAGAACCTTAACAAATAAGCCGCTGGTAATTATAACCTCTGCATACGAGGAATATGCGCTGGCGGGTTTTGATCTGGCTGTTTGCGATTACCTTTTAAAGCCTTTCCGTCTCGACCGTTTTTTAAAAGCCGTTAACCGTGCGCTTGAATTGCATGATCTTAAAAAGCAAATAGCTACACCTAATGAAATTGAAAACAAAACGCCAAAAAACAATGGACAAATTTCTATTAAGGTTGACAAAAAGCACATCCTCATCAAAACAGATGAAATACAATATCTGGAAAGCCTGGGTAATTACGTTAAGGTGTGGAACGATCGCGTTTTTTTTCTTACCCCAAGAACGCTGGCCAGTTTTGAGGATCAATTGTCAACAGATTTTATTCGCATCCATAAGTCTTTTATCCTCAATAAAAAATATGTCGGCTATCTGGAAGGCAATACCATTGTGCTCAGAAATGGAAAAAATATTCCTGTAGGTAAAAATTATAGGGGTATAATTAAACGATTACTTGATATAGAGAATTAAACCAGATTTAAAAATTTATATTTAAGGCCAAACCATATTTACATGCCACACTTATTTCCCGCGCAATACTCCACTTTATCAGCCGCTGCTTTAAGAGATTATTTAATTGAAAATTATCAGTTAGACCAGTCTACAACCTGCCGTTTACTGATCAGAAATGTAAGTGACACCTATGTCCTGGAAAATCTGAACCATAAATACATCTTCAAAATTTACCGCGATGCACACCGTAAACGAAATGAAATTGAAGCTGAAGTAGAATTGCTGAATATTAATCGCCAATGGACATTCGGTTTCCTATCCTATTAAAGACGCGCAGGGAAAACAGATTCAACAGTTTAAAGCTATTGAGGGTTTAAGAAATGGCATATTGTTTTCTTTTGCTGAAGGTAAAGTAATTTTGGACCTTGAGGATCTGCATCTGATCCAGTTAGGGCATGATATGGCTAAATTGCACCAAAGCACCTGATCAATAAAACTAAGCAATCCCCGACCGATATTCAACTTCGAAACTACCTTATTCGAACCCTTAAAAAGTCTCGAACCACATTTTTCGGAAATGAAAGAAGAATATGCATACTTACGGAGCATTGCAGAAAAGGTAATTCTAAAGTTTGAAGAATTCGACACCGCTGCATTCAGTTATGGCTACTGCCATTATGATTTCTTTCCTAAAAATTTCCATTTCAACGCGCAGGGAAAAATTACCTTTTTCGACTTTGATTTTGCGGGACAGGGTTACCTGGTTAACGATTTGATGTCATTCCTTAACCATTATTTCTTTCACCAACAGAGCAACTTAATCTCAAGAGAACAGGCTGACAAGGATTTTGCTACATTTTTAGCGGCTTATCAGGAATTGAGGCCCTTAACTGATGACGAACTAAAAGCTATCCCGTTTTTGGGTATTACCTTTCATATTTTCTTTTTAAAATTCTTTTATGATCATTACGATGATTGGTCTAATATTTTTTTAACCCCCAGATATACGAAACACCGCGTAGCGCTGATCAAAAAATGGGAAGAAATGTATTGTAACTTTTAGGCAATGACACCTAAAATGTCGGCATGCTTCTTTATCTTGTATAGTCATAAAAAAAACAGTAAGATGGACCAGAAAATAATTAACCTTTACGATGAGTATACCCATAGTCAGCTAAGCAGAAAAGATTTTATAAGAAAGCTGTCCATCTTGGCAGGTAGTACAGCTTTAGCCATGACTATCCTGCCTATGCTGGAGAATAATTATGCCGCTGCAGCAGAATTTAACAGTGATGACATTGAAGTAGAGAATATTACTTACACGGGGATAGAAAGTGAAATCAAAGCAGTTTTGGCTAAACCGAAGGGTAAAAAGAATTTGGGTTGTGTATTGGTTATTCATGAAAACAGAGGCTTAAATCCACATATTATTGATGTAACCAAACGTATTGCCGCTGAAGGTTTTCTGGCTTTGGGCGTTGATGCCCTTTCACCATTTGGCGGAACACCGGCAGATGAAGATAAAGGACGCGAGCTGATTGGTAAATTGGATCCTGAAAAAAACCTGCAGAACTATTTAAGGGGACTCGACTATTTACGCAATAGAAAAGACGGCAATGGTAAAGTAGGCTGTGTGGGCTTTTGCTGGGGCGGCGGAATGGCCAATAAATTAGCAGTTAATGATCCTAAACTGCAAGCCGCCGTCGCTTATTATGGTGCGCAGGCCAATGCGGCTGATGTTCCTAAAATTAAAGCAAGTTTAATGCTACATTACGCTGGTTTGGATGAGAGAATAAATGCCGGAATACCAGCTTATGAACAGACTTTAAAAGACAATAAAATTAATTATAAAATTTATATCTATGATGGCGTAAATCATGCTTTCAATAACAATACTTCACCTACCAGATATAACGAAGCCGCAGCAAAACTGGCCTGGAGCAGAACAATTGACTTGTTCAAACATAAATTGGCGGTATTGACGAGGTAGTAATATATTTCTCATCACAAAGTCGTCATTGCGAGAAGGCTTTTTCAGCCGACGAAGCAATCCTAATGCAACAGTTCAATGATCAACCCTTGGAAGATTGCTTCGTCGTTCCTCCTCGCAATGACGACTTTTTCTGATGTAACCTTCCTTAACGGCACTCAAAACATATTGATGATAAAGATCGACCTTAAAACAAATCCGTCTTCAACATCGTCTTCAAAATATTCGATTGAACATCAAAGTTATTAAGATGGTTGAGAAAATTGATATCCGATATTTTGCCATAACTATCTTCCAATAATTGAACGACTTCATTCGGAATGGCGGTTTTTAAAACCGCAGCATTGCTTTTCAACTTATCATTTTTATACTGTAGTTCCTGTACAATCCGCTCACGCTCGGAAAGATTGTTCGTCATGTCCAGGTCTTTCAAAATCGTTAAATCGCAAAACAGGAACAGGTTTCTACTGGGAAAAAACAGATAATAATAATCTTCATCCAAAAATTTATAAACTTCGATCACCAGCTCACCGGATTTTAAACCAATATAAAATTCAGTCCTGAAATCATTCTTGCACAGCTTGCCCATCAATTTTTTCTCGATGGTTGCATACACATTGGTGTATACCTGCTTGTTCTGAAAATCAATCAGTTTTGAAAATTGATCTGTAGTGAGATCAAAATAAAAATCGTTGGCGTATTTGGAACTAAAAACGTTGATGTTTTTTGAAAAGGGAAAATCTGAACTCAACTCAGACAATACGCTGAATAGCTTCCGAAGCGATAAGTTAATTTTAAGCGACTGCTTCTGCTTATCCTGCTGGAAACTTTTCTGATCAACGAGTGTTCCCGCCATTCGATCGATCAATTCTTCATTCAGGTGAATTTCATCATAGATAAGCGATACATTTTTCTCATTGCTCTTTTTAATCTTCCTGAGCAGTTCGATTACACTATCGGTAAATTGAAGATGGAAAAGATCTAACTTTTCGATCTCCAGTTCTTCGTTATTGGCAAAAAGCTGATGAATAACCTGGCTCCGCAGGTAAATTTTATAAATCACCTCATCATCAAAAAACACAGAGAGCAACTGTAAACGGTTGATCTCTGCGCTTGATTTTTTGAGAATATTTAAACGGTATTCATCCATATTTTAATTAATTCACCCTCGTTACGTTCTTTTTCAACTCTGCTTCCAAAGTTTTAAGTTCGCCATCCAGTACTCTTCTGCTCTGTGCACCTGCTTCATGAATCTGTTTCACTTCATTAAGCGTTTCAATCAGCGATGAAGTGGTTCGTTTTAAAGTTTCCAAAGATACTACTGTTTTTTCATTCTCCTTGGCTACATCAATGCTGTTCTGTTTCAACATCTCTGCATTTTTCTGTAAAATGGTATTGGTGGTGTCCGAAATTTTCTTCTGCATCTCTACATTGGCTTTTTGCCTTTGCAAAGCAACCGCAATGGTCAATTGATTTTTCCATACCGGAATGGTGGTAGAAACAATTGACTGTGCCTTTTCTGCAATTGAGGTATTATTGTTCTGCACCACGCGGATCTGCGCTAAAGATTGCAACATAATGAAACGCACAATCTTCATATCGGCCAGCCTTTTATCCAAACGACTAATGAAATCCCTTAAATCGGCAATTTCATAATCCTGGTAATCAGCCGGGCGGCCTTCCATTTCGGCCAATTTAATACTCAGCTCGTTGTACTTTAACTGTCCGGCAATAATCAGTTCTTCCATCTGGTGGATGTAACCAACATTGCTATCGAACATGGTTTGCAGCGAACTGTTATCTTTAATTGAATTTAACCTTCCAGCCTTGATTTTGTTGGTAATTTTATCGATATTATTCACCACCACATCATATTTCTGGAAAAGCTTTTTCACATCAACCACCAGATTTTTCAGGAATGGAATTTTAGAGATAAAACCCTTAAAGCCGCTCTGTTCGAGTTCAGATACATCAATGTAATTCAGTTCGGTTAGCAGCTCGTTAATTAAACCGCCAACTTCACCACTGTTATAGGTACGTACAGACGATAAAAAATCGTTACTGTATTTCTCCATGGAGTTTTGAGCATCGCTTCCATAATTCAGGATCGAATTTACATCTGATGGTTCTAACGATTTGCCAATCTCCTTATATTTAGCTGTTTCTTCAGCTGTTATTTTTTCGAGGTTAACATTTCCGTCCTTATCCAGTTTAACCGGCGTAAGGTCTTGAGTAACGTTTGGGTTGGTTTCCATAGTTTGATTTATAACCAGCTTTACAGCTTATAAATAGTTTTGAGTTACGGTTCTAACGGTATCTTCCAGTTTTCTATCTTTGGTCGGTTCGCCAATGGCATTAAATTTCCACTCGCCGTTCTTCTTGTAAAAAACACCCATTACCATTGATACGTGACCTGCAAAATTGGCTCCGTTAGCAATGTCAAACTTGGCAAAAACCTCGTTAACACGTTTGGTAGTGCCTTCATAAATGCGGATGGAAGCAAAAGGGATCGTGCCAAAATCATGACCTCTAAAGCTGTTCAATACAAAAGCTACATAATTTACATTGGCATCCAATTGTGAAAAATCAATGGTGATAATTTCGTTATCCAAACCGTCATCGCCACCCATATCGCCGGTTAAATCATCGCCGCTATGTTTTACCGAGCCGTTTTTAGATTTGAGGTTGCCAAAGTAAACCACCTCTAAAAGCTGTTTATTTTCGTTATACAAGGCACAGCTTGCGTCTAAATCTACCGCCTCTTTTGACGATCCAAAGCCAAATAAGCCTTTCTTTTCAATTGCACCCCAGTTTATTCCAACACAAGCTTGTTGAAGTGTGCTGCCATTGCTTTTTTCCAGACTGATGCGTTGTCCTTTTTGAAGATTGATTGCCATAATATTATTGATATTTGTTTAGATAATCCTGTAAACCACCTTTCATGCCTACGCCGACAGCTTCGAACTTCCATTTGCCCTCACGTTTGTAAATCCTTCCGAATTCTACCGCAGTTTCAATGGAGAAATCTTCCTCCAATTCATATTTCAAAATCACTTCATTGGTTACGGCATCAAAAATGCGGATGAAAGAATTTCTAACCTGACCAAAATTCTGTCTTCTGCTATCTGCCTCATGGATGGTTACCACAATGCAGATCTCATTTACTTTTGAATCAATTTTGGTTAGGTCAATTTTGATCTGCTCGTCATCACCATCACCATCACCGGTTAAATTATCACCGGTATGTTCTACTGCTCCGTCTGGTGAAACCAAATTGTTGTAAAACACAAAATTTTCATCAGAAATTAATTTTTTCTGATCGTTTAATATAAAAATTGAAGCATCCAAATCGAATGCAGAACCTGTTGAAGAGCTGTTGGTATCCCAACCTAAACCTATTGTAAATTTAGGTGCATCGATATTTTCACGCTGCCCCTTTTGCAAATTAATAGCCATATTTTAAATTAATTTATAGTTGTTATTTTTGATATAGTCTTTTATAAGATGTAAATTCTTTGAATAAGCTTCTATTGTATGGTAGTTATTTCCCAACGAGAGATCGTAAAGCTGGTTGATAAAATCAATACTCCTGCGTTCTAAAAAGATGGTAAAGCTGCTTGAAGTCGTGTTTAAAATGTATTTTACAATGCGGGTATTGAACCTGAAATTGCCACCATCAATAATATCTTCCAGATCGAAAATAGATTTGACCTGATGGTAATTGAGGAAGTTTTCTACATTGGGATGGATGTTTTTATTCACCAGTTCGGCAAAATAAAGCATGTGCATTTCATTTTTTAAGCCATACTCTCTTGCCATTTTTAAAATCATCCGTTCGTGGCTCCCGGTAATCCTGATATCATCCAGAAATAAAAGTGTTTTACCGGTAAGAAAATCTTTATCAATATGAAATGAATCGTTACCGATTAGCGACAGCCTTTCTTCAGCACTCAATTCGCCATAATCTTCTTTATAGGTAATGGTTCTATGCACTTTAGTTTCCTGTACCGCTAAACCGCCATTTTCGACCAGCCAACGGTTAAGCTGACAAACGAAATGGTTTTTCATGGCAAAAGTTGCCGTTGGGATAAAGCTGTAAGGACTGGAAATAACCACAATCTGGTCGGTAATCAAATTATCAGCCAGGTAGTACCTGATAAAACCATCGGCAAGGTCTTTTCCAAAAGATCTGGCTACCAGATCATCGCCAAATTTAAAGCGGCTGTAATCATCGGCACTAAAACCGAAATCGACTGTATTGTCTATTTTATGAAGAGAGAAATTATACGGTATCATAGAGTAGGTTTAAGATAGATAATTTGTTGGAATTGATGAGCATACTGTTAATCCCTATGGCTTCTGCACCACGGATATCGGCATGGGGATTATCCCCCACGTGGATAACATCTGTTAACAGTAATTCAGGGTGTTTTGTTCTGTCGATACGATCTAACATCAGCTGAAAAAAGCCTGCATTGGGTTTAGACATGCGCACTTCATCAGAATAAAGCTGAAAATCGATATACTGACCGATGCCCAGATGATTAATGACCTTTTTTAAGGTTTTACCTTTAATAAAACCGGTATTACTTAATATATTGGTGGAGCTGTTTCCTGAATCTTTAATGTTTGCCAATACCCTCAAACAGTCATCACAGTAAAGTTGAGGCATGTGGTTAAATACGATCTGCTCCATATCCTCATCAAGCAACTTAAGGTCTACATCGTTAAAGTTGAAATCGTAATCATTAATCATACTGATGATCATTAAATACATTTCATCCGCATCCACATTTTTACCGGCTTTCTCATTAATGGCATTTACCATCAAATCTACCTGACGGAAAGTGATGGCAATTTCATCAATGCTTTTATGCTTGCTGTTAAAATTCCTGAAAAAATACTGTACCCGTTCCTGTTTATAAGTTGGATTAGACTTAATCAACGTTAACCAAAGATCGAATGAGTAGTGTTTGTAAAAAGCCATTGCACCCTATTTCCTAATCTGTTTAATAAATTCTAATATTACAAATTTGATTGTATAATCAGAAGCGGCTAATTGTAAGATTTATGACAGATAAGCCATATAAATTACGACTTATCCAATACTTCTTCAGCATCTTCCGAAATAACGATATCGCTTTTGTGTTTCTTGGGATAATTGAACAAAAGAGAAGTTAATACCGGTATGATGAAAATAGCAACGGTGAAAACAGACACAAAGAGATCAGTTTTTTCTCCTTCAATGGCATGAGAAATAGGCGATTGAGGATAAAAATGGGTAAATAATGATGAGGTAAGCTTAATGCCCAGAACACCAATTACAATAAAGGCAACGGTTTCTAAAAAAGTGAATTTCTCCATCAGTTTCACAAAAGCCTGTGCCACAAAACGCATGGCTAAAATCCCGATGAAAACGCCTATATAAATTAACCAGATATGATCGGTAAAAGCCACTGCGGCAAAAACATTATCGATGGAGAAAGCCAAATCCATTACCTCTACCAAAGCAACGGTAGCCCAAAAAGTACCCACTAAGCCAACGGTAGATTTATAAATCCAGCTTTTGCTTTTATCTACTTCCTCTTCTTCCTCATTCTTTTTACTGTTCTTTTTTCTAAAATAATCAAAAGCGAGATATAATAAGTATAAACCGCCAAGTGGTTTTAACCACCAGATTTTAACTAACCACGCTGCCAGGAATAAACAGATACCCCTGAAAACATAAGCACCGATAATGCCATATTTGAGTGCTTTTTCTCTTTGCGATTTAGGCAGATCCATTACCATGGTTGCCAAAACAGCGGCATTATCAACTGATAATAAACTTTCGATTACAATTAAATTCAGAATAATTAATAATCCAGCTTGAATGTCATCACCTAAAATTGTGTGCAGAAAATCCATTGAGCGATTGTGTGTATGTTTTAAATTAAAGTTTTAGTTAACAGCAAAGAAACAAAATTTTATCATTTCCGCTATTTACCCCATTGTTTTTATTGTTAGAATGACAGTTATTAGAATTGTTACATATCTGGACGCCAAATATCAATTGACAGTATCTAACTGATAGATAATGCCATTATTACCAGCTAACAAAACTGCTTTACCTCTTTTTGCCTTTTGAACGGCGTTAAAACTTTTATCAGAGATGTGCTTCCAGTGCTGACCACCATCGGTAGAAATATCGGTTCCCGAAGTACCTGTGGCAATTAAAGTCTTCGCGTTGATATAGGTCACGCCTGATCGGAAACCTAAAACCGGTGCGGCGGGCTTTTGCCAGGTTTTGCCTCCATCTTTAGTTAAAAGCACATTATTCGAATTTTCTTTGTCCTTTAAATAGTCACCGCCAACGGCTATACCTGTTTTAGTGTTAAAAAAATCAATTGAAAAAGGGCCTGTACTTTCCGCTCCCTGTAAAATCGGACATTTAAATACTTGCCAGCTTTCTCCATAATCAGCAGAAAAGTAAATGTTAGACACTTTGCCACCTGTTGCAATCCATGTTTTACCACCCGGCAACGTTTTAATAGTGGTACCACTGGCGGCAAAACTGGCTTCTCCTTTAGCCAGGCTAGCTTGTACGTTTGTTGAAATATTCTGCCAGCTTTTACCAGCATCAACGGTTTTAAGCAATTGAAGTTTATTGTTTATAGGGTCGCCGAAAATGATTCCTTTACTTTTATCCCAAAAACTTAAGCCATCCAGAAATATAGCAGAATCTACATTTTTATAGTTTTCCGTCCAGGTTTCTCCTCCATCAACAGTTTTCAGGATATAAGCCGGAGAGGCAATACCCACAATAACGGCCTGTTGATCATCGAAAGCTTCAATATCCCTGAAATCGATTTTCTCGTAACCTTTCGGTTTTAGCCATTTCCAGGTAATCCCGCCATCAGTAGTTTTACCAACCGCGCCGTTACTTCCGCTTACCCATGCAACCCGGTCTGATACGACACTTAATCCGCGTAAACTGGTTTTGGCATGTTCGTTTAAAGGCTTTAAAGAATACGATTGCGCAGCGCAAAAAAAAGGTGCCAATAAAAGGCACCATAAAATCTTCTTCATTGATAACTTATTTTACCCGTCTAAAAGTTTCCGATCGTCCTAAAAGTGAAATACCTACATATCCGCGGATGTTTAGCACATCAGCACTTTTCAGACTCATATTACAGCTATAGGTTTTACCGCTCTTGGGATCATAAATGGTTCCACCAGTCCACTTGCCATCATCATACACAAAATCCTTTAATATTTCCAGGTTGAGCAAAGCGCGCTTCTGCAGGTTCTCACTAGGGTTTTTAGCATCCAGTTTAGGCTTACCATTTAGGTTTGGCTCTTTCATCCAAGCCAGTTTCCCATAGTATTTATCGCCTTTTTTATAGATTTCTATTTGTCCTTCGCCTGATGGATTAAGCCACTTGCCAACAATTGCATCTTTGTTCTGCGCAATAGCAGAAAATGATATGGCTACAAAGAGTAGCATCAAAAATGGGAACTTTCTCATATTTTTTATTTCTAGTTAGTTTTTAAATATAATCATTACACCTTATATCGAAACACTAAATAAAGAGAAAAAGTATAAGAATTTTCAAAAACCTTAAAAATTACTTTGAAACGATGGGCAGATACCTGGCGCGATAAGCATAAAACAGGAATAAATTAAATAAAAGCATTACGCTGACCATAGGTAAATCTTTCGGACCTAAAAAAGCATGATACAGGAAAATGTTCAGTGTAACCGGAAAAATGAGCACTGCTGCCAGTGGCGCAGTGCGGTTAATCAGCAATAATATTCCGCCTATTAACTCTGTAGCTTTAATTAAGGGCATTAAATAAACAGATGCCATTACTCCTGACATAAATGTGGTTTGAGCCGCTGTCATTTCCGGTGCTTTCGGCATTAAGTGCAGAAAAAAGCTTACAGAGGCAAAAAGATACATAGCGGCCAGAAGCACGCGTACAACAATTACTGCAATTTTCATATGGTTTAATTTTTGGTTTTATATTTAAAAATAATAAAATTTATTGTTCAATTGGTCATTAGTTCACTGGTTATTAGTTCATTGGTCATTAGTTCATTAGTCATTAGTTTATTGGTGATTAAACATTGAACTAACTGATAATAGATGCAGAATTTTAAACTGCCTATTTATATTGCAAATCCTGGACTAAGGACTCACGACTACGGACTCCAGACTTCCCCTCCTACTTATAATCATAATTCACCATCCATTGAATGCCGAATTTATCCGTAGTCATACCGAAAAGTGCATTCCAAAAAGTTTTTTCTAAGGCCATGGTTACTGTCCCCCCTGCTGAGAGGCTGTCAAATAAGCGTTTGGCTTCGTCTTCGCTGGTGGCGTCAACTGAAAGTGAGATACCCGTACCAAACGTTGCAGGCGGCATCGGACTGGTTATATCAGTACCCATTAAAATGTTGCCGCCAACGGGCAAAGCAATGTGCATCAATTTTTCCTGATCGCTCACAGACATGCCTTCGCAGCCTGGCGAATCTTTATAACGTTGCACTGCCAAAAATTCTCCGCCAAATACTGATTTGTAAAAATTGAATGCCTCCTCGGTGTTCCCGTTAAAATTTAAGTACATGTTGAGTGTTGCCATTTTTTTTGTTGTTTTAATCCTTTTAGGGTTTGTTATAATTTGTTTGCTATTATATTCTTGTGACGAACGGTCGTTATCCTGAACTTGTTTCAGGATCTATTTAGTTAATATACTGAAATAAGTTCAGCAAGACGTTACAAGTAAATCCTCGTCAATTTTATATCCATCCACTGTACCCAGTTTTTACCATCAAATTGCTCCCACGTACCTTCAATAGTGTTGGTTTTAAAATTTCCTTTAAATCTTTCGTTATCAGCAAATATTAAAATGATATCATCGTAAATTTTAAGGGTAGATATTGAAATACATCCCTCATTATCGAAAGATTGTGAGCGGAACACCTCTTCCATATCATCGTAATGTGTAATTTCAAGCGATCGGATCGTTTTATCACCGCGCATAAGATCAACCTGATGTTTTAAGAAAAACCCACCATCAACCCACTCGTAAGTATCTGTTCCGGTAATTATATCACCCAACATCGTTAAACCTTCTGTTTTCCATTTACCGATGTATGGATTGAGTAAATCAAGACTTTTGTTCCTCATAAATTTAGTTAAAGTCAATTGCTGTCTAAGCTGTTATAGATATTCTTTAATTGGTAAATATGCCGCTGCGTATGATAAATAACAAAATAAACAGCCTCCAAACGGGTAAGAAAACCATAACCAGGCAGTTTATAAGCGCTACAGGTTTTAGTTAAATCCAGGTTGCCTGCCGCCTCTGAGATCCCCACCCTGATCAGCTTTAAATTCCCCGATAATTCAGAAGGATTGTAGGCTTTGTGTTCAGGGTAAATTTCCTTAGGTGAATTGTATTTTATGTTAAAATTCAAAAAATCTTTTTTAATGGTTTCCACCAATAAATCAGCTGGCTTATCTGTCTCCAGAAAAGGACCATTAATCACCTCTAGAAAGCCCGCATTCGATAACACCAGGTGCTCAGCCAGTTGTCCTGCGGTCCAGCTGCCGTCAAAAGGCACTTTATTCAATAACGAGGCATCAAATTTTGAGAGCTCATTTTCCAACGCCAATAAGGTTTCATTGGCTTCATTGATTACTTTTTCCATAATTTATCTATAATTCATTCCCGGATAGCCCAATAATCTACGCCACAAGGCAATTTGACCAATACAGTTCGCATCCCGGTAGGTGTTGAAACTGATCATTTCGAAAAGGGTAATTTCCATCCCTGGCATGCTGAGTTTCTCTTCAAGCTTTTCATCCGTAGCCCGGATTAAGGCTTCCTGCAGCTTTGGAGAAATTTCTTCCCAGTCTTTTATAAAAGCGGCAAGTGGCGGATAAACCGCATCATCAATAATCCCCTTATTATGAGCAAAAAGTTCATCTGTGACAGATGGCAGATCAATACCAAACAACTTAGCCAGGAAATACCTTCCTTGCACTATACTGCCGGTAATCCAGGCAATGTGATTAGCTTTGGTATCCAATCTTTTTTGCGCATCTTTTTGGTCTATCCCATCTAAAGCCTTCAATAAAAAATCTGTCTGCATTTCGTACAGTACGACTAAGCCGTACATCCTGCCACTGGTTGGTTTAAGTTTCATATCATTTTATCAGGTGGTTAGTATAAGAATAAAGTTATGGCTAAATATTGATGCCTACCCGTGCCGTAAAAGTCAATCTTGAGGGGCATTTCAGACAATTTTCATATATTTACGATACCCAAAATTTTTAACCAAATGATAAATGTAGGTGTTTTAATGCCACAAAATTTCAGATTATTAAGCCTCGCGGCAATTCTGGATGTATTTGATACGGTAAATGGTTTTTATGCAAACGATGGACTTGAAGCTCCATTTAGCATGAGTTTAATTACCATTGATGATAAAAATTATAATTTTAGCGCACATCCCTGCATATCTTTACAAAATGCCGGACAATTTGAACTGATTTTGGTTCCATCATTTGCAAGCCTTGATATAAAAGACTGCATTGGCGCGAATAGCGGCTATATTCCATGGCTAAATAAACAGCATGCGGCAGGAGCTGAAATTGCTACCTTTTGTACTGGTGCATTTTTAGTCGCTGCATCAGGACTGTTGGATGGTAGAGCTGCAACCACACATGTTGATGCATGTTCTGCTTTTTCTACGGCATTCCCGCTGGTGCATTTGAAGGCTGATAAAACGGTAACACAAGATGGCAGGTTATTTACAAGCGGCGGCGCTACCTCAACCTTTCATTTGTTGTTACATCTTTTACAGCTCCATTGCGGAAAAGATATGGCTATTAAGGTGGCTAAAATTTTCGCCATTGACATGGATCGCGTAAACCAGTCTTATTTTAGTACCTTTCAGCCTATCCGCCACCATAATGATGATATTGTTGCTTCTGCTCAGGAGAAAATCGAAAATAATTATCAGGATTTAGCTACGATTGAAGAGATGATTAAAGATATTCCTTCGAGCAGAAGAAATATTGTACGCCGGTTTAAGCAGGTAACCGGGATGACCCCTATTGAGTATCTTCAGCAAACGCGGATCGAAGCCGCAAAAAAATTATTGGAGCAAACTGCACAGCAGATGACAGAAGTTATTTACAACTCAGGATACAATGATCCTAAAGCATTCAGAAAAGTATTCAGAAAATCGGTAGGAATGACACCAACACAATATCGCGATAAATTCCAACCTAAATAAGCGCGATAACTGACAATAATCAAAATATAAATAAACTAATAAAATAGTTTTCAACATAAAAAATCTATTATGTTGAAAATTAACATAAAATAAATGCAGCATACTATCATATTAAGGATAACTTAACGTTAGAATTACACTAACCAAATAATACATGTTATGACCACATTCCTTTTAATTACGGCAGCATTTTATATTCTTTCTTTTGGATTGATGTTGTACTGTTATTTCTCCGCTGAGCAGATCCCCAGCGATGATGAAAAATTTTAACCACCCTTTTCCCGTCATCAAAATTAACGTCTCCATATTTTAAGCTATAAAATACCACTCTGTTTAAGCAATAAACTGTAATATGCAGTTGCCCGGATGTCAATCAAAGGCAAAAGTTTATTTCAGTATTGAGTGATATGATTTCCTGATATTGTTCATGTTTTAATAGTTCCGAATAGGATTTAAAATTAAAAACAGCACTTTATAGACAGGTATTATTGCTTAGAAAAAGCCTGCTGGTATTTTAATGGGGTTTTACCCGTTATTTCCCTGAAATATTTGTGAAAACTGGTAAAATTGTAAAACCCGCAATCGTAACAGATCTCTTTCACAGTTAAGTTGTTTTCAATCAATAATTTACAGGCCTGCCCCACCCTGATCTCATTCAGAAACTGCGTGTAGGTTTTTCTGCTTTTGGTTTTAAAGAATTTACAGAACGAATTGGGGCTAATTTTAGCTACTGCAGCAATTTCCTTTAGTTCGATCTTATTCTTGTAATTGCTGATGGTATAATTGTAAATTGATTGAATCCGGTCTTTTTCGTTCTCCAAAAAGTTGGGCTTAAAGCCCAGCGAGACCAACGTGTTTCTTTCTCCGCAATGGGCTATTTCTGTTAATACTTCGAGTATTCTGATAATCCGCATGGTGCCTTTTGCTTCGATAATCTGTGGCATTAAATAAGCGATTTTTTCTTTCGAAACTCCTTCCAGCTGAATGCCCTGCGTTGATTGCATCAAAATCTTTTTAATTTCCTGGTTTTCGGGAAGATCCAAAAAATCTCTTCCTAAAAAATCTTCTTTAAAATGGATTACATAAACGTCAACCGGTTCACAAACATTTTCATCAAAAAACTCCGGATCAAAACGCCAGTAATGCGGCAGGTTGCTCCCGAGTAAAACCACATCCCCCTCCTTAAAATTTTTGATGCTATCGCCAATAAACTGCGTACCTCTTCCTTTTTTAATGTAAATCAATTCCAGCGCTGAATGGTAATGCCAGCGGTTGTTTACATCAGGCATAACATCTCTTCGGGCGCTAAAAGAATCCACAGAATTGGTAGATACATTAAGTAAATGCGGTTTCATAAAATCTTAAAAAATCAATCTAATATGCAAAATAAATTCGCAATGTAAAAAATCAAGCTAATATCATTTAATAATTAGATGATAAAGTTAAATTTTTATTAACGCTGAAGGGCTTAATTTGTATAACTGCAACTCACCCGAAACATCTTATGAAAATTGGATTATTTATTTCCTGTTATAGAGACCAATTGCTTCCCAAAGTTGCCGCTGCCACATCAAAGTGGTTGGAAAAGCAGGTCTTGGTTTCACCGTATCTGCCTAAGATTGGGAATTGATAATCAAAATTTTCAGCGGTTTAAATTATTATTATTTTAATTTTAGCGTTAACCTGTTTAATCCTTTATAACCAAATAAACATGAGCCAAAATCCATCCACAAACTTTAAGGTATCCAACCAACCAAAAAACGGAAATGGATACCTATTTCCGTTAATTTTAGTTACCAGCTTGTTTTTCTTCTGGGGCTTTGTCCACAATCTCGATCCGATATTGATTCCACATCTACGCAAAGCGTTTCATCTGAATGTTTTCGAATCCACCCTGGTCGATTCATCTGTTTTTATTGCTTACTTTTTACTGGCACTGCCAGCAGGCTATGTTATGCGCAAATACGGCTATAAAAGCGGTATTATTTTAGGACTCGTTTTATTTGCCATTGGCTGTCTACTCTTTATACCTGCCGCCAATACCGCACAATATATCTTTTTCTTAGGCGCACTTTTTATTATCGCCTGCGGCTTAACATTTCTGGAAACAGCGGCAAATCCTTATGTTACTGTGCTCGGACCGCCTGAAACCGCTACACAACGCTTAAATTTCTCTCAATCCTTTAACGGGTTTGCAGCCTTTTTAGCCCCGGTACTTGGTGGTAAATTTATTTTCACGGAAGTAAAATATACTGACGCCCAACTGGCAAAAATGCTTCCTTTGGAAAAACAGGCTTATATGCTCGAAGAAGCATCGACCGTAAAAGCACCGTATTTAATTTTAGGCATCCTGATTATTGTGGTAGCAATCCTATTCATTTTTACCAAACTGCCCGATATCAAGGAAGAAGAAAACATTGAGGAAAAAAGCACTTTCCGCCATGTATTAGGCCATAGCCATTTACGATGGGCAATTATTGGTCAGTTTTTCTATGTAGGCGCCCAGGTTTGCATATTAAGTTTATTCATCAGCTTCGTAACCTCATCAGCAAGTATAAGTCAGGATGAAGCAAAATGGTACGCTGGTGCAGCGGGTTTGGCTTTTATGATTGGCAGATTTGTAGGTACCATTTTTATGAAGTTTGTAGCTCCAAATAAATTATTAATGCTGTATGCGTTAATCAGTGCAGTACTTACCCTTGTATCTATTCTGGGAAGCGGAATGATTACCGTTTACGCTTTAATCGGTGTTGCCTTTTTTATGTCGATCATGTTCCCGACTATATTCTCATTAGGCATAGCCGGGCTAGGTAAAGACACCAAACTGGGTTCCTCTTTAATTGTAATGTCTATTGTAGGCGGTGCATTTCTGCCTCCGGTTTTAGGGCTTATATCAGATGCTACCCACAACATCCAGTATGGCTACCTGGTACCTTTTGTATGCTTCCTTGTAGTCCTTTACTTTGGCTGGAAAGGATGGAAACCTGATCATATCGAAAAAGAAATAAGTTTAGAAGTATAAATTGACAATGAAAAAATTAGTCATCAAGATTAACAATGCGGACAACGTTTTAGTTGCGTTACAGGATTTGCCGGCAGGCACTGCAATATTGCATGATGGAAATACTTATGTTACTGTTGATGAAATCCCGGCCAAACATAAATTTTTTATGCAGGATATGAAAACCGGTGATGAAGTAATGATGTATGGCGTTTTGGTTGGAAAAGTACAGTTTGATGTAAAAGCGGGCATGCAGATGAATGTTGATAACACCAAACACGCTGCAGAGCCATTTGCGTATCGCCATACTCATTACAAATGGGAAGCCCCTGATGTGCTTAAATATGCCAACCGCAGCTTTAACGGTTATCACCGTAAAAATGGTGAGGTGGGCACTGCAAACTATTGGTTGTTTATCCCTACTGTTTTTTGTGAAAACAGAAACCTGGATATCATTAAGGAATCGCTTTACAGTGAATTGGGCTATGCTGTAGATGATAAATATAAATCTTATACCCATAAACTGGTTCAGGCTTTTGAAATGGGAGAAGACATTAATACCATTAGTTTTGAGCCTAAGGTAAATCAAACCAACCGGACTTTTAAAAATGTGGATGGCATTAAATTCCTCACGCATAATGGTGGCTGTGGCGGAACACGACAGGATGCGGATACGCTAAGCAAATTATTGGCCGCCTATGCTCATCACCCGAATGTAGCCGGAATAACCGTTTTAAGTTTAGGCTGCCAGCATTTGCAGGTAGCAGATTTTAAACGCGATCTTTTTGCATTGAACCCGGATTTCGATAAACCGCTTTTAATTTTCGAGCAGCAAAAAGCACAAAGCGAAGAACAGTTGATCCAAAATGCCATTCGCAGTACGTTTGAAGGTTTAATGTTGATCAACAAACAAAAGCGCGAAGCAGCACCACTCAGCAAGCTGTGTGTGGGAGTGAAATGTGGTGGCAGTGATGGGTTTAGCGGTATTTCTGCAAATCCGGCAGTTGGTTATTGCGCTGATTTATTGGTAGCATTGGGGGCCAGGGTTTTATTGGCAGAGTTCCCCGAACTTTGTGGTGTAGAACAGGAAATGATCGATAGGTGTGTTGAACAGTCAATTGCCGAAAAATTTATCCGTTTGATGACGGAGTATGACGATCTGGCGCATAAAGTTGGATCTGGTTTTTACATGAATCCATCTCCGGGCAATATTAAAGATGGTTTGATTACCGATGCCATTAAATCAGCAGGTGCTGCCCGTAAAGCTGGTTCCGCACCGATTGTAGATGTTTTAGATTATACCGAACCCGCAACTAAACCCGGCTTAAGTTTAGTATGTACGCCGGGAAATGATGTTGAAGCCACTACGGGTAAAGCCGCTGCAGGAGCAACCTTAATCTTATTTACTACAGGCTTAGGCACACCAACAGGAAACCCCGTTTGCCCGACCATTAAAGTCGCTACCAATTCCGTTCTGGCCAAACGTATGAGTGATCTTATTGATATCGATACCGGACCTGTAATTAACGGGGAAAAAACCATTAGCGAAATGGGCGAAGATATATTGGAATACTGTATTAAAGTTGCCAGTGGAGAGGAAATACCAAAAGCCGTACAGCTCAACCAGGATGACTTTATTCCATGGAAAAGAGGAGTTAGCTTATAATGAGAGGTGAAATGTCAGATGGAAGATGTGAGATGGAATATTTAATAATAGAAACCATTCATTAACTCCCTAAGCTATCAATCGAGTAAAACGTAAGGGGGAAATCTAAAACAACTAAATCCACCACTATCCCCTCTGCAAAAAACGCTATGCTCAATGATTAAATAATAAAAGAAAAAGATAACCGAATATGAATTTAAATTTAAACGACAAAATAATTCTGGTAAGTGGTGGGGCAAAAGGCATTGGTGGCGCAATTGTTAAAGCCCTGGCTATTGAACATGCTTTGCCGATCATTATTGGGCGCAATGAAAGCGATAATGTAAAACTGCTTCAGGAAATCACAGATCTAGGCTTAAAAGCTGATTATTTCACGGCTGAACTCACACTGCCAGAACATTGTAAAAACATTATTGACGCTATATTAACCAGGTATGGCAGAATTGATGGCTTAGTAAACAACGCAGGTGTTAATGATGGTGTAGGCCTGGAGAGTGGTACATACGAAGGCTTTATAGAATCGCTTCATAAAAACTTGGTACATTATTATCTTTTGGCAAAATATGCCCTGCCAGCACTGAAGCAAAGTAAAGGTTCTATTTTAAATATCGGGAGTAAAACAGCAGAAACCGGGCAAGGTGGAACTTCTGGTTATGCAGCATCCAATGGTGCCAGAAATGCGTTAACACGCGAATGGGCCGTGGAATTACTACCCTTTAGTATCCGTGTAAACGCTATTATTGTTGCCGAAGCCTGGACGCCACTGTACGAAAAGTGGATTAATTCTTTTGAAGACCGGGATGCAAAACTTAAAAACATCACCGATAAAATCCCCTTCGAAAACCGGATGACCACTGTGGAGGAAATTGCAAATACTGCCATATTTTTATTATCAGATAAATCCAGTCACACCACAGGCCAACTGATCCATGTAGATGGTGGTTATGTGCATTTAGACAGGGCTTTGTTGTAAAATTTTGGCGGTATACTAAACGAAATTTGTATTACGACGACTGCATTGAAAAAAAAGCACCAGGAACATCGCGTTCCTGGTGCTTAAATTTATACACAAGCCTATAAGGTCTTGAAGACCTTATAGGTTTAGATATTTCAATTAATTCCAACCGCCGCCTAAAGACCGGTACAAGCCTACCACCGCATTAAGCTGTTCTGTTTTAATGGTGGTTAATTCCAGTTCGCTCTGCAATAAATTGCCCTGTGCGGTAATGACCTCCAGGTAATTAGCCATACCACTTTTAAACAAGAGATTGGCATTGCGTGACGCTTGTTGCAAAGTTTGTGTGCGTTTTTCAGCAATGCTGTATTGTGTTTTTAACTTCTCTACTTTCGTTAATTCATCAGATACTTCGCCAACAGCGTTTAATACCGACTGGCGAAACTGGATCACTGTTTTCTCCCGGTCTATTTTAGCCAGTTCCAAATTGCTTTTTAACTGTCCGCGTTGAAAAATGGGCTGGGTAATACCTGCCCCTACCAGGCCGAATAAAGATGCCGGTACATTAAACCAGTTGCTTGCTTTAAAGGAGTTAATCCCTCCGCTCGCGGTAATTACCAATGATGGATACAAGCTTGCTTTGGCTACACCCACCCTCGCATTGGCAACAGTCAACGCCAGCTCTGCACTTTTGATATCGGGCCGGCGGCTCAACATAGCTGATGGAAAACCAGCATTCAGATTTTGTGGGATATTCATCTGATCCAAACGACTCTCGCGGTTAATTGACTTAGGCAACGTACCAATCAGTATACTTAGAGCATTTTCCTGTAAGGTTACATTTTGCTCTAAGCGGGGAACCAACTGTGCAGCAACCAGCTGTTGTGCTTGGGCTTGCTGTATCGCCAGTGAGGTAACCTGACCGGCGTCGAACTGTAAATTAATGATTCGTAAGGTACTATCGTTCAATTTCAAATTCTTTCTGGCAATTTCCAACTGCGCATCAAGCATCAGCAAATTGTAATAGCCCTGTGCAACATTAGCCACCAAACGGGTTTGAACGGCTTTACGCGCCTCCTCGGTCTGCAAAAAACTGGCTAAAGCACCAGCTTTTTGATTGCGGATTTTACCCCAGATATCGGCCTCCCAAACCACACCCAGGTTCGCATTATAATCTTCAATGTGTGTGGAACCTGTAAACTGGTTCAGGCTTAATCCGTTTAAACTATTATCACTCGGACGGCTCGAATTCGCCGATACCTGTAGTTTCAGTTCAGGTAAATAACCCAGTTTCGATTGTTTGAACAATATTTCAGCAGCATCGATATTTTTCAATGCCATTTGCATATCATAATTTTTAACCAAAGCCGTATCAATTAAATTTTGAACGGTAAGGTCGCTGATAAAACTTTTCAGTGGCATTGTGCCAATGCTTGAAGAGTCTGTTGATGAATTATTTCTGAAAAATCCGGGTGCAATATTGGGCAGTACTGTATTTTTCGAAACTGAACATCCACTCCAGATTAAAGCCAGGAGCAAAATGGTAATGATATTAAACCGTTTCATAAACTGTATGATTTATAGGTTCTTCATGGTGGCGAACAACCTCATTTGAAGATTTTTTTGATAATTTTTCCTGTAAAGCCTGGAAGATGACAAAAAGTACCGGAATGATGAATAAGCCTAAAATTACGCCCGATACCATCCCTCCTGCCGCACCGATACTGATAGAATGATTACCCTGCGCCGATGGTCCCGTTGCAATACTCATCGGAAATAAACCGAACACAAAGGCCAGTGAGGTCATAAAAATTGGCCTGATCCTTAATCTTGCTGCTTCAATAGCAGCATCAACCAAACTCAACCCAGCCTTTCGCCGCTGCACGGCAAATTCTACAATCAGGATGGCATTTTTAGCCAGCAAACCGATCAGCATAATCAGTGCTACCTGAACATAAATGTTGTTTTCGATACCGGTTAAGCCCAAAACCACAAACACGCCAAATACACCTGTAGGAATAGAAAGGATTACGGCTAATGGTAAAATATAACTTTCGTACTGTGCCGATAACAGGAAATACACAAATACCAAACAAAGCAGGAAGATCACGGTCGATTGTCCGCCTGAAGAAATCTCCTCACGGGTTTGCCCTGAAAATTCATAAGCATAACCGGTTGGCAATTGTTCTCTGGCAGTTTCTTCTATCGCTTTAATCGCATCACCGGAACTGAAACCTGGTTTAGGGATGGCATTTACTTCAATTGAGTTAAACAGGTTATAACGTGCAGCCGTTTCCGAACCATATACACGGGTAAGCTTTACCAGGGTATTGATAGGTACACTTTCTCCGTTTTTATTTTTCACAAACACACGGTCAATACTTGCCGGATCGGTCCGGTCAGCCACATCGGCCTGCACCACTACCCGGTAGTATTTACCAAAGCGGTTAAAATCTGAAGCCTGTGCAGTACCAAAATAAGTTTGCATGGTTTGTAAGATATCTTTTTTGCTTACCCCCAGCTGATCGGCCTTTTCATCATTAACATCCAATTGCAACTGCGGATAATCAGCCTTGTAAGAAGTAAAGGCATAAGCAATTGCCGGTTTAGCCCTTAACTTCGCTATAAAGTTATTTGCCACGCCACTAAATTTATCCAGCTTGCCATTGGTTTTATCCTGTAACATAACATTCATGGCCTCTACATTGCTAAAGCCTGGTACCGTTGGAAAACTGAATACAAAGAAGGTTCCTGCAGATATGGCGGCCATTTTAGCCCTTACAATGTTTTGTATCTCATCAATGTTTTTTACTGCACCTCTTTCCTCGTTTGGTTTTAACAATAAGAAAATCTGTCCGGCTGAGGGGCTGTTAGATGCAGTTAAGAAATTGTAACCCGCCAGCGACATCACGAATCTTGCCGATGGCATTGCCCTCAACTCGGCTTCAGCCTGCTTTAATATTTTATTAGTATTGGCTAATGAAGTTCCCGACGGACTCGAAACCGCAATGGCCACGAAACCCTGATCTTCTGTTGGGATAAAACCGGTTTTGGTTCTGCTTACCAACAGTACGGTAACTGCGACAATTAAGGCCAGACCGGCCATGCTGATCCACTTATTACGGATCAACACTTTTAAGCCACCAACATAACGGTTGGTCATGTAATTGAACCCACCATTAAAGCCTGCGTAAAACTTTTCTACAAATCCTTTTTTAGGCGCAGCATGACCACCTTCGGCATGTTTGTTCTTTAAAAATAAAGCCGCCAACGCCGGACTCAAAGTTAAAGCGTTAACCGCTGAAATAATGATCGCGATCGCCATGGTTAAAGCGAACTGTTTGTAGAAGATACCTGTGGAGCCAGTCATAAAACCTACCGGTAAAAATACTGCCGCCATCACCAGTGTAATGGAAATAATGGCCCCGGTAATTTCGTTCATGGCTTGCGTAGTTGCTGCTTTTGGGCTAAGCGAAGGGTTTTCTTCCATTTTGGCATGCACGGCCTCCACCACTACAATCGCATCATCAACCACGATACCAATGGCTAGCACCAGTGCAAACAGTGTTAAAAGGTTAATGGAGAAACCAAATAGCTGCATAAAAAAGAAGGTACCGATAATAGCCACTGGCACAGCAATAGCCGGAATTAAGGTAGACCTGAAATCCTGAAGGAAGATAAATACCACGATGAATACCAATAAAAAGGCTTCGATCAGCGTATGCTCCACCTGGTTGATGGATTCATCAAGATCGGTTTTGGTACGGTAAAACTGGTTGTATTTAATACCGGCCGGGAAATCTTTGGATAGTTTCGCCAATAGTTTATCAATGGCAATCTGAATTTCGTTGGCATTAGAGCCTGATAATTGAATTACGCCGATGGTAATTCCATCATGTCCGTTTAAACGGTTAACACTGCCATAACTGTAGGCACCCAATTCTACACGCGCTACATCTTTTAAACGTAATATAGAACCATCCGAGTTGGAACGGATCGCTATATTCTGATATTCCTCCGGTTTGGTCAGCTTACCTTTATATTTAACAATATATTCAAAGGCCTCACTGCTTCTTTCTCCAAACCTGCCTGGGGCCGCTTCCAGGTTTTTATCCTGAATGGCGGCAATCACCTCATTAGGCGTAATTTTGTAGGTAGCTAATTGACTTGGGTTTAACCAGATCCGCATCGAATAGTCTTTAATCCCCCCAAATACACTGGCAGAACCTACACCCGGGATACGTTTAAGCTCGGGAATGATATTGATCTGTGCATAGTTGTTGACAAAAACAGCATCGTATTTTTTTGGATCTTCAGAATACACACCAATGGCACCGATAAAGCTGTTTTGCTGTTTGGTCGTGGTGATACCATACTGCACCACCTCTGCCGGTAATTGACTGGTAGCCTGCGACACCCGGTTTTGTACGTTAACTGCTGCCTGATCCGGGTTGGTACCCTGCTGGAAGTAAACGGTAATGGCCAAAGTACCATCATTACTGGCACTGGAGGTCATGTAGGTCATATTCTCCACACCGTTAATGGCTTCCTCCAATGACGGGGTTACCGAACGTAAAATCGTTTCGGCATTGGCTCCAGGGTAAACTGCAGTTACCAATACCGACGGAGGTGCGATATTTGGAAAGCGCTCTAAGGGAAGCTTGGTTAAACCCAGTATTCCCACTATTACCAATAAGATGGAAATGACGGTCGATAGTACAGGCCTGTCTATAAATTTTTGAAACATGATTGCTTAAACTTTAGTATTTTATTATTTTTTTGTTTTGGCCACAGCTACTTTATCGGCTGCTTTTTGAGGCTGGATTACCATACCTTCCTGTAATTTATCAACACCGCTCAACACAATCTGGTCGCCAACTTTTACGCCGTCTTTAACCAGGTAATTTTCACCGGCTTTACCCACAATGGTAATCGCCTGTTTCTTCACTTTGCTGCTATCGCCAACGGTAAATACAAATACTTTATCCTGCATTTCTACCGTCGATGCCTGCGGCACTAAAATGGCATCATCATGCTGCAGACCTAGACGGATCTTGCCGGTGTTACCCGAACGAAGCGTTCCGCTGGCATTCGGAAAACTGGCCCTCAAGGTAATAGCGCCCGTGTTTCTATCGAACTGTCCGTCAATCATATCAATCTTACCTTTAATCGGGTAAGCGGAATTATCGGCCAATAAAAGTTCTACGGCCGGTAAATGTTTAATCCTGTCGGCAGGGGTTTTGCCAGGATAGTTTGCGTTGAAATTGTTGAAGTCGTTTTCACCCAGTGAGAAGTAAACATGTACTTCGTGGATATCAGATAATTGTGTTAAAGCAATCTGATCAGTTGGCGAAACCAAACTTCCCTGTTTCTTCGGAATACGGCCGATGTAACCGCTTACAGTAGCTTTAACATTGGTGTAACTTAAGTTGATTTTTGCAGCTGCAACACTGGCTTTAGCCTGCTCAGCATTGGCCTGCGCAATTTTATAAGCTGTTTTAGCCGTTTTTAGCTGGATATCTGACACAACCTTGTTCTGTACTAAAGGCGTTAGCTTATCCACTTCCAACTGTGCATTTAACATAGCCGCCTCCGCTGCATGTAAACTGGCTTTAGCGTTGTTTAGTGCCTCGCGATAAGGGTTTTCATTAATTTTGAATAGCGTTTGTCCCGCGGTTACATAAGCACCCTCATTAACCAGAACACTTTGTAAATAACCGCTCACCTGTGGCCGCACATCAATATCAACCGCACCCTGGATAGACGCCGGGTATTCAATATAAGTAGTTTCGGTGCTGGCATTAATGGCGCTTACCGGCAAAGCTGGCGGAGGCGGTGCCGCTGCTGACTGATCCGGAGCTGATTTACAGCTGGATAAAATTATTGAAAGCAGCGAAACGGTTAACAATGACTTAACACTAGTAAACTGTTTAACAGTGTTAAGCGTAATGCGCAAGCGATGTAGAGATTTCATATGGATTAAATTTAATTGAATTATAATGTATAAATAATTTAACAGTGTTAAGTTACCGTTTAAAAAAAATGCTAACTGTTAATAGATAAGGTGATGCCTTTAATGGCATCTTTTAAAATTTGCTGGTTTAGTTCATCGGTTGTTCGTCCATTCGGGCGCACTAGGTTAATGGAAATCAAACCATGAATGATTGACCAATACGTGTAATACTTCATGCAGATATCATCATCAGAAACTGGTTTCTTCTTGAATAAAGATTCAATTACCTCACCTAACATACCACCTACATTTTCAGCTTCGGGCAATGAATTTTTAACGGTACAACAAACCATATCCACCCCGTACATCAGTTGGTAAAATTCCTTATGGGCAAAGGCGAAGTTCCAGTAGGCAATCCACATGGCTTCCATTTTTTCTTCAGGAGACTCGTGTTTATCCCTGGCTTCACGGATATCCTTAGCCAAAATCAAATACCCTCTTCTGGTGAGTTCCAGTAAGATGCCATCTTTATTAGAAAAGTACTCGTAAATGATGGGTGCCGTATATTCAATCTGGTCGGCAATTTTACGCATACTCAATGCCTGCCAGCCCTCTGTTTGAACAATGTTCAAGGCAGCATCCAGAATTTTTGTTCTGGTTTCATCTTTTAAACGTAGAATTCTTTCTTTACTTCCCATGACTGGAATATTAGGTGTAAATAATCTAACACCGTTAAGCAAATGTAGAACCAATTCCAGAATTCACAATCATTCATTTGTCATAAACATTTTATTGATTAGCTTTACGATTAATAATCAACGCTTAGCGCATTAAAAAGGCTTTTTCAAATCATTAACTTTCTCAATAACTAATCAAAAAATGATTTTTCGCGAGGCAAAAACTACTGACATAGCTGCGATGCAAATTGTCAGGCATACCGTAAAAGAGAACATTTTGTCTGATCCTGCTTTGGTTACTGACAAAGATTGCGAAGATTTTATTACGCAACGTGGTAAAGGTTGGGTTTGCGAAGTGGATGGAGAAGTAGTGGGTTTCTCTATTGTAGATTTAAAAGAACATAATATCTGGGCCTTGTTTCTGCGTCCGGAGTTCGAAGGCAGGGGAATTGGCAAAAGATTGCACCGCTTGATGATGGATTGGTATTTTAATCAAACACAAGAATTGGTATGGCTAGGCACAGCACCCAATACCCGTGCAGAAGAATTTTACACCAGGCAGGGCTGGAAAAAAGTGGGGATGGTAAATAAAGGGGAAGTGAAATTTGAAATGAGTGATGCGGATTGGGGAAAACAATGCCTAAATATTGATCCGCAAATAAATTAAGGGTTCTACCTGGCAGATTTCAATATAAAAGGTCGTCATCCCGACTGAAGCGCAGTCCCGAACGTTCGGGAGAGAGATCTATTACGTAAAAGACCCTGAAACAAGTTCAGGGTGACGGACTGCAGGCGTAATCGTTTTTGCGAGAAGGCTTTTTCAGCCGACGAAGCAATCTCTCCAGCAGGATCGCTACCATGAAAGATTGCTTTCCCGAGAAATCGGGACTGGCTGTCGTGCCTCCTCGCAGTGACGATAAAAGTTATAAACCTAACTATTCCAAATAAAAGGGGCCTGATTTATAAATTTTACTTCTGCTAACTGATCAATAATAAATCCAGCCACATTAGCTGCATTAATCTGATCGCCAACGCAATTCACCAGACTTGTTCCTATCGCCGTTTTTTCATCGGTCTGAATAATCAGAGGCAAGCGAATTAAGGTCCAATCCGAATCACTTTCTTTCAGTAAATCATACTCTTTTTGCCTGTCAGCCGTTGAAATTGGATAATTATCATACATCCATCGGGTAGCTAATTTGGTCTTTTCGTCTTTATCGTCAAAACGTGTATCTACATTAATGCCGGTAAGCACCAAATAACGATTTAGTTTAAGGGCTTTCATAGCTGTCAGGACGTTTCCTGTTGATTGGGTAAATATTGTTTTTTCACTTGCTGGTTGCCCCAACCCCAGCGCACTGATAACTACATCGCAACCTTGTATAAGTTTTTGCACAGTTTCTTGATCTTTAACGTCACCGGTTATCATTTCAAGCGAAGAATGATTGATCTGAAGTTTTTCCTGATTTCTGACCAGCACTTTTACCCTGAACTGCTGCGCCAAAAGCGCTTTTAAAATATAGGTACCAGCTTTACCTGTAGCACCAATTAAAGCAATTTTTAAATCTTGCATGATGTTATCTTTATAAATTTTAGAAAATAATGTTTAGTCCCTGTTATCGGCTGGATAAGGGAAACTCAGAACGGCGTTCTGTTTTGGGGAATATTTATAAAGAGATTTTAATGATACTAAAATACAAAAATTCTTATCCGAATCTGGGGAATTTAATTTTAAATCAATTCCCTGAAATAAGTTCCGGGTGACGAAGCACTAGAGCCGCCAAGCCGGAAACATATAAGGAATATAAGTTACATATAAGCTCCATATCTGACATGTCCTTATGTTTCTTATAGGGTAAAAAGATAGCAAAAGTTTAACAGCTAAGCCCCTGAAACAAGGATGACGCGCCCGACAGATACAGTGATTCTAAATGATAAAAGAAGAACCATGCAGGTATTTAAGTCTAATATTCCAACGGAACAATAGGCTCTTTCTTCGTGGTAGACATGATCATCATCGTTTGGAAGGTTTTCACTACAGAAATCTTACTGATTTTATCCATAATTAAACGTTCGTAAGCTTTAATGTCTTTCACATAAACCTTTAACAAAAAATCAGCCTGACCTGTAACATGATGGCATTCTGTGATCTCTTTGATTTGATTTACTTCATCTAAAAAGATCTGGATGGTATTGTTTTTATGAAAATCGAGTTGAATCTGAATAAAGGTTTTAATGCCCAAACCCAGTTTTTCTTCATCTACCAGTGCATGGTAACTTTTAATATATCCTGCCATTTCGAGCTTGCGGACACGCTCTAAGGTTGGTGCGGGTGATAGACCAATTTCCTGTGATAAAAGCAGATTGGTAATTCTTCCGTTCTCTTGAAGTATTCTTAAAATTTTAAAATCAATTTTATCTAATTCAGATGCCATATAGTGTTAAAGGTATTGCGAATACAAATAACCAAATTAAATTCTAAATTTTAACATAATTTATCATATATATTTTAAGAAATAATTTTTAGATTTACCTAAAAATAAAATTAGGCAAACGTAAATGCAAAGCTATACCGAAGAGAACTACTTAAAGACCATTTATCATCTGGCAGAGAAAACCACAAATGTTCAAACCAATGCCATAGCAGAACAAATGCAAACCAAACCTGCATCGGTTACAGATATGATCAAAAAACTGGCAGAGAAGGGCCTGATTGATTATGTTAAATACCAGGGCGTTACCTTAACTGAAACAGGAAAAAACACAGCGATAGATATTGTACGTAAACATAGATTATGGGAAGTTTTTTTGGTTGATAAACTAAATTTTAAATGGGATGAGGTGCATGATGTGGCTGAAGAGTTGGAACATATCAAATCAGTTGAACTGATTGAGAGACTAGATGAGTTTTTAGGTTTTCCCAGAGCAGACCCCCATGGCGATCCGATCCCCGATAAAAACAGACGATTTGCCAAAACCCAGTTTATCAAACTTATTGAATTAAAAACAGGCGATTCCGGCACCATTACCGGGGTGAGTCAGCATAGTTCTCCCTTTTTAAAACATTTGGAAAAATTAGGGCTTACCCTCGGCAAACAAATCCAGGTTAGCGATGTTACCGACTTCGACGGTTCGGTTGAGATCCGGATATCCGATAAACAAGTTAATATCAGTAGAGAAGTTGCAAAACATATTTTAATCAGCAGTAATGGCAAAAACTGAATCGCTAAGTGAAGTACATCAAAGCGTAAATACCGATAAAAGGAAAGGCTGGCGCAGAATTCTGGCCTTTATTGGTCCGGCTTATTTAATCAGTGTGGGTTACATGGATCCGGGGAACTGGGCGACAGATTTGGCAGGTGGAAGTAAATTCGGGTACCAGTTAATCTGGGTATTACTGATGTCAAACCTCATTGCGCTGCTTTTACAATCACTAAGTGCCCGTTTAGGTATAGTAAGGGGATTGGATTTGGCACAGGCTTCTAAACAAGCTTATCCGCGTTGGGCCAATATTCCATTGTTTGCTTTGGCGCAAACCGCAATTATAGCCTGCGATCTTGCCGAAATTATCGGCATGGCCATTGGTTTACAGCTACTTTTCGGCTTGCCGTTAATCTGGGGCATTAGCATTACGATTTTCGACACCATTTTATTGCTTTTTTTACTCAACAAGGGCATGAGGGCTATGGAAGGATTTATTGTCTCGATGGTTTTTATCGTCGGCATTTCTTTTCTGGTTGAAATGTTTATTGTAGAACCTTCACTCAAAGAGGTAGCCAAAGGTTTTGAACCTTCTGTTCTCAATGGCGATGCACTTTATATTGCCATCGGGATTATCGGTGCAACGGTAATGCCACATAACCTTTACCTTCACTCCTCTCTGGTACAAACCAGAAAAATTGAACGGAGCGGTCAAGGAATTAAAGAAGCCTTAAAATTTAATCTTATTGATACCACCGTTGCGTTAAATCTCGCTTTTTTTGTTAATGCGGCCATTTTGATCCTCGCCGCAGCTGCTTTTTACAAAAATGGCTTACATGAAGTGGCAGAAATTCAGGATGCGCATAAATTACTTTCAAATATTTTTGGGAGTGTAGCTCCCGCCCTGTTCGCTATTGCGCTTATCGCTGCCGGGCAGAGCTCTACAGTAACCGGAACTTTAGCCGGACAGATTATTATGGAGGGACACATCAACTTAAGGATCCAACCCTGGTTACGAAGGCTGATTACCCGATTACTGGCCATCATCCCTGCATTTTTCACCATATTGCACTATGGCGACGATGCACTTGGCGGTTTGTTGGTGCTGAGCCAAGTGGTGTTAAGTCTGCAGCTGGGCTTTGCGATCATCCCTTTGATCCATTTTACATCAGATAAAAAACTGATGAAAGATTTCGCCATTAAACCGTGGGTAAAGGTTTTAGCCTGGACAAGTGCCATCGTGATCATCGCGCTTAATGTGAAACTGGTTATTGAAGAGATAAGCGGTTGGACAAAAGAAGCCAATCACTGGTGGATTTACGCTATCGTAATACCTGCTTTAATCCTCATTGTGTTACTTTTGCTCTATGTTTTTTTCCATCCTTTATTGGAACAGAAAAAAAATGCATCCAGAAAAATCGTGCCTCATGGAGATGCGTTGGATATCGGCAAAATTGATAAGATCACATATAAAAAAATTGGAATTGCCGTTGATTTCTCTAAAAACGACCGAAACACGATTAGGCATGCTTTAATTCAAGGCGGCAAAGATGCACACTATTACCTTATACACATCGTAGAAACAGCTGCCGCACGCTATCTGGGTAAGGAAGTAATGGACCACGAAACGCAGAGTGATGCGGTTAACCTTGAGCGATATAAAGCTAACCTGGAAAACCTTGGCTATGATGCTACACCATTTATTGGTTTTGGAAACACAGGAAAAGCCATAGCCGATATCAGTAACCGAAACGGAATGGAACTCCTGGTGATGGGTGCACACGGACATAAAGGTTTAAAAGACCTTGTTTTTGGCACTACAGTAGATTCGGTGAGGCACAAAGTGAATATCCCGGTGTTGATTATCAGGTAGATTGTTCAGCGTTGAATTATAATCAAAGCACAGCTATGACTGGCGTGTTGCTGTGATTGAAATGATTATTTACCCACCACCGTCAACATTTTTTTGATACCACCATCGCCAGATTGGTACATAAGCAATTTGCCGGCAGGCGAGTATAAATACATTGCCGGGTATTGTTTAGGTAAAAATGTTGGAATAAATATCCTTTTTTTATCCTGCAACACCAACACATTTGGTTTTGTATTCAAGCCTTTGGCATATGAATTAAAAAACTGCGGAATGATATAAGCTTCATCCATTGTGATCATATAGATATTAACATCCTTGAACTTGGCATAATTCGCGTTCAGGTTTTTACTTTCCCGCTGACAGTGCTCACAGGTGCAATCAAACAATATAAAGAGGTTCTTTTTTCCTTGTTTAATATCGCTGTTTGAAAAAGGTTTCCCATCCAGTTTATAAAAGGTAAACTGCGGCAATAGTGCGGGTTGCTGTGCATTTACCTGAAAAGTTACGGCTAACAATAAGATTAAAAGTAAGTTCCTGAATTTCATTTTAGATATTTTAAGTTCAAACTTAAACCAATAAATACGAACATAACAATATATACCCTAGCTTTTACAAAGAGATGAATATTTTTCTCCAGGAGAAGTCAAGTTTAAATATGCACTAAGCGATCAAACCTGACTTATCTTTAATGCAAGTATCATCATTAGAAAATGAATGTCAGTTTTTAATCGGTTCTGCAGCCCCGCCATCCGCTTTACTCCGTTGCACTGCGTGTTCGCTCCTGTCGGGTTTAAGGATAAGGGCTTGTAAGCTGATGAAAAGCCTGTTCCCCTTGCAAAAGCCTATGTTAAATAAACATGATTGCCGCGAAAGCCAAAAGCTTTTTCTGGTTTTGATGCGATAAAAAGTATGACTGAAGCTGTCAAAAGCACTGTCCTTACATCTCCTAACTAAAACCCACTAATACAGAGATTAAGGTTTAACATACTTGCCTGGAGTCGTCACCCTGAACCGAGCGTTAGCGAGCTTACCGAAGGTAATTTATTTCAGTGCCCATCTACATAAAAATGACGACCACGAAGTAGCTACAAGACAATTGAAAATATCACCTCTATTTGTAAAATAAATTCAGCCTAACGATCGCATTAAGCCCGAAATAAATTAAAACTAAATTATCACACCAATTTTTAAGATATTTGCAGCTGTTAACTGCGAATTACATTAACGGCCTTCATTCCTGGACAGATCGTGATCAACTTTATTTCAGGAGCTCATAAAAGATGCTGAAACAAATTGAGCATAGTGAGGCGCATTTGTAGTTCAAACATTTTGTTTTACATACCGTTGTATATACTACAATAATACACTTATTAAAATTTTGAAAAACGATATCAACATCAAGAATAAAAGAGCATATTTTGATTATAATCTTTTAGATAAATACGTAGCCGGGATTGCACTTTTAGGAACGGAAATAAAAGCAATCAGACAAGGTAAGGCCAACATGACTGATGCATTTTGCATGTTCATTGGTGGGAATCTCTATGTACGCAACCTCCATATTTCTGAATATAGCCACAGTTCTTTTTACCACCATGATATAAAACGTGACCGGGCATTACTCCTTCAAAAGAAAGAAATCAGAAAACTAAAGCTGAAAGGCGAAGAAAAAGGTTATACCATTGTTCCTTTACGCATTTTTATCAATGAAAGGGGCTTTGCCAAAATGGAAATTGCACTGGCCCAGGGTAAAAAAGAGTTCGACAAACGCGATAGCATTAAGGAACGGGATAACAAGCGGGAGCTGGATAGAGCCATGAAAAGGTAGGCTAGTCTTCAGTCTGAAGTCTTGAGTTCTTAGTCTAATTGAATTTACACTAAGGACTTTCGAATACAAACTTAACGCTGGATAGCGCAATAATCTAGTCCCGGGTTAAGGTTTAAGTATAAATGACTACAGACTGCGGACTCTGGACTAAAGACTCGCCTTCTACCATGCCTGGTCTCCAACCAATGGTACAAATCTAAAAGTATCCAATACAATTTTGTCGTAATCTGTTTCGCTTACACGGATCACCGTAACCATTTTCTGGGTTTTCTCATCACCGACCGGAATCACCAGAATGCCACCAATTTTTAATTGTTTTAATAAAATTTCCGGAACCATTGGCGCACCAGCGGTAACGATTATTTTATCATATGGTGCATGGGCGGCAATCCCTTTAGAACCATCACCGCAATAAAAAGTAGGTCTGTACCCCATCCCAGGTAAAACCTGAATGGTTCTGTTGTAAATATTCTCCTGTCTTTCGATTGTAAAAACGGTAGCGCCCAACTCCATTAAAATGCAGGTTTGATAGCCCGATCCTGTTCCGATTTCGAGCACTTTATCTCCTTTTTTAATGTGGAGCAATTCACTTTGGTAAGCAACCGTATAAGGCTGAGATATGGTTTGTCCATCGCCTATGGGGAAAGCAATATCTTTGTAGGCCTGGTTCCAAAACGTTTCATCAAAAAAGAAATGACGTGGAACTTTACCAATGGCCGCTAATACATTTTCATCTTCAATTCCACGGGACCTTAGCAACTCAACCAGTTTTTTTCTAGCTCCACGTTCTCGGTAATTATCAACAAATTTATATGCCATGAGCTTCAAAATTAGCTTTTTTTAACGGTGATTCAAGGTTAAAATAAGAGAATGATTGAATTTGTGAATGGATTGGCTGAGTTTGAGAATGATACATTATCCACATAAAAAGGATTGAAGGAAAGATGGAGAGATGGATAGAATGAGGGAATCATCGAATGACAGAATTACGGAATGATTGAATTGTAGAATGATAGATTTATAGAATGAGAGACTGAAAAACCATTAACTCATTCAAAACTCAATCATTCAATCATTTCTAGTACGGATCTACATCGATTTGCGTAAAAATCCCCTTAAATTCTTTAGTGGCATTAAACTGTGTAAGCGTTTCCCTTAACGCATCCTTAACTTTTTGAATGGCGGTGTGCTTATCGGCCTTAATAATAATCTGTTTGATATAGAGATTACGTACACGGCTTACGAGTGGTTGTTCCGGACCTAAAACACGCTTACCGAATTTTCCTTTTAAAATATTGGCCAGGGTAAGCGCGGCGTGATCCAGAACATGAGAATCTTTGTGTTTGATATATAAAAAAATCATCCGTGAAAATGGCGGATAAAGGAATTTCTCGCGCTCCAGAATCTCATCGTTATACATCCCCTCATAATCATTGTTCACTACCTGTTTGATAATCCGGTTTTCAGCGTCGTAAGTCTGGATACAAACATTGCCCTGATCGGTTCGTCTGCCTGCCCTACCCGCAACCTGCGCCAGCAGCTGGAAACTCCTTTCGTAGGCACGAAAATCGGGATAACCTAAAAGCGTATCGGCATTAATTACGCCAATCAGGTTCAGGTTGTCGAAATCCAGGCCTTTGGCCACCATCTGCGTACCGATTAAAATATCGGTTTTCTTTTCCTGGAAATCGTTTAAAATCTGCTGTAAACCATTTTTGGTCCTCGTACTGTCCATGTCTAACCGGGCAATAGTAACATCTGGATAAAGTAACCTGAGTTCTTCTTCAATCCGCTCGGTTCCAAAACCTTTTTGCTCTACATGTACCGATCCACAGGCCGGACAAATGTTTATACTGCTCTGCTGGTAACCACAGTAATGGCAATGCAGTTTACCACTGCTTTTATGATAGGTTAAACTTACATCGCAGTTCACGCATTTTGGAGTATAACCACAGGTAGCGCAGATTAAAATTGTAGCGTAGCCTCTCCTGTTCTGAAACAATACAATCTGCTCTTTTTTTGAAAGTGCCAGATCAATATCTTTGATCAATACGCTGGAAAAATAAGAACTCATCGTTTTTTTTTTCGTTTCTTCTGCAATACTCACCACCTGCTGATTCGGAAGCTGAACCCCGCCAAAGCGCTCTTTCATTTCTACAAGGCCGTATTTGCCCTGCAGGGCATTATAATAGCTCTCCAGGGATGGTGTGGCTGAGCCTAAAATAACCTTGGCATGATGCAGATAACCGAGATATATGGCCGCATCACGGGCCTGATAGCGGGGAGCCGGATCATACTGTTTGTAAGAAGGTTCGTGTTCTTCATCAACCACAATCAGTTTCAAGTCTTCAAAAGGAAGAAAAACAGCCGAACGCGCACCAAGAATTACTTTATAGGCACCTGTTCTTACCTTATTCCATATTTCTACCCTTTCGCTATTGTTAAATTTAGAATGGTAAACCCCAATCGCATTGCCAAAATAACGTTTAATACGTTCTACAATCTGCGTGGTCAAAGCAATTTCGGGCAACAGAAACAGTACCTGTCCATCTGTATTCTGAATAATCTCTTCAATCAGTTTAATATAAACCTGCGTTTTTCCTGACGCGGTTACGCCATGCAGCAAAACAACTTCTTTTTCCTCAAAATGCCGGTTAATCTGCTCCAAGGCTTTTTGCTGACTCCCGTTCAGTTCAAAATTAACGCTAAACTCTTCATCATGGGAAGCCAAACGGCTAACCGGCCTTTTCATCACCACAAAAATATCTTTGTCTGTTAAAGCTTTTAATGCCGCTGGCCCACAACTGCTTTCTGCTAAAAGTTGTTCTTTAGCAATGGGCAAATTTGTTTTTCGCAATTTCAGGTAAGCCAATAAAGCGTCTAACTGTTTAGGTGCCTTTTCCAGAACATCAAAAAGCTGCTTCAGATTTTCTTCGTCATTATAAAAATCATTTAAAATAATAAACGATTTGAGCAATGGTTTATATTTCTGCACCACCTCTTCTGCCACCAGCACCAATTCCTTATCCAATAGCTGATTGATGATTGGATATACTGTTTTCTGTCCCAGCAGTTTAGAAACATCATTAACCGTAAGTTTCTGCTGCTGTTTAAGTGCATTGATAATGATTTCTTCTTTATCGGAAAGCACAGACGCTTCATTATAATCATCGCGAAGAACCAGGATGGTTTCACTGGCCAATTTTAAACTGGCCGGCAGGGCAGCCGACATAACATCACCCTCGTTGCACATGTAATAATTGGTCATCCATGTCCAGAATTTAAGCTGCATCGGTGTAATTACAGGCTCGGCATCTACAACGTCAATAATGTATTTAGCCTCATAAACCGTAGGTGGCACTTTGCTGATTGCACTAATTAAAGCCGTATAAATTCGATGCTTTCCAAATTGTACCACTACACGTTTTCCAATGGCAATCTGATCATTTAAATCGAAAGGTACCCGATAGGTATAGTTTTTCGCCAACGATAAAGGCAAAATAACTTCCACAAAAAGTGTTTCTCTTTCTGAAAAAATATCGTTTTCGAAAGTGTTCATTACTTATCTTTAAATGCTGCAAAAAAGAGCATTATCCATCCCAATACAAACAAAAGCCCACCAATTGGCGTTACCGGACCAATAAATTCTGTAAATCCTAAATGCGTTATGCTTCGGGTAGCCAATAAATATAACGACCCTGAAAAAAGAATAATCCCAAATGTAAAGCAGAAATAAGCAATATTAATAAGCTTGTTCCGATAACGGGCAAAAGTAGAAAGGTATAATAAAGCAAATGTATGATAAAACTGGTAGTCGACACCTTTTTGCCAGATTTCTAATGATGGTCCATCAATTAAAGCTTTTAGTCCATGGGCACCAAATGCCCCCAACAAAACGGCAACAGCACCAAAAAAAGAAGCAGTAAGGATTATTCGTTTATTCATAGTTATTTGCAAGTAGCAGTCGCTAAATTAATAAATTGGCAAAGAACTTCTCACTAATCAATGTAATAAATTAAATTTGTTGCTTAGCAGATGAAAAAAATCGTAATTCTAACAAGTGCATTATTTTTAGGTGTAGCCTTTATGGCATACCTCTATTTTTCGAAATTAGGGATTGATAATGATGCAAAAGACCTGGCACTCCAGTCAGCAACCAATAATGCAGCACTGGTATTTTCTTTTCGAAACGACAAGGGTTTCTACGATATTCTGGAAGGACAACAACTGATCCAGCAGGTTTTAGGCAAAGATAAAATGAGCCTCCTGAAACAGCTAAAAGCAAACATGATTGATGACAACCTGCTTAACAGGTATCTGAAAGATCAGCAGGTTTATATTAGCTTGCTACCTGATTCCAATAAAACACTTAACTTCCTCATCACCTTACAGATTCAGCCAGAAAACGACATCAAAAAATTTCATGAGCAATTAAAATTAAAACGATTAATTACCGAAAATTCAAAGGAACTTTACACCGTTAAGATAAATGATAGCTTACAGGTTTATTTGGGCGTACACAATCAGGTATTAACCGTTTCAACTTCTTTAAAACTAATTAATGATGCCAATATCCGTTTAACTGAAAATCCTTTCACAGAATACATTAAAGAGAATAACCGCCAGATTAAAAACGTACTGGCTAACATTTATATTAATTTTAACCAGGCTCCATTATTGCTAAAAAATATTATCGCGGATAACATTAATGGAGAAATTGCCCTATTTAATCAACAGAACAGTTATGCTGTACTCAATTATAATTTTAGCAAGGAAAAAATTCTTTTTAACGGGAGTACCGAAATAAAAGATCAGCACAATTACCTTAAGCTATTTGAAAACACCGCTGCACAAAATACATCTATTCAGAATATCCTGCCCGATAATATCGCAAACTATGCATTATATGCTTATGATGATTATGGAAAATGGTTCAGGAAATTAAATGCCTGGCAGGAACAGACGAAAATACTTTCAAAAACAAATGCGGTAATCAAAGCAGTAAAGGATAATTACAGAACAGATTTAAACTCCATATTTACTACGTATACCAAGAATCAGTTTATTCTTTTTCAATTAAGTACGGGCGAAAAACTAGGCGCGGTCTCATTATCGGATGGCGAAAAGACAAAACAGTTATTGTTTGACGTCAGCACGGATTATAACGAAGAAATCAAACTTTTTAAATCAGCCGATATTTTATACAGTTATTTTGGTGAGCCCTTTAAAAAATTCGAGCGGCCTTATTATGTTATTATCGATAATAATTTGGTTGTGGCCAATAATGCAAGTACCATACAGTCATTTTTAAATAGCTATAAAAAGAACCGGCTTTTAATACAAACACCTCAATATTTAGCTGCCGCGAACGAGATTTCTACCACTTCTAATGTAAGTTATTACATCAATACCCAAAATTCGGCAGATATTTTCAGGCATAATATTCAACTGAGTTTCTACAGACACTTACGGGCCGACAGTGGTTTAAAAAATTTCGATACGTTTTGTTACCAGATGACTGCAGATAAAAACAAATTCATTACTAACTTGCTTCTAAACAAATATATACAACCAAAAATACCAGATTCATTAAGTAACCGTTAATAAGGAAACCATCCCAATAAACCCTTTACATGAAGAAACTTTTACTTGCGTTACTGGCGATAGCCAGCTTCGGGATTGCAAATGCACAACAATATGCACTTTTTGGCACCAAAACCATGTTCGATGCATTTGAAAACCCATCTCAGAAATCTTTCACCCTGGATTCATCCAGAAAATTTTCTTCCAATTTCTTCTTACCTTATTTCGGAACGAATGCAGTTAACAAGGGAAGTTCTGAATTTGCCGTTAGAAAATTAGCTCAGGAAGGCGTTTTTGATACCAGAAGTTTACCCATTGGCACCGGCGAGGTTAATCATTTTTTTGAAAACAGTAATATCTATGTAGCAACATTCAGGCTTTTCAAATCTTATAAGTATCAGGAAGAAATGGGCTTTTCATGGCAGATCAGGTCTGATGCCCATATTGATTATACCAACGAAACTTTGGCCATTTTTGATTCCTTCGAACGGTTTGATAGCAACAAGCTATATACAGGAATTTTTGATACCAAAGGTTATCAGCAAAGTTACCATCAGCTTAGCTTTACCTACCGCGAAAACTGGAACAAAAGGCTTGCATTTGGTTTAAAAGCCAGTGTATTAAGTGGGATACTTTATAATAAGTTAAATATTTATGATTCTAAATTATACATTGATCCTGAGACGGATGCTTTGTTAATTGGTTTGAACGGGACCTACTCGGCCAACTTCTCCGATTTTAATGAAATAAATAAGAAAAACTTCTTTCCAAACTTTAAAAACCCAGGCTTATCGTTTGGTTTTGGAACCAACTATACCACTAAAAAAGGTTTATTTTTAATGGCCAACATTAAAGATTTAGGATTTATCTGGTGGCGCAGCAATACCCAACGCACAACCATCGTTCAATCAAAAATTATTGAGAATATCGAAAACAACCAATCGAATACCAATCAGCAAATACAAGATATTTTCTTGCAGGCAGAGGAACCTAAAAAATTCCTGGCTCCAACAAATGCTAAATTTGATTTTTTTATGTCTAAACGTTATGGTTTTTACAAACCTGCTTTGGCCGTTTCAAAAAACCTGTTTTATAAAGGTGGTGATGTTGCATTCGTAAATACTTTTATCGTTAACGATTTTTCAGGGAGCGTAACACCTTTATACAATTTTAATGGTGTTTTTATGGTTGGGCTGCAAGGAAAATACCAGACGCCTAACTTTGAGTTGTTTATGGGTACGGATAATCTGGTTTCTACTGGTTACCAAACTTATGGCCTAATTAAAAAAAATGCCTATACAGGCAGGGGGCCTAACGGAGCCTCTTTTTATATGGGTGTAGGCATCAAATTCGGAAATGTAGTGAATCATCCCCAGTTTGCTGACATAATACCGGGTATTAATGATAAAAGTGATGGTGACGGTTTCTTCAAAAGCCTTTTTTCGATTTTTAAAAGAAAGTAGATTTATGCCTGCTGCTTTTTAGATTGTGTAATTACAAAATCTTTAAGGTAAAAAGGCTCAAAGTAGGCTACATCTTCAAAATTGCGGTTATCAAACGCCTCGTTAGCCAAACGTGACATATACGTAGCAGAATTGAAATTTGCCGCATCAAATTTTGCATTTTGATGTGTTAAAACGGCTGCGCATTTGGCTGCTCCATCGCCTAAGAAGGTAATGACGTGATTGGAAAGAAAATTATTAAAACTCGTGTCATCAATAATTTTAGCTTCAGTGGGTATGGATACATTTAACAACGGATCAAAAACTGTCGTATATACTTCCATCCTTCTGGCATCAATCATAGGACAGATTAATCCTGAATAAGCCGGATTTTGCGACAAAAAACCAGCGGCCATCATTTCCAATGTTTCAATCGCAATCAAAGGTTTATCCAGGGCATAACAAAGTCCTTTAGCGGTTGAAACACCAATACGCAGGCCTGTGTAAGATCCAGGGCCTTTACTTACCGCAATGGCATCTAATTCTGAATAGCTTAAGCCTGCAGTTTTCACTACTTCATCAATAAACAGCGTCAAATTTGCTGCATGCAGGTTCTGCCCTTGCTCCTCTTTAAATGAAATTGTTTCACCATTAACAGATAACGCCACAGAGCATATTGCTGTAGCGGTTTCTATTTGAAGTATTTTAGCCATGGAACAAAGATAAATAAAAATGGAAGATGTAAGAGGAACTATGGAAAATGGGTCCTGAATAGTCCGCAGTCTTGAGTGATGGGTCAATTATTACTTCGAAATGTGCCGGCCTGAGCGGAGTCGAAATTGATGCCATTATGCTGTCATCCTGAACGCAATTAAAGGATCTTTATAAAATCGAAACTTGGCTAAATAGATTTCTCTCCTGAACATTCGGGCCTGCACTTCAGCCGAAAGGACGACCGCGATTAAGATTGCCGCCAGGAACCGAAAATAACTAATCGACCCATAACAAATGAACCTCGCTATGGAACCGGGTCGTGCCCGTGTTTACCCCATGGATGACAACGGCCAATACGTTTTAATGCCAGCCAGCCACCTTTAAACGGACCATGCTTTTTAATGGCTTCAATGCCATATTGAGAGCAGGTTGGCGTAAAACGGCAATTTGCACCCAACATAGGCGAAATGCCGTATTGATAAATTTTGATCAACCCTAAAAATAACCATCCAAAAATTTTATTGATGAATTTCATTGGGCTTGATTAAATTTTGAAAACGCTTAAAGGTGGCGATCAGTTTCTTCTCGATAAAAGCAAATTCATACTTATCCTTTCCTACAAACTGGATGGAAAATAACAGCAATCCCCGGTCTGCAGGTAAAGAAATGTACAACTGATCCTGTTTATTTAGCCGATAAGCTTCGCGGATGCGACGCTTGAGCAGGTTACGATCTACGGCCCGCTTATATCTTCTTTTAGGTACATTGATTACCACCTGCGCTTGCACATCAGTAACAACGTCAACAAAAAGATAAGAAATCCGAAAAGGATATAATAAAAAAGAAGAACCGTTTTTAAACAACAGGTCTAAATATTTCCTGCTGCATAACCGTTCTTCTTTCCTGAATGTGTACATATATTTTTGATTGATAACTGCAGATTTTGATCTGCCAATCCCGAATTAACGGAAAAGCAATCAAAAATTATGCTTTATGCTTGCGTTCGTCAGAAACTGTTAATCTTTTTCTTCCTTTAGCACGACGTGATGCTAATACTCGTCTGCCGTTAGCTGTTGCCATTCTTTCGCGGAAGCCGTGTTTATTTCTTCTCTTTCTTTGCGAAGGTTGGTATGTTCTTTTCATGACTGTATATTATCTATTGTAAAATTAAGAGGTGCAAATATAAAGCGATTTCTCTACAAATGCAAGAGTGACTAATTATTATTTTATATTTAATTGCAAAGCTAAAGAATCTTTTGAAACAAATGCGGTGAAAATACTTTTTTTGAGCCTGAGGGATAATAGCTAGTGTTATGCCATTGCGAGACGGAACGCACAACCAACCATAAATTTAGCTGTTGATGCTTGCCGGATAACCAGCTTAAAGCCCCAGCGCGGCCTTCAATTTCACATACCCTGTTTTGCTTACAGGAAGCCAGATATCAGACTTTAACAGCACCACATAGCTATCTTTTTCTTTTAGTTCTATTTTAGTTACCTGTGCCAGGTTAATGATGTACGATCGGTGTATCCGGATAAACTGGCTACTATCAAGGGTTTGTTCAAAATAAGCCATGGTTTTGTTTTTATAAAAAGCACCGTCAACAGTACTTAATTTCACGTAATCATCATCAGCCTCCAAGTAGTTAATATCGGCAACCGGAATGATTTTAATTACACCATCTTTTTTAACCACTACCCTATTGTTTTGGGCCGGGCTTAAAGCTGCCGCATCCAGAACAGCTTCTGTATTTTCGGCCTGGTTTAATTTGCCGGGTATTTTTTTGATGGCGGCATCGAAGCGCGATTTATCAATCGGTTTAAGCAGATAATCTACTGCATTAACCTCAAAGGCTTTAATGGCATACTCATCAAAAGCAGTGGTAAAAATTACGGCGGGCTTATCTTCTACCAGTTCGAGCATTTCAAAGCCGCTAATTTTAGGCATTTGTATGTCTAGAAAAATTAAATCGGGCTTATGCAAGGTAATGGCTTTCAAACCTTCAAATCCGTCACCGCATTCGGCTACAATTTCTATTTCTGCATGATCTGAAAGGTAATATTTTACAATATCTCTTGCTAAAGGCTCATCATCAATTAGTATTGTCCGGATCATTTTTTTGTGGAATTTTTAGGGTGGTAATATATAAATTATTTGCCTCAATATCGGTTTGTAATAAATGGGTATTTGCAAATAACAGATATAACCTGCGTTTAATGGCACTTAAACCGAATCCTGTTCCGCCTGCAGCTTTCATTTCCGGATCGAAAGGATTTTGAACGCGCAATTGTAAAATATTATATTCAACAGTAACGTCTATTTTGATCGTGATGCCGGCTGAAGTATTATAAAGACCAAATTTAATGGCATTTTCCACAATAGGTTGCAACAATGTGCCTGGCAAACAAAGTTTTAAGGTATCTTCAGCAACATTTACTTCTACATTTAATCTATGGCTGAACCTCACTTTCTCTATATCAAGGTATAATTGAATATATTCCATTTCTTCCTCTACCGAAACCCATAATTCATCGTCGCGTTTTAAGGTGCCGCGCAGAAAAGAAGCTAATTTCGTAATCATCACGCCAGCTTCTTTTGGATTAACCATGGTGAGTGCAAATACCGAATTTAAACTGTTAAAAAGAAAATGCGGTTGCAACTGGTGCCGGAGCTTATTTAACTCAGCCTCTTTAGCCAAACTTTTAGCCGCAGATAGTCGCTCGTGCGTTTCTGACTGTTCTTCCAACCTATACCATAGTATATTGGCTAACGCACACCAACCTAAGCACATAAAAGAAATCAGCCCCCTAAAGGCAAAAGAAAAATTATAAAAATCTTTATATTCTTTATAATCTGTAAAAATATAAAGCAAGCCATATTTGGCAGTATAGATAATCACTAATGTGAGCGCCAGTGTAATAATCAGTACATAAAGAATACGTTCATTTTTTGGCTGGTAATAACCCAGCATATTGCTTACTCCTATACAGGCCAATGCCAGCAAAAAATTACTGGTTAAGCTATCAGTTATGGCTATCCACCAGGAAAAATTAACTACATAATGTAATCCAGCGGCACAAATTATCGTCCATAGGACTGCTATGGCCAATGATACTTTCTGTATTTGCGGAACGGATAAAGGTCTAGTTGTCAAAATGAGTTTGATTAGTTAATGAATTATTGCGATACGCCAGCTCTTCCAGATATCGTGCAACCGAATTAGGTTCAACAATCTTGGAACTTACTTCTGCACCATCTTTAAGTGCTGCAACTTCAGATATCCCACCTACACCTAAAAACTTCCATACTATTTTATCTCCCTGGCAATTGTTAAAAGAAGGATTAAAATGCATGGCATTCAAATTAGCCTTGCTTAAGGCCTGCCTGATACCATCCGCCTGGATTAAACGTATCTGCTCGTTAAACTGGGGCATATGTTTGCCTTCACCGCAAATTACCTGATAGATACAATTTACTGCAAACCATTTCATAAGGCGTTATTTATCATGAATATTTAGAAACTTTTAATTTCAATCCCACCAAATAAAGCCGTTCCATCTAAAATCAATGTCTTTTTTAGCTCCGCAACCGGCATCACATGCGATCTTTTATCTTCAACACTGCCAAATAATGCAGTTACATTTGATTTTATTGCCCAGTTTTGTGGTACAATCAGTTTAATTCCACCAAAAACGGCTGTTACATCAAGCGATACCGCTTCAGGAAAATCAGCCTGGGTCATTACAATATCTGCGCCTCCAAAAACGGCTGTAACATTTCCACCCTGGAAGTTTTTGGTATATACCGTTTGATGACTACCTCCAAAAACAGCCATTACATCAATCACATCATTATTATTTATGTTATCCTGGTCTGCAACACTTTCGAAATCAAAATCAGCCTTTTTCTTATCTTTTTTCTTTAGAGACGAACAATGCTTTGGTTTGATAATTAAAAAGCTACCTATAATCACTAAACCAAGGCCCAACGCATATTTTGACAAATCGATGTCCAGGCCAGGTATACGAATTAAGGTATTGTAGGCACCGACTAAAATTAAGACCAGCCATCCTATCCCCTTAAAGTTACGGCGAACGCCGATAAATACACCTAATAAAATTAAAAAATTAGACCAGCTGAATATCCATCCCGGAATATCTAATCCTATATTGTTTAATAAAAATGCAAGCCCAATAATGATGATGATGAAACCGCTCCAAACCCGTCCTGAGTTGTTAAGCTGGTGATTATTATGATTTAAATTTTCCATTTGTGCTCGTATTTAATAATCCAAAAATATTGATCAGCTCCCGATCGACACATAAGCCACATGTAAGAAACCGGCAAACGGCGGTAAGCGACCTTATTTTGTCGGTGAAAATTATTTTGTTATTTTGAAAGCATGAAATTTATACTATTTGTGTTTGTTTTTGCTATTTCTACCGGCCTGTATGCCCAGGAAATAAGCAACCATTACAAGATCTATGATGTAAAAAAACAAAAATCGATCTCAATAGACGATATTATTGATGATATGGAACATGCTGATGTTTTATTTTTTGGCGAAGACCATAATGATTCTGTAGGACACCACCTCGAAGCGGAACTTTTCAAAAAACTCGATTCTAAATATCCGCGGAAAGTGGCGTTATCCTTAGAGATGTTCCAAACCGATGTACAGCTTGAGGTAGATGAATATCTGGCAGGATTGATCTCAGAAAAGAACTTCGTTAAGGAAAGCAGGGCCTGGGGAAATTATAAAGATTACAGACCTTTAATTGAATATGCCAAACAAAACAGTTTGAAAGTTATCGCAGCAAATGCGGCAACACGTTACAGCAATGCTGTTACACTTAATGGTTTAAAGGTGTTAGAAAAGTTCCCTAAAGCATCGTTCGGCTTTTTACCTCCATTGCCTGTTGATACCGCGCAGGATAGGTATTATGAAAAATTCACAGAAACCCTGGGTGGGCATAACATGGGTACGATGAAAATTTACCAGACCCAAAATTTATGGGATGCGACCATGGCCTGGTCTATCAATAGGTTTATTAAAGCCAACAAAGGCATTAAGGTTTTACAGCTGAACGGTCGTTTCCACAGCGATGAAAAGCTTGGTACAGTGGCCAAACTCAAAAAACTCAATCCTAAATTGGCAATTTTGAATATCTCGTCGTTTTCTGATGAAAGTTTTGCCAATCCCGAATGGGAAAAATTTCGTTCTCTTGGTGATTACATCATCATCACCGACCCAAAGGTCAAAAGAAGTTATTAAAACGAAAAAGCTCCGCATCTGGGATTGGTGAGCGGAGCTTTGTGTTTTATGCTTTTGCTTTTAGCAAATCTCTGATTTCTGTTAGAAGCACTTCTTCTTTGGTAGGCGCAGGTGGTGTGGCTACAGCAACCGCTTCCTCTTTCTTTTTCATTCTGTTAATGGTTTTCACCATAATAAAAACAATCAGGGCCAGTAAAAAGAAATTTATCGCAACCGTAATAAAATTTCCATAGGCAAATATAGCGGCGTCGGGTGCAGCCTTTTTCGCCTCAGCTAATGATGCACCCTTCGGGATTAGCTCTGATCCTTTACCCATGGCAAAATAAATGCTGCTAAAATCGGGTTTGCCAACCATAGCAGCCACCACAGGCATAATCAAATCTTCAATTATACTGGTTACAATTTTACCAAAAGCCCCGCCAATAATAACTCCGACTGCTAAATCGAAAGCATTGCCCTTAATGGCAAACTCTTTAAATTCTTTTACAAACCCCATATTGTATTAGCTTAGTTTTATTTATTTACTAAAATAGCAAACATTAAACTCAATGCAAACGTTTAGCAAATAATTTTAAAAACCGAACATATCAATAGGCATTTGGGTCAAATCAGCATGATATCTGAAATCTATTGTTTATTTTTGCGCTATTCTTTTTTTATTTACTATGCTAAAACAACATCTACAACAAAAATTATTACAAAAGTTATCACCGCAACAAATACAGTTTATTAAATTGTTGCAGGTGCCAACCGTTGCTTTAGATACCCGTGTAAAAGAAGAACTTGAAGACAACCCGGCGCTGGAAGATCCAAGTTTAATGACTCAGGATGAGCCAAAAAGCGAATATGATGACTTAAATGATAGTCCTGATGATTACGAACAATCATCGGAAGACACCAGCATGGACGAATTTAATGTAGATGATTATTTGCAGGACGATTCGGCGAACGATTATAGCACCAACTATAATAATGGCGACGACGACGAGGAGAAAAAAGAAACGCCAATTGCCATTGAAAGTACCTTTTTTGAAAGTTTACAGGAGCAATTAGACCTTATTCCTTTATCCGATCAGGATTTTATTATCGGTAAACAGATCATTGGCAGTTTGGATGATGACGGCTATTTACGCCGTCCGTTGGGTTCCATGATCGATGACCTTGCTTTTTCTCAGAATGTAATGGTTGAGGAAGAGGATGTATTGGAAATGTTAAAACTGATCCAGGGCTTCGATCCTCCGGGTATTGGCGCAAGAGACCTGAAAGAATGTTTATTGATCCAGTTAAAAAGAAAGGACACCAACAATCCGATTATAGTTAAAGCAATGAATGTTGTAGAAAACTATCTGGACGAGTTTACGCGCAAACATTACGATAAATTAGAAAAAAGTTTAGGCTTGGATAGTGACGAGCTTAAAGAGGTGGTAAATGAAATTTTACGTTTAAACCCTAAACCGGGTGATGCCAATCAGGTAACCACAAAGCAAATGCAGATTATTCCTGATTTCCATATCAGTAATAATGATGGTGTTTTGATTCTGACTTTGAATTCAAAAAATGCCCCTGAGCTGAAAGTGAGCAGATCTTACCAGGAAATGTTTGAGCATTATGACAAAGCTTCATCTAAAGATAAAAAGTTGAAAGAGGCCGTTCAGTTTGTTAAACAAAAATTAGATTCTGCAAGGTGGTTTATTGATGCGATTAAACAAAGACAACAAACTTTGTTAAAAACAATGAACGCCATCATGCACTACCAGTATGAATATTTTTTAACAGCTGATGAGCGTAAGATGCGCCCGATGATTTTAAAAGATATTGCAGATAAAATCGATATGGATATCTCAACCGTATCGAGGGTGGCAAACTCTAAATATGTACAAACCGAATTTGGTACTTTCCTGTTAAAATCTTTCTTCTCCGAAGCTATACAAACCGAAAATGGTGAAGAAGTTTCGAATAAAGAGGTTAAAAAAATATTAGAAGACTGTATTGGTAACGAAGATAAACGCAAACCTTTGGCAGATGAAAAACTGACCGAAATTTTAAAAGAAAGAGGTTATAACATTGCCAGAAGAACAGTTGCCAAATATCGCGAGCAAATGAATATCCCTGTAGCCAGGCTAAGGAAAGAGCTTTAATATAGGAGGCTGTCTCAGAAATGATTTTGGAGATTTTTGGCAGAATAATATTTTGAAAGGGCGTCATTCCCGTGAAAACGGGAACCACGAAGTGCTCAGCGAAGCTTATCTTAATGAGATAGAACGGCAACTAAATAAGTCCATACAAAGCATTAAGATACCCATCCGATGACTATCGGGTCAAGCTGAGCATGACGACATACCCAAATTTAATTCTATTGCTATTATTGAATCTCTCATTTGAGACAGGCTCTTGATAAGTTAGCATTTGAAATGCTATATGATGAGTCTTTTGGCGATGAAATCGCCGTTCCCGTACATCCCGATTGCAAATCGGGACGATGTATGACTACCACATCTTGATATAAGAAGGCACTTTATAGATATTATTCAGCATCAAACCCAATACTATCTCGTGGCTTCCGTTGCTTACCTGGTTCAACTGCGAGGTGGTAAAATCGTAGGAATAAGTCAGGTTAACCATCTTTCCAATATTGAAACCTGCCATTGCAGCAAAAGAATCGTCTTTACGGTAGCTTCCGCCTAACCATATTTTATCTTTAAAAGCCAGTTTCAGGTTAACATCTACAGAAACGGGGGCAGGCGATACATATTTTACCATAACCGACGGAATGGCTGAAATTTCGTCATCAACAAAAAATTTATATCCTGCGGTAGCAAAATAATGCGGAACCTCTTTACCTAAATTATAATTGTTATCGCCTGTGAAACTTAACTTTTGAGGCAAAATTTGCTGCACAGAAACACCTGCAAACATCCTGGCGCCATATAACCATAATCCTACACTCAAATCAGGTTTAACCTGGTTAATCAATGCCCTGTTCATAACCGGATCTATCGGTGTATCGAAAGTAAGTGCATTTGCATCTAATGCAATACTCGAAATACCTGCTGCCACCCCGGCCGAAAGGTTAAAATTATTACTAAGTTGTAAATGATAAGCATAAGTAACATTGGCATCCAGCCTTTTTATCGGACCGGCTTTATCTAAAACAGCGGTAACACCCATTCCATGGTGAGGTGGAGACGACATATAATTTTGCGTATAATTCCTGTCCATGGGATTCCCCGTTTGTTCCGGAAAAGAGGTTAATGCATTACTCCATAACTGGTTATCGCCCAGTGCCCAGTGTGCTGATACAAAAGAAGTTTGTGGTGCATCTGTAATGCCCGACCACTGTTTACGGTAACCAGCTTTAAAATCGAGGTAATTTTCAATTCCGGATAACGCCGGATTTAGCAGATATTGATTAAAAATGTATTGCGTATACTGCGGCTTTTGCTGTGCAAAAACGTTAAGTGATACCAAAATTGCAAATATGGTGATTAGGTTTTTCAATTTATCTGATTATAGTGAGCGGTCCTGTTATGGTTTTACGTCCATTCTGTGGATTGATAATGTAATAATAAACGCCGACTGGTAACGGTTCATTCTGGTAAGTACCGTCAAACGGAACTTTATAACCTTTACTCGAAAATATTTTTAGGCCATTTCTGTTGAAGATATCTACCGTAGCATTTGGGTAGGATTCTAAATATTTAATCATCCAGGTATCATTGACATTATCGCCGTTTGGCGTAAAGGTGTTAGGCGGATTTAAGGCCTCCAGAACTTTTACCAATACTCTCGAGGTAGCTGAACAACCATTGGGTTGCGTGGTTGCAGTTAAGGTATACTCTGTGTCTTTATCTGGTGATGCAATCGGATTTAACACATCTGTTTTATCCAAACCGGTTGCCGGCGACCAGCTATATTTCAGATTTATTCCTTCAGCAGTTGCCGGAATTTCAATCTGTCCACCAGCCAGTATGTAGATCAATGTACCTGCATTAGCCACAGGAGATGCATACACCTCGATCGTTTTACTTATTGAAGAAGAACAATCGTTAGCGCCTTTAAAAGTATAAGTAATGATATGTGATCCAACACCTGCAATTTTCGGATTGAAGGTACCGTCTGCCTTTATTCCATCTCCTGTATATTCGCCGCTTCCACCGACCACTTCTTCCTCATCTTTCTGTTTCGCTTGTGTAATGAGCACTGTTCCATCTGCTTCGCAAACAGCTGGCATATCATCAAAAACCAATTGTGGAACCGGTTTTAAGGTAACTCGTTTCTCTACTTCTTGAACGCATTGTTCTCCGGAATAAGCCATTAGTCTAACATTAAAGCTGCGCTCTGAGGTACCTCCAAAGGAATTGTACTGAATTTCTATATCGCTATCATCCGGATAAGGAATAGTTTTATAGATGTTGGTTTCATTTGGGTAATCCCTGTAAATCTTAATTTTAGTAATCCTGCCAGCAAAAACGGTAGATGTATTTTTGATGATGATCTTATCACTCACACAAACATTATTTTTTACAATATCAAAATCGGCAGCTTTAACCGCACCATTAACCGTAAATGTGCGCGTTTTTGATATTTCACAGCCAGCTTCATTTTTAACAACCAAAGCTACATTGTAATTACCGGTATCTATAGGGGAAAAAGAACCGTTAAAATCAGTTGATGTTGCCACTGCAATGCCATTATAAGTAAAGGTCCAACGCGATTCTTTTAAACCCGTTGTACTTCCATCAGCATTTTTGGATGTATTTTTAAATCTCGCTACACCATCATCCAGACAAAAATCAGGCATTTCAAAATCAGCAGATTGTGGATTAATAATCGTTACACTTTTGCCTTTCGTCTCACTCACACACCCTTTATCACTTTCGGTAGTCAGGGTAATGGTGTAAGAGCCTGTTGCAGTGTATTGATGAATGGGATGTTGTTCAGTGGAAGGTGCGCTTCCGTCGCCAAAGTTCCAGGTCCACTTCACAATGCGCCCCGGATTATCAATTTTCGAGTTTTCGGTTAAAATAATCGGTTTGCCTATACATAAACTTGTTACGTCAAAATCAGATAAAGGTTTAGGGTTAATTAAAATCGGGAACGCAGCAGACGTTTCTGAACATTTTGAATCTGTTGTGGCCGTTAAAACCACGTTGTAAGTACCTGGGCGTTCATAAATATGAACAGGGTTCTGTTCTGTTGAAGGAGTACTCCCATCGCCAAAATCCCATAGCCACTGTGTAATGCTCCGAGAGTTTGAATTGGATTTGCTCTGATCAGTAAATTGAATGCCGCTTGATTGACAGCCGGTAGCTGGATATTCAAATGCAGCAGTTGGCTGATTATCAACTGAAAAATCAATAATCAATTCTTCAATATTACCACAATTATCGGCACTGGGTTTGGTAGCGACTACTTTAAACTGATAATCGCCCGGATTTGGATAGTTAAGCTGGTTAGGATATTTGTAAGTGTAATAGGTATTATTATCATTTGGTCTGGTAAAAGTATTAACAGGTACGGGATTTACATCAATAAAACCCGGGGCACCCTGGATTTCCCAATCCAACTTAGTGGCCTTATAGGGTAGATTTATGGTTAAGCTGATGGGCTCACCCAAACATCCACTGGTTATAAGTTGTCCGGTAGCTGTACTGGAAGGCTGAAAGGTGAAATTCTGAATGTTGGCGCCTGCAAGGTAAGCATACGATTCTACCGAACCATATCCGTATGAAATGGCAGAGAAACCGCCGGCAGCCGATAACCTGTGTTGCGGCTGCGTATTGCTCACATTAATTACCGCATAGCTAAATTCATTATCAATAGCAGTAAAATTGCTTACCGGATTACCATCAAGCCTAAAGGATGCGATATCTTTTGTTTTGATAATGACATTTAAATAGTAGTCAGAAATCTGAGTAGGTACTTTAACCGATTTCAGATCTGAAAAAACGGTAATGTTATTTAACGTTTGCTCCACAGGATTAAGCACAGTTATTTCAGGATCGCCTAAAAATGAGCCTCCCTGCCTTGTATCTTGTGCATTGTTTGGGTTGCAGGTTTGTGAAGTCTGGTATTGTGCAACAGAAATAGGCCTGGAACCAGAAATGACATTGGCCTTAGTAGAGAAAAAAGTAACCACCGCACCTTTATTATAAGGGTTAGAAAGTGGAGTGCCATTGGCATCAGTTGCACTTCCATTAACGGTTAAGGTTGTATTATCTTCGGCAACAATTATCCTCATAATATCAGTATTACCATGTAGGGTATTGTAAAATGGCGCGGTTACAAAATTTCTTCCCCATGCAGCAACCGGAAAAACCTGTTGATAGAGGTTATCTCCTCCATTTGGTGTACGGTTGTTGCCCTCATTACAAAATGCGGCCCAGGTATTTCCGGAAAATACGGCTATCGGATTACAATTCAGCGCTTTAATGTGGCTTCCTGTTAAGTCGCCTATTGATTGATATTGATAAATATCACCTTTATTTAATTTAATAGTGAAGGTCGTATTGGCAGTTCTTCCTCCATTTCTTTCATTTTGTTTGGGCGTAATTTCTATATCTGTATTATCAGCAGTGGCTACAATGGTAAATTGTGAAAACCCCGATTGATTTCCATGATTTTCATAACTGAAGGCATAATATTCCTGTCCAAGTGTATTTGTTGGCAATACCAGGGTACCACCTGTACGGGCATTATTTGAAATAATACTATATAACGAGATTGCTTTAGAGGTAACTACGTTGATGGCTTTACTGCGCTCAACTACATTCGAGCTGCTCATTAATACGTTGTATGCAGTTGGATCAATTACAAACGGCAGGCAGGTATTGGCTGGTATCGTTGCGCCAACCGGAGATACCAGGACTCCTCCAATATAAACTTTATAATCAGTTGCCTGATCTGCTGATAAAAACAACGTTAATCTGGAGTTATTGCCATCAATATGGCCAGCATAAGGAACATAAAAATCTTTTCCTTTGTTCGATGTATTTTGCGCTAAAGAAAAGAGGCTGGCAGATAGCAAGAAAAACAAGACCAATAACCAATGCTTATTCATCACTTATCAGCCTAATTTAAAAACGTCACACATGTTTGTTTGATTAGATATGCAATATACTACTAATCAAACTACATGAAAAAAAATTATTGAATTTTAAACATTTTTAAACAGAAAAACCCTGTTTTGTGTAATAAAACGATGGCTTAGTGTAAAAAATTTTAGGATTCAAATCATTTATACATGCAACTACATAATAAATAGTCAGTCATTACTTTGATCGGACTGGTCTCCGCTTCCATATTTTTCAGAAAAATCTTTAGCCTTTTCATCTGCCTGAACATCGTTATGGGCTTCAGGCTCCAGATTATCCTCTAAACGGTCGTTCCAATTGTCAAGTCCTTGATCAGGATGTTTGGCATTTTCTTCAGTGAAATTAGATTTTGCCTGGTCTTCTTTTTGATTTTCCATTGTGAGGTATTTATTAAATAAACAGTGCCAGTTTAGGAATGTTTTATTGGCAAAAATTATTTTACCGGAGGCTCATTTTTGGCATCCTTAAATTCTTTTACACTCTTCCCTACCCCCTTCATTAATTCAGGCAGTTTTTTACCACCAAAAATAAGGAGGATAACCACTCCGATTAAAATAATTTCTATTGCAGACATATCATGATTTTTCCACAATATACGTGAATTGTTTTGAATTGGATTCTTTGATTAGTGATCGTTGAGAAATGAGTCATTGGTATTCTGGCATTCCAGGATTAATTAAGCTGAAAAGATCCTGAAACATGCTCAGGATGACGGAACTAGTCTATTTGAGACATCAATACCAAGCTAACTAAACCAATAAGGCATTTAAAGTTCGTTTTTTAATTTTTGGTACAGCGCCGTGCCTGATAAATTCGGCAAAACCTTTTAACTGTTTAATATCCTTAATGGATTCATAGCCCTCATATGATGTTCTGATTTTGTTCAACAGCATGGTATCCGTTTTAAACAGATCGCTTTCAGCCAATATGCCCTTATCCAGAAATCGCTTAATCAGTTCGGCAATTTTTCCATTGGCATATAAATGAAGGGGTAAGTTAAACACATCATTGTTCAGCTTCTCGAAAGCCTCGTTAATCCAAGCTACTTCACTTTCTGCATTCACTGCTACTTTACCATTTTTCAGAACAACAGCATTTAAAAATTCGCGGGCACGCTGACGGGAAATTACCCCAGCATGAACACCATCACGTAAAGTATAATCTAAACGATCGGCACAGAGTGCTGGCAAGGGCTGTTCTAAAATATCAAAGGTGCCATGCAGAATCTGGCCCACATTATATCCATATTTCAGCAATACACCGGGCACCTCCGACTTGCATAAAACCTCGGCAAAAACCTTTTCATGATAGTCCTCTTCGGTATTGCCGAAAACATAATCGCCCACATGCGAAAAAGCCGTATGCGAAATATCGTGCAACAGGCCTGCAACCTGTTCCAGTTCTGAACCGCCTAGCATCCTGATCAGCATGGTCACCCCGACGGCATGCTCCAACCGTGAATGACAGATATCTGGATTGACCAGGAATATCGCACCGCTTTGATGGATCCCACCCAACCTTTTTAAAGCATCGGTATTCAGCAGGTCTGAAAATAACGTAGGCAGTTCCATTTTACCGTATAAAAAATCGTTTACCTGGATCATATTGGCGTGTTTTAACTGAAAGGATTATAGAAAACAAAAATACCAAAAAAATTAGTTTTATCACAATAAATTTTCACTTCACAAAGTTCAATAAGCTAAAATAATTAGCTAAATAATAACTTTCAATTATTTTGAAAGCTATTATTACAATTTCATGATTAAGAAAAAACAGGCCGGCAGAACATGGCATTTAATTAAACGTTATACTTGTAAAAAACAGCTAATATGGCAACTGCTCAACAAATTAGAAAAGGGTATTTAGATTATGTTTTAACGAATGATGAAAAGCCTAAGTCGGTTTACATTTTTGTAAAAAAACTCAAAATTACTGAGGCCGATTTTTATCAGTTTTTTTCTTCTTTCGAAAGCATCGAAAAAACGATCTGGTTTGAACTCACATTCGAAACCATTACTAAAATCAAAGCTCAGGAAGTTTGGCTCCAATATACGGCGAGAGAAAAAATGCTTTCTTTCTTTTATAGTTATCTGGAAAATCTGAAGAATGAGCGCAGTTTTGTAATTTATAGCCTAAAGCATCACCGTGGTAAATTTTCTACGCCTGACGTTTTGACCGGAGTAAAACCTATTTTTGAAAACTTCGCACAGGAGATTATTGAAGAAGGTTTAGATAGCGGCGAACTTGCGGAACGTCGTTTTCTAAGCAAAAGATATAAAGATGCCTTATGGGTGCAGTTCGCATTTATTCTAAACTTCTGGATCAATGATGATAGCGAAGGTTTCGAAAAAAGCGACGAAGCCATTGAAAAAGGCATTAATGTTACTTTCGACCTTTTCCAGCATTCGCCGATAGATAATTTATTGGAGTATGGCAAGTTTTTATCAAGGAACGGGAAATTTGCAGAAAAGATGAGGTTTTAAACACCAAATGAAGACACAAAAAACTATTCCGACCACCAAAGTTGAGCGTTCGGCAAAATTCGTTAAAACCGGCATCCAGATCGGTGGTAATTACATTAAACATTATTCAAAAAAGCTCTTCAATCCTGATCTCGATCGTGAACAGCTTAATGAGGATAATGCGACCGATATTTATAAATCGCTGAGCGAGCTCAAAGGAAGTGCCTTAAAAATTGCGCAAATGCTGAGCATGGATAAAAATATTCTGCCCAAATCCTACGTAGATAAATTTAGCCAATCGCAATACAATGCGCCTCCTCTTTCAGGTCCGTTAATTGTGCGTACTTTTACCAAAAACTTCGGTAAAACTCCTGAAAACATTTTTGATAGTTTTAATTTAAATTCCAGCAATGCGGCCTCTATTGGGCAGGTGCATCAGGCTACGCTTAACGGCAAAAAATTAGCTGTAAAAATACAATATCCGGGTGTTGGCGATAGCATTTCATCCGATTTAAAACTGGTAAAACCTTTTGCATTCCGTTTATTGGGCATGTCTGAAAGGGAATTGAATATTTATATTAAGGAAGTTGAGGAGCGTTTACTCGAAGAAACGGATTATGAACTGGAAGTTAAGCGTTCCATCCAGTTTTCTGAAGCCTGTAAAAACCTTAATCATGTGGTTTTCCCAAAGTATTACCCAGAACTATCAGGAAAGCGCATCATCACGATGGATTGGATTGATGGCCTGCACTTAAAAGAATTTTTGCAAACCAATCCACCTCAGGAACTTCGGAATAAAATCGGCCAAGCATTGTGGGATTTTTATAACTTTCAACAACACCAACTCAGGGCGGTGCACGCAGATCCGCACCCTGGAAATTTTATGATCACGCCTGATGAGAATCTTGGCGTAATTGATTTTGGCTGTATTAAGGAGATGCCGGATGATTTTTATTACCCTTTCTTTTCACTGATTTCTACCGATGTGATCAATGATAAGCGGAAAACAATCGAAGCTTTTAGGACGCTCGACATGATCCATGCAGACGATTCTGCCGATCAGGTTGAATTTTATTATAAATCGTACAGGGAGATGATCAGTCTCTTTGCCAAGCCTTATACCAGTAAATCATTTGATTTTAGTAAACCTGATTTTTTTGAACAGCTTTATGCATATGGCGAAAAGATTTCTAAAATGCCGGAATTCAAACAAGCCCGTGGGGTAAAACATTTTATCTATGTTAACCGGACTAATTTTGGGTTATATCAGATTTTGCACGAGCTAAAGGCTATTGTACATACGGACACCTATCAACCAACATTACAGAGGTAACGATATGGACAATTAATGTAGTTAGCCGTTAATCGCTATAACGTAGCGACTTATTTTTCAGGCAAAAACAATATTTAAGGTGAGTTATGTTGCTTAGTTTAAGCAGACAGATCCTGAAATAATTTATCTCGGGTTTGTGCTGGATTACAGGTATAGGCGATGCTCCGCAGACAGTTGATCATGCGGAGTCTGCTTTACACCTTTACTGCATAATAGAGTTTAAATTAGATACAGCATTAATTACACAAAGCACCGGCAAAATCTTTCGATGCATAAGCGTTGAATATATTTTTTGCAGTTGCTATTGACTCACTCGCTTTAGAATCAGTTTTTATAGTCCTTTTTCCTTCCATTGCTTTTAAAATGCGGCCATCTTTGATATAAAACCGGTATTCTTTTTTAGTCACCTCGCCGATTGCAGGTCCTCCGGTAATTGTTTCAAAACAAAAGATGACCTTTCCAGATTGATAATAATATTCATTTACCCAACTGCCATCGCCTATTGAACCCGACTCCACAATTTTAACAATGGCTTTTCCGTCGAAATAGTAATCCACTACACCCTCCTCCACGCAACCATCAGCTACATACGTATGGTGTTCCTTTTTTAGTTTCTTTGAATTGGTATTTTGCACAGCTTCCCGAATCGATAGAATGGCTTGGTCAGCCATTTGTTTGTCCGATGTTAAATTTTGCTGCGATGATCCGGGTTTCCTTATTTGTGCAAATGCCCCGGTTGTTATATTAAAAGACAGTGCAATTAAAACGAGAGTTTTGTAAAAGGTCATATATGTATTTAAATTAACGAATCTTTTGGTAACAAACAATCCAGTAGCCATTAGGTTTACCGTAAAATAAATTTCGCTTCCGAAAATCCCACAAAAACATGAAGCCTTACTTATCAACCAGTTAAACGATCATTAGAAAATGTTATTTTTTATGTTGAATAAAACAATCTTTATACTTTGATGTTGATTCGTACAAATCAGGTTGCAACATCTCCTCATAAGACATGACTTTTAGAATCACAACTTTCTTTTCAAAAATCTTTATTTTTCTCGGTTTGACACTGATGCTTTCTAGTTGCAAAAAGGAGAACGAAGTTTCCCAACCGGATAAGCTTACTTTGCTCAAACAGCAAGTTGCCGGAGAGTGGGAACTTACCGGTGGAGTGTATATCATGTATGATGAGACAGGAAAGATTTCGTACACAGAGAAGCTGCCTTTTGAAACACCGGCACCATGGTACGACTTTAAAAACCCAGAGACACTTTATCTTTCAGACAGACACGGAAGGCAGGCACTTGCATACAAAATTTCTATTTCAGATGATATGGTCCAAAGAATGGACATTGCCGCTACAGATTTTGATATTGCCAAGACCTTTGAAATTACCAAAATCAATGAAACGAGTATGACCTGGGTAATCGACCAGCGATATGATCATCCCGGACCCGGTTTCGCTTCTCGCGTTTACATGGAATATAACTTCACCAAACGGTAAAAGAATCAACTTTAATGCATCAAAGAATATTAATCCGGTTAAGCTTTTAGTAGAAGCGACTATTTTATAAGTGTGAAGGCTAAGCATTTTTCTTTACTATATCTACCATGTGATCGATATCAAATGGTTTTTCGATATAATCATCAGCTTTGCAATCTTCTGCCTGCTGGGGCAAGTTATTTGATGTTGATGTGAGTACGGCAGATACATCTTCTGTTTTGGGATCAGATTTAAGTTCTTTAATTACCTGCGAACCCTTCTTTTTACCTTTAATGTGATCATCCACGATCACCACATCGGGTTCAATTTCATCTAATTTTTCTATAGGCTCGGTTGTTAAAGATGGGGTAACGTCAAACCCCTCCTCTGCTAATACCTCATCCATTATATCAAGGATATCTTTATTATCCTGAACAAGCACAACCTTTTTCTTCATAAATAAACAACCAAAATTCTCATTAAAGATAAAAAAAAAGCGCAATCCAAAAATACATCTTAAAATATTTTACAAACCGTTGGTAAATATTTCAGGCATTGGTCTTTAATAAATGTCTGTTCGTCGAATATTATTGGTGGCTTGTATAAAAACGCATTTTGGCCTGCAACGTATTTTTATTTCACAGCGTCTTATCACCAGAACAACAGATAAAACCTAAATATTTTAAAACCAAATAATTGACATTTAAGCATTACATAAAATATTATGAAAACCTCTATCAAAACCCTGCTCCAAGTTTCACTTACAGCGATCATTTTGTCTTCAGTGATATTCACTTCCAACGTTTATGCCATAAAAAAAGGAACAGATACCAAAATCAAAACATCGGCTTTTAAAAGAATTTATGTAAAAGGCAATATTGAAGTAACCATTATCCAGGGAGGAGGTTATGGTATTTCTTATCCTGATGATGACATGGGAGCAGCAAAAGTTGTACAAAATGGCTACGATTTAAAAATAACCTCAACCGGTACTGAAAAAGCAAAGTTAACGGTATATGTAAATGATTTCTACAGAATTGAAGCTTCAGAAAATGCCATTGTTAAAACAGAGGGAAAACTGAACACCAAATATCTGCAAATCTTTTTAAGAGGGAATGCCCAGGCAGAGATCAATACCAGTTCAGAAGGTTTGTATACGGTGATTTCAGATCATGCTGATCTAAAATTAAGCGGTTCTACAGATTGCCATACTTTGGTAATGGGTAAATCGCAAAAATTAACCATAGATAAATTTGCTGCCTTAAAAACCAACATCAGTTCAACGGAAACCGCTGCTCTGGAGCAGGAGTTGGCTGCAATTAAATAAAATACACAAAAACGCAAATGAAATTAAGGCTTCCTGATTTGATCAGGAAGCCTTTTTATTTACAGGAGATTTTTGGCAGCATAATATTTTGAAAGGTCGTCATTCCCGTGAAAACGGAAATCCTAATCCGATAGAACGGCAAATAAATAAGTCCCTACCAATCCTTAAGATGCCCCATCCGATAATACAGCACTTTCTAAACAATCTGTTTAATGCTGTAATACATTAGCAATTTCCTTTTCGATTGACTTGATCTCTTTAGGCTTAAGTTTTTTAGCCGCATCTGTTTTAGTTGCCGCTTTATCTTCCAGGTACTTTACCCCTACCCTTAAGGCTTTTAAACCTGAAACGCCTTGAAGTTCATCCAATTCAAGCTGTTCCAAATCATCGTTCAAATAACCCTGAACCTGCATGTATTTAATATATTCAATATACTCCTTTGCTTCTTCAGGATTAAAGTAAACCATCGAAATTTTATGCGGCTGGGTTAAACGCTCTGTTGTACCTTTTATCAGCACCTTATCAATACGCTTTTTAACCACTTCATAACGGATGTTATAAGCTCCTTCCACATCAAAGCGGCGCTCATCGTTTCTGAAACTAATATCAATAGCATTTGAATGGATAAAAATCAATTGCGTGGTTTCCAGCATGCATGGCATCTCGGCAATTAAACTTTTTGACAAACGGGCAATATCAACCATTGAGGTAAGCTGCCACAAACGGATATTTTTCAGGTAAAGCAAATCGAACGGTTTTTCAGGTGCAATATCCTGACCGATGTAAATATCATATTCTACGCCATCTGTCCTGAACTTGGCGAAATAGCAAGGATAAGAAGCCTGGAGTTTCGACTGCGATTTTTCCAGATATTGGCTAACTTCGGTATTGATCAGCTGCATAGAAACTTCAAGCTGCCTGCGGTTTTCGAATGCGGCACCGGTTTCTGGCACCACCACTTCGAAATACTGATCTATGACCGTTGTAGTATCAGGATGGTTCGCTTTAATGATAGACAGGAAAGGATAAACCTCCACTTCCAAAAATTCATTCAACTGGCTTTCTTCATTGGAAGATGCAAAATCGCCTATTCTTTTAATCCAGTCCTTACAGTTGAAAATCAGCTTATCAATAAGCGCTAAAGAAACATTTTTACTAATAAACTTTAAAGTATCAATCAGGGTATTTAACTGTACTTCCAAATCATTTTTTAACGCCTTGTTACGCTCGGTAGTAGAATTGCGGATATCAATAGCTCCAAAAAGCGGGTAAAGATGCCTAAATGTAATGGTTTCGATTTCTTTTAACTTATGATAACCATTATTCTGTTGTAGGAAATGCCAAACGGCCTCGTTAAATTTCCATTGAACCGAAGGCTGCAGCGCAGTAAATTTATCCATCAGGATTTCATCCATCTTGGCATTAAATTCTTCAATGCTGTACTGGAAAAGCTGGCCAATCAAAGGCATAGCCGGACGCAACCTTGATAACAACTTATCATCAACGGCTACTTCCTCTTTAGAATATACTTCCAGCACGCCCGCTAGCTCTTTATTGTAATAGACAGGCAGTATGGAATAAGAACTAACGCCAGCAGCTTTTAAAACCTTTAAAAAAGGATCCTTTTCTATCTGTTCTTCTTTTATGGCACTTACAAAAATGGAACGCGGGTTTTCCTTGTATTTATCAACCAGGGCATAAAAAACTTCTTCTTCTAAATTAGAAGCTTTTGCTGAATTGATGAGCATGCTCTGAGAAAACTCCTGGTTATCAAATACCAGCTTATTATTAACCGTTAAAAAAGGCATTAAGCCAAATTCCAGCTTACTGTTACCGCTTAATGTCTTTAGTGCATGTATAACATGGCTGTAAGCTTCTGTTTGATAGTTATGGTCAACAAGTGCATCACGAATACCGTCAATAGCATGTTGTAGTGTTACATCGGTAATGGAAATAATGCTGAAACCTTCGAAATGAAAATCACTTAACGGAAGGTTTTCCAATAAATATTCCAGTTCCGTTTCTTCCTGGAAATGTTTGCTCAAAGCTTCAAAATTAAGTTCAGGCAAATCGCCTTTGTGCATAATTTCGACAAATTTGGTATCTGTTTGGATATTGTAATACTGCGTTAATTTAGTTTCCTGATTAATGTGCGCATAAATGATCTCATTTTTCAGTACTGATGTAAAATTGTAAAAACGACCAAGAATGATGTTGTAAATAAACTTAAGCTGTTTTTTCTCAACAGGCTCATTATCCTTAGTCACCTTATTTTTAGGATCGTGATCCTTAAAAAAATTATAGAATGCATTGGTACTAAAGAAAATCTGATCTGGAATCGGTGTACTTAATGCCCAAAACAAATCATTTTCATTATCCATTAAGGGTGTTAGGATCGTAAAAATTAATTCTAAGGTATCTTTATATTGAGACAGATCCTCAGGGCTGATATTGCCCAGCAGCACGTCGTCTTTTTCAATTTTTTGAAGTAAAAACCTGTAAAATTCAGATTTAACCGATTTTTCTGTTTTCAGCCTGCTTTTTAAATACTCCACAAGGGGGCGGAAAGACAGAGAAGACTCTACCTGGCAATGTATACATTCGTTTTTATGTATTTGTATGACATTGGTATTCATTGTATAAGTTCTGCTATAGGATAAAAATTATAATTTTCTAATATGTTACTAATCAACTGCAAAGATAGCTACTGCCACATGTGTTGTTAGTCTGCTGAACGTAAATACTTCAGGCAAACATCCATCATAAGTCATTACAAATTTAGTACCTAAAATTGATTGAAACGTATGGATACCAGCCATCGGTTGAATGTCCCATCACAAATCGTACAACTGTGAGTGATGCAGGGGCAAAATAAACCCCGGCTCCAACGCCATGGTGCCATAAAGTTGATTTCTCATCACGTTTCCACACCCTGCCCACATCATAAAAACCGAGCAAGCCAACTTGTCCGGGTAAAACATAACTTACTAAATCGCCGAGCTTTGCCCTGAGTTCTAAATTGTTGTAAAACATATGTTCACCAGCGAACCTAAATTGCCTGTAGCCTAAAAGATTGCCTTGTCCGCCCAAAAACAAAGCTTGGTAAAATGCAGGTTTACCTATGGTTACACCTCCGCCAAAACGATCGGCAAGAATAAAATTCTTTCTGCCGTCCAGATTTTTATATAATGCGATACTTGCTGTGAACTGTCCATAAGAGTTAGCATACTTATTTACGCCTTTGTAGCCCAAAAGTTTAAAATCTACAAAGCTGCCTAAGGTTGGTAAGAGATCATTATCGCGGGTGTTATTGGTAAAGTTCACAAATGCACCGGCAAACATCTTTTCATTTCTAACAGTAAGTGAATCAGAAGAATGCAATAATGATGGGTTTTCGATAAAACGGCCATTGTTATCTTCCTGATTATATTTATAATACTGATATGAAGGACCAACGCTAAAAGTCGATTTAGGGCGGCGCCAGCGGATGGCGGCATCTACCTGATACAGATTAAAGCGTGCACGGTAATACCTGATATTCTCATCGTCATCGCGGCCTTCATCAAATGGGGTTTCATTACCTAAACCAAAGAAATTTTGCGTGTTATTCGGGGCGAAAGCATCTGCCTTCAACACAAAATCACCTTTACCCAAAGCTTTTAACCATTCCCCTTTATAATTGAACCTAAAGGCTTTTGTAGAGAATGAGTGCAGAAAAGAAATGGTTTGCGAATTGCCATAAGGTTGCTTTCTGAAACCAGGGTTGGTCTGTCTATAAATCAAACCCAATAATATCCCGTCATCCTGATTATAACCGGCATTTAATAACCACGAATTCCGGCGGTACATATCTTTAGGGATGTAGCTGAAATTTGACGTATCGTTTGAAATAATTTTCCGGATCTTATCCTGGTCGTTACCCATGTAAGTTGCTTTGGTGGTCCGCCCGTAAAGCTTTACTGTACCATTGCTGTTTGCAAAATCGTAAACTTTATTACCCTTGCCACCAATAATCCGCAATTTAATGTCCGAATTTTTATTATCCAGTATCAGGCTATCATTACCATTGTGCATATATACCCTGATCTCTTTGGTTACCTTAGGATCAAATTTCCGATCAAAAAGCTCATCCTTGATATTACCTTCCTTAGATATTTTATTGATCTTTACACGCAATCCGTTATTAGCAGCATCAGTGATCTTAATCAATTCATTTTTGTTAGTCACCTCTATATCTACAATTCGGTTGAAGAAATGGTAATATTGGTTCATTAATTTTGGCAGCGTAGCAATCCGGTTACGCAGCTGGGCCATAAAGGCATCATGATTTAATGAATAACTAGGTTCAGGCAGTTTTTTCAATGCTTTTTCAAAAACTTCATCGTTATAGTTCGCGCAGAAATCTTTTACAATTTTATCGAATTCCTCCTCATTTATATTGGCAGTCCAGCGGCTGCTGATTTCTCTTCCTTCCCACAAAAACCAATTGATATCTTTTATGCCACGTTCATAGCCCTGCATCATAGGCAATAACGAAGAAGATTGCGTGTACCGTTGTAAAAGCCCGTCTGATCTGAAAAATACCTGGTCACGATCTCGTGGTACCGGAGAATAAAGCGAACCATCTTTAGTCTTGGTTTCCTTCCACCGCCACTGGTCTTCATGTCTGTCCCAATCGCCCAATAACACATCAAACGCCCTAGCCCTTACCCAGGCTGGCCCATCTAATCTATTATCGTTATCTTCTGTCAATTTTTTATCCATTTTAGGAGAATTGTCTGATTCTCCTGTAGGTTCCCTTTCTTCAAACAAACACAACGTGTTGGCAAACGCAGGTTCAAATTCGCCCAGGTTATCATCCGGAGAAACCCAGCCGATAATGGGGTTGCTATGTGCAATGCCACCCGCTTCAGCTAGCTCCGGAACTACCAGCGCTGAAAAAGGATGCTGCGCAGACATATTATCTTTTAAAATATCTTTAGCAAAAGTTTCGCGCAATGCTGCAGGCAACAATACCTCCGGAAATTTTTCTACGCTGCGCAACACATACTCTTTACCATTTTTATCTTCTAAACGCAAAGATCGCGATTGGTTACCTCCACCTCGTTTTGTTGCTTTTAAGCCCCCCATCATCTCGGAAATGCGCAACACAGGGACTTTGGTTTTTGCAGCATATTCCTTGCGGTAATTTTCGCCAAAAATAATGCGGTGAAAACGACCAACGCTATCGTATTCCGGCTTTACACGCACAAAAATACTGTCAGCCACAATCGGTTTATCCCTATTTCGTATGGTTTTAGGTATGGTTTCGAACTTTTTGATGTAACTGTAAACTTTTTTAACACTTGTATCTGAATAAATATAATATTCGTAGCGCATATCGTTGTTATTCAATTGATCGGCCACCACATAACCCTGCTGCATTTCGTGAAACAACGACGTTTTGCCTTCTTTATTTGGTGATACTTTTGACCCTGAACCACTGATTACCTGCAGTTGTTTCCCTTTAATCAACTGAAGGCCATGTTCATGCCCTGCAACATAAGTTACGTTTGGATAATCGCCAAATACTCCGGTAACCGATTTAATCATATCCTTATAAGCCGGATGGTTTAAATCTTCGGGGCTTAATAAAGTAGAACGTAACAAAGGGTAAACAGAACCCAAACCAGGCAAAGGGATGTAAAGATTTTTATTTAAGGAAGTTAACGGGAAAAGATGGTTCCTCAAATTAAAGTAACCACCATGCGGGCCATAACTCTGAAAAGGATGATGTGATGCCAGCAGGATTACCTTATCTTTATTTTCGGCCAATAACTCGTCCATTTTTATTAGTACCTCATCCTTACTGTGGCAATCACAATCGTCATTTGGGTTGGTTTTGTTATATGGAAATAACCACCATTCGCTATCATAGGCAATGATGGTGAGTTTATCTGTTAATTTAATGGCTATTGGATCGGGGCAGCCATTATCAGGGATAAGTTTAAGCAGAGGGTCATTCTGTTCCCTCAGGTAATCGCCCTGCGCTTTTATTTTGGCCAGCCCTTTTGGCCCCGATTTATCCCAATCGTGGTTGCCGGGAATAAAATAAACCGCAGCGCCCATTTTACGCATCGGTTCGAACTGCGAGCGCAGAATCTTTTTGGTTTCTTCTTCTTCTACACTTCCGGGCAACCCCATCCCGGTTGGATAAATATTATCGCCCAGATATAAAACGGTGGTTTTTTGGGGAAGAATCTGCTTAGCTGCATTTTTTAAATCCTGCATTTGGGCAGCGTTCATCTCTCCTGCATCGCCAAAAAGAATTACACGGTATTTTACATCATTCTGCGCAAAGGCAATGAAGTTGATTAAAAATAAGATGGTAAAAAGGGTAAATCTTTTAATCATAGACTCGGCATTTGTATAAAGGTAGTTATTTTAAAATTTAATTTATTTCTCATGAGCATCGTTCCAAAAAGATCGTCATTGCGAGGAGGAACGACGAAGCAATCTATCACGCTAGAATCCTTGCTATAAAGATTGCTTCGTCGGCTGAAAAAGCCTTCTCGCAATGACGATCCCTCGGGAGATTTATTTAAAGGTAACAACTCCACCGTCAAATTCTACTGTCCATTCATATTGATTTTATAAATAAATATCTCCACCATAGACAGAATCTATCAGTACGGCCGTCATTCTCGCACAGGCTGAAACCACGGAGTGCTCAGCAAAGCTAATCTTAAAGCGCCTGCATTAGGATTCCCAATCAAGTTGGGAACGACGATTCCTCGCAACTTATAGTATGATCGCCTTAGGATACCACTACCAGATTTATTTTTTCAACTTAAACATTAAAATATTTCCTGCAGATAGCGTTCCGCCCTCATTGGAGATATATAGATTATTATCGCGATCAAAAGCGATGCCTTCTGGCTGGTTAAATAACTGCGGATCCAGGGGATATGTGGTTTTAACCTTGAAATCAGCATCTGTAACGACCAATAGTTTATTTACGGATGAAAGGATGTACCACTCATTAGTTTGGGGATTTTTAGCTAATGCAGATGGACGGAACCGTGATTTTGAACTTCCGGATGCTTTTTCGATTGCTTTATGTGAGAGGCTAAATTCTCCGGCTGCCGTTAACGAAGCATCATCAGCAACTTTAAACCCATAAATACTTGAGGCTTTTGCTTTAGAATCAGCTTTACTATCCTTAGTCAGCACGTAAATCATATTGTTTTTTTCATCTGCGGCCAAGCCTTCATATTCGGCTTTTGGTACCAGATTTTTAGTTTTGGTTACATTGCCGGCTTTTGGCTTGCCTAATTCAGCAATTGGGAAAGTATGTAGCTCACCATTACTTTTCAAAACAACGAAATAATTTTTAATGATGGTTACATCTTCATAATCGCCTTTACCACCAAATTTGGTAAATTTCGATTCTTTATCGCGCAAACCCAGATGAAAAAGATCGCCATCTTCATCCTGAATGGCAAAAACTTCCCTGGGATCGCCATTATGGAATACAATACCTGAAATTTCAAAAAGATTTTGCGGCATATTATATTTTACCGGTTTTGTTAAATCGTAAGGTAAATTCGATTTTTCTGCTCCGCTTACTGATGCAGTTGTACTGTCTGAATCCTTTTGTTTATCCTCGCGATTACTATTCACACAGGATACGCTAAGAAAAGCTGAAGCGATTAAAAGACCTGAAGCCAAAAGAGTTTTATTGTATTTCATAAGGGTAAATTTAATTTTTACTTGCCGTGGTCTGTGTCCTCACAAACCATGGATAAAATTATACTAACTAAAATCATGCTAACTATACAAAGTGGTCTGTGAGGACACAGACCACGGCATATAGGGGACATAGACCACGGCATATGACCTTATGGCGGGTACACAGGCCACTGTATATCACGGCGTTTTATTATGGTTTATTTTTCAAAAATTCGTAAATGGCATGTTGAGAGGAAACCAGCTTTTGATCTGCTTCAACCGGTATATTATCCATGTTTTCAGCTATACAAACCGCCTGCACGTTATCTTGTTTTTGAATTTCGATAATATCCATTATTTCTTTCTTGATCTGCTCATCATAAACCGGAAAACAAACTTCAATTCTTCGGTAAATATTCCGGTTCATCCAATCGGCAGAGCCCCAATAAACATCATACTTACCCAGGTTATTAAAAATAAAAACACGTCCGTGTTCCAGATAACGATCTACAATGCGGGTAACTTTAATATTTTCGCTCATTCCTGCTACCCCCGGAATTAGGCGGCAGATGCTCCTTACGATCATGTCGATTTTTACTCCAGCTGAAGAGGCTTCGTAAAGTTTGTTGATCAATACTTTCTCTTCCAGATTATTCATTTTAATGGTAATGCCTGATGGTTTGCCTTGCCTGGCGTGTTCAATTTCCCGATCAATAAGATTGAGAAAAACCTGCTGTAAATTAAACTGGGCCACCAGTAAATGATGGAATTTAATCTGATCAGGAGATGAAGGCTTAACCCGTTTAGCCAGAAAAATGAAGAGCAGTTCTACTTCCCGTAGCATTTCTTTATTGGCCGTCATTAAGATGTGATCGGTATAAAAAGCAGCAGTGCTTTCGTTGAAGTTTCCGGTAGCAAACAAACCAGCGTAACGCATTCTATTCCCTATCCGGCGTTTTACCAGGGCTACTTTTGCATGCACTTTAAGCGCGGTGACACTATAAATAATATCAACGCCGGCATCTTTCATTTTTTTTGCCCATTTGATGTTATTGGCCTCATCAAAACGGGCTTTAAGCTCAACCAGAACGGTAACTTTTTTACCGTTCTTTGCTGCGCTGATTAACGCATTTACAATTTTAGAATCGCTGGCCACACGATAAAGCGTAACATAAATCTCCCTCACTTCGGCATCAATGGCAGCTTCATTAAAAAACCGCAAAACACTATCATAACTCTGGTAAGGTGTGTGTATAATGATGTCGTTTTTATAAATGGCTTCGGTTAACGATCCGTCGATCCGGTCGGTATTACAGATCTTTGGCCAGTTTTGGTTGGACAGTTTTGGTAAACTCACCGGAAAGGCCATAAAATCTTTCAGGTTATGATACCGTCCTCCTTCTATCCTATTTGCCTTTTTTAGGTTAAATAGTTTTTTAAGCAGTTCAAATACATTGGCCGGAATACCCGGTTGGTGAAGAAAACGTGTGGCCAAACCCAAATCGCGTTTCATCAATTGTTTTTCGAGCTGTTCTGATAAATTACCAGGGTATTCATCGTTAAGATCTAATTCTGCATCTCTGGTAATTTTAAAGCTATAACATCCGGTTACTTCAGCCTGCGGAAAAACGCGGTCTAAATGAAAACGTACAACATCATCCAGAAACACCACAAAGGTTTGATCTCCTGATTCTACCTTATAAAAACGCGGCAACTGGTTGGAAGGGATATTTAAAATCACTACTTCGGCATCTTCTTTCGTTTTTAATGTAATCAGAAAGTAAAGCTCATTATTAGAAGGAAAAAAATCGGAGCTGGCATTTACATACACCGGCTGCAAAAAGGCCATTACCTGACTTAAAAAATACCTTATAGTACTTTTCTGAATGTCTGCAGGAAACGGCTCCCCGTAGATTAAGTTTATTTTATTTTCTTTTAGCAATGGGATCAGATCTGACTGAAGTACCTTACCATAGCGCTGTTGCTGATCAGAAATAAGCTGATTGGCCGCAATCAATAAATGATCATCGATCCTGATGTCGTTATCTTCTTTGTTGCTCAATTTTTCCAAAGCGAGCAGTACAGGCATCCTTACCCGATAAAATTCATCAAGATTGGAAGAGAAGATAGCTAAAAATTTAATCCGTTCCAGTAGCGGAACGGTGCTTCGCTCTGCTTCCATCAGAATGCGCTCGTTAAACTTTAACCAGCTTAAATCCCGATTAAAAAAAGAGGTTTCTATCAACTGTTCCATTAAAGTTTACCGTAAGCTGCGTAAGCAATTACAAATGCCAATACCGCTGCAATTAAACCAAACATGAAAATATTATAAGCCAGGCGGATAAGTTTATATTTCCGGCCTAATACCACCCCTTGCGAGTATACATCCGTAATTAAGGTGCCGTATAAAAAATCTTTATCGTTCATCACCTTAATCATACCATCGGTATAACTCGGCAAACTCATTTTGTAGAAATTGCCAAAAAACAGGAGGTTTACCTTTTTCTTATCCATATCTTCCTGCGTGAATTCTCCTTTTGGTATGGATGGACGGGTTGATAAAATGGAAACAACCACACAGGTTAAACTCACCAACAATAAAATAAATGTCGGGATAATCAGGTTGCCATGATCTTCCAGTCGCCTTAACAATAAACTCACGATTAAAGAAAGCATAATTGAATTTACGGTAATGAGGATGTGTGCCTTGTTATCGGCCATATCGCTCAACCTCTGGTTATTGGCCGATGTAATCCTGAACATCGTTTCAATTCCCTTATCTGGTCTGTTGTCTTTATCTTTTTTCTTTTTGTCAGTAACAATAACCGGTGCAAAGTTTTTTGGTTCCTGAAGCTCGGTATTGATTACTTCCTGTGCCGTAAGTTTGCTTTTCAGTTTTTCGATGTTTTTTTGTTTCTGATCGCTTAACAACAGATTGGCATAATCGGTATGGTAATGGTGCGCTTCCAGAAACTGAATGTCTTTTTTGCGCCAATCTGATTTACTGATGTCTTTCTTGTAGATCCGTTCATTTTCTTTATGCATTAACTTCCCTTTTGCACGAAAATCAGCCTGACCCAAATGAAATAAATCTGCATCACAAAGGATCTTATCAATCTCATTTTTAGGTTTTTGAGGGATTTTTGTGGCGAGTATTGCACTTTTAACCTGATCGCGGATTTCCTGGTTCACCTGATGGCTGGCCAGAAAATCATCTGCCAATATTGCTCCTTTTGCTTCGTGGTTTAACGCGTCTTCAAAATATCCGGTATCATGAAAATAGGCAGCCGCCATTACCGTAAAAAAATCCTGTTCATTTAACTGGTAGTGATTGGCTATCTGCTGTGCTGCATTTACCACTTCTTGCGTATGTTCCAGGTTGTGATAAACCAAACGCGGATCGCTATGGGTATGGAAGTAATTAACCACATGATTTTCTACATCTTCCTGTAGTTTTTTATAGTTCATGAGCGTATTGTGATTGTGATGATTGGATAGGATGAGGGAAATGCATTTTCTTGAAAATATTTAAAACTGAAAACCTGGATATCATTTATAGAGATAAAATTAAGTTATTTTTTTAAAAACGATACAGATCGGCGCTCAACAATAATAATGCCCTGTTTATTTTACAATCAGATTAAGGCCGCAGCACACAAACCATGTTTTTGATCGTCCAACAGTAAATTCTTTAACTCAATAAACTTTAGCAAATGTAGGTTTTCTTTCAGCATGTTGCCTGATACATATCTGGTGCAAAAATGTAGCTACTTTTTAATGACGATAATTTTATGGAGCAGTGCCGATGCTGATCCATCGGTAAGCTGCACTACACTACCATTTTTCCAATACTGGGCTACTCCAGATTTTCCATTACTCCCGTCACGATAGCCACCTGCAAAAACATCAGCACCTGAAACAGCTATAGATAAAGCGTAGGCACTTTCCGGGCCATTGGATAAAATGACTGGTGATCCGTTTTTCCAGTATTTTGCCACAACTGCATGATTTCCATTAACAGTACCCGATCCTGCAACATATACATCGCTCCCGTTTACAAAAATTGAATAGCCCCTCACATCTGCAGTACCATCGCTAATAAGTACCGGATTGCCCATGTTTTTACTATACCTGGTTTGTGACTGCCCGGCACTATTATAGGTTTCAGACCAGAGTAAATATAAATCGTTACCTGATACGGCTATCGCCTGATTGTCAGCAGTTCTAGTCTGCTCTGATAGGTCAAAAAGCTGTCCGTTCTTCCAACAAACCGTAATCGGACTAAGCCAATCCAAATTCCTTCGCTCACCAATTACGTAAACATCATTTCCAACAAGGACGATCCCGGTGGCAATAGAAGACTGTGTATCATCTGTTAATACTACAGGAGTTCCGTTTTTCCAGTATTTCGCCTGGTAGGTCGATTTACCAGGTGCCATTTCCTGTCCGGCAATGTACACATCATTTCCCTGGATAAATATGTCATTTGCAAAAGCATCCCGGCTCCCATCGGTTAGTGAGGTTGATACGCCATTTTTCCAATATTTGGCCACATATTTTCCGGAGGCATTAACTTCGTAACCCGCAATGTGAACATCATTTCCGGCGATTACCATAGCATTTGCATCAGAAGATACGCCAGCACGACCAAGATTAACTGCTTTCCCGTTTTTCCAGTATTTGGCTACATAACCTTCCATACCTGCGGCATAAATATCAAATGGATCAGGCGGAGTAGGTTCATCTATGGTTTTCTTCTTGCACGCCGGCAATGCTATGCTGAATGTGATTAAGAACAATAAAGCTGTTCGTAAATGCTGCCTCATATTTTGATTTTATTTTGAAATTCAACAACCAAAAGTGTATATAGTTTCGACGGCAGAAATTTATTTTTAAAGTAGAGCTATCGGATTCATTTTAAAAAGAAAAAAAATATTTTCATTTTTCTATCTGATACCAGATCGTATCTTTTTCAAAAGATGCTGAAATAAATTCAGCATGACGATTACCTAAGAATTAATTATCAAACTCAAGTAATTATATGTTAAGCTAAAAAACGGAGCGGTTATCCAACCAGCTCCGCTCATCATTAACTAAAAATTAGCAACCTAATTGCTATATCTATTTTCTATCTGTAGAAATGTTTTGTTCAATAAAATATTTTGCGAAATAAGCCCGCATTCGTTTCTCGAAATAAAACTTCGCAGCGCCTTCATAGTGGTGATCCTGTCCGGGCAGCACCATTAAATCAAAATCTTTATCTGCTTTGATTAGGGCATCTACCATTCTGTAGGTATTTGCCGGATTTACATTCTCGTCAACCTCGCCGGTTACCAGCATTAAATGACCTTTTATTTTTTTGGCTAAATCCTCATTTAAAGGCATTTTATTTTCCAGTCCCTGATAAGTTTCACCCCAGGTTCGGTTATAAATTCTATTGTCGTGGTTACCCGATGAAGCCACGCCTACCTGATAAAAATCAGGATATTTGCCCATGGCAGCAACAGTCATCATACCTCCCCCGGAATGGCCGAAGATCCCTACTCTGTCCAAATCCATAAAGGGATGTTGTTTGGCCAATTGCTCAAGGGCACATTTATCATCGTCGATAGCGTAATCGCGAAGGTTTCCGTAGCCATATTTGTAATATTCGGCATTACGTATGGGCGAGCCTCCCCTATGCCCAACTGCTACCACAATAAATCCTATTTGCGCCAGAGCGGCATTGTTATATTTATCAAGCACAGTAAAATCGTTCCAAACGGTTTCGATCTGAGGACCCGGATAAACCTGAGATATTACCGGATATTTTTTAGCCGGATCAAAATCGAATGGTTTCCAGATCAGTCCATACAAATCGGTTACGCCATCTTTAGCTTTTACGGTAAAGGGTTCGGCATTTTTCCAACCATAAGCATATAGATTACTTACATTTGGCCTTAATACTTCGGAAATGGTTTTGCCGTCAATTTTACGCAGCACCGTTACCGGCGCCAGATCTATACGGGAATAGTTATCTACAAAATATTTTCGGTCTGGTGAGATATAAACCTGATGGTTAGCGTTTTCAGGGGTAAGCAACTGCTCGTTTTTACCGTTTAAAGCCACCTTGTATAACATGGCATAATAAGGGTTGATGTTACGCTCCTTACCATAACCATACAGATAAATATCGCCTTTAACGGTATCGATAGACATGATTTTTCCGGCCGTAAAATTGCCTTTGGTAATGCGGTTGAGTAAATGACCATCACTGTTGTAGCGGTAGTATTGGCCCCAACCTGTTCTGTCGCTCCACCAGATAATTTCCTTTCCTCCTTTTATAAATGAAACATCGAAAAAATCTTCGTTAATAAAGGGTTTGCTGGTTTCCTGTATAATGGAACGAACATTCCCCGAAGCCAGGTCTACCGCACAAAGTTCCATTTCATCCCTGCTGCGTTTACGTCTGATGACGAAAACTTCCCTGGTGTTTCCCTGAGCTTCGATTACTTCCAATTGCTGATCTGGCCAGCGTTTCAGGTCTACTTTTTTGAAAGACCCGCTTTCGGCGTTGCCGATATAAAGCTCATACTGCGCTACGTCCTTATCGCCCGGTAATTCATATTTATAGGTTGATACCCTTGGTCTTGGCGTGATCGCCGAGCTGACTACAGCCAGCGTAGCCACTTTCCGCGTATCTACCCTTAAGGCATAAAAATATCTGTCACCTAACCATTTTGCATTAGAAGGATAAGTTTTATCAGTAGTGTACGTACCTTTTTGATCAACACAAAACGAGAAATAAGGTTCAGCATCAAAACTCAGCTGACGTTCATTTTTCTTGTCAGCAGTTGCAGCAATGTACAAATTATGTGCTTTGCTGTAAAGCGTCCACTTACCATCTGCAGAGACACCAAAACTGACTGTTTTTGTTATTGGTGCTTTGTTAACCTGTAAGGTTATTTTTTTTGTTTCGTAGTTATAGTCGTAAGTTTTTGCGCCATATTTTATAATAACACTTTTCTCATCGTCTGAAAAATTTGCCCAATACATCACGCCCTTTTCTTCAACCATTTGCCCTGTGAGCGCTTTTAATTGCTTCAGTATTTCGGGTTTATCAAATAAGCTCTGCTTTTTTCCTGTAGCTAAATTTACAATGTAATGCGTATTCTTTTTAGCGGGCGCAACAAGAGAATCGCCTGACCAATCCGGTTGTTTACCATTTAAAATAGGTTCATCAGCGATAAACCAAAAATACCTGCCATTTTTAAGAAAAAATGGAATCACCTTTGTGGTACCAATCAGCTTATTTAAATTTGGCGCATCAAATTTTTGAGCAGCTTTATAATTGGCTTGCTGTGCAACAGCCGCTACACTGCAAACCCACCATAATAAAATTAAACTAATTGGCTTTTTGCACATATCTCTCTTTCATAGACTTAAATAAACTTACCAGGTAAGGATTACCCGAAGTTCTGGTGATTTCATCTGAAAGCCCGGCTATCTTTGGAAATGTATAACCTTTGATAGTTCTGGCAAACGTAACATAGTCAAATAAGATATGGCGGTTGGCTTCAGAGAAAGAACCTAAATTTTTCAAAAACAAGTCGGTAACTTCATCAATGTTTTTCTCTCCGGCTGCAATGGCAATATCCATCATCACCAACAACTGTTTTTTATCAGGCATTTCGGTATTGCGGATTTGCGTTTTGTAGCGTTCGTAATCCTTCTTGTTAAAAGGCTTTACTTTGGCATAAAAACCATTTAAGGTCCACGATGCAATTTGTCTGTATACAGATGAAAGCTTTTTATCAACTGTATCCTTGGTATTTTTTGCCACAAAATCTCTCCAATGTTCGGCCAGGTATTCGAAGTTAGGGCTTGAGAAATCAGACAGGTACATGGTATAGCGGTTTTCGCCAAATAAAAACCAATTTTCTGGGCTGGCTTTTTGCTCTGGTGTTAAACTGGCCATTAACTCGTTATTCAGTTCCTTAGCCCTTGATTTTTCCATCACCTTAATCTTTTGCCTGATGTAAGCCCTCATTAACTCGGGCGTACGATCGCCATGCTCATAACGGGCATTGAGGTTCGCTTCATCATTATTTGCCGTTAATCCTTTGCTGGCATTGGCGATGAAATCTTTCGCCGACATACCGCCTACAAACTTATTCCTGATTTTTCCGTCGGCATCTAATACCAGGTAAGAGGGATAAGCTTCAATGGTATACATTTTTTTTACCGATGGCCCCTCGCCTTTTTCCATATCCACTTTGATGTTGATAAAGTTTTTATTGTAAAAATCGGCAACACTATCCTGTGTAAATACATTGGCCTCCATTTGTTTGCAGGGAATGCACCAGGTGGTAAAACAATCTACAAAAACAGATTTATTTTCACTTTTGGCCTTAGCCAAAGCTTCTTTCAGGCTTAGCTTTTCGAAATGGATTTCTTTTTTCTGGGCGCTTACAGCCAGGCTTAAAAAAAGCATGGTTACTGCAAAAATGATTCTTCTCATATTATCTGGCATTAGGTTCGTTATTCATTAACATCTTCATTAATTGAAAATGCTCTTTTGTTAAAGGGTCTTTATGGGTATTGGCTACCTGGTTAATTTGTTTACTTAATGAAGTGCGGTAAGCATTTAAAACAATACTGATATCACTTAAACCAGCATCGATTTTGTTTTTTGAAATTAAAGTCAGCAGGTTTTTAAGATAGTTATACTGAATATTGCGCTGATAAGTGCTTAACGCTGTATCTGGGTTAAAATCTAAAAAGATATAATGCTCTACCTGATTAAACAGATCTTTTGTGCCAAAAACATTTTTTTCTCCTGAATTTTCGGCTTCCAAAAGATTTCTGAGCAGATCGGCAGTGGTGAGGTAATTAAGGATCTTGTTTGAAGTTTTTGAAACCAGTGTTTCGGTATTGGAGCCATCCATGGATTGTGCCCTATCATTTCTGGTCCATGCCGGTACTTCTTTTAATACATTTTGGTATAGAAATTCGAAGGTGGCCAGTTGCCTTGCCTTTGGCACATAAACAGATGGTATACTGTTATAACCTTTCATCACCGCAAAACGCTGTTTGCCACCTATATTAGGTAACACACTGGTGGCATACTGGTCGTACGACATGATAAAATTGGCGGCGAGCAACATGTAGGTATCCCAGGTATCATCATTCATTTTAGATGCAATACCTTCCAGTTTCGGGTAGAAAGCTTTCAGTCGATTGATTCCAATCTGCGCGGCTTCTATATTTTGCGAAGATAAATCTTTAGCCTGTGCATAAGGGTTGTTCTTGTCTTCGGCCGAGTAATAAAGCGCAGGGTTTATGTTGCCTTCCTTTAAAAATGAGGCGCCATTGTTGCCATCCTGAAACTGACGGTACGCCCAGTTAATGGCCATGTGATCATAGGCGCCTATATGCGGTAAAAACAGTTTGCTGTCAAATGTCTTTGAAGCAGGTAACATTAAATAGTTAAACTCTAACTGATCGGTAATTGAAGAGGTAAATCCGTGTTGGTTTACAAATTTGGGGTCGCTGAGTTGCTGTACGGTATAAGCGGCACTTGCCGCATAGTTTGGAAGCATGCCCAGCACTTCAGCCATGGCCTGGCTAACTTTAAACTTCAGGATATCCTGGCGTACTGCGGGCGAGGCAGCATCTTTTTGAATCCGCGGATCGTAAGCCCCGCATTGTACAAAATACTTTTGCAACAGGTCGTCAATCATTAAATCGCTGAATGTTACCTTTGCAGTTTTAATTTCGGCAGTTCGGGGGTCTTCTATCAAATCTACCACTGCTTTCGGCGAAACACCTGCCCAGGCCATCAATACGCTACCTTCTTCCATGGCTACCGGTTTACCGTTTTCGGGTAAAACAACTTTGATTGCGTTTTTAAATCCGGCACTTTCAAAACACTTGTTCCAGGCTAAAACACCATCTTTAACGGCGTTGATAAAAAACTGGGGTACTGAAGCATGGATATAAACCCGAATAGGCTGCTGAGGCTCTACCAGATTACCCGACTTGTAGCTGGCGACATCCTGTGGTTTTACCAGTAAGTTCCACTTTTTAATTACCGTAATTTTTTTTGCTGCATAACCGGCCAACCCAAAATCAGTAAACTGGCGGGTATCAAAACCAATGCGTTTATCAGCAAGTTTGATGGGCATCTGCGCTTCAGAAAGCTGCTGTAATAACAAACCAAACTGCATGGTATTAGCTTGCTCTATACTTTTGCCATTATAATCACGTCCGGGATTATTCTGGGTTCTGACCACATTAAAAAAAACACCGTTTTTAACTGCTTCAACCTGTTCTACCCCCGATCTGCTTGGATCTGGGTTGGCCATAAGATTGTAGTTCTTAAAAGAAAAAAGTTCACCGCCCTCGATTAGTTGCCTGGTGATATCGATAATCACACTACCAGTATCTTTACCTGAAGCCTCTATTTTAAATGTAAAGCTAATGGGTTCAAGGGTTGAGCCACTCAATAATTGTGACATAGGTGCGTTGTTAACGGCCTGTTCGCTATAATTATTTCTGGTGACATACAGGTTTTCGCCCTGGCCTTTCACAAACCTAAGTACACCTGACGATTTAGAGATTGCAGAAGCACCAAAACGGATATCTCCGGCCACCAGAATATCTTTATTCAATTGGTTTGGCCCAATCTGCAGGTAATATTTTTCATCAGCCTGGTAAACAGGAAATGTACCTGCTACCAGCTGTTTTTTATCTTTAATAAACTTTTCGAAATTTAAAGAAGCACTTTGTTTTGGCTGCTGGGCTACCACTGTAGAGGTAATGGCTAAAGCCAGCAACACCATTGTTAATATTTTTTTCATCCGTATCGTTCTGCTTTTAATGATCATTAAGCCATCATGATCAATATTTTTTTTTAAAATCATTGACGGCTCCATCTGTTTATTTATGTTCGCGCTGTACTAGCTTGCAGGCTTGCTCTCCTGCCATTGCTTTATCAATTCTGAAATGGCTCTCAAATGATCTTTTGACAGGTAATCGGTTTTGAGCTGTTGAGCGTCATCACAGGCTTTTTTAATCTTCTCCAGTTGCAGTTTCATTAAAATGGCTTCATTATTCCCAAAACTTGCCGGATTATAGATTGAACCCAACAGCTTGTTAATGTAATTCCGCTGCAGCATTCTGCGGTAATCAGAAATAGGCGCTACTGAATTTATATCACCAAAAATGCCCTGGTACAGGTCATCAAAAAATTCGTTAAGCGTGTAAGGGGTTTGCCCTGTAATGCGCTCGTTCTTCGAAATGGCAGAAAATTTATAAAAAACTTTTCCTAAAAAAGCTTCATAATCGGCCTGTACTTCACCGGCAAATACAAACCTGGTTTTATCGGTTATATTTTTAGGAAACAGCCAAACCGGTTCCTGAAAATAATACGTATTGATGAAGGCCATGGCTTCTTTTTGTGTGGCACGGCCTACCGGAACAAAATTGGGCTTATCTTCTGCCTTAAGCGCCTGATCACCATATCTACCGCCTATATTTTTAACTACATGTGCCAGATATTCATTGTAACGGCTTGCAAAGGAAGCATGCATCCTTCTCATCATGCTGTAATTTTCATCGTCATCTTTCTCCAGCCAGTTTTCCATGTTATTCATGATGTATTTAAGGTTTTTAATACCTAAAGCACCGGCTTGCATGGCATTGCTGCCCATATCTTCTGATTGTACGCGGGGGTCGGAAAAATCGCCTTCAGGAAAATAAAACAACCGCACATCTTTACGTTTCTCCGTCACCCAGTTTTTCAAAAATTCACCCTCTTTGTAGGCATTGTTCAGTTCAGGGAAATATTTGTATCCCCATTCAATCGCAAACTCATCATATACACCGATTTTCGGATGAAGTTCTTCCGGGGTAAATCCATCTTCAGGCTGCACCACATAGTTAAACCTGAGGTAATCCATAATAGAAGCACCAAAACCATTTTTAGCTACATAATCTCGTTTACGAACACTATCTACGCTATAACTGTGGCTGCCTGCAAAATCGTGACGCAGGCCCAAGGTATGCCCCACTTCGTGTGTAATTACAGTTTGTAACATCCGGCCCATAATATCTTTCGCCAGGGGTAGCTTACGGCCTCTCTGATCCATTGCTGAACACATGACGAAGTACCAGCGCTGCATTAAATCGGTAATGTTGTGAAAAACGGCCACGTGCGAACTCAGAATCTGACCAGAACGCGGATCAATCACCATGGGACCATAAGCATTTGCAGTGGTGGAAGGTTTATAAGAAATCACAGAATAATTGATATTATCCATAGAAAAATCGGGATCTTCTGCTGCCGTAGGTGCCATTTTGGCCACAATGGCATTTTTAAACCCTATTTTCTCAAAAACCTTTTGCCAGGCATCCACGCCGGCAATAAAATACGGTTGCAAATACTCCGGCGTATTCCTGTCAACATAAAAAACAATGGGTTGTGCAGGTTCAACAAGTTCGCCACGTTTGTATTTTTCTACATCCTGTGGTTTAGGCTCTATTTTCCAACGGGTTGCCAGGCCACGCTCTTCCAGTTTAAGCGGATTGCTGGAATAATCATTCAATCCTCGTGCAAAATAACCAACCCTTTTATCAGCAAAGCGCTGTCGCATCGGGATGGCCGGCAATAAGTACCAGCTTGCACCAACTTCCCATGCTGTTGGCCCGTTTTGAAGAGCGTTCTGGCTTTCCTGTGGCTGCTGAGGTTCAACAGGTGCTTCGCCTGAATTGGGCTTTTGGGCTAGCGCCCCGGGCGAATAATTGCGCAATGAACGGAACACCATGTTGTTTTTGTAAGCTGAAATTGCGGTTAGCCTTGATAGATTAGCCTGATAAGCGCCCAGGCCTAATTCTTCTTTTGCGCCACTTAGGGATAATATGGGCATATCTGCATTGATTGCCGGCGTAATATCGATGAGTACCGCACCGGCATCTTTGGCAACCGGTGTAAAAGACATGATAATCTGCGATGGCCTTTGAGTAAGGGCATTATAGAAAATGCTATTGGCCTTCGGCGCATTATAGAACTGCGACTGTTCCATGTTGATTGCACCTTTTTTGTTTCTGTTGAATTTAAAAACCGCTTCATGTACCACATCTCCGGCAAAGCCGTAACGCTTTCTTGCATCTCTGGCTACCTGTGCCGAACCTTTGTTAATGACAATCATAGCCAGGATATCACGGTTTAACAGTGAATCCTGTAACTCCAGGTAATACTTATCATCCTGCTGATAAATGTTGAACACACCTTTGTAGGATATTGCATTCTGCTTGATAAATGTGCTGATAGCAGGTGGCGATTGGGACGCCTTTTGTGCCATTAAACTGGTACTTAAGCAAAGGCCGCCCAGCAACAACAACTTTTTTAGTAGTTTCATTCATTAGTGTTAAAAAGTATTGCCTGCTGTGTGTTACAGGCAATACTTAAGTGAAAAGATAAATTGACCAATTTCTACAGGCCCCTGGCTTTATTTCCGATAGCCTGAAGATCAACCTGAAAATTGTTAATAAAGTAGTTACGAACTATAGCATAGCGTTTTTTAATGATACCATTGCTGTCTTTAGTTGCGTTTAAAATACCTGCGGCACTTTTGTCAGTATTAACTACAGAACGATTAAGATCTGCTTCAGAAAGTGTAACCATCGCCATCACATAAGCATTCCAATCTGCAGTTGGTGTGATGGTATTGTTAGAATTGGCAATTAAACCTTTGCTGTACGCTACCGCCTGTGTTGAGTTGGTTGAAGCGTAATCAGCGGAGTTCATAAATTCCACAGAAGGCAATATCATCCCTCTCTCATTAATGCTCTGGAAAAACACCTGATTTAATCTGGCTAAAAAAGCCAATTTCTCAGCCGCAGTTAATTGTGCAACTGTACTATTTCCGTAATTGATATAGATGTTATCGTAACTATAAAATGCAGGAATCTTTTTGATGTTTTTATTGGTAACATACGTTGGTGTAAAAACGAATGTGGTGTAGATAGAATCTACCTTATTGCACAGCAACAATTTCGCAGGCAAATACTTTTTTAAGAAAGCTGCCGGATAGAGCGTAAACAGGCTTTTATTAATGAGATCAACCTGAGCTTCAACAGCACTGGTTTCAGCAGGTGAAACATCAATTCCAGACCAACTTCCTGCAGCATCATTCAAAACTGGTCGTTTCCAACCTGTTGGAGTCCAGTACGCATCACGTTCTGTAAATTGATACAACATATAGCTACCGTAAGTTTTGTAATAATTTACAATAGTTTGGTCAAAGGCATTATTTCCCTGTGGCAGCTTGTAAGTTAAATTGATATTGGAAGGGGTAAGTGTTTCTTCCTTTTTAGCGCATGAACTAATGATAGCCATAGCTGCTAATAGTATGAAGATTTTAGAATAAATTTTCATGATTTTAAAGGTTTAATAAGAACAATTTATCTAGGATTTTGAATAAGTCCGGTGTTGGCCAACATCACATCATAAGGGATAGGCAAAGCAAATAGCAGACTATTTGGTGGCAACGTAAACGTGCTGGTTACATTATCTGGTCCGGTATAAATGTGGGTAACGCCCATACCCCATCTTTTTAAATCAATAAAACGGTGACAGTCTTCCAAAGCCAGCTCTCTTCTACGTTCCTCTTTACAAAACGTATAAAGTGCTTGTGCATCGGTAATATTTACAGGCGTATAACCTGTATTTCTAGTATCGTACCTACTTTGTCTTAAGGTGTTCAAATCAGCCAGAGCAGCTGTTCTATCAGTGGTGTTTCCGCTAACAAGAAATCTACGGGCATAGGCTTCGGCACGGTTAAGATATAATTCAGCCACCCTAAATCCTTTAGTGCCATAAGTTGCGTTTACCGTATTTTTTGCAGTGCGATATGGAAACTTAGTGCCACTAGCTGTGGTGAAAGATTGGAAATAATACTGATAACGCAAATCGCCGTAATTAGAAGTTCCGGTACCTTTATCGTACTGGTTACTTAAATCTGCCGATACGGTAAACGGAGGCAATGACCTGTTATCGAAGTTAACGGTATTGATATCAGAATAAGAGCCCGAATAAATCCAAAGCACTTCGGGACTAGCTGCATTATAAATGCCATTTGGAGAAATTGCGTTATTGCTTCCTACAAAGCCAGCTAAAGAAGTAAGGATAAATTTGTTTTGCAAAGTTGCGGTAGCATACTGGATGGTTTTGTCCATATCTTCGTTCCTACCTTTATATAGATAAAAACGAGATAGCAAGGCATTACATAAATCGGCACTTACTCTAAAAACGTTAGTCGGTGTAAAGTTAGCTCTCAGTAGCGGCTCGGCCCGTAGTAAATCTTTTTCAACCTGATCGTAAACTTCTTTGAGTGAATTACGAGGCAAACCACCATCTTTAACCTGACTACTAAGTACCAATGGTACACCTAATGCGGTTTCAGGATTTATACCTGCACCATTGTACATTTGACCATAAAGTGTAACCAATCTTAAATAGTAGTAAGCCCTTAAAAATAGGCACTGACCTAAAATGGCATTTTTATCCTTTGCCGTACCCGATACATTATCCAGATAATCAATAATTACATTACATCCTTTAATTTTAGTATAAAGTCTGGTGTATACATTAGCAGATGTACTGATGGTGTTATTTTGATCAAACATAGTTGGATTAAAAGTGAACATAGGCGTACCTGCCTGTAAGCTCGCCAGATAAGTTGGTATAGGTGCGCCGTTTACCTGTACTAAGGGATTATTTTGGATATCATCCGTTAGTACATCAAAAGTCTCTATAGATACGCCATTGGGATAAGCATCACCGTTCATCAGTGAAGTTAAATCACCCGTTGATCCTGGGCGCATCTCCTCCTGGCTATATTCCTCTAAAAACTTTTTGCAGGAAATGGAGAGTGTCATGATCAGCACCAGGCTGCATAAAAATATTTTTTTCATCACTTAAAAGCTTAGGTTTAGGTTTAGAGTATAGGTTCTGGTACGCGGCTGCCCGCCGTAGGCCACTTCGGGATCAACTCCGTTAAAATCATGACTATTGATTACAAAAGGATTAGATACGCCCCCACCCAACGACACATTTTTACACTTTATTTTTTTAACTACCGATTCTGGTAAAGTATAACTTACGTTGATGTTATTACAGCGAAAACTGGTCGCACTAACTACCCTATCAGTACTATAGTTGTAGAACATGTAGAGGTTTTTATAAGTCTGATCGTTATTTGGTAAGGCAACACTAGGCAGGCTACCATTAGGCAAAGCTGGAATTGACGCACCAGTATTAGATGGCGTCCACCTATCTAATATTAGTCTTGATAGATTTTCATATTCAGTAGGCAATCCGCTATTGTTAGACGCGTAATTGTACAAAGGCGCTAAAAATCTCTTTCCGCCCACTTGTAGATAAAAGGAACTGCTGAAGCTTAACATTTTATACCTAAAATTCATTCCTAAACCAGAGGTAAAATCAGGATCAAGCTTACCCATGTATTGCATAAATGAAGTAGGACTTTTAGGATCAGCACCTGGTGCAACACTTAAATCAAAAGTTGGCTCGCCATTAGCCGGATTAATACCCGTGTATTTAAAGGCATAAAATGCTGAAACCGGCTGTCCTTCTACGTTGAGCTGACCAGAAGCAGCTGTACGCCAGCTTACCACTTGTGCGCCGGTTTTGGTAACGAGGTTACGGTTTTTAGATGTATTTAAACTTACCGACCAGGTAAAGTTTCTAGTACGTACCGGTACAAAATTAGCACTCACTTCGTAGCCCTCATTTTTCATTGAACCGCCATTTACGTACATGTTAGGTACGCCGTATTCCAAAGGCACCGGTAACGTAGTGATCAAATCTCTACCTCTCTTCGTATAATATTCTATTGATCCGTTTACTTTATTTTGAAATAGATTCCAATCTAATCCTAAGTTTAAACTGGTTGTTTGTTCCCATCTTAAATCGCCGTAAGGTAAGTTGCCTATGGTAAGTAGTGACTCTCCAGTTAACGCATCAGTTGAATTAGCTGCTTGGCCTGTAGGAAGTTTGATAATTAAATCAGGACTTATATTGGCTGCGATGTTACGTTGGTAACCGAAAGAACTGCGTAAAGCTAAACCACTTAACCAGTTACTACTTTCAAACCATTTTTCGTTAGCAATATTCCAACGGAAACCACCAGCCCAAACGGGATTAAATTTCTCATTGGTGAATTGACCAAAGCGGTTAGATCTGTCATTTCTTACACTAAAGTTAAATACATATCTGCTGGCATAAGAATATGAAGAAGTTAGGTAAAGGCCCATGGTATTTACCCTCCTATCAGTGATACGAGGAATAGAAACTAACAAAGAATTTACTGTTTTTGCAGAAGTTACTGTTAACGGCAGCGTCGCGAATGACTTTCCTCTATCACGTAGATAACCATAAGCAGTAGCTTGATAGCCTTCGTAATTTGTACTGTTGGTTTCTATACCAAACATTGCTCCCACCGTATGTTTTCGACCGAAAGTTTTATTAAATGACAAGTTGTTACGCCAGCCAAAAGTTCTGTTGGTACTGGTTACCTCGTTAAACTCTCCACCTACAGGCAATTTGGAATTAATGTAGGCCGGATCTGAAGGTGAAATACCATATTCTGCAAACCTTAATGTCCTGGATACATATTCTGTTTTTTCAGTGGCATATGTTGAACCATTGGTGGCTGATGAATTGTAGCTAAAAAGCGTTTGGAAACGAAAATTATTGGAAATTTGATAGTTCACATCCATACTTCCGTTGGTAGTTAAAACATTGTTAACGTTTCCGGTTTCATTTATCTCATTGATGATATTGAACATATAACCGGATGAGTTACGGTAAAAACTCAATTCGCCATCAGGGTTATAAGCTGCGATTGCTCTGTTCACTTTAGTAGCATAATCATAAGGACTTACCTGGTAAAAGCCATTGGTGGTATTTTTTGACGCTGCCAAACGAATATTTAGCGACAGATTTTTGAAGACCTGAGAACTCATGGCCAAGCTACCAGTAATGCCCTTAGTGTCGTTACCTATAGCTGTACCATTATTTGTGTTATAGCCAAATGAAGAGTAATATCTGGTATTAGAATTACCGCCAGAAATACCTAAGTTATGATTGGTACTAACCGGGGCCCGGAACAAAATGTCAAACCAGTTGGTATTCGCCGTTTCCATGGCTGCCACCCTTGCATTAAACTCATCTTCCGTAATGGTTTTTAGGTAAAGATATTCATTTAAAGCACCTGCGTAACCAATGTTGTTATTCACAAACGGTGAGGTTAAACCTCTTTCGAAAATTTCCCTTGAAACGGCAACACGCTCTTTAGAGTTCATCAGGTTAAGCTTCTGATAGGTTACTTTATCAGTAATACTGAAATTGGTAGAGTAGTTAATAGATGGAGGACCAACCTGTCCTTTTTTTGTAGTGATTACAATAACACCATTAGCAGCCCTAACACCATAAATTGCTGTGGCTGAGGCATCCTTTAACACGGTAATGTCTTGAATATCGTTTGGATTCAACCATCGGATAGAGTTACCAACAAAGGTTCTCAAATAGTCGAAATTATCAGAATTGATATTTCCTGCGGTATTTAACTCTTGTGCTTTAAAGGGAAGCGGATCTTCCTGAATGATACCATCTACTACCCAAATAGGTTCCTGCGAACCTACCAAAGTAGACGTACCCCTTACTCTCACGTTTTGTTTAGTACCCACCATACCACTGGTATTGGTTACTACTACCCCTGCCAGTTTACCTTGCAAAGCTTGTTCTAACGTATTGATCCCATTTAGGTTTAAATCCTTAGCTTGAATCGTAGCTACAGAACCAACTACATCAGCTTTTTTAAGTATTTGATATCCGGTAACCACCATTTCTTCCATTTCTTTAGCAGCCATGGAAAGCGTTACATCTATTACAGATTGATTGCTAACAGAAACCTGTTTGCTTTCCATACCTACAAATGAGAAGATTAAAGTAGCGGGTTCCTGCGCAGATACATCAATTTTATACCTTCCCTCTTTATCTGTAGCTGTTTTTACATTTAATTCTTTTGAAAATACAGTTACACCCGGAAGAGAGCGATTTTCGGTATCTGCTACCCTACCCGTAACCATACGGTATTTACCCGCTGGCCTGGATGCGGGAGGTCCCATTTCTTGAGTAACGGTTTTCGATTTGATAATAATCGTTTTATTCTTAATGGAATAACTTAGCGGCTTGTCTTTAAAACACGCTGCCAATGCACTTTCCAGAGAAGCATTTTTTACATTTATGGTTACCGGTGTCGTTTCGCTGATATGACTGGAAGTATATACGAAGTCGTATCCCGTCTGTTTTCTGATCTCTTTAAAAACATCGACAATTTTGGCATTACTTTTTGACAGGGTAACAGTTTGTGCTTTACTGCTACCTAACTGAAAGGCAAAAATGGCAAACAAAAGTATGGCTACCTTTGCTGTAAAGCCCATATTTAGCCCAGTTCGACAGGCGCATGGCCCATCGTACAATGAAATGGATTTTTTCATACATTTGAATGGAATACCACATGCGGGCGCAATGGTATCCTGGTTTGTTTGGTTGTTTGGTTTAGTTGAATATATTCTTCATTTATACCGCTCCAAATTTACTGCCGGGGGTGCTTCATCTCACCTCCGGTTCTTTCTGGAAACGTAGCTATGTAAATTTATGGCATCACGATTACCCTCCTTCCTTCAATTTTGAAATGTACACCGCCGGTTTCTTCAAGCGACGAAAGTACATCCTGTAAGGGTTTATTTCTGGAGATGGCCCCTCCAAAGCTTTCTTTGGTTACCGGCCCGTTATAAACTACTTCTACATCATACCACCTGGCAATATCCTGCATAATCCGTTCTATCCCCACATTTGTAAACTGAAAATTGCCGTTTTTCCAGGCGATAACATCATCCACATCAACTTTATTTATATTAATAAGTCCATTAACAGCTGTTGCCTGCTCGCCGGGAACTATTTTTTTAGCGGTGTTACCATCCACCACTTTTACACTGCCCTCTAGCAGGGTGGCTTTAAGTGATGGTTCATTATTGTAAGCCCTTACATTAAAGTGAGTACCCAATACCTCAACAGATTTGTTATCAACCGTAATAATAAAAGGCCTTCTTTTTTGAATGCCATTAACAGCTGTATTTACTTTTGCCACTTCAAAATAGGCCTCGCCCTGTAACTTTAAACGCCGTTCGAAGTTTGATGAAAAATTTGCAGGCAGCGAAATGCTGCTGGAAGCGTTAAGCCAAACTTTTGTACCATCAGGCAGTTCCACCTGGTAGGTGCCTCCGTTTGGTGTTTTAATCTCCATCTCTTTGGTTACAGTACTCGTTTTATCTAAAGCTATTCCACTTCCATCTATATATTCGAGATCAGCAGAATCGATTTTTAAGCCGGGTTTACTATTGCTTAACTGCAAAATCTTTCCGTTCGATAGTTTCAGAATAGCCGTATTGGTTCCGGGTAAAATTTCATTTTTAGTTTTTTCAGGAGAAATCAGCATGTTAAACCAACCGGATTGATAGGCAAAAAAACCAATAGCGAACACCAGTATAGCTGCTGCACTTGTAAACCAGATCGGAAAAAGTCTAGATTTTAAGGGTTTTACTTTTTCTTCTTTAATCCCGATATCTATTTTAGCATAAAGACTTTTTTCCAACTCATCAAATCCGGTATAGCTGGTTTCCCGGAGATCGAGTTCTTCATCATTAAAAGAAGCGTACCATTGCTCGTAGAAGGCTTTTTCTTCTGGCGTAGCAGTTCCTTGTTGCCACTTAAAGGCAATTTCTGGTATGGAGTAGGTTTTGTCGCGTTGATCCAATTGTTTGCTGATTTAACATATAGTCACATCAACAAGGCCTAACCCTATATTAATTTTAAAATAAATTTTACTTGGAAAGAAGATATAAAATCAATGGCAGTCCTGCCCCTAATTTACCCTTCAAAATTTTGAGCGCCCTGGTAATATGGGCTTCGACTGTTTTTTCAGATATATTTAATTCCTCAGCGATTGCTGCATTTGATTTGTAGTCTTCCCTGCTCATTTTAAAAATCAGCCGGCATTTAAGCGGAAGCCCGTTAATATGTTTGTCTAATTCCTGTCTGAGTTCCCGTTCAGAAAACCATAATTCAGTAGTATCTATCCCCGGTTCTGCAATTTCCTCAAGTGATTTTTTCTTGGCCTCATGAAAATATCCTCTACTTTGTTTATTAATCACCTGGTATTTGGTTGCTGCACTTAAATAAGTACGCAGGCTATATTTGATCTGCAGGTTTGAACGCCTTTTCCAGAGACTTAAAAACACCTCCTGTACCACTTCTTCAGCTTCGGCCTGGTTAGCCAGACGGTGGTAGGCTACGGCAAATACCTTATCCCAGAACCTGCGGTATATTTCCGTAAATGCACCTTGATCGCCATTTTTGATATGGGAAATTAGCTGGGCATCCGAAAAAGACTCGTAGCTATTCATAGCTTTAGGGAAAGTTTAAGCAAATTAACTTATAAAACATCAAAAACCAACAAACAAAGCTATTATTTCAACGAAAGCTCATTGACTACTAAGAAAAAATAGTGTTGACAGTTAAGATATGTTTATACATACGAAACAAAACTCACTTTATCTTTACTTTAACGGATAGATTGCACCTCTCTGCTTAATCCAATACCTTACTTAGTAGCAAAATAACCGGATTTCATATTTCTTAATTTCCGAAGATGATATTTGCCTGCAAAAAAACATAAAATCTATACTGCATTTATAAGAATAATACCAGTTAAATTCCCGTTCCCATCATAAATATCCGGGTATTAGGACTAATTTCTATTAAATTTGAATCACACCGCCTGATACAATTACAAGGGCTGGGATGACCGCCAAAAAAGTTAAGCATTCAGATCAATAATTCCGTAAAGTTGCATATACTCCATAAGCTTGATTGCTAATATCATAAAGTGGGCGCAAGGTAAAGGTATTATTGGCATTGCGGAGTTTGAAAAAATCTTTTCCCTCTTGGTTCATGTTTTTCAGGATTTCCTGCTTAGATCCCTTTAAAACAAATTCTGCGTCAGTTTCTGCAGCCAACAGGGTTGGTCCATAGAAAATGGCAAATACATTTTCGTCATCAGGCATGGCTTCAAGGTGGAAACGATAGTGAAAAACCAGTTTGATCTGGTCGCCAGCTTTCCAAGTGCGGTTCAAGGACAAATAAGTACCGGCAGCCGGAGCAGGAGACTCACGCTTTCCATTGATGTAAACCGCAGTCCCTTCTGACCAGCTCGGGATCAGGAGATTTAATTTCAATGCTTCTGTTTTAGCAGATTTTATAGTGAATGTAACCGTAGAATCGTTTGGAAAGTTACCTTCCTGTTGAAATGCAAATTTCTGTTCTTTCCAGTTCAATGTAGAAGGTACATACAAATTGATCCATAAAGAAGTTGCATCATGGTAATAAATCCCTTTATTTAGCGAGGCAAAAGCTTCGATAGATGTTCCGTTACAGCACCTGAAATCGTCTTCTTTTAAGAATTTCTTTTCTCTTGGCGAACCGAGCGGCAAGTGATAAACAACTGCACCAGTATTTCCATTTTGCAGGGCCATTACTGAATTATAAAAAGTATTCATATAAGTTTCAGCATAAACAGGCTGTTGATCCTGGCAAAACAGATAGCTGGTTAGTTTTTGGCTGTTATGAGAAACACATGATTCGGCAATTTCTTTGGTCATCGTATTGCTTAAATGATCCGGAACGCCCCAGTGTTCTGCTGTAAGCGATGTTGGACTGGTTACATTTGGCCGCGGACCGCTGCTAGAACCATTGGCATAAGCATGATGATACATCAACATATTCCAGAAATTCTTTGACGCATTCAGATAAGCGCTTTCACCGGTAATAATGGCACGTTGTACAAAACCGTTCACCAGCACAAGATGGGTATTGGAATGCAGCCCGGAAAGGATATCCTGATTTTCTGCCAGTGGGCGAAAGAACCAGTCCCTATCAAATAGTTTCGCCAGTGCGAGGTGTTCAGGCTTATGGGAAACCTGATACAGGTTGTACATCACCTCATTCATCGGACCGACCTCATTGCCTGGATTAGCACCAACTGTATATAATATTTTTTCAATGCTTTGCGAATCAAGCCGTGCCATTCTGTTTTGCACATAACTGGCCATTAAATTAACCATAGTATAGGCCTTTTGGTTACCGGTATGCGTATAAACATCCAAAAGCCCCTGCATGATTTTATGGTAGGTATAATAAGGCGCCCATACATTTCCGAATGTTTTTTCGAGGGTATCAAAATCACGCTCCGGAAAAGCACTTAGGTAACCTTTACCTAAAGCCTGCTGGCATTTATATAACTCATCAATCATATAAATAAGCCTTTGGCGCAATAACGGATTTTTATGCTGTTCTACCAAAAGTGAAACTGCCGAAAGATAATGACCGGTAAAATGACCACGAAGACCGATATCCGGTGCCTCCCATCCCCCCAAAGGTTTGGCCTGAGAAGGCAGGCCCGCATTGAGCTTAAAATTATGCAATAGGCGATCGGGATCGAGTGTTAAAAGGTAATTGGTGTTCAGTTCTTCACGGTTTTTTACCCACGAAGGATCTAGTAAAACATCATTAGCCTGAAAGGCAGATACGCCTCGGGAATATTGAACCGTTTGGGCATGGATATTTTGAGGTATGAATAAACAGATCACTGCAAAGATGATTATTCCAGAACTCATTTTTTTTACAACATTTCTTTTCAAAGGCATCATTATTTATCAAGATTATGTTTCTGATTAAAATCTGGCTCGCTATTAATATTTCTTTAGGCTTGGTACAGACATTTTGATCATAACCCTTGAGGTTGGTATCATAAGTATAAAATTGCCATCCTTAAGGATAATCTAACGTAAATTATGGTTATTTATAGTTGACTATAAGGTTATTACAAGATAATCCATCATTGCGAGGCGGGATATGAGCGAGCCGTGTAATTTATTATCAAAAAAGATTGCTTCACTCCTGCGCAAAGTCCCTTCTTCAGTTCGCAATGACGAAGTTAAGAGCCAAAACTCACAATTTATGTATAAAAATCAATATGAGTAACAGATAAATTTTATTATGTAATATTCCTCAAGGAATCGTCATTCCCAACTTGATTGGGAATCTTGGGCGCTTGCATTAAGATTAGCTTCGCTGAGCACTTAGTGGTTCCCGCATTCGTGAGAATGACGACCGCAACATGGATTCCATAAATGGTCGCAAAACATTTTATTCTACCACCGCTACGAAACCACCACGTGGCAAACAGTTAATTTTTACTGGTTGTCCTTTATGCCATAACTGTTTTTGTGATTTAAAAGATTTGTCATTTTCGCCATCCTTGATAATGTTGATGTTTGCTTGCTTTTTGTTCAAAAAGTCCAAATTGAACTGTAGTACTTTAGCGTCTTCCTGCCCATTCAGTCCTCCAATGTACCATTTGGTACCACGTCTTCTCGCCATCACCACATATTTTCCTGGAAAGCCACTCAGTAAACGTGTTTCATCCCAGGCAGTAGGCACAGCCTTTAAAAAGTTTTTTGGTGCATCAGGCAGTGCATAATAAGCTTCAGGCCGATCTGCAAAGTGCTGTAAAGCCGATTCAAAGACAACGGAAAGGGCTAATTCATGACCATAAGAAGTAATATGCGGATGCTGACTGTTAGAAAAGGTAACCGGGGTATAATCCATGGGTCCAATTACATTCCTGGTAAAAGGCAAGGTTGTATTGTGTACAGCTGCCTTATTGGTCATTACATCTCCATTATTATACCATTCAGCACCAAAAACGGCTTCCACGCTCATTAAATTCGGATAGGTTCTAGACCAGCCACGTGGGATGGTTGCACCATGAAAGTTCACCATCAGGTGATGGTCGGCAGCATCCTGAAGGATATCAAGATACAACTTCATCATATCCTGCTGGTCTCCGGCAAAAAAGTCTACCTTAATTCCGTACACCCCTATTTTATTTAACCATTCAAACTCTTTGATGCGTCTTTCCCGGGTTCTCATGCGGTCTACAGGTGTATCCTTTGACCAGTCAGTTGTACCAGAATTGTACCAGATTAAGGGTTTGATGCCTTTCGATTTGGCATAATTAACGGCATCCTCCAGTTTCCCGCCATTGCCCATTACATCCCATTCCCAGTCGATCAGCACATAAGGCCAGCTCATGGTTTTGGCGAGGTTGGTATATTCCACCGCTTTTTGATAGTCTTTAGATCCATGGTTATAAGCCCAGTAAATCCAGGCTACCGCACTTGGTTTGATCCAGTCTTTTTGTGCAATACGACTTGGCTCACTCACATCGGCAATCAAGGTAGATTCTACCACAGTTGCCAGGCTTCCGATCATTACAGTATGCCACTGCGACTTCCAGGGTAAAGTGCTGATATCACCTTGTTGCGGAAAGCTTTTCCTTCCTGCCGAGTAGCTGATTTTGTAGCGGTTAACATCTTTGTTGTTCACCAATCTGGAAGCTGCATTAAATTCGCTGTTTCCGGCTTCAGAAATGAGATACCATACTGGTGCCTCCTGATGTTTAAACAAGGCAGGGTAAGACCACTCCTGGCTTTTTTCTCCTTTACCGTTATTGCTATAAGGATAAAAATCTTCATACCCCGGATCGTAGGTTTGTACCCAGCGATCTGTCTGTGCCGGAATATTAAAGGTAGTGTATTCATCTTCGATATGCACCGGTTGGTCTGACCATTTTGGAAATTCATAATGGAAGGCAATACCATCGTTGTATACCCGGAAAATCACATTCAATGCCTTACCGTTCGCATTGACAAAGTTACAGGTACTTTCATTCGCCTGGTTACTGCAAAGCTTTCTCTTACCGGTTATCATTTCATACCTGGTATTCAGCCGTTTAACAGATCCGAAACTTTTTAAGGTGAGGTTTTTAAACTGCTCCTGTTGGGTGGCGATACCGATTTCAGTATCGGAAAGAATCGGCACCCATTTTCCATTGGTTAGATAATATACATCAAACTCCGCAGATGCGCTACTGTCAATTTTTGCCTGTTGATGATATTCCAGCACCAGTTTGATTTTGCCATTGGGCGAAATGATCGGGTAAGACTGGATTTTTTGTGCATAGGCCATACTGCAGCAAAGTGAAGTCACCAAAACATAAAGGATAAAGGATTTTCTTAGTGTCATTTGATTTGTGTTTTTTAATATTTTAGGTAATCGGCTAAATATTTATTCATTTACTACCTGCCAGCTAAAAACGGTTCCGTCTTTGCGGTTCGGTAAAGTACCTGGCCAATCTGCACTATATAATTCTCCCGTATGCGGATCTAAGCCTACAAAACGGTTTGTTTTTAACGATAATAACATACACTGCCCCCTCAACATATCCTGCCATACAAACAGGCTACCTGCTGTTTCTTCCTTGATGAGCCGCACATCGGCAGATAAGCCCATGCTGGTAATCGTTAGGAAACCTGATCCGTTCAGCGCCTGCAAGGCTACTTTCCCCTTTCCGCGATCCAATACCCTAAACTGGTAGTTGATATCTTTTTCCGGAGAAAAACTTCTGCCCGGACAAAGCATCCCATGTGGATTGGCCCAGGCCTGCCGGCGATCTGCAAGATTTGTTAACGTAATTACCTGATCCAAAGGCAGATTTTTTGCACGATCGGCCAAAGGTTCTTTCAAAGTAAAATTTTTAAATTGTGCATAGCCACCTTCGGTACCTTTGTTATTATAGGCAAAAAGCGCAAATCGGGTACCCTGAAAGGTCTTCAGCTGGAAAGGCAAGCGGATACTGTCGCCAACCTTCTCAAAGGTTTTCCCATCCAGGCTATAGCTCAGCTGTGCGATATCATCATCGAAATTGCCAAAAGCACGCAGGTAGACCCTTGGCGATGTTATGGGTTTATCGATGTTTTTTTGCTGATACTGGTCGAACATTCTAAACAAATAACGATTACCTTCGCGCAAGATACCGATCCAGGCATAAGGGATGTTCATTAAACCTAAACCTGCAATATCACCATCTTTCAGTTGTTGACCGTTCAATTCCACGGTAGCTTCAGATTCAGGACCGACACCCCGTTGGGTCAGGGTATTTCTTGCCCAAAGGAAATCTTTTGCCGATAAGGTATGCAGGCGCAGGCTTCCCCCTTTCAATTGCCATTTGCTGTCGACAGGATTATGGTTCCATTGCCATGCAGAGGCTAATTGGGGTGCATCAAAATTGTCATTACGTTTGTAAGGCGCCTGCGGACGATCGGGTTGAGCCACATTGGGTTTAAACCAGGTACGTGGCGACCTTCCGAGGTTATCTTCAATACCAAAGAAAGGCCAGCCATCTTTCCAGGTAACAGGTGACAGAAAGGTTGTTCTGCCCACTGCCCGGAAATCCATCATCGAAAAGCCCCACCATTCGCCATTGGGCAGATCAACAATACCACCCTGATGCATGGGAACTGATCCAAACAATTGATCGCTTTGCCTGGTCATCGATAATCTGGCATTTGCGGCAGGCAAGGCAGAATCCAGCCACATGTTGTTGGTCAACCAACCAAGCGTTGTTCCCATGGTTTCTTTTGCACTGACCACTGTTGTTTCGTAAGGCCCCTCAATATTGGCGGCACGCGCACATTGCAGGCGACCGTTATCGGCATTGGTAATATAATATTTCCCATTGATTTTGTAAATGTGATTACCTTCGCCCATGGCATTTCCCCGGGGAATGATCACACGGTCGCTACCTTCTACAAAACCGCTTAGGTCAGGTTTTAATTCAATGAGTTTGATTTCCCCGACACCATAAACAACATAGATTTTTCCGTTCTCAAACAGCACCGACAAATCATAAATATGACCTTTCAGCTGGTGCTGTTTCCAAGGCCCGGCCGGATTGGAGGCCGTAAAAATCTGCAGACCATGTTTGTTTACATTGGAAAAAATATAGAAAATTCCTTCGTGGTACCGGATGCAAGGTGCCCATATGCCTTGACCATAGGCTTCTTTCCCATCCTGAAGATTAAATTCCCCTCCCTGCCGAAAACGGTCCATTGCATAACTGATCACTTTCCAGTTAACCAGGTCTTTAGAGTGCAGCACCGGTAATCCCGGTACACTGTGCATGGTGGTACCGGTGAGGTAAAAATCATTCCCTACACGAATGAGGTCCGGATCGGAGAATTCATCATAAAACAGGGGATTGGTATAGGTACCATTTCCATTATCTGCCGTCCAGGAACTTTGGGCATAGCTCCTTGAAGCAATTAAAATGAATAGCAAAGTATAGACGATCAGGTTTAATGACCGGTTAAAATACTGCTGAATAAAAAGTGTAAGGGATTTTTGATGTATTAATATTTTATTTATCATAATCATAATGAAGGTAATCTACATCAATAGATCCCCCTTTACCAAGAGGATTGTAATTGTAAATGGCAATCCGGTCACCCCGATAAGATCCCCAGCGAAGTTGGTAAGGCTCACCAAATGATTTAAATGTTTTGCCATCCATACTGTAACTAAAGGTACTTTGCCCATCAAGTCCCCATACTGATCGGATCCAAACCTCATTACCTTGAATTTCAGGGCCTGTTAAAACCTGATTTTTCGTTGTAAAAGATAACTTCTTGGTTCCGTCGGTACATTCAAACCCAAGCGTAGCATAATCCGGCGCACCAAAATGCGATAAACCAGCTTTTTGCCCACTGGCCATTCCGCTAAGATCAAACTTTACGGTAACCGTATTTTTAGATGTGCGGTAAACCCTTTGTGTTAAGGTATTGCCGGCAGAAAGAATATGATCTTTTAGCGGTTTAAAGGCATATAAACGCAACCATCCTTTTCTCTCGGATAATGACCATTGATCTTTTTTGGGCTGGTAGTTCCACTCCCATTGGGGCTGGACGCTTTTGGCATTAAAATCATCACTGCTTTGCGGATATGTTTTGCGGGTTGATTTGACCGGCATAGGCGCAGACCATACCATTTCGCCAATACCATTGGCGTTAGGTTTTCCGATTACTGGCCAACCTTCCATCCAGGTTACAGGCAGCAGACTTAGAATCCGTCCGGACCAATCGCCAGAACCATGGTGGGTCAAGAAGTACCATCCACCGGTTTGGGTCTGTACCAATCCGCCCTGATTGGGTTCATTAAACTCAGGTTGCCCTTCGCTCAGCTGCCGTGGTCCTTCATAAGGCCCCCAGATATTTTTGGCCCTTTCCATCATTAAAACGCGAACGTTATTGCGCACCTCACTGAAAAGGTGATAATAATAGCCATTGATTTTGTACAGCTTATTGGCTTCGCTCCCATGTGATTGATAAATTACCTGATCTGAATCTTTGATCAGTGACTTGCCATCGGCCGTCATCTTAAAAAGATGAATTTTATAGCCATCAGCAAAGTGGGTTCCGATGAGATAGCCTTGGCCATCTTCATCCCAAAAAGGGCAGCAATCATCCCAGCCCTTTTCGCCCCACACCTTATGTAAAGGCGTCCACGGTCCTTCTGGCTTAGCTGCAGAACTCATAAAATAACCTTCATCCGGATCACCAAAATAAATCCAGAAACGTTTGTTATGATACCGGATGGCACCTGCCCAGATTCCCTTTCCGTAACGGTCCATCTGCGTATAGTTCATGGCAGGCGAAATTGTACTAATATCTTTAACGGCATGCCCCAGTATCTGCCAGTTAACCAGATCTTTGGATTTCAGGATCACAAATCCAGGGGAATATTGAAAAGTAGAAGAAACCGCATAATAGGAATCACCTACGCGGATGCAATCAACATCGCTGTAATCGCCAGGTAAAACCGGGTTGCGGTAAGTGCCATTGCCCTGATCTCCCCAATGTGTCCAATTGCCCCAGGTGGGTGCATTAACCGGAGATTGTGCGAAGGTAAAAGCAGGTAAACATAGCATGATGAAAAGCAGCGTAATCGCACGTTTTCGTATCACTTTATTAGCAATCATGTAACGACTTCATTAAATCATTCATGCGCCATATTGGTGCATGAATGATGTGTTTTAACAATTAAGTGAGTAAAATATGATCTGGCTGATTCATTCCAGGACGGAGAGATAACCAACTCATTTAAGGAGTACAATCCTATTTAGACAATAGCGCCGTAAATTTTAAACACATAGGCAATGGAGCCTGGTGCCTGTTCAGGAAGTTTTATTTTTAATCCCTCTCCTGTCTGTTCAAATTCAATTGATCCGGGATAACCCAATAAACTTACTTTTTGTATTTTATTGACTTTATTTGATGCGAGGCTCTCTATCAATGCTGTTCTATCAGAAGGCCAGTCAAGCATGGCTGCAAACAAATCTTTCCCTTTGGTGGTGAAGCGGAAATCCTTTGCCCCAAATTTTACACTACCCTCGTTAAAGCCCTGTACACTTAGTGGCTTTGCGTTTGCAATTGCCGGTCCTTCTCCGAAGATTTTCCATGGTCGCGTACTATAAATACATTCGCTGTTTCGTTGCATCCAATCGGTTATTCCTTCCACTATGGCGCGTTCTTTTTCGTCAATGGTTCCATTTCCCCTTACTGGAATATTCAGCATCAGGTTGCCATTTTTACTGACCACATCCAACAACATATGAATAACGGTTTTGGGATCTTTATACCAGTTGTTATCATAAACCGGACGGTCATAATGCCAGGAACCAATACAAGTATCTGTCTGGAAAGGCTCTTTAGCAATTTCATTGGTTTGCCCACGCTCGATATCCCACACCATACATTTACGCTGTTGTTCATCAAGCACTTTCCCGAATAATACCGCCTCCAGTTTACCATATTTTTTGATACTGGCGTTATACATGTGTGCTGCAATCCTTAGTCCGGCATCGCTAACCGGATATAGAGGTAAAATCGTATCATCAAAGTAGATGACGTCCGGCCCATACTTGTCTAACAGTTCAATAGTGCGTTTGTAGAATTTTTCACAATAGGCTTTAGAAGGCAGGGAAACACCATTTACCCAAGCCCATTGACTGTGGATCATCCCGTTATCTTCACTATTTTTACTGAGTGGATGATTTTGTGCATATAGCTCCTGAGGGTCTTCTCCTTCCCACCAGGTTCCTTTACCATCAGCTTTTGTTAATTTTCCATCGTAAGGAATACCGGCCATTGGGCCATGTTTATCAGCACGCTGGGCGGTCTCCATCCAGCTCCAGGCGTGCGCCGCATGCACACTTACCCCGAAGCGCAGGTCATGATTTTTTGCGGCCTTCGCCCAGCCACCAATAATATCCTTTTTAGGCCCCATGCGAACAGAATTCCATTTCTGGTGTGTACTATCATACAGATCCAGGTTATCGTGGTGATTGGCCATGGCCATAAAATATTTGGCGCCAGCCTTTTTGTACAGCCCCACCAATTCTTCCGGATCCCATTGATCAGCCTTCCATTCATTAATCACGTCTTTAAAACCGAATTTAGAAGGATGACCATATTTTTCTAAGTGATATTTATATTTATGTCCGCCTTCCATGTACATTTCGCGGGCATACCAATCACCGAATTCCGGCTGACACTGGGGCCCCCAATGTGCCCACATGCCAAATTTGGCATCGCGAAACCACTCAGGCGTTTTGTATTGAGACAGGGAATCCCAGGTAGGTTTAAACGGACCAGCTGCATAAGGCGCATTAAGCAGCTGGCCTGCATAACTTTTAGATAGATATAGCGATGATAAACTCAAAGCCATACCTTTAATTAAGGTTCTTCTTTTCATGTTGTGTTGTTTTTGGCATAGCTCTATCCGATAAGAATAAGATTCTGCTAATCTGTCTGATCTATTTGGTTAAAATCAAGGAATCATTAGATACCTATCTATCAACCAAAATTAGTTGACTTTAAACCAAAAAAAAGAAATAAATAAGACTTTTTTTTGTACAAATCCGACATTCTTACCTCTTTAGCAACAGGGCAATTATAATTCGATTTAAGAAATATTATTAAATTTCATAAATAAAAACACCTGAAATACCACTTTTAACCTTTAGTGCTTACCAGGATCGGTTTAATAATAAAAAATTGATAATCTTTAACTTACAACTATCAACCATCTTCATATAAATCCATTCCAACCCCTTGCCCTACTTTTATAAAACCTCAAACTATAAGTTTTAAAATAGAACCAAATCCATAAAAGTAAAGTATATTTGAAGATTAAATCCGTATAACCGATTATTGTTGTAGCACTTTTTCTATGTTCGACACATTTGCAAACCATATGGATAAACATTAGATTGTGCTTTTTGTTACCAACCAGAAACCAACATGCCAACACCTTTATTCGTTAGCGACAATGACCTTCTAACCGCTTTAAAAGCCGGAAGAAGCAGCGCGTATAAAGAAATTTACGATCGTTACTGGCAGGTGCTGTACCGCTTCTCGCGGAAAATGCTGCAGGATGAAAATGTGGCAAAAGATGTGGTACAGGAAGTTTTCACCATTTTGTGGGCCAAAAGAGAAAGTCAGAATACGGCTGTACCACTTGCAGCCTATCTATATACGCTTACCAGAAACCGCATTCTTGATCTGGTAAAACGCACAAAGGTAGAGAACAGATACCTGGAATCTTTAACCAGTTTTATACAGCTTAACCACGCTACGCCAGATCGTTTGTATATAGAAAAAGAACTGTATGACCAGATTGAGCGTGAAATTCAGCACTTGCCCGAAAAGATGCGACGGATATTTGAAATGAGCCGCAAAGAGTATAAATCCAACCAGGAAATTGCAGATGAACTTCAGATTTCCAACAAGACTGTTAAAAATCAACTTAGCACCGCTTTAAAAACCCTCAGAAACAAGCTGGGCGACACCATGAACACCTATCTTATCTTTTTTTAATTTTTTTTTCATTCCGCATGGGACTTTCGTCCTACTTAGTCGTTAAGCCAGTATCTACTGACCAAAAATGACTGAAGACCAAACTAAATACGCGAAGGAACTGCTTAACCGTTACAACGCAGGTAACTGTACACCAGAAGAAAAAATCCGGATTGACGCCTGGTTTAATGCCTATGCCAATACCATTGCCGATGGTGAACATTCGGAAAATATGGAACTGATCGGACAGGAAATCTGGGCAAAACTTCCTGTAACGGAAGTTTCAGTAAAACGGAAGCTTTGGCCAAGATTTGCGGCAGCTGCAGCGGTTGTACTGGTATTGTTCAGCCTTTTTAAACTTTATGAACACAATTTGCCTCAAAAGCAACCGTTGGTGCAAAACAAAAAAGAACAAATAACGCCAGGCACCTATGGCGCAACGCTTACGCTGGCCAATGGAAAGCAAATCAGGTTAAGCCAATTGAAAAATGGCGTTTTTGCTGAAGAGGCTGGTGTAAAAATTACCAAGACGGCCAAAGGCGAATTGGTGTACGAGGTTAAAAATGAAGCCGATAACACCTTAAAAACAAATACCCTGTCTACCGCAAAGGGAGAAACCTTTAAGGTTGAACTTCCGGATGGATCTTCGGTATGGCTTAATGCCGCTTCAAGCCTTACCTACACCACTAATCTTGCTACTGCTGAAATCAGGAAGGTAAAATTAAATGGCGAAGCTTATTTTAAAGTAGCTCATGACAGCGAACATCCCTTTGTAGTAACTACACGCGGGCACGATATAAAGGTATTGGGAACAGAATTTAATGTAAGTTCTTATGAAAATGACGATGAGGAAATAACCACACTGGTACAGGGAAAAATCAGCATGAATACCAACAGGGAAAAGGTTATACTGGCACCAGGTGAAAAGGGAACAGTACGTAAAGGAAGCATTGAAAAATCAACCGCAAATATTGAGGCTGCTACAGGTTGGAAAAATAATGAATTCGTATTTGCGAGTCAGGATATCAGGTACATTATGAAACTGATCGCGAGATGGTATGACGTAAATATTACTTATGAAGGTGAAATACCGTCAGAGAAAATAAGTGGCAGCATTTCGAGATTTGCAGACATTCACAGTGTACTCACCATCCTTCAGGCTACCGGAACGGTTAAGATCAAAACAGCAGGTAACCGCGTAGTCGTATCGGCGATACAATAAGATTAATTTAACTCATGATTATACAAACATTAATATAACAACCTATGGTAAAAAACTAACTTAAAGACCAAGAATTCTAGTTTTTGTAAACTGCAAAAATTACAGAATCAAACCAAGAATCAACTAATCCAACTATCAAACCAAACCAACTTAATGAAGACCAATAAAATGGCTGTGCATTGTGCTGCACGTCCCAGAATTTTGCGGATAGCTACCTTGTTCCACTTCCTGCTCATCTTATCTTTTTTGCAGGTGAGTGCTTATACCTTCGCGCAACGGATTACACTAAACGTTTCTAACCAACCGCTTTCGGAAGTTTTCCGGATGATTAAAAGCCAGACTGGCTATAATTTTGTGTACTCTGATAAAATCATTTCAGATGCCAAACAAATCAGTGTAAACCTGAAAGACCAATCTATTGATGCCACACTAAAATTAATTTTAGACCCGCAAGGTATCAGCTATACCATTCAGGATAAAACGGTTGTACTGACCAGTAAATTTAAACAGAATGATGAAATTGACGGCGTAGTTAGAGATCGCAAAACAAGCAATCCATTACCAGCGGTGGTTGTTTCCATAAAGGGTACTAAATTTCAAACCCAAACAGATAATAACGGCCGTTTCAAACTCAATATTCCAGCAAATGCCAAAGTTTTGGAGTTTAGGTATATAGGTTATAAGACCGCCGAAGTTGAAATTAAAAATGAACGCCATTTCAGTATTTTCTTGGAAGAACAGGCCTTGAGCTTAGACGAAACCGTAGTTAATGGTATCTTTACACAACGCAAAGAAAACTTCACGGGTGCAGCAAATACCTTAACCGGGGCAGAGCTGAAAAAGGTAAGTGCCAACAACGTATTTGCAGCGATCGGCGCCCTTGATCCATCGTTCAGGATAGTTCCCAACAACGTAACGGGCGGTAATATTAACCAATTGCCTAATATACAACTCCGTGGGGAAAATTCATTTCCAAACCTTTCGGGGCAATTGTCATCTATCCCAACCCTTCCGCTACTGATTTTAGATGGCTTTGAAGTAAACCTGCAACGTATAGTTGATCTGGATATGAATTTAATCAGAAGCGTAACCCTGCTAAAGGATGCTTCTGCTACAGCACTTTATGGTTCAAGGGGAGCAAATGGTGTAATTGTAATTACCACTGTAGCTCCTACTGCTGGTAAACTTCAGGTAAATGTGACCCACGATTTTCGTTTCACAACACCAGATCTTTCCGTATACCAATTGCTTAATTCGGAAGAAAAACTTGACTTTGAAAGACGCGTAGGCTTGTACACAACAAGTGGTGGCTTATTACAGACTTCTTTTGACATGTTATACAATGAGCGTTACAAGGCTTATGCAAGAGGCGTTAATACGGATTGGTTATCTATCCCGACACAAAATGGCTATAGTAACCGTACTTCTGTTTATGCCCAGGGTGGTGATACCGTTGTGCGTTATGCCCTACAGGTATCGGGTGACTTTCAGTCTGGCGTGATGAAAGGCCAGGACCGTACCAACTATTCCGGCCAGTTTGATTTAAACTATTTTAAAAAGAAATTTGAGTTCCGGAATTCACTGCGCGTTTTTCAGAACAAATCTAATGAATCTCCTTACGGAAATTTCGCCGATTACGTAGGAATGAACCCCTACTGGGCACCTTATGATGCAAACGGTAAAGCTAATAGAATGCTGGAAGATCTGAATTTTCTTGGATTTGTTTATCAGACGGCAAACCCACTTTACAACGTAGGTTTTCATTCCATCAACAGCGCTAACTATTTTGGAATTTCCAACAACTTCAGTGCGCGTTATAAACCCACACAATCTATATATATAGAAAGTAGTTTAAGCATTAATAAACAAAGCGGGGGTAGCGATTTATTTTATTCGGCGCAGGATACCAGGTTTAATAATGTTGCTGATCTTAACCTGAGAGGAAGTTATGACCTGACTAAAAATAGTAATATGGGATATGAGAGTTTAACCACGGCCAACTGGAATGCCATATTTGGCAAACATCAAATATTCTCTAATGTGGGATTTAATGCCGCTCGAAGCAGCTCAACCTATAATTCAGTCTCGGCTACGGGACTGCTAACCGATGCGTTAGATAATATTTTGTTTGCATCCCAGTATCAAGGCAGGCCAGGTGGAGATGAAGGCACTGTGAGTCGCATAGGTCTGGTTTATAGTGGAAATTACATCTATGATGATCGCTTTCTGGCAAGTGTCTCTTACAGAAGAGATGGTTCCTCTCAATACGGTAGTGATAAACGTTTCGGAACATTCTGGTCGGTTGGTGCGGGTTGGAACATCCACAACGAATCCTTTTTTCAAAAAAACGATATGATCAATCGCCTGAAAATAAGGGGAAGTTACGGATCTACAGGCTCTCTTAACGTACCGGCTTATGCTTCTCAATTCAGGTATAATGTAAATGCCAGCACCGCTTACTTCAATTCCATTGGTGCGATAATGGCAGGCTTAGGTAACGAAAATTTAAGCTGGCAAGATGTATTGAAAGCCAATATCGGGCTTGATGCAGATTTGTTACAAGACCGTTTAAACCTGAGGTTTGAGTTTTACAGAGAAAATACCAAAAGAGCGGTCACTCAAATTACCCTGGCACCTTCGGCAGGATTTGATTCTTATACCGAAAACTTTGGAGAATTATTAAACAAAGGTTTCGAATTTTATGCCCGGTATACCATCCTGCAAAATCCGTTTAGCCGGACGCTATGGACGGTAAACGTAAATGGATTTACGAATAGAAACTCCCTCAGAAAAATTTCAAACGCGCTTCAATCTTCTAACAATTTGCTTAACAATGGAAATCCTGATCAGGTAAAACCAAATCTGCAACTGGTAGAAGGACAATCACTCAATACCATTTTTGCGGTTCGTTCGTTGGGAATAGATGCCACAACTGGTTCGGAGGTATTCCTGACAAAATCGGGAGAAACGACCTTGGACTGGAATGTAGCAGATAAGGTTCCGGTAGGAATTAGCCAACCCCTTTGGAATGGAAACTTCGGAACGGGCTTCTCACACAAGGGTTTTGAAGTAAACCTGATCTTTAACTACCAGTTTGGCGGACAGATGTATAACCAAACCCTGGTAGACCGGGTAGAATCTGTGAATGCCAAATTTAACGTAGACAGGAGGGCTTACGACCTGGGATGGACCCAACCCGGTGACGTAAGTCAATTCAAGAGGATTACGGCTAATCCGAGTATCACGAAGCTTACTTCGAGGTTTGTACAGGATGATAATAACGTAATCCTAAGTTCGGCATCATTGGGCTATACTTTTTACAAAAACCAATTTTTGAAAAAAATAGGCTTACGCACGTTGCAACTCACCGCTATTACCAACGATCTTTTCAGGATAAGTTCTATACAGGTAGAACGCGGTACAAGCAACCCATTTGCCCGGACATATTCGTTAACCCTAAGAGCAGGCTTTTAATTAAAACACATGAACCACAAAAAATTCTTAGCCATATTGGTTTGTTTAACCGCTATGCTAACGTCATGCAAAAAATATCTTGACGTAAATCCAAAATCATCTATTTCAGAGGTGCAATTATTTAGCTCTGAATTGGGCTTTCAACAGGCATTAGATGGTGTTTATGCACTATTAGGTTCTCAAAACCTTTTCGGCGATAATCTAAGTATGGGCTTCAGCTCTGCTCTGGCACAGAATTATGCGATTCCGACGGGTTCGAGATTTTATGAAACATCGAACTTAAATTTCAATTCAGAAGAAGTAGTTGGTATTGGAAGTTCAATCTGGAGCAGCAGCTATAACGCAATAGCTGGTGCAAATAAAATAATCCAGAATACAGAAAAGCGACGTGATGTATTAAGTACCACGGCTTACGGCCGGATCCGTGGCGAAGCGATAGCCCTGCGGGCTTATATGCACTTCGAAGTGCTGCGCTTATTTGGTCCGGAGTACACTACAGGGCTAACCAGGAAGGCTATTCCTTACCGTAAAGATGTAAATCAATATACATCAGTTCCTTTAACTACGCAGAATACCGTTGTAAGTATACTTGCTGATTTAACTGAAGCGGAACAGCTTTTGGCTAAAACAGATCCCATTGTAAATGGGCAGACCGACCGCCGAACCAGGATGAATTACTATGCGGTTAAAGCGCTGCAGGCCAGGGTATATCTTTTCGCAGGCGATAAGGATAAAGCGTTTGCAGCTGCGAAACTGGTGGTTGATGCTGATCAATTTCCTTTCGTAAGCGTTAATGCTGCAACAGCTAAACCAGAAGACAAAGACCGGCTTTATATCACTGAACAAATATTTGGTTTAAGGGTAGCCAATCTAAGAAACTGGGCTGATCCAGGCTATTTTAGGGGGGCTTCCAGCATGCGTCTTAGTGCAATTGATTACAACCAACTTTACGAAGTATCGTCTGTTGGTAGTACCGATATCCGATACCTTGGCCGAATAGAACCAGACAAAACGAACGACCTCGGCAACTTGTTTTGCTCAAAGTTCTGGCAAACATTTCCTGGTACTGCTCCTTCTGATAACCGTTTGGATCAACTCGTGCCAATGATCAGGCTCTCGGAAATGTATTATATCCTTGCTGAATGTGCAGCATCAACAACGGATGGTATTGCTTACCTAAACGTAGTTAGGGAAAACAGAAATATCGATCCATTGGCCGATAACCTGGACCAAAACACCTTGAACGATGAGATTACAAAGGAATATCAAAAAGAGTTTCAGGCCGAAGGACAGCTCTTTTATTATTATAAACGCAAAAAATTCACACAAATGCTATTCAAAAGCAGTACTGTTTCGTCTTCGCAATATGTACTGCCGATTCCGGATCAAGAATTAGAGTTTAACCCAAATTATAACTAACCATGAGATATTTAACCATAATATGCCTGTTGGTTTTTGCCATAGGTTGCAAAAAAGACGACATACCCACATTTGAAGGCCGTGATGGAATTAGTTTTTACAATACCTTCTACCTCAATTCGGATAGCATTAATTATTCTTTTGCCTTACAGCCGGAATTAAAAACCAGAGACACTGTATTTATCAAAATGCGTTTGGTTGGGAAACCGGCCAATATAGCCCGTGGCATCAAGCTTAAGGCATTGGCAGGATCAACAGCCAGACCAAACGTAGATTATCTGTTACCTGAAATTAAACTGCCGGCGAATGAAATATTCGTGAATTATCCCCTTGTGGTATTAAACTCACCAGAGATGGATAAGCAAACGTTTCAGCTGTTGCTCGGTGTTGATCCACAAAGTGAACTGGTTCCGGGTGCACCAGGAGTAGCTGTTGGTTTGTCTTCAAATTTACCCGTCATGAAAGTGAATATGACGGGTCAACTTATCAAGCCAGACTACTGGCAAAACATAGTTTTTCTGTTCGGCGACTTTAGCAGAGTAAGATTTCAGTTTATGGTGAAGGTAACAGGGTTGACTAACTTTAGTCCGAATGTAGTTGATCTTGGTGAAATATTTAGGCTACAGGTAAAATTGAAAAAGGCATTAGCCGATTACGTTCAGGCAAACGGGCCACTAATTGATGAATTCGGAAAACAAGTTACATTCTAAATCATGTTAAAATTAAAATATTATATCGGTCTGTTCTTAGTGTTAATGGGCTGTGCCAGCATTTGGTCTTGCAAAAAAAACCAGGAATTTAATTACAAAGATCTGAACGAACTGGAGATTAGAGACAGTGCAAATTTATCGGTCGTACAGTTCGATACCTTAAAAATTGATCCTCAGATTGTACAGAGCAAACCTGCAGGTGAAGGTTTTACTTATCAGTGGAAATTTTATCCTACTGAACCTATTGATGGGATTGACCCAAAGGTAATCGCTACAACCAGGGCACTTAGTACAGTTATCGCTTACCCGCCGTTGAAAAAGAATTATACGTTAGAATACAAGGTGACCAATTCGGCCACAGGGGTATCTACTTTTAAGATCTATAATATAGAGATAAAGGGCGTATTTAGTGAGGGATGGATGGTTACCAGTACGGTGAATGGCAATGCGCAATTAGGTTTTATCCGGTCTGACTACAGGGTGTTTTACAATCCGCCGGCAGATGTTAACCAAACCACCTTCCCGGGGAATGCAGTTGGCGCCTACCCTTATTACAATAATAGCGGCAGCCGTTTTGGCGTCACCTTTTTTACAGACCAGGGAGGCTACCGCTTTAACGCCAGCGACTTTTTAACTTCAGGAAAATCAACGGCTAGTTTTAAGCCTGTTAAAGATAAATTGGATTTTGCTGTATCTAAATTTACGACTGAAGAATACATTGTTAATGATGGAGGACTTTATGCGGCCTCTATGTTTAATGATCCCACAAATATTACTTATACAGAAAGATTTGTGGGAGACTATAACCTATTTCCAAAGGTATTCACCAGCACAATGTTTGCCACCTATTTCTATGATAATAAATATAAGCGTTTTATGTATGTTCCTTTTGCCAATTTCAATTTGTTTCCCGCTTTCGGATCGGCCGCCGCGGCTTTTGATATTGGAAATACAGGAATGTTGATGGTGGGCGCGATGGATGGTGCAAAATCTTCTTCAGATGAGTATTTCTTTATCATGCAGGATAGTAATGGTGACCGTTTCCTTTACTCGTTATTGGGTGCAACTCCGGGCCTGAACCAGAAGATAATGAACAGCCCCGAAATTGGTTCTGCTAAATCATTCGCAGCATCGCTTGCATTGAGGCAACTATATTATTCTACAGACAATAGTATTTACCTGTATGATATCCTTTCTAATTCTTCCAGACTACTTTATACTTTTCCTTCAGGTGTTCAGATCAAACAGATTAAGCTAGATCAGTCTGATAGCAAAACGCTGTTGGTCGCCACAAACCAGTCTGCCGGAGGATCCGTTTACTTCTTTAAAATAAATAACCAAGGTAGGCTGTTCAATGGAACGTATGATAAAAAGATTGATGGCTTCGGAGAAATTTCAACGCTAAGTTATCGCCGGGCCAACTAAAATACCATATTGAAAAATTAAAAAAAAGCTATGTTTCGTAATTTAATCATTTGTTTGAGTCTATTGATCAGTTGCATCAGCCAGTCTTTTGCACAGAATACGCGTAATGTCGAAAAGGAACTGGAAGAACTCAAAAGCATCAAAGACACGGTAGTACTCAATCAAAAGATTGCTGAACTAGCCTTGGGATCTGAAGAAGATATAAAGTTGCTCTCCCAATTTGGGCTTGCACAAGGCTGGCCGGCAAGCAAATGGGAAGAGCTTGCTTCTAAACGTCTTACCAAAGAAGAACGTAAAAAAAATGAGGTACAAAATAAATTCTATAAAGAAAAGGATCTGAATAAAAAGATAGCCATACTGGCCGAAATGGAAAAAAATTTTCCAAAGGAGAAGTATGGGTATAACTACGCTCTACTTGCAAGAGACTTTGCCATGGCCGGTAACTTTAAAAAGGCCATGGCATGCTTGCAAAAAACAAAAGGCGAAGACCGCTCCATGGCTTGGGCGCAGCTCGCTTTGGTAAACGACCCTAACATATCAAAACAGCTTGCATTGCGCATAGACCAAAATTTATTGCAAAAAAATTTACCTAAAGCAGAAAGGCTTATGCTTTTGAATGTGAAGCGTTTTCTTTTTGAACAAAAGGAGGATTATAAAAATGCAGCTATCATTGCAAAAGAAGCAATGAACCTGAATCCAAATCCGAGCCAGAATGAAATTGATCATTACAACATTTTACTAAGCAAAAGTGGCAACTATCGGGCGGCGTTTCCAGCCCTCGAAGAAATGATCAACAAAGAAACAGAGGATGAGGAAATCAAGAGTGAATATAAAAAGGCTTACCAATTCATGTATCCGAACAGAGATGCAAAAGCGCATCTTGATTCTATCGGTAATTCAAGGGTCAAACAATATGAAGCCAAATACAAGAACTATAATGGTGAAAACCTGATTAAAGAAAAAGCACCGGAGTTTGAACTGCTGGATGTAAACGGTAACGCGGTATCATTGCAAGATTTTAAAGATAAAATTATGGTGCTTGATTTTTGGGCAACCTGGTGTATGCCCTGTAAGGCAGCGCTGCCAGGTATGCAGCTATTGGTAGATAAATACAGAAATGATCCGGAGGTAAAATTTCTGTTCATTCACACCAAAGAAATCACTGGCGAATCTTTTAGTAAGGTAAGAGACCAATCTCTGGCTTATTTTAAATCACATGATTTTACGCTTCCACTTTATATAGATCTAAAAGATAAAGATACCAAAAAAAATAAAGTAGCCGATCGTTTTAAGGTGGCTGGGATCCCGCATAAGCTGATTATTGACCGTAATGGCTTTATTCGTTACAGTGGCGTAGGCTTTCCCGGCTCAACAGCTGAGCTGGCAGCAGAAATGGGCGCCATTATTGAAACGGTTAAAAAATTAAATTAATAAAACATCAAACAGTGAAGAACAAAACTTATCTTCTTTTATTGTTGCTGGTATTTTGCGTAAAGAGCCAGTTGCAAGCACAAATGCGATTGAACGGTCAGTTGGATGGCTGTAAGGCTGATAGCATATCCATAAGCTATATACTTAACGGCAAAAACCATAACGACAGGATACCCGTTAAAAACGGTGTATTTACCATAATTGCACCGATTGATACGCCTGTTATGGCCACATTGAAACTTCCCTTTGAAGGGCAAAGTTTCGACTATCCTTTTTTTGCAGAACGCGGAGAGCTGAAGCTACGCGGAAACGTAGACAACCTGGATTCCATTATGAATCTTAGCATTACCGGTGCGCCCACTCAAAATGTGTTTAATGCTTACATTAAAGCAAGGATGTCCTTAATTAAACAGGCAGATAGCTTGGATGCGCTAATGACCAATGGTAATGCAGATACCACTATGGTAAAACTCAAATTGTTTAAAATCGGACAAATGATTTCAAGCGGCCTGGCGGAGCAGTACATCAGGAATAATCCGAAAAACTATGTAAGTCTGCATTTGCTAAGTTTACTTATTGGTTCCAGGATAGATTACGACAGGGCAAATGCACTTTTCCAGGGCATTGATCAGTCTTTAAAAAAATCCTCAGCAAGTATTTCAGTAAAAAAAGGCCTCTCTGTTTTACAACTTTCGGCTACAGGCAAACCCTTAAAAACCTTTAGCATTCCCGATATAGATGGTAAAACCGTTACCCTGGCAGATTATAAAGGTAAAATTGTATTGGTTGATTTCTGGGCAAGCTGGTGCGTACCGTGCAGACAAGAAAATCCTAATTTGTTGGAAAACTATAATAAACACCATGCTAAAGGGTTTGATATCCTGGGTATTTCATGTGATACAGATGTGGCAAAATGGAAAAAAGCGGTAAATGAAGATCGCCTTCCCTGGAAACAGGTAAGAGATTGGGAAATCTTAAAATACTATGGTTTACAATCCATTCCTTCTAATTTCCTGGTAGATGGTAACGGCAAAATACTCGCCATCAATCTTCGGGGTGAAGAACTTACTCAAAAATTAGACGAAGTCTTCTCCAAAAAATGAGATATCTTTATAAAATAGTCTGCATCCTGTTATTTTTTTCCAGCCTGTTAGCAGAAACGCAGGCACAACAAGAGGTCACATCTGTCAAAAAAATAGAAAGTCTGCTTCGCAAAACAAACTTGAAGGTGGTTGATGCCTGTATTAAACTGGTAATCAGGGATACGGTGGCAGACCAGGATTTTGGTGGATTTAGTGCGGTAATCGTTTCTTCAGATGGTATTGTTTTAACCGCTGCGCATTCCGTTAAACCTACCCATCGATACCGGGTAGAATTTCCAAACGGACAAAAAGGCGTGGCTGTGGCTTTAGGGAAAATTGCGCTGGATGCACAAAATAAACAATTCGACCTGGCAATGCTCCAAATGGAAGGCAAAGGCCCATGGCCTTTTGCCTTGATGGCAGATAGCAGAACCCTGCTGATTGGAGAAGGCTGCCTGGCCGTATCCTATCCGGGCAGCTTTTTTCAAAAAAAGCCTAATCTTCGTTTCGGACGTTTGACCAGTTTAGATGCCGGCGATGGGTTTATGGAATCCACCTGCAAAATGGAACCTGGAGATTCAGGCGGCGGCCTCTTTGATCTGCAAGGTAAATTGATCGGTATCCGTGATAAAGTTCAGACTAATGAGGATGAAAATTTTGATATCCCGGTTAATCTGTTCCGCCGGTACTGGACTGCATTGCAAAAGCCTGTCAATTACCAACAGTTACCGGTCGCAGCGCCACTCCCCGCTTTACAGGCAAGCAAACGTTTTACCGTAGCCCCATCCACCTATTTTTCAAAGTCAGGCCTTGGTTTTTTAAACGATGTAATTACCCTGCATAGTACAAAAGGCAATACCCAACAAACCATTCTGGCTACTGCAATAAACCCTGGAAATAAAGGCCTTTCATCTGTTTTATGGCTCAGTAAAAGTTCTATGCTTGGCGAACAGCCTTATGTGATCTATAATGGCAAAAATATTCAGCTGGAGGTCATAGCACGTGATCCCGAAAATGACCTGGTACTGTTAAATTCGGCGCATAGTCCGAATGGCATTCAGGGTATAAAAATCGGGGGAATACGCTACAAGCCCCTCACTACCGATGATCTCGGGAAATTTTTATATTCACCAATAGCCCCTGAAAATTGCAAGACAGGAATCATCAGTACCGAAGAAATCCAGCTACCTTTATTGTTTAGCCGTGCACAACTGGGTGCGCTGGTAGTAGAAGAAGCCGGTAAAATGGTAGTAAAAGATATTGCACAACATTATCCTGCCGAACAGGTACTGAAAATTGGCGATCAGATCATAGCTGTAAACGGCAAAAAAGTACAAAACGAGGATGGATATGGTCAGGAAATGAACCGTCTGATGATCGGTGATCACCTTACTTTAGGCATCATCAGGAACAATAAAACCTCTAACATAGATATTGATTTTACAGACAGGCCAACGCGCGACATTACCCATAACTATAAAGGGAAAAGAAGTTTGCGCTCTGACGGGTTTGAAAAAGTATTTGTTCAGGATGCTGCCATCCGGTCGGATGAGTGCGGAGGACCGGTTTTCGATAGCCATGGAAACTTCATGGGCATTAACATTGCCAGGCACAGCCGAACGGCCACGATCATTTTACCTGTGGATGTAATTAAAAAATCAATTGCTAAAATGATGGGTTCAGCTAAAAGTTGACCGTTTGAGCTCATATTATAAAAAATATGTGTGTGCTGAATTTAAAATATAATCAACATCTACGAAAGCTCCTTTAATGGGGCTTTCTTTTTTAGCAGCATTTTTAACGCTTTCTTCGCAAGAAAAAATGGGTTAAATGCCACCACAATCAAGAGGAAAAACGAGTAATATCGGAATAGTGATAAAAAATGTCGGTTTCAGATAAATTTATCACATCATCAGAAGATTATATTTGAATGTCTGCAAGCCAGATATAGCCAAATAATAATTAGCCAATCTTCTCAAAATGAAACTAAAACTTTTACGCATCGCATTAACCATATTTTTCTTTACACGGATAGCATTAGCTCAAACCCCCGTTGTTCAAACTAAATTTACGGCTGATCCTGCTCCTATGGTATATAAAGACACCGTTTTTTTGTATACAGGACATGATGACGACCAGGCATTCGGCTTCAGAATGAAAGACTGGTTACTATATACCTCCACAGATATGGTTAACTGGACTGATCATGGTGCTGTAGCATCTGTAAAGGATTTTAAATGGGCAAATTCAGAAGATGGTGCATGGGCCGCCCAATGCATAGCCAGAAATGGAAAATTTTACCTCTATTGCTCCATGCCAAATGCCATTGGTATTGGTGTAATGGTAGCCGACAGCCCATACGGACCATTCAGAGATCCTATTGGAAAGCCGCTGATCAAAAATTCGATGGAAGATATAGACCCTAGTATTTTTATTGACGATGACGGACAGGCATACTTATATTGGGGCAACCCTAATCTCTGGTATGTTAAACTTAATGAGGATATGATTTCGATCTCTGGTGATCTCATCAAAGATCCTTCATTCGCAAAAGGTAAAGCAGATCATGATTTTTTTCATTACCAGGAGGGTCCCTGGGCCTGGAAACGGAAAGGGAAATATTATATGGCCTATGCTTCAACCTGCTGCCCCGAAGGTATAGGTTATGCTATGGGCGAAACCGCTACAGGCCCATGGAAATACGCGGGTATGATTATGGATGGAGACCCGCGATCCGGCGGCAATCACCCGGGAATTATTGATTACAAAGGAAAATCTTACGTATTCGGATTTGACCAAAGCTTGAGAATGAAAACGATGAGCCAGCCTTACGAGCGCCGTTCAGTTCAGGTTAAGGAACTCAGGTACAGGGCAGACGGCACCCTTGAAAAACTTCCGTTCTGGACACCTGAAGAGCTGAAAAGTGCCGGAACGATCAATCCATATCAAAACGTAAGAGCAGTTACCATGGCTTACAGCGAAGGTGTTAAAACAGCGGTAGCATCAACGCTGGGAAATCTTAAATCTGCCGCAAACGGGGGAAAAATTCCTTCAGGAATGGTACTTACCGCCATCCACAACGGAGACTATATCAAAATAAGAAGCGTAGACTTTTCAAAAGGAGCAAATACTTTGGAGGTCTTAGTAGCAGCACTCTACGGAGGTCAGATCGAAGTACGAAGAGATGCCATAGATGGTCCGCTGTTAGGAGTAGTGAATGTTAACTATAAAGGCGAGGGTGATGTTTGGAGAAGCATAAAAACACCTGTAAAATCGTTAACCGGTTCGCATGATCTTTATTTTGTGTTTAAAGGAAAACATGATTTATTTTATTTTGACTCCTGGCAGTTTACGGGCAACCGATAATCAACAACCTGATTAATACATTACACAATAAACTTAAAGACATTTATTTTCAGTCTCCTATCATCTTTTCGAATGAAACTAAAGTTTACGACCGGTCTCCTAAGCATTTCGATGCTATTAACGTAGGCTTAGGTTATCGCTTTTGCCTTTCGGCGTGGGCTCGCCTCTGCTAACGACTAAGAACCAGTTCAGGTGTGCCACCGCCCAAAGTTTATTTTTTTGCATAAAAAAAAGAAAAACCATAGCCGTCTTCCGTAAATTTTAGATTTTTAGAGCTATCGTCATTCCCACCTCAATTCGATAGCGATCAAATGCAAACCATTTAATGTTCGTGAATACCTAAGATAAAAATCTGAGCTCGATTAATAATCCTCGCTGACGATGTTTTATTATAATTATTTAAAGGCCTGACAGCAACTACCGGGCCAGCATCTTAATACCAATAACAAGCTTTAATTGCTAAAAAATTAAGCCTTGAAGTAATCATTTTTTCGCTTAATACCGTGATGGCATAGTAATTTTCTGCAGATGCTAAATTAATCCGGTTTTCCCATCCTGAGCTCCGACAGAATCTTCTAAGGGAAAATCTTTTGTATCATCTTACCCCGTAAAAACATAAAAAATATTTATGCATTATATATAAAATATAAATAAAAATTTATAATTGATTTTCAACAGTTTTGCGCCGTAATTCATAAAAACATCCATTACAACATGAACTTAAAACAAGCATTTGAAACTCCTTTTACAAGGCCTCAGAGAAAAATTTCCGACTACTACTGTTATGTAGTTACAGCTATATGCGCTATAGTGTTTCTTGCCACGGTCCTTATGCTCATCGCAACAACCGTACATTTGGACTTAAACTTTTTGGGACTCTTCAGAATAAATGCCTTTACACTTCTGATTTGGGGTATGGTAAGCTTTTTCAGTACGCTGGTGAGCATTTATAGCTCAACCTATCTTACAGGATTCAGATACCGAACACGTTTTGCAGCACTCTGTTTGGCCTTTACCTTATCAGTAATGGTTTTGGTAGCTGCCGATCACGTTGTTGCATTATTAATTTCCTGGTTCTTAATGGGATTTTTCATGGCAAGACTGATTGGGATAGAATCTGACTGGCCGGAAGCCTGTGCTGCGTCAAAATATGCGCAAAGGTTCTTCATTTTGTCAGGGGTGATGCTTAGCTCAGGTGTATTGTTACTTGCATTTAGCACAGAGAAATTCACACTAGCTAAGATTATACCTGCGTTGAGCAGTTTACCTAAGCCAACCCTTTTGGTATCTTCGCTATTTATTATTTTTTCCTGTTTAATACAGTCAGCAATTTACCCCTTTCATAGATGGTTGCTCTCTGCCATGACAGCGCCTACTCCTGCCTCGGCCCTTATGCATGCGGGGTTTGTCAATGGTTCGGGGATTATACTTACACTGTTTGCATCGTTAATGGTTCACGCAGATGTACTGACCCTGCTATTTGCAGTTGGGGGCCTTACCGCCATCGTTGCCCAATTTACAAAATTACTTCAGGTTAGCGTTAAGCAAAAGCTGGCCTGTTCAACAATTGCTCAAATGGGCTTTATGATTATGCAATGCGGACTGGGTTTTTTCAATGCAGCGGTGACGCATTTAATTCTTCATGGATTTTATAAAGCCTACCTTTTCCTCTCCGCCGGAGAAAACATTAAGGCGTCTGTACCTGAAAAACCAATGCCAATACTGATCAGGCCATTACAGGCCCTTGTTGTAATAATGAGCGGAATTATTGGAGCAGGATTTTTTGCATGGCTAACAGGAAAAGGAAAAGTGTTAGACAGTGGCATTTTTCTAATATTAGTCGTCGCGATTACCGTAGGACAGGCAACCTATAACATCGTAAAACAAAGTATACTAACCTTCGGACAAAAACTTGTACTTCAGCTGTTGGTATTTCCTGCAGGGATAGGCAGCTATGCACTAATATATAATGGCGTAAGCTACCTTATGAGAGATTTTGCCTTTGTTGAGGTGCCATCTCCTCTTTCGTTGGTACAAATCCTATTCGGTGTAATTTTTCTACTGGGCTTTTTCATCATGAAGCTGGGATTGTATAAAAATTTTCCCTGGCTATACGTAAAGTTATTGAATCTCAGCCAACCTTACCGTCACACTATTCTAAACTATAAAAATAAATAAATATGATCAATTCAGATTTTACAGCCAGTATCGAAGAAGCATCATCGGTTATTGGAAAAACCTGGCCGCTTTATGGCTTTGTAACCTCCAATCCCCTATCTGGCTACGAGGACAAAACTTTCGGGCACGCGATCAGGAAAGCAAGCAAATACCTTGATGCCTCCGTTCTTCCTTCATCCTCAATGTTCGCTCAGGCGTGGGCCTCTGGAGAAATCAATAATCATATCCTAAAAAAGATGCTGGAAGAAGCTGGGTTACATCAGCAGAGCGAATTTTACCTCAAAGAAATGGAACGGTTAAAAGATAGCAAACCAGTTAACGAAAACCGTAAGCTAGACAGGATTATTGCCAAGTGGCTTTGTGCGTTTATGGATGAAGGCATGGGTGAATGGGAAATGCCTGGAAGGGAAAATGGCTTTTTTTCTTGTTGGCGCAGACTAGGCATCTATGATCAGGAGATTGGAATAAGCTCAGAGAATGAAATACCGGAAACAGCAGACCAGGCGCTTTCGGCTTACCTGATGGGCTATTCGTACCAGGAGTGTGTGAGCATCTTTACCGAGCACCTCTCAGCCATGCCAGGCTGGGCCGGTTACATTAAATACAGGATGAGTGAATGCTCACCATGGCAGCAGAAGTACCCAATTACCCTGAAGGATTACCTGGCAGTGCGTTTATGTATAGCCAATAAGATCGCGTGCGGCATCTATACTAAACGAACTACAGATCAAAAACAGAATGATATGTTCAGTTTAAAAATGTTATGGCTAAAAGCCTGGGAAAAAAGCTGGCAAATGAGTCTGGGGAAAGCTATCGGCAACAATTTGAAGCAAATGAAAATTGAAAGTCAAACGAAAACAAAGCCTTTGGCCCAATTTGTTTTTTGTATTGATACCAGGTCTGAGCTTATCAGGAGGCATATTGAAGCGAAACGAGAATATGAAACTTTTGGTTATGCAGGTTTTTTTGGAATAGCGGCTGATTACGAGGATCCGGGTACGGGCCTCTTGCGTAAATCATGTCCACCTATTCTTTCCTCAGCATACACCATTTCAGAAAATCCATTACCGGGAAGGGCCTCGGAAATGTCGGCTTATCATCAGAAAATAGGCGTTAAGGCATTTATGGATTTCCTCGGTCAGCGCATGAAAAACATGCTTCCTTCGGCTTTTGGCTACGTAGAGGGAACCGGTCTTTTCTATGGAATGGCACTGTTATGGCGAGGACTAAGAAATTCAACGAGATTAGTAAATAAACCAGGCCATGAAAATAGCTGCATAACACAGTTAAATGCAAACAACAATAAAAGCACAGAGAAGCAGCTACAAATCAGGGAAAAAGCAGCCATTGTAAAGTCGGCCTTTGCGCTGTTAGGCTGGAAAGATTTTGCGCCGTTGGTTGTCTTTGCGGGCCATGGGAGCCATTCCGTTAACAATCCATTTGCGTCAAGTTTAGATTGCGGAGCCTGTGCGGCAAGTCCGGGTCGTCACAACGCCAGGATGCTCGCCACACTGGCCAATCATCCGGAAGTCAGAACACTGCTTAGAACCGAATTTAACATAGATATTCCAGAGCAGACCTTCTTTTTGGGTGCTGAGCACAATACTGTTACTGATGAATTGGAACTTTTCGACATAGAAGCGCCTGCATCACATCATTTAATGATCAGGTTGCTCAAATCAGATCTGAAAGAGGTTCAGCAACAAGCCATCGCAGAAAGGCTCAAAGAGAAAAACGGGATGAATCTAGCACATAAAAAATCAACAAACTGGGCAGAAACCAGGCCTGAATGGGGGCTTGCCGGAAATGCCGGCTTCATCATTGCACCTCGCAACGTTACCAGAGAGCTGAATCTAAAAGGCAGGTGTTTTTTGCACTCTTATGACTGGGAAACGGACCATGACGGACTTTCCCTGGAAATGATTATGCAGGGTCCAATGGTTGTTACCCAATGGATCAACAACCACTATTATTTTTCTACAGTAGATAATGAAAAATTTGGCGGAGGTTCAAAAATAACCCATAATGTTACCGGAAGGTTTGGTGTGATGAGGGGCAATGGAGGAGACCTTAAGTATGGGCTTCCGCTGCAGTCGGTAAATAGTTCTGACCGCACCATTTACCATCAGCCCCTCAGGCTATCTGTTATTATCCAGGCGCCGCTTGAAAGAATTGAACAGATACTCTTAAAAAATGCTCAGCTAAAGCAACTCATTATCAACGAATGGATATACCTTTTGGTCATAAATCCACAAGATGACAATCAAATCCATCTTTATCAAAGTGATGAAAGCTGGTTGTTGATAGATTGTGAAGAGCCGGCTGCTTTACATAGATTATCTATGGTTTGAAATAAATAAAAAATAAATCTTGAATTTTAAAGGAAGAAAACTGGTTATAGCGACCATGCATGGTAAGGAAAGCGTATTGAGTCCAATACTTGAAAAAGCACTTGGTGTAGAAACCATCGTTCCGGAAAGTTTCAATACAGATCTCTACGGAACTTTTTCCGGAGAAATACTGCGTAAAATGGATCCACTCGAGGCAGCAAAAGCAAAATGCCTGGATGCTTGCCGCATCGTTGGCTGTGGTTTGGCCGTAGCAAGTGAAGGATCTTTCGGCCCTCACCCAACCATTTATTTTACACCTGCCAACGAGGAAATACTTGTATTTATGGACCTTGAAAATGATATCTGTGTAAGGGCGAGAATTGTTAGCCTAAAAACAAACTTTGGTGCAAAAACCTTTACTGACTGGGAAACTGCTGCTCATTTTGCCAATTCAGCCAGGTTTCCCGGTCACGGGCTTATGATTTCAAACCAGCAACGGACGCAGGTAAAAAAGGGGATTCAGGATTGGGAAATACTCAGGGAATATTTTAATAGATACTTAAGAGACTATGGATCGGTTGTTTTGGAGACCGATATGCGGGCCATGTACAATCCTATGCGTATGGCCGTTATTGCTGAGGCGGGAGAAAAGCTTGTCCAAAGCATATTGCGTATATGTCCTCACTGTAGTTTTCCCGGGTATGATGTTTCAAAATTAAATCCTGGACTCCCCTGTGCTGAATGTGGACTTCCGACAAAAAACACACTTTCGCATACCTATACATGCCAAAAATGCAATTATACCGAAGAGCAACTTTATCCGCATGAAAAAAGGAATGAAGATCCGCGATATTGCGACTATTGTAATCCATGAGCAGTTTCAAAGCACTCCTTTAGCTATTTAGGAACTTATAAACTTATTGCTTTCACAACACTATTTTTAACAAATAATTATCGAATTCAGGTTAATAGCTTTCAACTATTCTGACTGGCAACAAACTGCTCGAACCAGGAAAACTTATCAGCAATGATCCTGGTTTTTTCCTTTTGAAGATGCAACAAGAAAGCGGCCGCTACTGGCGAAAAGGACTTGTTTTTTAACCAAATCATGTTCCAGACTGAACTGAGCGGCAGCCCTTTTACAGGAATAATACACAACTCGCCATTCAGGAGTTCGTTTTTGATGCCAATCAGCGGCATAATAGAATAGCCAAGACCGGCCACAACTGCTTGTTTTACGGCTTCATTTGAAGTAAGTTCCATTTTTTTCTTCACATTGAGGTTATGCTTGGAAATGTATCGTTCCATCGTATACCTTGTGCCTGAGCCTTGTTCCCTGTAGATGATAGGAAGCGTTTCAAGCACTTCGTAGGTATTGGCCTTAACTGGCTGGAGTTCCCGCCCGGATCCGACAAGATAAAGTTTGTTCTGCATAAGCTCTATGGACTCTACCACAAGTTTCTCCGGCAATACAGAGACTAAGGAAAAATCGACCTCGTTTTTTTCGAGACTTTCTATTACCCTGGCCTTATTGGTCACATCAAGCACAAGTTCTATGCCCTGGTGCTGTTTCAGAAAATCTGACAGAAAATAAGGGATTACATATTTACCTGTAGACACTACCGAGAGCTTGAGCCTGCCGCTAAGCTGACCTTTATAAGCCATGGTCTTGTAGTTAATCGCATAAACTTCCCCAAGTATTTTTTCTGCAGCAATGGCAATCTCAGCTCCGAAGTCGGTTACATATAATTGCCTTCCCATTACTTCTGTAAGTGGGATATCAAACTGGTCTTGCAGATTTTTTAATTGTATGGATACAGCCGGCTGTGTAAGATGGAGTTCCTGAGCGGCTTTGGTAATGCTTTTGGTTTGAGTGATTTTCAGAAATATCTGAAGCTGATGCAAGGTATAATTCATAAAATAATTTTATGTTTTCTATCGCAAATATAAATGAAAATATATGAAAATTAGACTTCAACTTTGCATCAGTAAATAATTTAATCTTATGACAAGAATCGCAATTGCAAAGGGTGACGGTATCGGCCCCGAGATAATGGAGGCAACACTTTCCATTTTACGAGCATCAGGAGCCGAAATCCAAATGGATTATGTTGATATTGGTGAAAAGGTGTACTTAAATGGTAACTCCTCTGGTATAGATGCTGCAGCCTGGGAAATCATCAGAAAGAATAAAATATTTTTAAAAGGCCCCGTCACCACTCCACAAGGCGGTGGATATAAAAGTATAAATGTAAGTACCAGAAAGTTCCTCGGCCTTTATGCCAATGTAAGACCATGCGTAAGTCATCACCCCTTTATTGAAACCAAACATCCCGAAATGAATGTGGTGATTGTAAGAGAAAATGAAGAGGATCTATATGCAGGTATTGAGCATCAACAGACCGATGAAGTTGTCCAGTGCCTTAAACTCATCAGTCGCCCTGGTTGCGAAAAGATAGTGAGATACGCTTTTGAATATGCTTTGCAAAACAACAAAAAGAAAGTGACATGCTTTACCAAAGATAACATCATGAAACAAACCGACGGAATGTTCCGCCAGGTGTTTAATGAGATCGGGAACGAATATCCTGATATAGAAAAAGAACACTGGATTGTGGATATCGGTGCAGCTAAGCTGGCAGATACACCAGAATGTTTTGAAGTAATTGTGATGCCAAATCTTTATGGAGATATCTTAAGTGATGTTGCGGCCCAGATTACCGGATCCGTCGGCCTCGGCGGTTCTGCTAATATCGGCGAATCTTGCGCAATGTTCGAAGCCATTCATGGTTCTGCACCTACAATTGCGGGACAGGATGTAGCAAATCCCTCGGGCCTGATTCACGGTGCAATAATGATGCTAAACCATATTGGGCAGGCTCAAGCGGCAGAAAAAATCCATAATGCCTGGCTTAAAACGATTGAAGATGGTGTGCATACACAAGATATTTATAAACCGGGAAAGAGTAGTATCCTTGTAGGTACCAAAGCATTTGCCAGTGCGGTGATAGACAATCTCGGCCTAAAGCCTTCAATACTTCAACCAGTTTCCTACACAGGCAGTTCGGCACTTAAACTTCCAAAATACGTAAGAAAGCCTCAGAAGACTAAAGAACTTAAGGGAATAGACCTCTTTTTTCATTGGACAGGCAACAGCCCGGATGCGCTTGCAGCGAAACTTAAAACGATCGAGACAGCAGGAATTGAACTTTCGATGATTACCAATAGGGGAATTAAGGTTTGGCCTGGTGGATTTCCGGAAACTTTCTGCACTGATCACTGGAGATGCCGGTTCATGCCAGCCAGAGATACCTTTATTGACCAGAGAAAAATTATTGGCCTGTTTCTTACTGCTACTTTGGCTGGACTTGAGGTGATCAAAAGCGAAAACCTGTATGCCTTTGACGGTGTAGATGCATTTTCTCTTGGCCAGGGACAGTAGCTAACCTAATCACATTACCGTTTTTAAAAAATTAAAGCTACGATCACTTGAGCATCGGATCAGCGAACAAGAAACAGTTACCCGGTTGCTATCTTCAAACTTTAGCAATCTATTTAAACAAACCCTTGTGCAAGGCATAGTTCTGGTGAACACCTAGTAAATAAAAACTAACCAATATCAAATTTTAAAATAATATGCAACACAACAATCAGTTTACACTTATCCAGGGAAAGTTTACCGTGGAAGACGCAAAATCAATTTTATTCAACTTTTATAATACCAAAATTAATTTCCATAATTTGCAGCTTATCGCAATTCATGAAGGTAAACCAGGAGACGCCAGGGAGATTGAGCAAAAAGTTTCTGCACTAAAACAGATGAAACAGGAAATCTCTTCACTATTGTCGGCACCAGACTTTGCCAACCAGTTGCTGGAAATCGAAGGTCATATTACTATAAAACGATAGTAAGTTGGTGTTGGCCATTATTCAAAAAGAAATCTGCATTATTTAGCTCATCTTACATAAAATCGAAGTGCCAGATTTTCACCAACAATTCAAACAGCAAATTTTTATCGGGTCAACCTCTGCTTAAGATGGTGTTTTGACCAGGATTAACCAGTTCAGTATAGATCATGATTACCTTGCTGAACTGGTAAATCGCCACCCTGTCATCATCTAAAATCTTTTCTTTAACCAATTAATCATAAGCTTCATGGCTACATCTGAAAAGCCGGCTTTAATCGTAGGAATTTCAGCCTGGTTACAGGTAACACAGGGTAAAAACAAATGATTTAAATTGGGAATCAGCATCGTTTCTACATCGCTATTTCCACCCTGCCGCGTATATTCCTTCCAGTGCTGCAGGTTTTCCTTTCCGGCCACCATGAGGTCACGGTCACCATTTAAAGCCAATACAGGCACCTTGATCTGTGCAAGTGTTTTTACCGCATTATATTGAATAAAAAAACGGTACCAGAAACTTGTAGCCATTTTCAGGTAGCTGTAAATCGGAAAGCGGAAGTGATCAAAAGGTTGGTTTAACGTTTTGAAATAAGCATCATCTTTTACCTTCCACAGGTTATAGGTTTCATTTAATTTTGCCTCCATATTGGCGGAATCTGCATATTTATAGGCCGTTTGAAACATCAGTTCATTGATCTGGTTAGAACGGGCTTTATCGTAATCGGGCAGCTGGGCGTTTGCAACCAGATCTCGGTTTTGCCTGATCAAAGCATCCAGTCCGTTGGAAGCCAGCCCGGCAATACTAATCAAAAAAGCGACTTGTTTGCTATTTGCAGCTGCAATGCTGATGGCGATGCCCCCTTCACTATGACCCAGCAAACCGATCTTTTTGGCGTTAATTTCTTTACGGCCGCGTAGATAGGCTACCGCAGCAAGGGCGTCATTGGCAAAATCGAGTGTCGTGGCCTTTTCGTACACACCGGTGGTTTTACCAACGCCCCGATCATCAAGCCGGAGTACGGCATAACCGTTTTTGGATAACCCATCTGCAATATCCTGGAATATCTTGTGCCCACCCATGGTACCGTCACGGTCTTGTTTTCCCGTACCGGAAACCATTACGATCGCAGTAAATGGACCCTTGCCCGATGGAATGGTTAAAGTTCCACCGTAAGTGATGCTGTCTTTTGCCGAACTAAAGAGTACGTCTTCTGAACGATAACTTTGCGCATATGTAAAATGACCAAATAACAACAGCACGAATAAGGAGATGATTTTTCTTTCCATTAGTTTGCGCTTTTGGTCAGTTCAATCAGGCTTGAAATTTCATCGGCCAGGGCCGTCGCGCTCCCCCCGTAGCCAATGGAAATAAACCTTAAATAGCCGTTTCGATCAATGATCAGCTTTTGCGGAATCCCCGAAATATTGAAGGTTTTGGCTATGCGGCTAAATACTTCATCATTGGTTTTAGCACCTTCGGTCTGGTTATCAAACAAAACCTTAAAGGGATATTGATTATCTTTGATGTATTTAGCTACTTCTGCCTGGAAGCCGGCTTTATATTCTTCAGTATCCACAAAAAGGAAAACCACATCCGGATCGTTTTTATACTTCTCTACGGCCAGTTTCATACCTGGGAAAGAAGCTTTACAGGGTACACACCAGGTGGCCCAAAAGTCCATTACAACCGTTTTTCCCTTAAGCCCGGCCAGGGTAACGGTATTTCCATTCAGATCTTTCATGCTCCATGCAGGCATTTCCTTTTTAATCATCCTGGCTTTTAGTTCTTCCTGATTTTTCTGCAGATCTGCAGGATTTTTAAGTGATTCTACGTAAGCCTCAAAACCGGCAGCTGATTTTTTGCGTTTGATGTATAAAGCTTTAAGCATGGCCGTCATTTCAGTCGAACTTTGATTTTCGAACATGCTTTTGATCAGCAGTTTTTCGAGTTCAGTACTTTTACCCAGTTTTTGAAGGGCAATGGCCTGCTCATTATTGATCGCAGCCTGCTTATAATGCTGAATTTGTTGTGCCTCTTGTGTAATGCGAAGCGCCTGAGCATAAAGACCAGCCTTATTAAGTAAACCAGCGTATACCCTTGACACATTAAGTACAAAAAGCCGCTGATATTCTTTCTGCCATTCTATTGGCGAGAGGTAGGCCATACTTTCAGGCCGATGCGTTTTAAAGTATTCAAATCTTTTCACCAGCAGATCTGAATATTCCTTTAAGCGATTGAGATTCCCTTTGTCATAAGGAATCTGGATCAGCTTATAATATACATTTGGCAGGGCTTCGAACGATAAAGAATCTACATAATGCGCTACTTCATTGCCGTTCGGATGTTGCATGGCACCAAACACCATGATATTTTGATAAACCATGCCATAACTGATGCGATTCTGGGAATCTATTTCCGGGCTGCTTTTATATTCGGGGAAATCTTCCAGAAACTTTTCTGATGCAGCCAAAATTGTAGCTATATCACGGCTTTGTCCAATATTTTTATAGGCCGCTATTCGGGCGAGGCTTCCTTTTGGAAAACGTTGCGCCCAGACTTTTTCAATAGAATCAGCCAGATTTTTATCATTTAAAAGATATTGTGCTATCCGGCGTCCATTGAACAAGTCCAGTTCACTAGCCTCAGGCCTTTTCAAGTAAGCCATTACCCGCTGTAAACGCGGCGTTGCACTATCTTTATAAGTATTTTTTAGCGCTGAAGCGTAGGGATAAGCCAGCATAGACTTTGATGGCTGATTGTAACTGATTTCCTGGTTAAGCCAATGATAGGTAGCCGAATCGCTGATGCCTTCAAATTTGATATAATTCGGGATATCCATGCCATATTTTGGTGAACGGGCCATGCCCCAACCGGCATAGCCACCCGGAGCAATCAGCCCTTTACGCTTAGCGTCAGATAACATCACAAAATAGCCCTGATCCTGATTGTTATCAATCTGGTCTCCGGAAGTGAATTTAAAACCCAAAAAACCACAATCTGCGGGCACATTAAAGGTGGCCCTCCAAAGGTTTTGCATGCTTTCCAATTTTAGGTCAGCAGCTTTCCATTTGTAATTAATATACTGGTAAACAACTGCACTTACCTGCTTTTTACCCGATAATACGGTCTGCGAAGCATCGTAAGTAATGGCTAAGACCTTACCACTTTCAGGCCTTTCAGGAGATACCTTAAACGCTGCGGGAGATTGCGCAAAAACAGCAAGGGAGAACGCCAGTAAAATGTGCAGAAACAGGATTTTTTTTAACATGTTTTTTAATTAAGTGAGATTTTACTATGGGTATAAATGTCATCCTGAGGGATAATTTATTTTATAAAAATCAATATAAATGACAGTAGGTTTTAATGGAAATAAATCTTTTTGAGGAATCGTCATTGCGAGAAGGCTTTTTCAGCCGACGAAGCAATTTTTATAGCAAGAATCTCTAGCATGATAGATTGCTTCGTCGTTTCTCCTCGCAATGACGCCCTTTTTTGGACTCTGTCAATGGTAGCTTGTTGAAAGACGCAATTTCAATTTTTATAAGGCGTTTCGACAGGCTCAACATGACAAATCAGATTCAAAATTACATCCTCATATCATTTATAATAATTATGGGTTTGGCTCCAGCTCAGGATTTAAGGAACGGTAGTATTCGGCAATTGGAAATACATAACGGTTACTGTTTGGCGCCAGCGTATAGGTAGTACCATTAAATACCCTTGTATAAGTACGCTGAAAATTCGCTTCGTTACTTAACCTGCGCATATCCCACCACCGAAGCGAAATACCAAAAAACTCACGGCGGCGCTCATCAATTACCTTGTTTAGCGCGTCATTGCCATCAGTGGCCGTCAAAGGTGTATAATCTGCAGTTTTAAATCTTTTTATACGAAGGTTGTTTACCCAGATCATTGCATTGGCGGCATCGCCGGCACGTGCATAAGCTTCAGCACGGATCAGCATCATTTCTGGCACAGAAGGACCTTCATTCCGTGTTTCGCCAATGGCCTTTTCCTTCATGTAAACGCGTCCGCTCAAACTGGTCGAAACCGTAGATGCAGGTACGGTAAATAGTGTATACCGCTGATCTTTGGTACCTACCAGGTTAAACCATTCATCACTGGGTTTTAATACCGTAGGAAAGAAATTTAAAGAATTATTTAAAGGCACTTTAGAAAGCAATATTTCCGGATCTGCAATTCTTCTCGGATAATTTGCATTGCTCACGGCTGTGATGGTTGACAAATCATTCAGGGTACTTCTTAATTTAAGGGCTTCATCTGCATATATGCCAGCATTGGTATAATCCTTCATTATCAGGTAACAGCGGGCCAGTTCGCCATAGGCCGAAGCTTTTGACGGCAGGGTATTATAGGCTTGCGTTTCTGGAAGCGCTGGGAGTGCTTTAGTCAGGTCGCTGATGATCTGGTTATACACCTCCTGTACAGAGGCACGGTTTAATTTCTGACTCAAGGTTTGCACCAGGATCAATGGCACGCCCAGGTCGGTTGCTGCTGTTGCGGCATTGTAGGGTTTGGCATAGGTATTTACCAGGTTCAGATAGGTATCTGCACGGTGTACCAAGGCTTCAGCAGTTAAAGCATCTTTATCTGCCTGGTTGCCATTACTGCCTGGCAATTCGTTAATGATGGTATTACAATTCAAAACATTGGTATACAAACGGTTCCAGTTCAGGTCTTGTTCCACATTCGATCCCAAAGGATAGATAACCTGTTGCCAGGTATAACTGCCCACAAAGTAATTGTAACTTAAGGTTCCGCTAAGTGCTGTCTGTTGCGCTGCATCATTCAGGCTGATATCAGAAGAGGCAAAATCAGAAAGGTTAGCTACCGTTTCAAAATTAGACGTGTTATTGAGCAGGTAGCGGTAATTAATGGTTTGATTGGGTACTAGCTGCCCCTGGGTCTTAATGTCGACAAATTTCTTACAGCCGGTCAATGTGGCTATGGTTAAAAGAAATCCAAAGATTTTATATGATGTATTCATTTTGGTTCAGTTTAAAAGTTAAGGTTAAGGGAGAAATTATAGGATACCGGTGAAGGAAGCCCCAGTGTAGAGGAATTTAAACCACCCACAAAATCCGGATCCAGTCCTTCTTTATTGGCTCTCCAAAGTAAGCCCAGGTTCCTTATAGAGAAGCCTACATTTGCAGACCTGATAAACTTCAGTTGTTCTACCGGAACATGATAGGTTAAGGCCAATTCACGCAGGCGGATATAATCGCCTTTTAAAACATTGATATCCGATTGCTGATAGCGCAGTAAGCTGGTTGGTGCCAGGGCTCCTGCCGCACCAGGTACATTGGTAAAAGCTTCATCTCCTGCTTTGATCCAGCGTCTAGTGATGTCTTCATTCAGATCATATTTCAAGCCCTGACGGGAAGAAGGATATGCCGAAATGGTTGGGCGCATAAATACGTTACCGAACTGATAAGTGGCCACGGCCATTAAGGTGAAGGCTTTATACCTAAATGATGTATTAAAACTCCCAAAGTATGGCGGAGTTCTGCGCCCAGCATATACCAGCGCATTAATAGACGATACATTCTGGCCGGCACTTACCTTATTTCCATTCTGGTCAAAAACCTGGGTTAAACCATTGGCATCTAAACCGGCATTGCGGAACACAAATATTTTGTCGTTGGGATAACCATCCAGCGGTACGCTGCCGAAAGCAGGGTTAGACAGGAAAGACGAGTTTACGATAAAACGGGTATCGGTAATTTTATTGGTGTTGTAAGCAAAATTTAAACCGGCATTCCATTCATAATCCTTTTCGCGGATCACAGTTCCATTCAGGTTAAACTCTGCACCATTGCCCGACATGGAAGCGACGTTTCTGTTGATGGAAGTAAAGCCATAAGTACCATTAATTGGGAACTCATAAAACAGATCTTTACCTCTTTTGCTATACACATCTACCGAACCTGATAAACGGCTATCCAGTAAGGCAAAGTCTATACCTAAGTTTGCCACATAGGTTTTTTCCCATCTCAACTCCGGATTAGCTGGTGCGATGATATTGGCATTGGGTAAACCTGTTACACCGTCTCCCGAACCCAGGCTGATATAGGTAAACGGAAAGGTATCAGTAGAAATGTTTCCATTCACTCCATAAGTAGCGCGCAGACTTAAGCTGTTCAACCAGTTTTGTGCTTTTAGGAAAGATTCTTTTTTGACATCCCATTTTAATCCGGACGACCATAGCGGCGTTGCCCTGAATTTACGATCAACCCCAAAGTTATTGTAATCATCGTAACGCACACTTCCGGATAAGGTATATTTTCCCTTGTAGGTATAAGCCGCATTACTATAATAAGACAGGTATCTTCTTACTTTATCCTGTTGTGAAGGGCTGCCTGGAATACCTTGGTTAAAACCCTGTATAGTGGCATAAGGCGTAAAGAAATTCACCGGTCTTGAAATACCATTTCCGGTATTGTAACCGTATAATACGCTGGTTCCCTGCCCCACTTTAGTTTGACGGATTTCTGAACCGGCAATGGCCGTTAACTGATGATCAGTACTAAATATATGATCGTAGTTCAATTGCCCACGTAAGGTGTAATTGTTGTTGTATCCGTTCAGGTTGTTTAAAATGCCACTTCCCGGAGAAAGTCCGATGGAATTAACGGCTCTTCCTGAAGTTGGAATCGGGGTATAAGTATTTACCAGGTTACGGTAGAAAAAAGTAGCCTCGCTATAATAGTTACGGGTATTCCCAAAACTTCTTTCATTCGCAAAAAAAGCATTGGCTGATAAACCTTTAAAAACAGGAACATTCAGGTTCAGGTTAAAATTATAGTTGTTTTCACTTTGTAAATTGTCCACATTATCCATCTCATCAAGCACACTATATTTCCAATCCAGGTAACCCTGATTCTGCAGGTTATCTACCCAACCAGCATAATAAGTGGTAGAATAAGCCTTCCGGTTGCCGTTTTCATCTACAAATTGACTATAGGGCATAAAGGTACTGGCTGATGGCGATAACAGGTTGGTGAGGCTTACCGCACCGGTTTTATATTTAAAGAAGGAGGCCCTGAAATTTGCAGATAATGTGGCTACTTTAAACAATTTGAAATTATTGTTCATAGCTAAAGTTAAGCGCTGGCCCTCAGCACCTTTTGTGTAAGGATTTTCTTTGCTGTAAGAAGCGGAATAAAAGTAATCGCTATTTTTTCCTCCACCTGATACCGAGAGATTATACTGCTGGTTACTGGAAGGGCGCAACAGGTAATCATTGATTTGCGAACGGTTATCTAGCGCGCTCAAACGACTGATCGCAGCATCATAATCAGCCTGGCTAATGGTTTTGGCTTTTAGCTTAAAAGTTAGGTCTGTGGCTTCTGATACCGCTCCGCTAAATGCTGTAGTTGCGCTTGGTGCAAAAATCAGGTTTTTGGCCACAAGGTCCTGCTCGTATGCAATTGTCTGTGCAGCATTCATCATGTTCAGATAACCAAGGTCAGGGCGATTAGCCACGGCGGCATTCATGGAAAAGCTGACCTGAGGTGCCTGACCGGTTTTACCTTTTTTAGTGGTAATCACGATTACACCATTTGCTGCGCGGGTTCCCCAGATAGAGGCCGCTGCTGCATCTTTCAGAAAGGTAATATTTGCAATATCGTTCGGGTTGAGCGTCGATAAATCGAGTTCCATAATCGCACCATCTACCACAACCAGCGGAAAGGTTTCTCCCCTTAAGGTATTACTACCCCTGATCTCCATGTTGTAATCGGCCTTGCCTAATGCACGGGTTCCGGAGTTAATACCTTGCTGGGTAGTTCCATAAGTAAATAGGTTATCCGTGTTTAAAGTTACCTTTAAGCCAGGCACTAATGATTCTAAGCGCTGCACCACGTTTGGCGTCGGGATTTTTTTCAGGTCTTCTGCCGTGACACCAAATGCTGCTCCGGTTGAGCGCTCTTTAGGTAATATCTGATAACCATTTGAAACGATATTCACATCTTGTAATTGATTACCTACTGCAGGAGTTAGCAATACATTCAGGTTTTTGGTACTAGCTGTTACGGGTAAATTATTGGTTTGGTAACCCAGGTAAGAAAAACTAATGGATGTAGTCGTATTTGGTACAAAAATCGCATACTTTCCGTTTCCATCTGTAGTAACCACACGGTTGGATCCGTTAGATTTTATGGTAACGCCAGGCAGCGGATTATTGCTTTCATCTGCCACCTGCCCCGAGATGTAAAATTCTTTACTGTTATTACCACTGCTTACCTCAGGCAGGTTGGTCTGAGCATTTACATCAAGGTTTTTTCCGTCTCTGCTTACAATCGTATAATTTCCTTCGCTCACGTATAAGAATAATAAATTGTTAGGATACAATACATTTTTCAGCGCTTCATCTACCGATTTTGCTTTCAAACTCGCCGTAGAGGTTGTTTTTCCTTGTATAATACTGTGTTCGTAAGCGAACTTGGTTTTGTATTTTTTCGAAATGGCATCAAGCGCCTGTTGCAGACTGATTTGCTGATCTTGAGCCGCCGCCTGGAATGCAGCGCCAAAAGCCAGCACTACCACCATTAGAAAATAAATGGGTCTGGTAAAGTTTTTGTTCATGTTTGATTAGTTTGGTTGTTTGTTGATAATATGGGCCGGCATTTACCTGCGTTTCAGATAAATAACTTTGCCTTGTTTTTGGATATTTACATTTAAAATATGGCTCAGCGTAAAGAGCAAACCCTCTTCGCTTTTGATCGAAATGCTGCCATCAATCTTTTTCTCACCAAGTGAAGGATCATCCAGAATCACCCGGTACCCATAAACATCTTCGAAATTTCGCAGGATTTCGTTAACCGTGGTTTGGTTAACAATTAAGCGACCATCTGTCCAGGCTGATTGCTGTAGCGAACCTCGCTTTTCTACCGTTAGCAAACCGTTGCGACTATTTACCTGTATCACATTGCCAGGATACATCTGGTAATGCTGTCCGGTTTTCACAGCCCGTACCCGCACACTACCTTCAACCAGGGCAACATGAGCCATACCACGTCTTTCCTTTATATTAAACGTGGTACCTAAAACCTGCACTTCTATAGTCCTGGTTTCTGCCTTAAATAATTCGCCGGCTTTGATATGAGCGGCGTTATGATTGAGGTGTTTGACTTTGAAATAGGCTTCACCCTCCAGTTTAACTGCCCTGTTTTCTTTCCAGGCATAAGCCCGTGGATAACTCAAGGTAGAGTTGGCATTTAAAATCACCTCAGAACCATCTGGCAGCGCAATCTTTTTTTGTTCGCCAAAAGCCGTATGAATACTCACGGTAGAATTCAGGAACCAGCCGATAAATAATGCCAATATTAAGCTGGCGGCCAGCCCTCCTGCCCAAAAGTATTTTTGCCTGCTGATTTTTATTTTTCTGTGTCCATTTGCGATAGACTGATGAATGGCTGTTAACAGGTTTTCTTCTAAATGGAGAGAAGTTTTAAAAGGCTTTGGACTGAGCATTAGTCGCAGCTGCAATTCCGCATCCGAAAATGCAGCAAGGTTTTGCGGTTGTGCATTCTGCCAGTTTACCCAGAAAAGCCTATCTTCTGGCAGCTGATATTTTACATAACGCAAAAAATCGGGATCTTCTAAAAAATCGCTTGTTGTAAAGGTAGTATAGTTGTGTTTGGTCATAAAACAGTGTGACCAATGATGGCCATACTATTATACAAACAAGAAAGAAAAGGAAATTACCCCATGGAAATTAAATTATTTTAAAAATATTTTCCATCGGTAAAAAATGGCTTGGCAGCGTTATAAATAAAGGCCATCTGATTACTTCACTTAGATATGCCATTTATGGAGCTTGTTTAATTCGAGTAATAACAATACCAATGAGGTCTTATCTACTTTCATAATCTCGCGCAAGGCATCTAATGCCCTTGCACTAAGTTTGTAGGTACCCTTGGTAGTCAGATCCATAATTTCTGCAATCTGGCTATAATCCAGTTCTTCAAAATATTTGAGGTAAATAATTTCTTTTTGCCTGGGTGTTAGCTGATTCATGGCTGCTGCCAGTTGTACAGCCTTTTGGTTCATTTCTTCTTTGCGGATATAGGCAGATTCAAGGGTAAAGTTTAAATCAAAAAGATATTCGTCGCTTGCTTCCACTTTCTCGTATTTCGATTCCTTTGTCCGGTGGTTAACGATGGTATTGCGAAGGGCAGCGAGCAGATAATAGCGGATTTGTGTTGTTGGATTGAGTGTTTTTCGGTTTTCCCAAAGTTTAACGAAAAGGTTGTGCAGGCAATCTTTCACCTCATCTTCCTGATGGAGCATGCGCATTCCATATTGGTATAATGACTGAAAATGTACCTTATAGATTTGATCCAGGGCATCTTCCTCGCCATTAAGTAAGCGGGACCAAAGGGCAGTATCCGAAAGTTCAGGATTCAAGTTTGACTGTTGATAACCAAAGATACAACTCCTTTGTAAAAAAGAAATTTAACAGGACATTTCTTTTTTGGCGAGTTTAACTCACAGAAACAACGTGCTCATTATTTATTCAGTACTTCACATGTTAAAAGCCAGTTGATGATTTTAGTTATTATCCACGCAATAAGCATTTAAAATTTATGCTCAACTTTACTTATGCATAATCGTAAATATCATCTAAGTTTATTTACTTAAATCCAGACTCAATGAACTTTTACGGATGAGTTTTAAGGCGTATTTTTTATCTTTAACAAAATAGTAGTCACAGTATAGCCACTTGAAACCACGCTGGGTGGTGTTTATCAAAGGCTTATATATATTTTAATGTTGCTATTCCACATTGCCTTTATAGAATACCTGATCTTTAAGGTAGAGAATTGATTTCTTAGCATCATAACGGTAAGTGCCATTTCCATAAATCAAATCTCCTGTTTTATTTAAAAGTATGGAGTGCTGATCATCATCTGGCAGAAACAACTCTACTTTAGCCTGGTCATCACTCATCAGCATAAAAGCGCTGATCACCTCCCTGTCCTTTTCAACGGCTACCGGATTTAATCGAAATCCAACATTGAAAATTTGTATACAATCATTTTTCAATTTACTCCATGTATATCCGGCTGAGCCTATACATCCATGCCCGTCCTGATCAGCTCCGACATTTACTGTATCTTGCTTACCTTTCTGTTCCGATTTGCCGGCTCTTTCTCCACAGGCAGAGAACAACATCATTCCAATGGCTACTATCGCTAATCTGTTCATATCAATTAGTTTAGATTCCTGACATAAACAATAAATATGCCATCTAAAATCTTATTTCCTTAAGAAACGGCGATTATAGGCAAGATCGCAACCGCAACAGCACCAATAACAACTCATGAATGGAGTTAATTTTTAGTGTAAGCAGATGCCAAACAAAATGAGAAATTGTTTTAATTACGCTTGGCATCTGATAGAGCGCCGGATTTTATTTTAAGGCTGAGAACTTGTACAATAATACCCCATGTGCCGGCACTTTTAGCTTTATTTTTGAAGTGTTAGCATCTCCTGTAGCTATTTGCTTCTGCCTCCATAGATCTCTTACGTTAAAACGACCTTTTAACCCCAATTTTTTAAAATCTGCATAATCCATATCTACAGGCTCTGTTCCGAAATTGCAGAAACCAACAGCCTTTCCCCCGTCTTCCAGCTCTTTAACGTAAATCCTTAAATCGCCAATAGTTTGCAAACAAACGCCTTGTTTACCAAGCGGATCCTGATTAATGTCAATTACCTCATCATTGGTAAGCAGGTTTAGGGTGAAATCATCCAGTTTTTCCATATCACATCCTATCAATAAAGGCGCTGCAAACATGCTCCATAAGCTGATGTGTAAATATTGTTCATCTGGTTTTAACTTGCTTGGGTGAGGATTTCCCCAACCAACCTGGCCCACAACCAGCATATCAGGATCGTTCCAGTTGCCTGGTTTGGCGTAAGGGGCCGCCTGATCTTGTGCCAGCGCGATACTTTTCACGCTAGACCAGGTGTCGGTAATATCGTTAGTCGTTCTCCAGGCACTTCCATGTACCGAATCGCCCCATTTCCAGACATCAGACATGCCGTACTGGCATAAACTAAAAACAATATCCCTTGGCTGCGCACGTAAATAATCTCCCATCATTTTAAATGGTTTTACAGCGGTATTTAATTTTTCGCCACCTTTATAAGATAGTGATGAAACTTTATACGGGTCATTATCCGGCAAACCATCAATTACGTTACCATAGCTGCACCAGTCATACTTTAGGTAATCAAAACCCCATTTAGCATAGCTTTTGGCATCGTTTTTTTCATAACCGTAACTACCGGCACAGCCTCCGCAAGTCCATGGCCCGGGGCTAGAATACAAACCGATTTTCAACCCCAGATGATGTACATAATCAGCAAGACCTTTCATGTCCGGAAATCTTTTGTTGGTTATGATATTTCCTGCCTCATCGCGGAATTTACCCTGTAAGTCAGGGTCTTTTGAATCGCGGCTGTTTTGCCAAAAGTCGTCAATGTTGATGTAAGTCCAGCCGTGATTAATCAACCCACTCTTTACCATAGCATCAGCAGCACGTTTTATTTTATCTGCAGATACCTCATGGGCAAAACAGTTCCAGCTGTTCCAGCCCATTGGAGGCGTTAAGGCAATGCGATCGCCACATACTATTTTGAATTTTCGTTCGGCCGTACCCCTGGCATTTTTCGCCTTTAAGGTAACCAGATAGGCTCCCGCTTGCGTAATTTTACCGGTAATCAGACCAGTTTTGTTGTCTATTTTCAATCCTTTAGGCAAACTCAAAGCGGTAAAGGTCAAAGGTCTTTCGCCGGTTGCCGTAACCCGATGCTGGAACGGGGATCCGGGCCGCACACCAAATACTTTTGCTCCGGTAAATTTGGGAAAAGCTGCTGGTTTTGGCGTTAGTATATAAGGGGTAGAAGAAATTGGATTATACGTTTTGAAGGTGTTTACCCCTATTGCCTCAAATTTAGCATCTGCCCAGTTTACATGATCGTAATAATCGCCATTACCTCCATCTGTAACCATAAGTTCTAATTTGTTTATCCCTTCCAGGTTAACCTGACATGATTTAGCTTCCTCTCCTACTTTCATTATACCACTGCTCCAAAGTTGCTTACCGTCGCCCATAACCACAAATTCGGCTGCTGGTTGTTGTCCTTTCACTTCATCATCAATGCCCACCATGGCAGAAAAGGATTTTGCTTTTCCATCTAGAATAACCGTTAACAGGCTGGTTGCATGGCTTCCGAAACCTCTTTCGAAGGTTTTGCCTGCTATACTCATTGTTCTGCCATCAACGGTTTTGTTTTTTCTGGGGGTTCCATATCCCTGGGTAGCACTGCTTAAGTCTAACTCATCTAACCACACGGTTTTAGTAGAAGATTGAGCAATGGCCAAAAAACTTAACATGACAAAGCTGATGCTCAGCACTAGGTGTTTTATTAATTTCATGATGATTTCGAAATAGGTTTGTTTATCAGTGTGCAATAAATATTTGGTTTAAGCATTAATGTAAATGCCTATGGTAAAAATCTAACTACCTTAACAACAAATTTAGTTGGGCGAGGTATAGCAATAGGGTACACTTGTATGGTTAACTTACAATAATGTTAAATAACCGGGGGTTATCCATCAACGCGTACACCGGTATTTCATTTTCAGGCATATCATTTTCGGTTTGTGGTTTGAATCAGCAAATGTAACATTTACTTTGTGAAAGGAGTATTTGAATTGGCGGCATAAACTTACAGCTGCAGTCAAACATTTTTGTATTAAACAGGGTTAGTTTGATACATGAACATTAAATCAAATAACGGAATCTTCAGGACGGTTACCTCAATTATCCTCTACACGGCCGGACTTATCATTTTGCTCTGGTTTCTATTAAAAATTCTAAGCATTGTGCTTCTGGGTATTTTTGCTATCGTTTTAGGCCTAATCATTAATGCTCCGGTAAGCCGGCTTGAAAAAAAAGGGATGAAGCGCTGGCTGGCAAGTTTGATTGTATTTTTTATCATTTTTGGTATTACGGCATTGCTTGGCTGGATGGTGGTTCCACACATGAGCGATCAGCTGGATGTTTTGATCGGTAACCTGCCAAAGTATTATGCCAGCGTATCGGGTTACCTGGATTCATTGTTACGCAAATTTCCGGAACTGAGGAAAGAAATGAGTGAGGGAGGCTCGTCCATTTCTTCAGCCATACCTTCTATTGGCAACACCGTAATGGGAATTGGAAACTTTTCGTTCTCAATTCTAGGAGGTATTTTTGTATTCATTGTATTTGTTTGCATGGTTGTGTTTTTTGTAGGAAATCCCAAACCGATCATCGAGCTTTATCTAACTGTATTTCCGGTAAAACAAAGGGAAAAAGCAGAAAATGCGATAAAACACACTTCGGTGATGCTGGTGGGCTGGATGAAATCCAATCTCATTGGCGGCGCTATTGAGGCGGTATTGGTATATGGTTTTCTAACCTTAATGAACGTTCCGGGTGCACTGGTTTGGGCTGCACTGGCTTTCTTTTCTGAACTTGTCCCAAAAATCGGATTTTATATCATGGCGATTCCCCCTACCCTGGTTGCACTCTCCGTGAGCCCGGCAACTGCACTTTGGTGCCTGGTATTCTTTTTATTATTGAATGAACTGATTTCAGATTTTTTGATGCCTAAACTTCGTTCCTCAACCATGAATATTCATCCGATGTCATCGCTGTTTTTGTTATTGGCCATGGGCACAGCATTTGGACTAACTGGCGCGCTGCTATCCACACCGCTTGCAGCCATCATCAAAGCATATTACGAAGAATTTTATCTACGACAGTTTCCGGAAGATCCGCAACTGGAGCAACGGACTAATGATATCGTTTACTGATAACCTGATTTTCAGCATATACGGTAGGAACTGCCTAGATTGGGATACCGTTTACGCAGGAAAACTTAGCCAATGGGCACCGGTACTCATCTGCCCTTAATAAAAAATGTGCCGCTAAATCTAATGGAAGATTGATGCGGCACATTTTTTTTGTGGATTGAATAACTTTCTGGTCAGATATTTTACCAAAATTATTGAACCATATTCACATCAAAGCCTTTCCAGTTTTTTAAATGATCTACGAAATAATTACTGATTAAATTTCTATAATAATCGCCACTTACTTCATGAGCGATACCTGGCAGGATCATTAAGTCAAATCTTTTATTGTTTTTAATCAGGGCGTTGGCCAAACGTATGGTATTTGCAGGATGTACATTATTGTCCATATCGCCGGTTACCAATAAAATTCTACCTTTTAAATTTTTAGCCAGTTCTATGGTAGTTGGTGCACTGCTGCTAAAAGACGCATGCAATTTACCTAATGAGTCTACGGTAGTGGGTTTAGTTTGCTCAACCCCCTGATAGGTTTCTGTCCAGAATTTTCCGTAGATGTTATTATCGTGATTACCAGATGACGACACCCCGACTTTGAAAAAATCGGGATAGGTTAGCATTGCCGCTGCTGTCATAAATCCTCCTCCCGAATGCCCGTAAATACCCACCCGGTCTAGATCCATATAGGGATAACTTTCAGCCAATTGTTCTACTACATACTTGCAATCTGCTAATGCATAATCTCGTAAATTGCCGTTTCCAAAAGTATAGAAATCCCGTCCGCGAAGCGGCGATGAGCCCCGATAACCAAATTGCAGTACAATAAAACCCAGATCGGCAAGTTTTGCATTGTTACTTGGCGTAATATTAAAACCTTGTGGTATGCCATCAACCTGAGGTCCGGGATATACATTACAAATCACGGGGTATTTTTGATGAGGATCAAAATCAGCTGGTGTATAGATGATCCCGTATAAATCTGTAATATGATCAGCCGCCTTAACTTTTCGCAGTATCGGCATGTTTAAGCCGTAGTCTGTTAAAGTACGATGATCCAACATTGGAATGACCGTCCGCACTTTTCCATTCATATCCCTTATCTCACATTTGGGTAAACTGTCTACAGCCGAATAGCTGTCGATGATAAATTTTTTATCCAGGGACGGCATAATGGAATGATCACCCTGCCCCGGTGTTAATTCAACAAAGCCAGAACCATCCAGGTTCACTTTGTAGAATTTTTTATGGTATGGATTATTTGCAGATTTGTAGCCAAAGCCTTCCAAAATCATATAACGCGCCTTAGTATTCACATCGACAATATTGCCGGCAACAAAATCACCTTTGGTAATGGCATTCTTCAGCTTACCTGTATGGTCATACAAATAGTAAGCACCTTTACCTTTGCGTTCAGACCACCATATAACCTCCTTACCTTCATTAATCACCATATAAGTCTGCAGTTGATCGTTTAGAATTGGTTTTCCAACTTCAGTGATCAGTACAGTAGTCTTGAAGGTATATGGATCTACCCTACAAAGTTGTATGGTATCTACCGTACGGCTCTCCCGCGTAAAATAGATTCCCCCAGATTGCTGGTTTTGATTCATTTTCACTTCCTGGTCAGGAAAACGATCAATATTTATTTTTTGCATTTTAGCGTTATCTGCATTCAATAGCCATAACTCATACTGCGTTACATTCTCATCGCCAGGCAATTCGTATTTATAATCTACCCGAACGGGTGCATACATGGCTAAACTATTGATTAAAGTCAGGTCTCTCACTTTGCGCTGATCCGACCGTAAGGCAAAGCCGATATGTGTATCTCCTAACCATTCCCCCAGCCATGGTCCGCGTTGACCTCTGTTATGGTTAGAGACGGTTTTTCTTGCGAATGAATAATTAGGATCTCCGTCGTAGGTCAATTGAACCACCGAATCCTTTCCCAAAGCACCTGATTTTTTTAAGAAGAGATTATGGTTATTAGCGTAAACGCCGTATGCCCCATCTTTTGTATAAAATGTCCAGATATCTTTACGAGGTACTGCTTTTACAGGAAAAGGCTTGCTGGCGGATTTACCTGGATCAACCTCGCCAAAAATGCCTTTTTTTAAATCATACTGCAGCGCTACACCTTGTACGTTGCATAATAAGATAGCTGGATCTGTTGGCGAAACACCCTGGATACTGAAATCTATCTTCGTAGGGTGTACGGATTGTGACAGGTAAGCAGATGTAAGTTCAACAAGTTCATTGCCGTCAAACAATCGTATACTTTTGCTATGATCAGGATCGGCAATATAATAGGTTTTTAATCCGGCGGCATTACTGGTATTATAGAGTATTAAGTCGCTGTTAAATATCCATGAAGGCTGAATCAGTGCCGAGGAAATCACGCTGCGTACTGAATCTCTTTGTGAGCCGGTTAACACTTTTTTGCCTTTATTGATTGTTGCGGGTTGCTGTTGGGCTAGTGCAGTAGAAAACACCAAAGCTAAAATTGACGCCATACCAATTTTGCCGGCGGATAATGATATCATACTTATAGGATTTATTTTGGCTACTGAAATTTGAAAGTTCGCGTAGCTACCGAACAAAGTGCAAGTATAGAAAAATAGTTGTATTCTGACAATTAGCCTTGCTATGATTTAGAACAGTTAAAATCAAATTGTTTTTTTATTCATATAATCGTTCAGCTTTTTTTGCGTAAAAAAAGTTTTAGCGCGAATCAGCTGAGTCTATTTTACCCTCTTCAAATGAATATACTTCAAATCGCATTCACCAATTTTCACATACCTGTTCATCGCATTGCCAGTGTTTTGAATAACAATTTCACCATCACTTAACAAACCCTGAACAACGGTCGGTAATTGTTCATTTCCGGAAAAACTCTCTTCATTGTTATCTTTGGTCACATCGCCACTGTCTTCATCCCATTCAATACCGTGAAAATCGATATAAACTAAGTTTTCATCCAGGCTTCTACTGAAGGTAATTTTGCCATTTAAATTTCTTGTAGAACTATAAAAATGGTAGCGATATTGCCCTTTACTTTTGGAAATGGTCACACTTAAAGCACATTGATCTTGTTCATCTACCTGGTAATTGCCAATAAGATTGTGGGGCAACGACGGGATAGTTTTATTGGTTGGGGTTAACCGTATGGGATATGCTTTTTTCGAAGATAAACTTTCCCATTTGCCATTAAAACCATCCTTTGTGAACTTGCCGGTAATTTTTGCTCTTCTTACGTTTAGGTAATCAAACTCGTAAATAGTAGCAATACCATTAATCACTTCCCCTGCAAGCCTGATTTCTGCGCCGATGTTCTCGTAATAGTAAAAACCGCTCAGCTTTCCTTTGGTATTTTTTAAGCTGAAAACAACACCAATTTTACGCCCGAATTTACCAGTAAAGTTCCCGTTAAAGCTTTGTAAATTACTTGCTGATACAATATCTGCAAAAACAATAAAACCTAGAAACAACAGGCAGGAAAAATGATTTTTCATGTTTAATTCCTTTTTTCAAATTCCACCCAATCTTTAAGCATGTAGACAGATGCAGGTTTAATATCAGACTCCTTAATCAAATGTACTTCTACAAAAGCGCCGGTTTTCTTGATATATTTAATTTTGGTATTCTGCATGGCTCCAGACGAATAGTAAGCACCAAACTTACATCTGTAGGGATTATTTTTTACGTCAGAAGTAAAAACAGAGAATAAGATCATCTTTCTGGAGTTGGTATCTGGTTTTTCGTAACCAAAAATTCGATAATCTGCCCTAATATTATCATAAACATTGAGCGAGCTGTCGCTGAGGTTGATCATTGCCTTTTGAAAAAACGCCTCATTCATTTGGGTATCTTTGTCATTTCTAATGGTATCTTTTTTTTCTGTTTTTTTAGCGGGGATGCGATCTTGTTTAACCACAGCTATGCTATCCTTTTTAGTTTTTAAAGTATCTGTTGTTGTATTTACGATCTCCGTAGTTGGCGTATTTCGGCAACCCAAAAATGTAACTATTATCAATGCGGTTATGATACCTTTCATTCTGTTTAAGCTATTTTTTATGCAGTTATCCATTAGGCTGTATAGATTGACAATGCTCCGTATTTATCCTCTTTTTTTATAATCCCTCACTTTCACCGACCTGCCATTTTCGATTTTGTATTCCTCATAGTGCGTAAAAGTATCGTTTTCATAAACACGTTCTGCTTTCTGTAATAAGAGTTTTCCGTTTTGCCAGCGATAATACATCTTTCCTTCATTCCCGTTACCGTCTGCATCATATTTATAAATTTGTTTTTTAAATGAATCAAAAAATACGACACCCAAATCATCTAAAGTTTTGTTTTTAATAAAGCTTTTACGTGTTACATCATATACGAAATACACATAGCCATAATCTCCTTTTATTCTATCAGGATAAAAAACAGGCAATTTTATATCCAGATAACCATCGAAATTTACATCTTCCAGTTCTACCTTATCTTTAACTAAATCATATTTATCAAAATCATGAAGTATCCATCCGGAATTTTTATTGGCATTTATTTTTAGGGAGAGCAAGGTGAAATAGCCCACCGAATTTTCAGTCATCGAATCCTCGTCAGGCTTGGTCTTCGACATGATAAAATCGAAGCTAAGTGGATTAAAAGCCTGCAAATTTTCGCGACACTGCAACTTGATGTCCAGCGTTTTTTCTCTATTCGGTTTTTTGCCCCAGCTACCCGCTAGGGCCTTTTGCAAGATATAAGCCATTTTGAAATAACCTGTAGTTTCAATTTTTTTCGATTTAGCGTTATATGCACTTTCTTTGAGGAACATTTTGTCATCTTTTAAAGTGCCCTCCAGATAGAGCTTGCTACCGTAACCATTTTTAATATAGTAGTATTCTCCAAAAATGCTGTCATTATAGTTGTTTAAACTCAGTTTCATTTCTATTGGGTATTTACCAATATTACCTGTAAAATTTAGGTTAGCAGTCAACTTCGCTTTTTGAGCATTGGCCTGACCAAAAATCATTGCCAGTATCACTATAAGTATTGTTTTCGCCATACTATTTATAGTCTTTATTATTTTTTCCTGATCGCCTGCTTTGCCCGATGACTGCTACGGCCACAAGAGGTACGATGAAAATTTAAATTATTTTATAGCGCTGTATCTCCTGCGCCCTGGAAATAAAAGTATAAAAATAATATGATATCGGATATTAGCCTGGAAAGACAGTTTACAAGGACAGAAGAATTAGCCAGACACCTGGTTGAGTATTTAAATGATGACTTAAGCCAATAATTAAAATTACCCTGATCGATTTACTCAATGCAACGAACTATTCTTTTTTGTGTCTTATAACCTAAACTAGGTCTAAACGATTACCTTTTCTGATCATTTTGTTTTATTATGCGCAGGATGGCAATCTTAAATGCACTAATAAACTTATCAAGGTTCAGCTTCAATTTTAAATTTAAAGACAAACATGATAAAAAAAATAATTTCCGTTTTAGTATTTCTGTTAACATTCAGCACAAGCAGCAACGCACAGGAATTGAAATATTTTGTAAATATTGATTCCGCGATGAAGTTTTACCACGATAAAAGATACCATGAGGCCGGGCAAGCTTTTGACCAGGCATTAAAAGAATTTAATGGGAATACCACACAGACAAATTTATACAATGCGGCATGCGCATGGAGCTTGGCAGGAAATAACGATAAGGCTTTTCTTTATCTGCAAAGTATCCTTAAAAATAAAATGATCAAAAGCTGGGATGATCCCGTTGAGTTTTATAATATGTTAATTAAGGACACCGATTTTGAGCCAATTAAAGTCGACCCTAGGTGGACAAGTTCATTAAATGAGGCAAAGAATAAAAAAAATACTTTTTTAAATGGCATTAAGCGGGATATTGCCGACAGGATAAGGAAAATTGGAGCGGCAGACCAGTCAATTAGATTTAAACTGGATTCGGTTAGAAAGGTTGACGGGTTGAACGCTACAGCCGAGAAAAAACTTATTTTGGTAATGAAAAAACAGGATTCAATTAATTTTCGCGCATTTGAAACCATTATTGAACAATATGGATGGCTCGGCCCCACTGAGGTAGGATATAAAAACAATCAGTATCTATTTCTTATTTTGCAACATGCTGATCTTGATGCCCAGAAAAAATATCTACCGCTGTTCAAAAAAGGCCTTAAGGATGGAAAGGTATTGCCAAAAGATTTTGCTTATTTAGAAGACAGGATAAATATGAGAGTAGGAAAAATGCAACAATATGGATCACAGACATTAATAGATAAAGTAAGCAAAAAATACATCCTCTATCCTATAGCTGATATCGATAATGTGGACGAAAGACGGGCTAAGGTAGGATTGGAATCTTTAAAGTCTTACATGAAATCATCTTTCAATATAGATTTCGACATAAATCAATATAAAAAAGAACTTCCTGAGCTAAAAAAAATGTATTTAAAGTAACTTTTGTTCGTGACAGTGGCGATTGAAGCGTAAAGCCAGCCTACCAGCTTAGGGATGATTTATTTAAAAGATAAAAATCAATGAAGACTTACTAACCATGAACTTCCAAAATAAAAAGCGGTCAACCGAAGATGAATTTATAAAAAATACCGATTTTATTTTCTAAGATTCTGCTATGTCTCCTTGCGCATGGTTTTCAATCCCTACAGTTGGCAGAGTTTAATTTTTAGCTTTAATAATGTCTGTCTTTATGATGAAGTTATTGTAGAAGAAAGTTCCATTTAGCTTACAGTTACCTCAATGTATCTTAATTGAGCAGAAATATTAAATTAAGTATGACCTTATAACGATCTATTGCCATTAAAATATTCCCAGGCTTCTTTGTTGATATCAGCAATTATTTTCTCATTTGTTGCTTCATTTTCTGTCGATTCCGTTACGAAGACACTTATGAAATAGTATGATCCATTTGGCAAAAATACGATCCCGATATCATTTACTGCTGCAGTTATACCTTGCTTATTTGTGCCTGACGAACCTGTTTTATGGGCTATAAGGGTATTCTTAGGGAGCAATCCTCTCAATCGATGCGCTCCTGTTTTGGTTTCACGCATCACTTTCCAAATGAAATGATGGCTTTTCTTTGAAAGGAGATTGTTTTTATTCATGTAAAAAAGTTCCAGGATGTGATTAGCTGCTTTGGGCGTGGTCCAGTTTTTAAATTGCGAATTCCAGTTGCCCTGTTGTTCCTCTTCATTTATTTTTATGGATACATCATGGATACCGATGCTGCTACAATACGTTTCAACAAATTCCGGACCTCCAATCATCCTCAGTAAAATGTCGCAGCCTACGTTATCACTTTGTGAAACGGTGTATGCTAAAATTTCTGATAATGGTAATATTACACCATTTGGATATCGATCACGAATAGGACTATATAAATCAGGTAAAAGGTCTTTCTTACTGATTTCTATTTTTTGACTCAAACTGAACTTTCCTTTATCTACCTGAGATAGTACCGCCAGAGCAATATGGAATTTGAATACACTTTGTAAGGGGAAATGTTCGTTTCCATTAATAGATAGGGCATCCCTTTCATTTGGACCTTTAATGGCAATTCCTACTTTGGCATGCTTTGAAGCGATAATCTCTTGTATCTTAGCATTAAGGACAGGACTTTGCGCAAAAACCTGATAGCAGGTGGTAAACAGCAAAAAAAGGCTAATTTTGAAGGAATTCTTCATTTTTTATCTTATTAATTATTATTTGCTAACGCGAATTTATGGGGAAAAATTTTGCGTTTTCGTAAGAATAAATAATGCTTACAATTTTCCATTTTCCGTCTGCTTTGATAAGGTGCCAGTATTCGCTTCCCCAATTGGTGACAATATTTTCTTCCCGGAATGAGTAATCGAAACTCACACTGGCAATCACATCATCATTAACGATCCTGATCTTATCAAATTTTTCTTCCTTGCGGCCTTTTTCCATGATGTAGTGGAAAAAATTTTGATATGTGTCTTTGAAGTAATTTTTGCGGTTCGAAGGATTAATCTCCAGACGTTTTTGCTGAGATCTGTTTTTCACAACACCAATCCAGACCACCGGATTTTCATGGAACAGACTGTTAAAAGTAGCTGAATCTTTTTTAATGATGCTTTCTTTGAATTGCCAGACCATACGCTGGATTTCTTTTTTCTCCTTAGTGAAGTGCTGAGCTACAGCAAAATGAGACATCAGTATGAAGATGCCTAAACTAATTGTTTTCATAAATTAATTGTTTAGTAGTCGCGATTAAACCTGTTAAGGACTTTATTTTTGATGGTTGCAGATGGTTTTTCTATACAGTAGCGATAAACTAGGCCGGCAAGAATACAACAGGCAAAACAGATCAGCAATCCAGTTGAATAGGATGCCGGAATTTTAATTCTTTCAAGAAACAACTGTACAAGATGGATGACAATTTTGTGCGACAAATAAATCGCGTAAGACAAGATTGCTAATTGCGTGGTGATCATGTTGGATTTCTTACTAAGGAACGAAGTGCCCGAAATAGCTCCTGTTACCAGTATTCCGTAACTTACAGCTACCAGTGTAAATCCGAAGAGAGAGGCCTGCTGCGAATGGGCGTCTCTGCAGAACCACAGCGAAAATGTAACGGCTGTTATGCCGGTAAAGACCAGTAAATTTCCATTTCGATTAATCATCGCTTTGAATGTTGACGACTGAAACAGTAACCCAATCAGCACGCCAATCACCAGCCCGTCCAACCTGGTATGTGTAGGGTAATAGATATACATATACCAGTCTTTCCAGAAAGCGGGCGTTTCCAGTTTCGGGAAAACATATTCATTCCAGGAAAAAACGCGCAGAAAAAAAGTAGAAATCAGCAGCAAAACAATTATGATTTTCAGATATTTCATTTGCTTCAATCTGATCAAAAACAGCAGCAAAACCGGTAGCGCCAGGTAAAATTGTTCTTCAATGCACAATGACCAGGCGTGAGAAAAGGTTCCCTGGTTAATTACATCCAAACCGAAATTCTGAGTAAAAGAAAGAAATTTCCACAGGGGTGGCAAAGCTTCCCTTTCCCTAAATACCGGAAAACAAAAATACAGTAACAGCGTGAACAAATATGGTGGAATGATCCTGAAAAACCGTTTGGCAAAGAATGTTTTTAGCCGAATGGCCTGGTGTTCGCTAATTTCCCGGAAGAGCTGATTGGAAATTAAAAAACCACTTAAAACAAAAAACAGATCAACTCCTGTCCATCCGATCCAACCGATAGTATCTACCCAGGCGGGATGCTTAAACATTCCATAATGATACAGGAATACCAGCAGGATCGCAACCGCCCGTAAATGATCTAACCCAACGAATTTTTCTTTTTCCATCATTTTTTTCTGCAATAATCTTACTATTTACCATGGGTATCAAACGACGAATGCAGAAAGACTGCTTCTGCCTGCATACAACATTATATGTTGTTCGAATGCCTGCTCCTGCAATTCATCACCAAAATTGACACTTCTGAATCCTATCAGCACATACAAAGCTTTTTAGTAATATCTTTACGTTCTGTGAGCAAAATATCAAACGGCAAGTTAAGAAAGGAAATCAACTATCAAACCGGACTCTGGATTGCTTTATTTATTTTTGGAATATTCCGAAATTACGGTGAGCCTGAACAGCCTGATTTCCGGGAAGTATTTTACTATGGTGTATGTCATTGTATCTTTCAGATCATCGGCGCCAACTGGATTTACTTCATTCTGATCCGCAGATTTTTCGAGGCTAAAAAATATTTTCATTTTATGCTCTACCTTGTTGCCGGGATGTACATTTTAGGCGTGTTAAATCGGCTTTTTATTGTATATGCTGCAGAACCTTTATTTTCAAACTATCCTCAAAACAGTATTTTCGACATTCTAACGGATGTTAAATATCTGCTGTTTCATTACATCCTGCCCATTATTTCCGGATCTTTCATTTTTGTTTCGATGATGTTTATGCTTCGGTACAGGGATGAAAAGCAAAATGCCCTGCAGCTTCAGAAAGAGAAATCGGAGCTTGAATTAAAAGCACTGAAGGCACAGCTGAATCCTCATTTCCTGTTTAACACCCTGAATAATATTTATTCATTATCCATCACCGGTTCAGATGCCGTGTCCAAATCCATCAGCCGGCTTTCAGACATCCTGGATTATATTCTTTATCACGGACAAAAAGAAATGGTACCAATTACAGCAGAAATGAAAATCGTTAAAGATTATATTGCACTTGAAATGCTGCGCTATGATGAACGCCTGAAACTTGAGATAGAAGAAAAAGTAGCATTTCCAGGCCTCATCCCACCTTTGCTGTATCTGTCTTTTGTAGAAAATGCCTTTAAACATGGTGCCGAAAAAACAAGTGGAAACGTAACCATCAGAATTTCGATTGAAACCCATGCAAACGCTTCGCTTTTCAGGATAGAAAATCAGTTCTTTGGGAAACATAAAAAACCAGGAACCGGAATAGGATTGGAAAATATCAGAAGACAACTCGATCTTTATTATCCGAATCAATATATATTAGCAATAGCGCAGGCAGATAATTGGTTTAAGGTAAATTTAATGACTCCAACAACATGATTAAGTGTATTGTGATAGATGATGAGCCTTTGGCCGTCAGACTTTTGGAAAACCATATTTCAAAGATAGCGGAACTAAAGCTGGTAGCTACAGCAGCAAATGCACTCGAGGCTTATAGAATTTTACAAACGCAGGAAGTGGATCTTCTTTTTCTGGACATTCAGATGCCCGATCTCAACGGCATAGAATTTCTGAGGTCGCTGAATAAAAAGCCGTCTGTTATTTTTACCACGGCTTACCGGGAATTTGCCATCGAGGGCTTTGAGCTTGAAGCCGTAGATTATCTCCTGAAACCCATCACTTTCGAACGCTTTTTCAAATCTGTAGACAGGGTCCTTAGAAATGTAAAAAAGGAAAACGAAGATGATTTCTTGATTTTAAAGTCAGAGGGATTCAGCCGCAAGCTTTTGCTGAAAGATATTCTTTATTTTGAAAGCATCGGAAACGATATTAAGGCGGTGCTTCAGAACGAACTTTTCATGGTTTCTAAAATGTCAGTTTCGGAACTTGCAGTACATCTTCAGCCAAAAGGATTTTTAAGGATTCACCGGTCATTTATCATCAATCAGCATCAGGTAACTGCCATTAGCAATCAGGAGGTATTGATAGATAAAATAGTCATTCCGGTGGGTCGAAGTTTCCGTAAAACATTTGATGATTTTGCACGGCTTTTTTCGGCAAAGCGTTTGTTTTAAGCTTTTGAAACTGGATTTTCGTTTTTATAGGGAAAATGGCAAAACGCATGCTATCTGTACCATCCAAAGATTCGTTTTGCGCGATCACCTGATCATTGACTGGTTAGCACATTATTGAAAGCATAATTAGGCTAACTGTCATCACACTACTTTTAACCGCAAAATCATCTGGTTATTGTTAATATTCTGTTAATATGTGTATCGTTTTTGAATTTTAATTTTGTGGCCATAATTTATGCCCCAAAACACTATTGCCGGACTTAATGCTGATAATAACAAGAAGTTTGATGAAAAAACCTTCGAAGACCTTTATCGCCGCATGTACCCTACTTTAAAAAAATACGCCATTTATCTTGTCAAAGATGTAGAAGATGCTCAACTCATCTTAAATGATGTATTTATATCGATCTGGAAAAACGGCACTATCCTCAATAACGAAAAAGCATATCTCTTCCGGGCCGTTAAAAATGCGGCTACAAATTACCATAAGGCAGCCAAAGCCAATCTTTGGTACATCGATAGCGAAGAAGAGTTTTCTGAAATTATAGACGTGAAAGAAACCCCGTCGCAGGCTTTTCAGAACAAAGACCTCAACCGCGTACTTTACACGCTTATTGATCAGATGCCCGAACGCCGAAGGCTTATTTTTTACATGTACCGAATTGATGGATTTAGTTACAGGGAAATTGCAGTTTTACTGGACATATCAGTACGTACGGTTGAAGACCACCTGGTAAAAGGCTTTCAATTTCTTCAGCAAAAAGTATTAGAAAACAAGTCAGAATTCAGATAAAAACGCCACTTAATAATTTCTTAACGAAAAGTTAACTTTTTTGGGCCCGTAGTGCGCCTGTTATCCTTGTCTTGTAAGCATAAAAGCATGTGAATGGATCAGGAAACGTGGAAATTAGTACTCGAATATTTAGCTGTAAAGGAAGATTTGAGCAGCAGCAAAGCCGAAATTGCATTGTTGGAAAAAAGACTTAGGAAATGGGTAGATGAAGATGATGATCGTGAGGAGCAATTAGAAGCGGTATTATTGCTATGGCAGGACACGGCTCAACTACCGGACGACGGGTTGTGGAAAGAAAGTTTTGCCGGTATCAGAGAACAGATCAAGCAGGCTCCTGTCAAGAAGTTTAAAATATTAAAATGGTGGACAGCGGCAACTGCCGCTGCAGTTATCGGGGCACTAATCTTCTTTATTGCCGGAGATAAGAAGTTACTGACTTCCAAACTAAATCAGGTTGTATGGACAACTAAAACTGCAGCGCCAGGTAAAATTATTAATGTACTACTTCCGGATAGTTCCGAGATCTGGTTAAACTCAGGGAGTAGCATCAGCTTTCCGCAAAACCTGAAACATGCCGGCATCAGAATGGTCAAACTCAATGGAGAGGCTTTTTTTAAAGTAAAAAGAGACCCTGCTCATCCTTTTGTAGTAAAAAGCAACAATATCCAAACCAGGGTACTGGGAACCAGTTTCAACATCCGGGCATGGAAAAATTACAGGCCTGAAGTAACTGTACTTACCGGTAAGGTAGCCGTTTCGAGAGATTCTGCAGGTACACAGTCAGCAGCTGTCCACCTTCTTCCAAATCAGAAAGTAACTTACGATACAAAACTGGCACTCCTGGTACGCGAAAATGTAGAAGATGCCAAAACATCAACTGAGTGGCGGACTGGTAAAATGTTTTTCAATAAAACGCCGATGGAAGATGTATTCCAGACCATATCAAGGAAATATGCCCTTAAAGTAGTTTCAGACAGATCATTTGACAACTGTGAACTAACGGCAAAATTTGATAATGTAAGTATAAAAGAGGTGTTGTGCACACTGGAGCTTACATTCGATATCCAATATACCATAAACAAACAGACTATTTATATAAAAGGAGGTAGATGTAATTAAACAACCAGTAAAAGATAGCTGCAGCATGTTGGCGCATGCCGCAGCTAAGAAATTTTAAATTTTATTTTAACCCATCAAGATTAAAACAAACAAAGTTATGAAAAAGTCCGCAGTGACTAGTCAATTAATTTTTAGCGCAATGCGTTTTTTTACCCTCATTTACATCATGCTCTCCACCATGCTCTTTGTAGGGCAGGCGTCGCCGGTAAATGCACAACAATTAGACGTTAAAGTAAGTATCAATATCAAAAAGGGATCTTTAACGGAACTTTTTAAAACCATAGAAAAGAAAACCGGCCTATACTTTGTATACACCAACAAAGATGCCATAGAGAAACAAAACCTAAGTGGTTTTAAGGCACAAAATGAAGCTGTAAGCGCTTTGCTCGACCGGATATTACCTCCTTTTCAGCTCAGCTACCTGATCGAGAAAAACCAGATCATCATCAAAAAATCAATACGAATTAAAGGTAAGGTAACAGACGAAAAAGGTATGCCACTGCCGGGAGTAAACGTAATTGAAAAAGGAAGTAACAATGCGACCAGCACCAACTTAAATGGAGAATTTAACCTGAACGTATTGAACAGTCAGGCCTTGCTGATCTTTAAAATGATCGGTTATCAGAGCAGGGAAATTGCACTAAAGGGCGAAACTGAACTAAACATCAACCTCGCGCCTGACGAAACAGCACTCTCTGATGTAGTGGTTACCGCACTTGGTATTAAACGTGCAGAAAAGGCCCTTGGTTATTCGATCGCCACCGTAAAAGGAAGTGACGTTAATACAGTGAAAGAAGTAAATGTGATCAATTCACTGGCCGGAAAGGTGGCTGGTGTAAATGTGGTCAGCACAGGTGCTGATCCCGGATCAAGTTCATTTATCACCATCAGGGGACAATCATCAATCGCAACCGACAACCAGCCCTTATTTGTGGTAGATGGTGTTCCGGTAGCACATTCCCTCCGGGCAACATCAGAGGTTGGCCGTTCATCGGTTGATTACGGTAGCCCGATTGCGGATATCAGTCCGGATGATGTAGAAAGTATCACCATATTAAAGGGCGCAAGTGCTGCTGCATTGTATGGAAGCAGGGCCGGAAGTGGTGTGGTTTTGATTACCACAAAAAGTGGCCTGATAAACAAAAAGGGTTTAGGAATAAATTTTAATTCAAATGCCATGTACGATCAGGCATGGATGTTCCCACATTTTCAGCACACTTTTGGGGGAGGCGAATATACCGACGATCAGGCATCTTCCACCACGTCTGCCTGGGGGCCGCGGCTTGATGTGGGTACCAAACACCTGCAATGGAACAGCCCCCTGGATGCCAGCGGGAAACCAATTGCTACCGATTGGGTATCGCATCCGAACAATCCGCAAGACTTCTATGAAACCGGTTCTACCTACACCAACAACATTTCCATTAGTGGCAAAAATGCAGATGGTAATTACCGTTTATCATACACCAACCTGAGCAATAAGGGGATTGTCCCCAATACCGATCTCAAAAGGAATACGCTTAACCTTTCGGCCACCTATGTGTTGCACCCCAAATTGAAAATTAGCACCAATATTGGTTATGTAAACAATAAAAGCGACAACCGGCCATCGGCTTACCGGGAAAGTGTAACACAGATGCTGTATTCACTTCCACCAAATATGAACATTAACGACCTGAAAAACTACTGGAAACCGGGAAGGGAAAACATCGAGCAGTTTTCAGCAGATGATTCTGACAACCCCTATTTCGTAGCTTACGAGCATACCAATGGCTACGACAGGAACCGCTTAACCGGGAATATACAGGTGGTTTACGATATCACCAAAAACTTAAGTTTAATGGCACGTACCGGGCTGGACATGTACAATGAAGAACATGAGACCAAACGCCCCTTCAGTTCAAAACGTTTTAAATTTGGCGGATATGGAGTCGATAATTCTTTCTTTAAGGAACAGAACACAGATTTTTTACTGAGCTATAAAAAACTGTTAAATCAGGATTGGTCTTTGAGTCTTTCTGCCGGAGGAAACCAAATGGATCAAACCAACCGGTTTACCGCGCAGAAAACAGAGAGCCTGAGCATTCCGGGTGTTTACAATATTGCCAATGCGCAGGCAGGTACCATCGTAAATTCGCAATATAATTCCCGCAAACGCATCAATAGTATTTATGGTCTTGGCCAGGTATCGTTCAAGGATATGGTTTTTCTTGATGTAACGGGCAGAAACGATTGGTCGAGCACACTTCCCGCCGGCAACAATTCCTACTTTTATCCTTCTGCATCGTTAAGCACCATTGTAACGGATGTGTTCAAGATCAAATCAGATGTACTTTCTTTCCTTAAACTGAGGGCCAACTGGGCGCAGGTGGGTAGTGATACCGATCCTTACCAATTGTATAATACCATTCCCTTTAATCAGGATTGGGGCGATGTAAAAAGAGCCACCATTGAGTTTAACCTTAAAAACAACTTCCTGAAGCCTGAAATTGCCACATCATATGAATTTGGCGGAGACCTGCGCTTTTTCAAAAGCCGGATAGGTATAGATGTTACCTGGTACAAAACCAATAAGCGTAATCAGATCATTAATATTCCTACTACGATCGCATCGGGTTCATCAAACCGGTTGATCAATGCCGGAAATATCCAGAACAGCGGATGGGAAATCGGATTAAATGCTGTTCCATTTGATGGCAGCTTTAAATGGGAAACCAATGTAAACTTTACCAAAAATGAGAATAAGGTTATAGCGTTATCAGAAGGATTAAAAGAATACTCAATGGGCAGTGCGGATGGAGACAATATCCGTTACCTGATTAAGGAAGGCACCAAAATCGGCGACTTCTATACCCCGAGTTACACCAAAGTAACAAGCGGACCAAACGCGGGAGCAGCATTACTAGACAAAACCGGGCATTACATTCGTAACAATAGCGAATACCTTAAAGTCGGAAACTATAACCCCGATTTTACCATGGGTTTCAACAATACTTTCAGTTACAAAAACTTTACCCTAAATGTACTTTTAGACTGGCGTAAGGGCGGCAATTTTTACTCTTATGTAGTAAAATCACTCATCAACGCAGGCTTAACCGATAACACACTGGTGGGCCGAGATGCAGAAACCGGCGGTTTACCTTGGACGAATTCTCAGGGCACAAAACGGAACGACGGAATGATTATTCCGGGTTATATTGCAGATGCGAACGGAAACCTAACCCAAAACATGGTCATTATCGCCGCTTCTGATTTTTATAACAATACCTACAACAAATACTATGAAAGGTTAACCTACTCGGCCTCCTTCCTGAAAATCAGAGAAGCCTCATTAACCTATGTATTCGATAAAAAACTGATCCGCAAACTGCCCATCAGCAACCTGTCATTATCGCTTATTGGCAGGAACCTGTATACCTGGACCACCAATGGACTGGGTTATGATCCTGAAACGACCATGAGTGTTACCGAAGGCTTTAAACTGGGCGTAGGTCATTGGACACTTCCGGGAACACGCTCATTCGGTTTTAAATTAAGTTGTAACTTTTAACCTGTACAGAAATGAAATTCAAATATACAACGCTACTTTTCGCTATACTGGCTTTGATTACAAGCTGTACCAAAGATTTTGAAAAGATAAATACCAACCCCAATGCTCCTGAAACCACCAATACCGAATTTTTAATGTCTGACGTATTGGTTTCTACCGCTTACGCATATCAGGAAAATGCTGTGAACCGACGGCCCGCCTCAGCAGCGCGCTACCTTACCCTGGTTCGAAATACCGGCTATGACCTGTTGGATTGGGGTCCGGTTGATTGGGACGATATTTACGCCCGCTTAGCCGTAAACAAAACCTTTATCGAGACTGCACAAAAACGTTCTGAAAACCAGTACGTGGCCATCGGTAAAATAATGAAAGCTTTTAACTTTGGTTACCTTACCGATTTATATGGCGATATCCCCTATTCGCAGGCATTAAAATCGAAAGAGGCTAATATCATTTATCCTGAATACGATCAGCAGCAGGTCATTTATCCTGATCTGTTGAGGGAGTTAAGGGAAGCCAACGATATGCTAAAAGGCAACGTTCAGGAAATCAATGCTAAAGGCGATGTAATGTTTAAAGGTAAAGCGCTTGCCTGGCGCAAATTTGCCAATTCGTTACGTCTCCGGATGTTATTGCGGATCTCAAAAAATTATGTGCCAGCCTTTACCGAAATGCAGGAAATATTGAACGATAAAATAGCTTATCCGATCTTCGAAAGTAGTGCAGACAATGCGGAAGTAGCCTATTTGGGTAATATTGCGGCCTATAGCTGGCCGGGTGGACCTTTGGCGATGATCGATTTTGATTACCTGAAAACAAAAGCAAGCAAAGAGTTGGTAGACAGATTAATACAAAGGAATGATCCAAGGTTGACTGTTTGGGTAGAACCGGTAAAGAGTACCACCGGATCAACTGTTGATCTGAACCGTTACGTGGGAGTGCCTAATGCCATTGACGCACCTTCTGCCTATAACGGCGGCGAAGATCATGTTTCGGTTTTCTCTTCTACATTTTTCAGAAAAAACGGAGGCGCTTCCAACGCATTACTAAAAGCCAGTTTAATCACTTATACCGAGCAGTGCTTTATTTTGGCTGAGGCCGTACAAAAAGGAAAACTAAGCGTAAGTGGCGAAACTGCAGAATCGCTGTACTATAAAGGCATCAAAGAATCGATGAGCAGCTACGCTGTAACTGCAACACAGGCCTATTATGATCAACCTTTGGTAAAATACGATGGCACACTTGAACAATTAATTACCCAAAAATGGCTCGCTATGCTGTTTAAAGGTGCTGAAGGATGGTTTGATCAGCGCCGCACCGGATACCCTGCCTTTGTAACAGGTCCGTTAGCAGCTGGGAGAGGCATTCCAAAACGTTATACCTACCCTGATTCGGAAAGTGCAAAAAACCGTGTTAACTATCAAAAAGCCGTTTCTGTTTTCGGTGCCGACAATCAGTATACCCTAATGTGGTACCTGAAATAAATCAATTCCTTTATTACCAAATAAAATAACATGAAATTATATATCACTTTTTCTTTTTTACTTACACTCTCTGTTTTGGCCATTGGCGTGAAAACACATGCCCAGGATTTTAAACCCGGGCATTTTCCCGATCGCGTAATTTTAACCTGGGCCGGAGATCCTGCTACAAGCCAAACCGTAAACTGGCGTACCGATACTACTATTAAAGCCTCAAAAGCCCAGATCAAAGCTGAAGATTCCAATCCGGCGCTTGAACAATCAATTACGGGTTACGATGCCATTTCTACTTTACTTGGAAGCGGAAATAATTACGAAATTGCAAGCTATCATCACGTTACCTTTACCAACCTTAAACCGGCAACGGTTTATGCTTACCGCGTTGGCTCTGGTGAATATTGGAGCGAGTGGTTCCAATTTACCACTGCAGCAGTTAAAAGCACTCCATTTTCTTTCATTTACCTTGGCGATGCACAGAACGACATCCGTTCAAAATGGTCGAGAGTAATCCGTAAAGCATTTTCCCACCAGCCTGATGCCAGATTTATCATCCATGCCGGCGACTTGATCAATCGTTCCAATAACGACCAGGAATGGGGCGAATGGCATTATGGAGGTGGTTTCATCAATGGTATGATTCCCAGCATCCCCTCCCCCGGAAACCATGAATATGTACGCGATGACAAAAGAAAACTGGTGCTTGACCCACATTGGGGCGTACAGTACACTTTTGCCGGCAATGGCCCAAAAGGTCTCGAAGAATCGGTTTATTATGTCGATTATCAGGACATGAGGATCATTTCCCTGGATTCGCAAATGATTATATTGGACGAAGCTTCGGCCAAAGCTGAATATGAGTGGCTCGAAAAAGTATTAAAAGAAAATACCAAGCTATGGACGGTAATTACCTTTCACCATCCCATTTTTTCGACAGCAAAGAGCAGGGATAACAAGGAATTCAGAGATCGGTTTAAACCCTTATTTGATAAATACCATATTGATCTTGTACTGCAGGGCCATGACCACACATACAGCCGTGGCCAAAACCTGCCAAGGGGACTTTCGGGAAGGGAAGTGAGCGGACCGGTTTATCTGGTTTCGGTTGCAGGCCCTAAAATGTACAAAGTAGATGGAGCAAAATGGATGGATGTATCTTTAGAAAACACCCAGCTGTTCCAGGTTATCCATGTTGATGGGCCAAACCTTAAATTTGAGGCCTATAAAACCTCTGGCGAGCTTTTCGATGCTTTCTCCTTAAAAAAATCTGACAGAAACAGTGCAGCAGCATTCACAGATATGAACCCTACACAAAATCCCTAGTCATGAGCATAAATATCACACCGGTTTTACTGGCCATCTTATTTAGCAGCCTCTGTATACCTGTATTCTCACAACAGGCGATGAGGCCACTGCCGAAATCAAAAAATGCTTTTATCGTGATTGCCCACCGTGGTAGTCATTTAATCAAACCTGAAAATACAATAGCTTCCATTACGGAGGCTATTGATTTGGGTGCAGATTATGTGGAACTTGATCTGCGTACCACAAAAGACGGGCACCTGGTACTTTTGCATAACGACCGTGTAGACGGTTTAAGTAATGGAAAAGGACAAATAAAAGACCTAGATTTTGAAGCAGCAAGGCAACTTATCCTTAAAGGAAAAGACGGGAGTATACACCGGATTGCCAGTTTTGAGGAGGCATTAACGGCTTGCAAAGGAAAAATAAATATCTATTTGGATTTTAAAGCAGCTGAAGCAGAGAAAGCATATGAGGCCATTAAAAAGGCAGGTATGAAGTACAATGTATTGGTTTATGTAAGTAGCCATAGCGACTACCTTTCCTGGCGGAAAACAGCACCCGAAATGCCTTTAATGTCTCATTTGGATAATACCATCACAACCGAAAAAGCCTTGATGCAAGCAATGTCAAAAGCCCCCTTGGAGGCGATTGACAATGTCCCTAATGAAACATTACTTCCAGTTCTAAAAACCATGGGCATCAGTATTTTTATGGATGTACAAAAAGCAAATGAAACACCTGATGATTGGATGAAAGCAATAAAATCAGGCATTCAGGGATTACAGACCGATCACCCGAAGTTGCTAATTGACTATCTTTGGCAGCATAAAATAAGAGATAGGATATAAATAAAAGTTTATATACTGAAGATAAATCCTGCTACCGGATTTATCTTCATTTCAGACCTTATTAAAAATCACAAAGGCTTAACCTTGTTGGTTTCCTTCAACCAGCGTTTAGCTTCCTCCATATCGTAAAAAAAGCGAACATTGGCTTTACCGTCCGATACATCGAAACTTTTTTGAGCGGCAAGTTGCGCAAAGATACTTCGAGAAAAAATCCAGGCAAAATCCTGCAGGCCAGCTTCAATCATCATCGGAAACCAAACCTTTCCCACCCAATCTGATGCCTCCGACCAATTTCCAAGCACTTCTCGATTATCATTAAGCACTTTTTTAAGTCCTGATGACCTAAGCATCTCTATCATCTGAAGCCCCCCGTTTTGCACACTTTTAAAATTCTGATACCCGGTCCAGTTTGCTTCCATCCAGTCTTGCTGATCATTGTAACTGATGGTCAGGTATTCATCGCTATAGTTAAGTCCTTTTGAAACCGAACCTTTTGTAATCCCAGTTTCGCTCATTGGAACGCGTATGTAAACTGTAGTTCCTATCCCGAGTTCACTTTCGATCCAGAATGTACCCTGATGAGCTTTAATAATTTCGGAGGAAATAAAAAGGCCTAAGCCCAGTCCGCCAAAGCGCCCCGCAGCATTATCTGATCGGTAATAACGGTCGAAAAGTTTTTCAAGCTCATCACTATCTATCCCTATACCATGATCTTCGACTGCGATAATAATCGATTCCTGTTCAACCCTGAACGTAACATTTACCACATCTGCACTGGGAGAATATTTAACGGCATTGCTGAGTAAATTATCAATTACCTGTTCAATCCTGAAACGATCGGCATATATATTAATTTGTTCGTTCGCTGTAAAGATGATCCGATGGGTATTAACGCTTAGCTGAAGGTTTTCGCAGCATTCCTGAATCAGCTGGTTAAGATTGAAAATCGATTTATTGAACTGGAGCTTACCTGCATTGATCTTGCTTACGTCCAGCAAATCGTTAATCAGGCTCTCCAGTTTAGTCGTAGCGAGATCTACTTTTTGTAAGTAAGATTTTGCCCGATCAAGATCATTGGTTCTGGCGAGCAGTTGATTAAATGCTTTAATACTGGTTAATGGTGTTTTCAACTCGTGCGAAGCAATGGAAATAAATTCATCCCGCTGCTCCTCTCCTTTCTTTTGCAGGTCTATATTGGTATTCGAACCAATCCATAATATAACCTCACCATTTTCGAAAATAGGCACGGCCCGACCCAAATGCCATAGATATTGACCATCAGCCATTTTCAACCTAAACTGGACTTGATATTCGGTACCACTACCAAGTGAAAGCATCCACACCCTTATACATTCATGCAAATCATCAGGATGAACGTAGTGTTGCCAGCCGATACCAAAAGGGGATTCAGGATCGAGTGCAAAATCACGGATGATCACGCCGTTAATATAATCAATTGTACCATCAGCCCTGGCCGTCCATACTTGTTGTGGTAGGGTATCAAGAAGTTTCGATAGATGAAGTTTCTCCTTCCTTACAATAGTAATATCCCTGAAAATAACCAAAAGTCTAACCTCAGAAGCGTCATCTAAGATTTCCGGAATGATATGAAATGAAAAATAATAGCGGCTTTCCTGCATGCCTGCCTCTAATTCTCCGGCAATATTTTTTCTGGTAACAAGTGCCTGTTTCAATTCATTCCAGATTCTTTTACTCAACGATTGAACATCTGAATCAGCAAACGGTGGAAGCTTACTGATTTCCTGATTGACATAGATACAATCCAGGTTTTCATCAAAACGCATGATCAGATCCGGAAGATTTTCAGCCAAAGTCTTATACTCCGTCTCGCTGGCCTTAAGCTCACGAAAAATACTCGCCATGGGCTTATCAAAAGCCATTTGTACATTAGCTTTGTAAATAAGAAAGAAAGAAATCAGTTTCCCATAATGTCCCCACTCATTTAACTGTCCGTAGTTTGATGTATAAGTGGCAAAGCAACATTCACTTAGAATGGCAACTATAATAGACCCTGAAAGAAGATGGTAAGTTTTCCGGTCAAAATTAGCCCTTCTCCGGTAAAGCAAGAATAAGCTTGCAAATAAAAATAAGATGATAATGTACTCACATACCACCTTGAAAAGGGTTTGACCAGCTCCCGGCACAAAACAAACGGGAAATACTTTCCATACCAAAATGCTTGCAGCAATGAGTGAAGCCACCACAAAATATAGGAGGAAAAGCAGTTCGGTATTAATTTTTCGTTTGCGCCCAATCATTAAAAAACCGCCTAGAAAAATCACCGCCTCCATGCCACGTGTTGCCACCCAGAACTGGTTGGCAGGATATCCAGGTAACGGAATGATATTCATCCCCTTATAGCTCAAAGTATGTAACAAATCCAGAGCACCAATAAACAGATAGGATATTCCCACAACATGCAGGTATTTGTTATCCTGCATTTTTCTGGAATTCCAGGCCACAATAAACACCGCGAAAGCGATTACGATGGAAAAGAGTTCAACCAAAGTATGGAAAAGCATGTAACCATACCGCTTGCTGTAAACAAAAACCAGTATCAGGCAGATAATACCAAATGCAGTACGATAGTAACGATTGAAAAGAGAGGTGATGTTTCGCAAGGATATAAAAATCTATCAACAAATATAGGCTATTGAGAAGTGTTATGGAAATAACAACAAAGAAATTGACCTGAGCGACATTAATCTTTGCTTGATAAAAACATCTGCCTGAACGGAAAAGGGACTAAAGGCAAACGCTTTTTCCGGGTTACTCCCGAAGTAAAAGGTAAGAAGTTCCCCAGGCGACAATTTGAAGAGAAGCAAATTCCTGATTAGACTAAACTCAGGCGGCTAGGGCACAAGCTTTTACAGTTCTGGATTTTCTACTTAACAAAATCAGCCAACTTACATTTTCGCAATAAGCAAACTATCGAACTGTTTTAAATGTTAACCTACAATAAAGAAATTATGGAAAACAACACAAACAAAAAAGAGCAGCAGGAAGAAGCCCTTACTAACCAGGAACAACTTGCCCAGGCCGCATTGGGGAACAGCGAAGCAATTCAACCCTCAGCAGACAATAACAACGACATAATAACCATACCCGAGATCTCGGGGACCGGAAGCAATCCATCATCTGCTGCACCGCATTCGCTTATTGTACATGAGGATGAAAATGGAGAAAAAAAGTATGAAGAGGGCAGCACTGAAACTTCTGACAAGGAACAAGAATAAATACAGGCATTTCATGCCGCTCGAGTATTTCAATCCACAGACCTGAAAACCGACCATCCATATCTATTGCGCAAATAAATATGTACATTTTAACAAGTGGCCCCGCATGGCCAATATCATTATTACGCGCTGCTGGAAAAGGTTTTCGGATTAAAGCACCTGCCAGGGTAAATGATTTTTATCAAATCAACCTGAACCCGGATTTATTCAACCTGACTTCATGTTGCCAGATTGGATCGGAATGGAAGTGTGCAGGCTCCTGAATCAGACAAGGTAAAAAATGTTGTAGTACTGTGATGAGCGCACAGGGCTGGCATAAGGGTAAAAAGAAGATCTGACCAAAACCATTGATACCCATTTACTGATGAGGAATTCAGGCAGATCAACTTTTGAGAAATATTTACATTTAACTTAAACTGATTCACACAAAATAAATCTCAATATGCAGGATATCGACTGGACCAAAATCATGGTAGGTGAAGAGCAGTGGGGATTTCTCATCGAAATCGCTATACGCACCATACTGATGTACTTTATCATACTCATCGGGCTAAGGCTTCTTGGCAAGCGAGGGGTAGGTCAGTTATCGGTATTTGAAATGGTAGTCATCATCAGTCTGGGTTCCGCAGCCGGAGATCCGATGTTCTATAAAGAAATCGGGCTCATGGTGCCTCTCGCCATATTTGCCATCATTGTGGGTGCCTACAGGCTTACCACCTACCTAATGGCTAAAAGCAAGCGGTTTGACGACCTGGTTGAAGGCAAAGCTACCTACATCATTGAGAGGGGCATATTTTCCGTAAATGAATTTCGGAAAGAAACCCTCGCCCAGGATGAGTTCTTTTCCGAACTGCGGCAACAGGGCGTTTCCCATCTCGGTCAGGTTAAAACGGCCATACTGGAAACTTCTGGCTGCGTAAGCATCTTCTTTTTTCCAGATGAAGAGGTGCAGCCAGGCCTGCCGATCATGCCCAAAGATTTTGCGAAAGCGTCTAAAATTGTAGATCTTGCTGGCCTTTACGCCTGTAGCTTCTGCGGCAAGGTTCACAACATCAATGAAGAACAAAAAGCCGAATGTACCAATTGCAAACATGATGAATGGGTAAAAGCAGACGACAGGCCAAGGATAAAGTAATTTTGGGAAAAGGGATTATTTCCTGCGTTATTTGCTTTTTGGTATTTATCTCTCAATTTCTGTCAAATCTCCCTTCTTTAAATTAACTAGCTTGTCCCTTACATGTTTAGCCGATAATTTGACCACATGGTGTTCGTTATCACCTATCCAGTCTCTATACTTTCTTAAATCAGGGGCGATTCGTTTCAGTATAAATTTATTCTTTATGATAAGGGAGTCGCTATTAGGGCTTTTTTTCCCAAAGTTGTTTTATATTGACGAAATGAATCGTGTCGATATAGGCTGACTGTTTTTTGTGCCAAACTCTAATTTTCACATTCCAAGTTCCATTCGACTTTTGGCCGCCTTTGATTATAGTTGTGGAGACTGTTGCCATAGTTAAAAAATTTAGTTTGCAACCTCATTTTTCTCAAGTATTTCTCAAGTTTTTGTTAGGGTCTCAAGTTTTTCTCAAGGTGTTAATACTATAAATTAATCAAAAAAACTACCAAACATAACGGCTCTGAATTAGTCAATTTGTTTAAAAACAATGTCAAATCAGCTCTAAAAGGCACAAAAAAGCCCTTCAGAATATACTGAAGGGCGATTTTTTATCAGTGGGCCCACCTGGGCTCGAACCAGGGACCAAAAGATTATGAGTCTAATACCTCACAAACACAAGTCATTAATTTACAGTAGTTTATGTGAAAAATATTATATTCTCTCAAGTATTTCTTAAGTTTTTTGCTTGAAACCAACTTAACTCTGATTGAGTACAATTAAAATATTATTTAGATGTTTCTGTAATGCTATTTAACCATAATTTTAAGTTTCTGGGAAATGTGATCAGAAGAATTGCCTAGCTGGAGGATAAATTCACCTGCTTCGACGTTCCAGTTGTGTGTAGTTTCATCATAAAAAGCAAAATTTTCTACTTTTAAACTCATTTCCACTTTCTTGGTTTCTCCGGGTTTCAGGAATACCTTCTCAAAGGCTTTAAGTTCTTTTAACGGTCGTTCCACGGTACAAACAGGGTCAGTCACATACAATTGCGCTACTTCAGCACCGTATTTTGTTCCAGTATTTTTAAGGGTGAATGAAATATGTAAAGTGTCGCTTTTACTATATAATTTTTTATCGGATGATAGTGTCCCTAAATCGAAATTAGTATAGGAAAGGCCATAACCAAATGCAAATTGAGGCAATATTTTTTTTGTATCAAACCAACGGTACCCCACCAGGATATCCTCTTTGTAAAACTGATTAATACTATCACCGGGATAGGAAATTTTACCGTAAAAATGCGCGGCATTATCTTCCAGTTTTTTTGGAAAAGAGAAAGGTAATTTACCGGAAGGATTCGCTTCGCCAGAAATTACATCTGCCAATGCACTTCCGGCTTCAGAGCCAAGATACCATCCCTGCATAATTGCAGGCACTTTATTTATCCATGGCATGGTAACGGCGTTCCCGCTAAGTAACACGATAGCAGTGTTTTTATTAACTTTTAGCAGGGCATCAATCAGTTTGTCCTGCCCGAAAGGAAGGTTTAGCGAACGGCGATCACCACCTTCACAATCCTGAAAATGATTTTTATTAAGCCCACCAATAAAAAGTACAATATCTGCTTGTTTAGCAACGGCTATTGCCGCAGCGGCCAGAGAATCGGCATTTAGTTTTGAAGGCTCCTCTCGCCCATAAAGCGATGGTCCGGAAGCATATCCAAGGCTATAAACAATGTGATCTTTACCGTATTTATCAATCAACCCAGCCAAAGGCGATTTTTCATAAGCTACCTTAAGTGATGATGATCCTCCACCAATAACCAGGCTCCGGCCGGCATTTTCTCCAATGACTGCGATTTTTTTGAATTTTCCGCTTGGAACAGGGAAAAACTTATTTTCATTCTTTAAAAGTACAATTCCTTCCTGTGCTATCTTACGTGCTGCCTCACTATGTTCTGGTGAAACGAAACGTCCAAAAGGCCTGTTTTCGCTCATCGTGGTTCGAAAAATCAACCTTAATATGCGGCGTGCTTTATCATCAAGCAAAGCCATATCATATTTTCCTTCTTTAATGCCTTTCAGAAAAGGGTTGGCCAGATAATATGCTGAGTATGGAAATTTGCCCTTAGTGGTTAAACCATCGGTGTATGTACCCATTTCCAGGTCTAGCCCATTATTAACCGCCTGATCTGTACTGTGAACGCCACCCCAATCACTAATTACCACGCCATCAAATGACCAATCCCTTTTTAAGATTTGGTTCAACAATAGATCATTATGACAGCAATGTTGGCCTCTAAACTGATTATACGATCCCATTATGGACCATGCCTTACCTTCCTGCACCGCGGCCTTGAAAGCAGGTAAATAAATTTCGTTTAACGCACGGTCACTTAAATCAACATTGATATGCCCCCTCCACTCTTCCTGATTGTTTAGTGCAAAATGTTTTACACAGGCAGCTACGCCCTGAGATTGAACGCCCTGAATATAAGGAACCACCATACACGAACTTAAATAAGGATCTTCACCCAAATATTCAAAATTCCGTCCGTTTAGCGGTGTACGGTAAATATTTACTCCTGGCCCCAACAATACCGTTTTATTGCGATAACGGGCTTCTTCACCTATTGATTGCCCATAAAGCAAAGATAACTTCGGATTAAAGGAAGCTGCCAGGCAGGTTAATGCCGGGAAAGCGGTACAAGAGTCATTCGTCCAGCCTGCTCCTCCCCATTCATCCCATAAAACTTCTTCCCGGACGCCATGAGGTCCATCATCGGTCCAAACTTCAGGGATGCCAAGGCGGGGCACCCCTTTTGAACTGAATTTTGATTGCGCATAACATAGTGACACTTTCTCTTCGGTGGTCATCAGCGAAAGCGCATTTTCAACCCGCTTCTCCAACGGTTGCCGCAAATCAAGATAAACTGGTCGCTCTTGCTGAGCACCCGCCAACAGGGAAGCACAGGCAATGGTTATCGTTAGTAATAAAGATTTCATTAATTATTGTATATGTAGAAACTATCTGTTAAAACTTTATCGCTATTTCGTTACCATTATAGCGAACAACCTGCTCCTGTTTATTATTTTTCCCAATAATCACTATGCGGAAAGTTCTGTTACTTAACATGCCGTTGAAACTGCCTTTGCGTTTATGGATGGTCAGCTTATCCTGATCGTTTAAATATTCAAAGTCGATGGTAGAAAAAGCACCTTTTTCGTAATCATAGTTGTTGCCTTCATCCTCGTATAAACTAAACTTTCCATTCTTGCCTTTGTAAACCCGGATCTCGATATCATCGGCTTTCTTTTCTGAACTATACTGCATGACTTCACCAACAGGTAAAATAGCTCCTCCAGGCACAAAAAGAGGAATGCGCTCTAGCGGGGCTTCTATACTTAGCTTCCGTCCGCCTTCTATCTGTTTCCCACTATAGAAATCGTACCAGGGGTTTCCGACAGGAAAATAAACTTCGCGGCTACGGGCTTTGTAATTATAAACCGGACTAACCATTAGGCCAGAACCAAAAAGAAACTGATCGCTTATGGTATATGTTTTTTGATCTGCTGTATAATCCATTGCAAGCGAACGCATTAGAGTATAATCTTTATGGTAGGCCATTCCTGCAAGCGAGTAGATATAAGGCATCAGGCGGTAACGAAGTTCATCATAATAAACCAGGCTTTTGTAAACCGGATGGCCTTCCGGTGCCAGGTTATAGATTTCGCGGTATGGGAACTGACCATGACTCCGGAAAAGCGGACAGAATGCGCCAAACTGGAACCAGCGCAGGTTAAGTTCACGCCATTCTTTAAGGTCTTCGGTTTCCTTTCCTGTTTTATCGAAAAGAAGCTGGCTATCTCCATATCTTTTTTCTACGCAAAAGCCACCAATATCCATTGTCCAGAAGGGAATGCCAGACATGGCAAAATTTAATCCTGCAGGGATTTGTGCTTTAAGATCTTCCCACCTTGATGCGATATCGCCACTCCAGGTAGCGGTAGAATACCGTTGTAAACCTGCAAAACCAGATCTGGTTAACAGAAATACCCGCTTGTTATGATCGGTTTCACGCTGTCCGTTATAAATCGCATTTGCATTCATCAGTGCATAGGCATTAAAGTATTTTGTAGAAGAACCCAACGCAGTAGGACCACACAATTTTTTACGGTAATCCATATCGGTACAATCACGGATGTTGGGTTCAGAAGCATCCATCCACCAGGCATCAATCCCCTTCACATACAGATTATCCTTCATCTGTTTCCAGAAGAGTTTTTGTGCATCGGGATTGTAGGCATCATAGAAAGAACCTACATAGCCCTCCCCGATCCAATCGCGTATACTGTCTTGCACCGCCTGCATGTACATCCAGCCTTTATCGCTAAACTGTTTAAAATGTTTTGTTGTGGTATAAAATTTAGGCCATACCGAAATCATGATATGGGCATTTTCCTGGTGCACGGAATCTACCATCCCTTTGGCATCAGGAAATCTTTTCAGGTCGAATTGATGGCTACCCCAGGCATTTTCTGGCCAATAACTCCAATCAAGCACAATATTGTCAAGCGGAATTTTACGCTTCCGGTATTCGTTTACTACATTTAACAGTTCATCCTGAGTTTTATAGCGCTCACGGCTTTGCCAAAAACCCATAGCCCATTTTGGCATAATACTCGCCTTACCCGTTAGTGTACGGTAACCACTGATTACCTCGTCCATATTTTTACCTGCCACGAAATAATAGTCCATCTTATCGCCCATTTCCGACCAAAAAGATATATTACCATTTTTCTCTATTGGCGAGGAAGAAAGTGCTTTAAGGCCAACATAAGAAACACCACCATCGGGTTTCCACTCTAATTTTATTTTGCTGCGCTTTCCTTTTGTTAATGGGAACGAAAACCTGAACGTGTTCGGATTCCATGACGTGCGCCAACGCTCTGGTACTACCAATTTGCCATCCAGCCAAACTTTCGTATAACCAGCATAATAAAGGCTAAATTTATAAATATCTGTATTGTTGGGAAGGATTGATCCTTCCCAAACTACAGCGCCGTTATTAAAATTAAAATTTACTGGAAATTTCTTTACTGTTGTGAGGTTTTCATAATCTATGGCCGACTCCTGACGGACAATAGCAGCACTGCCCTTGTTGGTATAGGTTGCGGTTAGCGCACCTTGCTTGCCATTTTTATTAAAAAGTGTGAACTGGTTGAGGTCTTTGTAATCTCTGGGATCACCGTATTTGCTCTGCGAATAATTGTCCCATAAAATACCATAATTTTTTGTAGACATGATGAAAGGAACGGAAACTTTGGTATTGTATTGAAAAAGATCTTCGCTTTTATGTTTATAATTAAAATCATCAGACTGATGCTGTCCAAGACCATAGATAGCCTCGCCAGGTATACCGGTAAAAACCTGCTGAAAAGTATATCCCTTATCGTTATCAACTGTTATAGGGCTGAACGTTCTTTTAGTCTCCTGAAGCAGCACTTTCCCAGCTCGATCAGTGAATGAAATCTGACCTGAAACCAATGAAATTTTTACAGTAATATCCTGAGTAGAAAGCTGGGCAAATGATGCATTTTGCGTGACCTTGAAAGCAGCATTTGATTGAAGTCCAGGCAACACGCAAAGGCTGTTAACCTGTGGAATTTTATTCTGCGGCGAAGCCTGTACCCGTATAATCTGGCTGTTTATAACATTTATTTCAATTGTCTTTGCAGCGCCTGTTTTGGGGTGTACCTTTATACCATTCTGCAACGTTTCAACAGCATCTACCGCAAGCAGTTTCGTTGTAACGAGCAACAACAGTATAAAAAAAGCGAATCGTTTCATAAAGGGATAAAATATTTAATGGTCAGAATAGTATTGTTTGATTTTGATGGTTCAAAGCTACAGTATCACCCCTTTTTATGCAGAGCAGTAATGTTAAATATGTAAGTAGAAATGTTAACATGAAATCATTTGAGGTGTAGAATACCGCCTGGCGAAGCTTTCGACGGCCTGCAGGTCAAAATTGAAAAAAACTACAAGTTAATAAGTTCCTGGTTTTAACTCTAATTCCTTTTTTCCGCGATATATTCTGACGGGAGTACATTATATTTGGCCTTAAATGCCTTGGCAAAATAATTTGGCGTACTAAACCCAACCATGTAACATATTTCGGATATGGTTTTAGTACTTTTTTCCAGTAAAACTGCCGCCTTTTCTAGCTTAACAGACCTGATAAAATCAACAGGGGTTTTACCGGTTACCCTCAGGCATTTTTTATAGAGCGAAACCCTGCTCATGGCCATGTGGCTACTGAGGTCTTCTACAGATAACTGGGAATTGTGGAGGTTTTCTTCAATATACAACAATGCTGTATTCAGGAATTTTACATCGTCTGACTCGATCTCCATTTCCGGTGAAGACATCCTGACCTGCCGTGAATAGGTTTTTTTAAAGGTTTGATGCAGCGTGAGCAGGTTTTTAATCTTTGAATGCAAAATTTCGAAATTGAAAGGTTTGGTCATATAATCATTTGCCCCGGTTTCCAATCCTTTCAATTGCTCTTCCTCGGCAGTTAAAGCCGTTAACAAGATGATTGGAATATGTTTCGTCCGTTCATCTGATTTTAACTTTGCACAAAGTTCCGTACCGCTCATTTCTGGCATACTGATATCGGAAACGATTAAATGCGGATGCAAAGCCAGCGCTTTTTGCCAACCCTCCTTACCATTCGAGGCTTCTACTATTTTATAATAAGTGCTCAGGTTATCTTTAAGGTAAAATCTAAAATCCTCATTATCTTCTACCAGCAAAATTACAGGGGCATTTTTTGTTAAGGCACGTTTATCTGTCCGTTCTTTTTCCGTTTTTTCTTTATTATCCGCACCGTATTGAATAGAGAAATCTTCTGCAGTATTATCATTAAGCTGCTCATCTTCCAAAACAGGTGCCAACAGAAGCTGCACTGTAAAACAGGTTCCCTGCCCGGGCTCACTTTCCACGCTTATTTCACCACCCTGCATTTTTACAAATTCTTTTGTAATCGAAAGCCCAATACCAGATCCCTGATTAAGAATAGATGCCGAAGTTTCATGTTGAAAAAAGCGATCGAAAATTTGGGTCTGCTTATCAGCCGGAATACCTATTCCAGAATCCTGTATCTTCAATTCCAAGAGGATTTTACCATCTTCGGCCTTATTTAAGCGTCTGTGTAACATCACCTCAACTTTTCCGCCTGGCGGCGTAAATTTAAATGCATTAGAAAGCAAATTAAATACAATACGCTCCACTTTATCCTGATCAAAATAGGCATAAAGGCTTTCAATGGGGCTGGCAAAAGTGAGTTTTATCTGCTTACGTTCGGCCAGATCATAAAAAGAATCTGTAGCATCTTTAATAAATGACACGACTTCGCCTTCAGCATTGTTTAAGCGCAGTTCCTGTTCTTCCAGTTTACGAAAATCCAGCAATTGATTTACCAGGTTTAATAAACGCTTTGCGTTTCTTTTAATCATTGCCAGCTGCCCATACCGCTCATTTTCTTTAGCAGCAATCAATAACTTGTCAACTGGTGCAAGAATTAATGAAATAGGTGTCCTGAATTCGTGGCTAAGATTAGTTAAAAATTTAATTTTCAGTAAATCTAGTTCCCGCAAGCTTTCTGCCTCTTTACGGTCCTGTGCCCGCAGTTGAAGTGCCTCAGCCCTTTCCTGTTCCAAAGCAAACTCCCGTCTGAGTTTATTTATTCCCCTGTTACGTATATACAAAAGCAAAAAACCGATTATTGCCAGGTACAATACATAGGCCCAGGTAGTTCTCCAGAAAGGAGGCGTAACCGTTATATTCAGGTTAGATTCAGCAACAGGAATAGTATCGTTTTCGTAAAAAGCCCTTACATGAAGGGTGTAATTTCCTGGATCGAGATTGGTAAAGGTAGCTTTGCGCAGTTCAGAAGATACGGTAAGCCAGCGTTTATCAAAGCCTTCGAGGTTATATTTATAGATGATTTTATGTGGATTAAAATAATTGAGCAGCGCAAACTGAATGGAAAAGATATTTTCCTTGTAGGTGAGGTTTAAATTCTTGAGCGAGGTAATGGCTTCCGGCAAAACAATATGCCCATTGATAGATTCTCCTACACGCACCTTATGGTAAAATACTTCAAGGTCGGTCATTACTAATGCGGCAGGGAACTTACTGTTTCTGATTTCGCTTGCTTTGAATATATTAAAGCCGGTTGGCCCTCCAAAAATCAGTTCACCCGCTTTGGTTTTTCCCGCGGCATTGATATTAAACTGGGTACTTTCCAGCCCATCAGACTGGCTGTATTTACTATACCTAAACTGATAGTTTTGCCCATTAGGGATTACCGAAATTTTATAAAGACCTTTGCTGGAACTATACCAGATGTGATGATAATCATCCTCCAGAAGCTCGAACACCATATCTTCAGGAAGGCCATTTGTTTCGTTAAGGTTTTTAAATATGCGGGTAGCAGGATCATACACACTGATTCCTTCACGTGTTCCGATCCACATCCACCCACGTGTATCCTGCAAAATAGAATTTACATCGTTCTGGATCAAACTGTTGCTGTCTGCAGGGTTATTTTTTAGATATTTGAATGTAGCGCTTTTATAATCAAATATATTAACGCCACCGGTAGTGCCAATCCAGATATTATTATTTCTATCTTTATATAAACAGGAAACAATGAAAGAACTCAGTGTATTTTTGACGTTTGGATTGAAATGTTTAAATGTTCCGGTCTGACGGTCCAATACATCAACTCCACCATTTAAAGTGCCTACCCAAATCCTATTATCAGCATCTTCAAGCAAAGCATAAACGCGGTTATCTGATAGTTTTGATGGGTCTGAGCCTGGCTTAAAATGCCTGAAATTTTTACCATCAAAAGCATCAAGACCGCCTAAGTAAGTACCAATCCATAATATGCCTTCATGATCTGTCTCCAGGCTTACTACAATATCACTACTTAGAGAATTAGTCTCGCTGGGATTGTTGCGGTAAGTTTTAATCTCGCCAGTTGCTTTGTTTAACTTTAACAAGCCCTCCCCGTTGGTGCCAATCCACAGATTGCCATCGTTATCTTCTGCAAAACAATTTACATCTTTCTTAATGGCGTTTTTACCTGCCAGATAATGGTTAGCAGGAAACTTGTAAATGCTTTTATGATAGAAACAGATCCCTTTTTTAAAGGTGCCAATCCAGATAATATTGTTGTTATCCTTATACAAAGCTGAAATACTGTTATCGCTTAAGCTTCGCGGATCGTTATCTCTACTTTGAATATAGTTTAAGCGGTTGGTCTTTTTATCCAGGATATTAATTCCGCCATGATCGGTACCGATCCAGATTTTTCCATCATCTCCTTCAATTACACGGCTTACATTTTTAGAGCTAAGCCCAGTATGATCTTCTTTTTTGCCGAAATAACGAAAAGTTCCACTTGTTGCATGGAGATAAAATAGGCCAAAAGGATTGGGGCCACTGTAAATATAGATATCACCAGCCGAATCACGACCGAGGCTATATACGGTAATCTGACCAGAAAAATGTGCATTAACCTCATTAAACCGTTGCGTAACGCGTTGCTGTTTTAAATTAAATTTATCCAGTATGCCATTGGCATAAATCACCCATAAATTCCCTTTCAAATCATCAATAAAATCACTTATAGAAACATTTTCTATTTCATCAATCCGTTCACCCTTCAATATATATTTCTGCGTTGAAACGTTTTTGGAATTATAACCATAAATACCCTGATTTTGAACATTAAAATATAAATTCCCTCTGGCACCAGTTCTTACATCCCTCAGGTATCCGCTTGGAATCTTGTATTTATTAAAATGTTTTTGCTGAAAGCGTTCAAACTTTTCGCTGGTACGGTCATAAATAGCATAACCTTCATTGGATTTAACCCACAATTCCTGCTCAGGCCCTTCAAAAATATCGACCACGTAACCATTGGGTAAACTTGAACTATCTTTTGAATTGTGCCTGAAAATTTTGAAATCATGCCCGTCAAATCTACTCAGTCCGGCCCTGGTTCCAAACCACATAAAGCCCATATGGTCTTTATATATTGCATTAGTTTGGTTATCAGATAAACCATTGGTAATATCAATACGAGAAAACCGATAAGGATTATCCTGAGCATAAAGTAAATGATGCCAAACCAGCGCAAAGATCAGGGCTAAAAACCGGAACATATTTTTTATTAAAATCGGGTATATCTGCTTAGCAAAAAAATCTGCTAAAGCATAAATTTATAATCATTTGGTTAGCGTAAATATGGCTAATTTAAAATAAATACGGAGATACAAGCTGTAATAGGGCCTGTTTATTCAGTCCAGACTATTACACCGGCAGGCTCCAGAGTTTTCTTTCCAATAATAAGCTGTGCTGTTTTAGGGAGATTAAATGTATAATCAGCAGAAGAATAATTTACCGCGAAATAATATCCATCTCTCCAATAAACATAAATCCCTTTAGGATAATTTTCAGTTCTGGCTCCTGCATCGGTATATGCATTGGCCAAAATATCTTTTTCCAATTCAAAATCGGTTGTAGCTACCCCAATATAAGTTACTGTTCCTTTTTCAATATTACGCTTCACCACGGCAGGTTTGCCTATATAAAACTGGTTTTGATAAGTACCAACAACTGTTGAATTTGATCTGGCCTGAAGCAAATCTGCCCAGCTATTCCAGTTATAATGCTTTGAGGCGATCTGCACATCACCTTTATTATGCGATGAAAGCATATCTGTCGACAGGATTTCGGCTCCTATTAAATCTGTTATCGGTGCAGCAGTTTGCTCCTCCCAAAAATGCCCCATCCTGTTTTTGGTTGCCGTACGACAGGTGATGACCAAATGTCCACCTTTTGCCACGTAATTTTCCCATTTTTTAATCAGCACGGCATCAGCCATTTCGTAAGCTGGTACAATCAGAACCTTATACTTAGAAAAATCAGCCGTTTCATTAATGACATCTACCAGTGCGCCAAGCGATTTTGCGATCTCCATAAATTTAACAGGATATCCCCATGTATCCCATTGGCTGGTTTGTTTTTGCCTGTCTATCGACCAGTAATTTTCCAGGTTCCAAAGTATAGCTGTAGAGCGTTTGGCGAGTTTTTCAGGCATTTTTGTCCCTGATTTATACAATTTACGCAATTGTTTAATCTCTTTGTTAAACTGAATGTACTCCTCTCCTCCTGGTGATGGTGTTGTACCATCCGTTTGAACTACGCCCGAATGGTACTGTTCTGCCCCATACAATATCTGCCTGAAACGGTATGAGCAAGCCAGTTTTCCACCTGCTGCAAACGAATGGTAGAGCCACATACGCACCGTACCAGGTAAAAGCAGCGGGTTATAACTTCCCCAGTTTACGGGACCAGGTTGAATTTCCATTACTCCCGATAATCCACCCAATTGCTGATAATAAGCAGATGCAAAAAGCAGTACCCTACTATCGCCCAACCTGAAGCCAATTTCGCCAATATTATCACTGCCCCCGTTGGGATATGCCGTGTAAGCTGCAAAATCTACTTTTTTTGTTCTGCCAGGGTCGGCCCCGGTTGAAACGGCTGTATAATTGGTGGTAACGTATTGTGCTTTGGAAATGCTTTCTCTCAATAGCCCAGCCTGAAAATCAAGAAATTCAGCCTGTGCATCAGCACAGTAACGTTTAAAATCGAGCAAGGCATGCGGGTTATTTCCCCACCACCCCACCAAACTGGTATTGTGGATCATCACCTGATCGAAACTGTTATACCACTGGCTCCAAAAAGCGGTACCCCAGGCATCATTTAAGGCATTGATTGTTTTATATTTGTTTTTTAACCATTGCCTGAAAGCCTCCTGCGATGATAGGCTATAATCAGGTTTGGCATCTGGCTCATTATCAAGCTGCCAGCCGGTTATATTTTTGTTTTTACCATAACGCTTTGCCATTTCATTTACAATTTTTTGAACAAATAACCGGTACTTCGAATTAACGATCGAGCCCAATCCCCTTGTTCCATGTTCAGCCCGGATGTAATGCCCATCCATGATAAAAGTTTCGGGATAATTTACACGCATCCAGGCCGGTGTTGTTGCAGATGGGGTACACATTACTACTTTAAGTTTATATTTTGCACAGAGATTTACAACCTTATCCAGCCAGGCAAAATCAAAATGCCCTTCTTCGGGCTCCATTTTAAACCAGGCAAATTCTGCCAGGTGAACAAACTCATAACCCATTTCGGAAATCTTTTTGATATCGCGCTCCCACTGATTTTCTTTCCAATGTTCTGGGTAATAGTAAATTCCTGTGGTAATCAAATCTTTTTCCGGAAAATAGGCACCTGCAGTCTGCGATTTTACCATAATTCCACAGCACATGGATAACAGGAACACTAATAAATATTTCTTCATCTTGTTAATTTAATACTACTCATTTATGTATCCCCTCATTTTCATCCATTTTTGGCAGGCTTCAGGCCATGATGATTCGGTGTTTTTATTATGGGCTAGTCCATAACCATGCCCACCTGACTGATATATATGAAGTTCGCATGGCACATTGTTTTTCTCCATAGCGAGTGCGTACGCTATACTATTCTGTACCGGAACTGCCTTATCATCCATAGAATGAACCAAAAACGCAGGTGGTGCCTCGGCATTAACCTGTAATTCATTTGAAAAATAGTTTACCCTTTCTATCGCTGCATTTTCACCGAGCAAATTTACTTTTGACCCTTTATGGGTAATATTTTCCTGCATGGATATAACGGGGTAAATCAGGATCGAAAAATTTGGCCGCACATTGGTTGTATCTTTAATGCCGGATACCTTTTCTAAAGAATGGGTTGATATCGTTGCAGCCAGATGTCCACCAGCTGAAAATCCCATGATCCCGATTTTATCAGGATTGATTTTCCAGGTTTTAGCGTTACGCCTTACCAAACGAACAGCTTGCTGCCCGTCCAGTAAAGGTCCTATCGCCTTATTTGTCATAATCGCATCGCTTGGCAGTCGATATTTTAATACGAAAGCCGTAATTCCGAGGCTATTTAACCATTTGGCCACTTCTTTTCCCTCATGTGCAATGGCCAGGCCAGAATAGCCTCCCCCAGGACATATAATTACGGCAGTACCATTGGCTTTTTCTGCCGGGGCGGGATACACCTCAAGCATCGGTTTTGAGATCAGACTCATCCAGCTATTTGCAGAATCTACCTGCTGTTTGTAGTTGACATTAGCGATTGCACCCGGCACCTCTCCATCCCAAAGATTGATCTGTTTACTTTGACCAAAAACATTGATTGTGGCCATTAAACAGCCTAAAACCAATGCAGTTCGTTTTATACTGATATTTTTCATTTTCTTTTATAATATTGTTCCATCGTATACCAGGCCAGTTTTTTTTCTCCCTTTTCTGACAACAGGCCCTTTCTGTTATATCCTTTCTGATAAACCGGGTGCATTCTGCCTAATGAACGGTAATCAAACAAAAGCCATGGAGCAACTCCGCAAAGATTGGGGATAGTATTAAACATTTTGAGCTGGTTGATATAAATTTGCTGCTGATATTCTTCTCTCCAGGAAGCAGCCTCGTCTGCGGCTCCACTAACATTGCCAAATAAGGCTTCTCCTCCAAATTCAGAAATAAAAACAGGCTTACCTGGAAAGGCCATTTTCCAGCTTACATTTTCTGGCTTACCTTGCCAGGGCATATACCAGCCTATATATTCATTAATTGAAATGATATCGGCATATTTGTAAAGGCTATCTACTACTTTAAAAGAATTATTGTTATAGGACTGACTATTGGTCACATGTGTGATCAGCCTGGTAGAATCGAGCTGACGGCATACCTGAGTCAATGTAGCAAGCGCCTTGGTACGGTTAGGTGTACCATCATAGGTTTCGTTTGACAGGCTCCAGATCACCACATTACAGCGGTTCCTGTCCCGGCGAATCATTTCTTTGAGCATCAGATCCATTTTTGATACAACTGCGGTATCTGAAAATTCAATATGCTGGTAAACCGGTAGCTCGCTCCATACCATTAAGCCCATTTTTTCGGCCTCATTAATGATATGTTCATTATGCGGATAATGTACCAGGCGCACCATGTTGCAACCAAGTGCTTTTGCCTGATTGAGGAGCAGGATTGCATCTTCTTTTGAAAACGCCCTCGCACCCTTATACGGGTTTTCTTCATGAATGTTGATTCCTTTAAGAAAAACAACCTTACCATTCAACAGAACCCTGCTTCCTGCAACTTCTACATTTCTAAAACCAATTTCATCGTTGATGCTGTCGGTTTCGCTTTCAACAGATACCCGGTAACGTTTGGGATTTTCTAACGACCACAATTTAAAAGCACCAGTAAAGTGGAGTTTAGCCAAGCCCATGCGATCTGACTTAGCCGAATATGCCAAACCTAACTCAGGAATTTGGATCTTTACCGTTTGTTCTCTATTTACACCGTTTAATTTAATCCACCCTTTTACTTCTTTACGGCTTCCTTTAATAAGCTGTATGCTATAATCTTCAATATAGGTTGTAGCTGTCTGGATCAGATTTACATCGCGGGTGATGCCGCCGTAATTTAACCAGTCATAACCTAAACCTGGAAGCCCGTTTTGAAGGCGTTTATTATCTACCTTAACCACCAATGCATTAATTCCGGATCTGACTCTTTCAGTTATTTCAAATTGAAATGGCGTAAAACCTCCTTCGTGGCTTCCAATCTTTTTACCGTTAAGGTAAACAGTGGCCAGATAATTTACGGCACCAAAATGGATAAAGAGCCTTTTATTTTTGACTGGCGTACAACTAAATTCCTTTTTATACCAAACTCCTCCTTCAAAATAGGTAAGTTCAGGCATTTGCGAGTTGAAATCGCCAGGTACTTTCAATTTCAGGCTACCTTCAAAAGAATACTCTACAAAATCGGTTTTTGATTTGGGTTGGTGTTCTAACCAGATTTGTTTCCATTCGCCTATACCAGTAGGATCAAGGATAACATTCCACTCTCCGTTCAAGCTGATTGCCTTCCTAGATGCAGCATTAATCATGGCAGTCTGCGCATAAGTGATATCCGCTACCAGCAGCATGGATAAAATTATTCCAATCCATTTATACAATAATGTTATCTCTTTTTTTTCACTCATCTAAAGCATTGGTTTGTATATAAATTCATCAAAATCTCCATAGGCTTTAGTATTTTTATTTTTGGACTGGGCATACAAGCCAAGTAAAACGCCGGTAAAGCCTCCATTGGTTTCGGAACTCAGATACCATACGTTTATCTTATTTAAAAACTTAAATTCTTTACCATCAATTGAATAATAAAACGAGTAAAAGTCCTTATCACCTTTTACCTGTAAATAAACATGATCACCAGGAATCTCGACTTCGTTTGCGAGATGGTTGAGTACGCCCATTTTATAATTTAAAAATACTTTATGCTTACCATCTTTCGATTTTTTCAGAAAGAGATCATAATGTGCCTGAGGTGAATAATAAGCCGTTATTCCAGCCTGGTCATCTTCCGTTGCATCCTTTAAAGATAGCAAAGTAGTAGCTGAAAAATCGATATGCTCCTGTCTGCGACCAACAAATGTGGGCGAATCATGATCATCTAAAGTAACCGGGCTTGATTTGAGTCTTAATGAACCTTTTTTCTCTGTAAGTGAATAATTCTTTATGAATGGATTTCGGAGGTAGACCCAATCAACGCCTAATTTACTTTCATTAAAACTGGTTGAATAATCAGGTTGCTTTACAGGTTTTAAAGGTAAGGTAGGCACTTTCATATCAAGATCTACTGTACCATTGCCATTTATTACCGGCCAGGCGTTTGTATCCCATCTTACCGGTGCCAAAAACGTTTCGCGCCCTAGTACATGATGGAGTAAACTTTGAGGTCGAAAGCCCAGAAAAACTACCCACCATGAGCCATCATGGGCCTGAACAAAATCGCCATGTCCGGTACCCTGGATAGGGTTGCTTTGTGCATTTTCATTGATATGGGTTAAAATCGGGTTAGCAGGATTTGAGTCATAAGGCCCATAAATTGATCTGCTCCGTGCAATGGTCATTTTATGTCCGTATTCGGTACCACCTTCCGAAATAAGCATATAATACCAACCGTCTTTTTTATAAAGATGCGGTGATTCGGGATAACGCCCTCCTGTACCACCCCAAACGATTTTGCTTTCGGTAAGTCTTTTTCCCGTTTTAAGGTCTATTTCACTAATAGTAATGCCCTTGCCATTCGAGATGAAATAACTTTTGCCGTCTTCAAAATATAAAGTAGGGTCAATACCACCCTGTTCTACAAAAATAGGCTCAGACCATTCGCCGGCAGGATTTTCGGTATACACATAAAAATTCCCTCCTCCCGAAACATTGGTGGTAACCATATAAAAACGCCCTTCGTGATAACGGATGGTTGGGGCATAAATACCTGCCGAAGAACCACATTTATCTAGTTTAAGCTGGGAAGGGCGCGTAAGGCAGTGTCCGATTTTTGTCCAGTTAATTAAATCTTTACTATGAAATACCGGAACCCCGGGAAAGTATTCAAAACTACTGGTTACCAAATAATAATCATTGCCAACCCGGCATACACTCGGATCAGGATGAAAACCAGGAATTACCGGATTTTTATAGCCCTGCGCATCTGCAAAACGATAAAAGGCTAAAACAATGGTTAAAATGTGAATAATTCTTTTCATATTTTTCTATTTTTCTAAAATGCCTATCAGGCAACAACAGTGCGTTTAAAATACCTACTGAAGATTATTGATGGCATTTTTATACATCAAATGCTAAAATTTTTCTGGATGAATGAGGATTGCAAAGCCTCCTCCATTCGCCATATTAAGGGTAAGCTTATCTGCGCTGGTCACTTTAATAACTTCACGTTTATAGTCAGTAGCATCCTTATCTGCGTTTACACCATCCTTAAATATTTCTGCTGAATACTTTCCCTTGCCCAGAAAACCCAGGTCGATGGTAATTGTCCTTGCAGACCAGCTGGTAAGGCCCCCTACATACCATTTATCTTCTTTTTTTCTGGCAAGAGCCAAGTACTCGCCCACTTTCCCATCAAGGGCAACTGTTTCATCAAAAGTGGTGGGTATTTTTGAAATAAAACTGGTGCTCTCCTGTTCTTTCATATAGGCAGTGGGGCTATCAGCCATCATTTGTAAAGGTGCTTCGTATACCACGTACATGCCTAACTGGTGCGCTCTCGTTCCCTGGCTCATTGGCATGGAATTACTTGGACGAAAATCTGCTCTGGTGGCATTGCGCATTGCTCCGGGAGTATAATCCATAGGCCCGGCAAGCATTCTGATGAACGGAATTGTGGTTTCGTAGTGGGGCATATCATCTTTTGGCGTCCATTTGGCATTTTCTAAACCTTTTACGCCTTCAAAGTTGACCACATTAGGATAGGTACGCTGAATCCCCGTAGGTTTATACATACCATGATAATCAACAAGGAGTTGATAATTAGCTGCTTTTTTAGTCATGTTGTAAATCGAACTGACCATTTTTTGATCGTCGCGATCGATAAAATCTATTTTAAAACCTTTAATTCCCATTTTTGAATACTGGCTAAAAGCATCATCCAACATCTGGTTGATTGCATACCATGATGCCCAAAGCATAATGCCTACATTCTTTTGTTTTCCGTAACTGATGAGTTCTTTGATGTTGGTATTCGGAGAAATTTTAAGCAGATTGGTTTCTTCACTCCAGCCTTCATCCAATACCACATATTCGATATGATTTTTAGCGGCAAAATCTATGTAGTATTTGTAAGTTTCGGTATTAATTCCTGCCTTAAAATCAACACCAGAGATGTTCCAGTCATTCCACCAGTCCCAGGCTACCTTACCTGGTTTTATCCAGCTTAAATCGGCAATTTGAGCAGGTGCGGAAAGTTTTTGAACCATATCGTTGTTTAAAAGATCCCGATCATTCTCGCTGATGATTACCGCCCTCCATGGAAAATTACGGCTACCATTGGTTTTGGCAATAAAGCTTTCCCGCTCGGTTACCATATAATTCATTTTATTAAATCCGCCTAAACGTTCCGCTTTTGGATAAAGGGCAAATCTCCCGCTTAAGCTATGCTGCCCCTGTTTACCTTTGGTGAGGAACATACCGGGATAATCTACCAATTCGGCTTCTACTATAGCAGCCTTTTTTCCGTTCTCCAAATCGACAAGAAGCGGAGAAATGGCCAGCGAATCTTTCACAAATCTTGAGAGTGGGATTTCATCATATGTAGATTCGAAAGCAGATATATACTGATTATTTTCCCTCAAATCGCGTACATAAGGAATAAAGGCTTTATGATCTTTGCTGAAGGTAAAATTGGCCTCTTCCGATTCAATTATCAACGCTCCTTTTTTCTTAGTAAAAAAACGATAGGCCACACCATCATTATATGCTCTTAAAATAATTCCAAAATCTCCTTTAAAATTTATGATTAGTTGGTTATAGGCATCAATTACTGCTTTCTTTTTATAAATGGGCGTATTGAAAACGGTATTGACACTTGATTTCTGAGTATTAATAATTTTCGCATTATTTCCTAAAACCATCCCTTTACCAAGTGTTAAGGAAATGGCTGAAGGAACAATAACAGCTGTATTTTCATGCTTTACAGACCACGATATTCTAGTACCGTTTTCCAAAGCAAGGTCTATTTTTCCATTGGGGGATTTAACATGTAATATTTGGGCATTTCCAACAGCTGGCAATAAAGCCGAGAAGATGATTATCCGTAATAAAAATTTATTCATTTGTGTGTTATTGTTTTTACTTAATGGATTTGATGATGATGCTATTCTGTTCCAGCCCGTTTGAGGTTACCGTAAGCTTAATTTCACCGGTCTGGCGGGTACTTTTGATAACCACCAATGCGCGTCCATGCCACGCTTTACGCGAATTACCCGTATATGAATCTACATCTTTAATATCTGCATTATCTATTCCGGCTATCGTACCCTCACCTTCAATTTTAAAGTCAAGGCGATTTGCTGCATTGGGATGCACTACACCATATTTATCGGTTACCTCGATGGTAATGTAAGCTAAATCCTGACCGTTGGACCGCAACTCTTTACGATCTGCAGTAAGCTTAAGCCTTGCAGCATCTCGGGCAGTCTGCAGGACGGACGATTCTACTTGTTTATCACTTTCTACACCAACTGCTTTAAGTACTCCTGCCGTATAAGGCACAGAAAAAGTAGACTTAAACTCTTGTCCAAGGCCTGTAAGCTTTTCGCCAAGCAGTTTATTGTTCAGGTACAACCTTACTTTTTCATATTTAGAATAAATCTCTACATCAATATTCTTGCCTTCATAGCCTGGCCAGTTCCAGCTCTCCCAGGTTGGCCACACGGCCCACCATGTGGTTTTAATTTCGAGTGGTTCGGGGTTGGGTTCGCGAACGGCCATGTAGAGTTTTTCGGTGTTATTGTACAACAGGTTACGGTAGTGAGAAATCGGCTTTCTCCAACCCAAAAGATCAATATCACCGCAATAGGCGCCGTGCCAGGGGAAAAAATCATGTTCCCAGTGTTCCCCCGGAACCTCTCCTGAATAGTACCAACGGCCTATGCCCGATTCTCCAAGATAGTCTATGGCTGTCCAAACAAAATCGCCGATCACAAAGGGATTGTTTTTTACCAGTTGCCAATTTGCAAAAGCATCTTTAGGGTAAGACTCAGATTGAAAGATAATGCGCGATGGTACCCGTTTATGATCGGCAGCTGCGCTTGATAAATGATAATTATAGCCGGCTACATCGTGGGCTGCCATTAGCGAATCCATAACTGCCCAATCTTTTCCATTTTCTACAATGGCTGAAGTAACCGGGCGGGTGGTATCTATTTTTTTTATGGCACCTGAAAGCATTCTGGCAGTTTCAACTGCTCCAGGGGTACCTCTCTCTACTATTTCATTGCCGATACTCCACATGATAATTGAAGGGTGATTGCGATCGCGTAAAATCATGGCATCCAAGTCGTGTTTCCACCATTCATTAAAATATTTAGCATAATCCTGTTTGTTTTTTCCCACTTTCCAGCAATCAAATGATTCATCAACCACCAACAGGCCTAATCTGTCGCAAGCGGCTAAAAAAGCTTCTGAAGGAGGATTATGCGAAGTTCTTACCGCATTAAAACCAGCTTTCTTAAGCAACTCCACCTTACGCTCTTCAGCCCTGTCAAAAGCAGCTGCGCCCAGACAACCATTATCATGGTGCACACAGCCGCCGTTTAGCTTGACGGTTTTACCATTAAGCTGAAATCCGTTTTCGGGCGTAAATTTTATTGAGCGGACACCAAAATCAGTAACCGTTTTATCCACCACCGTTTTATTCCGTATAATCTGTACTTCTGCCTTGTATAAATGTGGTGTTTCAGGGGTCCATAACAAAGGATTGGCCACAGTTATGATTTGCGTAATTTCTTTCTCACTATTAGCAGCCAGATTAATCTTGATTTGACCATTTCCTGCGTTTTTAGTATTCTTCCCAAATAACCTGGTATTCACAACAATGCTTTGCGCCTGCCCTGTTTCGTTTTTTACTGTCGTTTTCACCTGAACGCTTGCTTTTTTTGATGATACATTAGGGCTTGTGATGGCCACGCCCCATTCAGGGATGTGTAATGCATCAGTAGCGGTCATCCAAACGTGACGGTAAATTCCCGAGCCACTGTACCACCTGCTGTTCATTTGCTGCGAATTATCTACACGTACCGCGATCACATTTTCCCGATGAGCGTCTAAATAAGCCGAAAGGTCATAGCCAAATGAAGAGTAGCCATAGGGATATATGCCAAGTGATTTTCCATTGATAAAAACTTCTGCATTCATGTAGATGCCTTCAAAATAGATAGAAATCTTTTTGCCTTTCCAATCGGCGGGTACCTTAAAAGTTTTCCTGTACCAGCCAATGCCGGCCGGAAAATATCCACCGCCACCGCCAGTTGGATTTTTGGGCTTTATTTTTCCTTCAATACTCCAATCGTGCGGCAGATCCAGATTACGCCAGGCTTCATCATTAAAACCGCTGGATTTGGCTGTAGCTTCATCGCCCAGTAAGAATTTCCAATCAAAATCAAATAGCTGTTTCCGTTCGTTTTGCTGCTTATTTTGAGCAAATACCAGAATTCCATTCGACAACAGCAGAAACACCAATATTAAAATCCGACTGTTATGCCAACTATAGTGGTTTGAATTATTATTAAAACTCATAAGAATTAAATGTCAATTTGATACTAGCTTATAAGCTAATTTGAATCTGCAGACTTCCTGTCACAGTTCATTTATTATTTCTGTGTAATTCCCTTCCAATCATCTGTTCTGAAAGGTATGGCTGGCAAACCTGCTGAATTGATCAGGTTACATTCAGGGTTGTCTGCCCAGGCATAGCGAACAGCTACAGGTTGAGGCACTTTATCGCTGTAAACAACTATTTCATTACCTTTAATTTTAGCATTAGCCCAGTAGAACTGTTTATCTTTACCTGCTATTGCAAATCCTGTTATTTCTTTAGCATTCTTCGATACCAATCCATCCCCAACGTTGGTAAAACCCACATGAATGCGATTACCCATTTTTGAAAAACTTTTAAACGTTGGACCTGATGCCACAACATTTTGTCCATACACCAACTTATTGGCAATCAACGCCAAACGCCGACCAACTTCCTGCTTGTTACCAGGATGAATATTATCTGCCTCTCCAATATCAATGATACAGGCCATTCCGGTGTTGGGCTGTGATAAAGTTAGCGACTGTGCTTCTCTAAACTCAGCCCATTCACTTTCGGATGGGAGCGGTTGTGTTTTTTTAAAGTTTGCCAGCTGCACGTACAAGAATGGCAAATCCCCCTGTTTCCAGAGTGCACGCCAATCCTGGATCAGCATGGGGTATAACTTACGGTAATTGTAGGCTGCGGTATCATTGGCTTCACCCTGGTACCATAAAAATCCTTTAATTCCGTACGGGATGACTGGATTGATCATGGCATTGAAAAGTAATGATGGATAATATTGGTAATTACGGTTCCTGGGGATGGCAGGCTCCCAACTTTTGTTATATTTCCAGATACCGGCCAACGGCAATCTGGTGGTGCCATTGGTAATATACATATCATCTGCAGGTGGATTTAATCCACCAATTCCCCATAACATGGCCAACCTCAGTGTAATCGTGTTCTCACCTTTATTTATTAATTTGGCAGGGATAGTATAATGCTGCCGTGGATCGGTATTCCATACCGTTTTACAAATTTCAGTACCATTAAAATATAGGGAATAATTCACATCGGGCCGCCCGATATAGAGCGTGAGATCGGATTGTGAAAAAGCTTCTGGCAAGGTGATTTTTTTACGCATCCAAACCACTCCCTCATAAGGGCCGATCCCAAAATCTTTGATCAGCTTAGGCATTTCAATGTCCGGCCATGCGGCATCATTGTAACCTGGCCGTGGTATGATTTTATCTGAATTTTGTTGTGGATGATTAACAATATCCCAGCCCCGGATCTGGTCAAGGCTGTCTCTTAAAAAATCCTGCTCACTCAGGCTGTCATTTGCCAATGTTTTAGCTTTGGTAATTGGTGAGGAAAGTAATTTTTCCCTGCTTGTCCACGATTCGACCGGTGTACCACCCCAGGCACTCTGTATAATACCAATGGGAACATCCTGATCTTTGTGTATCTTTTTAGCAAAATAGTAAGCTACAGCCGAGAATTTGGCTACATTTTGAGCATTACAAATTTCCCATTTCCCTTCTGTAAGATCTTGCTGTGGTGTCAGCTTTTTCACATTTGCGACATGAAATAAACGTATTTCAGGAAAATCTGCCTTTGCTATTTCTTCAACTGCATTTTGAGCCTGCTTTACCGACCACTCCATATTGGATTGACCAGAGGCCAGCCAAATATCTCCTATAAGGATTCCGCTAAGAATAATTTGCGAATGTGGTGCTGTGCGTTCAGCAATTTTCAGTTGATACGGACCTCCAGCCTTAAATACAGGAAAACGCACCATCCACTTACCATCTTTGTTTGCAATGGTTTTAACACTGAATTTTCCCAGTTCAGCGATGATTTCTCTACCGGGTGCTGCATATCCCCAAACAGGAATTTTAATATCCCGTTGGAGAACCATGTTATCACTAAATACTTTGGCAACAGCAATTTGGGCAAAGCCATGTATCTGAATAAAACTGAAGATAATAAAAAAGGCAAAACCTATCTGCAACTTCATTTTTTTTATTTTTTCCGATCTATATATCATTACCTGATAGAGTTTTACAGCACAATACTTCCTATTTACCAGCTGAAATAAGGGCATTGATGGTACCTTGATCAAGCACGGTATTGTTTCTGCGGTCTAAAGCACCGCCGGTATCCCAAAAGAAAGGTTTGAGGCCAAACTGGATAGCCTGTCTGGTTACATAGTTATTCCAATAATCTACTGAAGCATTATGTGTTGGCAAATCTAAAGGAACATTCCTGGTATTACCCCTTTTATAAGCACCATACTCTCCTAATATTACCGGAATTCCTTTATCTATAAATTTGGCTTTCATCAAAGTAAACATTCTAATATGTTCGCTCTCCTCGCCCCAGGTCGGGTTACGATCGGGCTGAATGGTGGAGTGATGGCCTGTACCCCAGTAATAGAACATTTTGCCCCAGGTTGCATCATTATCCAGTATGGTAAATTGTGAAGGCGAATAATTATGTACTTCAACCATTAAACGGTTAGGAACCTGGTCGGTAGGTAGACTATTCATTAAATTGTTGGTTTTATCCGGATCGGTGCCTGGCCCCTGAACCACCAATACACGATAACTGTTTTTGCCACCTGTAGAGCGAACAGCATTGATAAAGGTTTGGTGATACTCATTTAGTATGGCCATCTGTTCTGCATTTTCAGCAGGTGGCTCATTTGCACTGGCAAACATTAAATGCTCATCAAAATCTCTCATGGTTGTAGCAATCTGCTCCCAATATGCTTTCTGCTTGGCATTAACAGAATCTTTTTTAGCTGCATTAATATTTTGATCGAGCCAGCCACCATCCCAGTGGATATTAAGCAATACATACATATCATTGTCTACACAGTATTTTACCACTTCTTTTACGCGGTTAAGCCAGGCAGGATCAATAGTTGCTTTTTGTCGGTCGCTTAAATGGTGCCAGTCCCATGAACATGGAAGCCTTACCGCATTAAAGCCTGTTTGCTTTAAAAATTTAACATACGATTCAGTAATCTGAGGATTACCCCAACCACTTTCACTTCCCGGCGATTCCATTGTATTTCCTATATTCCACCCTAATTTCATCTTAGCTGCCAACTGCACAGCAGTACTGTTCATACCCGTTTGATCGGGCGCTTTTGGCGATGTATTGTACGAAGGAAACAAATAGCTGGTTTGAGAAATGGTAAGCCGTCTGGCCTGGCCATTATCCGCAGTAACAATCATTACTGCTGAACGGGAAATACCTGTGGTGTTAGGTGTTGCGGTTAATTTCAATTCGGTATTGCCTTCACTTCCTGTCATCTGGTTTAACTTTAACCAGGAATCGGCGGGGTTTTTAGTGCTCCATTTGGCATTACTGTTAATTGTTACATTTGAAACCCCTCCATTAGGTTGAAAAGCCACAGCTGAAATTGAAACATTGAGCTGGGGCTGCACATCTTCTTTCTTTTTGCAAGATGTTGTAATAAAAGTGATAGCCAGCAGTAAGATGATGGATAACCAACCATTAATTTTTAGACTTCTAAAATGAATCATTGTTTTATGTTTATTTTTAAATGATAGATGCTTTCTTGTTGTTGATAAGAGATAAAAGCAATGAGGATGTATCATAAGTTATGTTTGATCTTGCCGGGCTTAACGATGTACTAAAACACATTTAAGAAACATTTAAAGTTTTGACCCATATCACAACCTCAGTAAGCTTAGTATGAAAAGTTCAACTTATGATACATCGCTGCATCTTTATTTTATTTTGACTACTCTAATATTATCAAAAGCCGCTTCAAACCCCTCCACCATTGTTGAGCCATCGTTCAGGAATGTAAAGTTGATGCCTCCATTTCCTGTACTGCCGAGTAATTCAGTTAAACTGGAGGTAGGAAGTCCGTTTTTCAAAAAATTTGAAAGCGGAATGGTTATGGTTTGCCAGCCATTTGTTTTAAAAGGTGTTTCAGAGCCATTGCTGTTTTTCCATGGTCTGTATAATGCGGCATAATTATCGAACCCGAAATCTTTAATAATTTTAACGGACCCGTTTACCCAAGGTTTGGTAACCGATACTTCAAACTTTAGGGCATAATGACTTACAGAATCTGTTAGGTTGGCGACTGGTACCCATTGTACTGGATTGGTATTGATTGATCGTCCACCTTCCCACCAGTTACCATTTCCGGCAGGTACGTTCGATGCTTTCATCACACCGTAATTCCCGGCATGTCCGGGATAATTTGCAGAACTGTTGGAAATGTCTGATCCCCAGGCAAGCGTATTGATGTCATCATAATTGTTTAACATGCCAGTGGTATAATCATGCACATTATAAACTGTTTTGGCTCCTCCTGATTTTGTTATCACCTCAACAATTCCACTGTTTGTAAGGCCGGCAGGCACCACTAGACTGATGGAGGTACCATCGTTTGACCCCTTAAAATCAGTTATACTCTGTCCGGCGTAAGTTACACGCTGGATAAAGAAGAAATTTAATCCATTTATCCTGACAGAATCGCCAGGATTAGCGCTCTCATTTGAAATACCGGTTATGGTTGGGGCCGGTGCTACTATCGGAAATGAAAAAGTAGTTTCTCCATGAATGGTTACATACTTTATGGTATTAAGTTGCGATGCTTCTACTGAAGGGAAGGGAATTACAGCGGGCATCAATACAATTGCGCTTGTATCAGAAAACCAGGATTCGTTGAAAGATCCCTTTACACCATTAAAATAGATCTGAAGTGCACCTCTTAAATTTTTACCGGTAATGACAATCCATTTTCCAGTACCTACTCTGGTAATAAGTGAGTCGCCAGGGCTGGCAACGTAGTTTCGGATCCCGGTAATTTCAGGCATACCCGAAGAAGATGATGATGTATCTTTTTTACAACCCTGCTGTATAAAAAAGAACAGTGCCATTAGAACAAATAACAAATGGCTATTAGTCCTGCTAAATAATTTTTTCATATTAATCTCAATTAATAATTTGTACAGTTAATTAATAGTATGGTACCGGTGGATCTAATAATTTAGGATCGGCGGTGATTTCGGTAGCAGGTATAGGCAGCGTAAAAGTGGCTATAGTTGGTGGTGTGATTACGATACCATTGGCATTTCTCGTTTTTTTGCCTGTAGCCGGGTCGTATGAAAACTGTACCCTGGTATTTTTAAGGATCTGATTGTTCAATACCGCAATAGCCGCCTGTGGATTGTAATGTGATAAGCGAACGAGATCAAACCAATATTGTCCTTCAAAAGCAAGTTCAATTCTTCTTTCATTACGTAATTGTTCTGCAGTGATGCTAGTTACCGGTTCAACCCCTGCACGTTTTCTGACCATATTAAAAACCCGCAAGGCTTCAGCATCCGCCGTTGTATTATTTGTACCCATCAGTGCTTCTACATATACCAGGTATACATCAGCTAAACGCAAAACAGTATTATGTTGAGGTGAAGACCAGATATCCATACTTGGTGAATTATTATCTGCAGCTGTACCTACAATATGTTTTTTAACACTACAACTTGTGGCGGTATACCCCCCGCCCGCAGCATTTAGCTCCGGATAATGATCGCCCGTTCGCATGAATGTAGCTTTCCTACGTATTGAATCCTGAGGGGTATACAAACTGTCGAGATCAAAAGTTGGTCCTATTGCACCGCCCCATCCACCTCCGGGAGGTACTACACTCGAACTAGGTGCGAATTGGGTCTGAATGGCATTACCATTTCCATACCCTACCCCTGGTGCCCATTGGAAGGCAAAAAGCGATTCGGAATTATCATTAAACTGCGTTCTGAAAAGGTTGTAATAGTTTGGCAATAAGGTTAAACCGCTGGTATTAATTACATTCTTGGCATAAAAAGCAGCACTATCAAGATCTGACTGATTTCTGCTGCCACTGATACCTGCTTTAGTCAGGTATACTTTTGCCAACATTCCCTGTGCAGACCATGTGGTTAAACGGCCCGCCTGATCGCGTGCCGGCAAGGCACTAGCTGCAAAACGCAGGTCGTTAACAATAAAGCGATAAACATCGGCAAGACGGTGGCGTGGCAATAATGGCTCTTTAAGCAGCTTTGTATTATCTTCAATAATCGGTACCGCGCCCCATAACTGCGCCAAATGAAAATAGGCTGTTGCACGTAAAAACCTCAGTTCGCCAAGGGCGCCATTTTTATTTCTTAGCGGTACGCTATCGGGAACTTTAGCATTAATGGCAATAATATTGGTATTACAGTGCGCTACAATCTTATAAAAACAGCGCCAAGAAGTAGCCATCTGTCCATTTTGGCTGGTTACAGCAAATGATGTGAGCTGCGCTAAGTCTGCATTGTAAGGCTGCAACATATTACCGCTCAGAATATCTCCAATGGCGAGTAATGGAAAACTGTTCCAATCGTTCCATGGCTGTGCATATAAACCTGCGGTAACCAGCCTCAGATCTGATGAACTTTTGTAAAAATTATCTGTTGTGATCTGCGACAAAGGAGGTCGTTCCAGAAAATCTTTTTTACAACCGCTTATGATGATAACGGCAGCAAATAAAGTAAGTATGTATAATTTAATATGTTTCATAAATCTAGGTCTTAGTTATTTAAAATAGAGATATTCGCACCTATGGTAAATACCCGTGGTTGTGCGTAATACCCATTATCTACACCTGCTGCCAAAGGATTCCAGGAACCGATTTCGGGATCATAACCGTTATACCTGGTGATGGTAAATACGTTGGTTACCTGGGCATACAGACGCAGTGTTTTTAAGTGGATTTTGGATAAAAGATTCTCCTTGAAGTTGTAGCCCAGCGTAATACTTTTACATCTGATAAATGAACCATCTTCTATGTATTTGCTTGAAAAACGTTGGTTATCATTACCGCTGCTCTGGCTAATTCTGGTGATGGTGGTTTCGGGATTGGTAATATAAACGTTGTTGATATCATTGGCCGAACCGGCAGGATTAATTAAGCCGATCCTCGAATATTCCGCGACATTTCTAAAATATCCAAAATTTTGATTTGGGTTTTCAGCATCTACCCTTACCTGGTTATAAAGCTTATTACCGTAATTACCAGACATAAAAATATTCAGGTCGAAGTTTTTATAAATGAAACTGTTGTTTATACCAAATTGAAATTTTGGCATTGGCGAACCCAGGTATACCTGGTCTCTTTCATCAATTACCCCATCATTGTTCTGATCTTTAAATATGACATCGCCTACCCATACGCCCCCGGTTCCATTTGTAATCGGAATGGCTGTACCTCCTTTTTGTGTCAAGGCAGGATATCTGGCAAAATCTTCAGCATTTTTATAGAGGCCCAAAGCTTCAAAACCAAAATATTCCCCTATCGATCTGCCTACGGCTGATTTAGTAATTGCTGTTGCACCTGCATAACCATACAGTGCAGAGGCATCACTATTTAAAGCCAGTATCTTATTGATGTTTCGGGATAGGGTAATGTTACTTTTCCAGTTGAAGTTTTTACCAGCGATATTGTGCGTGGTCAGCGTAAACTCGATTCCTTTATTGCTTACGGAACCAATGTTTACATATGGTGATTGAATAGACCCTGGAGCATAACCGGTTGGATCAACCATACCAGAATACAATGGAAGGGTAATACCTAACAATAGGTTCTCTGTCTTTTTGTAATAAGCATCGACAGAAAATTCAATCCTACTGTTTAAAATACTGGCATCTAAACCCGTGTTATAGCCTTTGGTAGTTTCCCATTTTACATCTGGAAAGCCTATTGTAGATAATAGCTGTGCATTACCGGTTAATGAGTTGGTTACCGTGGTTAGTGTACCACCGTATGCATAATCAGCTATGTTCTGATTATTTTGCAAACCGTAGCCAACTCTCAGTTTTAAGTCATTAACCGCTTTTACATTTTTCAGAAAATTCTCCTGTTTCAGTTTCCATGATAATGCTCCGGAATAAGTGGTTACCCATCTGTTGTCAGGTCCAAATTTTGAAGAACCATCATTACGCACATTGATGGTCAGATTATATTTATCATTATATTTAACATCAAAACGGCCAAAATAAGATTCACCAGCGGTTTGCCCCTTTAAGCCAGAATTGAGCGCTGTTCTTGCATCACCATTACTGATGGCCTGCACGTTATTACTGGGAAAGTTTTGTCTGCTTGCGGATACATTTTCGAATTTCGTTACCTTAGATTCATGACCGACCATTGCATTTAGGTTATATTTTCCAAATGAATGCCAATAGGTTAAATAATTGGTGAGTGAAACGAAAGTATTTTGTCCACTGCTATAAGTAGCCGAATTATTGGTTTTAGAATAGGCTCCCATGGTATAAATCGGATCGAACTGATCTTCTGTTGCACTAGAAAAATTCCCGGATAATTCGTTTCTTAGGGTAAGCCCTTTGGCAAACTGGATTTCTGCATAGGTATTTCCGAATAATTCGTACCTGCTTTTCAGGTCCTTAACAATCTTGGCCAAAGCAAATGGATTGGTACCTGTAGCACCATAAATATTAGGATCATTTCCACCCCAGGTACCATCAGGATTAACAACGTTGACATCCGGCGTTTGATTTAGTGCCTGGCGGATTACGCCGGTTTGAGACGTAGTTACATTTTCTTTGACATTCGCCAGTTGTAAACTCACGCCAAGCTTCAACCACTCAGTAGTTTTATTGTCCAGATTTAAACGGCCAGAAATCCTTCTAAAATCTGATCCTAAAGCAATTCCGTCCTGCGCGAAATAGGTACCGGAAAGATAATATTTTGTTCTGGCATCACCGCCTGTTATGGCAACGTTATGGTTTTGCATCAAAGCTGTTCTGAACAAGGCTTTTTGCCAATCTGTTCCTAAGCCCAAATATTGTGGGTTTGCAAACTGTGGCCTCAAATCATAACCGATAATGGCCGACTTTTCATTCATAAAAGTTGCATATTCCCTTAAATTCATGACGTCATAATACTTAGGCAATGCTTGCCCTCCGGCATAGCCATCATAGCTGATTTGTGGCGGACCCGATACGCCGCGTTTTGTAGTGATAATTACTACCCCGTTGTTGGCTTGTGCGCCATAAATTGCCGTGGCAGATGCGTCTTTCAAGATATCAATTGAAGCAATTTCAGAAGGATTTATACTGGCTAGCGGATTGGTTCCCTTATCGCCTGCCGAAGGCAGAATCTGCAATCCGTCAATAACATATAATGGAGGGTTATTACCAAAAGCGGTTAGTCCACGGATTTGTACTGAAACCCCGCCACCCGGTTGACCTGATATTTGTTGAATCACTACGCCAGGAACTTTTCCCTGTAGCGCCTGGTCAACCGTAGTGGGTTGCGTTCTGACCAGATCAGCTCCAGATACTGAAGATATAGACCCTGTAAGATCAGCTCTTTTCTTTTCTCCGTAGCCAATAACCACCACTTCATCCAGCTTATTGGATTCTACTCTCAAAGTTACATTAATCATGCTACCATCACCGACCATGATTTCCTGAGGTAAAAAACCGATCATTTTGAAAATTAGAACATCTCCGGTATTTGCCCTTATTGAATACTGTCCATGTTCGTTCGTTGAAGTGGCTGTTTTTTTTGTTTTAACCTGTACAGTGGCTCCCCGCAAAGGCTGGGGATTATCATTGCCCACGATTTTTCCGGTTATCTGTCGCTCCTGTGCATACCCGTTTAAATGAAGGAGGTTTAAGAAAATTACAAAGAGCATCAAAGCCGGCAATTTTCTGATAAAAATTGTTTGGTTCATATTTGTCTAAATTTGGTTTGTTGGGCCGATGGTAAAATGATATTTGAAGATTAGCGACTAAACTTATAGAGACGATTATTTAATTGCTAAGTCCGTGTACACCATTCATCCTGGCTTTATTAGCGTCAAATATAGTTTCAGGGCAAATCTGGGAATGCTTCAAATGATAAAGACTATAGAAGTTATGTTAACCCTAATACTACATACAGCAATGAATGGAATTTTAAGCCAAAAGAAAATACAAAATACTAATAGTCAATATATTACAATAAAAATATTCTATACCGACACATAAATATTAATGCGGGATATGCTGTTGTATCTATTAACAGACCCTAAACGCGGCTTAACATTGCTTCTTTTTCCAAGCACACCACCGATACTTTCCGCTTACCTCAGCCCGGTAGTACCTAGCTGTCACTATACCTTCAAAAGGAAAGAAAGCCAAAACCCCATAAAACAATAAGGAAGAAATAACTGTTAGCCCTACCTTTTGGAAAAGGATGTTAGTAAAGCTTTCAAATCTGCTCCGATAGTGATGATCGGGGCGAAAACTTGCCGGTGTGGAGAAACCTATGCAATTAATTTAAGCTTTAAACCTAAAGATTTCGATGTAAAAGTTTAGCTGAAGCAATAGATAAGCACAAGGCAATTGCTTACGGCTCGGTACGTTTAGGGCTATATCTTTTAGCAGTTCGTTATTTTCGGTCAATCTATCAGCAATCATAGGAACACTTATAAAAAATTCCCATTCCATATTTAAGACCGCATCATCAAATCTTTTACGCTACAGATGTTAATTATAGTAAAAACGGTAACTCATACATGTATCCCGATCTAATGCATATACATTTCTTTTGCCCTTGTTTTTGGCTTCGGGTGGAGGCGGAAAAACTGAGTTCAGTGTTTGTGAGGCGCGTATCATGAATTGTGCTTAGTTGCACAAAAATTCCATCTAGTTATTTGTTGTCAAAATGGATTTTGAACATAAAAAAGCACCAATTTGGGGCCTAAATTAAAAATCATTTTCGGGCTTTTTGTTGATCCGGTAGGCTATATCTTTTATCAATGATATAGCTAATTGCCTTGCTGCTTTATTCTGTTCAGGATCGAAATTCTTATTAGCGACTCTCAACTGACTTTTTGAAAGACTTAAACCCGGAATAGGCTTATCATACTCTAAAGCTGAAAGAACTATCTTAAACTTGTTATCCTTATTATAGACTTTACATTTGAAATACAAATTAGTAATGTCAGATCCCATTACGCCATTAAAAGAGACTTCGCCTAAATCAGCATCTTTCATTTCGATCACCGAACGGGAATCTTTAAAAGACGTAGTTAGGTAATTGAGCGTATTAATATATAACTGCTGTTTTGTCAAACTCGAAACAACAACTGTATCTAAAGTATGTGCTGGCTGATCTGTGTAAGCACTTTCAATACTATCATCTGACTTAAAAGTTTGCGAGAAACTTATAAAAGGAATTAAGATCAAAAATAGAGCAAGCTTTTTCATGCCGTAAAGATATTAAACTGCGATCAAGTGCTTTGCATACATTTTTCCGAATTGGGTTAATTAAAATTAAAAAAACCTAATGTTCGGGACTTTTGGTTTTTATCTAATTCCAGTTAAAGTGTGTAATCCTTGCCAACTACCACCAAAACCGTGTCGGAATCCGTACGCACCGTTGCGAAATAATTCGGGACCTCAACCTCAGTGGATGCGCCCAGGATGATCGCATCAGGATCGGGTTCATTTCGGCGAGGCATATCTAACGCATCTATTGTAAAAAGTGGTCTTTTCTCGACCGAGTAATCAAGCCCTGCAAATTTCAATGCTTCCGCTGAGGTTGGATAAGCTTCTACTAATGTTCCCAACCCGTGCCATGCTTTTTCACTTACTGAAAAAAAGCTGTGTTTCTGTGCTCTCTCGTTATAATTTAAGTTATGTGCCATGATGAATATGTCTAAAATGAATGTATCGGCTAATAATTAAAATGGTAGGTCATCATCAATGCCCACGAATTTTTTCTCTCCTGTTTCTTCGGCCTTTGGCAGTTTCTGCGGCTTATGTCCAGAAGCATTGTAACTGCTCTCATTTCTTTGGGGACTCCCTAAAAGTTTGATTTCAATCGCATGAAAAGTTAGAGATGCTCTTGCCTCGCCGGAACCACTCAAATAAGCAGTTGCACCAATGCGGCCGTAAAGCTGTACCCAACCTCCCTTTTTTAGATATTCAGCTATCCCCGTATTGAGCCAATACGAACAGTCGATAAATGTGGTCACCTTTCTCTGTTCTCCACCAGAACGATAGGTGTCATTGATTGCAATTGAAAAGCCGGTTACTTTCCGCTCTCCGCTTACTTTTCTGACCACTGCATCAGCGGTAAGTCTTCCTGTAATTTCCATTTTGTAAAATTTTAAGTTTAAATTTTTGTTTACTTCCCTCATTCCAAAAAATCTTTTCAAAAGAAAAACGGAAAAAAGAAAGTACAGAAACGCGGGTGTACAGGAACGGAGAGCTATAAGTCCCGGCGGGTGTTTTGGCGTAGCCAAAACATTATGCGCTCGCAGAGATCGGAGCGCCCCAATTTCACGGCCTTTTTAACCGTTTAGTTGAAAAGTTTAGCCTGCACATATACTTACACAACTCAACAGTGTTACATGACATCTAAAAGCTTGACGAAATATTCTGATGCTGACTGAATAATAGCCTGCACCTAAACCGCGCACATCCTTCTGCCCAGTTCAAGTGCCGCCAGGATTGCACTGGATTTGGCCAAGCCAACACCTGAAAAACTGGAGAGCGATCTATGGCTCTGGGTGGCCAATACGTCTAATCTGCCTCCGACTGCTCTTAAGATGTTCTCTGCCAGATCTACAGCACTCATATCTTTCCTGCCTGAACCAATAAGCATGGCAATCAGTTCGGCATCTGTCATATGGCTGGATCCCACCGCAATAAACTTTTCCCTTGGCCTCAGACCCGGATCCCATGATTTGATCCCTTTTTTCACACGCAAGCCTTTAAGGCGGATTACATCAGCCACTGGGAGATTATCCTGGCTTAAATATACTACTGAATGGAACAGCGAAGACATTGCAGCAATCAAGAAATGGAAGTCCTGTTCAAAGACCACCACGGTTGATCGTTTGTAGCTACCATCGTGTTGTTCATCACTCCTTGTGATGCACAGATAACGGTTATCATTGACAGCCCTTTTAAAATCCAGAAAATAATTCCTTTTACCGGAAGAAAAATTTTCAGTAGCGAGATTAACATTTTTCATATCGAACATATTTAGTATGAACAAAATTATTTATTGGATTCCGGTGATTCGGTTGTATATTGTATTAGCCGATCAGATCGGATAAAAAATGGATAGCAAACCATGGAGATTTACAAAGATGCACCAGCCCAATAAAACAGAGCGGGTTTGTAGTTACCGCCATTGTGAGAATACGTATGAAGGAAGAAGTGATAAAGTCTTTTGTAGTGACCAGTGCCGTAACCATGCGCGGCGGGACCAGTTAAAAACGGAAAAATGGAACGCTCCGGCTTTTTACCTTAAGATAACGGAAATCATTAAAACCAACCATAAAATCCTTAAACTTCAATATGACGAAAAGGGTGAGAATAAGGTCATCAGCAATTTCCTGTTAAGGGATTGCGGATTCAATTTCGAATTCCACACCCGGATTCTCCACACTTCAAAGGGCATTTACAGATTTTGTTTTGATTATGGCTGGCTTGAACTGGAAAACGGAAAAATTCTGATTGTAAAAAACGAAAAAATGGTCGAAATATAAACCGCAATAATTTCTGAGCAGATCAATAACCACAGCGGATTATACACTATAAACCAGCGAGGCCGCTGCCCTATCGGACAGCGGCCTCGCTATTGTTCCCAAAACAGATTTAATTTTATTTCGTATTCTTCTTTTCTGTTACCTCAGCTCTAATTTCCTGAGCCAGGTTTTTAAGATCTTGCATACCTTTACGTACACGGGTTCCTGCCGCTCCGTTATTGGCATTATAAAACTTTTCTACATCAGCTTCAACAGAAGCTATCAATTCTTTGATTTTACCGAATTTTTCCATCCTGATTATAATTTTAAACCGCAAATATATCCATTCACATGCATTCGGCAATTGTTCAATCATAAAATACTTGAAAACACCTCATTACCTAAATAAACCCTCCAAAATTTTAGGCATGGGAATACACGGAGGCCAAGGCCTCCGTGTATAGGACAGATTCTGCCCGTTGTCCAGGGCAGAATTACCTACCCCTTCCTGTTTTTTTTTCAACCGTAGCCTCCTCAACTACGGCTTCCTTTTTATCATCCGGCGCTAAGACCTTCGCAGAAACTTCTTTCAGATCGACAGCTTTGCTGTAAACAGAACGAAGATTATGATCATAAAAATCAAGGGTTTTAAACTGTGGGTTAGCTGCAACAAAGCCTTTCATTTCCTTACCATCTTTAGAAAAACTCACTTCATGAAGATTGCCCCGCTCCAGGCTCTTCATCAGCTGATCGCGAAAGCCGGGTTTATCGATATCCGGAAGGACAAACTTATCAACCGAGGAAGCCAGGCTGAACCCATAGTTTTCACCATAATTTTTGACTGTATAGCCTTTTTCCGGATCACGTTCCGAAAGATCAAGTTTCAACCACATGTTGGCTTTCTCACCATTTTTAAGTACCACATCTTTATTTACCGCACGCCCTGAAAGCAGATTGTAACTTTCCTTAGCGGTCACCCCCTTGCCTTTATTAATAAAAAATATTTGATCTACTGTATCATACGGCTTTCCAGCAGGCTCCAAGAACGCTTGATACTTATTGAAAAAGTACAGATCTGTTTCTTTGCTTTTTGAAAAATCAAGCTGGTACTGTATGTTGTCGGCAAGTTCGGGTTTGTCTTTTGCATTCACCGCTGGCATGGTAATATCCAGGCGGAGTGTAAACTGCGGCAACGCCTTATCGATGGACTCTTTTAACTGCTGGTTCAGCGACTCGCCAAACCCAAGGTATTTCAGATTGTTCTGAAGATACTCCAAATTGTTTTCGTTCATAATAAATGGATTAATTTGATTGATATTAAATGAAACCATAGCGACTAAAACCGCCAGGTATCATTGATTTAGAAATTCGTATAAAAAAGAGATTTTAGATCTCGGCAAATATTGCCTGACGGATGGTCTGATGTTAGCGATTAAGAAAACCTTTCTTATGGAAAGGCAATGTTGCGGAATGGACAGAACATGCTCAGAAAATCTTAGATATATATGCTCATCCTGAAAGGTAAAATGAGACGCGATACCTTGATAATCCATACAAAATCTGATTGCACGCAGGGTATTGACCAGACCACATCCCAAAACCAGGTTTATTTTAACTTTTCCCAGTTCTGTGAATATTTCCCCCGGATAAATGTAATGCGGACTGATGGCCAAAAAGAGAAGTTCACAAGGCCTATTAAAACGGGATGAATTAAAATGTAGAAATGCGATAGCTTCCATCGCGCTCGAGCAGATGTAAACCTGGGATATAATGTTAAGGTCCATCGTTCTACTGCTCCAGAAACCGCCATGCAGGGGCACCAAATGCCCATTCTCCCCGAACTCTTCAGACTGGCCATTGTGATAATCAAATATCAGGCTACCGGAAATATTGGACCTAAAAGAAATCCCATAGCTTTCGCATATTCCCTTGGCAACAGAAACAGCAGGAAACATCTACCTTGACGTTCCAGAACGCGTATAGCTTCTGCTATGACCTGTCCCTGCACTTAGCTTCTCATCAGTGATCATATCCCCGAGCCTTGACATCTGCTGTTTCTCATATTCCCTGAAAGCCTGTTTATAGCCATTGTTTTTCTCATTGGTCTGGGCGAGCAAACCTTTGTCTCCGACCAATGCTTTCAGTCCGGTCAATAGCAGATAGGAAATCCCACCGTCCATCAATACAGAAACGACAAGCGCAAGCCTGTTTGATCGTATGCCCTCAGCACTCGTACTGCTTGCCTGGATCAGCGTACCATCTTCCAGTTCAATCTGCCTTCCGGCACTGTATCGCTCTTTTTGATAAGGGCTTAAAACCATACCATTTACCTTTTCAGGTGCTTTGACCTTTAACATATCGGTCACCACAAATTCTTTTGTGTCCCAGTCGTATTCGACCAGCAGGGATTTCGTCTCACCGTCCCGGTCGACTTCCTTTAGAATATTCGCTTTCTCGCCCAGAATAAGCTGATCAGCCTCTGCTTGATTGATATAGGGTGGGTTTAGCGACTGTTTGTACACGGGATGCACCAACAAATCGGGTTTGCCGGTTTCGCCTCTAACCAGAGATAGTTTCACTTCCATTTCTTTGATCTCGATCCCACTCCTCGAGATATCATGGAGCTTGATCAGATTGGTCCTGCCCCCGGATAGAAGTGCATGAATATCTTTCCGATCGATCAAAAGTTCTTCACCCCTGACAAGTCCGAGATCCCGGAGCTGTTCTAAAGGCAAATCTTTTTCATTTAATATTATTGTATTCATAATTAATTTCTGTTTTAATTTATGATTTCATTATGGTCTTCACTGCTAATCGCCCGGACAGGAATCCTTTTCAAACTCAACAAGATCATTTAAAAACAGATAGAGTTCATACCCGTTCAGCTTACCAAATAAATAGAGCATCCTGAGCGGATCTATAAATCTGCGCTTGTGCTTTATGCCAAAGTGGAGATGCTCTCCAGTAACCCTGCCGGTATGCCCCGAGATAGCAATAGAAGTTCCTGATGCCACAAGATCACCAACGCTGACAAAGGAATTTGAAAGATGGCCGTAAACACTGGAATATGCCCCGTGGGCGATGATAATATAGTTTCCGGTAATCAGATCACATGATACCTTGATCACTTTGCCGGGCAGAATGGCAAACACGGTATCCGATCTTGCATACAGGTCTATCCCAGCATGAAAAACATTCATACTCCTTGTTACAGGGTGAGTCCTGTTACCAAACCCAGAGTTAATCTTAAATTCAGGTAACGGAATAGACAGCTTCAGCTTATCAAAAGACTGCGCCTGTGCAACAGCAGATAAAAGCAGTAAGACTTTAAGCAAACACAGCAACCATCGCTTCGATTTCCCTGGTAATGCGCAAGAAATTGCTACGGAGAATTTCTTCCTTATTGCCTTCAAAATCATAGTAAACAGGCAATTCAACATATCCATCTTCTTCTTTTTTAATTTCTTCCGAATCCAGGTTTATCCTGCAGTTGATTGCCGAAGTCTCGTATTCACCAGAGAAAGAACTTTGCGCATCAGCTGCAATTACCCCAACCATTTCGCCAGCACCCAATGAGGCTATTTTACCGGCAGGAATCAGAACTTCCAGTTTTTCACTCAGCGATACTGAAACCTTGCTCCGGTCAATGGACAGGCTTTCGCTCAACTGTTTGGATTTACCAAGGATCCTTTCCAACCAGTCTAGTGTCTCTTTGTTTCTTGCAGAACCGGAAAGTACGTTACCAACAACCGAAGTGATCGTAGAAGCCGTATCTTTCCCATACTGTTGTTTGAATTGAGGCAGTTCCTGAAGCCCGATCAGCACAGCAACCCTGTTCGAACGTGCAGTAGCAATCAGGTTCTCAATCCGGTGTACGAAAAGAGTGGGTACTTCGTCAATAAGCAATGCTGAAGGAAGGTTTCCCTTTGAGTTGATGAGCCTGGTTAACCTGTTAAGGACAACTGAATAACATGCGGAATTGATGTTTTGCGTATTGGGGTCGTTAGCAAGTACCAATATCCCGGGGGATTCCTTATCAGAAATCTTCAAGTTAAAATCATCGCCCGAGAACACCCAGAAACTTTCTTTCGTCGCCATGCGGCTCATAAAAATCTTCAGTGTACCGATCTGCCCTTCCAGCTGATCAAATGCCTTAGCTGCAAACGCAGTTTTGAATGGTGAAAGGAGCGAAACCAGTTCTGGATCAGTAAACAACACTGCAAATATTTCTGCATAGGACCGGTTTAAAAAAGCCATCACATGCGGCAGACTGGAAAGCTTACCACCTTCATACCTGCTCAAAAAATAAATGCAGGAGGCCAGAAAGTTAATCGCGGACTGCGTAAAGAAAGCATCACTTCCGCTGGCCTTATCCCCTTTTTTCAAGGCCTCGACTGTTGCTTCAGCGGTTTCGGATGCATCTGCGAGCGTTGTAATGTAATCGGCCCGGAGCGGATTTATCCGTCGGCTCTTTTCCACTTCGTTCAGGTTGATCACATGAAAAGCAAATCTCTCCAATAGTCCTTTCTTTTTAGCGGCCAAATAGTGGTAATAAGCAATCTTTCCCAGATCGGGATATTTGAAATCGTAAAGACATACCGCAAAGGATTTAGCGATCATCTGCCTAATAAACGGGTTTATAATGGAAAAGGACTTCCCGGATCCCGGAGTACCGATCACCATTGTCGCACGGAACGGATTGACCAAGTTGATCCAGCCTTTCCGTACTTTTTTACCATAGTAAAAAAGCATCGGTATATTTACCGAGTATGGCGTCTCTTCCTTTACCGTGGGCTGCATAAAACTTTCAGCCTCTACATTCCATTTATCCTTGCCCAGGCCTGAACGGATGATCTTGGAAACATTGTCCATTGAGGCGCTAATCATTACCGCGCCAATCAGCGAACAGATGATATACCAGAGATCATACCATGAAGTATATGCAAATACCAGGGCAGAAGACTTTCCAAAGAAATAGATACTTCCAAAATATAAGACCAGCCCGGCACATAGCGGATAGATTATCTTACTTTTCACATCAAAATCCGGCTGTTTTTTGGATAACGTTCCGATACTGACCAGACAGATCAAGAGCAATACAGACAGTTTGCTGTAAAGCAATTCATCATAAATAGGAAGCAATTTTATTCGGTAAAGGCCCTTGGCAAAAAGCCCCCAAAACGGTGCATCAAGGTAAATAAAGAGAGTGATTTCTATAAAAACGCAGAAATAGATCAGGCATTGGAGAAAGCCGTGGAGCTTTTGGATCTCTTTTGACTCTTCCATAAAAGCAAGAATTAATGTTCAAGGGTATCAGCGTTCAGCAGATCACTGTATCGTATCCCAAAAGAAAGTTCCCTGCCTGAGATCTGCTTTTCGGAAAGCGTGACATTAAGGATTTTGTTCCCGGGAAACGTGAATTTTCTAAAAACAAATACATTCCGGTAATACTTATGAAAAGATGACACCTGGGAGAATACATACTCAGGAACGAGATCAATGGACTGGCTATTCGAGGCCCTGATCTGTTTCTTATCATCAATTTTGAAGCTGATTTCATCAATATCGAACTTAAGGTTACTCCTGTTTAAATAACTGATATCGAGAAAGACATAATCCCCAACACTTGCAATTTTATTCAGCACTGCCTTCAGCCCATATGCATTCGCTTTGACCGATCCGCCTGAAGAAGATTTCCTGAAGAGTGACAGCGCATAGCTCCTGGCCCCTGATTCAGAAAGCGCGACATCGGGCAATGCTATGGGGCGCATGTCAGAGATGCAGATATCTAGATTGCTCTTGAAAAGGCTGTCTGATCTGCCCTTGTCATAAACCAGACTGAACTGAGAGATGTTTTTTTCTCCAACAACGGTAAGCACAGCCGAAAATTCCGATACACAGGAATCCACTAATTTCAATCTCAACAGGTTCCCCAAAGGAATATCACCACGAACATTCGGAGTCGAGATATCAACATACCGTATATTTTCCGGTGACAGCACATGCACTGTCATATTTTTTTTAAGATAGATCACAGAAAGTGGCCTATCTAATGGAAAAGTCTGGCCAATGGAATGCCAGCTGGCCAAAAAACTTAAAGCCAGGAGAAGTATTTTTTTCATATTTTTTATTTTGATTGTTTCCGGAAAGACTGCGGATCGATAAGATAAATCCGGCTATTGTATTTAATCTTGGCCTTATTTTTTCTGATCAGTCCTGAGATTGCTGAAGAGGTTGAAGTGAATATCCTGTCTAACGTGCTCATCAGGAATTCCTGCTGCCCTTTAGCGCTTCCTTCAGTAGAAAAACCCTGAATCGTTTCGGTCCCAAGGTTACGTGAAAACTCCCGGAAGTTGGATGAAGGAATATACAAGCCTTCCAGGCCGTCAAGGTCATATATTTCGAGGCGGACAGGGATAATTTTATCTTCCCTGGCAATGGAGGTGATGCTGAGCTTGACCCTTTGCTGAGAAAACCCCGATATCTCCGCATAGAGATAAGTCCCTTTCTTAAGGGGCATGGAACCGACAAAAAGATCCTCCAAAATCCTGATCCTGATCCTGGAACCGGAATAACCTATAACATTTTCATCAATCAGGGCAAGAATGGGACTTTTGTCTTTTTCAGCCATAACGGTATTAAAATCACTTTCAGGAGCTCGGGCTTTTGTGACGGGCTGAACATGCTCAAGGGTGAGAGGCGATGCCAGCTTTAATTTTTCCTTTCTTCTAAGTTCGGCCTGATATTCCGGATCATTGGCTTTTCCCATACTGTCCATATAGGACATCTGTTTTTTAAACACTTCCATCGGATCCCGGTCAGGCTCTTTAATTACCTTTTCCCGGACAGGTTTGTCCCGCTCAGCCAATGAAGATAGTGCCTCTGCCATCGCCCTATCTTCCGCAGTAAGTTTGGGTTTGCCCCTGTTGCCACCCATGATACCAGCAGAACGAACGATTGAAGAACCTAGGGTTACCGTCCCTCTTCTTTTAAGTACACGGTCAATAGAATCAAGGATATATTTCTCTTTTCCAGCGTTCAATACAACGTCCGCCTTTTCATCGCCCTCAATATTGTTTATCACACTGTTACCATGCGACTCCTTGTAGCGGTCCCGGTAAGCATCAAGCTTATCGGTAATTCCGCGTTGCCTGACCTGTTCTGATATATCGGCAACATTGCTGTTCATCCCATCCCGTGCCACTACCGTTTGAGCGCGGCCTGCCGAACTTTTGTATACATAAAAGAAAAGGCATAAAAATGGTAATGCAAGTAACGGCACTATATACCTGGCCTGTTTTAAGTTTATTTTCATGGTTCTTGGATTAGTCTGAGCTCCCGAAGCGCATCTTCCAGAAAAGAAGAATCAGCCCGTGTAAGCTTCTTTTTGTTTAAAACCGAATCTACTTTGTTCCGGATGGTTATGGTCCGGCGAAGCTCATTTGCCCTTTTTGAAATGGAATTAAGTCCTCGTATACCGCTATTTAAATTCTGAACACTATCCTTCTTCCTACTTAAAACATCGGGATTCTGAATTCCAGGTTTCCGGTCAGGCTTGAACGACCATAATACCGAGTAGATCAGCGCAATGACCATACAGACCAATATTGTCCGTGGAAACCTGGATAAAACCAATATCGAAGAATGGTTTATTTTTTTAATATAAGGGGCCAGCTCATCCCAGAGGTCAGCCCATACCGTTTTTTCTGGTGCCTTTTTAGAGCGAATTTTTCTGAACATTTTCAACGTCTTTATTTTCAATGGTTTTCCAACCGGTGATCAGTACACCATGGGGATTGTTTTCACTTCTTGGGATGTCTTTCAGATAACCTTCAGTAATCAGTGAGCGTAAAACCGTTACACTTCTGCGGTCTATTTTCTGCTTTCCATAATACCTGAAGTACATGTGCGGCAGATCAATAACGATAGAATCGGTCTGCAGGGTCAGCACCGAGCTACTTGACAGAACCGAGCTGAAATAACCCTTTTCCTTAAGATCGTTATACTGGCGTACCCCTGATTCATCGATCAGGTACATCGCCCGCTTCATCTGGTATTCAATAAAACGGTCATCAGGCGTAAGTGAGAAGAAAATGGAATGGAACAGATCAATATGCGCTTTGTATTCCGCCGGACGGTTCATCTGCACATCGGTCTGTTTGGCCAGGATCGGCACATTATTATCCAGGATATAAATGCTTTTTCGGGCAGAAATAACCTGTTTATAAGCGTAAAAGGATACAGTTATACTTACTGAAAAAGCAAGCAGCAGGCTCCCAATAGAAACAAAAGAGGCCAGGCGAATCTTGGATTCGATATTTTTAATGATCATAACAGACAGTTTATGGGTAAATAATCAAAAGAATTTTCCGGATACTTTTTTCGCCATTCCGATAACGGTCTGGGATCCACGTCCGAAATTGGATGCCGCGGAGCTGATCCCCGATGTGGAAATGATCCATGTAGAGATGCTGGGCACAGTAAACATGCAGATCGCACCGATCAGGAAACTCAAAATCACAGTTCCGAAAGACAGGATGCCGTTTCCGGCAAACCAGGCCATCTTTTCCATATTCACCGCTTCACCATTGTCTCCGATCAGTTCCTTATACCTGCTGATTTCCATAGTCATCGCCGTTTTCTGCAAAAGCGCGATGATGTACATCACCAGATATCCGATTCCCAAATACAGGTTTACGGAAACAAACCTGGCGATCCATGTAGTTAAAGAGTCTCTGAAAGAAGGCAGGATACTTGCCGCAACCGCAAAAGGCCCAAGGATGATCAGTATTGCAGAATAAATGATCTGGATGATAAATAGCACGTAAACCGCCAGGCGGAGGATCCAGATACCAAGTAGTTCCAATAACTGCGTCAATAAAAGCTGCATACCGATCTTCAGCCGGTTTTTAAGCTCAATGACCGGACTGATCACCGTCGACATCCCCTCTTTTACTGAACTCGTGACCGAGTCCCATGCCTGTCCGATCCAGGTATCTGATTCCTTTTCAGCAAGCTCTGTCTCCGCCTGAAAGCTGTAAAGCGCATTGGCAACCTTGATCATATAATCAGCGCGGATCAGCCGAAGGTTATTGACATTGGCCTGTTCGCTCATGTACATCTCCTCGGTTTTCATCGCCACCATATCAGTGGGAAAAGCAATCACCTTGGTAAAAGCACCCCACCACAAAATAATCATCACCAGTCCGAACGGCCGGAGCAGCGGCATAATCTCCAGCTTTTTGTCCCCTGAGATCATCTCATAAGATTTAATGGCAAAGAAAATGATCATGAATATGGCGGCCAATGCCTTGGCATCGGTAATAAAAAGATCGAAATGCTCCCACAGCGAATTTTTCAGCCCCTTTAAAAAAAACATCACACCCTCCTCGTAAACCCCGTTACCCTGTAGAAATTCGAATGACCTCCTGTATTCGTTAGTCTGGGCAGACGCTGCCATGGCCGATACCATCAGCATAAAAATAAGCCCTATATATTTTTTCATAATTAACAGTTTAGAATAGATCAATATTTACGCCTGCGCAACACTTCCTTCGCGATTTCAACATCACTGTTTTCCGTCCACCTTTCGATCAGTGTTTCCCGGGCTTTGAGCTTCTTTTGAAGCAGCCCCTGAGAGATGAACCTTCCCGCGGTCGAAACCCTTGTTGACCAGATACCCATCAGCTTACGGTAATCCATCAGCATCCCGTGATAGGAAAGAATCCTTGCGCCGCGGTCCTGATTGCTTTTCCTGGTCATATCAAGCCTTTCAGCCAGCATCTTCATTTCACCATTATACCATTCATAACTGCCCTCGCTGATGAGCTTGGCCTTGATACCGGCGCTTAGGCCCTTCAGCGCAAGTAGCGGATCAAAATCTGTTACAGGTTTCAACTCGTGAGAATAATAGAGCAACCATAAGGGATCAGCAGCGGATAACAATCCGGAATGCCCCAGGATTTCTTCTTTGGCCACATTTGCCAGGGAGTCCGAATGAATTTCGTACGAATGGTCAGCATCTTTTTGAAGCCCTGCCAGCGATAGCCTTTGAAACTGTGGCCCGGCGCCAGCCAGGGGACGCAGGTCCGTTTTGGGGTAATTGGGGTGCAGTCCCCAGGTGAGCCAATAATAGGGATTGATGCCCAGCCATCCCGAAGTCGGGGTAAACTTTGAACGGTCCCATTGCTTAAAGACCATGCGTTCCTGCTGATTGACCATGCTCTCATCCCTGATTGATTTCTGCGCGGCACACATTAACCCCGTAAGCATCAACAACATGACAACAGGTAAAAACACCGCAATTTTATTTGTCCTAATTTTTTTCATCTTTTTAAATATTTAGCATTCCTGATAATGTCTCCGACCACTGAGCGGTCCTGATTGATAAATGAAGCAAAAGGATTGAGCGAAGAAAATACCCCTTTAATTTTGGCATAATACATTGCTTTCCAGGCACCATAAGTCAGTCCGGAAAGAATGTGCAGTTCGGTATTGATCTTTCGTAAAAGGGCATCTCTTGCTGCATGATCCATTAAAATATCATTGCTGCTCTTGAGCACAAATCCCGATACCTCGCCAAATAACCTCATTGCCCGAGCATTCATCTCACGGTACATCTCCTCTGCAAAAAGCAGCAAATAAGGCTGCGATTTAGCCAGTTCTGTCATCCGGGAAGAATAATTCAATATATCCCCGCAAACCGCTGCCATGCTTTTGACCATCAGCCCACCTGTTAAAGCGGAATTAACATTCGAAAGTCCCTCATAGATCATGGCCTGCGCGGCCACAACAGTAGCGCAATTGAGATTGATCTGTTTCAGGCTGGTATTTATCCTGTCCAGAAATTCGTTATGCGTCATTTCCGCAGCGCTCCTCACTGCAAAATTCTCATTGACAATACCAAAATGCCTGGAATCGAAGACCGCCCGCTGGGCATTTCCCTTAAAAGGCAAGGCTCCCATTACCAAAACTGTAACCAACACCAAAGCCGGCAGAGATAATTCCTTTTTCATTTTTTAAAGTATTTGGCGTTCCGGATAATGTCCTCAATGAGTGAACGGTCAGTATTGATGTAATCTGACAATGGGTTCAGGCCCATAAAAAGTGCCCGCATATTTCCATAAGAAATGATATTTACCAGGCCACCTGACAATGCACGCAGCTTCGAGAGTTCAGCAAGAACAAAGTCAAACAGGATTTTTCTATCCGAAACCTTCATCTGGTTGACTGCCCCGATGCTTATCGTTAACCCTAGCAGAAAAGAAAGCAGATCTTTCGACCGTGAAAGAAATTCGGCCTCGGTCTGGTAAACCAGTAAAAGTAAAGCAGGATTGCTTTTTGCAATCTCATAAAACTTCACCTGGTCATCGCTGATGCCCTGTACCAATGGAACCGCTTTTAATCCGATGTCCATGGCAACCGTTGCCGTACCGATCAGATTGAACCGTCCCTGTATTTCCCGGTAACTGTTTTTAAGCCTGGCCAGCATTGTCCTGTTCGCCTGCTCATTGATCAGGTTTACACGCTGCCTGTCCCTTGCCGCCTGTTGCTTTTCATATTCAGCTTTTGAATCGCTCACCAGCTGATGGATACCGGGAATATTAAGCGCTTTCTGCTGCCCCTTGCTATTGAAAAAGCAGCCAACAACCAAATAAATGATCATGATAAATCCTTTCATTTTTTTAAGTATTTAGCCTCCGAAATAACCTGGTTGGCAATTCTGACATCCATATTAACCCAACCTGCCCATGGATTGAGCGACGCAAACAGTCCTTTCATTTTTGCCCAATACATCGCCCTATGCATTCCATAAGCGGTACCGCGCAGGATCCGCATCTGGTTAGCGATATTATTGAGCAGTTTCGAACGTTCCCCTGCATCCATCAGGTTTCTCTTACCGCCTTTCAGTATAAAAGCGCCGACCTCAGTCCCGAGCGAAACCGCCCTGACTTTAAACTCCCTGGCGCCCTGTTCTGCAAAAAGCAAAAGCACAGGATCAGACTTGGCCAGTTCGACCGTTTTTTCTACATCCCCTACAATATCAAGCCCGATCTCACCGATCTCTCTCACCGATACCAGGTTGTTCATCACCGCTGCAACCTGGGTGAGCCCGTGATAGATCCGCTCCTGGAGATCGTTTACGATCAGTAGCTGTCCCGTCACCGCAAGCTGGCCTTTTGAGATCAGGCTCAGATTATCGTTTGTCCTGTTCAACTGTCCATTGATCACAGAAGCTTGGCCCGCAATTGCACCAGAAGTTAACGGGTCAACATAAATTGTCTGGGCCGAGACAAAAAAGCACGGCCAGGCAAGCAAAAACATAAGTATTGTTTTCATATCCTAATTGATTAATAATAAAGTTTAACTGATTGATTTTTGCGCACTGACATTTACCGAAGTCACGAACTCCCCGAGGGATAGCCCACTGGACTTTAGATCTGAAACAAATGCATCTAATGCCTTTGGGTAGGATCCAATCCGGGAAACATAACTTTCTACTGCAAGTTTTTCCGGTTTTTCAGTGGTGTAGCATAAATACTGTTCAAGCGAGACCTCTGCCCCATATACCTCTCCGACCGCACCGCGCCTGATATAGACTTCTTTAAATCTTCCCCTGCCAGACCGATTATCCAGTTGATTGATACTAAAAATCTTTTTCTGTTCAGTTTCACTGATCGAGAGCAAAGCCGCAATCTCTTTATAACTGTCTTTGAATTTGGTCTGGTCCAGTAATATGACCGTATCAGAAGAACTGACAATCGCATTTTTTACAATCTCGTTTCCGATGATATCTTCCAGGTCCTGGGTGACAGTGATAATCTCCCCCCAGAATTTGCGGGCAGTTTTATAAACAAAAACCAGAAAGCCTGCCATGAGCGGTGAAGAAATCGACTTCCATGCCTCCTCGATTGCCAATAATTTTCTGAATCCATTTCTGTGTCTCAGTTTCTGAATATAGACATCCATAATGATCAGCGTCACCAGTGGAAAGAGTATTTTATGCTCCTTCACATTATCAATCTCGAAAACGATAAACTGCTCATTTAACAGCGAAGTATCTCCAGGCTTATTGAGTATTGTACCAAATTCCCCTCCTGAATAAAACTTCTTCAAAATAAACCTCGCCTCGTCAAAATCAAAAGGAATTGATTCCTCTTTCATGATGAGCGGGATCTTATAAAGTGCAAACTCATAGAAGGAATCAAAACAAAGCGCGCTGATTCCCGGTACACCCTCTACAGGACCAAACCAGTTGGCATAATAGGCACCGATCACATTTGACCAGACATCTCTTTCCAGCTGCGTTGCCGACCCTTCCTGCCCTTTTAAGCAAAGAATGATAAGGGTAGCGAGGAAATCCTTTTTCTCGATATTATATTCCTGCTCGCTCATTGCAAAGGGATTCATCGTGATCGGTTCCTGATCATAATAAGTAACGTATTTTCCGCCAAAGTAACTGCAGAGCCCGGAATAGGAATGCCCGGTATCGATAATTAACACATCCGTATTGTAAAGCCGGTACTGTTCAAGTAGCGAATTCATAAAAAAAGATTTTCCTGTGCCTGAAGGTCCCAGCACGAACTTATTACGGTTATTGATCCTTCCGGCTGCCATTGGCGAATCTTCCGGATCGATTGCCACAGGCACACCTTTTCTATCGGTAAAACGGATCAAAAAATTGGAATTTTCATCTTTTGGGGGAGCCTCTTTAAAAAACAGACATAGAGCAGCTTGAGCGGTGGTCAAAAACAGGTCATACTTTTTAAGCTCAACAGCATTTCCGGGCAAACAGGTCCGAAAGAGCTCCATTTGGTTATAGGCGTTCTTTGACGGCACAATACCCATCTGAAAAAGCGCACTTTCTATAAAATTGCAGCACTTAGAGATATGTCCATTCTTAGCACAGACCGTAATGTTAAAATGAGCTTTGACGAGTAACTGGTTGTCCCTGGCCACGTGATCAAGCAGCATCGAGATATCTTCCACACAAATACTGTTTACCGGATCGGAGATCCCCGAATGACGTTTCTTTTTAAGTTCCAGTGTGGAGAGCACTTTGGTTTGGGAAGGGATTTCAATCACCTGGTTATAAAGCAGACAGTCAAAATCCGGAACCCGGAAAAGAAAAGAAAGCATATCGATCGGAAAATCCCTCACCTTACCTCCCTCCGCAAGATTGCCAAAAACAGGGATCTCGCGGGGAAGCTCGATCTGATCGATATCTATCAGCGGAATACAACGGATGGTCTTCTCCCCAAGGCCTATTTCAGTCTCCGCGGACTTATAATTCTCCAAAGCTACCGGGCCATTAGAAAAATTCATTGCCATCGTCCGAAGAACAAGCTTATTGATTTCCCTTTCCCGCAAGAATATAGGCATCATGCCCCCGGCAGCAAGAATACCCGTCACCTTGGATATCATCTGCTGAAAATCCCGCAGGGCCGATTTATCAAACTTATAAAAACGCGATAATGAAGGCTGCCGGGTAATCACCAGATAAGTCTGCACTTTATTGAAGATACGGCAAGCAAAATGGTCATTGTAACATTGCTGCAGATAGCCTTTTGCAGGGGCAGCATGGTAAACAGCCTTTGAAACCACATCGATCTTCTGGAGGATATGCCCCTCTCCGATGATTCCCATCAGGTTCATAAAAACAGAATGGAAATTTTCAAAGGCTTCCGCGTCAGCCCCATATTGACTAACAGGGTTTTCCATCCCGATCACCACTGAAAATTCCCCATTCATTCCATAGAGCAAATCTTCGCCGGACCCGGCATCAACGCCCAGGTAGGGAAGTTTAAATTCATTCTTGCCTGACATATCGATAGCATTTTTGAAGGTTACATTGGTGCAGGAAAATCCCCAATAATTTATTTTTATCATAAAGCCCTTTTTTTTGGCGGTGGGCCAGCCAGAAAAATCCGGAAACGATCATACCGATCATGAGTACCGCCCCGAGGTACATACTCACTAATGCCATTGACAATGCGCCAACTAACAGGGAAAGAAGTAAAATGCCTAAGCCCCAATAAATAAACCTTCCCTTAAAACCTTTATAGGTAAGTGGTCGTTGAAGGCCCTTGTAAACTTTATATCTTTTGGCCTCCATATTTCATAATCCAAAGAAAGCTTTTACGATCAGAGAAGAAAGCACCAGAAAAAGGCAGGAACCGCCCCAGCCCATCAGTTCTTTATTGATATCCTGATCACCACTATTCCATTTGGAATACACTCTGATCCCGCCAACGATGCCTACAATACCGCCGATCACCAGGGCAATATTCGTCGCGGGATCAACGTAGGTTTTTAAAGTCGAAGTCGCTGTATTGAGCCCGGCTACCCCACTTTGGGCCGCGGCATAGCCGGAGATAGTGGTGAGGCAAAGAAAGATCACAAACCGGATGTTCTTGATTTTTTTCATAACAATATTGATTAAAAGATAAATGGATATAAATAAAAAAAGCCCTTAAAGGCCATACATTAAAGAAAACAGCATCAGATACCGAGTAGCTGGGAAAGAAAAGCTCCTGTCAAAAGCACAAAGATCGAGGAGAAAAACCAGGCTGAAATATCCATTCCCACGTCCTTACCCATCTGCCATTTTTGATAGACCATTACCGCGCCACTCAGCGCAACCAGTGCCGCAATTACATAGGAGAGGTCGCGCACTGAAAAGAAGGAATCCCGGATAAACGAACGCGCCTGCTGCATTTCGGTAAGCCCGGGCTGGGCAGAAATGATCAAAGGAAAAAAAGCCAGTGTAATCAGTCCCACTACCAACATCAATAACTTAAACCATCCCATAATTAAAAGCTGACCGATCTGGTGTATTCAATAGATTCATTCCGGGCAAGCTCAAAGAGCTTCCCAATGGAAATTCCTCCAGAGGATACAATAGGTGAATCCGCCGCATCCCCATCCCCTTCCCCGATAAAGTAAGCGATTTCTGAAAACCCGGGATCCAGATCTTCCACCGCTATTTTCCTGGGTAGATCAGAAGAAGAAAGGCCGACAGAAATTACGTCCGTATCACCGGCCTTACCAGCCATACTGATCCTGGAATAATCAAAGAACAGGTTGACTCCATAATAAAAGCAGTATGCTCCACTGATATAAATTATAAATTGTGTCCATGTCATAGTTCAAAATTTTCTAAAGATTGTTTGATATAAGTTTTTAGTTCAGGGTGCTGCAGAAACAGGTAGTGGATAGAAAAAGCGATAAAACGGTTCATATCAATACCTGAGGCCAGCTTAAAACTGTTTAACAGTTTTACCGTTCTGAAATCCAGCCTGGGATGGAGCATGTGCGTATTGGCTGAACAGTCAAACCCGCTCATCGCCTCCAGTATTTCGGCAGCACAGGAAAACTTGATTCTATTATTGACGGCCTTTTCCGTCCCTCGTTTTGACCGATGGGGAACGGACCTTTCGGTCACCTCATGGCTGGCCGGGTTTTCTTCAGCAGGCAGCGAGATTGACCTGCGCAGTTCATCCGCGATTGAAATTATTTTCTTTTCCATAGAATATTGTCTAGCTAAAAAATCAGGTGCCTGAAAGACCGATATGGCTTTCGTAAATCCTTTCAAAGACTGGCAGGATAATGGGATAAAGCACCAGAGGTGTCTGAAAGGTGCTGGTGCGCTGAAAGTCCACCCGATCAGAAATCGGCGCAGTCAGGTTTCCGAAACGGATCAACTGATGCTCCACCTCCGTCTGGGTTTCATACTTTACGTTTCCCTTTATCCGATTGGGCACAAAAAATACCGGAACATCCTTATTTATTTTTTTAAGCACGACAGAAAAAAGTATCGTCGAATCAAAACTCAGTTCATCATAAGAAAACGGACACAATACCAGATCTGCAGCAGCGAAAACCGGCATCAGGCCATCATCATCCAGTTTACCCGGCAGGTCGATGATGACGATGTGTTCTGAGCTTTGCCTTAGCACCGTGAACATCGATGGAAAGTGTTCCAGGCCAGCTGCAATCACCTCGTAGGGTTCAGCATTTTCCAGTATTTTTGCTTTTTCATATTTCTGCGCCAGCGACTGCTGGTAGTCCATATCAATAACAGTAACCCGCCTTTTTTTAACAAGCGTAAGAAAATTAGCAAGTAATAACGTGAGCGTACTTTTCCCAGCACCCCCCTTTTGGTTTCCAATAATGATCAGCATGATTATTTGATTTAAGTTTAACGTCTATTATTCCGGGCCACGCCCTTTCGCTGACGGTTTCGGCCCAAAATGGCCTCGTCGTTTATATCGTCTGCCAGGTCAGGCAGGTTTACCGTGGAATGATTAAAGCTGGAATATCCATTAAGGTATTCCCAAACGGATGTAAGGCCGGAAATATCCATAGGCTTGTCTCCAGTAGGATCAGTGATTAACTGGGCCGGAAGGGAGCTACCAACGAGCCCAACGGAAGGTTTACCAATGAGCATATCCATTTTCATCACCTGGGAACCTTTATAAACGTTTGTTTCCGCGTGGTCTACGATAGTATAACCATAAGGATCATGTCCGGATGAATAATGAAAGATGAATTGGAGGCCAAATTTGGAATACAGAAAATCACACAGTGGAGAACCATAACGAAAAACAGGTTCAGGGTTTCCAGCTCCTGCACACTTCCGATCCACCAATGAAGCAGTATATCGAAGTTTATACTTTTCGATAATCTTTTTGACCTGTGCTATCCGTTTACATGTGCTTTTATCCGTTTTGGAAACGAAATGTTTTTCAATTTCTTTCAGGTCCATCAACCGTTGACTGTCACCCGCGCTGATGTGCAGCTTTCCATTGTCTAAAGTGGTCACAAATCCCTTTAGCTCCAACAGCAGCCTGAACTGCGCCAGTGTAGAAAACCGATACTGATAAAGCCTGGTGACAACTGCCTCAATATTCTTAATGGGATCCGTTTTTAAAACCTGCGAAAGCACCAGGACCGCTCTCCGCTTCTCGAAGGCCGAGGAGATCTTTTTGCCGGACTTATCGATTCTGGTGGACACCGCATGGATATGGTTGTTTTTAGTATCGCTATGAAAAATAAGGAGATAGGGGTTCATCCCGTAACCCATTTTCGAAAGCCATTCTTTCGCAATCCTGGTGAGCTCATCCTTAGGTATTGATCTTCCCTTAGCCGAAATCACCGCATGAAACTGCGGTTTGGCCACCCGTTTGTTTACGGAAGACACCATCCTGAAATAATTGATGTAATCCGATGGCCTTAGCTGGGAAAGAAACTGCAACGCTCCAAAGTTGGAAATATTGACCAGTTCACCTTTTCCCTGCCCGATCTTGTTCGTATTGTAATCCACTCCGGAAAAACTGGCCGAGGAAGAAAGTATCTTTACAATCATATAGCGGGTTATCCAGTTATAATGCTCAGCAGTGATCGGATTATCCAGATCGGAAGTTTTTCAGATACCCGTATCAGTGGATAACCCGAAACACGGTTATGTAAATCAACAACCACTTATAATGCTTGATGACCAGATAGTCAGTACATCAGCAACCTGTCTGACTAAATAACCATGTAACACTGAAATTGTGAAACGAGATAACAGCATAACACAGGATATATATCCAGCTACATCGTCACCTTACTTCCTAGTTAACCTGATCAATTTCCGCATCAACAACTCCAAATGCTTCTGGACCTTCCGATAATTTTCCAGCAACAAATTATACCGCTCCACAACCACCACAGAAAGGATACCTTGTCTGGTCAGCGTATTTGCATATCTGGCAAGCTGATTAATATTGTTACCACTCCTCCCCATCTCCGTACCCAGAAGATCTAGCGCAGCGATCATTTGTTCTGCGTTGACGATGACTTCCACTGAATCCTTCAAAACCCTGTCACGGATCAGATCTGCCCTGCTCAGCCCCAACGTTTTTTCCAGATGCAAAACAAGCTCGAACTCCGCCTCAGTAAAGCGTACATCGATCTTTTTGGTTCTTTTCCCGCAGATCATCGGCGGTCTTCCCTGTAAATTTTTCTTCATACTTTTCAGGCCACTTAAAAAAGAAAACGAGCTGCGAGTTTTCTTAACCCGGAAGGTGGACGCCGGGCACGGCCCAAGACCATTCTTCAGGGCAAGATCCTTTTTGACCAGTGGAAATCCCAAAGGGGTTTACGTCGGACAAAAAGACATCTTGCATGGATAAAAAGCAAACGCCCTCCATACCTCTACAACCAGTACACCTATAAATAACGGATTAGGTTTTTAGCCTTAAACACCGACTCGATCTCCAGCCATTCTATCCGCCACGAAGCGGAATGGCCCCCATCCTTTCGGGCGGTTATGAGCCCCTGTGCAATCCAGTTTTCCACATTCCTTCGCCCGTATAACCTATAAGCCTCGGCCTTTTTCATATAAGGCCTTAACTTTCCGATCCTCGAAAGCGCGATTCTTCCGCCCATCTCCGCCGCTTCTGCAAGCAGCTTTTCCAGAATATAGACTGTGATCTGTATTTCCATAAATAAGTCCATAAAAAAAGGGGCCACATGGCCCCCTAATTACCTAAACTAAACATAACATCAAAGTTTTCGGTGGTCGGAACTACTCGCGTCAGTCCATACGGACCGGGCCCTCGCCTGCCCCTGCGCTTTCGTCATATTGATACGATCTCAACTTCGCAGGATTTTCCGCTCCTCACGGAATAATGCTTCATTCCAGTATGTCAAAGAACAGATGCCCCGGGCATCCTAACGCTCCGCCACAGGCAGATAACTGGTTCTGTTGCTTTTAAAGGCGACCGCTTCCAGTTCACTTCTTAAAATGGACTTCCTGGAAATCCCAATACCACCAGTATGGGTGACAATAAGCTTTTCAGTAATCCATCTATCTACATCGGCCCGTCCATAGATTGCATATGCTTCAGATAGGGAAAGCTGATTTTTCAATATCCTTCCGTCACGGAAACATTTATCTGCGCCGGCCTTGACGGCCGATTGGAATAAGACGGACAATTCTTTTATAGCAATCATTTTAACCTCGAAACCAGTTATATAGGTTTCATGATCCAAACGTATCTATCAATCGAAAAAAAAAGAATTTTTGACCTGAAATGGACTGAATTGGCCTCAAAATGAGCTGAAAATGAGCTAAAAACGAACTAGAGTTAGCCTATTACGCACGATAGCGATCATTAAGTTTTCCTCGCAAAAGTTGTCAGAAACCAGAATCTCCCCATGATATTTAATAGATCAATATTGGAAGATTAATCAAGAATAAATAGTTACCTGTCGGCTATCAAAATGGCGTAAAAATCCAGCAGGACTAACTTTCACAAGTTTTCGGTTTCCCTTTTCTTTATCGGAATTGATAAGTGCAATACAACATTGGGAAATTTATCATTTAAGTTTATTGGGTTAAATCCATACCCAATGTTTTTTGTCTGTAGACTGAAACTTCCGTGGGAATGTACTTCCGATTCCAATTATGGGACAGCCGCAGTTATACGTTTTCCCGAGGGTGGACAGGTATTTTGGATAAATGCCTTATCTAAGCTAAAGAATTAGCAAAATGCAGGATTAACAAAGTGAGAGAATACTATCACAATTTAGCTTTGCCCAGGGAAATACGAAATCAGAGGAAACAAATCGTCAACATCCTTTATCAGTAATTGGAATTCGGATATTGATTTCGGCCAAGACATTAAATGGACATTTGAAACAGGAATGGATAGCTACTTCCAATTAAAAGGGATTCTTGAACTAAACCTGACTATGTGTACCTTTAAGAACCTATAAGATTAAAAGAAGCTTTTATTGCTTGATTAGAATGCAGGCTCCTCCACCAGGCGCGAGCTCCACCTGTAAAATATCTGTTGAATCCACATCTTTACGCAGTACATTGATGTGCTCATTAGCTTTCTTATAGCTCGCAGCAGGACCGTCCTGGATCACCAAGGCCTTATACCTGCCTTTCTTCAGAAAAGTAAGGGGAATATCCAGTTTCCGTGAATTTTCATTTGTCGCTGCCCCGATAAGCAATGTTTCATCACTGGCCTGTCGGGCCATCACGATGAACTCGCCTATTTCGCCTTTAATGGTTTTACTTTCCAGCCAAGGCATTTTTTGTGATGCGATAAATTGAAGGATTTCAGGATGTTTCCGATAATTCTCCGGGATATCCGGAATAACGGTTACCCCTGAAAAGGTAATTAGGGTACGCGCTGCCTCACCACATAATGTTGTATTGGTAGCATAGGCCGGACCGTGAACCCTGCCGGCTTGAGTCAGGTCTGCGAGCCCATTATTCATATCAATTGGACCGGCGAGCATGTTTACAAATACCGAAGTAACAAATGTTTTGGGTTCAAGCACTGTGCTGCCATCTAATTGTGCCTGACAATACTCCCTTGTGACGGCATTCGGATAGGTTCGCATCTGTCCATAGGGGTGTACCGGGCCATCATGGAAATCACATAGAAGGTGGTATTTTGCGCACAGTTCAGTAATCATGCGTGTACGTTCGTTCTTTTCTGCAGGGCTTCCCGACATGAATCCATATTTGATTCCGGCCGCCCCCCAATCGCTATATTGCTTTAAAGTTGATTCTATAGGGAACCGCCGGCCCCCAACATCATTGAGGTATAGCCAGATCCCAACATGCTTATTTTCGGCATATTTTATAATTTGGTGCACCTGTACTACCTTTCCTCCTTTAATGGGATCAGAGTTTGGGCCGAATTCCGGACCATACCAGTCAGCATCAAGCGCCAGATACCGAATGTTATTCTCGGCTGCAAAATCCACCATTCTTTTCCATGAAGGAAGTGACATTTCATATTTAAAATCATCGACCTGCGCACCCGCAATCCGCCAGTCCCAAACGGCAACCCCAGGCTTGACCCATGAGAAGTCCATATATTTTGATGGAGGTGGGTTTAATAATTCCAAAAGGTGAGAATCCACCATTTGTCCAGGTGTAGTTCCATACATAATGACTTTCCAGGCGTCATTGGGTCTGGATGCTATCGTAAATATGGTTTGCTTTTTTTCAGAATTTAATATCAGTGGTTCACCATACGACAAGCTGGCCTCATGAATAGCCAGATAATTATTTTCGTCAACCTTGATTGTCATAACGGGCAAGCGTTGATCATTGCAGTCAGATAGTTTTTCCGGGCCAATGTTGGCATTTTCGCCATTGTAGTACCAAGCGGTGTAATCCCCGTTAAAGTTGAACTGGGTCAATTCTTCGGGTGCTTGCTCCCTGTTAAAGTTGTACCTGAAAGCTATTCCGTCGTCATATGCTCGTACAACCAGTTTATAGGAGTTTAAATCCAGTGTTAACTCATTATATATCTCCGGTACTGTCTTTCTTTTTCCCCAGACCGGTTTCCAAACAGCATTGACAGACCGCCGCAACGCTTTGACCGGAAGCCCTTTTCCTATACTGGTCAAGCCGAGTTTCGATTTCTTTATCAGTATCCTTGAATTAGCCGAAAAGGAATAAACAAGACCATCAACCGAACTGTAGGCCAAGTTAAAATTCAATTTGCCATTTGGCGATGCTATCTCCAGCGGGAATAGCACAAATCCCGGATTATTCTTACCTGACGCAAGAGCGGCTTCACTACGAAGCGATATCGAAGTCAATAAAAAGAATAGAATTACCAGTTTATTTTTCATAAAATTTAAATCTTGCCGTATGTATTGATCCAGGCAAATTAGCGACAGGAGATTCTTTGGTCAGCGATGGCAGGCCTTGGAGTATAACGGCAAGCACGATCTCAAACGTATCTATAACTCAGTGATGATTGCCGCATACCCGCCGTTCCTGCTCAGTTTAACGGGAATGGCAGCGCCTGATTGTACGGTTTGTGCGCTCTTTTTAAAATCCATTGCCTGGCGACTGGCATTTATTCCGTCCGAAAAAGAAATAAGCTGATACGATTTGCCTTTGGGTAAAAAGCTCAGATCCAGGCTAAGCTGTCTTCCTGTTCCATTTGTGATCCCACCGATAAACCATTTATTCCCTTTTCTTTTTGCTACCACGGCCACCTCACCTACTACTGCATACAAGGCTCTGGTCTCATCCCATGTAACTGGTACCTGGGTAATGAAATCCGTACAGTCCTGGTTTTTATAATATAACGTTGGATTGTCACACAGCATCTGCACGCCACTCTCAAAAAGGACAAAAAGTGCAAGTTGGTATGCCCGTGTACCTACACTTGCAGCATTCGGACGCTTTCCTGCATAGACATCGGGTTGCATATTGATCATTGCCCCTGGTGTAAAATCCATCGGACCAACGACATTTCTCATAAAGGGCAGGAAGATCGTGTTATCAGGCTGACAACCTTCCATCTGCTCCAGTCCCCTTACTCCTTCATACGAAATAATGTTAGGGTACTTGTGTTCCAAACCTTTAGGAGTGAAAGATCCATGAAAATCTACCATTATCTTATATTTTGCAGCTTCCTTTGCGACACGTTCGTAGTAGTTTACCATCCACTGATCATTTCTATCCATAAAATCGATTTTCACCCCCTTTATTCCCCATTCTGCAAATTTCCTGAACAGGTCCATGTTTTTTTCCACGGTAAGCCACGTTAGCCACAAAATGATATCCACTTTTTTCTCCTTGCCATACCGAATGAGTTCATGAAGGTCCACTTTTTTATTCGGGGTATACGGATCATGTACGCTTTCAGCCCAACCCTCATCCATTATGATATATGGAACCTTATTTTTCGATGCAAAGTCGATAAAATACTTGTAAGTTTCCAGATTGAATCCAGCGACGAAGTTAACGTCAGGGCCATATGGGGATGCAGCATTCCACCACTCCCAGCTTACTTGTCCAGGCTTTATCCAGTCTGTACCTTTCAATGCGGACTTTGGTGCGAGTTTGACAGGGAGGGTACTTTCCAATAGTTCCCTATCGTCTTTAGAAATAATCAGGTATCTCCATGGATATGACCTTTTACCTTTTGTCTGGGCGATGTAATCGGCTTCTTTAGTGATGCGGACAAACCTGTCTCCTTCTTGTCTTTCTTCTTCCGCTACCTTCGAAAAGGTTGAACTTACCCCGTCATCACAGGCTTTTAAAAACATGCACGGATAATCTGATAGATCAGTTTCGGCAAAGAGCAATTTGTAGCCTTTTCTGGTATCTATGAGTGCAGGTAACGTAGCCATCTGATCAGTAACCCTCCATCTCTTAGCATCAAGATGTATGTAACCGGTTTCATAATTGGAAGTGAAATCTTTCGCGGGCTGCAAATGCAGGAGATAGTCTTCCTGTAATTTCAGTGTTGCATCCTCACCTATTATTTTCACATTGCCGTTTTTGTCGCCAGGCACGCTTGTAATGATCCGATAGGCAATTCCCTCATTATAGGCACGAAACTCAACAGAAAAACCATTTTTAAAATTTAATACTATTTGATTGCAGAGTGCTGCAATTTTTGAAAATTTCATAGGCGTCACCGGTACCAGCTCCCCGGATATCCGGGACCGTTTAATACTTCCGACGTTTAAATTTTTATCAGTTGATAAACCATTGATATCGATGCCCAGATGGCACTGTTCGAGAAGTGGGATGCCCTGAGCGTAGACGCTATAATAGATCCGGTCAGACAAGTCAATTTTAACCTTGATCAATCCGTCAGGAGAACTTAACTCAGTTCCTTTCGCAATGATCACCGACAGGAGCAAAAATGATAGGAAAAAGATTTTTTTCATAAAGATCTTGAATTACGATAGCTTTTCAATAAAGCACTAAATTGAACATTATTGAAAGATTTTAATGTATTATATTTATTGCAATGACAGCAATGGTATTGACCATTCAGGTTCGGTAAACGGTCCGTCAATATGATGTCGATCTATATCAACATGCACTCCGTAAATGATTGAGGTGTTGACTATTTCTCCTCAGCAAATCCTGGCATATAGTCAACACATTGGAAACAGCGGACATGCCGGAATAACGATAAAGGAACAACTTTATTCCTTTCACACCGGCACCGGAAAATCCCCTGGATCAGCCTGTTTACTTGACGGGAGATCTTTGCAAGGTTCCGGAAAAACATCCAGGCAATGGTGCATCCATTTTTTTTGGTAAACATATCACCGGCCCGAAATTGGTCTCCGTTTTTTAGCCGTATTTTCGGCAAGCCTTACTGTCAAGCAGAAACAGACTATAGCCGGTTTCTTCATCAATACCAAAGTACCTTGAACTACTGAACTGATGGTGGTGGCAATTTCACGCCCCATTTCTTATTGGGTAGAGGGCCCATTTTCAGGATAAGTGTCCCGCCCCGCATGAGTTGATCCCGATACAACCATGCCTGATGAAGGGCCTTTCCATTCCAGGAAGCTGATTGAATGTAAAAGTTGTCTTTTGAATTGTTATCGGCTTTTATAGTCAGCGATTTTCCATTACCGAGTATGATGACTGATTCGCTGAACACGGGACTTCCGATCTGGATGGTAGGCCTGAAATCTGTCAGCCCCTTTACGTCGAAAAGCCCGAGGGATGACATCACATACCAGGAACCCAACTGGCCCTGGTCCTCGTCCTGACCATATCCGTACCCATGAACACTTTCAGTACCGTAGAATTCATCACATATGGCCCTGGTCCACTTTTGAGTCAGCCACGGGGCTGAGGAATAGTTAAATAACCAGCTGATGTGCAGGTTGGGCTGATTGCCATGATTGTAAAGAGACTGTATGCCTGCAAATGCATCTATGGTTTTGCCGCCACCAAAAGCATTCTTTCTGGAGGTTTCGAAAATTTCATTCAACCTGTTATTAAAGGTTTTTTCTCCGATCTCATTGATCAAAGATTTAGGGTTTTGCGGCACATAAAAAGTATATTGTGTGGAATTGCCTTCCTGAAAGCCCCGCCATGCTTCTAAAGGGTCAAACTTGTTGATAAACGTGCCATCTTCCATTTTAGGACGCACAAGCTTTAATGTTTTATCAAATATATTTTTCCAACCATCTGACAGTTGGATCATTTTCTGATAATCTGCTGTTCTACCCAACCTCTTGGCAAATTGTGCTGCAGCAAAAGCGCTGTAACTGTATTCAAGCGTATGCGAACCGGAAAAATGAGACCCGGTCGAATCTGTTTTGTCGGCATCTAAATAGGGTACGTAACCTTTCGTTATAAAACTTTTGGTATCCATTTTGCCCGAACCTACCAGCCGATTTTGATAACCCAGTTCATTTCCCTTTACGGCTTCATAAGCTAACTTCAAATCATAATCACGAATGCCGGCCTGATAAGCCCCCGCGATGGCCAGGCCCACGAAATTGGTGCCCACGCCGGAAACAAAATTGCTGTTGGCTATTCCATCACCAAACCAGCCACGTTCTTTATAAATTTCCAGCTGGGTGTGCACAAAATCACTGTAATGGGTAGGATAAGACAGTGCCCATAGTTGGGTAAGGTTCCAGAAACCTCCCCATATGGCATCAGTATTCATAAAATTGTAGCTAAATTTCCCCATTGCATCTTTGGACAGCTGACCGATGGCACCATCGTGTCTTGGAAAATTTCCATTCACATCGCTGGCGATTCCCCGCCCCAGAAGCGCATGATAAAGGCCGGTATAAAATTTTGTTTTAGCCGCAACATTTTTGGTTGATACCTTAAGTTTATTCAGTGCAATACTCCATTCGCGCTGAGCAGCGGCTTTTGCCGTAGCAAAGGTTAGGTGTTCGGCTTCAGTTTTCAGGTTAAGCTTTGCATTTCCAACGGAGGTATAAGAGAGGCCAACCTTGATTTCGATACGCTCGTTTTCTGAAGTTTTATAGCCTAAATATAAACCTGCACCGATTCCTTTCGATGATCTTTGATTCGCTTTTGCGGCCTCTTTAGCCAAAGCGCCCACTGTAAGTGGCTTTTTATTGAGTTCCCCAAAAAAGTACATGGCAACGCGCCCGCCCTCATCATAGGTTTTAACATATTTAGGATAGGTAATCACATAGCCTTGAAAATGGGTATCATCAATCATTTCTACCGAGGCGTCGGTTACCGGTCCGCTTTCGCCCTGAACATTTCCGATCGATAGGATGATTCTTGAACTGTCTGATTTCGGAAAGGTATATCGATGAAACCCAACCCGCTTTGTAGCCGTGAGTTCTGCTTGAATTTTAAAATCATCCAAAATTACTGAATAGTACCCAGGTGCTGCAATTTCATTTTCCCTCGAAAAACCTGAACGATAACCACTTCCGGGCTTTTCAAGTGCACCGGCAACGGTTTTGAGTCTACCCGCTGTTGGCATAAAGCTGATCCCGCCAACCTGCCATTCATGGAAATGCACAAAGCCCTCTATTGACGTGTGCCGGGTATCATAACCAACGGCCTCCCAGCCCTGCAGGTTTCCGTAACTGCCATTGGTAGAAGGTGCAAGTTTTGCCATTCCATAAGGAACTGCTGCGGGGGTGTAAAAAAACCACCTGCTGTGCGCAGTGCCGATATTAGGATTCACAAATTTCAGCACATCCTGTGCATGGGAAATAGCATGAAAAAAAATTAAAACCAGGAGAACGGATAGTGATTTAAGGCCTGTTTTCATAAAAATTGAGGATCTGTTGTTAAAATTTTGATAGCATTGCCTGTAGTCTTTGCATCCAGGCCTGATCTACAGTTTCCATTTCTGTAGAACGGTTCTGGCCATCAAAGCCTGCAAAGAAATAATACCCCAAGTTAGTTGAATTTCGATTGGCAATATTTAGCCGGTTGATATTTTCTTTGGCATATACCAGCCAGGCTTCATTTTTGTCGGCTTCATAAAGTCTGATCATGGCCTGAGAGCCCCAGGCACACCACGCCGGGTTGATCCTGGTCTCTGCGGTATTGAAAACATAACCTTTGTACAGTGCGTTCCAGAGCGTATTATTCATGGCTTTTCCCAAATTTTGTGCTTTGGTTAGATAAGAAGGGTCGTTGAAAACCTTACTATAAATCAGAAAAGCTTCTATCATTATGGCATTATCGTAGGTAAATTTTTCGTTGTGTTTTGAGCCTTCACCGGCGCCATCTATCTTCCAGATGTAAAGGCCGGTATTTGGATCGAACATTTTTGCACTCAGCCAGGCATCAACCTGCCTTGCCCAGTCTCTGTAGATGGATGCTCCGGTCAAACCATACAGTTTAGCGAACAATTGGAGGGTTAATCCATTGGTTTGCGTTGGTTTTTCAGGTTTCTGCGTATTCCAGTAAAAGCCTCCACCGTAAGCGTTATCCCAAAGGCCACTGTTAATCAGCCAGTCAGCACAGGCTTTAGCCTTCGCCAGGTAAGCCTGTTTATCGGCACCTGTTGTTACCTCATAAGCCTCCAGATATACCATACCGCTCAATGCATTATCATCCACATACTTATCTCCCCCCGCGCCGCTACCATCAAGGTTAACCGATGCGAAATACCCACCCCGGAGGTCTTTCTTATCCCACATATTGTCCATGAATTTGAATGTATTGTTCATATACATCAAATAACCCGTTTCTCCTGCAGCAACCATGGCGGCATCAGCATAAATCTGGCTTACGTTATACCACTCAAAACAATTCGAAGATTTGGATGTGGTGTTGGCCCGGTATCCGTAGCTAGCGGTAAGCAGGTTATTCACGGTGAAAGTATGGGTATCTTTTGCCTGCTGGAGGTAATTGACCGGTGCACCCGGAACTACGGGCGGCAGTACAGGGAGTGGAACAACAGGTGCCGCTGCCGGCTGTTTTTTGCATGAGACGGCGAAGAAAAGGGCAAGCGTGAATGCGGTATATCTAAATAATGCTTTCATAAAACAGGTTTAAAAACCACCGGCAACACACCGGTGGCAGCGCTTAATTTATTGAGTAATGATGCTATGCGTATACGGACCGGTTGCGCTAAGGCTAACGGTCGCCTTCACGCTTTTGTTATCGGCAGCAGGATCGAACTTATAGGTATTGTTCCACTGATCACTGGACACCGGATTGAGATAAAAATAAGATGCGGCCTGACCCACCGGGCTTACATTGTTTACGTTGCTGCTGCCCATGTATTTTATACCTGCAGCGGTATGAAGCGCAAATTTATAACGCTCGTCCCTACCCCATGAAAACTGATAGAAAACAACCGGTATTGCACCAGACTGCCAGGTGCCGTTAGCAGTATAGTTTAATTGTCCGATTTCGCTTGAGTAGGCAGACATGTAAAGTCCCAGGCTTTGAATTTCGGTTACTTCTAACACACTTGCTACATTAAAATCGTACTTCATATAATACACTTTTGAATTGCCGGTAACGGCGATTGTTGAAGCGCCTTCTTTAATCAAAGTGGCTTCAGCATAAAATTTTCTTCCGCCGGCAGTTGGCTTGTCTGTAAGGTGGTAAGTTCCGGCTTTTAGTGACGTATACAGTTCATAAACGCCGTCTTCAAGCTTTTTAAACCTGAGCGCTTTGCTCACATCATCACCACCTTCTGTTGCCGAACCCGTTAGGTATAGGTCAGTTGGCACATCGGCAAATCCTGCCGGACGTTCGAGCAGTAATGTCCTGCTTTCCTGACCCGTTTTTTTGTTACTGGCTTTTGACGCGATTACGGTCCAGCTGACCTTGCCTGTAGAAGAGGAGTTGATACCACATAACGCCGCAATTTTGGTCAGGTCTTTATGCGATATGGTAACCTGGGCTTGTATCCCTCCGCCATCAGAAATGACTTTGAAAACCGGGTTGGAGAAGTTGCCGCCTTCTTTATCAAAGGCCACTTCATAAAGTACAAGTCCTCCATCTTCGGGAGTTGCTGCCGTCCACTTGAACTGCTGGGATGCAGCTGCATTAGACGGAGTGAGTTTTATGCTCTCCATATTGGCCGGCAGGCTTAATGTGCCGGTTGTGCTAATGTTTTCGTTGAGTGATTGCTCATTCTTTTTGCAAGAGCTTGCAGCGGTGCATATCACCAGCACCATAGTGAATAATGTTTTGAGATTTTTCATATTCTGATGAGGCTTAGTAACCAGGATTTTGTGTTAAGTTTTTGTTCAGGCTTAACTCGCTTGACGGAATTGCCCATAAATAATCCCTTTGCGGATTAAACTTGCGTTGTTGTGTTCTGATGTAGCCGCCATCTACGTTCTGGTCTGTTGCAAATTTTGCTCCATGGGCAAAGCCATTCATGGTCACTTCTGCTACCCGCCATCGTCTGATGTCATCTGTTCTCAAACCTTCCATTGCGAGCTCAGCCCTGCGTTCACGGCGGATAACCGCAGTTAAATCTCCTGACGGAAAACTTAAAGCTGCCGGATCGGTGAAACCAGCCCTGGCACGGAGCGCACCAATGGTTTTCGCCCATATAGTGGCATCCATCTGCCCTAGGGCGTTTTTGGCTTCTGCGTAAGTGAGCAACACCTCCGCATAACGGAAAAGGTGTAAATTATTTCCGGATACAAAACTTGATAAAGCAATCGGATCGAAGTATTTTCTCCAGTAATAACCTGTTGCGGATGCGCTTTGCGAACCCGGCGAATATTCATCCAGGCCTGGCTGAACAGGATCTGAACCGGGTTTGATGTAAATTGTTTTGGTCGTATTATTAGGATTTACCCAGGTATACCGGTCATAAACCACCGTTGCGGTAAGCCTGGGATCGCGGTTAATATAAGGGTTGCTTTCCACATAACCCGAACCTGCTTCATTAATTCCTTTTCCGTTGAGCATGATATAGTCATTGACTAACTCCTGTGTCGGAGCCATGGCACTCACCCTTCCGCCAACTGTTCTTGGGGCAAAATCCCAGAAATTCTGCCAGGTTCTCACCGTTGGAACATATTGAAGAGATAATATGCTTTCGCTATTGGTTTTATTGGTTGCAGGGTCACTAAATAAGGCACTGTAATTTGACGTTAATGAATAGGTGCCGTAGACTGCCTGATTGTTGATCAACTTTTCGCAAACCGCCACTACTTCATTCATTTTGTTTCCCTGGTAAAGCAATGTTCTCATCTGCAGGGCAAGTGCTGCACCTTTTGTAATCCTGCCGTTTTCACTGGCCGGTAGCTGATCTTTACTTGGAAGATTGGGAATGGCCGCTTCAAGCTGAGCGATAATGTAGTCGCTTACCGCTGCTTTTGAGGTACGTGGAATTACCTGGGCCTCTTCTGGTGTAAGGTCATGATCCGGAAGGGGCACATCTCCATACCATTTACTTAAATTGAACAATGCGAAAGCCCTCATAAACTGGTTTTCGGCTTTCATCCTGGCAATAGTTGCCGCCGGAAGCGTTTTGTTTTGGTCTACATTTTCTAGAAATATATTGACTGACTTTATGGTTTTGTAATAACTTGCCCAGTCTACGGCAAACTTGGCGGTGAGCGAAGTAGCATTTCCGCTTGCAATCAGGTTAAGGTCTCCTGAAGGTGAATATGCGTTATCAGAGAGTGCTTCCGGCTCAAAATATAATGAACTGTTGTAAAGCAAGCTGTAATTATTATTGAGTGCACTGTTTACATTCACATCCACGGTCCAGAATGTTAAATCTGAAAACCGGTCGGTTGGCGCAATATCGAGCTTTTTACATCCTGCAAAAGCAAGAAGGCTGAAAGCGATGATGAGGTTTTTTTTAAAAAATTTCATATGAATAATTCTAACCGTGAATATTAAAAGGTGATGTCCAGACCTGCTCCGTAAAAGATCGGTAATGGATACTGGCGGGCGCTATTCGAACTCGAGCCCGTGCTCAGGTTATTCCCGAATTCTGAAGTTTCCGGGTCGATAAATTTAAGTTTTGAAAGCGTGAACAAATTCTGTCCGATCAGGGAAACCCTCAGGCGCTGAATACCTGCTTTTTGTGTCAGTGCCTGTGGCAAGGTATAACCGATATTTACATTCTTTAAACGTGCGTAAGCCGCATCATATTTGTAAAGATCGGAACCCGTTCTCCAGTTGTTGGTATTTGATGGCGATCCGATGTTGGCAAAAATCGGGTAACGCGCGTCAGGATTTCCGGGACTCCAGTAATCGGTCATGTGTTCATATACCGTAGCACCATAACCGTAATGAAAAGGCTCAACAAGCTCTCCGCGGAGGAATGTTTCGCATTTACCCACACCCTGAATGAACAACTGAAGATCGAAGCCTTTTACAGCCAGGCGGTAGGTGAACCCGAAAGTATATCTTGGAAAAGGGTTGCCCAATACCGTTTTATCTTTTGCATCAATCACGCCATCATTATTCAGATCTTTAAATTTAACGTCTCCCGGCACAACTGCGTTTCCGGCAATTTTAGGAGAGTTGCTGACGTCTGCCTGATTTTGAAAAAATCCGTTGGTTTGATAGCCGTAATACTGCGTAATGGGTTCGCCCACACGCCTGAGCAATTGGAATACATCCTGATTGATGATCTGTTCTGTAGCTCCGCCTGATAACTGAAGCAACTTGTTCTGGTTATCTGCTACGTTAAGGCTAAAACTTTGGGTTACGTTTTCTCCACGTAAATTGTAGGTAACTGAAGCTTCCCAGCCTTTACTTCTCACTTTCGCTACGTTGAAATCGGGTGTAGCCGCGCCAAATATTGCCGGAACATCCTGCCTTGGCTGAAGGATATCTCTGGTTACTTTATTGAAGTAATCAAAAGTAGCCGTTAATGCATTGTCAAAAAAACCTGCTTCTAAACCGATATTTAAGGTGGAAGCCTTTTCCCAGGTTAAATCCCGATTAGATAATAGTGTACCTGCACCGCCTACCGGGATATTATTGAATCCATAAGCACTTGCATAGTTAAAATAGGTGGTTTGATACTGGAAGTTTCCCACATTCTGATTTCCTAAAACCCCATATGAGGCACGAAGTTTCAGATTGCTTACCGTACGCTTTAGGGATTCCATAAAAGACTCCTGAGAGATGATCCAGCCTGCACTCACCGATGGAAAGAAACTGCCGCGGTTGCCCCTGGCAAATTTTGAAGAAGCATCGTACCGTGCTGTGGCCTCCAGCAGATAACGGTCTTCGAAAGCATAATTGAGTCTGCCAAATAAAGACTGTAAGCTGTTGGAATTGATAGCTAAGCTATTATTGGAATTAATGGGATCCACTATGGTTCCTGTTGTTGGCGTTCCCAGTAACTGGTCTGTTAAGGTTTTTTGAAGCTGAAAGCCACGTTGTGAATAATTTTCGCTTGAAGCACCCAACTGAACTTTAAAATCGTGCGCTGCAATTTTCTGTCCATATTCCAGATAAACCTTGGTGTTGAAAAGTTGCGATTTGCTGTTGGCATCCAAAACCGAGCGATCATCTCCGTAAACGCCTGAAGGAAGATAATTTACCTGTTTACGGCGGAAGAAGGTGCCATTGTTTTGCAAGGTCCCACCGAATTCACCGGTTAGTTTCAGGTTTTTGGTAATGTTAAACTGGCCATTGAATGATCCGAAAATCTCATCATTATCGGCCTGGTTAAATCCGCCGTTTTCCAGAATGCCGTATTCATTGTACTGTGAAGCAAAAGGATTGGTAAGGTAGTTGCCATTTTCGTCCTGCCAGTTGAAATTGTGTGGAACCCTGTTTGCATCGGCGAAGATATTGTTATCGCCCACGCTGTTGGTCTTGTTTCTGGTTTTGGTATAAAGCAAGATGAAATTCGTGCGCAATTTTCCGATAACGTTGGTCTGATTTAACCTCAAATTGTATTTCTGATAGCCGAATTTTGATCCCTCACCCCCATTGCCAATAAAATTACTTTGCTGATCCTGGAAACCTGCTGAAACGTAGAAGGCGCTTTTTTCTCCACCACCGGCAATGTTTACGTTATGTGACTGTTGTGGTGCGGTGCGTAAAAGATGTTCGATATCCCAGGTACCATCTCCCTGATCTTTGAGCTGTTGAATCTGATCTGGTGTATAAGCCGGGCTTAAACCTGAATTAACCAAAGATTCGTTTTTATAATAGGCATTTTGCCAGGCCGGAACTTTATGTACCAGCACATTGGCATCCTGGATACCGTAACTTCCATTATAAGAAACTGTCGTTTTTTGATTGAGCTTACCGGCTTTCGTGGTAATCAATATTACGCCATTTGCAGCCCTCGAACCATAAATGGCAGCAGAACCGGCATCTTTTAGGACAGATACGCTCGCAATATCGTTTGGATTAATGGTGTTCAGATTCCCGCCAACAATACCATCTACAACCACCAGGGGCGTATTGTCTCCTAAAGTTCCTACCCCCCTGATATTCACGGTAACATCACTTCCCGGGTTTAGGTTGGTTTGCTGAATGATGAGATTGGGCGCTTCTCCCTGTAGTGCCTGGTAGGCATTCAGTACAGGCTTATTTTCGATGTTCTTCGCATCAATCGTGCTCACCGAACCCGTTATAGATACCCGTTTTTGTGTACCATAACCCACAACCACTACCTCATTCAACTCGTTTCCCGCAGCAGGTGCCAGCTTTACGTTAATTACTTTCCGCGAGGCAATGGCAATTTCCTGGCCCGTATAACCGATATAGGAAAAAGAGAGACTTCCTGACGCCAGGTTATCAGGAACTGAAATGCTGTAGTTCCCGTTAGCATCAGTAACAGTGCCTACCGGTGTCCCTTTAATCTGCACGTTTACTCCCGGAAGGCCGCTGCCTTTCTCGTCCACTACTTTTCCACCTATGGTCATATTTTTAGATCCTTGCCCCAACGGTGTTAAAGCTGAGGGCCTTGCAGCGAGGTAACCTGGCGTAAAAAGCACCAGCACTACCAGCAGCAAGGCCAGCTGCCTGCAAAAGCACCGCTTAAGTTTTTTTGATTGGTAAATTTTGAGTCTCATAACATTTTGATTGGTTAGCATGCCGATAGGCATTTTTGGTATATGGTTAGGTTCTTTTGATGTTTATTTATTTGGGATACGCTGGCTTCGTTGCCAGTGTTCTTCAATTTCTTCAAGAGAGCGTCCTTTGGTTTCCGGGATCAACTTCCAGGTGAGGAGCAGTGCCGGAGAACAACAGATGGCAAAAATCCAGAAGGTCCAGGAAGTTCCGATGCCCTGAAGCATCACCGGGGTAAGCTGACCAACAAAGAAATTCCCGATCCAGAGGGTTAGTGTAGCTAAAGACATGGCCTTACCCCTGATGCCATTGGGAAAAATCTCCCCGATAACTACCCAGCATACCGGACCGAAAGAAAAAGCAAAACAGGCGATGAAAGCGAGGATAAAAATGAGGATCCACGGACCTGAGGTGACGCCGAACTGAAATAGCAGGCCAATAATGATAAGCGAAATCACCGCCCCTCCTACACCGACATACAGGAGGGGTTTACGCCCCCATTTATCGACCGTAAAAATGGCCACAAATGTAAAAATCACATTTATGATGCCAATGGTTACCTGCCCGCCCAGGGCGTTATTCAGTGTAAAGCCTGCTTGTTCCAGTATTCTCGGACCGTAGTAAATAACTGCATTGATGCCGCATACCTGAGAGAGAAAGGGAAGCAAAAGACCGATCCAAAGCGCTTTACGGTACACCGGGCTAAAAAGTGTTTTCAGCGAGCCTTCTTCTCCCGAAATTCTTTGACCGGAGAAAGCTTCCAGTTCTTTCCTTGCCGCTGCTTCACCGTCAATTTTGATCAATATCCGCGCTGCCAAATCTTTGCGTCCCATGGTCAGTAACCATCTCGGCGATTCTGGGACGGCAAACAGCGCCAAAAGAAAAATAAGTGCCGGAAAAGCGCCCAGGCCAAGCATGGCCCGCCATACTTCTGCAGAGAATATTCTTTGTAACGCTGCATTTGAATGCACCTCGCCGGTGTGCTTTGCCAGGTAAGCATTGGTAAAATAGGCCACAACAATACCAATGGTCAAGGCAAGCTGGTAGAGCGAAACCATGGTTCCCCGCAGCCTCGAAGGCGCAAACTCCGAAATATAAAGCGGTGATACCATCGAGGCCACACCGATTCCGATGCCACCAATAAGCCTGAAGATAATCAGGGCAGAGAAGGATCCCGCGTACATGCAGCCCAGGGCCGAGGTTAGGAAAAGAAAGGCAGAGAGAATAAGGACGATTTTCCGTCCGAATTTATCGCTGAGCTTACCTGAAATGATTACCCCGAGAATGCAGCCCAGAAGGGCACAACTCACAAACCATCCTTCGCTAACCGCATCCAGCCCAAAATCTTTGGTAACCAGGCTGATGGTACCGGATATCACGGCTGTATCAAAGCCAAACAAAAAGCCTCCCAGGGCAGCAACCAGGCTCACCAGGTACAAGTAAGAACGACTTTTTTTGATATCGATAGGTTTTTCCAGTATAGTCATGCTGATTTATTTTAAAAAAGCTTTAATTACTTTTGCCTGCCCTTTTGAGTTATTCACCATCCTGTAGCTTCCGGCTGCTGCCGGGACCACAAAAGTTTCAGCATACTGAAAATGCATGGTCGAGCCGTCGGCAGTGCTTACCGTAACCGAATCACCTTCAACAAGCATCAGAACATGGCAGACATTTTCCGTTTCAACATCAACGTGTAAATCAAAGTCCAGGCGATGTACATCATAAAAATGCTCGGCGTGGGTAGGCAGGTGATAACAGGTGTACCCTTCCTTTTCAAAAAGGACAGCCGGTCTGGAAATGAGTTCTTGTTTTACCTTGCTTCCTTTTCGCGAAAAATCGAGATTTTTAAAAGCATGTTCGATATTAATTGGCCGTGGCTTGCCATTGAGGTCCAGCCTCAACCAATCATACATCTTAAAAGTAAAAATATAGGGCGTTGCACTAATTTCGAGCACCAGGTTTTGTGCACCTGCACTGTGAACGGTACCATTCGGAATCAGAAAAAGATCGTGCTTTTCTGCTTTGTGACGCTGTACGTATTGCTCAATTTCTATTGATACGCCATTTCGGTTGCTATCCTCCAGTACTGTTCTAAAAGCAGCCGGATCGATGTCTTCCTGAAAGCCCAGGTACACGCTTGCCTCATCATTGCAATCCAGAATATAGTAGGTTTCATCCTGAGTGATATTTTCTCCAAACTTTTCCTTGATGTATTCAAGACCTGGGTGGCACTGGATAGAAAGGTTACCACCTTCAAAGGTGTCCAGAAAATCAAATCTTATCGGAAATTCATTTCCAAACCGTTCAGCATGCCTGCCCAGTATGTTTTCCGATCGCGTGAACATCAGCAGATCGAAAGAGACCTCTAAAAGCAGTCCGTCACTTTCAAACACCAGACCGTTTTCCGGAACAATAAGCTCAAAAGACCATGCATAATTAACCTCATTTTGATCAAGTTGGGGCATACGCTTTTTCATCCACTGTCCCCCCCAGGCGCCTGGTGCAAACCACGGCCTTGCACGAAATACGGAAGCAGACATTTTCCTGAGCCCTTCCCTGACCGCCTCACCATAGCCCCAGTTAATGTCTTCCTCCCACTGCGCATCAACAAAAACAGCTACATCTTTTGCTAACCGCTCTTTGTGGGCATTAAGTACAACCCAGTCTACAAAATAAAAACGTTTGTACATTTCAGTCGGTGCCTGCGGAGCGGACTTGCCCAAATTGCAGATGGCGCCCGCACTCATGCGGTGCTGCAGCTCATTTTTTGGCAGATCCACATAAATCAGGGATGCATCCCATTGGCTTAGCGAAGCTCCGCAGCCGATCACTATGTTTACATCACAATCTTCATTCACTTCTGAAGCCTTTAAAGCTTCAAGATCAAAAAAATCACCCAGGGTCAGTGTGGTCCTTTTTCCCCACACCCCGTCCTTCTCGCCTAAAAAGTCCAGTATCATTTCATCAATCAGGTCCTCATCTTTTAAAAAAGAAGCTGTATCTATAATGTGCACCCGTAACTTTCTGGATTCAAGCGCTTTCTTAAGCGAGCGGATGAATAAATTCCAATATACCCCCACATAGCCATCCACAACGACGGTTTTTTGCCGCATGATGTAATCGGCAAGGGCAGCATAACCATTAAAAACCTGTTTTTCTCCCAGCGCAAAGTACGGGTAGATATCATAGCCCTGCGGTTTGCTGATTTCTTTGATAAATGCCGGCATAATTTCCTGCTCGGTCTTTCGCATCGGTTCTTCTATTGACATATTGGGATAAGGGTGCTGGTATATTATATTTTGAATTTGGTCCATGTTCATACAATGTTCTCATCATCCATAAATTTCAGGCATACGAAATGAGATCTTTTTATCCCGGCAACGATGCTTTAATCGTGATCATAGTTGCACCACCATCACTAAAACGCATACAACTTGTGTTCAGAAAAGGTATTTGGCTCAACATGATGAAAATTTAAAAAATTAAGTAAATTATCTGGTTAGATGATACATTCTTTAATATGTACATACAAATGTATTATTAAATAAATTACTTCCAAACTTTTGTTCGATTATTTTTTGCCCCTGACTCCTGATCGCGACCAAAATGGGACTCATATCGTAGAAAACAATAGCATGTATGTACATGATGTAATTAAATGAATTTTTTATATCATTGCATCAAGTATGAAACTAACAATAGACCATAAAAGTCAGGTACCATTACATGTACAGGCAGAAGCATTGTTACGGAAATTGATTGAAAGTCCTGAATATTCCGGCGGCAAACTGCTTCCCAATGAAGTAGACTTATCAAAGGAATTGGGCATATCACGTACTACTTTACGCCAATCGATCAATAAACTGGTTTACGACGGTTTGCTGAGCCGCAAAAAAGGCGTGGGCACCAGGGTTGCCGAGTCGAAATCACTGAGCTCCAAATCCAAGAACTGGATGAGTTTCTCTCAGGAAATGAGCGCCAGGGGAATTCCAATCCGAAATTTTGAATTACATGTCAGCTGGGTTTATCCGGAAAAGCGGCTGGCTAGTTTTTTTCAGATTAAGGAAGATAAGAAGGTGCTGAAACTGGTTCGCTTAAGGGGCCGTCCGGAGGGCCCATTCGTATATTTCGAATCTTACTTTCATCCAAGTGTGGGCCTAACGGGCGAGGAGGACTACAAAGCGCCCCTTTATGAAATGCTCGAAAAGGAACATTCAGTTGTTGCGATGATATCCAAAGAGGAAATCAGTGCCTTACTCGCGGATGAATTTATTGCCGCTAAACTGGAGACAGATATAGGCTCCCCTATCTTATTCCGGAAGCGTTTTGTATATGACATCGATGAAAAACCAATCGAATACAATCTCGGATATTACAAAGCAGACAGTTTCATTTATACCGTTGAAAGCAGGAGAGATTAGCGGGTCGATATTACATCATTCTTATATTTTGTGTGTATATCTTGTCGCAATAGCATAAGATGCGCAGAATCACTAAAAGGATCTCCCAAAGTCGGGAGATGCCCCGAGTTACTGTACAGGCCGGTAGCGCCTTACATATACCAGGTAGGTAGATCTTCGCAATCTGAACTAAGGAAGTCAGCTATATTGTTTCCTCTAATCCAATATGATTATTTAAATTGATCCGTTCTTATCAATGAACAGCCCACTTGAGATGCTCGAAAAATAATCAGACATAAAAATTAAGAATTAACTCGACATCGCACCTTTGGTTCTTTTAAACCTTCCTAATGTTATCGTCTACAATAAGCCCCATTATTGTAATAATTGCGGATTTACCGACAGTGTAATCTGAAATTATTCGCTTGAAATACGTATCCTTGCACCACAAAGCAGCGTTAACCAGAAAGTATCCTTTTAGAGATGGAATTGACCAAGCAACAGAAAGATATTATAAATTCTTCTGGTAATATTAAAATAAACGCTGTAGCAGGCTCGGGCAAAACAACCACAATCATTGAGTATGCTGCAACCAGACCACCGGGCAGCCGGATTTTGTATCTGGCCTTTAACAAAGCCGTTAAAAACGAGGCAGCAGGTAAATTCAGGAACAAAGGCCTTCAGAATGTGACTGTGGAAACCGCTCATTCCCTTGCCTTTCGCCATGTGGTCATGGGGAGTAAATACCGGGTCAAAAACAAGGATTATACGACAGATGAAATCCTCCGTATCCTTGAGTTGCAGGGTACGGGCGAACAACACAGCCAGCTTCTCATTGCCAACCATATCCTTAAACTCAGCGCTTATTTCTGTAACAGTGATCAAACGAAGATTCAACAGTTAAAATACGTCGATCTTTTAGAAGATGATGAAGCCAAAACCTTTGTTGGCAAGACTTACGATTACATTGTGAAACAGACCAGGATTTTTCTGGGAAAGATGGATAAGGCAGAAATCGAAATCACCCATGATTTTTATTTAAAAAAATTTCAGCTTCAGCAGCCACAGCTAGGCTTTGATTACATCCTGTTTGACGAGGCGCAAGATGCCTCCCCAGCCATGCTCGACATCTTTTTGAAGCAAAAGGCGACAAAAGTCATGGTGGGCGACACCCATCAACAGATCTACGGCTGGCGTTACGCCGTAAATTCCCTGCAAAAGGCAAATTTCAAAACCCATCATCTATCGATGAGTTTCCGCTTTGGGCAGGACATCGCAAACCTGGCCATGGAAACGCTTCGGCTAAAAAACCTATTGGAACCTCACCGACCCATGACCATCCTGGGAAAAGGGAGGGAAACAAAAATCAAAACCAACGCAGTGATCGCCCGCACGAACCTTGGACTGCTGGTCAAAGCCATTGAATATGTGACCGAGCGAAAAAACATCAAACATATCTACTTCGAAGGAAACATCAACTCCTACACTTATGCAGACGAGGGCGCTTCGCTATATGATATTTTGAGCCTGTATAACGCAAACCACGATCAGATCAGGGATCCGATCATCAGATCGATGGGGAATCTGGAAGATCTCGAAACCTATGTTGAACAGACGGCAGACACTGGTTTATCAATGATGATCGAACTGGTCCGCCTGTACGGAAACAGCATTCCCGGCATGATCAAGGCCATCAAAGAAAAACATGTATCTCAGGATGAAAAAGCAAAGGCTGAAATCATTTTTTCGACTGTCCACCGTTGCAAGGGAATGGAATATGACGCAGTGCTTTTGGCAGACGATTTCGTAACCGAAGAAAAAATCCGAAGACTCAGGGACGACAAAAATGCCCAGCCGGGGCAATTTAGCCGGATGAACGAAGAAATCAATCTTTTGTACGTTGCCATTACTAGAGCGAAAAACGGCCTCTATATCCCCGACTCCCTGTTACCGAAGCACTTCCCGGCTTCACCCAAGATATACGTGATCGCATCAGCTAAGCAACTGCCGAAGACTACTAATCCGGGAACGGGTTATCAGAAAAAAGGTTTGGACATAAAATCGTCGTCCAGCGACAAAGACCTGCACGCCGCAAATCAATCCTGGACAGTTGAACTGGACAATGAACTCACCATTATGTTTGCCGACGGTTATAACCTAAGCGATCTCTCCCTTCATTTTGGCCGCTCAAAAACAGCCGTCAGTATGAGAATCAAAAGGTTGGGACTTGAAGATTTATACTATTGATAAAAAATCAACCTATTTGGTCTATGCCCAAACTTTGGTTATCATGTAATTTAATGAATAAATTTTATTGAATTGTTGGCTTTATTTAACGAATTTGTCGGCATTTAACATATTCATTGAAAGACTAAAGGTTATTCATCAAAATCAAAGATTCGTAACCATCTACTCAAAACTTTTACCCTGGGGAATAAGTCGATCTTTTAATTTTTAATAGGAACCAGGATCCATTTCCGCTTTTATACCTGACCACTATGAAATTTATCTATTTTTCATTTTTTCGCTTACCTGTTTTGCAACAATTCAAATGTACTAGCCTAAGACCAAAGCAACCCTACAAAATGAAGACAAGGAGTGAGCCCGAAGCCATATCGGGCTCACCTGATAGCGTGAATTAATGATTATCCCAGCAATTTTTCAGAATAACATCCATTAGCTACTGCCAGATGCCTCTACTTAGAACCACTAGGTCATGTTGATATCTACTCTTTACCGAAGAGTTTCGCTAAAGTATCATTGAGTTCCTTACCTCTCAAATCTTTACCAATGATCTTTCCTGAAGGATCGATCAGGAAGTTTGCCGGGATACTACGTACACCATAAGTTTTTGAAGCCGCATTGTCCCAGCCTTTCAGTTCAGATAACTGCGTCCAAGTCAAGCCATCTTTTTCAATAGCAGCAAGCCATGCCTCTTTTTTAGCCGAATTGTCCAGTGAAACCCCCACAATTGTAAAGTTGTTATCCTTGAAGGAATTAAATGCTTTTACCAAATTCGGGTTTTCAGCACGGCATGGTGCGCACCACGATGCCCAAAAGTCTAGCAACACATATTTCCCATGGAAATCAGATAACTTTACCGGCTTACCATTTACATCATTTTGTGTAAAATCAGGTGCCTGTTTCCCTGTCGACACCGTCATTTCCAAGGAAGCCTGGGCCGATTTCTCTTTAAGTTTGGTCAAAGCTAGGCTTCTTATTTTGCTGCTTTCATTTTGACTTTCCAGAATAGCAATCAGTGAATCTGCTCTGCCTTTACTTATTGATCTACCTTCAGAAACATAGTAAGCCATCAGCGGCGTTAACCTCGAGGCAGGGTGCTGTTTAACAAATCGTGACTGAGTTTCATTCAGGTCTGCATAACTATCTGCGTATTCTTTCATGGCCTGCGTTCTCGTATCATTACGTGTCAAATAGCCCACAGATTGCATTTTATCCACAATAATTTTCACTCCTTTGAAAGCCTTTTCGAAAACCTGATTGTATTGATGATATACTTCAGAGGATACTCCGGTTTCTGTAACATTGGAAATGGAGCCATCCGAAATGACATTCGTTTCACCTTTAACAACGATTAAGCGGGCCTTAACACTTTCGGTTACCTGCATTGGACTCAACTCAGGACCCAATGCCAAAGTTAATTCTAACGCATCGTTCTCTATTTCTCCAGTAAATTTATAAGTTCCGTTAACAACAGTTGCACTGTCAGTTTTCTTACTCAAGTAATCCGGATAGATCAGGAAAACTTTGTCTGGCATAGCCACCATATTTTTAAACGTGCCATTGATGAAAAATTTGGCTGATTTTTGTGCCCAACCAGCAGGATGTAATGCGGCAATCAATGTTAGCGTAAGCAAGAGTATTTTTGAAATCTGTTTCATTTTTTTAAGTCGAGTTTATTAAATATTTGAGATTTAAAGCCAGGATATAGCTTTAAATGTTTGGGACATTACTAATTTACATCATTCTAATAATCAATTATATCCTGGGTTCTGATCTAGATTTTTATCGATTCCAATCTCATATGAAGGTATGGGCATCAGTTGTTTATAGGAGGACCATGTCCCCCCTTTCGTAGGTGTAACCGCGCTCATGACATCATTAATACGCCCGGAACGTTTTAGGTCGAACCATCGATGGCCCTGCTCACAAAACAGCTCTACCTGCCTCTCTTTCATGACCGCATCCAGAAGCGCAGACTGGCTATTGGCAGGGGTATTTCCCAACCCGGCCCGGTTTCGGATTTTATTGATATCGGCCTGAGCACCATCTGTATTGTTCAGCTGGGCACGTGCTTCAGCACGTATTAAATATTGTTCTCCCAAACGAAGCAAGGTCAGATACTCTGGCTTAGCGGCCGCTAATGCCGGCGTATTGGCTTTGTACTTGTACGGGAACGGGTAATTTACACCAGAAATATTCGCTGTCCCTATCCAATTTGATTTCCTTTGATCGTTTGCCTCAAAAGCCTGTTCCAATTGAGGACTGATAGCGGCGGGGTTTGATGAGGTACCAATGGAATTGGTCAGCACAAAAGTACGTGCGTCAAATAAAGCATAGTTGCCCTGAATAACAGGCTCCAACTGAAATATGGATTCGGCATTATTTTTCAGGAATACGGAAGATACGGGGACCAAAGAGAACATAGAAGTGTTATCAATCAGGACGGAAGCCGCGCTTTCTGCCTGTGCCCATTGCTTATTATAGAGATAAATCCGTGCGAGTAATGCGGTGGCCGCCCAGTAGGTAGGCCGCACTCTTTCAGCACTTGCTGAAGGATAGGGTGTCATCGCATCACCATTTAAATAATTTTTACTAAGCTTAACCTGCGCATCCTGAAGGTCAGCGATGATCTGCGAATAAATTTCAGCAACTTCCGCTCGCTTGGCCATCGTATACAATCGGTAATCAGATTGAGTGACCAGCGGAACTCTGCCATAAGTGTTGATAAGATAATAGTAAAGCAGTGCGCGCATAAACTTGGCTTCACCCACCAGCTGCGGTCTGAGCTTTGCATTCAATTTATTGTTGTTGTCTATCCCTTCGATAGCCACATTACAGTTGTAAATAAGTGTGTAGGTCGTACTCCAGTAAATCTCGGTATCACTCGACACATTGTTCTGGTATAATCGTGTATATGATGAAGCCGCATTAATATAATAATTCTTCAGTTCATCCGAAGCGAAGCTCATATAGGCTGTTGCATAGCTGTTCAGTACGTTATTGGTCTCGGAGATCCGGATATATAACCCGTTCAATACTGATGTTGCGGTTTGATTTGTAGCATAGACAGTAGATCCTGTCAGCCTGTCATCGGGCGGGTCAAGTTCGACAAATTTCCTGCACCCGAAAACCATAGTAAGCGAGATTAAAATGAGGATGGAATATATGTATTTCATATTCGTAAGATTTAAAGGTTTACTTGCACACCCAACACAAAAACTTTGAGCGGAGGAAGTGTAGAATAAGATTGGGTTTCCGGATCGCGGCCTTTGTAGGAGGTGATGGTAAACAGATTTTGGGCCGAGAGGTTCACACTTGCATTTTTCAGCTTTAGCTTATTTTTAAAAGTGGTGGGCAACTGGTAAGAAAGTGTCACATTTTTCGCCCGGATATAAGAGGCGTCTACATAACTGGCATCACTCTGTGCCCAGGTACCGTAAGCCCGTATACCTTCAGCTGATTGTGTGAACCGCTGGTATTTGGCCTGGTCGCCCGGCTTCTGCCACCTGTCCAGAAATTCAACAGGTACATTGCTCTGAGCGGTCGAGATCTGATCATAAAGGCCTGTACTGAAATAGCCTGGTGCCAGGTCTGTTAAACTTAGCCTTCCTACCTGTTTGACAAATTGTAAAAAGACATCCAGCTGTAGGTTTTTATATCTGAAACTGTTATTTAACCCACCAAAATACTTAGGTAAGGTATTTATTGCGATCACTTGGTACTCGCCATACAGGTTAACGTAGTTGCCGGCAGCTGAACCTGTCGTCCCATCTTTTTTAAGTGCCGTATACAAACCTGTATTGGGGTCAATGCCTTTATAGATCCAGGCATAGCCCCTGCCGTTAACCGGCTGGCCAATTTCAAGGATGCCTGCATAATTTGAGTTTTCGAAATTGTCAAATTGAAGCAACTTATTACGGTTAAAAGAAATGTTAAAAGCAGAGGTCCATTCAAAATTACCGGAATAGATATTGCGTGTGGTCAATGTGAACTCTAAGCCCGAGTTCTGAACAGTGGCGGGGAAATTATAGCTTGGGATACCACTAAAACCGGTAAACGTAGGAATACTATAATTTATTAATTGGTTGGAACTACGGTTTCTGTAATAGGCCGCAGTGGCGAGGACCCTATCCTTAAAAAATCCAAAGTCCATTGCGAATTCAAGCTTTGCGTTTTTTTCCCATGCCACATCCGGGTTTGCCAGAGAACGGGGATAAAAACCTGTTAAACCCTGGTAGGTATTTGCACCCCTGCTTTGATACAAATCATAATAAGCATAGTTACCGATGTTGTCATTTCCGCTGGTTCCGTAACTTGTCCTCAGCTTACCCAGTGTAACAAATGGGAGTGCATTTTCGAGCCATTTTTCTGACGAAAATATCCAGGCAGCAGCGACAGAATAGAAATTTCCAAACTGTTTACCAGGCCCAAATCTGGATGAGCCATCTCGCCTTGCGGTAAAGTTGAGGATGTATTTGTCGGAAAGATTGGCATTCAACCTGCTGTAAACCGCATTGTACTTATATTGATAGGAACCGCCATCCCCGACACCAAGCTGACCTGCATTGGCTAAATTACCGATTACAGCATCGCTTACGAAATTGCTTCCTACAAAGTAATGCCCTTCGTTAGCAGACTTCTGAAAGGTGGTACCCGCCAGTGCGCTGAGTTTGAAGTCTTTTATTTTTACTTCGTAACTCAGTTGCGGTTCAACGATCCAGGTCTTCTGTTCATTGATCGTGTTGACCAGTGCAGGAATAGTGGAGGCCGGAACAAGTGATAAGTATAAGGGTGAGTAAGAAGAAACCGGCTGCTTAATTTTAATGTTGCTGTTCAGGTTTGTGAGCCCGATGTTGGCCGTAAAAACAAGTCCTTTGGTAATCTGATAGGTCGGTTTCAAACTGAGCACGAAATTATCTGTTTTATTATCATAGGTCCGCTCCAGATTAGCATAAGGATTGTTCGCATTGTCAGAATTCGGTCCGCCAAAATTCAATGTCCCGTCAGAATTAAAAGAATCGGGCGCATTGGGTGCCCTTAAGGTGTATCCTGTAACATCAAGCTGTGAATTCAGGTTGTTGTCCCTGAGAAAGTTACCGGAAAAATCAATCTTTAGCTTTTTATTTTTTGAATAGGTCGTGATGTTGAAATTAAGTCCGCCCCTTTGATCATCAAAATCGCCTGGCGCTAAATTACCTTGCCTGTTAAACGTCCCCCTGATAGCATATTGAACGGTTTCTGTTCCACCGGTAAGCGAAAGATTGATGTTCGTATATGCAGCAAACTGACCCATTAATTCCTTTTGCCAATCGGTATTTGCCGTTTGACTCCATGTACTATTGACATCATAATTGGGATCATTAGGGGAAGTTGCAATATTTGGTACAGGCAGACCATCATTTTTGAAGGCCTCCCGCCGCATATCCAGGTATTGCTGGGTATTCATTAACCGGAGGGGTTTTGGTGCCTGCATAAACCCCTGGTTGATGTTCGCGCCCAGGGACATCTGGCCGATCTGGCCTTTTTTTGTGGTAATCAGGATCACTCCGTTTCCACCTCTGGAACCATAGATCGCTGTTGCATCGGCGTCTTTCAAAACAGATATACTGGAGATATCGTTTGGATTGACATAGTTTAATGGATTCCCCTGCGGACTACTGGCGACCAGCCCGTTCCCACCGTTATTTCCAAGCGGGTCATATAATAACATGGACTGATAAGGGACTCCATCAATCACAAATAAAGGGTTATTGCCAACCACGTCATTTAGGGATGACCTTCCCCTTATCAAAATATTCATGGATCCATTGGCTACCCCACTGGTCTGCGTGATCTGAAGTCCCGCAACCCTACCTTGCAGAGCAAGCATAGGATTGACGACCGGTTGCTTTTCGATGTCTTTTGCCGTGATGGTAACAGCGTTACCTGTAGCTAGTTTCTGGGATTCAGTATAATAACCTTTATTGACCATTACCTCCTGTAACTGCCCGGTTACCGGCTTCATGCGAATGGTACCCATGTTTGGCTTCGCAGACAGCTCAATCGGCTCGTAACCGATATAGGACACTACAATGATGGCTTTATCCTCGACATTTGGTATATAAAAGTTGCCTTCCGAATCTGATACGGTTCGTTTTCCGCTTCCTTTGACGACAACAGTTGCCCCAGGTAAAGAATTGCCCTGTGCATCGACTACATTGCCACGAACCTCAATATCAATAAAAGCTTTAACCAGTCTCTCCAGAAAAAAGGATGGCTTCCTGGTGATGACGATATTTTTGCCATCTAGTTCGTAGGCAAGGTTCTGGTTCGTCAGGCTGTTGTCCAGTACCTGTGCTATCGGTGTATCATGATAGTTTGCATCCACCGGGTTGCTGTCATAAATCGTGGCGGTGGTGTAGATCACGGCATAACCCGTTTGTTTCCGGATTTCTTTGAAAAGTTTTTCCAGCGTAATGTTATTTTTTTTAAGCGTGAGCTGCTGTGCGAAAGAAGCTGCGCTTACCTGCATCATCATAGCAATCATTAAAACTGTAGTGAGCTTCATAATCAACAGGATTTTAGGCACGTGGTGGTTTATATACCACGTAGGTTTAGTATATATTTTATACATTTGATCTTCTGCTTAGAATTTAAAAAATGGTTACAAGTCATTTGTAGATCTGATCAGATTTTTGATCAGGGGTGTTTGCAGCACTCCTGATTTTTATACCGTCAGTTTTTCGGGCATCACTAGGGTCCTTTCTTGTTCGTTTTCATTTTGTTTATTTTAGTTTGTGGTTAATGGATTACAGGTTGGTTATTTTATTTTCTTGCTGATGATGATCCTTCTTCCTTCCGTTTTCATATTGACGTTCGCGGCTTTACCAAGTACCCTTAAGAGTCGGGTGATGTTTTCAGACCGGGAGGCGCTTCCGCCCAGTATTTCTTTTTTGAGTTCCTGTTGTTCGAACACGATGTCTACATTGTACCAGCGGCTGATTTTGAGCATGGCCGTTTCCATGGTTTCATGATCGAATACGAAAAAACCATTTCTCCAGGCCACAGCTTCTTCGGTGTCCACCTCTGCAATACTGATTTCCCTGCCTTCGCTATATGTGGCTTGTTGCCCTGGCCTAAGTATGCGCGGATAGCTGCCATGGTTGCCATGTGCGGAGAGTCTTACACTTCCTTCCAATAGCGTGGTTTTGACGTCTGGTACATCACTATATGCATTAATGTTAAAATGCGTGCCCAAAACTTCCACATCCTGCTGTTCAGTCCTTACAACGAACGGATGCTTTTTGTCCTTACTGATTTCAAAATATCCTTCACCGGAAAGCTCGACACGCCGATACTTAACATTTGCAAAGGAGGTTGGATATTTCAATGATGATGCTGCATTCAAATACACAAGGGAACCATCGGCCAAACGTACCTGGGTTTGTTGACCACGTGCAGTTGACAGCGTATTATATTGTAAGCCTGCAGAATGATTGTCCGAAACTTCATAAACAATCTGACCATCCGCTGTTTTGGAGATTTTTACACCAGACTGTACGGCAATATTGCCGGCTGAAGCATCCTTGATCAAAACCTTTCGTCCATTGGCCAAAGTCAATGTTGCGCCATCGGTTCCCGGCGGAATCTCCTTGACAGCGATAAGTGGCTGATCTTTTTTATCCCTGACCGAATAGTAAAACAAACCGACCCCCATTAACACAACAATCACTGCAGCAGCTGTGATATGTGCCCCAAAACGGGGCAATCTTCTGGTATATCTGGGGGCAATGCGCGTTTGAATCTCATCCATTACAACCGTCCAGCGTCCCTGGTCCATTTGTGGTTGAAACGCGGTATCCATCATTTCAGTCTGCATTTCCGCAAGAATCTGATGATCATTCTCTCCCTCCGCAAGCAACATCAACAGTTCCTCGACTTCAGCAAGGCTGGCCTGACCTGAAGCATACCTGGAAAATAGATGACGTACATGATCGGATTGACTGCCCATTATTTATTGTCTTTAGCGATGTGACAACCCAACCTGGCCAGCGTACTAAGGCAATGTAAAATAAATTTTAAAAAATTGTTACTTACGGGTTAACAGGTAGAAAACCGCAAAAGAGAAAAGCCCCTGCTGTTCCATATACACCCGGATATTCTTCAAAGCGGTAACCAGCTGGTTTTTTACGGTCTGTTTGGAAATACCAAGCTGCTCAGCAATCTGGTCATTGCTGAAACCCTGGTCACGGCTGAGCTCAAAGATCATCCTGCGCTGATCCGGTAAGGATTCAATCGCCTGGCGGATCACAACCTCGCTTTCCCTGAAGTCCAGCGCATGCTGCGTGTCGTCTGAAAATTCAGTATAAGCTTTTGCATACCTTTCCAGTATCCTCGCGTGGTTGCTTTCCGTTTTCAGGTAATTCAAGGTCCGGTTGGATGCCAGGCTAAAAAGATAGGAAGTGGGATACCGGACGGTTGAAAGCAGCGCCCGCTTTTCCCATAACAGCACAAAAACATCCTGGATGATCTCCTCCGACACCCCCTCATCATGCACCATTTTCAGCACAAAGGGATAAAGCCTTTTGATGTAATACCAGTAAATCTGCACAAACGCACCTTCATCTCCCTGCGCCAGTTGCACAAAAAGTTCAGCTTCGTTTATAAGTGGTTTGACCTCCATTTTATCCATTCGTCCTTCCCTTGAAATTCGAAAAGCGAATTCAATAATAAAGAATATTTAACATATTACGTGCATAATTGAAGGTTTCAGTGACCGTAAACATTATATCAAAACAAGGACACATTATTTACGCTCCAAACTGCACATCCACTGCAAATCTATTGGCAAATCGTTAACATTAAGGCCGTTTTGGCGAAATCAACTCCATTCACCGCCATTCTTTCCTCAAATCCGGAAAACCTACCCTAAAAAGACTTTATAACCCGACATACAGCTCTTATTATTCAATAACTAATCTACTGATCAATCAAATTATACAATTATTCTATAACCTTTTACCCCTACCTATTTCGAAACCAGAGCCTTCTTGCCATTCACTGATTAAGCCAAAAGTTCTTCACCTGGGGTACAAGTGTTTAAAATCTTCTGGATAAAGATCTTGCCATTACATCATCAGGATCCCCCTATCTCAATCATTGACTGATAAACTTAAAAATATTACCAAGTTGTGATCAGGTTGTCTGAAGCATTTTTTTCAGATCCTACCCCTGCGCTTGCTTTCTAAAAATTCATCCCTCAGTTCACTCTTATAAAACCTATCCCCGCCAGGCATCTTACTGGGCTTTAAAATGCCTTTCTTCACTTTTCTTTTGTACGTACTTTCACTGATTCCAAGATAATCCATGACCTCCTGCCGGGTCAGCAGTTGATCCTCAGGGACGGTAAGATTACCATAGGACTTCGTGTAGATCAATTGCATGATCTCATAAATTTTAACCAAAACATCCAGGATTGCATTAAGTTTTTCCATACCGGTTTGCGTTAGGTCAGATCAGAAAATCTGGTTATGATATAAGCAGATAGCAGATAAAAAAAGCGAATGTAGTTCCTATAAAGTTTCCTCCATATGCCCGCCATACCTGCCCTTAGTTACTTCAAATGCTAACTTTTCAGCTCAGATTATTTAGATGATAAACGATAAGCACTGATTGTATCAGTACCCCAAACTAAAACACCTCATGATCTTTAACTAATTGCTACCCGCTCCGACAGGACAATACTAAGCTGTTTAAGAATAACTCCGGTTGATCTGTGCCACAATCGATCAGCATCCGACATTTGACGCCACAAAAGCCATCTACCGCAAATCTTTAACTGTATTGTCGACCATGAAACGGTTACGAAAGAAAGCATATGTGATTTTCAGAACCGGCAACGCTGCTGATCAAAAGGGAAAAATGTAACGTTACCTCAGTTTTCTGCCTGATGAAATATCAAACAGTTTATTTAAACAACGATCGATTAAAAGCGTGCAGTACGAGTGCCCATGGGTAAGGGTGATAATTAGTTTTTATACCCACTATTTGCCAATAGTTCTTCCGCAAGTATGTCAAACACCTTAAAGACAGTAGGTCCATTATTCCCCTGACTCAAACTGAATGCTATTGAAAAGACTTTTCAGAAGACAGCCCAGCCGACCGGATGCTCGACCAAAATCGTCGTATCCCAAATGTGAAAGCACCAGATAGCTTCACACTCCAGGATCAGAAGACCGCTATGACCCGTTGCTTCAACACTTTTCCGAAACTGGTCAACAGTTTACATCAGATCCTGCCTGGAGCATCAACCGAAAACCACATGATGAATCCAAATAAAACCAAAATGTGTCACAAGACACAAAAAACATTCAAGGGGACCTCTAATTTCCAAGGAAATATACCACCACTACTTGAATTATAGGAAAAAAAGCCCACCAATTCTGAATGCATACATTGTCTAGGCGTCCAGGCGGGTCAGAGTTACCTCTGACTCGGACAGAACGCAACTGAACTACGCGGCAAGAGGCAATGCGCATTAAATTGGCTACTTAACTAAAAAAACAGCAAAGGCTCCTCACTTCACGTCTTGAAGAACCCACGACTGGCCTCCATCCTTTCGAAATGTGGCGACTGCTCATGCCGCTGAACAGGCTGATACATCGCGGCAATATCGTAATTATCGCGGAACACGATAGGCAGGTCATCGAACAAAGCGACTGGCCAATCGATATTGGATCAGGACCGGGAGACCATGGTGAAAAGAAAATCTTGAGGAGCATAATTGAGCCCGCCTAATAATATTTACCATTTTAAAATAACAGACATACCTGTAAAATTGCATCATCATAAAGTTTATCATAAAAATTAATGGTTATGCTTCATCAATTAATTTTTTTTTCGACAAAAACTTGTAACTAAGAATTTAATTTAATACGTTTGGCTTACCTAAAACGTTTAACCAAATATAAATATGTTCACGCGCTTTCCTGTCGACAGACAGTTAGATATGATGGATTGCGGTCCTTCATGTCTAAAAATCATCTCAAGATTCTACAACAAATACTACTCTTTAAAATTCCTTCGTGAAAAGTGTGGCATATCTAAGGATGGCGTTTCTTTTCTTGATTTGAGTTACGCAGCGGAAAGTATCGGGCTAAAGTCATTATCTGTAAAAGCAACGATGATGGATCTTTATGAAAAAATCCCACTTCCTTGTATAGTTCACTGGGACAATAGCCACTTTATTGTTGTTTATAAAGTAACTTCCAAACAGGTATTTGTATCTGACCCTGCTAAAGGGTTGGTAAGCTATAGCTATAAAGACTTTGTAGATTGTTGGTATCATCGTGATGGGTCTGGAAAAGGAGCGATACTTGCACTTGAACCACAGTCAGATTTTCATCGTTATGAAGAAAATGAGAAGAGAGATAGAAAAAAAACCTATGATAGTCTGCTTTCCTACTTCACGCCTTACAAAAAAAGCTTCTTGAATTTATTTTTTGTGATGCTCGTCGTCACCCTTCTACAGGCAATTCTTCCATTTGTCTCAAAGGCTATCATTGACGTAGGCATACAACGGCATGATATTGACTTTATCAATATCGTTCTAATAGCAAACATAGCTATTATATTAAGTATCACTTTATCAAATGCTGTCCGTGATTGGATATTAATCCATATCACCTCAAGAATCAACATCTCGTTGATTTCGGATTATCTGATGAAACTGATGAAACTGCCGATCACTTTCTTTGAAACCAAACTGACCGGGGATATTCTTCAAAGGGCTAATGACCACGAACGGATCAGGAGCTTTATCATGAATAATTCATTAAACCTGATCTTCTCAGGTTTAACATTCGTGATTTTCGCAATCATCCTTTGTATATACAATCCTTTTATTTTTTATACTTTTCTGATAGGGAGCGTTGTTTACGTAGCCTGGGTTCTCGGTTTCCTGTCCCTACGAAAGAAGCTTGATACGAATTATTTTCAGCTGATATCCAAAAACCAGAGCTATTGGGTAGAAACAATTGAGGGGATGCAGGATATTAAGGTTAATAACTATGAGCAGGCAAAAAGGTGGAAATGGGAATCCATTCAGGCCAGACTATATAAAGTGAATCTCAGAAGCTTAAAAGTTAACAATCTACAAAGCCTCGGTGCACAATGTATCGATAGTATAAAAAATTTACTCATTACTTTTTTTTGTGCCAAAGGAGTTATTGACGGTGAAATCACATTTGGCGTAATGATATCAACGCAATTTATTATTGGAATGCTCAGCGGACCAATACAACAATTTGTATCATTTATCATTTCCGCGCAATTTGCACATATGAGCTTTTTACGCCTGAATGAAATTCATGAACTCGAAGAGGAAGAAGATTCAACTGGAGATAATAGCATGGAATTGCCTCATAACAAGAATCTTTCTCTAAGACAGGTTTTTTTCCAATACACCCAGAACTCTCCAATGGTAGTACAGGGGTTAAATCTCACAATACCTGAAGGCAAAGTTACCGCGATTGTTGGAGATAGTGGGAGCGGAAAGTCTACACTGTTGAAAATGCTGCTTAGACTATATAAGCCGAGTTATGGAGAGATCATGATCGGTAATATGAATATTAATAATATCAGCTTGAGGCAGTGGCGCGATAAGGTTGGTGTGGTAATGCAGGATGGTAAGATTTTCAATGATACCATTATGAATAACATTGTCTTGGATGCCGAGAAAATCGATTTTGAACGACTTCGAGATGCGGTAAATACTGCCAATATTGCAGATGAAATCGAAAAGCTCCCTATGGGTTATCAAACTGTTATGGGGGAAATGGGCAGAGGGCTCAGTGGTGGACAAAAGCAGCGGGTCCTGATCGCACGGGCGCTTTACAAAAATCCTGACTTCCTGTTTTTCGATGAAGCAACCAATGCCCTTGATACGATTAATGAACAGAGGATAATATCGGCTTTAGAAAATGTATTCAAAGATAAAACGGTTATTGTTGTAGCGCATCGGCTAAGCACTATAAAAAAAGCTGATCAGATTGTTGTTATGATGGCGGGCCAGGTTGTGGAAATAGGCACACACAAATCACTCATGCAGCGTGAGGGAAGATATTACCAGTTGGTAAAGTCGCAAGCTGATCTTAACAATATCGATATCGAAGAAGAGGTTGACGTCCAGGGTCTGCTCGATAAAAAAATTACGGATGGAGATAATGAAAAAGCTTCTTTAACAGCCTAAGACATCATTTATGGAAAAAGACCCAAAACTTAACGAAAGAACAGAAGAGGTTCAGGAGATTATCAGCCGTATGCCAAGCGCCTTCGGTATCAAAATAAGCATATTTGTGGCCTTTATCGTTGCCGTAATGCTCTCTTTTGGCTGGATAGTAAAGTACCCGGACGTCGTTAACGGCAGTGTAACTATTAATGCCAACACTACCCCTATAAAACTGGTGGCCAATTCTTCTGGAAAATTAAATCTAAATGGCTTCAAAGACCAGGATAAAGTTCGTGAAGGAGATTATGTTGCAGTGATACAGAACCCTGCAAATACCGCGGACATGCGACATGTAGCTAAATTGCTGACTTCACTGAATTTAAAAGAGAAACTACAGATAAACACACTCAAAGTCTTTCCCAGAAATGTTTCTTTAGGTGAGATCAATATTAAATATTACACCTTTCTTAACGCGTTATCTCAATCGATCCAGCACTATAATGAGAACTTGTATGATCAACAGGATATTGCGCTTCGTCAAATGGTACAAGGTTATCAGCGGGATATATTGATTACTAAGGAACGTCTGAAAGTTAGTGAGCAAAATTTGGCATTAGTTCGAAAGAACCACACAAAAGATTCCACCTTACTTGCCAAAAAGGTGTTGTCTGAGGTCGACAATGATCGTTCTGTAATTTCGCTATTGAATGCAAAGGATGCCTATCAGAATATACTAAGGGATAATTCAAACGCCGGCAATCAGCTTCGTGTGACAGAGAACCAGATTTCGCAAAATCACCTTCAGAAGATCATCAAAGAAAAACAGCTAGAAATGGATCTTATTACAGCCTTTAGCGAGTTGGAGGACTATATTAAGAACTGGGAACAAAAGTATGTCCTTAAGTCGCCAATCAGTGGGCGCGTACAGTTCTTAAAATTTTATAGAGACGGGCAATATGTTCAATCTTCAGAGAACGTTTTTACCATCGTTCCTGAAGATAGTAACGTTCTCGGACAAATGACTCTTCCTGCCTGGGGCGCAGGAAAGGTCAGGGTTAATCAGGAAGTGATTATAAAGCTAGATAACTACCCATACATGGAATATGGAAGTATCAAAGGGATTGTCTCATCAATTGCGATGACAACTACATCCGTAACGACCAATAACGGTCCTATTGAAACCTATATGGTTAACATTAGCCTCCCCGATAAGTTGAAAACGAATTACGGGTCTGTTCTGAATTTCAAATTTGAAATCAAAGGTAGCGGTGAGATCATTACAAACGAACGTCGCTTGGTAGAAAGGCTATTTGATAATTTAAAGTATAAATATCAGGAATAATAGGCTAGGACAATTGATAACCATAGATGTTTTAAAAATGTATTTTCTTCAAGTAACACCTAAAGCTATTAGGTATAGACTTTTGTTTGTTTCACTGATTGTATTTATAGGTTGCAATATGACCAAAATAAACGTATTTGCTCAACATCACCGGATTGAAAATATCTACCAGGTGAGTTTAGCAGATTTTCAGGGAGACCGCAAAACTAACTCCTTTCCAATTTATATATCTGTGGAAGTTCTCTATAAAATAGATTCAGTTTTTAAAATCGCAAAAAACAAATTCCGACTGAAGGTAGTCACGATGGTGAAAATCCATAAAGATCAAAGTTTTCTAGATCTCGCAGAGATTGATAAGCAAAACCTCCCCTACCTTTTGAAGCATGAGCAAGGACATGTTTTGATAACTTATGCCGCTGCTAATTTTATCGAAAAAGATCTGTCGGCCAAGGTATATACAGAAGATTTTATCGGAGAAGTCAAGCATTTTTTTTTAAAAGCAAGCGTGCGTTATCTCAAGCTAAATCAGCTATATGATGAGCAAACTGATCACAGTCGGGATTACCGGGCTCAACAGAAATGGAATGAAAAAATGAAAGTATTGTTTAACGAATCCTATTAGACCAAATGAAACTAAAAGTTATCATGACCTGCATGTTTTGCTTTCTTCTTGGGGCTGCAAAAGCCCAGCACCATCAATTGAGTGATATTCCAAAACTGTCAGTTGATGATTATAAAGGTGAAAAGGATAAGGGGTCACTTCAGCCAATCAAAACCAATATAAGAATCTATTACAGACTCGATTCCATTGATACTGCTAAAAAGAATAGAGTTCGGTTAAAGCTTATTACCAAAGTGGATTTTTATAGCTCGCTCAGCTTTTTTGATTCGACTGGCATGTCTGAGACGCAGCTTAGCAACGCATTGCGGCATGAACAGGGACGGCTCTTAATTGCATATATAGTTGCCAATAGATTGGAGAAAACATTATCTAACAAAAAATGGTCAGCAGATTATCGGCAGGAGGTCAAGTCTGCTTTCTATGGAGATAATCATGTTTTTGCAGAATTACAGCAGCAGTATGATGCCATTACAGATTATGGTAAAGACTTGGAGGCGCAAAAGCAGTGGGAAGAAAAACTATCTGAGTTATTCAACCAAACCATTCGCAAGTAACATAAAAGACTTTTAAATCTACACATGAAAAATGCTGCTCCATCGATATTGTTGATGCACGGCCTAAAATCTGCAAAAACCAGACATTATAACGCTCTATGAAAGAACTCAAGATCTCCTTTTGCACTACATGTATGAATAGGCTCCATCACCTTCGTCATACACTTATTCGAAATATAAGTGACAACCAGGATTACCAGAATATAGAATTTGTTTTATTAGACTATAACTCGAATGATGGTTTATCCGAGTTTATCTCAAAAAATTTCAGTAAAGATATAGCTACGGGCAAACTCAAATATTATAGAACTGAAGAGCCTGATGGTTATAATATGTCCCATTCAAGAAACATGGCATTCAAACTGGCTTCGGGTGAAGTGGTATGTAACATTGATGCTGATAATTTTACGGGCAGAGGTTTCGCCTCCTATGTGAACAGGTGTTTCATCAACAACAGACTTGTTTTTCTTACGACTCACAACATTCCCGGAGTAAAAAATGATGTTTTGGGAAGGATATGTGTAAAAAAAGAAGATTTCCAAGCTGTCAATGGATACGATGAAAGAATGCTTCACTATGGTTTCGACGATATTGATTTTGCAAATAGACTGGAAGCAAAAGGTTTAAGAAAAATTCAAATCGAATCCAGTGATTTTTTGCGGGCAATTGAGCATACAAATCATGAAAGGATGAACAACTATATGCAAGGAAAGGGTTATCAAGCGCTTTTGATAAGATACATCAACGCCGGCGCCTCGGAACTGATCCTTCTTTTTGAAGGCAATTCCTACGTTCGGGGAACGATTATAAATAACCACTATCACAATGTGTTGAACCATGGAGGGTTCCTCAACAGGGATACCAGATATCGCTTCTCTATTCTGGAATCGGACTGGGAAGAAGGGACCTGGGAAGAGACGACTTCCAAAATTTTCATAAAAAAAACAGCTGATCATACTATGATTCTGACAAAAAGAAAAGAATTTAGATACAATAGTTCGCAAAACGAAGATTACTATCTAGTGCAGTCATCTCAGGTAAAGGAAACCGTGTTATTTTTCTACAACCAGATCTGTAATAGGATCATCATGGAAAACAATGCGAAAAATAAAAATGGACTGGTAAATAGTGGACGTTACGGCCAGGGTAAAATCAGAAAAAATTTCAATAAAGAATATATTCAAATATGATAATATCTGGTTCCAATTTTTTCGGATTATCTGTGTTTTATGCACAAGGAAAATGTCATCAGTTACTCAATAGCTTGCTTGAACCAGCCCTCGAAAGCTTGTGTACAGAGGGAATCATTGAAAACTTTTATTTTCATCTTTCCCATGAACAAGGTAGTCATATCAATATCAGCATGTTTACTGATTCTGATGGTCTGGAATTGACTGCGCGCGTTGATGAGGCTGTTGGACAATTCCTCAAGTCTGTTCCCTCACGAAATAGCAAAGAGAACTTTCCCAAAGAAACAATTTTCAGAAATTTTGAGAACAACTCCTTTGTATGGGATATTTTTCCCCAACACCCAGTTTCTACCACGAATATACCAGCGGATAAGTTAGCTCATATTAGATATGCGGTGTCAAAATTAATTTGCTCTCAATTTAGGAGAAAGCCTTTGGGAAAAGACGCCCTGTTTTCGTTCAGTATTCAGCTGCAGGTTTTGGCTTGCTGGACATTATTTGCAAATAAAAATAAGGCTGCAGAAGAAGTAAAAGTTCAGGTCAGTAGAATGTTGTCCATGTTACCCGTAAAACAGCAGACCTTAATTGAGGCTGCATCGGATTATGTGATCAAACAAAATATGAAGGAACTATCGGGCCTATCAGAATCCGTTTGGTCAAAGCAATTCGAAGATTTACATCACGAAGATTTTCGTGAATGGATTATGGTCTGCAAAAACCTGAAGTCAGGGCTTCAATCTCCAGCTCATACTTTTATAGACATCTGCGGGATAATTATGGAACACATAAATCTTCCCAGCAGGCAATTAAATTTTATTTCAGTATCAACCACCAGTAAACTGCTCTTTAATTAATCATCAATATAAATTTAAAATTAATGCTATGAAAAAGCTAAAGCTAAACCTAGAAAAACTAGGTGAAGAAATGGAACTTCTGGACATGGAGTTCTCGAAATCAATTAAAGGTGGCGATGGAGGATATGGAGGGTACGGCGGTTCAGGGGGCGGTTACGGCGAGGGGGGCTATGCCTGGGAGAATTATCTTGATGGTGTAACTGTATACGGTAGCTATGGTGGTTACAGTGGTGGTTACGGATCTCAAGGCGGCGGCGGAAGTGTATATGATCCTAATTGGTGGTGGAATCCAAATCCGGGCGGAGGTTCAGGATCAGGTTCTGGAGGCACCGGAGGTAATACCGGAGGTGGGTATGGTGGCAGTGGAATCACCTCATTTACCGCTCAGATGCATCTCGATAATTATGGAAACTATCAGATAACCGAGGGTCAGGGTTTCTTTGCTGGCACAGCATCAGCATCAGGTAATCTCGCTGTCGGCAAGGATAGTTCTGGCAATTGGGTGGCCTCAGCAGGGTTTTCAGTAACTCCGCCGGTATCATTTGGAAACTACCAGGCAGCCGGAAATGTCCAGGTATATGTCAATGGCTCGTTATATTCGACCTTTAGCATGTCAGATACAACAAATCCCTCAACGGGATCTGTCGTTTATGCCACCGGTACGGTTCCGATTTTTGGAAAGGTTACCCTGCCCAGCAATTTTTCCGCCGGATCATCGGTTGAATTTAGAGTTAACATAGGCGTATCAACTAATACCGGTATCGGTTACGCCGCTATACAAATGTCTGGTACATCGACAGTAACCGGACACTAATCACCGAAGTATGTTAAAAAACAGGTTGATCAGCTTTATTTTTAGTTTCATTTTATTTTTGATGGTCGCGTGTACGGCCAAAACTCCCGGAAAAACAGAAAATGTTCAAGCGAGGAAACTAAATGATTCCGCTACAGTAATATGGTTCAGGGTAAAAGGACTTATTTATCCCAAAGACTCTCTGAAGCGCTCAATTTCATTATTTAAAGAAGCCATTCATCAGGATTCGAGTTATCGGCTAGCTTATCATAATCTCTGGAATTGCCTCAATGATGTGGGAGATTATGCTCAATCAGAAGCGGTTTGTACAGAATGGATCGATAAACATCCTGATGATACAGATTTCATCATCAAACGTGGAATATTGATGGAAGTTCTGGGAAGAGAACAGCAAGCTGAAATCGATTATAATAAAGTGATGCATGCAGTCAGAAAGGATCCCTTGCCGGAAATTGACCAGAGGTTAAGCCCTGAGGATATTCAAAAGGCAATCGCAAGAGCATATAATCTGATCATTCTGACGAAAGATAAAGATGAGGCACTGAAGATCATGGCTGAATTGAAAAAAAGTTTCCCCGGTAACTCGCAAGTTGAAGCAATGAATGAGAAAATCCGTCATTTAGACCGAAAGGAATATCTTAACGGGCTGGTTGGCTATAATAATTAACATATCTATTATCGTGGGTGACAAAGGTTTTGTCACCCACTTATTTTTCTTTTAAATATGATAAGCAATATAGTTACCGTCATTATTCCAACATACAACTATTCCAATTATATTCTTCGGGCACTAGCCTCTCTTGAGGCGCAGACCTTCAAAGATTTCCGAATCATCGTTATCGATGATGGATCCAGCGAAAATTTAGAGGTATTCGATGTTATAAAAAAAAAATATGCAGACATCACCCTCCTCCAAAACCCGATAAACATGGGCTTGGGGTATTGTTTGAATCAGGGACTGGACCTCGCGACAACTGAGTATATATGTTATCTGCCCGCAGATGATATCTTTTTTTCAGAACATCTGGAGAGCCTAAAAATTAAACTTGATGAAAATCCGGATAGCATTGTTGCGTATGCCGGCCTTCGATATCATTACGCTGACTCGAGTTATGCGAGTTACGCCCGGACGACTTTGAATACCGTGGATGGGTACCTCCAGCTGGTGCAGGTCATGCACCGCAGAACTTCCTTGAGATGGCTCGAACGCTGCGAATTGGTGACCGATGATCTTGAAACGATGTTTTGGACGAAGCTTAGAACTATGGGTAGTTTTACTTCAAGTTCCAGAATATCCTGTGAATGGATATCACATCCGTTACAAAGGCATAAAATTATAAATGAGCTATTCGGCGGAGGTGGTATACACCGATACAAGGAACATTACAGAGTGAAGCAGAAGTTGAAATTTAAGTCCAGCCGCGGCAACTTTATAAATGAAGCCGAGGACTTTAAGATTGTTGCTTCAGGAAAGCGGAGTCCAGGTAAAGGACTGAAGATATTACTAGTTGGCGAACTTGCCTATAACGCAGACAGAATTGTGTGCCTTACACAACAAGGGCATCAATTATATGGGTTATGGATGAAAGAGCCATATTTTTATAACACAATTGGTCCGTTGCCATTTGGCAATGTGATTGATATTGAATATAAGAATTGGCGGGAAGAGGTTGAGAGTATTCAGCCTGACATCATCTATGGCTTATTAAACCATCCGGCTGTTCCAATTGCCCACGAAGTGCTGCTAGAAGGCTTAAAGATTCCTTTTGTATGGCATTTTAAGGAAAGCCCTTTCTACTGCCGTCAATCCGGGACCTGGGATCTATTGATCGATCTTTTTCAAAAATCAGACGGACAAATTTACATCAATGAAGAATGCGAGCAATGGTTTGGAGAATTCCTGGTTTGCAAATCACCTAATTCATTTATACTTGATGGGGATTTGCCGGCTAAGCAATACTTTGATGAAAATAGATCAAACTTACTTTCTGACGGTGATGGGCAAATCCATACAGTTATCGCGGGAAGGCCATTGGGACTAAATCCAGAAGATGTACGCGAACTTGTCTCGAGAAAAATCCATCTACACCTTTATGGGGATTATAACCATGGTGCATACCGCAATTGGCTCAACGAAACCCATTGTATCGATTCGGGTTATCTTCACCTTCATAAAAATTGCAATGCGAAGGATTGGACAAAAGAGTTTTCCCAATATGACGCAGGCTGGCTCCACATTTTTGACAGCGGCAATTTTTCCGAATCCAATAGAATGGAATGGCATGACCTGAACTTCCCTGCCAGAATTTCAACGCTCGCCTGTGCTGGCCTACCAATGATCCAAAAAAATAATATTATACACAGAGTCGCGTCGGAACGGCTCTGCAGAACGCTCGATATCGGCATTTATTTCAGCTCTTTCGATGAACTGGAGCATCAGTTGAGGGATAAAGAAACAATCTCTCGTTTAAGGAAAAATATTTGGGATCAACGATTTTTGTTTTCATTCGATCAATATGCCGATGAACTTGTTGGTTTTTTTAGAAAAACTATCGCAATCAAACAATCTTCTAATATCATTCACGCATGAGCGATCTAATTGTAGTGATGGTGTGGCACGAAGAATCCGATCCTGAAAAGATTGATGCTTTCCACGCAAATTTGGATTCCTTTAAAGCACATAATCCGAAAATCGACATCGTTGTAATAAAAAATATTTTCTGTGGTGGTAAAGCAGCCTGGCTGGGAACAGATATCACTTTTTTTAACTGGTACGCAAATCACCAACAGGGATCGATGGCAAAAAGATACTTGCTTGTTGAATGGGATTGCTGGTGCAACTGTAACTTAAGGGATTACTATGAAAAAGTTTTTGATGAAAATCTGGTTGTGCCAAATGTAAAGTATCCTGAACGTGATGACTGGTTTTGGTTTTCCAGTATTGGAGATCTCCCTCCACGAGCGAGAAATCATGCAACAGGAATCTCCCCGATGTGTGGAATACTTTTTTCAAAACATGCTATGGATATTATGGTGAGTGAGGTGCTGAACCAGGAATATTTCGGTTTGAACAGCGAAATTAGATTAGGTACCATTGCTACAATGCTCGGAATAGATCCTATCATAAATCCACGCTATAATCGATCTATAGGATGGAGAACATCACACTACCCTATCCGAAACTACCCTGGCATTCATCATCCGAGAAAAACACTTTAATTATTACTCATGACCAAAAATATCATCATCATGGACTTCCTCTTCTGGGAGACTGGATCAGGAAACCGATCCAGGGCCGCTAAACTTATTTCCTACCTGCTCACCCACTCCTTTCTGACGGTAGTTTATGTTGGTAAAAAACCACATTATCAGATCAAGCACTTAATTCCCCGAAAAATGGACTTTATTATGTTAGAGGATGAGGTGCCATCAGACAGGTCAAAGAATATTGAACTCATCAGAAAACTGATGGAGGTCAACCGCTATAAAGCTTGTATTATTGAATATATACATTTATCCTATTTTCTAAAATCTATTCCGGATGAAACGTTATCCATCCTGGATACACATGATATTGTCAGTGAAAGTAATGAAAGCTTTAAAAAAGCTGGTTTAAAAAACCATGCTTTCGAAATCAGTAAAGAAAAGGAATATAAGATTTACAGTCTTTACGATTATGTAGTTTTCATTTCTCAAAATGACTTTCAACGTTCACTCCCATTTCTGGAGAAAAAAAAAATGCTGTGCATCCCACATTCTCCGCAAATCAAATTTTTACCAGTGAGTCCAAGGGTGCAAACCATAGGCTTCGTGGCCAGTAACTATACACCAAATATCTTGGGTATAGAATGGTTTTTGACATCTGTTTGGCCTCTTGTTAAAAATGACGCTTTGCAGCTACATATTATTGGAGCAATATGTGCAGAAATAAACCCGGAATTGATTGACCATCGGACGGTTCTTAAACACTTTCAGCCAAACCTGGAAGAAGTCTATAATACCCTCGATATTTTAATCAATCCAGTCAATATCGGTGCCGGGTTGAAGATAAAGAATGTTGAGGCACTGGCATTCGGAAAACCTTTAATTACCACGCCACACTCAGGGGGCAGCTTAGGGAATGGTTATGATGAATGCGTCAAGGTCGTGCAAACGCCAATGGACTTTGCAAATGCCATTAATGAGTTATGTGAAAATCATGCATACAGAAGAGATCTATCAGAGAAAGCTTATGATTTTGCCCATACGCATTATAACGAAGAACGATGCTACGGTGAGCTGAATAACATGATAATATAAACAACGTTCAATTTTTAATACAATCCAATATGAATGCTCCTTCCTCTAAAAATTATGACTATCTTATTGTAGGTTCTGGTCTCTTCGGATCAGTATTTGCTCACGAGATGCAAAAGGGAGGATTTAGATGCCTGGTAATTGATAAAAGACCCCATATCGGAGGAAACATTCACTGCCAGGAAATTGATGGAATTAAGGTGCATAGTTATGGAGCTCATATTTTTCATACAGATAATCTTAATATCTGGAACTATGTTAATTCGATCACTCCATTTAGAAATTTCACCAACAGCCCGATAGCCCTGTTCGAAGATAAAGTATTCAATCTACCGTTTAATATGAATACTTTCAATCAACTTTGGAATGTTAAGACCCCGAGTGAGGCCCGGGCAAAAATTGCACAACAAATTGCCTTGACCTACTTTAAAGCCCCAAAAAACCTTGAAGAGCAGGCCTTGTCCCTCGTCGGGCCTGATATTTACCACACCCTCATCAAGGGGTATACCGAAAAGCAATGGGGTAAAGATGCTAGAGAACTTCCGAAATCTATAATCAAACGCATTCCAATCCGGTATACTTACGATAATAATTATTTTAATGACTGTTACCAAGGGATACCAGTTGAAGGATATAATGATTTAGCTGATAAATTGTTAAAAGGCATAGACGTACTACTGAACATTGACTACCTGAAGGCAAAAGCAGAACTTGACGCTTTAGCAGAAAAAACCGTTTATACAGGACCTATTGATGAGTTTTATGGTCTTACTTACGGAAAGCTTGATTATAGAAGCCTGCGGTTTGAGCACGAAAGGCTGTCGAATACAGATTTTCAAGGGAATGCTGTTGTGAACTATACAGATAAAAACGTGCCTTTTACAAGAATTATTGAGCATAAACATTTTGAGGGTGGACTACAAAAAGACACTGTTATTACCAAGGAATTTCCAGTTGCACATTCGTTAAATAATGAACCTTATTATCCTATAAACGACAGGAAAAACAAGGCTTTATATGATCAATACAAACAGCTGATGAAAACCGAAAGCCGTTATATCTTCGGCGGCCGATTAGCTGAATATCAATATTATGACATGCATCAGGTAATAGCTGCCGCATTAAAAAAAGCCGATACAGAACTCAATCACAGGCGCTTCACATAGCAAAAAGCGCCTAGCCTAAATTGATTTATTTGTGTTTGATTGCAACTCTTTCAATATCCTTCAAATTTGTGATCAAACGATTTGTTATATCGCGCAAAACCAGATAGTTGTGGAGCTCAAGGCTGCTGATATATTTTATAGGAAAGTCGACATGTGGGAGCCCGATGGTTGTAATCACAAATTTATACTAAACACAACAAATGCAAATAAATTACGTTAACAAACTATATCCTTCCGACAGGACATTAATAACGAGGTAAATACGCTGAAAAGTTGATTTGTGACACCATCTACAAATCATGCAAAAAACACCTACCGAAGAAGCCGATTTACTGGATACGCTGAGTTTCATCGTACCCCTTCCTGCACCACTGCAGTCCAGGGTAAACCAGGAGGCCGTTACAGAAACATTTAACCGCAAACACCTGCTGCTCCGTCCCGGTGAAACCGCCAGGCGACTATACTTCATCAGAAGTGGTTTCCTTCGCGCATTTTTCATCGATGAGAACGGGAAAGCCTGTACTACCTGGTTCATGGGAAAGGGAGACCTGATGATCTCCGTTTACAGCTTTTTCACCCAAAAACCCGCCCATGAATATATAGAAGTCTTACAGGATTGTAAACTGCAGTCCATCAGCTGGCAGCAGCTAAATGCCTACTATGCGGATTTCCCGCAAGGCAACCTGCTGGGAAGAATTGTGATGCAGAAATACTACATCATGAGCGAAGAGCGGGCAATCTTCCTGCGTACCCAGACCCCTAAACTACGTTACGAAAAGTTGCTGGAGTACTATCCCGATATCGAGCAGCAGACCAGCCAGATCAACATCGCTTCCTACCTTGGCATCAGCCGCGAAACATTAAGCCGGATCAAACGTGAAAAGCTCCAAAGATACCGTCAGGCACAAAATTCAAAAAATTTAAACCCTATCTATAACATCTAATTAGCACTATGAACTCACACATCAAACTTTCAATCATCATTATTTTCGTGATATCAGCATGCCGCAAGGAGCCTGTAGACAAAAATAATTCACCATCAAACCAGAGCCATACCCCTTCACTTACCCTGGCAGATGCAAAACAATTTATGGACAATCTAGATCCAGACAGCAGTTTGTCGCTTGCGAAAATCAAGATCGACTGGGAACTGGCAACCACCACTACAGTACGCGATGGAAACAAGTGGATCGTTACGCTTCCGGGACAGCCTATCTATCAAGGCTACAAACAGGGCTATCGCGAACTGGTCGTCTTAAGAAATAACCAAACCCAACAGCCTGAAGCAAAAATATTGGAAATTATTCCAGATGCCATTTACCTGCAAAAAAACCATATAGCGAGCACTTCGGATTTTACCGGAAGGGTCTTCGAATATGACCTCAACTACAAACTGACGGGTGGCAGGCTGTACAGTGATGGGAGAGCAATAGGCAGAATCCAGCAATTTAACAGCGCCCAACAGTTACAGGAACCCGGTCAAGGCCTAAAAGACCTCAACCCATTTAGCGGTACACAGAGAAAAACCATGAGAATGATGGCTATCGAAACCTGTATCTGGATGCAAGACAGCTATACCGATGCCAATGGTGATTTCACAGTACATTCCTTCCAGGTTTGCTCAACCACATACTTTGATGATGGCGGTGGAGGTGGATATTATGATGGTGTCGGATCCGGGAATTCTGGTTCAAGTTCAGGAGGTGGCGGAGGAACAACCGGTACATCATCCCCCCCAGCCCCATCTAATCTCCCGGGAGAGGAAAAAAACGCCGTCAGTCCAAGGGAAATGATGGAATGTTTCTCCAACATCCCCAGCGCAAATGCAGCGTTCGTAGTGAGGGTATATGTTGTAGAACCTCAGCCGGGAACCTCATTCAATGTAGGCGCCAATAGTTTTGGCCATGTAGCCATATCATTAAGCAAAACCAGTGGACAAACAACCATAACGCAAACCGTTGGATTTTATCCGACAGGTACTGGGTTGGAAAAGCTATCGTCAAAATCACAAGTCATTGATAACGGTGATATGGAATATAACATGAGTGCAACATATTATGTAACCGCTGAAAGTTTTCAAAAAGTTATCGACTTTGTAAGCAACCCATCAAAAAATTACCATTTCACCGATTATAATTGTACCGCTTTCGTTTATGGAGCAGGGCAGGCAGGCGGCATTCCTATGCCAGACCCCACCACACAAATTGGATTGGGGGGACCAGGAGGAGCAGGTTTTGCTAAAACACCCGCAGGAATGGCAAGTGCTTTGCGGGAACAAAAAGCAAAAAATTCTAACTTAGATATAAATGAGGGAGGTGGCCGCGTTCCCGGAAGTCACGGACCTTGTAACATAAAATAATATGAAAAAGAAAACTAGAATTTGGATCATCGTTGTCCTTTCGACTATTGCTATAAGCAACTTACCCCCTATAAATTATTTCTTGCAAGAAAGTTATAGCTATCAAAATCGGGATGGCACCTTTTCCTACACGGAACGACCAGGTAAAGGGATGGATTACAAAGTAGGGTTAATAAGATTTGAACGTTTTCAAAAACTACACCCGGAAAAGAATCATACACTTTACCGGAATTTTAGGCTGAAACCGTGGAGATTTTGGGAATGGTGGCAGATGATAACGCATTCGGAAAGATTTAATCTTCCTTATATTCATCGGTGAGCAATCACTGGTTATTAATCGAATTATAGTGCAACGATTCGAAGGCGATCATTCATTGTTATAGCATGATACTCAATGATAGCACTGAGGAAGTAAAATGCTCATTTTCACATAATAAAAGGTTATTACCTAGTTTTAGTGGTTTGTAGTATTTTTCAACTGATGTTAGTTTTGGTGATTTTCGGTAAGACTCACCACAAATATTTATTCACTGTATTTTAACCATTATTTGGCATAGATCAGCCATCAACTACGCCATCACTTCGAAGGTCCATCAAACCCTTCGCCGAAAAATTCTGCAAGCGTAATATCCAATGCAGAGAGTACTTTGAGTAAAGATGAAAAATACAGATCCTCTCCATTCTCATAACGCCAAAGCTGCGTACGGTTAAGATCGTGTTTAAACGCAAATTTTTCATAGTTCCTTTCCCCTTTCGCTTCCCTCAGAGAACGAATCCGTGCACCGACCAACTTCAAAACTTCTTTAATATGCTCGCTGTCCTCTTCGATTTTGGCTTTACTCATAATGTAAAGTAAACCAAAATGACGCGCGAGAGGTACCGCTATAAAGAAACACCTTATTAGATACATCTTATTAGAAACAAAATACATATCTTTATGACTCAAGTATTAAAAGTGACATGGAAACCCACGAATTATTACAGACCCCAATCAACAAACTTGGTCTCAGTCCGGGTTTCTGCAAAGTTAGTTTGTCAATGAATTTTACGAAACTAATAGATATCACCTCTATTTCGCCTGACGAACTGATCAATAAAAAAGGGTTTAGCTATAGCTGGCTGGGAGAACTCAGCAGCTATTTAGATAAGAAAGGATTATTGCATTTACTGCAAAAACCACAGGAAAAAAGCTGCCGTTAATCCGCTGAACCATACGTTGCAAAAGGTCCCGCACGCGGGCGGCAGTATGTTGGTTGATACTATAAAATTCTTTGCTCAGACTGCCGGGAGAAATCACCGCCTGTCTTTTACTCTGGTAATGACCAGCAATACTTTTGAAAATGAATTGAAGATTCTGCGTTGCGAAAACACTTTCTTCATACAATAACCTGACCAGGCAGGAAAGATGTGCGACTGACATCTCTAGCGGGATCTTGGAAACTGCCACCTGATCTTTATTTGCCAAAGATTTCTCTGCCAGCATAATCTCTTCCTGCAACCAATCCGTTATCATTGTTTTTATGGAAGGCCAGGCCGGATCATAAACACAATTTTTTACTTCAGGGTATGACATCATCAGTGCTTTCTGCTTAATTAAATAATCAAGCCTCGCCGCTTTATCAAGGTATTCAGCCGAATTTCGGATAGTATCCTGGAGGTAAACAAAAAAAGAAAGGTTATTGAAATTTGAACGAACCAGTAATGAAACCAGTGAAGTCTCCGCATCTGTCGATAGACCATCGACTTCTGATAGCTGATCAATGATATACTCAAAGTAATGTAATGAACGAAAGCTAAACCCCTTTGTCCCGATATGTTCAGATACCAGGTGGAACCACCTGGAAAGGCAGGCTGTTAATGCAGTATCAATGCCACCTGATTCCAGTCGTTCTTGAATTGCATTGATATTTTCGCTAAGTCGAGAAACCAGTCTTTGGTGATACATTACAGGGGCAACTGCATCCTCATTGAAATAGTTGGAACAGTACTTCCGCAGATGATCGATGAGCGTCAGTAGTTCATTTTGATGATTGAAATAACGTTCCGGATTTGGAGAAAGAGATAATCGACTGGAGATATTCAATATAATCTCAATGTGATAATGAAAATAACGCACCAGGCTGCTCTCTGGCATATTGGAAAACAATACCTCCTCCCATGCTTGATAAATTTGCCCAAACCGAATTTTAAGATCAGTTTGGGCTATTGTATTGCTATCGGAATATGATTGCTCAATTAATATTTCTTCTATTTCCTGCAGTTCATTCTTGAGCATAGCTGAGTTTTTCTGGTGCGTCAGATTAGCACTTTATTGTTTGAAGATATGAGTGCTAGTAATGCTACTAGTTGTCACACTTGTTGTATCTGTATCACGCAATAGCCTCTTGCCATTTAGCATTTGGTACAAATTGATAGATTTAATCTTTTGCTCTGGAATTCTTGTTTTCTGTCTCATTTTCATTTTTTTTTTGTTAAATTAATAGTCTTAATGATCTATATCTATTTTTTTACAGATTTAATGGGTTTGCCGGTGAAAACAATTGGATTAGAATGAAATCGTGGAAACTTGAGATAAAGCAACTAACTTTTAAAACTATCCTGCTGCATATTGTCTGTTGGGTTTTGTTTGCTGGATATGAACTCAGTGTAGTTTATTACTCAATTGGGAAATTAGATAACCCCTATGTTTATATCGTTTACTATCCTATTAATATTACTTTTTTTTATCTTCATGTTAGGATACTAAACAATACCTTTCGAGGGCGGTATTTTTCTCCAATAGCAGCATTATTTGTTTATGCTTTATTGCTATTGTTGTACCTAAGTGTAAAATTCGTCGCTGATTATATTTTAGGAAATCAAAAGTTTAGTACTGAAAATCCTTTTATCTATGTTCAAAGCATTTTTATCAGGAATGTCTCCAGGGGCGTATATTTCACTGTATTGGCAACATTTTACTGGGCTGCAGGTCACCTTTCTTATTTTCGTCGGCAGGCCTTAGAAGCTGAAAAAAGACAATTGATTATCGAAAAAGAGAATGCAAAGTTAGAAACACAGCTTACCAAGTCCCAAAATGCATACCTGCAGCAACAAATAAACCCGCACATGCTTTTCAATGCACTCAATTTTGTTTACAACAGCGTACAAAAACATTCCGATGATGCCGCTAACTGCATCTGGCTACTTTCAGAGATCATGCGGTTCAGCCTTGAAGAAGCAGGTCCGGATGGAAAAATATACTTGAGCAGGGAAATCGAACAGATCGAAAATCTTATAGCGATTAACCGCTACCGCTTTAAAGAGCCTCTGTACATCAGTGTAGAAATCGGAAACGATTTGAACGACCATCAGATCATTCCACTGATCTTGCTCACCCTCACTGAAAATATATTTAAACATGGGAATTTAACCGATCCCAACTCACTCGCAAAAATTCAACTATCTACGTACGATAACGGAAAATTAACTTTCCACAGCCTGAATTTAAAAAAATCAAAGAACGGACATACTCGTCATCGAAAAGCATTCGGGCTTCAAAACATCAGGCTCCGACTAGATTCCTTTTACCGGGACAACTACACCCTTCAGATCAACGAAGCCGGTGAATTTTACGAACTCACTTTAACCTTACAATTATGAACTTAAACTGTTATATCATTGACGATGAATACCATTCGATCGAGGTACTGGATAAATATGTTAATCAAACGCCTGGGCTAAAACTCGTTGGCAGTTCCACAAACCCACTGCTCGCCCTTGAAGAACTGTGCCACGTCCCCACCCCGGACGTTATCCTGTTAGATGTTGACATGCCCCAATTAAATGGCCTGGATGTGGCAGACCTCATCGGTTCAGCCTCCAACATTATTTTTACCACCTCCTACCGCGAGTACGCACCGGAGGCATTTGAAAAAGATGCGGTAGATTACCTGCTCAAACCTATCCATTACACCAGGTTTTTAAAGGCTGTTACCAAAGTACGATCCAACCTCAGTAGTCAGACCGATCAGGTTGCCCCTAATTCTTTCTTTTTTGTGAAAAGCAATCTCAAAGGAAAATTCAACCGCATCAGCATCGCCGATATCCGTTACATCGAAAACATCGGCAACTATATTATCATCCATATGAATGACGAGCAGGTCACTACCTACCTCACCCTGGCAGAAATCCTGACCAAACTGCCTGCCGGGAATTTCTCCAGGATACACCAATCTTTTATCGTTAACCATGCCCTTATTCAATCCTTGGAATATGGCCAGCTCAGGCTAGCAGGTGGAGAGACCATCCCAATCGGCGTTACTTACCGTTCCGCCTTCCGTGAAAAGGTGCAACCGGACTTACTGATCAGCAAAAGAGATCGCGGCAATAATTAATTAACAGATTTTTCGCGGACCAAAGATGAACGCAAATACTTTTGCAGGCAATAGTAAACCAGCAACTCCTGCTGTCTTTGTTTAACCGAAAAAGTCCTGTTCATCTGCATATGTACCAGATCAGCCAAAAGCTGCATCTTCTTTTCAAAGGTGTATTTTCCGGTAAGCGTATTCAAAACATCCATTTGCTTCAAAACCGGAGAAAGATGTTTGGCCAGGTCCTCATTTCCCACCAAATCCGCTATGGCTGACTTCTTCTTCCTGTATTGCTCATCCATTGACACCCGAAGTGGTTTATCCGACCTGAACTCTGCCATAAACCGATCCCTGACCTTTGAGCTATAATCCAGCGCCTCTGCGGGGTCAGGGAAGAAACAACCGATCATACCATTGGCGGTAAATACGGCCACATCAAACTCGCTAAACGGAAGGCTTTTGTTTTCCCTGAGCTTTAACATCAAAACGGCAAAACGGCTTCCGGCACCAAAAAGCCTTTCCACCTGCGGGATCAGATCAGCGCCATAACGTTCTATTTCCCTCCGGTAAGTGTCCCCCTGAAAATCCCGGATCAGTTTATCATGCCCGGACGATTCAATCTTCTTCCGCAAGGCTACCAGTAAACCGCCCAGGTCAGCTTCATCCGCCTGTATGCGCAGGCGCAGGTGATAACCGTGATCATGATAGCGGATAAAAAACCAGTTTTTGATCCGCTTTGCATGACGCTTAACAAACGGAAAAACAATTTTGACCAGTATCTCATCCGAAGCCCGCGGAATACAGAAAATTTTAAGGTACAGCCAATCGCTCCCCATCAGAAAATCACGTTGCGTATCACCACCAGCAAGCAAACCATCCGCTTTCGCAGTCTTAAACACTTGCTGATCATGCGCCAGAAAAGCAACCATCTGTGCCGCTACCGGTTTCCTGCCCGAAAGCACAGAACGGTCAGGCCATAAATATTCCTGAACCGTAATCCGCTTTAAACCCCGGATGCACTCCAGAAAAAAATTTGCCTCGGTTATATTGGCCAGGTCAAAAACCAACTGCTGGTCGGTCGCCCCCAACGCGATGTAGCGGGGTAAGTGGTGCCTGCTCCGAAAACGATCGAGGGCACCCCTCCGATCAGGCTCATCCACTGAAAACAAAGGCGCAAAATCAGCCTCCTTAAAATTCCATTTGGCCAGGCAGAGGATTACTTTTCCATAACAGACCCGCGGGTAAAAAGCCAGGCCCGGAAAAAAACTTTCAAGACTAAAAGAAAGCCCGGCCTGTATCCCCTGATATTGGAGATCACAGAGCAGCCTGAAAACCGGCGAATGGTTGTTCCTAAAATTATAAGCAGTAGCCAGACGGGGAATGACCCTTTTTTTCAGTTTAGCTGATTCCAGGATCAGCTCCTCCCCTTGCAACGAAAGCAAAAGATCGCCCGGAAAAATGAGTTTTTCATCCTGTTGTGCGGGAAAGACATTAAGTGGTATCTCATAAGGATAGATCGGCCTTCGCCGGTTGATATTATCCACATGCAGATCAGAGAGCTGGGCAATATCCGCGAAAAGAACACCAGGATTTGCGGCAGACTCCCGATCAGCCAGCGCCTTGCAAAAATCATGCACCGGATCACTAAAACAGGAAAACCTTCCGATCAGCGAAGTGGCAGACACCCCGCCCGAACTCTCCAGGATCAGGTGCTCACCCGTTGAACGGTACATCAGCGCCTGCGTTTGCGGCAAAGGCAAAACTGCTTTATGCTGCTTTTCCAATTCGGTGACATCCGCTTCGCTGATCCGCAGCGGCGCCCAGGGATCTCGGAGGTTATCCCCAACCCACATCCTGAACACCAACTGCTGGACAGCGCGCCATCCAAACGTACTATCTGGATCCTCAGGTTCAGGAAAGGAAATAGTTTCGAGTATATCCGGTTCAGGCATCACCGGGTCCATATCCCCGTAATGCAATCCCCCGTCAGGATCCAGCGCCAGCAACAGCGGCACTTTAGCCTGATCAAAGCGGCTACGGAAATCACGGATAAAACGCGACAGATCAGCAGGCCGTTCCGAATTTGACAACAACTGTAATATCCGTACAGCCTTCAACAGTTCACCCTGCTCAGTGCAGTCCCGTCCTCCCGCAATCTTTGACCGTTCCAGCGCCGCATAAAAACGCTGACCCGTAAAATGGGCATGATCACCAGGAAGACTGCTTATCTTCCCCGCCAGCGCCGAAAGCGAAAGTGCTTCCGACACCGAAAACCTCCCATGCTGTTCCCAGAAGTCATTCCACGCTGGAAAGCCAGGCATGTTTTTCAACACTTCATCACCAATCACACTGCCCTGTGCAGCATCAAAAACTGCACCGGCATCAAGCAGAAACTGTATATATTCCTCCGCCTCCCCAATCGCACATTCCGCATGCTGCTTTATCCAGTCACAGACCGCACCTCTGGAAACCCTGCCTGAGCATAAAAACGAAAACAACTGCACATTAAACCTCGCGGCAGCTATTCCCTCCAGCGCAAAGCTGAACCGTCCGTTATCATCCGGTAAAGATTTGGTATAGCGGAACACATCATTGAACCGGTACAATGCAGGATTGACGATTAACCTATCCGAAAGACCAGCCCCTGCTTTTTTCTTTAATTGACTTAACAAACCCTGGTCCGGCAGCAGATGAAGTACCGACTCCGAACTACCGGCCAGCCTGACCTGACTGCCACTGCCCCACTCAAGCAACGTAAAAGAAGAAAAGCTGCCAAATGGAGTCGGCCTGAAACACATCCGGTTATAATACTTGTACAGCGTATGCCGTTCCTTGTCAGAAAGCCGATCGAAATCAAACCCCTTTTTCCCCAGTACGGTATAAAACTCCATACTGGCCAAAAAAACAGCATTCCGGAACGCCTGTTCCTGCAGCACCTCCGGCAGGCGCGAAAGATCATAACCCGCAAAGCTATAATAAGGTGCCCTTAAGAACAACTCCGGCAAAAACTGGTAAACCATCGGCTCACTTTCATTCATTTCTTCATCGCTTAAAAGGGTATACTACCCAACTCATACTGTTTTGACTTTTCTATTCCCCGTTAATTTGTTTCATAATTCTTCTACCATGAAAGCAATTTTCAAAACCTTCGTTCCCTCACTGCTCGTCCTGCTGTTTACCTATGCTGCACTCAGCAAACTCTTTACCTTTTCAGCATTCGACCAGCAGTTGCACAACCAGTCGTTTCCCGGCTGGCTGGCAGATTTCCTGTTGTATTTTTTGATACCTGCAGAAATCATCACTGCACTCCTGTTATGTTTCAGGCAAACCCTTATAACCGGCCTGCTGTTATCATCGTCCTTTATGTTCGCCTTCACCGCCTACATTGCCATGGTGATGCTCCATTTCTGGGACCGGATCCCATGTTCCTGTGGCGGTATCCTGAACCAGATGGGCTGGACGGCACACCTGATCTTCAACAGTATCTTCCTTATCCTGAGCCTCATCACTTTATATATCCACACAACTGACACCACCGGATTAAAAACATCCGACATCCTCACCAAAGACCAAACAGGGAAAGCCGAAAACCTGCGAAAAGAGTAGGCATCAATTATTCACTAAAGTTTTTCTGAATGTTTTTTGATGTAATAAAGCATTCGTTTCCTATGAAAAGGATCAAATTAAACTTCGCTGCTATGGCATTCCTACTTGGAACAGGCGTAGCAGTAGCATCTACTGCTCAAACAGCCAATGCGAAATGGCATTTTGACGGGAGCAAGTATGTAGAGGTAATTGGCGAGTACAGATGCGATGACTCAGACCAAAGCTGTACCCGCACTTATCCTCAGGGCCAAAATCCTAACATCAATGCAAACGGCTACCTTACCGAAGAGCTGGGCTCTTTTGTACAGTAGCAATTGATTAACCCTTTCAACCGGCAACCGGCATCCCGCCGGTTGCTTTTTTGTTTAGCGCTCATTTTGCACCATCCCACTCGCCGCGATCTCTTCCGCCGGAATAGGAAACACATAACGTTTATCTCCGGGGTCCAGGGTATACGCCTGTCCCGCAACTGTGCGGATGATGGTTTTTGCAAAACGCGGATCTTTATTCAACCGCTTTAAATCTCCCCAACGCAGTCCCCTAAAAACAAGCTCTTTACGCCTTTCAGTCAGGATTATCTGGAGCGCCTCCTCCGAACTGCCGGCCGTAAGGGGCTGAAAGCTGCCTTTCTTCCAACGGGTCAGCAGCAAGGTATTCAATTGTGTCATGGCCTCCGCATAACTGCCTATCCTGGCCAGTGATTCAGCGCGGATGAGGTACAGCTCATCTACACACAATCCCCCGAACAACTGCAGACGCGATCCCGTATACCTACCCTTGAAATAAAAAGGCGCACTGCCTGCAAAGAATATAGTTTTCCGAAGATCCTTTTCTGCATAAAGCTGGTATAATTCATTAGCAATGGTCGTCCTTGTGGAGGAGGTAAACCCATGAGATACCAACTGATCAAAAAAGATCACCTCCGGATTATCTGTTGCCGGAGAAGAAGGGAACGGATTGGTTGCAGTCAGGCTGATCGTATTATAATCCAGCAGGGAATGGTTAAGCGCCAGCGCAGCTGCCGCATATTGATCTGCCAGTTCATAATTTTCCATGTTCAGGTATACCCTCGCCAACAGTGCATCCGCCGCCGCTTTGGAAGGACGGCTTTTAAACCGCGTCTGCACCGGCAACAGCTGTTCTGCCTCCAGCAGGTCACCGATCAGCTGGTCATACACCTGCTGCACCGATGCCCGCCCGGACTTCGCATTTATATCCGCCGTGAGGCGCAGGGGGATCCCCATATCTACACTTGCTGTGTTCTTGTCATAAGTCTTTGAAAACAGCTGCACCAGATTGTAAAAGGCAAATGCCCGATGGAAAAGTGCGCTTCCTTTTGTCGTATTCCAATCCGTCGTAGATCCATTGCCTCCTTTCAGCTCCTGGAGGCCATCCAATATGATATTGGCATAAAAGACCTGTTGATAAGGGCGGTTCCAGTCTGTACAGGTCTGGTTCTGATAAAGATCTGCGGCCCATAAGTAAGTGTTTTTCTGGATTACACTGGTAAGCCCGGCCACGCCCGCATCATTGGTATAAAAGTCATCAGCCGAGATTTCCTGCAGCGCCGGACTGATATTGAATATGGTCAGGTTATCCATCAGGGCATTAAAATCCTCCAGGGTTGTTGGTATCAGCAGTGCCTTGTCAGGCTTTTTGTCCAGAAACTCCTTCTGGCAGGAAAAAAATAGCAGGCCTGCAAATAAAAGGCACATGGTTTTCAATAATCTTTTCATGGCAAATTCTGTTAACAGTTAAAATTTAAAAATCAGCTTTGATCCCTACCGCAACCGTACGTACAGGCAGGTAATCCGCAACCGGATAATCCGGGTCAAAACCTGTTTTGGTTGATTTCCAGATGATCCCAAGGTTATTGGCATAGAGATAAACCTGCAGCTTACTAAGTGATAAAACCTGCAACAAGGTTTTCCCAAAATCATAAGACAGGCTGATGTCCTGCAGGCGGATATGATCAGCCTTTTCTACCGTGGCCGTCGAAAAATTATAAAAACTGTCCCGGGGGGTATTGATGCCAGCCGGCATCGACGGAACCGTTGTAATTTCTTCATCACCCGGCTTTTGCCACCGCTCACTGTACCTGCCCTGAAGGTAACCCTGTCCGGAAAGGATATTGTTGTAAAAGATCCCCGGCTGCCTGAAGTAGTAACCCAGGCGGTAACTGATATTGGCCGAAATAGAAAACTGCCCGTAGCTGAACGTATTGCGCAGCGCCCCGTAAATAACCGGCCTCGCCGGACCTGCATAGACCAGGTTATCCACACTTGCCGAAGATAAGAGCTGGTTATAATCTTTACTCACTTTGCCATCAATATAACCCTGCGGATCACCGTTCTGGGGATCAAGCCCTGCAAAAGCATAACTGTACACCGCATAAAAGGGTCTTCCCTGTAAAGGATATACTTCGCTGTCGGATAACTGCGCGTACCTGCCCGCAGGCTGCCGCAGGGCATAATCCACCACCTTATCTTTTACATACGTAAAAAAGAAATTCGTCTGCCAAGAAAACCGGCCAACTATATTCCGGCTGTTCAGGCTGATATCAATACCCGAACCACGGGTATTTGCCGTATTGCCCCGGAAGGTAGTGACGCCGGAGGATGGCGCAAATGCAATATCCCCGATCAGGTCCATTCCCCGTTTCAGATAAGGCTCAACCGTACCGCTGATCCGGTTATCCTTTGTGGCAAAATCGATCCCCAGATTGACCATCCTTACCCGCTCCCACCTCAGCTCCGGGTTCGGTGGATTGTTCACCTGCGCATAGGTCGTATTGATGGCATTGCCCGTGAGGTACAGTGCGGTTGTAAAAGCAGAAAGGCTTTTGTTCACATTGCCATTATAACCATAGGTCAGCCTCATTCTTAGATAAGGCAGCCATTCGAGGTGATAAAAAGGTTCCTTATTAATGTTCCAGGCCAGCCCTGCTGAATAAAGCGGCACCCCCTGCTGGTTCGTTTTCACCCCGAAAAGGTTACTCCGGTCCAGCCGGCCACTGGCCGAAAGCGTATACCGGTCCAGAAAGGTATAAGCCGCATTTGAATAATAGGAAATATTCCGGTCGGTGAGATCAGTCATGCTGTCATAAAACGGAATGGACATCAATGAACCCGCCACGGCATACTGGGGAAACAAAGTCACGTAATCTACCCCCAAAGCCGTCGCATGGCTGTCACTATAACCATAAGCGCGGTTGCTGTTTGCCACCGAATGGAAATCACGGATCTCATAACCCGCAATGGCCGTGAGGCTATGTTTATCCTTCCAAACCCGGTTAAAATTCAGCTGTCCGCGGATACTCTGGCTGGTTGCCGTCAGCTGATCCAGATCCAATACCGAGCCACGCGGAATGGCATAAGCAATCTTACCGCTCCCATCCACAGCCGAATAACTGTTGATCAGGTTCCGCGTAAAATAGGTTCTTTCATCCCGAAGGTTCCGCGCATTACTGATCGTCTGCCCATACTGATACAGCAGCGAAAAAGAAAGATAAGGCCTGATCTTATAACTCGCATTCACATTCAGGCGGTAGTCGATCAGCTTCCTGGTTTTATCCGAAATATAAATTTCCTCCAGCGGTTTATAACCCCAGTCCAGCAGCCCCTGCTGCTGCGCCGCCTGGATAAATCCCTGGCGGTAATCATGCGTCATCGCAATCGGATTCCCCGCCTCATCAGCCAGCCGCGCATAGGGATAAAGCGAAACCCCGCTACCCGTATTCAGCCCGATCAAACCGGTACCCGGATTATTGTTCACCGTATTGCTCTGGCTATAATAAAACCCCGTACTGATCTCCAGTTTTTTATTCAGCAAATTCAGCGACTGTCCGCCATTAAAGGTAAAACGGTCCAGGCTGTTTCCAACCAGGTTGTCCTGGTTACGATCGTAACCTCCGGACAGGTTAAAACGCTGCACATCGCTCCCACCGCTAAAACTCAGCGCATACTGCTGGTTGACACTTTTACGGTAAAAATACCGGTCAAAGTCATTGCGCACATCATGCCCCGCCAAAGCAGCAATCTGCTCCTCCGCCTGCGCCGCCGTAATTTTGCCATCCCTACCGGCAATCAACAGTTCCACCACCGGCGTAAGCGCCGGGTTATTATAACCCGTTTCCGCACTTGCGTAAAAACCCCTGTCAAAAAGCATTTTTTCTACCCCGATAAAATCCGCAGCCGACATCCGCGGCTGATAAAAGATATCCGGCTTATCCCCAACCGTTACATTCGCATTAAAGCCTACTTTTACCCCCTGGTTGTAACGTCCCTTTTTGGTGGTAATCACAATCACCCCGTTACCCGCCCGCGAACCCCAGATCGAAGCCGCCGCAGCATCCTTCAACACCGAAATACTCTCCACATCATTAGGGTTGATTGTATTGATATCCCCGTCATAAGGAAAATTATCCAGCACAATCAAAGGGCTTGAATTCCCGTAAATCGTATTCTGCCCCCGCACACTGATCAGCCCCGCACCCGCCGAGCGGCCCCTGTTGAACAGCAGGCCCGGTGTCACATCCTCCAGCCGGTCCAGCACCCCCGTGCTCACCCTGCGGTTCAGCAGTTTATTGTCTACCTGCACAAAAGAACCCGTTGCCCTTTCTTTCGGAACCGTCTGGTAACCCGTGGATACCACCACCTCGTCCAGCTGCGCCGCCGCAGCCGATAGCGTGACCACCACCGGCCGATCCCCGGATACCTGAACACGGGCCGGAGCGTAACCCAGAAACGACACCAACAGGGTTCCCTTCACCAAGCCCCCCTTTAATACAAAACTCCCGGTCTGATCCGTCAGTACCACCACATCCGACCCCTCCAATTTGACCGTAGCCCCCGCAAGCGGCCGCTTACCATCCGCCGAGACCACCTTACCCCTGATTTCCCCCACCGGAGCCTGTGCACTTCCGTCCAAACCGGAACACAGCCCCAGCGTAATCAAAAAAAGCATCAATATTTTCATCATCATTTAGATTTTTTTAAAGCGTTTACGGATAACCAGCATTTCAACCGCTGCCGGTTTTTCGACAAAACGGAGATCATAACGCGCCAGCGCATTGTTCAGCTCCTCAATACTGGACATATTGGCCGTCAGTTCCAGATCAACCATCCCCTTATAACCTGTCTGGTCAATCACCGGCAAAGGAGTCCCCTGCAGGGGAAGCTGCAACCGTTCTATAAAAACAGAAAGCAAACAGCTGGTCAATCTGGCGCCAAAGCGGTCTAGCACAACCGCAGGCTGCCCGCCCGAAGTCCTGATTTTATCAATCGCCGAGGTCCGAACCAGCGCCAGCGCATTCACCCTCCGGGTCTCCAGGCCCACCTCAACATCCGGGAAAAAGCCCCGCAGCTGACCTTGCATCAAAGCATAAGCCCGGTTACTAAAGCCATCATCCACCATCAGCTCATAACAATAAGCCCTGCCCTGCCTCAGCCAGTCCAGAAAATCCGTACCCGCCAGATGAGGCTCCAGTTCCGCACCCAGACCATCTTCCAGCACCGTCTCCTTTTTCCCCTTTTTATAAGCCAAGCGGAACAGTTCGGGCATGGTGAGGTTACGCCCTGTAATGCGCCTCACCCCGGCACCCGACTGCACTTCTACATCTTTATAAATCCCCCGCCCGATATCCGTGATATAACCCGACAGCTGCGACCGGAAAAAACCATCACCCCAATCTGAACCCTCAAAAAACAAAGGCTTAGCCGTATCATAGCGCATCTGCTCATCCCTTTTCATCTTCACACCCAAAACATCCCCCGCAAGCAAAGCCTTAATATTCTCACGCGATACCGCCTCCATACCCGTCACCGCCTTCAGCACCCCATCCGCACCGATCCACACATAATGCGGCAAAGTCTGGTGCAGAAAAAGCTTAACCAAAACCGTATCCCCCGTCACCATCGGCAGCGAAAAACCCCTGCCCGGCCCTAACCGCTGCAACTCCAGCTTCTTATAAAAAGCATCCACCACCTTAAAAGACTGATAAGCCACCGGCAGGAACTGCACCCTATCCTTAAACTCCTCCTGTAAAACCTCCATCTTCGGGATCATCGCCACACAGGGCGAACACCAGGTGGCCCAGAAATCAAGGATCAGCAACTTCCCCCTGAAAGCCGAAAGCGGCAGCGACACCAATCCCTTACCAGCCCCATTCCATCCCGAAACACCACCGATCAACACCTCCGGCACCCGATCCCCGATTTTAATGTCCCCGCTACCCCCGCTACCAACGATCTCAGACACCACCCCCAACTTATTATCCTGCGCATAGCCCCAAAAGAAAGGGCATAGCCATAACAGGAAGCATAATTTCAGCTTCATTTCCATTCATTTAAATCCAAAAAAAAACAATTAAAAACCGTCCCAACGGCCAAAGAAAACCCTACCCTCCAACACCCTCAATCCTCCCCGACTCCATCAGCACCCCCACCGCAGCAACCAGCTCCACCAGCCCATCAAACAGCTCAGCCACCTCCCCCTCACCAATATCCATATTCAGAAAACCCTTCTTATCATTCAAAGCATAAGCCTGAAACACCGAAAACAAAACCAGCCTGACCTTATCCGCACCATAGCTGCCATAAAATAATTCCAGTACCTCCCGGGCGCTTTCCAGGCCCGAACCCTCAGCGCGATCACCAGATAAAGAATTCAGAAGTAAAGAAGTCATAAATACATAATTAGATAGATATACCCCTGATACAGGAAAAACCAAACACCAGAAGCAAGCGCAAAAAACAAAAACAGGGCAGGCCGCATATCAAAGAACCCTAAAAATCATTAACCATTCAGGTTCCTGCCTGCCCTGCCACCCCCTACACAGGATTCTTCGGCTTTAAAGCATAAAGCCTGTCAAAACAATACTTGTCAAATAAGCCCATACGCTCCGGTTTATATTTAGGTTAGCAAAAAAAAAGGCAAAAGCCAGCCCCTCCGCATGAGAACAGACGGATACGGACACACCGTATTGCGAATCAGGAAAAAGATGCTTACCTTGGGATTGCGAAAAACCATTGTAGAACCCTTGCCTAAAAACAACGGGGCTGGCACCAGGCTAAATCAACCCGCAAGGATCATGTGCGCTCTCCCACATCAACCCCTGCCTATCCGGTTTTTTTTATACCTGGTAATTTCCAGCAAAAACTACGATGGAGAACAGATGACGTTCTTTAACAATAGTTGTAGGGAATACGCTTTTATCACTTCCTCGAAGTGATAATAACTGATGGCGCTTAATTTTTTCGTTTTCATAAACGGTAGTTTTATGTAAAACGATGCGTACTCAACAAAAGCAGTAGAAGACCAGATTGGTGAGAAACCAATAGGGCGAACTCCAATGCTTTTGATAGAGGTACCGTCAAGAACCGCTTAAGCCGAAGGCTTAAGTTTCCCAAAAGACTGACATGAAGCCCGCCCTATTGAATATAAGATATCGCGAAGATAACAAAATCCAATAGATACGGCGAACTCACGGTCGGCTCATGGGAAAGTTTGACGGTTTTCTATCATGAGCAACATCGTTAAAGCCAGGATAACCCAACTCTGTTTGTCGCTATAAATAACTGATAACGAAGATAAGTAATATTTATTTATCAACCAACATGTAGGTTGATTTATTTTAAAAAAAATATGGAAAAAAAAGTAATCTCTGAAATAGATTACCTGTTAATAGAAGAAGTTAAAGCATTAAGAATAAAGAAGGGCATATCAAAAGCAAAGCTTAGTTCCAAACTTAAATTGGCTGAAAGCTTTGTTGGTAAGGTTGAAGACCTAAGCCAAAGAGATAAATATAGCATTAGACACCTCCCTCTTTTAGTAAAGGCTTTGGGTTTGAAATCAATTGGACAACTTTTTCCAAGTACGCCTGTCAAAAACATGATTGAAATAACCTATGAAAAAATTCCGAAGCTGAATAAGGACGGAAGTGAAAGTAAGCAATTTGTGGAAAAGATAATTGAGATTAAAGAGATATAAAAGCGAAGTAATTTTAAGATCAATCAAATGAAAAAGAAATAGGGAGTTTGTTTAGCAGACTGAGTGATTGGGATGGCAAAAACAAGCTCCCCCCTAATGAAACAGAAAAAATCCGAACTTGCGAAGACTACTAATTAGATTTCTGTAGATCATATCTAAAGTAAGTCGCTGGCTTGCTAGTAGTGAAAGAGCAAATGTCTTTGGTAATTATAGTATTAGACCTACACCAATTTGGAAAGAGAACAGTGTTGCCGATCCTTTTGGATAAATTGAGACAGCATTTTAAGAACATGTTTTAGTTTTCCTACTTTTACTTTGTAGGTGGTAATAGATGCGCAACAAGAAACTCGTGTTCTCTGAGTGCGTCCATGTGCTAAGCGTCAAACTACAAATCCATAATACACGCTAAACAGTTGGAACGTACTGGGTTGGCTAGTATTCAAGAAATACACACACATCCCTCTAGATCAATTTTACAGGTTTGATCAAAGGATTCATAAACGTCAGTTGATCTACTACATCCTTTGTTAATTTAGATAAAGGTCTGGTAATGAAATCATCCGTGCTATAAACATTTCCAAATGCCACCCGATACAATTCCTCTATGGTGCCAAGAGCAGGAAAAGCATCATGCAATTCTTCTAAATATCGTCCATTGGAGATGTGATGCCGCCTGATAATATCTGCTATCTCTCCACCATGGCTTTCGTTATAAATATCTTGAACCTGGAAAAGCTCAAAACTCTTTTTACATCGTTTTGCCTTGATCGGTTCTATTGCATTGTATTCCAAACCAACAGTAAATCTATTTCCTAGACCGACAGCACTATCGGTATCTAAAGGAATAACGTTAAATTTCGCTGCACTATCAAATCCCTCCTCATAAGGATGAATAAAATCACCATAATTTACCGTTGCCTGATTTTTAACGCTCCTGTTGCATACCAAACAACTTGGCACAAGGTTATACAATGATAATGCCAGTAAAGGGTTAGCTTTTTTAGGCAAAAAGTGATCAAAATCTGGCCTTGTGATCCGCTTTTGCCGGGAAATGGTAACAGTGTAGCACTTTGAAATAGTATTTTATTTAACAGATAATCTTATATTTACAATTATTCCATAAAGATTATGATTAACTTCTCTCATGTTACATTCGGCAAAAATCTTATTGACTTGACCTATCAGGATATTGCCGAGTATTTTCAAGAATACCATATTGAAAGCAACAATATTGAATTTAAAGCTTTTTCGGCAGAGTACGGTAATTATAACCGCAATTTTAGAGGTATTATAAGGGCAATCTGTGGGTTATTAAATTCTGATGGTGGCATGGTAATATGGGGGGCACCCCTGGGAGTTAATGATGACGAAACAGGTGAAAAAAAATTTAAAGGAGATCTGGCTCCGGTTCCTGAATATAAAGAAAAAGATGTAATTATTAGCAAAGTTTCAGATAGTATATCTCCGCTTCCAATAGGCATAAATGTCCAGATCCTACGGCATACAGACAATAAAAACCTCTATATTTTTGAAGTGCAACCTAGCCCCTACAAACCTCATCAGTATGAAAATATCTACTTGGTTAGGCTCGATGGACAGACCAAACCAGCTCCCCACTATTTCATAGAAGCACTTTTCAGAAGAATAACCTTTCCTAATATAGAAGGCTATATTAAATTCAATAAATTCGGGCTATTGCAAAACCCATCCCGGTACTATATAGACATCACAATCTTATTATTTAATTTTTCAAGATTACAAAACGAAGAAAATGTAATCTATAGGTTATCAACTACTATTGGATTTTTTGTAAGTCAATCGCAAGCACAAGAACCATATAATTATACAGCGATAGAGCCGCTTTTACATTATGGTACCCCCATGATGAATAATCAAAGGATCATGTTCAACCCAGCGCAGGCGCAGCAAAGAAACTTCAATGCAGCCGTTACCCTAAGCATAGGCGGTAAAAAGTCTCCGGTAAAAACCTCAGACTACAGTTTAAATTTGCAAGGTATAGATCTTGATAATTCAGGAAATACCTCCAACCTAGTGACAAGTTATACAGAAAACGAACTGCTTTCTGATAAACAAGATCGTTTAGGGACGACCAGGGAAAATACTTTATTGGCAATACTTGGAAGAAATCCATAAGTATTATAGCAAAAATTGGAATCTGTAAAATTTGTTTAGAAGAAAATCTGCTCGTAAAATCACACACTACACTTTACTGCTTTCACTTATCTCTATAATCTTTTTTTGATCTATTCCTATCAATTAATAATTCATTATTCCAAAATTAACACGAGTAAAGCGATTAGCCAAAAACACGGAAGGCTGCCACACCGACTCGGTTAAAGCGCCTTAAATTCCCAGATTTGAAAGATTTTTTTGCAAGTAACACCTCTTGATATGTGTTAAAAAGGAAGATCATCATCCTCCTCTACTTCTGGTGCAGGAGGAATTGCCGAATCTGGTAATGGCAAGTTGTTTACGATGAACTGGTTGACAATATCTTCCCTGTCCATAAATAATATCTGACTGCGTTTAGATTTATCCAAAGCATTTGCCAGCCAGTTTTTTGCTTGCTTAGTGATCTCTCCGCCAGCAATGATAAAGGCATGATCGACAAGCACGTTCTTCCCAATTTCGGGATCGAAAATTTCATGCGCGAGCATCATCAATGCCTGGTTCTGAATTTCAGCAATATTGGCATTGCCGCCTTTAGTCATTCCCGAAGAATCTAGTTTTCCTTTTTTCACCTGCACACCAAAATACAACCAGTGTTGGGTTGGCAACATAAACTTCATCCAGATGTCCTTTCCGTATTCAAGAGATTTATCTTTATGTCCGCCAACTGAAATCCTGTAATATCCCAATTGTCTGAACAATGGCACCAAAATTTCTTCTATGAGATCATCTTCAGAACATTTGTTCAAATAATTGACGAGTAATTCCCTTCTTTTAATTTCAGCAGTTGTAAAAGGACGATGCGGATTGGCTGAAGGTCTTAGAACTTTCTGGGATGGAATATGTTTCAAATAACACCTATTGTCATCGGCATAGAAAGCTTCAAAGTTATCCCTCGACAAAGCAGTATTGAGTTCGTCCAGTGCATTGATCCTGTTTTTATCTTCATTAAAAGCATCAGCTTTTTCCATGAGCAACTGGATCACATTGCAGAATGTATCAGATGGCATATCAATAGATGTGCTTGGCTCTTCGAGGATTTTGGAAAGCACGGTGGCTACCCAAATTGGTCTGGTTGTATTATCGTGAACGTAATCTGTTCCTGCTTCACCAAAAAATTCAGTCAAAAAGTAGCTGCTACGATAAACAAAGTATGATGGCTTGTTATCTCTTATATCGCCACAAATCATTTTGGCTAATTGACTGAGGGTTCGGGCTTTAAATTCCATAAGCGTCTTTAGATATTAACTTATACAAAAATCCGTTATTTTATTGAGAAAACTGGTATATGTATTATCAGCTAATTCAGAGTGGATATTTATCCAAACTATCTCCTGACTAAAGTATCCCCTTCCGCCAACCTCGGAAAAGTGTTAAGTATGTCATTAAAGATCGCCAAGTAAACTTGTAGCTGCAAAATAGAAACGCTGAATAAATTGCACGGTAATGAACATCCCAATACATCCATGCCTTTTTATTGTTTTTTAAATAAAAAAAGAGGTCGCATCCGACTTGGCCAGAACAACCCTAGCTTTTAAGATTTGTTGAGCTTAATTTGATGTTTAATATTATTGATATGTGCAAAACTTCGGTTAATTGTATGTTAATAATTACGTAATATTACTCGGATTTAAATTAAAATATGCTCAATACCAGACAACAAGAAATTTTTAGACTAGCGGCTGTTCTATACGCCGACAATAATTATGAAGTAACACCGAAGACTATCCATCGTAAGATTATCGAATCCGTTTTCCTAGACAATGATAATGCGGAAGTTACCGTACATGAGATAGTCGATTATATAGAAAAAAAGTGCGGGTTTGTATTCGATTTTGAAGAAGTTTCAGAAATTGTTAAAAAAGATATCGATACCCATTTCAGGTTAGGCAAGAATAATGATCAGGAACTATTGGTTTCCTTAGCTCCTAAAAGGTTAGAAGCGATAAAGAATAAGTTAAATGTCAATAATATAGACTATTTCATTCTTGAATTTTTAGAACAAAACGAAGAACTTATAGGTGCGCTTGATGGAAAGGCTATAATTTATAGATTTCTTTACGAGATTTTTAATAATAATATATCAAGTTTCTCTAAGCTCATTGATTATCGTAAGGACTTGAATGGAGCAATAAATATCGACGACTCATTTAATCCTGTAGAGAAGTTGATTATAAATGCATTTCTACAGTGGGAAAATGACGGTAAAAACAAAGCGGTATTTGATATTTCAAGTTATGCATTGGAGTATTGCATGATCACCAATAATGAAACCAAGCAGACATTTCACTTAAAAAGCCTGAAGAATAAAGACTTCTTTTTGGACACAAACATATTATTTAGAGCAATAGGCATAAATGGTGAGAACAGGAAAGCTCGAACAGTTACATTTCTCGACAAATTTAATGAAGCTGGGGAGAACTTATTTATATCAAAATTTACGGAGCAAGAGTATAAATCTACCTTAAAATTTTACTGCGAGCAAATTTCAAGAAAATCTTACTCGAAAATTGATCCTAGGGTTTTTTCTAGGTTCCAAAAGAATTCTGATTTTTTTGATTTTTACCACAAATGGCGTGTTGGAAGGACAAACGATAATATCTCACTTTTTGAATCTTACCTATTGTCTGAATATGAATCTTTCAAGAAGAGGTTTAAAGTAAAAGAAGAATATTCAGTAGGATTTGAGGAGACTAATGAGGAAATTTCTACCGTAATAAATAATCTTGCACTGGATATATATTCGTTTAAGAACAAAGAAAATAGCTATTTCAACAGATTTGAAACTTGTATTACTGATGCAAAAAACATCCTGTTAATAAAGGAAAAAAGAAATGGACAATTCAGAAATATTTTTGAGACAAAATTCTTTTTTATTTCTTCAGATCAAGGATTAAGGAGATGGGATTTCAAGGGTAAAGATGCTACTCCATCTGTACTTCTGCCTTCACAGTGGATGAGTATTCTTTTGAGATATGTCACTAGGACTAACGATGATTTTAAAAGTTTTGTAAGTTTTTTAAACTTATCACAAACGGAAACAAGTATCAATAGCGAAAAACTTCAATTGATACTTCTGGGGATAGGCGAAATCACAGCCGACATGGAGAGGCAGTCAGCTATCGTCGATAGCATGATAGAAAGAAAATTTCAAGGTATTATCGAAAAAAATTCTTCAGAAGAAGAAATAATCGATAACGCAAGAAATTTCGCAAAAACTGAACTTGACAAAAATTTAGATTTAGCGTTAAAAGACAAGGAGGCGTTGGAGATTAGCTTACAGGCACATAGACAGGGTGCCCAGGCAGTGATTCATGAAGAACAAGAAAAGCAGCAGTTAGAAAGAGATAAGACTAAAGCCCTGGAACAATCAAATCAGAGACTCAGAAATGCTTTAATAAGCAAATTTGTTAATAAACATCTTTTGATCTGGAGAATACCTGCATATCTGTCGATAGGTGCAATAATACTTATATTAGTTTTTTACGCCACATTATTTTGTTATCAGTCAGAGAAATGGAATATTTCTTATCAGATCGCAAGGTGGATTGATACGTTGCCATCAGACTCTACGATTGGAAAAGTTGCTTATTCTATTTACATTTTCCCATCCATTATCCTTGCCACACTGGGGCCTTTTGTCTATAATAGACTTTTTAGTCCTGGTAACGTTTCAAAGAAAAGAGAAAGTTTAGAGAATAAAGCTTTTGCCAGATACAAGTAAGTATTAACAAATTGCGTAAAGTAAAAGTCGTGATTAACTTGGCACTACGATTCCAAATTTAATTTTTTTTGAGGAGACAGCAATAGACGGTCTAAATGATATATGTAAAACTTGAGTTAAATGACTTGGTAATAATAAATTGTGTGGATAAAATACTAAGTGATAGAAATTGCAATCAGTATGAATAGATTAATATTAGTTGGTAACGGATTTGATCTGGCCCATGGAATGAAAACAAGTTATAATGATTTTATCCTCTGGTATTTGACTAAGTGTTTCGAAAACAGTTCACCAGGTTATGAGGATGAGCTGTTGCGAATTTATAAAAACAGTTACGTAAATGTAAATTATGAACTTGACGGTAAAAGCATTAACGAATACATTTTAGAGCATTACCGAAACGGTAGCCTATCTGGTTTAATGGAGATAAAGAAAGAATATTTTACCGATTTACTTTTTACTGGTGATGAAGGCAGACCATCAGCACCTTGGACATCCGCATTCAAGGTTCAATGCAAATCTAAATTCCTTTGTGAGTTAATTGATAACTGTGCAATTGACAAATGGGTAGATATAGAAAATCTGTTCTATCGCTCGTTAAAAAGGGCGTTAAGAGAGGGGAATCAGCGAAAAGCGGAAGATGTAAAAGACCTAAACAAGTCTTTAACTTTTATCATAGAGCAACTCACTATCTATCTCAAAGAGATCAGCCACTCTAAAGAGAATATAGATAAGTACAGCATTATTTTGGAGGACACTGTCATTCCGGATGAGATTGTTGAACGCCCTCCCCTGACCAAAGATGATCTACAATACCAGTTGCCATCGGAAACTCTGATTTTAAACTTCAACTATACTGATACCATTGAGCAATATTTCCCAGAGAATTTCAATGTAAAATTAACTATATCCATGGAAAACTCGATGATGTAAGCAACCCGATTATTTTTGGATTTGGTGATGAACTCGATTCGGATTATAGCAAGTTTGAATTAGATACCACAAAACAGCTATTCAAATACATCAAATCGTTCTGGTATTTTAAAACCTCAAACTACCATAACCTGATGAGATTTATTCAGGGGGAGCCTTTTCAGGTGTATATCTTTGGACACTCGTGTGGTCTATCAGACCGGACCATGCTCAACATGATCTTTGAGCATGAAAACTGTGTTTCTATCAAAATATTCTACTACGAAAATCCAAGTACAGGATATAACAACTACACGGACTTAACAGAAGAGATTTCAAGGCATTTCAAAGATAAAAGACAGATGAGGCTTAAAATAGTTCCTTTTGATAAATCATCTTCTATGCCACAAAAAGGCTCATCCTAACATTTTTTAGCTCAATAATTAAAAAATGATTATAAAAAGATTTGAAAAGCCTATCAATGAAAAACAAGCGCATCTATATCTCCCTTCTCTTTTCTATTGCCTCACTCTTATTTTTTTGCAAGCAAAACGAAAATAAAAAAGTACATTCTATACCGGATAGCTTAATCAAAGCCACAGAAGGAATCGCTATATGCAAAGCGAAGTTTGGGATATCTGAAAAAGAATTTGATAGATTATATCCAGACTCACTTGTAGATTTAGACGGAAACCTGTACAATGTTAGTACCTACTTTGACAGTTCGAAAGCATTGAATCAAGTTGATCTGATTGATACCGCTACCATTGGCAATACCGAGTTTGGCAAAGCGCTATTTGATAGAATGGACTTACTCAAGCAATATTTTAGTAAAACTTACGGCCCACCACAATATGACAAAGGTTATCCAAAACAAGAAAAGATGCAAAACGGAAAATCCTTTGATGCGTACATGTGGGAAGTTGGAAAAAAGGAAATATTTGTTGGTGTAGCGCTAGAAGAGACTGATCGAGGGAGTATCTATTACGTGTTAGGGCATATTGAAAGGAAAAGTCGTTAACCTAAGGCGAAAGTAACCATTTTGGGATGATATTGAGATTATTCAGATGTAAAAGCGAATTAGATCGAACATTGATCGAAACAAGCAACAAATAGGGAGCTTATTCAGTAATTTAGAAATACGTATAAAAAAAAGAGCTTCCTTCTCAGGTATGATTAACGTGTCAGTCCTGCGATGCAATCCGTAGATGCTTGCCAACATACCCAATATAAATTTTCTTTGAATCTCCATCAGGATAATAATAAATCCGCGTATCGCCAAGCTTGATATGCAAGCTAAAAATAACCTTCGTGGATTTTGCCGCACGGAATTTACGCGATGAACCGAATTTACGGAGTGTCGAATCCGATTCCGGAGACATACGCAAACCTGTCTTTGCAGCTGCATCTTCGTAACTGAATCCTCCACTTTTCCACTGGCCGGCATAGGTATCGAATGTACGGAGTCCGTCAATGATCTTAGTCAGCTCCCGGGAGTCGCCTAATGTTGCAAATTGCTTTTCCAGCTCAGGATTTAGTATAAGATTCGGAAAAAAATCGGCTCTTTTTTGCCACAAGTCTTTGCTTTTTTGCAGATCGTCTCTTTGCCGTTGCTGGTACCATCCGAGATGAGTGACGAAATTTTCGGCGCTGGAAAAATGTCTCACCTCTCGGGAAACATTTACTGATTCCGCCTGATCATTGAGATAATAATGATCAATCTGAATTGTAGATTTGTCCCATTCCGAATGTGTAAACAGACTGACGCTGATGGTATCATAAAGCCATGCAGCTCCCAGTCCCCATACCTGCTTTTTGTTTCCGTCTAGGTTTTTGAAAAACTCGGATCTCGAATCACTATCTGCCTGCTCAGCATCACTTTCCTTAACTAGCGGAGCTGTAGTCACAATGCCGAGAAATTCATCCCGAATGTCTTTTTTTATCCTCTTATCCTGCAGCCAGTGATCGAGGTTATAATTATCGTGAAGATTTAGCTGATACAGGTGGGGAATGGTTTTTTCGTGAATTCGAAGTTCCTTAAGTCCGGCATCTTTAGCTGCTATATAGGTAGTTACAAAAGTTTCCATAACCCTGCCCACTTCTTCCTGCGAAACAACAGGTGACACAGAAAGTTCATTAAACATATATACCATAACTTACCTGATTAACTCGCTGAGCTGTTTGGAAAATTCATCAAAGAAACCATTCGGACTGAATTTCACCCTTCCATCAATCTCAATTTCTGGCTCCAAGATCTCTGTAATGTGCTCCTCGGATCGCAGATCGCGTTCAAAGTAAAACACAGAAACATCTTCATTGTTGATCAGCTTATTTTTGACAGCAACTCTTATGCCGTTGAACAGATGATCAGAATGGGATTCGATTATAATCTGTACGCCGTCATTAGCTGCCCGGGCAAAAAGCTCACCCAGTTTGGCTTGGCCACGCGGGTGAAGATGCGACTCCGGATTCTCAATGATTAAAAGATCTCCTTTTTCAGCAGAAAGTACTGCTGTCAGAATCGGAAGGGTATAAGTGAACCCAAAACCAACATTAACAGGACTGAACTGCGGCGTAACATCCTTACCATTATCGAACTGATAACCGACTTTTACAATATCCAGATCATTGTAATAAGTAGAGATCACGTGCGAGCCCGGGGTAATATCATTCAGCCAAGCGTCCAGATTCGACAGAAGGTTATTTGCAGAAGCCTTTTCATGTTGCACCGAAGGAAGCTTAAGTGCCCTAGTTTTGTTAAGTGCAATAAATAACGGCACATTTTCACCACGATAACCTAAAAAGCCGTTTTGCTTAACGGCTGAGAGATTTGCTTTATAATTGTGGTCCGGACCGATCCGTTCCGCTTTAAGGTAAGTAAATCGGTTGCTAAACAGCGCAGAATTACCCGGATTATTATAGCTGTTAGTATGGGTTTTGCTCAACTCAAGTACGTCACTTTCAGCATCATAATCGAACGCAAGATCCAGAAACACATAATTATCTTCATCTATTTCAAATCGGATGGTATCGCTGTCAGCATGTATACTATAAACATCCTTACCTTTACCGAGGTCAATAATTCCACCATCTCCGCCTTTCAGAACCAGACCTTTTACTTCAGGTATAATATTAGAATCTGACTGCCGCAACAGCAGCAAAGATTGAATAAAACTGGATTTGCCCATACCATTTAATCCGGTGAACAGGTTGAGCATATTAACATTAATCTCGGCCTCTCTGAAGGCTTTGAAATTACTGATACTGATTCTTGTTATCATACTGAGTATTTGCTGATCAGATTACGAATTCCTTCAAAACGCGTTTTAACAGCGGCTTTACCGGACGTCGAGGTTGCCACTGCGTCGTTAAATTCCTTTTGATTCAGGAGTGTCTTATAGTCGTTTATTAGTTTGTCAGTGTTATATAGCAGATTGTTTTTTTGATCTTGGTTTAGTTTATAAATTTCGCTTACCCATACTTCAAATAATGCGCTGTTCAATTTAACCCGTGCTCTACCGCCAAGTATACTTCGGCTGAATATATGTTTTCCAAAAAGCTCGACCTGAAAAAATACCGCGTCAACAATCCCTGATGACAGATCCTCCAGTTCTTCACTGGTTTTCCCGGCAAGGCTTTCCATCGCTTTATCGAGAAATCCGGAAAGCGGCTTACTGTATTCCAGATAGCTTTTATTAATAAAAGCATATGCTCTCAGTAGCAGTTCGCGGTCTTCCATTCGCTTGTTCTGCAGTTTGATAATGGTTCGAAAATCATCATTTTCTGATAGCTCACGAAGGAAATCTGAAGGGCCACCTTGGTTCAGTGCATTACGGATTTCCATGGAGTTAAGCCCAAGTCCCCCTGTATTAATTCGCCGGAAAATATTGTATTTTACATTTTTTGGCGTACCCGGCTGGATCAGGTAGGCAGTCACCGGAGTTTCGAGAATGCGTCGCTGCATAGTTCTGTTCAACTTATCATAGGTTACATTCTGATCGCTCAGGTCTGTCAGTATTTCAAGACCGGTGAGGGCGAGTGGCACACTCTCAGGATTTGTTGATCTGAGTTCAGCATTAACAATGAAATTTTTGAGACTCCAAAGCCGTTGAAGGCCGTCAACCACCAGCCACTCGTTCTCATTATCAGCATCGAAATAAAACGGTGGCAACGGCAGTCTGAGCAAAATGGATTCTATCAGCCTGCTCTGAGCATCTTTTTTCCATAGATTGCCCTTGCGCTGAAACTCGGTGTTCATATCGATTTCGTTGTACCGCAACCTTGTAATCAAGTGATCAATCGTTTTAGGCTCGACCAGAATTTTAATGTCCTTCGGGTCAAAGGGACTTACGATTTCACCAATATCTATCAGGGGCTCATCTTCCGTGGTATCAACTTCAACGATATCGTCCTCAAATTCCAAAGACTCATCATGATACTTTTTGTTCCTGACAGCTTTTTGCAGTTCGCGCTTATCAACTGCATTCGTTTCCACACCTTTTGGTGAAAGTCTCCAGATACCTTTGCCAATATTCTTTATAAGTCCGAAACGCTTAAGATAGTTCCGGGCCCAAGCCAGCCGGTAGGAAAGTTTCGTAGTTGTTCCCTTATGGATCTCATTAAGATCTTCATCGGTCAGCTGCAGCTGACCTGCAACATTGCCGTCGATTGCGGCAACTGTCCCCGAACCTCCCATGGATTTCAATGCCAGCAAAGTTGGATTAAGTAAATCTTCAAAAGCCGGAACACCACCGTGATTGACAGAATAATCGAAGATATGTGACTCTGACAATACCTCGTCGGGATCGGTAATCTCAAATGTGGTCTCATTCGGCCGCCAATAAATCAACGAATTGGTATCTTCACTGGTCAGGTTTAATGCTTCCAGAAAACTTTCTGCCGAGAAGTTGTCAGTCAGGAGAAACGCTAGGTAATTGGTGTCATCCTGCTTTACAATAATGATGAACTCACCTTCATTTAAAGCCCTACCAAGACGGGTTATACGGTATTCGTTACGGGTGCCGGAGCCATAATATTTAAAACAACATTGGGTCACTGTGCCGTCAAACCAGATCAGATTTACAAAACGTTCCTTATTAGTTCCCTTCAAACCCGGTGTGGTGAAAATCAGACGGGCAGAGTTTTTGGGTATGTAAATCCCAGCCTGATGACCTCCAGTGACGCCCGCATCATTGGCACTTACAAACTTGCAGAAGCTTAAAATATTTGTTTTGACCGCCTCAATTGCACCCGACAGTTCATCCGTCATATTTCTTATAATAGTATTTAATGCTAAAGATATTAAAACAATAATGAACTTGCACCATATCCACTCTGATTCTTACCGACGAGCCCGATGAAGTCCTTCACGCTCATAACCTTTTGCCGCTGCTCAGAAGTGTAGGTCGGCATAATCTGTGCGGGTATCACTAGCTGAAGATTATTGGCACTCATTTCTTCTGTCTGATTTCTGCTGATTGCCGGTTCCAGCGTGATCAGGTGTTTGTTGGGAATCCTTGCGGCTTCCGACAAAACCTGTCTCCAGCGGTCCTTGGCTGTGGTCTTTACCCCAAGCATGGTTAGCAGTCCTGCGTCAAACTGCTGATTATGGTAATACTGAACACCCGGAAAGATGAAATCGGGCCGGTTATTTCTTTCCGTAGTTGCGCCATGGGCATAACTTATTTTATTACTCGTAAAAAGTACTGCCAGATTATTTTCAAATGAAAACCCGGCTCTTGATTTGCGTCTGTTCTGTATACTGAGTGACAGCTTAATGAATGCTTCTACATCCGTTCCGTCCTCGCCAAAACCCTTTGCCAGATGTTCTTTGATAATCACCTTCTCCAGTGTTTTAAAAAGCAACTCCTCGCGTTCAAGCCAAGCCATTAGCGTTTCATCCGGAGCCTCAATGGGTGAGACATCCTTTACTGTTGATCTTGAAAATTCAGAAAATATTTTAGTAGGAGGAAAAGACATACCAAATTTATCGAGAATGAGCTCAAGGTAATCAGGTAAAGTTTCTTCAAGCTCGAAACCAAGGGTTGATAAAATGTATCTCCCTGCAAAGCCAATGTCGGTTTTGTCCGCTGATAAATCCTTAACAACAAGTCGTGTGTCTAAATCAGCCAAGCCAAACAACCAAAGAAGCTGTTTCTCGGATGTGGAGCCTTGAGGCGCCACAATAGCAGCCAGTTTATGAGCATCGATTTTCGCAACAACAAGCAGATCGCCTGGGTTCGCAGTGGCAAAAATTTCATCTTCTGAATAATATAAGCGATATTCTGATCGTGTAGGGTGATTTTCACGTGCATCATACCATGTCATTTGCCCGCCTACACTTTTTACTTTATCCTCATCATCAACAAGGGAAATAAATTTGGTAGCGAATGTAGCTTTATCGGGCCCGAAGATTCGCTTAAATTCACCGATTCCGTTAAGTTCATGTTGGTGGGAGATTATTGACGACACCTCAACCTGTGAGAGTCTTTTAGCACCTATTGCCTTGAAGTATTTTGAGAGCATTCCTGATATTTATTTTGATTTCAGAGTCTGTAATATTTCTTTACCTACCGCCTGGATAAGCGGCATAACCACAGAGTTTCCAAATTGCCTGTATGCCTGAACGTCAGAAACAGGAATCACCAAACTCCTTTTTTCATCGCTCGTATTTATTGGATACACCGGATAGCCTTGCAGCGCACCTGCCTCATGAGGGGTTAAACGTCTTGGATTTTTTCCTTCCTGGGCAATCAAGATTTCCGCTCCGTCTTTATAATACCTTGCACTGATAGTTCTGCTAATACCATCAGGATTAGCTAAACCAAATCCAAATCCATTACCCTTTTCTTTATGCTTTTTGGCATATTCCTGCAAATAATTCCAGAGTTTGTCACTTAAGGTGAACTTTGGTTCAACATTTTCCTGAAGAATGGTTTTGAGCTGTTGTTTTTCCTCAGGCAATTCTATCTGATTAAAATCAAATTTCACATCCTTACCATAAACTCGTTTATCGAATCCAACCATTAAGGTTCTTTCACGGTGTTGTGGAACGAAATGTTTTCCATCGATTACTTTGTGATCAAAAGAATAACCAAGTTCTTCCAATGTTTCTTTAATAACCTTGAAGGTTTGCTTCTTATCGTGTGAAACTAAGTTTTTTACATTTTCCAGGAAGAATGCTTTTGGACGATGCTTTTCAATAATATCTGCAATATGAAAAAACAGATTACCTTGTTTTTCGTCTGCAAAGCCATGCAACCGGCCTAAACTAATTTTTTTCGAGACCCCTGCAATTGAGAAAGGCTGACAAGGGAAACCGCCACAGATAACGTCGAATTTCTGAGGTATATATTGTTTGGTGGAGTCTTTTGTAATATCACCAAAAGGATATTCCCCGTAGTTGGCAAAATAGGTTTGCTTAGAGTATTTATCCCATTCGGAGGTAAATACACAACGGCCGCCCAAATTTTGAAGAGCCATCCTAAAGCCACCTATACCCGCAAACAAATCTATAAATGTGAATAACTCTTTCCCTTCTTTCGGACCGGGGAAGGGAACACTGGTATTTTTGAACAGGTTTTGCTGAATTGCCCGGTAAAGGTTATCCAGATTTGGTTCCTCCGCCAAATGCGTAAATTGTTCAACAACATCCAGTGCGTTGCCATATATGGGCTCATTTGTTGAATGATAGTGTGTTAATAAGGCCAAATTATTATCCTGAGGAAGGATTACTTTAGTCGTTTTTTTATTTTTTGATTTATAAATTACTTTATCTTCCATACTATCTCCTGCAATTACCACAAACTAAATATTTTTTTTGGTTTGGCCGGGCTAAATTTTCAACACCCAGCCGCAAATATAGCAGATTACTAATTAACTTAGTATAACTCGTGCGCTCATATGCATAATTTTTAACTAAAAACCGGTAGCATGGATTAAGTCAGGTACTCCAGAAGATTGGTAAGTGTTGCGGTTTTTTGTTTAGGTTTTAAGTCACATTCCCATATCTCTATAACCTGCCAGCCTTTATCTTTTAATGCTACGATATTCGCGCTATCTTTAGTTTTATTAGCATTAATCTTGTTTAGCCACCATTCGGTTTTAGTTTTTGGAACTACGTAATACCTGCATTGATCATGGCCATGCCAGAAGCAGCCGTGTATAAACATAACTGTTTTGTATTTTGGTAATACAATATCGGGTTTGCCCGGTAGATCTTTAACATGGAGGCGATATCTGAAACCATTAGCATGAAGAAATTTGCGCACCAACATTTCGGGTTTAGTATTTTTGCCCTTAATGCGGCTCATGTTATACGAGCGGGTTTCTTTGCTGTGTACATCTGCCATATTAAAAAATAACAATCAAGAAACGATCTTGTTGTAACTATTTAATCAACCTTTTATAAATTATTCTAATATGCCTATGTGGCTTATTCTAAAGGAAATGTTCACTGATTTTATTTCAAGCAGTGCAAACTTCTCTTTATAATCCCGTCTTGGGGTAACCTTTGAGACTGGTCATTATCTTTTAGTTTTCCAGCTTATTCTGGGCCTTTTGCTAAGCGATTTACGATGCATTTGATTGGGTCTCGGCATAGGTTACCGGTCGGTAAAAAATCAACAAACTGAGAATGAATAATTCAGCGCTAAAAAACATATATGCTAATTAATTTTTTTTTACGATTTTGTGTTTTTAAACTGATTACTGTAACCTTATCTAATTACACTCTTATGAAATCTTTAGACGTTTCCAATATCTTGCTGAACGAAAACGGATATTTCTACAAAAAGAAAAAAAGCAGAATCGCGAAAGCGGAAATTGAAAAACTTTTCGTGCATTGCATAAATGACAAACTTTCAAACCGTAGCTACTCGCCGGTAATTAGGGAGTTTGCTTTTGAAAAGATCGCGCTCTATCTTTCCAGATATGATAAGCCATGGTTATCGGCCACCAAGCTTGAGGTGTTATTCGGGCAAGCGCAGAAGAATTTAGGCTTTATTACAATGAGTGATGAGATGCTCGCAAAGTGTTCGAAACGATGGGCATCGAATTATACCTCAAGCCAGATACCCAAGATTAAAAAGTACGATGGAAGTGGCGCAACACCAATCGCTAGAGTGGAAAGGGGGATTCTGTGGGCAGCAGGCAGCTGGAACCTTCAGGCCAAGTTTTATGTAGTTATTGATTTCCTTTCCAAATCTGAACTTTGTACTTCTTTTAAAAGTAAAGGCAGGTAAGAAGTTCCGTGACCAGGGAGCACTTTTGACATACTCTGGTTCGTGAATTCCCTGTTAGCCAGCGGTAACAATATAGGTCCAGCTCAAAGTGATTTGCCTACCCTGATGCCACAGCATCGTAGTTTGAGAATCCATCAGCCAACTTTACATATGTTTTAATTAACCTTAATAAGAAAATATCTTTCGATGAATGCTTACCTCATAATCATCGCCTTTGGGCTTATCGTTGTACTGCTATTTATTATCGGCAGGCTCATCAAAGTTAAACAGGCGCTGGAAGACCATATTGATAAAAAAGAACTCTCGGGTATGCAGCCTGCTTGGGCATGGTATCTCTACACAGCCATGGGTATCGCATTTATTTTTATTTTGTGGGCATTTTGTGCACCGTACTATTATACTGGCATAAGTGATGTTCAGGCGGGATTCAAAAATACCGGCGCCATCGGTGATACGATCGGCGGCCTGATGAATCCATTCATAGCACTTTCCGGAGTGATCGTAACTGGCCTGGCTTTCTGGATGCAGTACGAGGCGAATGCCCAACAGCGTAAGCTTTTTCTTATTGAGCAGGATTCCAACACCAGGCAAATCCAAAACCAAATCAACAAACAGGAAGACGAACGGAAGCTCCAGCAGTTTGAGTCTCAGTTTTATGAGATGATACGGCTACACCGGGAAAACGTATCTGAAATGAAAATAGAAGGTTATAATTTCGAGGAGAATAGTCGCAGTACACTGAAAAAGTTTGAGACAGCTACCGAGGGCAGGAAAGTTTTTGTGACAATGAAAACGGAGTTCGAAGTCCTTTTAAAGCTATGCATAAAGGATGCCCCACTTGACCAGCAGGCCATCACCCTTGCTTATGAACTCTTTTTTGGTGGCTTCGATAAGTTTAGGGTAAAATACCCCTCCCACGCTGCTTTTATAATAGTAATTCAGTCTGCAAGATATCAGCACCAAAATCCCTCAGCATTAAACATCAAAACTAATCAAGAGCGCAAAGAGATTGTACCGGGGATAGAATTGAATTTTAATTATAAACCCTTTGCAGGTCATTCCTCACGGCTTGGCCATTATTTCAGGCACTTGTACCTGACGGTCAAATCCGTGGTAAACTCAGATGTACTTAAAACAGATGCCGAAAGGATGCGATATTTGAAGTTACTCCGGGCACAACTGTCGAACCATGAACAGATACTGATTTTTTATAATTGGTTAAGTGGCTATGGAAATCCTTGGGAGAACGATGAACACCACTTTTTCACAAAGTACAATATGATTCACAATTTGTGGTATGACGAACTTGAGGAGGATCCGTTTATAAAGGGGAAGGTGGAACATTTGCGCCAAATTGCATTGTCGCTGGGTAATGAGGATATATTTGAGATTGATCAGCCCTAAAATACGCATTATATAAATCATGACCATTCGGATCAATACCACAATAGTTCTTATTTATCTCAGGTCGGAAATGCATATAAAAACCTCTTGAAAGTTTTAATCCGCTAAACGGCAGCTGATACGTTTAAAACCATTTTATAATTAACTTGCCGTTGATTGCTTTAAAATTATACAAGATCAAATAAAGCCTGATTGTTTCTACAAAGTCAATAAAAGTTTAGAAAGATCTAGTTTTTAACAATTAATAGGTATACTGTAGCTGAATGCTTCCATTAAATCGACACTTACCCGTAAACCTTTTAGCTGCAAGCTTCAATAACACCTCTGCCACCTACAAATATTATTGGCTATTATCGATCTTATCTGAACTGGAAGGAGGAGCCACCGTGATACCCAAGCATCGCCTGTTTGCAGGTATGGTATCCCTGGCCTGGTATACCGTAAATTATTTTCATATCTCATTTGGCAAGCAAGACCAATTGCAACGCGCCATTAGCCAGATCCGTGAACTGGAAGGTATCACCATTGATGAAAAACAAGATATCGTTAAACAGAAAATTATCAGCAGCCTGAACCCATTAACGGCCAGAGCCATACAATATTTTGATAACGAGGTGCCACACCGTTACCTTAGCCCATGGTTCACGGAATTGAAAGGAAACCGTGCTGAAATATACCGCCTTTCGGCAGATTTTGAAAACAATAGCCCATATGCCCTTGATGAGCAAAACCTTACCATCAACCCGTTATGGCATGATTACCTGCTTGAACATGCCGGTATTTTAAAGGCATTTTGCTACTGGCACCTGAGCCTTTACCTGCAGAAACACAACCCCAACGTCCCTGATATCCCCAATAAACTGATTAAACCTGCACGTAGGAACAGCCTGCTCAACCAGCGTAAATTCTGGAACAGGGTTTTAGACCATACCGGCCCGCTGGAATGTATATACACGCATAAAAAACTGGTACATGGCAACTTCGCCGTTGAACATTTTATCCCCCACGCCTTTGTATCCCACGATCTGATCTGGAACCTCATCCCGGCCGATCCATCATTTAACAGCCGGAAGAATGACAAACTCCCCAGGATGGAAGATTACTTTGACGGGTATTATCTGTTGCAAAAAACAGCTATAGAAGTGATGACCGTAAATTACCCCAAAGAGCCTATGATGGAAGATTACCTGAGCCTGTTCCCTAATGCCGATGCGCAGCAATTGCCTGAAACAGATTTACGAACAAGGTTTTTAGAGAATATACAGCCCTTGCTTACCATTGCGAACAATAATGGTTTTGAGTATATGGGGCGGTTTTTATAGCTTAAGCTGGCTAAAAACACCATAATATTTTCTTATATAGTTCGACCTGACCTATCGTGTAATACGACAATTTTCCAATTGTTTCTCAAGCAGAAATTGCCTATCTTGAGGGTTAAATTAAGACAAGAAATGAAAGCGCTCGAAAATTTTACCACACTGGTACCGCTGGTTACCGGTATACTCGGAATTCTCAGCTCCCTATTTATTGCCTACCGCTCTAAACATCAGGAAAGAGCTATTGAAAGCCTAAAACGTCAACTGGATCTAAAAAAAGAGGTTGACAATCAGGTTTACAAATTCTTAATCACCTTTGAAACCGATAAGATAAACCAATCGATCCTCTCGTTGAGAGAGTTTCTGCATGTTTCCCAGCAGGCAAAGGATGAAGTGAGAGAAATATCAAAAAAGAGGGCTAGCTTTTTCCAGCAAGAGCTTGAGGCAAAAATCGCAGAGACGAAGAACAGCATCCAGCAACAGTACTCAAAATCCATCTACTATTTTAACCTCAACGACAAGCACCACTATGCCCATCAGATCAAAAATCTGTTGGCTGAAATCTGCGATTTGATCATTGCCCAGCAGGAGACCGAAGACAGTAGACCAAAGATAGAAGAGGTGACAAGGTTACAGAACCTCTTGCAGGCAGAAGTAGAACTGATGCTCGATCAGCGTCTCAGGGAGTTCATCACCAAACAGATCGACGAAAAACTTAGAGTATAGAAATGGCAGCAACCGAAATTCAAAAGTATCTTGAACTGGTCGAAGAACATGACCTTAGAGGCGAATTCAAAAAGATCATCTACATGCTCCAGCCCCACACCCTAGCCGCATTGAAAGATGCCAGGCTATACTTTGAGACCGGCCGGGCGCATTTCCTAAACGGGCAGTATCACCTTGCTATAGCCAGGTCTGAGGCCGCTAGTTTGATCGATAACGGCTTCATAGACCCTTTATACCTTAAACTAATGGCCCAGCGCAAGCTCGGGGCAAACATACAAAAGGACCCTGGAAAGGACCGCGGTTTTTTACTAAAAAAAACGCTAAGGCTGATCGAACAGTCGGACGCCGAGAATGCTCAACTTTTGATCACCGAGGGCCAGCCCAAGGATATTTTCGAATTCCTCAAAAACTGCTACCTGCCCAATGGAACCAGAGACGCTTTGAGATACAGGGCTCTTTACCTGACCATTTCAGCTAGTCAAGCGCATGAAGACAAGCAGTACCTACAAGGGCTACTCGATGAGATGAAGTTGCTTAATCCCGATAGCGTTGAGCCGCACCTTCAAATGTTGGACTTTTACCGCAGAAGTAAGGACGTCAACGGACAGATTGCGGAAATGAAGCGAGTACTTGAATTTGAGAAATATCCCCAGCATCTGCGCCCCAATTTCGAATACCTTATAGATCTACACTCTGGCGCACTGTCACGCCGACTGCGAGAGAAGCATTTGGGGAAGACGGTGCTTCATTTGTTATCAGATCTGCTGGACGGGTTAGAAAGCGTACAGTACGAACTTCTGCTTACCAAAGGGATCAATTATAAATGTACCATGGATCCAGATTTTGCCTACACGTTCTTATCAGAGCACAGGCCAGCAGTCTTTGTAACCCACATCCACCTCAACCACGCTAAATATACCAACGAATACGAAAGGGTCCGTGAAATCACCCATTGGGTAAGAACAAACCTTCCTGACACCCTAATCATTATCGAAACGTCGGATTCCTATGGGAAACTAGATGGATATCATTTCCATTTTCACTCTATATTCGACTATTTCAATTATATACAAAGGCATCTCGAATTGTACTGAAAATTTGAATTCACTTTCACGTCCTCAACCTATCTTAAAACGATTTGACCTTAAGAAATTAATTGCTCTCTTTGACAATTAATCTACAGCAAGGCGCGCGTTATTCAGGTGATTAAGAGTAACGACTACAAAGCTCTCGTAGCTGCTTCATCTATCCTCTATCCATAGCCTCCATCCGAAAGCGGTTTTAGTTGCAGAACGAGAGAAAAAAGAGGGGTCGAAATTTCCATATGCATTTGCCTATAACAGTAAGGACGCCAAACGGGCTTCAAACGGCTGGCACCAGGCGTTTAATAAGGATATCTAAGATTTTAAAGGATACAAAAAGCTCATACTTCCTCTACTGGCTATCGCTGGCAGCGGTTACGAAGTATTGGACCATGGACTAAAAGAAAATGCCACAGATGTTGAACTGGTGAAAATAGAAGACTGCGGACATTTCCTGCTTTCAGAGAAACCGCAAGAATGTGCGGCTCCTATCATAAGTTTCTTAAACGTTCCTTAACACTGGCTTGGATCAAGCCTGGTGATCAGGAATTTCAAAACCGAAGTGCTATCGAAAAGAGCATCACAATGTCGTCTGTTTGGCAGCATGCTGCATATGGCTGCTGCAAAACAGACAAACTGCGCGGATCAGCCACCAGCTAACACCATGATTGGCTTCAAAAAGCTCTTGCAGTAAAACTACTCCCTGCACCGGCTTCATGGTATAGGAAGTATCAGTGTTTTTTCTTTGTTTTCTATAAAAACTTCACCAAAACGCGTGAGCGGTTGCAGCGGCATCCTCCCGCAGGGAGATACAGTGGAAGACGCGGCCCTTCAGGGGCACGCCCAAATAAAAAAAACCAAAATATCTTAAAAGCACGGGCTAATAAAAAAAACAGACCCGCTATGGCATCCTCAACCATTCCGCATCCTAGACCAAACCAAAGCCCAGGAAAAACCTGCAATTGATCCTGACCATGCCATTCACACAGCATTCGAGCGACATAGAACAGCAAGAAGGCAAACACCATTGCAGCAAATGCAAAAAAAACATCATAGACCTCACCAACAAATCCGATAGAGAATTAGCAGATTTTTCAAACGCAAAAGCGATCACTAGTCTAATATTTGCCCGGAATACGTTACTCCATTTAGCTATGCTCACGCAGTTTTATATAAGCGATATTCCTGTCAACAAGTTTAACATTAAACTTGTTCGCGATTCATTCCCCGCAAGATGAAAGAGGGGCAAAATTTTATTTTCCCGATTCCAAGCTGCTATTGAGCGCTATAAAGATGGGGTTAGGTTTCAGTTATTTCGCATACCTTTCCTTACTTTCAATGATTGATACGTTGTGTATTTCTACCATTTAACCTTTCCATCAGCCCTACTCTATAGACATCACCAATAGGTACCCTAAAATCCCCCTGTAGTTTTATCTGGGAACCGGAAATTGATTTGATTGCATTCAAATTTATGATAAAGGATTTATGCACACGTGAAAAAACCTGGGATGAAAGATCTTTACCGATATCCTTAATACCAAGATGGGTCTTGAATATTTCATCGTAAGTCTGGATAAGAACATAATGCCCTACCGCCTCAATAAAAATAATATCACTGAGTCTAACCTGAGCAAATTTTCCCTTAACCCCGGTATTAATATAGATCGATTTATTGGTATCCGGGTAAGTTATCGATCCCATATTTTTCCGTAACCTTTTGACACTCTTTTCAAACCTTTCAAATGAAATGGGTTTCAGCAGAAAATCAAGGGCAGCTTTTTCAAATGCATCAACCGCGTAACTTACATAAGCAGTAATAAATATAATATCGATATCCTCATCCACCAATTCAGCTATCTCCAAGCCAGAAAGCATAGGCATATTGATATCCAGAAAAAGCACATCAGGTTTGGGACCCCGCCGGATCTCGTTCAAAGCCTCTACAGGGTCAATATTTGTTCCAATCAGGCACAGGTTTGGACACCTCATAATGTGCATGGAAAGATTTTCTATAGAATGGAATTCATCGTCGATAATGTAACAGTTCAATATATCCGGCATCATGCAATCACGTCAAGTTAATAGAAGCCCACAAAGATAGCACGGGAATGTAACTAGAATACTACAATCAAAACGCATTTGGTGTGTAGAATAAGGCTGTTTGTGTCAACAATAATTGAAGACACAGCTGACGATTGGTTTCCGGAAATACCTGATCACGTATTTTATTGAAACTCTCAAAACCAAGAAATGAAGCCGCACCTGTTTCAAATCCCGCGCCGGAGAGAGAAAGCCATATAACTAGCAACAGGTCATGGCAACTTTGCCGTTGAACATTTTATCCCCTATGCCTTTGTATCGCATGACCCGATCTGGAACCTGGTCCCGGCCGATCCATCATTCAACAGCCGGAAGAATGACAAACTGCCCAGGATGGAAGATTACTTTGACGGGTATTATTTGCTGCAAAAAACGGCTATCGAAGTGATGACCGAAAACTATCCCTGTTCTACTGGCCCCACAGCTGATGGCAGGCGTGCTAGCAAAGAGCAGGGGACGCAAATTCTGGTTTTGTTTTTTTATTTCTTTTCTCATCCCCATCATATCCATCATTGTGCTCTTTAAAATAGAAGATAAAAATCCAGACAAACGCATTAAGCTCGCTGACCATGTGAAGCGGTAATACAGCTTGAAAGGTACATGATATCCTGCAGGACTTGACAATTTAGACAATCAGCGTGAGGTAAGGGAAGGTTAACATTCCAGGTGTTTATCGAAGTCCGCAACTTCAACCACAACCCTTTTCCAGAGTATATAGCCCAAGCGGCCACAAAGTTCCGCTACAAAATACTGGATATCAGCTGGAACATCGTTTACAATACAATAACGGATTTTATACTTGGAATTATAACTGATATAAATCACTAGGTCATCCGGAGAGAAACCCTGACCCGACAATGGTTTCAAATGCACCTCTTCAAGTTCTTTCGCTGCGCGTTGCAATCTATCGTTCATTACCTTCGCTAAGGACTTTTGCGGCACAAAATCAGTCTCCAGAATTGCTAAAACGGTTACAGTCATAGCGCAAATATATTTTCATAAACGGCATTTGCAAACACAAAAACCTAAAGCACTGTAAAACAGTGAAAATGTTTTTAACACAGTCCTCATCCCCCACAATAGGTAAAAATATTTCCGGAGAACAGGGGTCGCAAATGATCGCATCTGTCCATAATATTAGCAGACTCTACATCCTCCCCTCTTCTAAAAAACTATAAAATCCATATCTTGAGACTATCAAATGGTCATGCACTTCAATCCCTAATATATCTCCTCCGGACTTCAAGCGCTTTGTTAAAGTCAGATCTGCATCACTCGGAGAGAGTTCCCCGCTTGGATGGTTATGTGCCAGGATCATCGAGCTTGCACAAGCCTTCAGCGCCACCGCAAAAATCACCCTGGGATCGGCAACGGTTCCCGAAAAACCTCCCTGGGAAATATTCACCACACCCAATACCCTGCCCTTTGTATTGAGCAAAATCACCTTGAATTCTTCCAAAAGTTCCATCCTACCTTCATCCCACCGTTCGATTAGAACCTTGTAAGCTTCCCCGGAAGAAGTAACCTTTGGCAACTCTGCCAATTTAAATGCCGGACGGTAACTGATCTCGATCTCTGCCACTTTAAAACTTAAATTTTCCATAATTTTTCTGATTTAATTATGGCGGTCAGCAAGGTTCAGCTTCTGCCAAAGCAAAAGGAGGAACGGAATAAATGGGCAGGCGGGCAAAGGCTACAGGCGGGTTTATGCCGGAAATTCCTTTGCATGCCAGAAATGAACCTTAAATTTGTCAGAATTGAATAAGAACTCCAATTTCTCTTCAAAAGGCAATACTAATTTATACGGAACTTGATTGTTGAATGGGTATGCAACCATCCGGGCAACGATTGAACTCAATATCACAGGCTTGCGAGATATTTCCTCTTCCCAAAAGTGGAGTTTCAGTTTACCGAAGCATTGCTAGAAAAAACAAAAAGTAACCTGCCAACTATTGAAGAATTAGAAAACGAGCTCAAGAACCTTGAATAGCTTGATCAGCTTCGTCTTTTGATTTCCTGACTCAAAAGCAGTCGTTTGATATTTTCGGAAGTGATCTCTTCCCCTGCATTGACCAGAAGTCTGTACGATTCGTAAACCTTCGATTGTAGATAGTCTATATGTGAATTAAAAATCCTTACCTCCTCCTTTTTCCCGTCCTGACGCCCTGATTTGCGGTTCCAAACTCAGGGCGGGCACGCTACACAGGTAGAAACCTCCGATCTTTTCCGCAACAGTTATTCTCAGATATACAGGAACTTCAACAAAGTAATTATCTTTCGGCCTTTTAAGGTAAAATAATAAGTTAAATTTAGTATTTGACATGTTTCATGTTAGGGTTTTAAAGCCCAAGGATAGAATTCAGTCCTGATCCATTCAAATTTATTTTTCCCCACACCTGAATCAGCTTAAGGAACGCCAATAGAGATTCCCTAGATTTTAATTCTGTGAACGATCTTGCCAACCGGCTCCACGACCACGCAAATGGAAAATAAATTGAACGGTTTAGGTGATAGTGATTTTTAGCTATGATATTTACAAGTATTGAAGATAAGTTCCGCAACTGAGTATGTGATCATTTCGCCATTGTGATTTGACATCAAGGTGTTTTAATGTTGCCGAAAAGCGCGTGAGCGGTTGCAGCGGCATCCTCCCGCAGGGAGATACAGCGGAAGACGCGACCCTTCAGGGCACGCCCAAAAAAATAATATCAACCTATATTTACCCACAATTAGTTGGTTTTAGACCCAAATCATCACACGCATCACTGCACGCCTAAAGCTATTGATCATATAGAAGATCATTTTTAGATACCTCGTTAAGATCATAACATCAAGCCAAATTGCTATTTCGTCCAATATAGGCGTTAACCTGATCCGACACTAACCACCACCGGATATCACATTCAGATCAGCATATACCGCCCCAGTTTCCCAAGGTGGATCACGTTTCAACCTATCGCCCACTGATGTTTTTCTCCATATCCTTCAACACTCAATCCAATTCCAGATATTTAACGGCCAGCTCATCTTCATTTAGATAATTAATCTCAACATCCGGCATGCCATCTTTGCCGTCAATAATGGTAATGTCACCAAAAAACGGGAAGCGTTCCTTACAGATCAACGGCTGAATCGTAGGCAAGCTAAGCTTTTCCAGGTCAAAGACGCCCATACTGCCACATTGAAGAGACTTGAAATAGTGGAACCCCCTCCGGTTTCGAGCGCTAAATTTTACAAGTCCAAAATCAAATTACTCCAAGCTTGAGCGGCATTGTTTAATTTAAATCCTGATAGAACTAGAAATTTAAAATTAAACATTATTTACAGCCAATCTTCGCCTATTACCTCGTTGTACAAAAAAAGATAACAAGGCAGCAAATAATGGCAGAAGATATATCAATCCAATAATATTGATGGCTTTATGGAAGGAAATATCAATGACAAACACCATCATCAGTAACATCAGGAGATGCAACTCTTCAAAAATAAAAGCAAAAACAGCAATTCCCCAAGCAAAAAATTCATCTAAAAAGTGTTGCGGACGAGGTAAAGGATCCCTGGAAGTTCTGGAATCTTTTTTGTCAGCGGCATTTAGCACCGCACAGAGAATAACATAAAACCATAAGGCAATTGCGAGCAAAAAACAAGCAAGCTTAAAATAAGACATGAAGTGGTAGCCTTGATAAAAATAATAAAATTCGTTAATGATAAGAGTAGTACCCCTCAATACCCCAGCTGATGTCTCATGTTTATCCAAAAAATCATCCGTCATATTTCCAATGTAGATGATCTTCTTACGGGTCTTATGTTTCTGTTGAAGTTTTTCAAGGAAATCATTTTTACCATATTCATCGGAGAATTCACCTAAACTAAACATATTATCATGCCCGAGCTGATAATTAACCTTCGTTGTCTGCGACTGTTTAATTATCGTATCCTTTGGGAGATGATACATCCTGTCTTCATCAGTAAAATTGAATTCGGTGATATTATTATTAAAGGTGTACCTTGAGGGATTTATGTTAGTGTTGGGACTTATCTTCATAAACATCTGATAGGCAAGGCTATTGATTTCTACCCCATTCATCTCTTTAACAATATCATTGGAATAATAAACAGGCTCATCTTCAACATTGGATACGTAGCCAAAAAGAGCATTGTTCAATTCCTGATAGATTTCGGGGTTTCGCTTTTCAATATCCCGATCATAGGCAAGGGCAAGTTTATTAGAATCTTGAAATAGCCTGATAGCCTGATGCAAAGCCTTATCATCCGATGTTACTTCAGGAAAAAGTAAATCGCAAACCAACAGGTCGAATTGACTCTGACGTTCGTGTAAGAATGCTAATAGCTTTGTTAACTTATTGCGGTCTGTAACAACGCTTTTAGCGCCATATTCAACAAACTCTTTAGGATGGGGTATGATTTTGACCTGATCTTTGACTGAAATAAATAGAAAGGATGAATCTACAAAGTCCGAGTCCGCTCCTAAGACGGGGGCCGCTACTGGCAGAATAGATAAGATCTCCTTCCTTAGCTTTCCCAATTTAGCAGACAGGATGGCTTCCTGTTGAAATAACCGAGAATGCCCAAGAAGGAACAAAAAAGTAACAGACGTTAGTATCAACGCACCAATGATTGCATATCGCCTCCTTCGCTGCTTGGTGAGCTTCTTGCGCGTGACCCAGGCGACCACGGCTGAAACCGCTATCACTAAAACAATCAGCAGCGAAATTTTGATTAGCAACGGAATGCTTTCTAGATTCATAGGATCATTGATTTTTTATCCACGAGATGAGACTCTCGGTTTTCATTTCCCCAAAACTTACCCTTAAAAAATCCTTAAGATACTTCGCGCTTGCATTAAGATCTATCGAACCGTCATTTAGGGTACGGATAATTGACAACTGGGTCTTTAGCATCATGATCTGCTCTATGTTCAAGAATCGTAAACGAAAACTCGCCAACTGCTGAGGAGACCTAGTATTGTAAAGACTACAATCCAGATAACCAGAATCAAATAGCTCCTTCAGATACGAGAGTTTATGTATTTCCAGCCAGCCATTTCCTGCGTTTGTCAGCGAGATCTTTATTTGTTCACCCTTTACTTTCAAAGAGATAAAGTAATTATTGATCGGTAAACTTTCTCCATCGAATGTTACTTTCACTTTGAGGGTATCAATGATATATAAAGTATCCGTAAAAAATGTCCTAAATTGTTGCAGCGTATGTACCGCTTCATCCGATCTTACAGCTTTTTTTCCTCTCATATCAATTCTCATCTTGGAGGGATAGCCAATTGGCAGCCAAATACGAGTATCATTGGCAAAGTTGTTATTCTGGTAAATGAGTACCTCAGTATTGGTAAAACGTCTAAGTCGATGGCTGATCAGATCCAAAACTTCCCCAATTTCTTTTCTATTGGAAATGGCCCTATTGATCGAGTCAATGGTACTCTGTGGAATAATGGGCGGTCTCCTGGCGATTTGGAAAACAGGAAATTTACTCTGTCCAAATAAGTCAGTTCCGGCTGCTAAAAGCAAAAAAATAAAAACACAGATTACCTTCATATTATTTCCTGTTAAAAATAAAATTTACACCATTGGCTTTACCCTTAAAACTCATCAAAACAGGAAGTTGATTAGGGTCAGACACACCGCCTTTATTAAGAAGCGTTTTAATATCCAGATATAATTTCTGAATACTAAGCCTCTTTTCTGTGTTATTTTTTAAGACATTTTTAAAAGCAGGCAAAAAAGTACTTTTTCCAGAAACTACCCCCTTTCCGCTGCTAATTGCAAGCCAGCTTTTACCAGCCGCAAGATTAGTATTGGTAGGCATGCTAGCGAAATCTTTTAGCATGCCATCAGAAAAGCAAGCGTCACTAATAACCAGAACATTTGACGATAAACAATTATCAAGCGCCACTACAATATTATAAGGTGTGATGTAATCAAACTTATCCCGAGCATCTACCGGAACCCAGCATGAGGCGCTTGCCATGACAGTACCATGTCCCCCATAGAAAATCACCACATGATCATTACTCTTCATACCTATCAGAAGCGAACTTAAATTCGAAAGGAGTGCCTTACCGCCTAAATCATACAATGGATGAATATTTTCTTTTTCAAAACTATAATGATTTTGCAGCATCAATGCTAGAGAATCGGCTTCTGGTATTGTATAGGGAAGCGAATCCATGTTGGTATATTCTTTATAATGACTGTTCGCAATGAGGATAGCATGATATTTTGGCTTTGCTTCAAAATGCTGTTCTATCTTAATCTTGGTAAGGTCGATATTTCGCTGTGTTTGGTTCCCTTTTCTATCTATCGCTTCTATTTTTATAAGATTTTGGTTAAATGGATATCTTATGGCGAAATATCCACTTTCTACATCCAGCGTATCTACAATAAAACCATCGATGCTAACCCGTGAAATCCCTGAAATGTCTTTGGCATAACCAGTGATAGAAACCGTCCCCCTGGTTTTATCGTTACTTGAACTCCCGAGTCGTGAAGAACTAAGCTCAATAACGGGCGGCGTCTTATCAACTGTCACAGCTAGTTTCATTTTACGCTCTAGCTCATTTTTCGCCTTTTTGAAGGCCCCATTGTAATGGTTAATGTCCAGCGCTTGTTGATAATAAGCAAGGGCAGCCTTTTGATTATTTAGCTGCTCATATACCCATCCGGTTTTGAATAATACGTCGGTATAAAGACTTTCTATCCAAATACCGGACTGACGTTCAGGCCCGGCTTGATACATGGCATATTGACTGAGTGCCTTTAAAAGTTTCTGTAGGGCAATATCATATTTTCGTTGGAATAAATCAGTGACGGCGACATCGATAAAGCTCTCCATAAAATCCATTTTATAGGCTTCTTTCCAGCTGAACATGGAGCGCTGCTGATAGCTTGTGTATAGCGTTTTGGCAATCGAAAAATTATTATTATTGATATGGTTTACGATCTGATTGATGAGATAAGACCCTGCGTCGGGAAACAGCGAATAGGCGACTTCTTCATCCTTAACTGCGGCCACATAATTTCCAAGGTAAGCATACATATTCCCCCGCATACAATAGCGTTGATGATCGTTATTTTCCAAGGCTATCGCCTTACTCAGATCGGCGACGGCATTCTCAAATTGTTTAAGTTCAGCGAATGCACTAGCGCGGTAGGAATAGGCGATTGAGTAAGCAGGATTAATTTCAATAATCCGTGAAAAATCTCCGATTGCCTGCTCTTGCTTGTTCAAATCACTAAAGATAACTCCTCTTCTCATCAAAAGATCTACATCCTCAGGATAAGCCTTAATTATGGCATTAAACTCTGGCAGAGCCTTTTGAAGTAAGTTATTTTTCTGATAACAAATGGCCCTCAAATACCGAAAATACGCCCCTGTTGGATTTCCCCTGACGAGTTTGTCGTATTCCGCTATTGCCTTATCAAAAAGCTTTTGGTCACTGAAAATCCCGGCCCGCAGAGCCATAAGCGTACTGTCTCCGGGAAAACTGTTCTCTAGATACTCGACATCCCCGAGGGCAGCTGAATAATCCTCGTTAGCGCGATATGCAGAAGCACGATGAAATAACAAAACTCTATCAATTCCAGCAGTATCGACACCTAAAGACTCCTTTAATTCAGAGTTACTCAGCCCCCATTTATTGTCATTTTTTCTAGCAAGCTGTAAGGCTAAATTAAAATCCGTTATCGCACTTAAATAATATCCATCATCAAAGTTGTATATGCCCCTTTGAAACACATAAAAAGGCTCAAGTGGATATTGCACAATCTTGGTTCGTAGCAAACTGTCAGAACTTTCCCTGGAGAACTTAACACTGTCTACTTTTTGAGCAAACAGACTAAATGAAAATAGAAAGGAGAAGATAAAAACGATCGAGCGCATGGAAGCTAGTGATTAAAATTAACTACCTGAATGTTTGGTTACTAATATAGCCGAAGTTTAGTGGACATCCAAAATTTTGAGATGAAATTATTCACATAAAAGAGGTCAATATGCTGCTCCCTCAAGTGATCCACAATCAGAAATCCCGAAGATTCTAATAAACAAAAACAAGCATACTTAAGTTTCTATTTTTTTTATTACTGAACTCCTTCAGTGGGCCCCGGATAAAATACAAGGCTATTTTTTCCAAAAGAGGGTTAACCTGATCCGATAGGTACCGACGCCAAACTTATTTATGCATCCGGATACAGTTTTCTTAAAGTTGCAACACCTTTTAAAAAGAAATCAACAACAAACTAACCTGACTATGGTCAATTCATAATTTCGGTTGACGGCTCACCTTTAAGCATCGTTAAGATGATTTTGCTTACCTCGTGTTCCCAAAACTTCGTCAAACATCGAACATTATTCAAAAATAAGACGGCTTGGATTAGTTAAAAAACATATATTTAAAACAGCAAAAAATGTGTATTTCACTTTCACAGCGAAATATTGAATCGTTTATTCCCAATTCACTATTTCTGACACTATTTATTGTTAAAATTTAAACGAATCCATGTTTGATTATAGTAAACTAAAAGACCACATCAGCAAACGCCAAAACTTATCTGCTGACGAAGCGGAAGAATTTTGTACAAGTTTCAGTTTTGTCCGTGTGAAAAAACGTCAGTTTATCGTCCAACCGGAATTCGTAGCTAAATACAGATTTTTTGTTATCGAAGGGAGTTTCCGCGCCTATGTCATCGGTGACGGCGGAGAGGAGCATACGATCCAGTTTGCAATCGATGATTGGTGGATTACAGATTACAACAGCTATATTTTTCAGCAACCAGCATCTATGTTCGTTATGGCGTTGGAGGATAGTCTGGTACTGCAAATTAGCTTTGATGCGGAACGCATGCTAAAAAAAGCAAGTCACACCTATGAAACCATCTTTCGGATATTAGCCGAGCATACAGCCGCCCATATGGCCAGGCGGGTCATTCTTAATCTGACAAAAACTGCTGAGCAGCGTTTCGAGTTTATGCTGGAAAAATATCCCGACATCGTAAACAGGGTACCCCAATATGCCTTAGCATCTTATCTGGGAATGACAACAGAATATTTGTCCAAGCTTAGAAAAAGAAGGGTTAACGCAAAAAAGTTAATCTAGTTCAAGAAATTCAATTGAACTGGTTCGTGCAAAATTCCTAAACCAGTTCATCGTTCCCTTTAAGCCATCTTCGGCAAATTTGTATCGCGTCCTTCAGGGACAAACATTGATTTAAAACGATACAAAAATGGGACAACTTACAAAAACACAAGTACTAATTATGGCGACAACTGCAGGTGTTGCAGTGGCCAATGTCTATTACAGTCAGCCGATTTTACATGCAATGGCTACGCAATTCCAAATCAGTGTAGAAAAAGCTGGCAATATTTCGGTGTTATCTCAAATTGGCTATGGAATCGGTTTATTTCTGCTCACCCCGATCGGGGATATGATCGATCGAAAAAAACTGATAGGCTATCTTCAGGCAGGGCTTATTTTCTCCCTGTTACTTACCGCTTTCTCGCCAAACATTTGGGTACTCTACGCCGGGAGTTTTTTCATAGGCGTTTTCGCTGTTGTTGCGCAGGTGATCCTGCCTATGGCTGCCAGTCTGGTTTCTGAGAACCGAGGTAAGATTGTAGGGCAGATTTTTACAGGTATTTTGGTGGGGATTTTAATCGCAAGGGTATTTAGTGGCTCCATAACCAGTTGGCTCGGATGGCAATATGTGTATATTATTTCATCCGTAATGGTATTTGTTACTGCAATATTGATGCAACGGGATTTCCCCTCAACAACTGAAAAGTTTACCGGAACCTATGTAGGACTATTGAAATCCACTATTCTCCAATTAGGCAGGTTTTCTTTACTAAGAAAAACTGCGTTAACCGGAATGCTGGCTTTTGGAACCCTAAGCGCATTTTGGGTAACACTTACCTTATATTTAAGCGGTGCACCATTCCACTATTCGGCTTCAACCATCGGGTTATTTGGCCTGCTGGCTGCAGCCGGTGCATTAATTGCACCTGTGTTCGGAAAGTTGGCAGATAAGGGATCGCACACCAGGTCGCTAATCTTCTCCACATCCCTGACACTGCTCAGTATCCTGGTGCTTAAATTGTTTCCAGGAACGATTCCAGCGATATGGATAACGGTAATCCTGTTGGATATTGGTATCCAAGCCACTCAAGTTACAAATATTGCGGTTATCTATACGTTGGATCAAAAGGCTAACAGCAGAATAAACACCGTTTACATGACAAGTTATTTTATCGGTGGTGCGCTTGGTTCTTTCATTGCTATTCAATTTTATCAACTAGGCGGCTGGTCATTGGCAGCCGGTTTTATGGTGGCGCTTGCGATCGTCACGATCATAAATGTGGTCACAACTAAACCTGCCCCCAATCATCTTAAAACTCAGAACTAACATGAAAGTTATTATTATCGGTGGCTCAATAGGCGGCTTGTTTGCAGGAATAGAATTATCTAAAAAAGGTTTCGATGTGGAAATTTATGAACGCTCACCGGGTGATCTGGTGGATCGGGGAGCTGGATTGGTCATACAACCTGACATGATGGATTATATGATTGGTAGTGGAATAAGCAGCCATGAGAAATTCGGTGTGATGGCCAGCCAGCGTCAGGTACTTAATTCCCAAGGCCAACCAGAACACATTTATCCTAACGATACGGTATTTACATCATGGAATTACCTATGGTATCAATTAAAATCTGCGTTTCCATCCCAAAAGTATTTTAAAGGATATGACCTTGAAGATATAGAGGATGAAAACGAATCGGTTAAAGCCAGGTTTAAAAATGGAGAGATCCGATATGGGGATTTGTTGATCGGTGCTGACGGATTAAACTCCGTCGTACGCAATTATGTCAGTGAAGGCATTTACCCAAACTTTGCGGGCTATGTAGCCTTTAGAGGGCTGATTCCTGAAATGGAGCTATCGCCGGAAGAGGATAGGTTTTTTGAAAATAAGTTTTCCATCTTTCCATATCGTGGGTCTCATTTGCTCAGTTACCTTATCCCTGGGAAAAATGGCTCTACCAGACATGGCGAGCGCTTATTGAATTGGGTATGGTATCAAAATAAAAGTTTAACTGAGCTAAAAGCACTGCTGAAAGACAAAGACGGAAGGATTCGAACCTTTTCCGTACCTGCCGGTCTGTTAAACGAAACAAGTATAAAAGAATTACAAGTCCGTGCTACTGCTGAATTGCCAAAGATTTTAAGCGACCGGGTTATTCAGACGAAAAATCCGTTTTTGCAGGTGATCTCTGATTTATCTGTTCCCAGGATGTATAAGGGACGGATAGTCGTTTTGGGAGATTCTGCACATTTAGTCAGGCCACATACAGCTTCAGGAACGGCCAAGGCCTACCGCGATGCCATAAGTCTTTCCATTTTTTTAGGAGAAGCAGACGATTTAAGTCAGTCATTAATGGCGTGGAATAATCAACAGATGGAACACGCTCATGCGCTCAATATTCACGGCAGGCAACTGGCACTTCGAAGCCAATTAGGTTTTTGATTTCGGGCACAGCCAATATAAACCTGAAAGCAGAACTTGTTCAATGCCGGACCTGAATCCGGCATTGACTTTAAATCACCTTATCCCCCGCAATACGGTTTTATTGAATACGGTGAATGCCCGTTAAATGAACACGCTAATATTAGGAGGTCTGTCCTTATTTCTGATCAGCCACTGATAATTAAATGTAAAGACAAACTATTTTTATCTATTTTCTGTCGAATTACAGGAATATTAAAAATGATGTTACAAGGTCAAATGGACTATTCCGTAATCTGTTCGCATTTAGTATGGATTTATTCCAACGTCTCGTCGACTAATTTCTTCAATTCTACATAATATTCATGTCGGCCCTTATTATTAAGATAAAAAGCCATTAAAAAACCAGCGGTTTTCTTTTGGTTATCAATCCAGGGAAAACTGCCAAACAGGCCGGGGCTGGTTATGGAATTATCCGGCTTGCCAGTCGTGCTGTTTTCCATGACCCATTCTCCATAACCATAACCAAAATTACCAGCCTCTGAAGGTGTATAAGCTTTGTTCACCCCGCCAGTTATCCGGTTAATCTGCATTTGGTTTACGCTGTTTTCTGATAGGATTCTCTTGCCATTAAAGATGCCTTTATTCACAATCATGGTGAGGAAATTCATGTAATCGGTCGGCGTACTGCTTGCACCACCAGCCGGCAAAGCAACCTTTCCTTTTCCGAAATCGGTATTTTTCATTTCTAAAGGTTTAGCGATCCGTTCTGCAAACAAGGTTTCGAAAGTTTTACCACTTATTTTTTCTATTACTGCTCCGGCGATTTGCAGGCCAGTATTGCTGTACCGAAAAACCTTTCCATGTTCGCCTTCCATAGGCAAGGCTGCAATCATTTGTATGGCCTCATCCATGCTATTGGTTTGTCGCATTTCGTTTAAACTCTCTTTTAAATCAGGAGATTTTATGCCTGTCATGTGGGATAAACATTCACTAATGGTGATATTTCCTTTGCCAGATTGAGATAGGGCCGGAAGAAATCTGCCGACAGTATCGCTAAGTTTCAGCCTGCCCTCATCAACGAAAGTCATGACTAAGGCAGCGCTAAGCCACTTACTGCAACTGGCAATTTGCTGCCTGGTTGAAGCGGTATAATCACTGAAATCGGCAGTTCTGCCTTGTCTTTTGGCCAGGATTTTCCCCAACATTTTTTGTTTTGCAGAAAGCTCGCTCACGCCTTTGCTATACACAATTTTTCCATTTTTATAGAGTACGAGGTATAGTCTGCCACCCATTAGGTCGGCGTGGTCCTGTAGCCAGATATCGATTTTAGAGAAATTCTGTGCGTTTAAATTTCCGCAACAAAATAAAATCAGGATTATAAAAGTCAAATTTTTCATAATTAGTTACCATTTCCAATTCTGGGGTTATTAGTGCTGCCGCACTGAAATCCATATCGGCTTTGCGCATATTTAGGCGCAGGATTATCGCTCACTTCTAACGGTGGCAAAACTTCATTTTTATAGCCAGGCATAGTTATTTGTTCTGCCGAACCGTTTCCTAAAGCTACATTTTTTGCAGCTTGATTGCCATTAAAACTATAATCCATCATGGCATCAAGCAGACGGTAAATGCCGTAATAATCATAAGCATCGAATGCTGTCCGTGTATTTGGCATGGTGTGTTCCGTATGGTAAGTGTAACCTGCAATTGTGGCTGATTTCATGTAGATGAAATCTTTTTCTGCCGCGGAAATGCTGATGTTTTTAAAAATATCTATCGCTAAACGGTGGTCGTTAACCGTATCTTCATCATAAACCTGAGCAATCATTTTTGTATTGGCTGGGAAATTCTGGAGTTGTGCATTAGTAATCTGATAGCTGTACCAGGGCGCCATGGTGAAAAGAAAACGGGCATTTTGTCCCCAGCCATAATCGGTGAAAGCTTTATAAGCAAGTGCAATTGAAGCACCCCCGCCAAAAGAATGGCCCATAAAACCCACACGGGTTTTGTCTATAATATTTGGGTAATCGGTTGCCGCCTTTAAAAATCCTGCCCAAAGTGTATTATATCTGTCTTCTATACTTACACCCGTTGTGGGGTATGGAACAAAAACCACCACAAAACCTTTTTTTGCAATGAATTCGAAAAGGCCTCTTGCGTAATTCTTATCCTCACCACCATAAGGGTGTGAATAGAAAATAGTTCCTTTGGCTGAAGTAGTCCCCGCAGGATAGAAAATCGTTACATCGGTTCCTGAATAGGCGGGGTTTGCAAAATTGATCTCCGCAACCTTAAAGGTTCCATCTGCCCCATAACCATAAGCTGGACGGGAAATGGGCCCATCTAAATCATCATCTGCAGGATCTGTTGAAGGCGAATCACCCCCTTTGGCGCAACCTGACAAAACCAAAAGCAGAAAGCTAATTCTGAATAAATTTTTCATATTACATTTTATTTTTTAACGTGTTTTTTAACTCCTTTTTTAATTTTTCATATTGCTTGTACTGATCGTCAGAAAATACATTTTTCAATTCTTCATCTTTCGCCTTTTGTAACGACATGGCTTGCTTCAACCGGGTTATTTTACTGTTGCTGCTATTTATAATCGGCTCGTACTTCTTCGCGTAGTTTAAATTTATGACCTCAATTTTAGCTTGTTGTCCCGCATTTAGTTTGAGTTTGCTTTTCATCATTTCCGTTTGAAATCTAGCCCGCTCTTCGGGCGTTTTATTCAGTAAATCATTTTCTTTATTCTGAGAAAATGCCGGGGTTAAACCGGAAATAGACAAGACCAATAAAGCAAGAAAGAAATTGATGGTTTTAGGCGTTTTCATGATTTGATTTCTACTGATTTGAAATATTAAATTAATTAAGATTAGTGATGAACAAGGACTACTCTTCGCCGCCATGCAGGTTTTACCACGAGCATTGGAGCTGGCTTTACTACAACAACTCTCGCAGCAGGTACAGCAACCACCGGGCGGGTATGTACGATGATTCTCTTAGCGGGTGTAACTACAACAGTTCTGTTTTGGGCATTCGCAAGTGATACGCCTGAGAATGTAATACTGATCATTAAAATGAACTTTTTCATCATGTGTTTTTTTATTAGCTAGACGGATTAATTTAATGCATGTTCCTGCTTTTCGGTTGAAACAGGAAGATGCGGGGTTGAATGGTCATTACCGGGGGTTGAACTTTCAGGCTTAAACCAGTTGATAAAACCCTGGGTCACCAGGCGGAAGGGATTGTAACTTAAAAAACCGGTAGTCAGGCCATACCGTACTTTTTCTGTTTCCGGTTGATAAGTGCCAAATAGCTTATCCCAGATAATCAAAACACCACCAAAGTTTTTATCGATGTAAATTGGGTTGCTTCCATGATGAACCCGGTGCGATGAGGGTGTATCCATGAGGTGCTCGATCAGCCCCAACTTCCCGATGGCTTCAGTGTGTAGAAAAAATTGATAAATAAGGTTAAACGCATAAGCAATCACAATGAAATCGGCAGGCAAACCCAATAATGCAGCCGGTATAAAAAATAAGGGGCTAACTAGTGCTGAAAACCAGTTAAGGCGATAAGCAGCCGTTAAATTCATGTGCATGGCTGAATGATGGACCAAATGAAATGCCCAAAGCGGTTTCCAGCGGTGTGAAATGCGATGAAACCAGTAATAAATAAAATCTGCGGTGATAAATGTTAGACCGAAAACCCAGTCGTTATGCGGCAGTTTAACAGGTGTCAGTTTGGCAAAGAACCCAAGAATGGTTAATTGGTATCCTGCAAATATGAATTTTGAAAACTGGAAGCCGGCAAAAATCGCGAGGTTGGAAAAAGTTTCCTTCACCTGATAAGCGCCTTTTTCTTTCTTCCAGCTCCAGATGATCTCGGCAAGAATTAATATAAAAAGGAATAATAGGATGTAAATGCGGGATGGACCAATGTGATTTTTCATTTTTATCTAATTAAATGCTGCCTCGTTAAGACAGGATAAAGTTGAATAAAAATGAATGAGCATGCTGCTGAAAAACAGGTGAAGCTGAAAAACAAAGGCGTGAAACGATTTAAGCGTTCATCCATTTTTTAAATTCGGGTACACGGGCTTTGCTAATCAGGATTTGCACTTCTGCAATTGGTTTTACTTTGACCAACAATCTTCCGTTGAAATAAAATTCAACTTCGGTAATCGCCTGGCGGTTGATCAGAAACTGGCGGTTAGCCCTGAAAAAAGCATCCGGATCAAGCTGTTGTTCGAGCTGTTCCATGGTAAAATCCATCACGAATTGCCTGTCGTCTTTCGTTCTGGCATAAACGATTTCATTACCGGTATAAAACCACGAAATTTTAGCTGTTTCTACCGGTATCAATTTATCGCGGTAATGAATAAGGAAAGACTTTTTGTATGATTTTGAAAAGTTGCCGATCTGTGCAGCCAGATCTGCAAAAACAGGCACAACCTGTGGTGTAGCACTACCCATCCATCTGATGTATTTGTTAACCGCATGGGCAATTTCTTCCCCGTCAAAAGGCTTCAGGATATAATCAATACCATTGTTTTTGAAAGCCGTAATGGCATAGTCGTTATAGGCGGTTACAAAAATTACAGGTTTATAGATGCTGATCCGTTTAAAAATATCAAAAGACAGTCCATCGGCAAGCCTTATATCCATAAAAATTAAGTCGTACCTGTTTTCGTTGCCGGCAAACCAGGTGATGGCTTCTTCAACTGTACTTAATGTTGAAACAACAGCAATGTCATGGGCGATTTCTCCAAGTAAATGAATGAGATTCCTTGAGGTAACAGCCTCATCTTCTACAACAACAGTACGGATGGTTTTCATACTTTTAAAGGGATTTTTACCAGAAATTCGTCATGGCTTTTGCTGATTTCGATTTCTTGTTTCACCATAATCTTAAAACGTTCATTCAAGTTTGCAAGTCCCATTCCATTGCTACTTTCAGGTGCTGGAATTTCATTAAGGTTATTACTCAGCACCAGCAGCTCATCATCCACATAAAGCCTTACATGTAAGGGTTTGGTTAAGGTTGCAGCATTGTGTTTTACCGCATTTTCCAATAAAGGCTGCAAAGTTAAATGGGGCAATTGATGATTCAACACCTCATCGGGCAGGTTAATTTCCATTTTGAAGGTATTTTCCAGTCGCATGGTAACAAGCCGGGCAAAAGCTTTTAGCATGGTTAATTCATCGCTAAGAGTCACCAGATTATTTTTGGAAGGATTTAGGGCATACCGAAAAACGGTAGATAAATCGCGTACATATTTTTGTGCCAAAACTGGGTTTTCTCTGATCACACCCGAGAGGCTGCTTAAAGAATTGAACAAAAAATGGGGGTTCATCTGTGCTTTCAAAAGCTCCAGTTCTGTATGCATGTACGCTATTTTAAGCTGCTCGTTTTCTACATCTTTAGTTTTTGCTGAGCGTACGAGCAAGATAATTTTAATCAGGATTCCGGTTAAGATACCGCTCAGGAATAACCGTATGAAGTTGCCTGCCAGGTAAACCTTCGGCAATTGCACCGTTGCAAATAATTTATTTTGAATCACGCCTCCCAAAAAAACAGCACAAAGGAATATGATGGCGTTGGAAATGGCATACAGGCTGATTTTATTTTGTTCACGGTAAATACTAAGCTGTGAAGATGGATTCAGGTTTAAATGGAATATTAATCCGCAGAAAAGCAAATTGAACAAAAACTGATATAACAGTTCCAAAGGATTAAAATGCCAGTATTGCGCTACGATTCCCTTTTCGCGTAAAGCCAGCAGTTTCGGTATATTTACCAATAAGGCAATTAACAGCGAACTGTACCAGGAAATTCGTCGCTCATTTTGATCCATCATTTAAACTTATGAAAAAAATATATGAAACGGTTTTCAAAAAAGGTGAAGCTGACAGATTCGGTGGTCAGTTGGCTAAAATATGCTTTGTCCATACCATTCTTACCAAGGCCAATATTGATATTATTAGTTACCATCAACCTTCTACTAACAAAACCGTTGTACCAAACATCAACAACATGAACACACCAGGACATTGCTTTGAATTCCAATATATGGAAGATAATGAATAAAGCGTATAGCCAGATTAACAAAAACACATGTAAATTTTAGTATTGGCGACATCATTACCGGCTGTCACGATTCTGAATGGGAAACCTACATGCCGGAAGAAAATCGCTGGAGCGGTAATAGCAATTTCGAAATCGTTAATTGGGACAATACCAAATGGAAAGTTCAGATCGATCCCAGGGTTAGTGACAATAGTGCCCCAGGATTTACGCTCACGAGAATTTAGTGCAACTTAAAATAACAGTATTTGGACTTCTTCAGCAGTAGGTCTCGCCTGAATATGAGGTCAAGTTCATCAGGAGTCGAAAATCCCCAAAATACCCTGGAAACTGCGAACCGGGCTTGCAATTATTTTTCTTTCCATAACTTTTAACGACAAGTATTTTACTGAAACAAGAATGATAAGTTTATCACCATCAGATGATATGTACTATCTTTGCATAGCCATAGTATTAGGAGTGATCGTAATACATTGTTAGTTTAAATGGATATATACTTTTTTAGAGCAGTAAGCACATTGAAAATTAGGTCATTAAAGAAATGAAAAACGCCGTCAGCCTTTTCCCCATTGCCTATGTAATGAGGGCCATCAAATTCTGCCGATCGCCTTTGTCGGAGGAGAGGCAAAGAGATTTTTCAGCTAAAGGCAGTAGAATAAGGATTCCGGACATATCAATAAATGCATAGACTTCGATGAACAAAGCAACAAAAAGTAGCACGCTGTGCCAAATACTACTAAATATGATGCTGCTATTCATGTTTGAAAGTTGTAGCGGTCAGGATAACCCGCCGTATATAGGTGCGGAATATGGAACCTTCGACCTGGATAAAATTACATTTTCTGAGCGGTTGGACACGCTGTTCTCCAAAACAGAAAAGTATTACAAAATGCCCAAGGGCGATGAAGTTTTTGATGAAAAGTCAGGGAAATATCTCATACGGGATACGCTGTACCATATGTATAGAACCCCAACGAAATATGTTGCTGAAGGCACCTTTCGATTCAAAAGCCTCTTAATAAAGCCCAAAGAGGTTGTCGATTTCTACACAGACCATTTGCACAACTTTAGAAAAGTAGAAGTATCAGTATACTTGAACAATACGCAGTACGCGGAACTACGCGCTGCCTGTAAAGATTTCAGGGACGTCACTCCCGCCAACGTTCGAAAGGTTAACAATGGTAAATATGTGATCTTGCAGAGCGAGGAGGCAGGTAAACAGATCCGCACCACACTTTACTGTTTAGAAAACACAGGAGATACACGCGGTGATAACGAACAAAAATTCTTTATAAGAATATCAAAGACTAGTCTCGCCATAAGAAATGATAAATTTTATTTGCAGCTTAAAGATGATATAAAATAACTTCCAGATCCAAGCATTGCCTCTAGAAAATGCAAAGCCAGCTTTGATTACCGGATGGTGTTTTTTATAATTTGCTAATGAGCAAACTATTTCGTCTGCCGTCATTTTTAGATAACTTCTTAGGATCATAACACCAAACCAAAATTGCTATTTCTTCCGATATAGGCATTAACCTGATCCGAGACGAACGTCACCGAATATCATATTCAGATCGTTCTGCACCGCCCCAGTTTCCCAAAGTGGATCACGTTTCAACCTATCGCCTACTGATATTTTTCTCCATATCCTTCAACACCCAATCCAATTCCAGATCTTTAGCGGCTCCCCTAGCGCTCCATGGCCTGAACCGGTGATATTTAGAAAAACTAAATTGATTAAATCACCTTTGATGACTAAATTTGTTTAAAACCTACGGTAAAACTTCCCATGTTGAATAAACCGGATTTGAGATAATGTCCCATCAAAATTTAATTGAATGATCATGATTACCGGGAGAAGACTTAAATGTTAACCAAGGAAAGACCAAAGCGTGAGCAAAAGGCCCGGTAAGTTTATGGTCAGCACCAATTAAAAAACGGTCAGGTGAGTCAGAGCTGTCGCCAAAGGTAAGACCTATTTTGTAGAAAAACGCCTGGCCGTACAGGATGGGAAATAAAACCCTCACCTATGGATGCATTAAATAAATTAAAAAGGTATGTCTATTTTATCGGGATAGACATATCAAAAGAAACCCTGGATATCGCCGTCATGGTTCAGGGATCTGTTTTGGTCCACAATACCATCCCCAATGAACCAAAAGCCATCAAGGACCATATGCTACACCTGAAAGCTTCATTGAAGTTTACCACCAGAAATACCGTTGTCGGAATGGAAAACACAGGAATTTATGGCAACCACGTGATCAACAAACTGAAGACGCTTAAAATCGATACTGTCGTCGACCCTCCTCTTCGCATTAAAAATTCTTCGGGTTTAATCAGGGCCAAAACTGATAAAAAAGATGCTGAAAGAATCGCCCTCTACCTCTACAAATCAAGGGATATATTAAGATTAAGAATACCAAGGCGGCCAATCATCGAACAGCTGGCCGGTCTATCCGCTTTGAGAAAGCGGTTACAATCCCTTCACATCGCTATGCGGGTCCCCTTGAAAGAGCACACAGGTTTTGTAAAGAAAGGCCTGATCGAACAGAACAACAGACTTTGCTCCAGGAGTTTCGAGGCGCTTAGACTGGATATAAAGGATGTTGAAGATTCAATCGAGGCGACATGGAAAGCGGATGAAGAAACAAACCGCCTGATGACCCTGATGCAGTCGGTGCCCTGTGTCGGGCCCGTTGTTGCATTGGAAATACTCATCTGCACCAACGAATTCAAAAACATAAGAACTATCAGACAGTTCGCGTCCTACGCAGGAATAGCGCCCTTCCCATATAAATCAGGAACCACCATCCGCAAGAAAACCCGGGTATCAAAAATTGCCAATAAAAAAATGAAAGCCCTGCTACATAACTCTGCCGTTCTGGCCAAAAAGTTTATCCCGGATATTAAGGCGTACTATCACCGTAAAACGGATATAGAGGGAAAACATAAGATGTCAGTACTCAACGCAATCCGGTTGAAAATTGCTGCAAGGGTATACTCCTGTATAAAAAACAACAGATTATACGAAAAAATACATGAGTACAAACCTGCAAAGGATCTTGCCCCGCCAATTTAACCACTCAAGATCAATCAACCGCCCGCTCATTTCCCTTTTATTAATGACATCGGTAGCAACATTATCCTGAGCAAACAAAGATATCCCGATAAACATTAAAGCGATTACAAAACCGGATTTCATCATGGTTATATTTTTGATTTTTAAGTTGCTGTAAAGAATAAAATGAGCATGAGAAATCAATTCTATGCTCACCAGATGTTTTAAAAAGTTTCCTGTACCTTACTTTTTGTACGCTTATGCCATATCAGGAATCCGATCCAGGTGGCAAGCAGAAGCGCAATTAATGACAGTTCTGTTCCATGCATCCCATTGGTGAAAAAATTATTCAGGGAATGGAAACCTGATACTGCCAGCAAAGAATGGTTACTGCTGTACACTTTGCCGATTCCCCAGGTCCCCAAAAATAAGATCCCGAGAAATATGATATTGGAACTGGTACATGCAAAATTGAGATGCCAGATAAACCACAAAACGGCTATAACCATGATACTTAAAGGTTTCGGCAGGCCTTTCAGCTGTTCCTGTAAAAATCCGCGCCACCCGATTTCTTCCAGTAAGCCATACACCAGTACCGTAATCAGCAATAAAATCGGAAAGTTTCCATGCTGAATATAAGTTACGGCTCCGATCAGCATCACCGGGAAAGCCCAAAAGACTGCTAATGGCAGAAACAGCGTACGGTAGTGCCCTTTTAAAGACAGGCTTACGGGAATACGAAATTGTTTTAATGGCTATAAAAGCTCCTGCCGCCGGACCGATTCCGCGTAGTAATATTTGCAGGTATGGGTTATCAATGCTGCTGTATATAGGCGTTTTTACGGCCAGGAAGCGCAGAGCTACTGCTATAACATAAAATACAAATATGCCCTTATATGGAATGTTTTTAACCATCAGATGATGTGTAATAGTTTAACCTTCCAAAACTATAAATAAGTATCCGAACAAAAATTGACGATGGGTAAGTTTTACCGTTCGGTAAGCCTTTTTCTCAACCGGCTAAGGCTTTCTGCCGTCAAACCCAGATAGGAAGCAATGATTTTCAGCGGGGTACGCTGAAAGATTTCAGGCCTTTGCGTAATCAACCCGAGATAGCGTTGTTCAGGAGTGAGGGTAAGCAAATTAATTTGCTCCTGTTGTTTCCGCAGAAACATGATTTCTGCAATGGCCTTGCCGATCCGCAGCCCGGTTTCATTGCGGGCATAAAGTTCATTAAGGTCGGGATAACTGATAGACCAGAGCGTACAGTCTTCCAGCGCTTCCGTCTTGATACCGGAAGGTTCTTGTTTAAGAAAAGAAAGATAATCACTCACAAAGTTCTTTTCATACAGCAGATTGATGCAGATGTCTTTTTTACCATTCCATACGAAAAGGCCCACAGAACCTGCCACCACGATATTAAGGTACCTTTCCACCCCGCTGTAATCTTTAACGATATCCTCTTTATCGAATCGGCGCACGATGATTTTCTGTGAGAAGACCTCCCATATATTGATATCCGCATGATAATAGGGTGCAAAAATCTGTTGAATCTCTTGTGGTGTGGGCATAGATCTTTGACAAGTTTAAAGGCGTGAAATTAAAAATTTTTGGTCTTATGTACTAAAGTTTTCGTCAATCATAATCAGGTTGCATATTTCGGGAATACTATCCAGTCCTATACATTTCTAACTGCCCATCCGGTATTATGAATCTGTAAACCTGAAACTTATCCTACATATTGTCTTTAAGAACACCATATCCTGAGGTAATTCCCTTTGGCAATGACCTCAAAAAGTTGTCTTTTGCCTTGCGAAAAGGCTTACGAGCTATCGGGATCACCCTAAAACAATAACCAAAAAACGGCTCATTTTTTCAAGTCTATTGATTCTTTTTTGTATTTATCATACCCTCAAACAGAACCGCCTTTGGTTTTTCATCAACCTGGTGAGATTGGTGAATGTTTGAATAAACTGTTCCCCGATCCGACAGCCGTTTTGTGCCTTACGTAGCGAAATAAACTATATATGTCGCTATTTTTACTTAGCTAATCGTACCTTTTTCACCTGCCTTGCAGCCCTGCCATGCCGGGTGGATAACGCTCTCCCTGGAGGCTGATGCTGTTCAAAGCTGTACGGATATCGGCTAAATCATCATCTTTTAAAATGATATCGGCACCACCAATGTTTTCGGCCAGGCGGGTCATTTTTGTTGTCCCCGGAATCGGGGTCATCCAGGGCTTCTGCGCCAGTACCCAGGCCAGGGCTATTTGCGCCGGCGTGGCCTGGTATTGGGCCGCAATCCTGGTAAGCAGATCTACAATGCTTTGATTTGCTCGCCTGTTTTCTTTTGAATAACGCGGAAACATGTTCCTGGCATCGGTCTTGTCAAACTCGGTGTCGGCATTTATCTTACCCGTTAAAAAGCCTTTGCCTAAAGGGCTAAAGGGAACAAAGCCAATGCCCAGTTCCTCAAGCAATGGCATAATCTCTTTTTCAGGTTCGCGCCAAAACATCGAATATTCACTTTGCAGCGCCGTAACAGGATGCACGGCATGCGCAATGCGTATACTCGGCGCACCAGCCTCACTCATTCCGAAGTATTTTACCTTGCCTTCGGCAATCAGATTTTTTACCGTTCCGGCAACATCTTCAACAGGCACATCCGGATCTACGCGGTGTTGATAAAACAAATCAATATAATCGGTCTGCAGATTTCGGAGCGAATTTTCAGCTACCTGCCTGATCCGTTCCGGGCGGCTATCCAAACCAGCTGTAACCTGGCCATTTTTAAAGCCGAACTTGGTTGCGATGATAACCCGGTTACGTACATGGCTTAAGGCCTTACCTACCAGTTTTTCATTGGCACCCTGACCATATACTTCTGCGGTATCAAAGAAGGTGACACCACACTCATAAGCTTTTTGCAGCAGAGAAATGGCATCGTTTTGATTGGTTGCCGGTCCGTATCCAACGGTTAATCCCATGCAGCCCAAACCAAGTTCTGATACGGTTAAGCCCAGGCTACCTAATTGTCTTGTTTTCATACGATATGTTTTATATTGCAAAATTATTAAGGATAACGGGCCACTTTGTATACAGATTACGGTTTTTTGTACCAATAATACCGGCTGCACGGGATGGTAGTAAAAGAACTTTCCAAAAGCTGTAATTTTATATCTCAAAAGCATAAGCTATGGAAGACATTGTAAAAATCAGCACAGTTGCGCAATACAATAACATGAGGGGCGTAACCACCAGCCACCCCCTGGTTACGGTGATCGACCTTTCGAAAGCGCAGCCGATGCCTGCCAAAATATTCAATTATGGGGTGTATGCGGTTGGCCTGAAAGAAACAGACCATGGGCAGTTGCGTTATGGCAAAAGAGAATACGACTACCACGCGGGAAGCCTGATATTTATCGCACCAGGACAAGTAATCGGTGTACAAGCCGCGATTGAACCATTTACCCCGAAAGGATGGGCATTGCTCTTTCATGCTGATCTGATCAACGGTACGCCGTTGGGAAAACATATACAGGATTATTCTTTCTTTTCCTATGATGTAAACGAGGCGCTTCACCTGTCGGATAAAGAAAAAAACATAGTGATCGACTGCTTCACCAAAATCGGTTATGAACTCGATCAAAATATAGACAAACACACCAAAGCGCTCATTGCCTCAAACATCGAGTTGCTGCTAAACTACTGCACTCGTTTTTATGACAGGCAGTTTATTACACGCCACCTGGCGAATAGTGGCATTTTGGAAAGGTTTGAATACGCTTTGAAAAGCTATTTCTTATCTGATAAACCGCCGCGCGAAGGCCTGCCTTCCGTAGCCTACTTTGCAGAAATACTGCACCTATCGGCAAACTATTTTGGCGATCTGGTGAAAAAAGAAACCGGCATATCCGCTCTGGAATACATACAATCAAAAGTGATAGCGGTGGCGAAAGAGCGGCTGTACGACAGAAATAAATCATCAAGTGAGATCGCTTACGAACTGGGGTTCAGATACCCGCAACACTTTACCCGATTATTTAAACAGAAAACAGGCATTACGCCAAATGATTACCGGAGAATGAATTGAAATTGGCCAAAGATGAAGACACTCATGATTAATGCTTACGGACGTATCTCGCAATTATTGCCTAGCCCGGGAACTGAAAAATTATGATCGAATGATGCTTATGGATGAGGCATTTGCCGGATTTTAGGGCCACGACAGAAAACCAGGATGGAGATTGTAAGAGATATTTTCCGTATCCTTACGGTATAGGAGGTGAGAGACCTAATCAGTCGAAAGCTGAGCGCGTTAATTTAGAAAGGGTTGGATCTACAGAAGCAGCAATGGTGGAAGCCAATAGGACTCTTTGGCAATAACAGCGCTCTTAAATGAATGAATAAACAAAGCCTGATATTTTACTTAACGAGTTAGTAAATAATTTTTGGAAATTCTGCTTTGGCCTTATTCAACTGATCTTCCACTTCAGGAGTCCAGTATTTGCCCCAGGTGGCTTTTGCCCGGTTGCTCAGATCCGCTCCTGCAGCACCGCTCCAGAAATGGACAAATTCTCCCATGTTCATTTTATGGCTGTCATCGAACACTTTATCATGTGATCTGGGATAATTTTCAGCAATGATTTTGAAATACCTGGATAGCACAGTCCCTTTTCCGTATTCTTTATAAATTGGATAAAACCAATCGGCAAACCAGCGTACTCCGGGATACCTTATACCTGGATATTCTTCAAAAGGATCTTTATTTTGCAGTTGCTGAAAAACAATTGCGGCCTCATCCTGCCTGCCAATATTCATCAAAATATCGTAAACGAAAATTTCCATGAACTTACTGTCTCCCCAAATGATATCAGAAGGGGCACCCTGTACGCCATTTGATGCGCTGCACACAATATGCCCTATCTCGTGAAGCGGCATTCCAATTTGCTGCCCCGTCGGGGTGGTCCAGTCCAAAAGGCCACAGTCGAGCGTATTGCGGTGATCATGGCTACCGTCGAAATAAAGTCCGGGATGCCCGCCTGCGTATCTGCCTTGATGCAGCACAACATATAGCCTGCCTGAATTACCTATGGCGCCATAGGTTTTCTTGATATAATTCCATGACAGCGACAAGGTTTCGAAAGGCCATGATACCGATCTGTCCATCTTGTCGTCATAGTAAAAAGCTACATGATCATCGTAATAAACCAAATCTAGTGTCTGATCGTGTTCAAACCAATGCTCTTTCCATGTTTTTGGAGGAATGCCGTATTTGGAAGGTTTGTTACTACCGGTTATTTGCTGTCTCTCTTGCAACAACTTTAAAAGTTTTTTCCCGTTATAGCTGTTTTTAACTGAAGCATTCAACTGATCAAAAACCGGCATCACAACCGACGAACCAGAATGGTATTCATTAAAGCTTTCCATCAATGCCTCAATTGAAAAAATGGAGTTCGGATTAGCTTTTGCAAACTCCAGCAAGCGCACACCCCGGTTTTTTTTTAGCTGATCGATCTTTTCTCCCAGCGCCTGAATATAAGAGGGGTCAGCTTTTTGTTCGAGCGTTAAATTGTTGTATTCTGCTTTTGAATTCCAATACAGGGCCATTTTACCCGGCCCCACCTGTTTTTCAAAATCGATCATCTGATCGTGCACTTCAGAGCCCTTCCAGGTGGCATTATGTAATGAATCCGGAGAAGTGATGGCTATCATTTCATTTCCGAAATAAGGATAAACAGCATCACCACACCTGGCACTATACAATTCTTTCATTTTATTGCCCTCGCGCGATAAGGTTATTTCTGCTGCTGTTATGCCTGACAGCACACCAGTGAACCTAAAGTTACCATCAGTTAATGTACAGGAATCAGATACGGCTTTCCCTTCGTTCTGGTATTGTAGATATACCTTTGCGGGACTATTTAAGTGTCCGATTTTACCAGATATTACAAACTGCGATTTGACAGGTCGATTTTCACCTTTTTCGGTTCGCTGACCATAACCGGCTTGTATCCATACTAAAATTACGATGGATAAGAAGATTTGTTTTTTCATTTTTTTTTTCGCCAAAACTATGCGGTGAATGCAAATGCAATGTTAAACGCATGATATTTAGTGTTAATTAGTGTTAAAGTGAGCATCCGCTTATCCCCTTTGTAATATATTTGATCATGCAGACGTGATGCTAAAAAAGATGAATAGGAACCTGAAATTAGCTTATTTTATTGCCTTGTTAACGTTAGCAGGAATCCTCACCTTTCAATGTTTCTGGATATATATTACTTATAAAAGGGCAAAGCAAAATTTTCTCGAAATTGCATCGAATGCCTTGCAAAAAAGTGTAAACGAATCCGAGCTTAGACAAACCGTAAATCTCTCAAAAAACTGGAGTGTACCGGAACTGGAGAATGGACAGCCTGAAGTATCAATGCGCTTCAACTTAATTGGCAAAACAGATGATCGTACAAAAGCTATACTTAAAGACTCTGCTAATAAGTGGAACGAACAAAAAAAACTTGAATTTGCCAATAATTATGCGCGGGCCATTCGCGAGGGAATGGCCAAAGCAATTAATAAAACGTTCAGCAACCCTCCTGATTTAGCTCTGATACAACGGTTATTCAGAAAAGAACTGGTTAAAAATCACATATACTTGCCATCCGAACTGACATTTGTCCCCGGTACGGACTTGAACGACGATCAAATTTATGCAGTTTCGGGCTTGAACAAGGGCGAAACCGCTGTCAGGGCCGAGTTCAGTTATCCCCCTCTTTTTTTTATAAGGCAGGTAACGGTTCCGGTAGTGATATCTGTATTATTAATCCTTTTAACCATTATTTGTTTAATGTACCTGCGATGGATTATTAATAAGCAACAGCAATTGAGTGATCTAAAAAACAACTTTATAAATAATATGACCCATGAGTTGCGAACGCCTATAGCGGTCTTGAAATCGACCCACGAATCGCTGAATCAATTTGGAAACATTTATGATATTGAAACAGCCAAACGTTATCTTGCAATTAATCAAGCTATACTGGATAAAATCGATAATGACGTTGATCGCATACTGGATATCATGTATTATGAACGAAAAGAAAAGTTACTTGTCATTGAGGATATTGATCTGCATGTATTTGTTGAAGAGGTAATCAGCAGATTTTCTCCCGAAAACCAGAAACTTATACTTTTACAATACAACCTCAATGAGCAGGTCATCCGATCGGACAAGTATTGTATCGATACAATTATCACCAACCTGATAGACAATGCCATAAAGTATAATGAAGTTCCTTCGGAAGTTACCTTGACTATAGAGAATTACCATACGGGCTGGCAGCTACACATTGCTGATGATGGTCCGGGAATGGAAGAAACACAGGTAGGCCTTATTTTTGATAAATTTTACCGGATAACAAAAGGTAACATACACAATGTTAAAGGTTACGGGCTCGGCCTGAGCTATGTAAAGGAACTTGTAAAGATGATGAAGGGAACAATTCTGGTAAAGACACAAATAGGCGCAGGAAGCGTTTTCACCGTACAATTTCCAAACAAATGACACTTATAAAAGTTTTACTGGTTGAGGACGAGACGGTGCTGGCTATGGTGATACGGGAAACATTGGCCAATCGTGGATTTGACGTTTCGGTTGCCAAAGATGGTGTTGAAGGGTGGAGACAATTTCACCATAATAAACCTGATATCTGCGTTTTTGACATCATGATACCAAGAAAGGACGGTATTTCCCTTGCTGAAGACATTCGTAAAATTGACACGGATTGCCCGATTATCTTTCTCACCGCAAAATCACAAACAGACGATATACTGCGGGGATTTCATGCTGGCGGAGATGACTACATGAAAAAGCCCTTTAGCATGGAAGAGCTGATCGTTAGGATAAAAAGCCTTTTAAAGAGAGTAAAAATAAGTCCGGAGCAAGTAAGTACTGAAAAAACTTCAGACCACCTGGAGATAGGCAGCTATCGATTTAATCATAGCCGGTCTGAATTGATTCACCATGGGAAAACGGTAAGCTTGTCTCATCGGGAAGCCGACCTGCTGCAAATGTTGATTATACGAAAGCATCAGTTATTGGAAAAGCGGACTGCGCTGCTAAAAATATGGGGCAATGACGATATTTATAGTTCCAGAAGCATGGATGTATATGTAACAAAACTCCGTAAGTACTTATCCGATGATCCCACCATCGAGATTTTAAATTTTCGTGGCCGCGGATATAAGATTATTGATTAACAGCCATGTTTTCTCTTCTGTAGCAAAAAAGCAGAACCAGAGCGGGCACTCCAATTCTGCTTTGTTAGACATTCCATTCATCCCCTCTCCTGTTATTCCCAGGCCATAAACCCTTCGATAGCAAAGTAGATGAGTGCCACGCAAAAAGTATATTTTAATACCTTTTTTTACCATTTTGTAACTTTTAAATAGCATAGGATGATCTTTCGAACTGTTGAACCGGGTTTCTGCTGAATCTTTCATTTTGGATTTGATTTAAATTGTGATGTATTGTTTTTGAAAATATTAATTCTCTTGATACTGATAAACAGCATAATTCTGGCTTTCATCCCTTTCGCATCGATCACTGATTGATGGCTCGTCTGCACCAGTTAACTGATCTGTTAAAAGTGCATAGGTTCTGCTTTTAACGGAATTTTTTAAAAGCGTATGTGCTTTAACGACCGTTGGACCATATAACTTTTTGAACTTACCGATCTGATACTCTGAAAACTCGCCATAATGGGCAACCAACTTTAAAGACAGTTGCAGGCTGTACCCCAAAACGGCTTCAATTTGGGCAAGTTTATGATTAAATGCATTTAGCATAATCTCGTACTGCCTTAAAACTTCCTCCCTCCCGGGCCGCTTGCCAAACTGATAGAAAAGTATAGCATCCCCTTCTATTTCAGAGACGTTCATACCCATTAAATTGTGTTCTATTATTGTTGACAGGAGCTCATAAATAATATACCTGCCTGCTTCTATGCAGATATTAGAAACAAACTCCGTAAAGCCACTAATATCTGGTATGATAATAATTCCTTCTCCAACTTTAATACTATCTGCCTGGAGCAAATAGTTATGGAGCAATTGCTTTCTGTTTTCCATTATAAAACTGTTTATCAATAAATTAATGTTTCCTGTTTGAACCTGGCAAATAAGAAACAGGTAAAAGGTGCGTCCGGGCAAATCTTCAATTCACGATGATGATAACCGGCTCTGAACCCTCCGCACCGGATACATGTAGTTCGATATTTAAACACTTACGATCAGGAGGCAGGTATATGATTAAATGCCGCGTCTTTTCTGTTTCTAATAATTCGCTGAAACAAAAGTAAGCCGCCACACCCGGCTAAAATTGTAAGTAAACGAAAGCGGCTACGCGATAAACATTCTTGATTCGGCAAAAGAATATGGTATTGCAGCCAAGCTGTAATTGGTCTTGAACCTGCCGTTTTACGCTTGCCGGGTCCATTTACAATGAGATCATAAACTTTTATTCATTAAAATGCTATAGCGAGCTTTCTGTATATAAAAGAATGGTAAATAGATGTCGTCTTTTCGTGCTAGATATGAATTAAAAGAATACCACACAGACTTAACCGTTAATTATGAAGGTCATATACCAGATCTCCACCATCTTAAATCTCATTAAAGGGACAAAACCACAGGTTTTTCTTTATTTTTGAATAGGATAAGCAGTAAAGTATATGGAGAAAGATCAAAACGGACAATTATATGAACCCAGCAGCGCTTTAAAAGGTATTGTTAGCCATTTTTATCATGTTTTTAACAATCCTGACGCTGCTCCGGTGATTAAACATGTTTCTCCCAGCCTTGAAATGGAATTAATATTTAATTTTGGCCCTCCCGTTAAAATTTCTTACAATCAGGATGCTCCGGGAACACTTATAATAGAGCGCATATCCATTATCGGACCATTAAAAAAAATGCTTAACTATAAGTTGCCTGCTAATGCAGATGCTATTGTAATCACTTTTGAACTGGACGGATTTTATCGCCTTTTTAAAGTCCCTCTGACAGACGTTACCGGCAATGAAAACTATAACTTATCTGTTTTGCCCCGTCAACATTATCTAGAAGAACTCTGGCGGGCATTAAAGGACTTAGAGGATATAAAAGACCGCTTGCAGATGTTAAACCATTTTATAGCCGCACTGGCTGTAACAACCGAAGACGCTGTAAAACCATTATTAGATGGTGAGGATTATTTTCATAATCCATTGATCCAGCCGGTTAAGGCAATTGCGGCAGATACAGGGCTGACAGAAAGAAGTATACAGATGCGTTTTCAGAAGTATGCAGGTTACTCGCCAAAGGAGTTATTACGTTTTTTACGCTTTAAAGCAGTTATAAACCACTTGCTGAATTTACGTGATGATAAACCTGATATTTTTGATATGATTAATAAATTTAACTATCATGACCAGAGTCACCTGATTAAAGATTTTAACTATTTTTTGGGTACCACACCGCACCGGTTTATCAAAGAACTAAAAGGCCGGCAGTTTTACCTGACCGGCCAGGATAAAAATCGATCTTAACTTTTTTCTGCTTCACTTTTTAAAGCTTCCAGCCACTTTTTGGTTGCAATGTTGAGGTTCTTCTGAAAATATCCTTTCATCAATTTTACCATCCAGCCTTCCATGCTCTCGTTGACGGTAACGATGGTATAACTGTCATGTTGCTGAAACTGCCATGTATGTATTGCAAAAGCGCCAAAGGCTTTACCACACCATCCGATCTTTTGATTTGTTTCAACCGTTTGTAAGGTAGATTTTATATTCATACCAGCAGTTGACCATTCGATAAAACTGCCAGACCGAAGGGGACCATTAAGCTTTGCGGCTGTAATTTCCCTTTGCCACTCAGGCCATTTTTGAACGTTTGTAAAAACAGCATAAACTTTTTCAGGCGAAGCATGAATCTTTACTGACTGCATTGTTTTCACCGGAGCAATTTGATTGACACTGCTCGATGTTTTATAAGAACTGGTAAATTCCAGAAGTAAAACTGTAGCCACTACAACAGTCAGTAGCAGGGCTAATACTTTAATTAACTTTTTCATATCTTTTTTAGGTTGAACTACGTGAATTTTATGCCGAAAATAAATGGGCATATTCTTTTGCAAAGGCTTCAAATGTGTAGGGCGACTTTCCGGTTACTGCCTCTACATCGGTGCTGATCAAAGCTGCCTCTCCCCTGGCATAATGGGCATAGTCTTCTATTAATCCATCTGCCTGCCAGGTAGGAAGGCCTGCAGTTAAGACTGCATTACGCATGTCTTCTGGCGTAACATCCATATATCTTATTGTTCTGGACGTTGCTGCTGAAAGTATACTGGCTAATGCGGTATGTGTTAAAGCTTCTGGTCCGGTCAGGTTGTAAATTTTTCCCTGGTGACCGTCTTCTGTTAATGATCTGGCTGCAACAGCTGCAATATCACGGATATCGACTAAACTAACTTTTGCCTGACCAGCCGGAGCAAAGAATTTGCCCTGGTGAATAATCGGATCGCGAAAAACAAGAAGCCCCTGCATAAAAAGATTTGGACGCAGGAATGTATAGTCAATTCCTGATGCGATGATCTTTTGTTCTACTGCTGCATGATAACGCAAATAACGCACAGGAGATTGAATATCTGCTGCAAACTGAGAAAGTTTTACAATATGTTTTACCCCTGCGGATATTGCAGCATCAACCAATGCAATCTGCTGGATTTCGGCCTGTTCGGTAGAATTGGTAAGCAGAAATACTTTTTCTATGCCTGAAAGTGCAGCGCTAAGACTTTGACGATCGTTAAAGTCGCCCTTTACCAGGTTGGATCCTGGTAAAGATTTGAGTGACCCTATGCTATTGAACGAGCGGACCATAGCTTTAAAGTTGAAACCTGCCATTGAGAGCTGCCTGGCTAATTCTGAGCCTATCGTGCCGGTGGCACCAGTAATTAAAATAGAATTGTTTTTTGATGTATTGTTCATAATTGTCATAATTGATACTTCAAATTTCAATGTATTTTAAACTTTATAATTGTAAGAAAACGAAGATGGCAGAAGGTATTATACAATAGGCAGTTTTTTCCGGCACATGGTAAACGCGATCTACTGCATTGCGGCTGAAAAAAAATCAGGTTCAGGTCTGCTTATAGGATCATACTTGTTCCAAGAAATAACAACATATAAAAGTCGTTCAAATTCACCTACCCTCGGCCTCCATCCAAAAGCGGTTTTAGTTGCAGAACAAAAGAACAAAGAGGAGGCCGAAACTTTCCCTACTTAACCGGACAAACCAAAGCTTTTGCCCATCTTTACCGTAAACAAAATTTGCCGGCCTCATTAAAAATGTGCAATTTAATCTGCCGTTACGATCAAAGGGACACCGGTTTCGGTAACTGACTTTGACTTAATTAAATAGCTAAACAAAATGCCAGCTGTCAATGTTAATCAACAAAGCCCAAAATGAACGACCAGAGACGTTATTCAACTAAAAAAAACCACCAAGCACACGTCCTGGAACAGCGCTTTCTGGCATTGGCGCATGCAACATCCGATGTTGTTTATTCGCTAAGCCCGGACTGGGAAATTATGTATGAGCTGGATGGCCGGGGTTTTTTGAAAAATTCAGACAGGCCCATTACCGGATGGAAAGTGATTAATGTATTTCCCGGGGACATGGAAATTGTGAACGATGCGATTGCCGCATCCATCCGGGATAAAAAAACATTTGCGCTCGAGCACCGTGTGAACCGCGCAGACGGCACAACAGGCTGGACCTTTTCAAGAGCAATTCCGTTGATTGATGCCCATGGGGAGATTACCGAGTGGATAGGAACAGCGAGTGATATCACCTCAAGGAAAGAAGCGGAAATTGCACTTCAGGAATCAAAGGCACAAGCCCTGGAACAGAAACGGATTTACGAAACCATAACTTCGGGAACGCCGGATCTCATGTACGTGTTTGACCTGAACTATAACTTTATTTATGCGAATGAAGCGCTGCTGGAGATGTGGGGAAAAACTGCACAGGATGCAATTGGAAAGGGATTACTTGAAAATGGCTATGAACATTGGCATGCCGAGATGCACTGGCGGGAAATCGATACCGTGGCGGCTACCGGACAGCCCATTAGGGGCGAAGTTACATTTCCGCACGCCACTCTGGGGAAAAGATATTATGATTATATTTTTACACCTGTATTTGGCCCGGATGGCCGGGTAGAAGCGGTTGCAGGTACCACACGCGACGTAACTGAGATCAGGCAGACCGTTACCCTTTTGCAGGAAACCAGCGAAAAATTAAAAGCCACCAACGAAGCGCTTGCAGCAGCTAATGAAAGGCTGCTATTGGCAAATGAAAAGCTCTTATCAGTAAATGAAGAGCTGTCGGCTGCCAGAAATCGTATAATAGATACCGAGAAAGCGATGCGGCAAGCGATAGATGCAGCGAATTTGGGCACATGGTCCGTGGAAATCGGAACCACAGACATCATTGCCGATTCAAGGGCAAAAGCTTTGTTTGGTTTTCTGCCCGAAGAGGCGTCAACTTTGCCCCAGCTTTTAGCCTGCATTCCTGAAGACTACAGGTCCAATGTAAGCCACCAGATCAGGTCAGCAATACATGATGGAAATACCCTTGACGTGACCTATCCGGCAAGTGGCTTTCGTGATAAGACTTTGCGCTGGCTCAGGGCGATTGGCGATTTTGATCGCAAGAGGGCACCCGGAGCAAAGCAGTTCATGACCGGGATACTGATGGATGTAACCGAACAGAAAAATGATGAATTCCGCAAAAACGATTTCATCGCAATGGTGAGCCATGAACTTAAAACCCCGCTCACTTCCATGAAAGCATTCGTTCAGCTTGCCCAGAGCAGGCTCACCGGCGGAGGGGATGTAACTGCGGCCCTTGCCATTGAGAAAGCAGCGCACCAAGTTGTCAAAATGTCGAACATGATCAACGGGTTCCTGAACCTGTCAAGACTTGAATCAGGTAAGATACAGCTCAATATCGAACCATTCAATCTTGCAAAACTGATTGAAAATGTCGAGAAAGACACCCGGGCGACTATTGTCAGCCATACCATGGTATTTCCCCCGGTGGAGCAGGCCGTTATCCATGCAGATGAAGACAAAATAAACCATGTTATCCATAACCTTATCAGCAATGCGGTTAAGTATTCCCCACAAGGCAGCACAATTATGGTAGCCTGCAGAACAGATGAAACGGAAGTGTGTATCAGTGTGAGCGATAGCGGCATTGGAATTGATCAGCATGAATTGCCTAAAATTTTTGAGCGGTACTACAGGGTTGAAGGTAGTAAACTGGCAACCGTTTCGGGTTTTGGAATAGGTCTTTACATCTGCAAAGAAATCATCAGCCGCCATGGAGGCCGCATCTGGGCAGAAAGCGAACCCGGTAAAGGTTCAAAATTTAGCTTTGCCATACCTAAGCGATCAACTTAAGACGTTTTGCAGCTTTGATTCAGCGGAACCTGATAACAGGCGGTACCGAAGTGACCATATTTTGATATGCACCAGATCAATAGCTCCGTAAAGTAGCAAATACCCCGTAAGATTGATTGCCTATTTCATAAAGCGGACGCAAAGTAAAGGTCTTATCGCCGTTAGCAGTTTAAAACTATCCCTCCCCCCACCGTTCAGGTTTTTAAGGATTCCGGTTTAGATCCCCTTAAAATAATTCTATATCAGTTTCTGCAGCCAGCAGGTTGGGCCGTAGAAAATTGTTATCTTTAAACAACCGGCATTGGCGCTGCACTTAAAAATTTATGGGAAGATCTTTTTTGATAACGTTTATCATGCTTATTGCTGAAATCAGCCATGCACAATACAGCTACATCCTTCATGTCAGAAATCAAGAGCTGGAGGGCAAAAAAATCAAATTGTACCTATTGGATAATAAAGCACAACAAGCATGGAAAACAGATTCCTCAACTATTAAAAACGGAATGGCCAGGTTTAAAGGAACCATGTCACAGCCCGTCCACTTCGCAGAGCTGGGCTTTAAGATCCAGGGAAAGTCCGCTTCAATTAAGTTTCCCCTGGATTCCGGAGAACATTCCCTACGCTTGGAGACCGGCACAGACTTAGACGGGCTACCAGGCATTTCCGGACTGGAAACGAACAGTATGAGGATATGGAGGCAAGCAGACCAGCTATGGCATTCTTTATACGATAAATATCCATTGACAGCCAATGGCAGAGCTATACCCAAAGCGATTTTCCTCGAGGACTTAAAAAATCAGCTCCAACTGGTGAGCAACCACCCAAAAGACTATTTCAGCGTACTGCATTTGTATCAGACCAGTGCGAGGGAAGTTTCACTACAACATGCCACTTCAGTACTGGAGGCCTGGGCAAAGCTGGACACCGGTCTTTCGGGATCGCCGCTGGGGCTTTCCGTCTATGAACGCCAAAAAAATTATATCAGAGGTTACCTCGACGCGCAGGTCGGGAAAAAGATCACTGACTTTACCGTCAGCGATATTGAGGGCAATACATTTGACACCCGCGCTTTACGCGGGCAAAATTACCTGATCGTTCTGTCCGCAACCTGGTGCCTTCCGTGTCAAAAGCAGTTGCCCCATTTAAAGGCTCTTTACGATAAATATAAGACATCCGGATTAAAGGTGGTATACCTCAATAATGACGATAACATAGCGAAGTGGAAAGCGCATGTCAAGAAAAACGGACTGACCTGGATCAACGTTTCAGAGCGGGTGAAATTCCAGGACAGCAGGATTCCCAGGTCATTAGGTATTTATGCGGTACCCACCTGTATCTTAGTCAATGCGGAGGGTAAGATAACATACAATTCTGACCAAGGGGATACCGGCTTAGATAAACTAGATGCAGCGATCAAGAAAACGATTTAAACCCGGACCTACGATCCTTTCTCCTGAAATGGTTTATTTATCGTAAGGAGGCAGCTTGTTTCATTGCTAAAATCTGGCGCTATCCCATCTCAGTCTTTGGATTTCTTCTTTATGTACACCAAGATTTTATAAATCTCTGTTTTCGATATTTTCCTTACATCGTTTAATCTGCTTTTTCATGGCATTCAGTTCTGCAATTTTCTCATCAATCTGCAACAGCCTTTTGTCCAGCACTTCAAATTGTGCCTTCTGGGTGATCTCCTTTTTGTACCATAGATCAACAACCTCTTTGATTTCATTCAATGTAAAACCTACTGCTTTGGCCATCTGTATGAAATTAAGTTTATCAACGGCCTCCTGCCCGTAAAACTGGTAGTTATTGGTACTCACTCCGGTTTTCCGCCGCCCACTGATCAGCCCGCTCTTTTCATAGAACCTCAATGTCGGGATCGGAATACCGGTTTCTTTAGACAGCTGGTGGATAAGTTTCATGATGTGGAAAAATAAAGTTAAACCATCAAGTATACTGCATACTTGCGTCCTGCAAATTTGGTGTCTAAGTTCGCATTTGAAAACAAAGAAACTTTAAATTATAACAGAAAAGTATCATGGATAATTCCTTTAGCAGCAACGCACTCCTGAAAAGCCTTCCCGGCTTTAACAGCCACTTTGTAGAAGTGAACGGCACCCGGTTACATTATATTGAAGGCGGGCAGGGACAGCCATTGATCCTCCTTCCCGGGTATCCCGAAACCTGGTGGAGTTGCCATCAGATCATGCCCCTGCTCGCATCAGCATTCCGGCTTTTTGTTGTTGAAATGCGGGGGATGGGCGAATCAGACAAGCCGGCAGATGGCTATGATAAACGGAATATGGCAAAAGACCTTCACGAACTGACCAGACTGCTTAACCTCGAAAAAGTATTTATTGCCGGACAGGATATCGGGGCACACGTAGCCTACAGTTTTGCAGCGAATTTTCCTGCTGCAACCGAAAAAGTAATCCTGCTTGATACACCGCATCCCGAGGAGGGCATGTACAGGCTCCCGATGCTGCCTATCCCCGGTGCAAAACATATCTATCCCTGGTGGCTGGCCTTCAATCAGCTAAAGGAGTTGCCTGAAGAAATTATGGAAGGAAGAATGAATCTCATCATTGACTGGATGTTTGATCAACTATTGGTAAATCTACATGCCGTAACGGGCTTTGACCGGTCAATTTATGCATGTGCCTATAACAGTAAGGACGCCATACGGGCTTCAAACGGCTGGTATCAGGCATTTAACGCGGATATCTCGGATTTTAAAGGATACAAAAAGCTCACACTTCCTCTACTGGCTATCGGTGGCAGCGGTTACGAAGTATTGGAGCATGGATTAAAAGAAAATGCCACAGATGTTAAACTGGTGAAAATCGAAAACTGCGGGCATTTCCTGCTTTCAGAGAAACCACAGGAATGTGCGGCTCATATGATCAGTTTCTTAAACGCTACTTAACACTGGCCTCGATCAGGCCTGGTGATCATCTGAATTTCAAAACCGAAGTGCTATCGAAAAAAACATCACAATGCCATCTGTTTTGCAACGTGCCGCATATCGCGGCTGCAAAACAGACAAACTGCGCGGACCAACCACCAGCGATATGGCATGTTCTGTAAAAAGTTGCACCTGACTGTTAAAATCTTTTTGGTCTCCGAGAACAGAAACCTTATCTATCAATTCTTTGAGCAGTGTCCTGTCTTGTATTGATGCAACGTTCATTGAATTGTGTCAGGTGATTACAGGGCTTCTTAAAAATAGGAAAGCCCCTAATTTTATACTCAGGTCAACTATGAAAATTGATTGCTAGCCAACAGTTAAAACAATTTTCCCCTGTATATGGCCTAAAGCTGCCCGCTGATGAGATTGACGGGCTTCGGAGAGCGGAAATATGCTGTCAATCACTACACGGATGACCCCCTGATCAAGTAAAGGTGCCAGTTCTGCAAGCTGTTTGCCATTCGAACGTACTTGAGTTGCAGAAACGTTGACGCCCAATTTTTCAGCTTCATCCTGACCGGAGAATCCCAAAGGGAAAATCGGAAACAATGCACCGCCGGGTTTCAGGGTTTTTAAAAATCGCCCTGTTTTGCTTCCACCTACCGCGTCAATAACCAGATCAATATCTTTTACAGTCTCCTCAGCATTGTTTTTAGTGTAATCAATAAACTCATCGGCACCTAGTTTTCTCAGCAAATCTTCCTGTCTACCGGACGCAACGGCAATTACTTTCGCCCCCTTCCATTTCGCAAGCTGTACAGCAAAATGACCAACTCCACCAGCTGCTCCGTTAATCAGTACCGTTTTGCCGGCAAGAGGGACTGGCATGTGCTGATCTGGTTGAAGGGGATTCTGCTCATCATGACCGACTTCGATCATAAACTGCCATGCGGTAAGAAGTGACATGGGGGCACCTGCTGCATGAATGTGATCAATTCCGGCCGGTTTGAGCGCAAGATCCGAAACGGGAACATTTACATACTCTGCATAGGCCTGACTCGGCCCATAACTCGGAAACCGCACCATTGAATACACCTCATCACCAACCGAAAATTCATCCACATCATCGGCAACTGAGACAATAACACCGGAAATATCGGTACCCAAAATGATTGGAAAAGGTACCTTTGGCTGCCATTCAGGAGGTAACATTTTGTATCCGTCACGCAGATACCAGTCTGGTGGATTAAGACCTATTGCAGATACCTTTACCCTTACCTCTCCTTTGTTTAAAGCAGGCACCGGAGCATCCTCATAGAGGAGGACTTCAGGACCTCCGAATTCATGTTGACGTACAGCTTTCATTATATCACTTTTATTAAAAGTATCCATGTTGTTATCTATTTGTTTCATTATTATTTCTTTATCTGTTGGTACAAAGTTAATTTACCGGTATCTTTGGAACAAGTATGTACTTTTGGGTATCCTATGGACTTAAAAGTATGTATTACTGAAAATCAGATAATTAAATTTAACAAAACATGAAAAATAATTTAACTGATTCTGGGATGGTACAACAATGTGGCGTTGACTATGCATTCAAACGGATTGGAGGAAAATATAAAGGAAGGATATTATGGCACCTTTATTCAAAAAAAGTATTGCGCTATGGTGAGTTGAGGAGAATTTTGCCTGATATCACTACTAAAATGTTAACACAGACGCTACGGGAGCTGGAGGATGATAAACTGGTTACCCGCAAAGTATATCATGAGGTCCCTCCAAAGGTGGAATATGCTGTAAGTGAAACCGGGATGGAGTTGATCCCCTTTATCAAGCATCTACACGTCTGGGGAAACAGGCAATTGGAAAAAGAGGGTTTTCCATGCGGAAGCTGAATGGCCAAACTATCATTAACATTAATGCTAGCGATCAACTTTGTCTCCCAATCCCTATCAAGGTTAATGAGCCTATGGAATTTACGCCATCATCCAGTAATGGCATACATACAAATAATAGGCCCAGTATACATTGAGATAGCGCCTAAAGCATAAATTGGAATAAAATTTGCCCGTTATGAGAAGCCTGCTTCAAAGTAGCCATATTTATAAAAATTACGGAATCCTGATAAAATCCAATATGATGTGGAGGACAAGTGTTTACGGTATCGTTTTGAGTGTAGGAATTATTCTCATAAGCTGCAACCAGCGGAAAGATCCGGTTAATAAAAATAGTTTTGAGTCGCTAAAGGCCGTGGATACAAAAACGCTGGTGAGCATGATTAGCAGATTGAACCAGGCATTGGCTGTAAAAGATTATTCAGCGGATAAAGGAATCGCCGTACTTAAGCCGTTGACCTCGACATATAAAGTCTGTATCCCCGGCTTCACAAAGATGGTTCCATACGATGAAAGTTACTTATATATCTATTGCATATATGATACAAAAGAAACACCTCCCCGTGTATTATCTTTTAGGTTCCAGCTTCCAAGGTCATTGGCGCAGAACATTACCATGAGCGACATTAGGAAACCATTTCAAAAATGGGAAAAGGAAAACACATTTAAGAATCCAGATCATAAGATAATAGAAAACTACAAAATCAATGAGGGAAATACCACTATCGGGATATCCAAGCATGTGCTTCCTAATCAGACCGATGGTATGATTACCGAGGTGACATTGTACCGCTAATATAACAAGGGCACAGACCTGCAGCATCTTCGTCGATAAACTGAAGTGTGATCTGCCTGATTTATTATTATTGCATTTATTATAGGCGCTGGTTACTATATGTGCCTGTCGGTTCTATGAATAGAAGCTTATAGTGAATGCTGTTTTTCAGGACTTTGCCTTATACTAACAGTTATGACCATGGCAGGAACCTATTAGTCGTGCATAGGATGTTGATGCGCCGCGGCAGCAGGGTATTGCCCGGCATTTTCACACCTGGGATTCCGCACCTGCAACACCTGATTCCTCATTCCCGCATACAAATTAAAAAAACCTATCCCATATTTTATTGTTAACAATAAACCCAGTTAACAAGACCATTATGGAAACAGATCCGCAGCACCTGCAGCCCCAATGGGCGGAAACCCATTTAATCACCATGAAGATAAATGAAGAACACTATGGCATCAATATACGTCGTTGAATAGCCTGTTTGACTGCCTGCGTAACACCGAAGGCGTCAGTGAAATCAGATTGATAGGCATGCCGGCCACAATCTCCAATGCCATTTATCATGTCACCGTCAAACGGATCTACAGTACTCCGATCCATTTCGATGAACTGATCTGATTGCCAACAACAAGGCCGGTAAAAACGATAGCAAAAGTGTAAGTGGCTGAGCAGGAAACTGAAGGAAATAAACGGCGACAAATGATAGCAAGGCCGGGCATTTTCCCAAGTTTCAACGAAACGCTGTTTTTAGTGGCGTTTTGATTTTTTAAACCCAATCAATAAAAATGAGTATACAGAATATAGATTCCCTGTGTTTACTTTTAAATGCAGATGAACTGCGATCGCTGGAAAAAGCGGCAGAACGGCATTCGCAGCAGTCCAATATGGATTTCAAAATCGTTTCAGTTGACGATAAGACCGTAGAAATAGAAACAAGTCAAGGGGAAACAGCCTCAGGAAAATATGCTACACAGCAGGTGTTGGTTAAAAGAACAGAAGAACTGTTTAAAAAAAGGCTTCCTGGATTTGAGCTGCAGATTACGGCAAATGCTGTTCTACCGGCTCCGGCCGACGTGGTCGATATTACCTGGATTGATCAAAAAATGCGTGAAAAGGGACTGCGGATCAAGCAGATTGCTTTTGAAACCGGTATCGACCGCGAGAGTATTTCGGACTGGGTGACAGGTAAAAAAGCCATGGGCAAAACCGTTAAGGCGATGTTTTATTTTTACCTGTCGGGATAGTTTGAACTGCCAATCCAAGTTGAGAATTAAATTATGAACCATATACAACAGGTCAAAATGAAAGAACAAGGCAAAAGCATCCGGCCGTTTGAAATGGATATCGATCAGGACGGTGTGCGTAAAATAATCAGGATACAGGAGGAAAACGGCGTGTTTGAAATCGTTCATGATGGGAGGGTAATCGGTGCACTCAGGCCACCAGGAGAAGAATGGCAGCTGCTTGATTATATGCAAATTACCCGCAAGGTTGCATTGTTTGAACCCGATCTTGAATCTGAAAAAAAAGGGATCGAGCTGCACTCACCCCTGGTCAACCAGATCGTTGGTGAAATTGAAAATCATCTGAACAGCCGCTGAGTTGTTCGAAGGTGGCTAGCCTGGCGGGAATCCGGTTTGGGGTATGTAGTCCTTTGTTAATCTTACAGCTATTTTTGATTTTTGGTGATACCGTCACCATTACGATAATACTCCGGTAAGCATCAGGTTATAATAATCGCAGGCGGCAGGCTACATGATCTGTTGTAATACCATTTATTCAGACAGCTTGTTTACAGGTCCCTTGAACGATAGGTGAAAACACTTACAAACACCTGAATAAAAAGGCCAAGGATTTGTTTTGGCCTTTTTTGCCAGCGCTTGAGCGAGGTATAGCAACATCATTTGTGAAACAAAAAATACCTAAAAAGATGCGCCCCTTTAGCGTCATGGCAAATGCTCGCGGTACCCTTTCGCTGGTTTGGTCGGCTAATTTTCTAATGCTATCAATTTAAGATCTGAAGCAAGGGAATAGGATAAGGATAACCTTTGGAAAAAGCCTGATCCCGAGAGATAAAAATTCAGAATCAATTCATTAACTTTAGATAATGAGAGCTGTCGAAAAGCCTTTCGAGCTGGAAGTTGGCGGGAAAACATTGCGCATCGCTGAGTATGAACTGGAAGGGAAAAGGGTTTTCCATGTGAATTTCGGACCTGGTGGAAGCCCCTTGGTGATTGCCATTGCGATAGGGTCAAACAATAAAAGATTTTGGACCTCTATTCCTGAGGGCAGACAGAAAGAGGCAACTGATATTGGAAGATTAATTGCGGAATACATCCGCGCTAAAAAATAGTAAGCTTATGTGTTATTACAACGGACAGAAAGTAACAAGGGCCGAGTTTATCCAGTTGAAACAGCTGGAAAAAGCGGTAAAGAATTATGATTTTTTGGATGTGGACGTACATAACGGGTTTAACTACCCTCCCTGCGCTATTGCCATAGCTACAGATGATAAGCGTGACTTTGAACTTGTACAGGCCCAGTGGGGCTATGTGCCCGGCAAAATGAGTACAGATGAAGCAATTGCTTTTAGAAGAAAGCTAACGACTTTGAATTTCAAGGCTGAGAATCTGTGGGTGAGCGAGAGCGGTAAACGTTCCATGTGGAAGGATGCTGCCAGAACGCGCAGGTGCCTGGTTTTATCTACCGGTATTATAGAATCCAGGCATGTGCCTAAAATTGGCAAGAAGGGTCAGGAGTTAAAAGAAACCATCAAATACCCTTACCAGGTTACGCTAAAAGACCATGAGTATTTTTGGCTTCCGGGAATATATAGCGACTGGGTGAATACCGACACAGGTGAGGTTACCAAAACCTTTGCCATTGGCATTACGAAAGCAAACGAACTGATGAAGCAGGTACATAATTCCAAGCTGCGAATGCCATGCATACTGACCGACCAACTCGCATGGGAGTGGCTAATGGGCGATCTTAGCGATGACCGGATTACCGAGATCGCGATGACTCAGATACCATCAGGTCTTTTGGAAAGGTGTACCATTGGGGCAGAGTACCGTCTGGAGGGGGTTATCAATAAAAAAGACTACCCTGAGCTGCCAGAAATCAAACAGGAATTTTTAGATCAGGAGGTACTGGAGTTTGACCACTGGAGAAATTAGCGTTTCTTTTTTGACTTAGTGCAGTAGAAGACAACCAGACGTCAGTTTTAGCATAATATGCACAGGATATAGAAATACGAAAATCTATATACACCGATGATGTAGTAAGTATAAACATCGTTGCGGAAGAAAAAAACGTGCATCCAAAAGTATTGCAAAAAATGTATCGGTATTCATCTATTTTAACAACGATGAATGACCAGAGTAATTTCTCCCATGAAAAAGCAGACAAGGCACTGGATGCGGTGCTTTGTTTCTAAAACAGATAGCCCCGAAATTAATCCGGGGCTATCTTCGGGGTTGCGGTTCCCTCTTAAAATTTTTGTTAGCTGGTATTTCTAATGATTTTGTGATTTTACCTTCTCAACCATTTTTAGGACACTTTTTGGCAATTCTAAATGATGCACTGAAATTTCAATATAAATCTGTCTTCTAGGGGCTATAACTTGCCCAAGAGCATCTTTTTTATCATTGAACATCATTACGGCCTTTATAGCTGTTTTGCCGGTTACTTCTTCTAATTTAGGCGCTATGGAATAGATATTTTCGTTAGGGGTGTTTTTTAAATAGATATATGTTGAGTCACAATAGCTATCGTCGAGCTTTCTTTTTGGGACATACCGGATAATCTCAACATTGTCCGCCTCTACTTGTTCAGTAGATATCTTGAGGAAATTATTGCCATGGAACATTGCTTCACGGTTTCCAATATAATTACCTAACAGCTTTGAGTCTTGGTCTTTCTGCATTTGTTCGATATTACCCAATTGGAAATAATAGGCATTCTTATCGCCCATCTTTTGTATAAAGTATGAATAGTTAGTGACACTATCGGTTATTTCGACTTCGGTTACTGTTTCTTTTTCAGTGTTCTTTGTATTCGGTTTACCCATGTAGATGGGAACTTGATAAATCATAAAGTTCTCCACTTTAAAGATGTTCAACTGCGTATCATTCTTTGTAACCGTTCTGTCAGGCGATAACATTTCAATATGCGTCTTATATCTCACAGCGTTCACTATCTGGCTATCTACAGGCTTATCTAAAGTTACGGGCTTAATTATTGTTGTCATCAGAATTAGTAACAGTTTCATTAAATAGGTATATATTATTGTCCGATAAATGGCGCATCAACATGCCATACTTGCTTTGATTGAACACTGAATGATGATGGAAACGGAAAACCGTTACATATCAGGTGAACGGTAAATGTCGTTTGGAGTGTTATGCCACTGTAATAAATGCCTAGGGTTGCAGGAGATGCATCAACAACACCTGTCATTTCGTACCCTGTATAATTTCCAGTCCACGTAATGTGATCATGCTTGATTTCTTCCCAATGCCATTCACGTTGTCCTGACGGCATTAAAACACGTTTTTGCGTGCCTATTTCGTATGAAGTCCAACGCCAAAGGCCATATATTTGTTTAAAGAAGATCCAACTATAGTTCCTAACCCTTTGATTTGCACTTCCTGATGATTCGCTGATACCGACTGTTGTCGCATCACTTGAAACATCAGCAAAAAAATCATTTAACGCATCTTCTTTGCATTGTTGATCGCCCTCACAAATTATTGCTTCAACCGGACATACTTCTGCACAACTTCCATCAAGCGTACACCTATTGGGATAAAACAGAAGTGTCTCATCATATAGCAGGGCATCATTAGGGCATTCTGGGACACACAACCCGCATTGAATGCAGGCATCCCCTTCAAATGTTATTTTTCCAGGATTCAACCCTGTACCTTCGAAAACTTTTGTACTGCCGCTATCAAATATTTTTGTAACCATTGTCTATGAGATCATTAATTTATTGAAATTTTTAATTGATTGTTTGGGAAATTTGGAAATCAGATCATCTTGGTGAAGAAGCTTCGATTTCAACGCAGGTGCAATCTGACCGTTAATCATTGGCAATTTAATGACGGCATCTTTACCAATATAGTCTTTAACTTCCAAACTTTCTTCAGCAAATGTAATAAGGCCTCTCATTGATGCTTTTCCCTTCCTATCCAAACGGGTATACACTGCATCAATGTTTTTTATTTTTTCAGCACGCCTGTTCTTCAATTTTACTGATTTTACTAGAGTGCATGAGATTACTGAATCACAGCTGAATTTCGCTTTTAGCTTATCATCAGATACGGAAATTATATCCCTTACTATTAAGTAATTAAATCCCTCTTGTAGTTTTTGACCTGTTTCTGGATTGGCAAATTCTTTTTCGTTTGTATCTTTCTTACATGCGTTGAGAACAGTGCCACCCAACATCAAACCAAGTGATGCCATGACGGATGTTCTGATAAATTCGTTTCTCTTCATAAATTGTTTTATAGTTTTTTGGCAAAATTAACAATTTAAAGAGATGTCTAATTTCAAATGCTAACCTGAAATCAGTCTCTTACATGAAAAGTCCTTCTGCTTATATATATCGGGCTGAATCCTCCATAGAAAGGTGTCTCTGACTACTTAAATAATATTTAAAACGGGTTTTGTAATTCAAACCCGTATGGTTTGGGCAATTGCGTTTGAGATAAACAAAATCGTCAGTAAATGAATAATACCCTTCATTGGCAACAATCAAATGATCAAACATAGAAATTTCCAGCATTTCGCAAGCATTGATCAGGCGGTCAGTCATTACCCTGTCCGTATTACTTGGCTGCAGGCTTCCCGATGAATGATTATGGGCTAAAACAATGGCCGAAGCATTTGGTTACCAAAATATCAGTTAAAAAATAAGGCCGTTGTCAAAAATGAAAACGGCCTTATTTCTATAACGGCATCACGCCATGTTCAGCAAAGGAATAATACTTATAAGGGGCAACGATCAAATGGTCGAGAATTTCGATGCCCAGGATTTTTCCCCCCTCCTGATTTTTTTTGGTTAGCATTCCGCCTTGGTAAATTCTGGATTTGCCCTGAAACGTTTCTAGAGTTACATGCCTTAATATCATAACGATCAATAAAACATGATAAAAAATTTAAACTCAAGGCATATGAAAACTGTATTTCCTCCTTACTAGCATTGACATTCTCAACATCAGCAGTATCATTAAAATTGCAACAACGTAAAAAGATAACATAGAAACTGACCATCGTTTAGCGAAACTGACTGGTATTAGTTACCCAGATAAAAAATGTTGTACATTATATTCATCTGACGGTAACCAGAACGAGCAAGATGTAGTCTCAAACTGTATTTCCCGACCACTCTCTTACCACTTTCCGATTTTAGTTCTTCACCAAAAACACAATCTTTTCCACATTATGTGATTTACTAACAATTTTAGCTTTATGTTTGTTGTCAAATTTTAATATACTAAAAATAATAGTATAAAAATTTATTGACTATGGATGCTAAAAGAGAGTTGTTTCAAAAATTGCAACAGGATATCCTGTTGTGGCAGGGCTTTAAGCCCCTGGCCGCTGGCAAGGCTGAACGTATCGGCCTTGGAGAGATAGAAGATTCTTTTCCCGGCAGCGTATTTCCCAAGAAAGCGATCCATGAATTCATTACCGTACAACCGGAGCAGTCAGCGGCAAGCGACGGTTTTATTGCCGGGCTTCTTGCCGTGCTGATGGAAAATGGTGCCGCCTGCGTGTGGGCCAGTACCTCGCGCCGGTTGTTCCCCGCTTCACTCAGCCTTTTCAACGTAGCGCCCGAGCGCATCATTTTTATGGATGTAAAAACAGAGAAGGATGTCTTATGGATCACGGAAGAAGCATTAAAATGTGAAGGGCTTGCAGCAGTAGTGGCCGAGGTCAGCAACCTGAGCCTTATCGAATCACGCAGGTTGCAGCTAGCGGTAGAATCCAGTGGCGTCACCGGTTTTATCCTTCGGAAAGACGGAAACAAAACAGCGAGTACAGTCGCTACCGCAAGGTGGAGGATCAGTCCCCTGCCATCCCATACCGAAGAGGGAATGCCCGGCCTTGGCTTTCCCCGCTGGCAGGTAGAACTGCTAAAAGTCCGCAACGGCAAGCCAGGAAGTTTTATACTGGAGTGGGCGGGTGAAAAATTCAAAGAAGTAAAAAAAGCCAAAACACAAAACATTTGGTCTGAAGCGGAAGGCAGACAGATTGGATAGATACCATGCAAAGGCGTTTTGTTTCCATATGGTTCCGACAGCTCCTGGCTGACTGGCAGCTTATCCGCAGGCCCGAACTAAAGGACGTGCCCTTTGTTTTCGCAGCACCAGATCATGGTCGCATGATCATCACCGCCGTTAGCCCCATAGCCAGCAATTTTGGAGTGGAAACAGGCATGCGTGCGGCCGATGCCAAAGCCATTTGCCCCGGACTTGAAGTACTGGATGATAAACCGGGGCGACCTAAAAACCTGCTCAAAGGACTTGGGGAATGGTGCGTGCGCTACTCCCCGATAGTAGCCATAGATGAATTCGGGATGGACGGACTTATGCTCGATGTTTCCGGATGCACTCATCTGTGGGGTGGAGAACGTGGCTATCTGAAAGAAATTGTTTCCAGGCTGAAAAGCAAAGGCTATACCGTGCGCCTCGCCATTGCAGATACCCCCGGCTCCGCGTGGGCGGTCTCCCATTACGGCAGGGTTACACCGCTTATCCCGACCGGCGGGCAGGTCGATGCCCTGCTGGACCTGGTTCCCGATGCCCTGCGATTGAGGGAGACCGTACTGGGAAAATTGCGCAAACTAGGCTTTTACCAGATCAAAAGTTTTATCGGCATGCCAAGGTCGGTACTGCGCAGAAGGTTCGGTGAGGATTTTCTGCTCCGCCTGGCGCAGGCCATAGGCACAGAAAACGAAGTGCTCGTTCCCCTCCAGGTGCCTGTGGCCTTCAGTGAAAGACTGGCCTGCCTTGAACCCATCAAAACCCGGAATGGAATAGAAACCGCCATCCATAAACTGCTGGAAATCCTGTGCAACAGATTGCAGGCTGAAGGAAAAGGCTTGCGTACAGGTGTACTTACCTGCTACCGGATCGATGGAAAAGTGGTACAGGTAAATATCGGCACAAGCGGGGCCACGCATCACATCAGCCATTTGTTCAAGCTTTTTCAACTGAAAATCGACCAGATCAGACCGGCACTTGGCATAGAGCTCTTTGTTTTGGATGCTCCCAAGGTGGATGTGGTAGCCGTGCCACAGGAAGAAATGTGGACCTCAACCCCCGGACTTGATGATAAAAGCGTGATCCGTCTTTTGGACCGGGTAGCTGGAAAAGTAGGTTTTCAGGTGATCCACCGCTACATGCCGGCAACCCGATACTGGCCGGAGAGATCGGTGCAAAGGACCGTTTCAGTCACCGAAAAAGCAGTTACCACCTGGCGCGTCACTCAGCCCAGGCCTACCGAGCTGCTCAAAACACCTGTACCCATTGAGGTAATGGCCATCATCCCCGATCACCCCCCAAAGTTTTTCATCTACAAAGGAATGCGGCACATAGTGACTAAAGCAGACGGACCTGAGCGCATCGAACGCGAATGGTGGCTGGACCAGGGCGAGCACCGCGATTATTACCAGGTGGAGGACGAACAGGGCGGCCGATACTGGCTTTTCCGTTCGGGGCACTACGGCGGGGAACAAAAGTACAAATGGTTTATACATGGTTTTTTTGCATAGCGAAGATGGATATGGGATACAGCGAATTACAGGTTACATCAAATTTCAGTTTTCTGCGTGGCGCCTCGCATGCCCACGAACTGATCGAACAGGCCGAGATTTTCGGCTATAAGAAAATAGCCATTACCGACAGAAACACGCTGGCCGGGATCGTACGGGCACATGCCGCATGCAGGCAGAAAAACGTGAAGCTGATTCCGGCCTGCAGGCTGGATCTATTGGACGGACCAAGCTTACTGGCCTATCCTACCGATAAGGAAGCCTATGGCAGGTTATCGGCGCTGCTCACCCTGGGCAATATGCGTGCAGAAAAAGGATCCTGCCATATCTCCCGCGCCGATGTATACGACCATGGCAAAGGCATGATCTTTACAGTAGTGATGCCCGGCGAGCTCAACCGCAGGTTTGAATACGAACCAGGGTTTGTCACGGCACTGGCAGAATACCAAGAAGCCCTGGGCGGCCAATTGTATCTTGCCGCTACAAGGTCGTACATGGGAAATGATGATAAATTGATTTTCCGCACCTCGCAGCTTTCCAGGACTTATGGGATCCCCGTGGTGGCAACGGGCGATATCCATTACCACACCCCTTCGCGGAGGGAACTGCAGGATGTACTGACCTGCGTTCGGGAGAAATGCACCATCCAGGAAGCCGGATTCCGCCTGCACCAGAATGCAGAGCGCTATATGAAAGAGGTGGCGGAGATGGAGCGTTTGTTCAGGAAATATCCCAGTGCCATTGAAAATACGATGGTGATCGCCGAGTCCTGCAATTTTTCACTGGATGAGCTCAGATATGTTTACCCGGAGGAAATCAATAAAAGCGGCCGCTCACCGCTGGAAGAACTGGAATACCTTACCTGGAAAGGCGCACATGAATTTTACGGTGAAACCATCCCAGATAAAGTGGTTAAGATGATCAACCATGAAATGGAATTTGTGAAGCAGATGGACTATGCCAACTATTTTCTTTTTGTGGAAGATATCGTCCGTGAGGCAAGATCACGCGGAATCCTTTGCCAGGGCCGGGGTTCGGCAGCCAATTCGGCAATCTGTTTTGTCCTGGGGATCACATCGGTAAATCCGATGAAGTTTGACCTGCTTTTCGAGCGTTTTATTTCGCCGGCCAGAAACGAGCCACCTGATATTGATGTGGATTTTGAACATGAGCGAAGGGAAGAAATCATCCAGTACATCTACGATAAATACGGGCGTGACCGGGCCGCAATCGTAGCTACGGTTACCCAGCAACACCAAAAGGGCGCCATACGTGATGTAGGCAAGGCCATGGGACTTTCCGTAGACACTATTAACCGGCTGTCCGGTTCCATATGGGAGTTTACGGATGAATGGTTCGAGGGAAAGCGGCTTACAGAGCAAGGCCTGAATCCAAATGACCCGCTCCTTAAAAAAACACTCGAGCTCACTTCCCAGATGATGGGCTTTCCGCGGCAGTTGGGCCAGCATACCGGGGGATTTGTAGTGACACAGGGGAAGCTTACCGACCTATGCCCTATCCTGAATGCCCGAATGGAGGACCGCACCAATATCGAATGGAATAAAGATGATATTGACGCGCTCGGTTTTTTAAAGGTAGATGTGCTGGCGCTCGGTATGCTTACCTGCATCAGAAAAGCTTTTGACCTCTGTCGTGATCATTACGGCGTACAATATACACTGGCCAACATCCCACAGGATGACCCGGAGGTTTACGACATGATCTGCCTGGCCGATACCCTGGGCGTCTTCCAGATCGAGAGCAGGGCGCAGATGTCCATGCTGCCCCGACTAAAGCCCAGGGAGTTTTACGATCTGGTGATCGAGGTAGCTATTGTAAGGCCCGGGCCCATACAGGGAGATATGGTCCATCCTTATTTACGCAGAAGAAATGGCGAAGAGCCCATAGTCTATCCTTCGCCCGAACTTGAAGAAATCTTGGGACGTACGCTTGGCGTACCGCTTTTTCAGGAACAGGCGATGAAGATAGCAATCGTTGCGGCAGGCTTTACTCCGGCCGAGGCAGATGGACTGCGCAGAAGTATGGCAACATTCAAGTTCAAGGGCCTGGTCAACCAGTATGAGCAAAAACTCATTGATGGTATGATCGCCAGGGGTTATAGCCTGGAGTTTGCCAAGCGGATATTCAGGCAGCTGGAGGGATTTGGCAGCTATGGTTTTCCGGAATCCCATGCGGCAAGTTTCGCGCTTTTGGTCTATGTATCGTGTTGGCTGAAGCATTATTATCCGGATGCTTTTGCTACAGCACTGCTCAACAGTATGCCGATGGGATTTTACCAGCCGGCGCAGATCGTTATCGATGCGCAGAAACACGCGGTTGAAGTACGCGAAGTGGATGTTAACCATTCGCTCTGGGACAACAGGCTCGAAGAAAAATCAGGGAGATACTTTGCGCTGCGTCTGGGATTCCGGCAGATCAGCGGAATAAGGACCGATGAAATGGAGATTTTGATTAAGGGAAGAGCCGGTGGATATACCAGTATTACCGAACTCCGAGATGCGGGCGTATCTATAGCCGCGCTCGAAAGACTGGCCGATGCAGATGCGTTCAGGTCAATGGGAATGGACCGCCGCAAGGCACTCTGGGAAGTTTCCGCGCTACAGGATATGCCAGTGGAACTCTTCAAGGGACAGGCATCTGAAAGTGTACTGGAAACCCAGGTGGAGCTACCGCTTATGGGAAAGGGCGAACATGTGGTTCAGGATTATGCAACGGTTGGTTTATCGCTGAAAGCCCATCCGGTAAGCTTTGTCCGTCCGCAGCTGGACATGCTGAACATCCGGACATGCCACCACATCAACCATGATTCAACCGATGGCCAATTGGTCAAAGTAGCCGGATTGGTACTCGTGCGCCAGCGTCCGGGAACTGCGGGCGGGGTTTGTTTTATTACCATTGAAGATGAAACAGGGTATTCCAATCTTGTGGTTTTTGAAAAGCTGTTTGAAACCTACAGGAAGGAAATACTGCACGCCAGGCTGCTGATGGTAGAAGGCCGTTTGCAGCGCGAGGGCCAGGTGGTACATGTGATCGTGAGCAAGTGTTTCGATTTTACCAAGATGCTGGGCAAACTGGTGCAACGCGAAGTCGATGAACTGCCCGTTTTGACACTTGCGCGGGGTGATGAAAAGACCGCTCCCTATCCTTCTCAGAATAAAGCGAGCCAGGTACGGGAGAATGCCAATGAAAAAACCAAAACTGCTTTCCATGGCGGGAGGAACTTCAAATAGCTCAGTTTATGCCAACAATAACAAAGTAAGGGTCGTTTTCTTTTTTGACCATAAGATCGAGATGCTCTTCAAAGGTAACCAGGTTCGATACCTCGTCCTTTAAAAAAGTGGTGAATATTTCCATATCAGTATCCGTCTTGAGGTTGACTTCCAGCGTTTCGCTGGTTTTCCAAACGGTGGATAGTATCTCCGGGTAAGTGCCCATGAGCAAACTGGGAAAACCTTTTCTTGAAAAGGCCTCCGATAAATGCATGGCAATCTCCCGCATGTAAGGCTCAAGTTCCTGGTCTCCTGTCCGCCACTGCATGCCTTTTTGTTCATCCTGCCACATGGTTCCCGCATATTTGCCGTCCAGTTGCACACTGTAGCAATCGCCTGCCTGTTCTACTACCGCGGAAATGCTACCTACATCGGCAGCCATCTCGAATACATATCTTTCCATGTTTAAATCTTTTATCCCGGGTTGCTGTGGTTTACCTGCCGGGCCTTGAGCATCATTGCGTTTGCGAAAATAAAAGAACGCGGCCAGCGCAAATCCTGCAAGGGTACCAAGAACCAAAGCTTTGGTACCAGTCTCCATCTGTTTCTCTGTTAAAGCTCCCATCATTTTTTTCTTCATTAACATTGTTTAGGGAAATTAAGTTTTAACTATCGGGCATGGCGGACATGGATCAGCTAAAAAGGTGTTGTGCAGTCGAGAGCACCTCTGCCATGTCTATCCCTTTGCCCAGTACACCAGAAAAGAGATCGCCGGTTTCACTTAGCCTATCAACCGCATTGAAGATGGTAAAATCCCTCATTTTGAGCCCCGGCTTTACCTCGTCCCATAATAGCGGCATAGAAACCGTAGCGCCGGGCTTTGGACGCAGGGAATAAACTCCGGCTATTGTTGCGCCGGGTCTGTTCTGCAGAAAATCAAGGTACATTTTCCCTCCACGTCTGGATATGGTGCGTTCAAGTGTGGTGAATTTCGGCAGTTCCCGGTTGACCTGACGGACGATCAGATTGGCAAAGAGCTGCGATTGTTCATAGGTATACTTTGCGCCTAAGGGGATGTAGATATGGATGCCCGTGGAACCCGATGTCTTTGGAAAGCTGGAAACGCCCATGCTGTCCAAAATGGATCTTGTTACCTGTGCGGCTTGGATGACCTGCTCAAAAGTATTCTTATCCGGATCAAGGTCGATCACGCAATAGTCCGGGTAATCCGGCGAAGAGGCGCGGCTGAACCAGGGGTTCATTTCAATACAGCCCAGACTTGCCATCCATAAAAGAGTAGCCCTGTCTTTGCCCAAAAGATAGCTTTTTTCTTCACCCTTTTCATTTGTATGGGGAATGGTAAGTGCCCAGGAAGGTGCGGTTTCCTTCACATTTTTCTGATAGAAGCTTGCTGCATGTATACCTCCCGGAAAGCGGTTCAGTGACATGGGCCTATCCAAAAGGTAAGGCAACATGAGCGGGGCAACCTGATCATAATAGTTGAACATATCCCGCTTAGACACCTGCTCCTCCGGCCAATAAAGCTTGGAGAGATGAGTAAACTTAAGGGGATGTCCGTCTACTATCTTATCCTGAGTGTCTGAACTTCCGGTAAGCAGCAGCCCCTTAGCCTTTAACTTTTTTCCTTTTCGGGCCCGTGTCGATTTAGCAGATGGTTTACGGGGCTGTTCTGCAAGCTGGTGTTGCAGTGATACCTCCTGCGTAATGGATGCGGTATCTTTTTCATGTTCGAAGACCACTTCCTTCGGACTTTTGTCCTCTCGCAGTCCTTTAAACGAAGCCTGGCGCAGTTTCCCATCCGAGGTAAGTTCTGCAAATTCTATTTCGCATACCAGATCCGGCTTTAACCAGGTCGGCTTTGCGCCCATACGCCGGGGCCTGAACTGTGAGGGTTCATCCACATCGGGTTCTGTTTCAAACGGACATATCGCGGTTGTGAGATTTTCGAATACCGCCATCAGTTCCTTTTGAGATTGCTGGTTGAAGCCAGTGCCAACTTTTCCTAGATAATGCAGTGTGCCCTTAGTACCGTAGACACCAAGTATCAGTGCACTGAAATATTTCCCGGTTCCTTCGTTTCTGGTATAGCCTCCAATTACCACTTCCTGTCTGCGTTTGGCCTTTATTTTCAACCATTCCCTTGAACGGCTATCGGAGGAATAAAAGCTGTCCGCACGCTTGGCAATAATCCCTTCGAGTTTCATTTTTTTAGCAGCCTCAAAAAAATCCAGGCCACTGGTGTGATAGGCCTTGCTGATCCTGATTTCCGCATGTTCCCTGGGCATAACCGCCTCGAGAATTTTCCTTCTATCGTTCAGCGTCATCGATAACAGGGAATACCCTTTAAACCAGAGGATATCGAAAACATAGTAGATCAGTTCAGCACGCTGGGTATTCTTCCAGTTCTGCAGGGCACCAAAATCTGCGCTGCCGTCCTCTTTCAGGGCAACAATCTCGCCGTCCAAAACGGCATCCAACTTTAAGGCTTCGAGCGCTGCCGTGATGGTGGTGAACTGAGAAAATTCCAGGTTGTTACGGGAAAGAAGCTTGGCACCGGATTTTTCAACATAAGCAATAGCGCGGTAACCGTCCCATTTGACCTCATAGAACCAGCCGGGCTGATCGAAGGGCTCATCCACCAGCGTTGCCTTCATGGGTTTAATGCCGATGGGCATTTCGGTTTTATCGGCCTGCTTCAATAGGTTTTGGATTTCCCTGGTCAATACTGGGATTTTTTTACCCCCACTCCTTTTTGTACGGGCGGTTTTATTTCGCGCCGGCTTCTCCGAAAGCTCAATCCAAACGGGGGCGTGATCACTTGAACCTTTCCATCCCCTCACCGCTTTGTCCACCTTGGCGTCACAAAGTTTTTCCGCCAGATCTGCGGTCAATAAAAAGTGGTCAATACGGAGGCCTGCATCACGGTCATAAGCTTTTCTGAGGTAATCCCAAAAAGTATAAATGCGTTTTCCGGGATAAAGCATGCGGATTGCATCCGTCCAGCCCTGGTCGACCAGCATAGCAAAATCATCTCTGATTTCCTTTTGAAAAAGGGCGTTGTCCCTGTATTTTTCGGGCTTATAAGTATCAAGTTCCGTTGGCATCACGTTATAGTCACCGGCCAGAATGACCGGAAGTCCGGTAGCAAGCAAAGTTTTTGCATGTTCCTGAAGCCGTGAAAACCATCGCTTTTTATATTCGAATTTTGGGCCCGGATAGGGGTTTCCGTTAGGAAGATAGATGCATCCGATGACTACACCGGAGGTAAAAGCTTCCAGGTAACGGCTATGGGTAAATTCATCGTCACCGCCCGGAAGATCCCTGCGCAGTTCCTTGATTCCGTTTTTTGATAGTATCGCTACGCCATTCCAGCTTTTTTCTCCCCGCCATACCGCATGATATCCGGCCTGGTTAATCTTGGACACCGGAAAATTTTTATCCTCACATTTGAGTTCCTGTAGGCAAACCACATCCGGTGCCGCCTCTTTTAACCATCTCAGCAGGTTCTCTAGTCGGCCATTTATGCCATTGATGTTGTAAGATGCGATTTTCATCGAAGCTAAAAAAAGCCCCTATGGGGCTTACAGGTTTATTTCACCTTTTTTTCAATTGCTTTTCGCTGATTACCGGCGCTTTCCTTGGCATCTTTTATTTTACCTGGTTTTACATCAAGTTTATTTGCTTCGTATTTAATCTCGTGGTCTTGGTTAGAAACCGAGTTGCGCTCCACTTTTGTTCCTCTTGCCATAATCATCATTTTTTAAGTTCAGATGTATAACATTATTTTTCGTGGATTGGTTTTGCTTTTGGGATTACACCTGTTACATTACATACCATTAGGCTACAGCCAAACTGCCCGGCCTGTTTGAAAGATAATTGGTAAATTCCCTAAATTGCTTTACAGATTGCCCGATATTTCCCGTTATTTCAGATGCGGAATGAGCCTATCAAATTCGGAGCATTTAGTTTCGGCAACGTCTACAGCACAGTTTCTCGCAGATATAAGAAAATAGGACTTTCAGGTAAAAGATCCTTTTAGAAAAGGCATGATGATATGCTTACATTTCAAAAACCTAAATCCAAATAATCCCTAAAGAACCCTCTACCGCACATCTACAAGTAATCAGATCAAGTTCTGGGAATGGTAGAAATATATCGTATACATTGAATGCTATCGCCTCACGTATAAACAAGCGTTCAAAAGTGAGCATTTAAACAATTTCTGGGAAGAGATTACACAAGAATACCCATTACTGGGTATTGCAAAATACAACTATTAGGAATAAATTTAACTAACCAAACAACATCCAAATTAGTCCCATGAAAAATACCATCCTAACATGTATAATGTGCCTAATGGTGGCAACAGTCGCTGCCCAGACGGTTGATTATAAGGAAATTGACTTCCAGAACGATGCCAGCATCATTTCCACCATCAAGGTCAAAACCGGATCGCGTTACGGCATCAGGATCATCAACATCAATAAAAAACTCTACAACATCGATAACACGGTTACTAATACCAGCTATCACGAAACCCCGCCTGCGCTTTTTGAAGTTTTCTCCAAAGCGGAACTGCCCGGAAAAACAGCGGAAGGGGCAGCCCTTGCCAGCGGAAATACCAGTCTGGTGACGACCGAAGAATTGAGCGATTCAAAGCTTTCTCCTGCCCTCAGGGAAAAGCTTACCGCGCTTAATAGCCTTTACACCAACACCGCAAATACCATCTTTAGCAATGACGAGCTGTTGACCGGATTTGGTGACGCTTACCGCGAGATCCGTTACATACTGACTTATCAAAATAACCTCATTGCATTACAAAATAACTGTGAGTTGAAGTTCGACCAAATCCGCAGCGAAGTGGTCAATCTGACACGGGCAAGCTTCAGGTCTTCCACGATGGAACAGCGGGACAGGGCCAGCCTTGCCTCTGCAGATTATAATGCAATACGCCCTATCCTGGTCCGGTATTTCGACCGCACCATTGAGGAAGAGGTAAGAAAACGCTACGAACAGATCAATATCGCTTTCGCCCCGAGCAGACGCGAACAGCTAAGCAAGGATGTAACCAAAATCAATGGCACCATCAAAGAACTCATTGCCGCCATCGAAAAGGAAAAACCAAAAGATGCGGCCTCCCTCAACATCCTCAAAAAACTAAAAGCTGAACGCGATGGCAGCGCCTTGCAAAATTTATTGCTGGATAAAATGGATCGTTACGCTAAAGTGGATATCGTTAAACTCAACAGCAACATGGAAACTTTCGCCACATCCGGCCAAAAAGATGTATTGAATGTCTATGATTATTTCACCCCCGGAAACTGGACCTATGTAGTGGATGCCCAGCCCATCGAAAACGACCTGACCGTTATCGCGGTAAATATCAAACCAAAAGACGCAGTCTCCTGTAGCATCACCGCAAAAAGTTATGCGATGAATATAAAGGCGAAGGGCGGTATCAAAATCGACTTTTCAACCGGGCTCTTTACCAACTTCGGGGGCAACGACTTTAAGGACCAGACTTACCGATACGAACCTGTTGAAGGAAGCAGCACCCAGCAGCAGATCGTAAAAAATGAAAACAAAAACAGCATATTTCCATCCGTAGGTGCGTTAATGCATGTTTATGGCCGTACTGGCAATGACATAAAACTTGCAGGAACCTTCGGTTTGAGTACTAAGGACCTGGAAAAAATCAATTATCATCTGGGTGGCTCACTAATCCTTGGTACGGCCAAACGTTTCATCCTCAGTACCGGTGTCACACTGACAAAAGCCAGCCTTATCAGTGATGAATATCATGTCGGCCAGACGCTCGAAAAAGCAACAGCGCCTGCCGCTATCCCTACCGCGTCTTTCAGCCGCTTCGGTTTCTTTGCTGCATTTACCTATAACCTGACCGCTAAATGAAAGCCCTCATGATTCCAGGAATGGTCTTCCTCACATGGATGCCCATGAAACCCTTTGCCCAAAACCTGTTGCGCACAGCCCTGGACACTCCGATGGTCTGTTCATTCAACTGTAGTACCACTTTCATTGATCTGCAGAAAAACTGCCCGGCTCCCCTTCTGAGCCCGGCCAAACCAATGATTGCCACAAGGGTCAACCCATTCGTTGAGTTTGACGGCATTATATCCAGGTTAAAAGGCGAACAGGCTAATCCTTTTACTTTGAGCTATTCATTTTTAGCCTGCACTGCGACCTGTAATGCAGCCAGTACCCTAGACCGTTATTCCAACCAGATCATCTACTATAACCCGGATTTCCTGGACAAAATCAAGGGAAGCGATGAAAAAGTAAAATGGGCGGTGCGCTGCATCATTGCCCACGAGATCGGCCACCATATCCTCGGCCATACCCTTCCCGGAAACCCCAGCCCTAATAATGAGGATCGCCGAAAAAGGGAAAAACGTGCAGATTTCTTTACAGGCTTTGTGATCAGCCGCTTCCCCGGGGCAACAATTGAAAATGCCCTGGAAGGCATCCGCAGCCTGGATGCCTCAACCTACAGTCCGCGTAACGAACAGCAAGAAGCCAACAGTACCTATCCGACCCTCGCCAACCGTATGGCTGCAATAAGGGAAGGTTTTCTCGCATCGACTTCCTCCCCGATCAACCGAAATACCAGCCACTCGACCGGAACTGCCTTATCCCTTAAAATGTTCAGGGATATTGACAGCATTGCCCTTGCCCAGATGCAAACACTTGGCCGCTCACAGATATTCCGCACAATGGACAAACTCTTTACGCTGGGCATGTACAATGAGGCCAGATTGCTTGCCGAAGACAAGCTAAAAAACCTAAACCTTATCGGAAGGGAACAGCTTTGGCAGTATAAGTCCTTGGCCCAGGAACTTGGCAATGATAAAGAGGAGGCCATTAAGAGCCAGCGCAAGGCTGTCGAACTGGGTAAAGATGACCCGGCAACAATTCTGCGCCTTAAGCGGCTATTGAGGGAGGATACAAACATACAGAAAATCGAGGCGGATAAGCTAAAGGAAAAACTAGAGAAAGAAAAAATCAGGCAAAAAACACTTTTAAGGCAATAATGAAGGAGGCAAAACAAAGCTGATCTGATCGGATGCAACAGCAACATACAGCAAGTAAAGTAACAAAGGTGCGCAAAATCATTGCAGGGCGCATACTCAACGTTTTCAAACCTTCGAAAATTTGTAAAGTGATAGATATGCAGCTAATAATTCGCCTGGAAAATAAGCTTGGTATTGTTAAACATGCTGTTATGATCACTTTACAGTAACACACCAGTCCGATAGGTATCACCACCTTTAAGTAAGCTTTAGCCATATACCTTGCCAGACTATTTAGGACAACATTTTTGCTATCTAAAAAATAATCTTCTTCGTCAGATCAATCTGCGGGAAACCTCACCATGTAATGTCCCAAAAACCCCTAAAAAACTACAAACTGCGAACTCAAAAGAAAACAATAAAACCATCACCAACCATACTGGAAGCATAAAAACATAGTCGTTTTGACAATATCATTTTTCGGAACACCTGTTTGTTAAAAAAACTGTTTTTTTATCAAAAGCAATAAAGAAAAACTTTCATTAAAATATACAGCAGAAAGCGATGTGTATCCGAAACACATCAGCATGATCTTCAGAGATTGTTTTATATTTGCCTGGAATAGGGTAAGTTTCTTAACCGTAAACCGCCTGGCGCTTTTCTGCTCACCTCAAGATATGAAAATATGAAAGATCTTTTTTTAGATGATTATAAAAGCTGGTTTATTGAAATAAAGACCAAGCTGAAATCTACACAGCAAAGGACTGTTGTTGCCATAAATTCAGCATTGATTGACCTGTATTGGGACCTGGGCAAAATGATCACGGAAAAACAGGCCCAGGCCCAATGGGGAGACAACATCCTGCAAAGCCTAAGTAATGATTTAAAAAATGAATTTCCCGAATCTACCGGCTATTCAGTCAGGAACCTTAGATATATCAAACAATTTTACCAGTTTTATAATGCAAATCGGCAACAGGTTGTTGCAGATTTAAGGACACAGCTTGGCCTTATCCCATGGGGACATAACATACTTATTATCAGCAAATCAAAAGACTTAAATGAAGCTGAATTTTACGTAAGGGAATCGATAAGGAATGGTTGGAGCCGGGATACCCTGGCCATTCAGATCAAAAGCAATTTACATGGACGCAGCGGAAAATCCGTAAACAATTTTAAGCACACCCTGCCAGAGATGTACTCTGAACTTGCTGAACAGACTTTGAAAGACCCTTACGTTTTTGACTTTGTAGCACTCACAAGTGAAGCAAAGGAACGCGATATTGAAAAGCAGCTGGTTACACACATTACCAAATTCCTTCTTGAACTTGGAAAAGGCTTCGCGTTCGTAGGCCAGCAATACCATCTCGAGATCGCCGAGGAAGATTATTACCTGGACCTGCTGTTTTATAACATACCATTGAAATGTTATGTAATAGTCGAACTGAAGAACACCAAATTTGTTCCTGAATATGCCGGAAAGCTAAATTTCTATCTGTCTGCGGCAGATGACCTTTTAAAAGGAGAAAACGATAAGCCCACAATCGGAATACTTTTATGCCGCGACAAAAATAACATCGGTGTTGAGTACGCCCTGCGTGATATCAATAAGCCGATTGGTGTGAGTGAGTTCCAGTTTACCGAAATATTGCCTGAGGAAATAAAAAGCAACTTACCAACTATTGAAGAAATTGAAAACGAACTCAAGAACCTTGAATAGCATGATCAGCCAATGTAAGAACCCCAAAAAAAAGTGATTCCCCCTATTATGGAAGAAAAATATAGCTAATATGTCCGGTCATTTTGTCTTTTAACTGATTTTTTAAAGTGCAATACGGAAATACTGTAATCTTAAGCCTTCTTAAAGGGCTATATTTTTCCACTTCTTAGGTTTCATTCCAAAATGTTGTTCAAACAACCTTCCGAAGTAACTCAAATTCGTAAATCCTAACTGATATCCCGTTTCGGAAACGGAAAGATGTTGCTCCCGCATCAGTCTGGCAGCCTCCCTCATTCTTAGAAACTGACTATACTCGTAAAGCCCCTTCCCAAAAACCTGAGTAAAAAGTTTTCTGAGTTTGAGCATATTCATACCGCTGATTTCAATAAGTTCGTCCGGTGTTAAAGGCTTTTCCAGCGCAGCTGAAATAGCATCCCTTACCCGGTATACTGCCGCAATCTCATCCCCGCGGAGGCTCTGGTGTTCAATACCCTGTCGCTTTGAAAGGTTTTTAAAAAGCAGATACAATAGCTCCAATCCCTTCAATTTGTAATAGGTTTCGGAAAGTACACCTAATGCTGGTGTTTCTGCAATCTTATTAACAAGATCAGCCATCTCCGGCGACATGAATTCCTCAACCAACAAGGTTATTTCATCGTTAAAAAGGTAGTTAAATTTCAGCTGATCTTTGCCGATAAAATTTTTGAGGAAATTCAGTTCAATCAGTATCGTGACCTGGGTGATCTTAGATCCTTTGGGAAATATGACTTCACTTGTTAGGTGAAGCGGTGTTATGCGCACGTGAGGTAGCGTTTGGGGCCATCTATGTACAACGCTTTCCCGGCAATCTTGTAAATGAGTATTGAAAATATTTTGGAAGGAAAAAAGCAGACCTCTTTTAATAGCATCAATAGGTTTTCTCATATATTTAACTGTATTCTCAGCAGTAACAGACCTGATCATCAATAACATTTCCGGCAACATGTCAATGATATGAATTTCATTAAGGCTTAAAAAATCTAGCGAATCGATAAAATCAGATGCCGGGATTCCCAATTTTTCTGCCAGACCAAGCATCTGCTCCATACTATCACTTAGCTTCATTTTATGGACTATTTTTAGTTCAAAAAGGACTATTTTATCCTTAAATGTAATACTAATTTTGTAATAAGCATTTAAAAAATGAAAAAGACAATATTAATATCAGGGGGCGGAATTGCAGGATTAACGGCCGCGAAATTATTATCAGGGCAAGGGCATGAGGTGACAGTGATCGATAGAGCGTCATCCTTTACCAAAGCAGGTTTTTTAATTTCCCTGAAAAGCTTTGGGATACAGATCATGGAAGAACTCGGCTTATTGCAGGAACTGCAGGCAGCGTCTTCTCCATCTGAATTTGTAAGCTTCTTAGAAAAAGACGGGCAGGTTATTCAACACCTCAGCTATGAAAAGATAAACGAAAATATTCAACGTTCAGTGCTGATCTCCCGGGGCGGACTTCATAACGTTTTATATGATCATTTAAAAAATCGCCTAAATATACTTTTTAGCACAACCATTTCCGGAATTACCTCTGTAGGTGAGAAAACCGAGGTAACATTCTCCAATGGAGAACGTATGGAAACTGATCTTATCATAATCTCTGAAGGTCTGCGTTCTCCTACACGCGAAAAATACTTTACAAGTTCACAAATGGAAGATTTCAATACATTGTACTTGGGCGGAAAACTGACGACAAAACATTCCGAGCCGGTTGGCGCTTTTAAAATCTATATCGATGTGAATAAGATGCTTTCTATCTATCCCATTGCGAACGATGAAATTGCTATCCAATGCTACATCCGCGATACCGGTGACCTTGCAACGATAAAGCAAAGATCAGCAAAACTGCTGCGGAACTCTTTTAGTGATTATAGCGCGGAGGTAAAGGATTTGCTTAACCGTTTTGCTGAAGAAGGTCTAATGTTCGTCGATAAAATGGGAATGGTAAATGCATCTACACTCGTTAACGGAAATATGGTTTTGCTGGGTGATGCTGGATATTGTCCAACGGCTCTTTCTGGAATGGGAGCTTCGCTTTCAATATATGGCGCAAAAGCATTATCGCATTTCATCAGCAAAAGTCCAGATGATCTGAAATCTGCCTGCAGTAATTATAATATATTGATGCAACCTATTATCCATAAATTCCAGACCAATGCCAGAAATAATGCCTCTTCTTTTATCCCTGCTGATGTACAAAAGTTGGATCAGTTTGTAAAATTTTTCGGGGCAGCATCTGATGATGAACTTAAAAAAATAATGACATATCCAATTGTGCTTACTGAAGACCAATTGAACTTTAAAGCAAATAAATAGTGAACTTCAGAAAAATACTCTCCGTCATTATCGGATTTGGAACCATTGGTCTTTTAAGTTCCGCACTAGCTAAACTACAGGGTTGTTTGTTCCCTACGTCTTTGCAACTGTTTAAACAGGCTACCTTCACCGCGGATGATATGCTTCAGCTTGCCATCAAATTGGCTAGTGTTTATATCAGCTGTATCGCAGGAGGTATCGTCACAGCATTGTGTGGCGGTGAATACAGACAACAGCGTATTGTAGTTGTCAGCATAATCCTAATCATTATATGGCTATGGATCAGCACTATTCATCCGTTTTGGTTCTGGGCATTATTGCTCATGGGAATTCTCCCTTTTGTTCTGATTGGAGTTAAGATAAAAAAGCTAATTACCTCTAGAATCAAGAATCCTGGTCATCGGAGTTAAGTGCTATTCTGCGCTTACGAGTGATAATCTCCTAAGTTAGACTAATGGCAAACTCCTCCAAACTGACATTAGTCCAATTGGACCGATTGGATCTTTCCCGCCATTTTATCATTCAAAAGGTGTTTCCAACAATGGCAGAATTATTTTTTTTACCTTACACTTTTTCGAAATTCTAAAGCATAATAAATAGAAGGAAGACAGGCAGCTAGTTAAGAAGGAAAGCTTAGACCACCCACTGTAGAGCAATCTTTATCTACTTTACAGCTTTTTTTTCGGCATGGGTAATAACATTAATCAAATCACGCTGACTTAAAGTTAAGAGATATACTGGGTCTGCATTCAAAATTTCGGCAATTTGAAATAAACGGTCAACGGTTAATTCACTATAGCCGAGCTCGATTTTGCTATATGCATTTTGCGTTAGTTTGAGTTTACCCGCCAGATAGTCTTGCGTGTAGCCTCTGTATTCCCTAACTCTTCTAATATTCAGGGCAACATTTGTTGCTCTCAGGGACAATAGATCTTTCATAAAAAGGATTAGCATCTGAATGCATTTTAAATACGGGATATGCATTCCGATAATTTTCTTTAGCTTAAATTCTAAAATATTATGACACTGGAACGAGATCAAAGATCATATAAATTAACAGAATAATAAAATAGATATTTGGATATACTAATTCAGATTTTAAACAGCATGATTTTCTATGTTGCTTAACGAAAGGAATCGTTAAGCAACGGAGACTGGGCTAAGAGTAATGAAGATAACTTGCAATTTCCGCGTTGACTTTGTCCTGGAACAATTTTGGTTGATATAGTTGAGAATACAGCATGCATTAAACCGAGAGATGATATCTCGTTAAATCTGATTAAAGGTATAGGCGATAGACTGAATTCCCGGACTTTCAATCAGGATATTCCGACCAGCAGGAATAGGAACGGGCCCTTCAAGAGATATTGACTTTTATGGAACAGCCATAAGAAGCAATAACTGACTAACCGGGTAGACAAAGATTTAAAATGTTTTGTATTTCATATCCGAATTGCTACCTTCGTCTTCGAGAGCGTTAATTTAGATAACGGGGAACTGGGCATCGTCCGTTCCCCGTTTTTTATGGCTTGAGCAACAGCTTTCAGTAAACTATTCTGAGCTTACCTTTAATTAATGATTTCCGGTACCCGGAATCCTGATTATTCTTTACGTAAGCCGTAACAGACATTACCGATGCACTTGGCTAAGAAGTTCCCATGATTAATTACATTTTCGAAGAATAGATTGAAAATAATGGATGTTGGCTATCCTTAACACCCCCGCATTTACTGCAGGAAGGCTGGTGTCCTGTCCATAAATTAACCTAGACGGTATTATAATATTTATGTCGGGTTAATTGTATATTTGATGTCTATGGATATGCGTGACTTTTCTGCTCCCAGAATGTTTGACACGGCACAAATCAACGATGCCCTGATATGTTCCCCTGCACCTACTGCAATTTATGCCGGTAAGAATATGATCATTCAGTTTGCTAACAAAGGAATGCTGGAATTATGGGGAAAAGATGCTTCCGTAATTGGAAAACCGCTCATGGAGGCCATTCCGGAACTTGAAGGACAGCCTTTTCTATCCTTGCTGCAACAGGTTTGGGACACGGGAAAAACGTACTCGGTGACCGATGCGCCAGCCAGCTTGATAAAAAACGGCATTCAGGTAACCGACTATTTCGATTACGAATACAGAGCGTTGCTGGATACATCCGGACAAACCTGGTGCATTTTAAATACCGCACTCGAGGTTACTGCAAGGCGGGATTTTTTGATCAGGATACAGCAAAAGGAAGAGAAAGAGCAGGCACTTAATGAAGAGATGGCTGCGACACTGGAAGAACTGACCTCTACCAATGACGAGCTGAACCACTCGGTAAAGCTTTTGGCAGAAAGCCGTGAACATATTCGTATGATCATTGAACAGGCACCGGTAGGCATTGCCATGCTCCAGGGACCTGATCACATTATAGAGATTGCGAACCCTGCTATACTCAAAATCTGGGGCCGCAGCGAAACCGAGGTGATCGGCATTCCACATACACAAGCACGCCCTGAACTTAAGGGCCAGCCGGTAAACGATTGGCTGGAGCAGGTGTTTACTACAGGCGAACCTAAAATCAACAATGAGTTTTCGGTAAAACTATTCGACAACGGTGGACTTCGTGAAGCTGTCGTTAATTCAATTTACCAACCAATACGTTCAACAACCGGTGAGGTTACGGGCGTGTTAGTGATTCTTGATGATATTACATCCGAGGTTATTGAAAGAAAGAAAAATGAAAAAGATCAGCATATGCTGGCCCTTGCCATCGATGCCGGAGAACTCGCTACATTTTACTATGAACCGGCATCAAATTTATTTTCAGGTAATGCATTGTTAAAGTCCTGGTTTGGTTTATCGGCCGATGAACTAATCGAGTTACCCCTTGCACTCAACGCGATTGTTCCCGAGGACCGCGAACGGGTTCAGCGGGAAATAGCAAACGTGCTCACCGAAGAATCAAATGGTCATTATACTATAGAGTATAGTATTAAAGGCAATTTGAATGAAAGCCCGAGATTACTCCAGGCCATGGGAAAAGTGTTGTATGATTTAAATGGAAAACCGCAAAGCCTGAACGGGACCCTAAGGGATATTACCCAGCAGAAAAAGGAGGAGCAACGGAAAGACGATTTTATGAGCATGGTAAGTCACGAACTAAAGACTCCGATTACTTCGCTTCAGGCATATCTTCAGTTGATGCAGCGGATGGCGATCATAAAAAAAGATATATCCCAGCAGAATATGCTTGACAAGTCAGTCAAGCAGTTGCAGACCATGAATGCCATGATCAATGGATTTCTGAATGTTTCCAGATTGGATTCGGGCAGGATGCATATCGAAAGAACAGAATTTGATCTGATCCCGTTGATCAAAGAGGTTGAAGAAGAAACGGTCTCCACAATCCATACCCATCACCTGTCATTTGCACCGGTCCCAAATATGCGCTTATCTGCCGATCGTGAAAAGATCTCACAGGTGCTCCATAACTTAATTGGCAACGCGGTTAAATATTCGCGGATGGGGGGTTCCATTCATATAGCATGTTACGAACTTGAAAACCACGGGACAAGGATTACCGTTTCAGATCAAGGAATCGGCATTGAGCAGGAAGACCAGGATAGAATATTTGAACGGTACTATCGTGTGAAGCATCCGGCCAGCGGTTCAATTGCTGGGTTCGGTATAGGTCTTTACCTTTGCAAGGAGATCGTTACGTTGCATGGAGGGGAAATATCCCTTGTAAGTGCACCTGACCAAGGCACGACCTTCACAATAGAACTACCTGGCAAACTCACCAGGGAATAGACAGATACCCAGTTTAGAAATAATCTCAAATATCTTAGTTTAAATCTTTGCTGACCTCATGCGGGTGATGGGCCTCGATCTCATCAGCCAGTAAGTGCAGTAATTTTTCAGAAAGTTTGGCCGGATTTTGGCAGATGTGGAGAAAGTGGTATGGATCAGGCTCGAAGCTTGCGACCAATTTACCTTTTTGAAATACTTTTATCTTACAGCTTTCTCCATTCTGATGCAGGTATTCGCCCACTTCAAAATGGTGAATTTCTTTACCCAAATTTATACTGATCTGATAGTTTTCCATATTTCCATAGTTTTTATCGTATGCATTAAACAATAACAAACCAATTTGGTTTCCAGGCCACTGCTGTGTTGATGCCTCGATGTTTTTACCCGGTTTCCAAAACTATATACGTCCATCGAAGGTTAAATTAACACCCAGCCACAATTGTTATGGAATATCCGATCAACAACAAACAAGATTCTGAATTGGAAAAATTCACTATTGCACAGGAGCGGGATTATGCAACAGCGCTAAATGAAATCAAAAGCGGCAAAAAACAATCACATTGGATGTGGTACATCTTTCCACAGATCCAGGGGCTCGGATTTTCCAGTACCGCAAAATATTATGCTATACGTGATCTGCAACAGGCTGCTGACTATTTAGCTCATCCGGTTCTTGGGCCAAGGTTAACAGCGATTTCGAAAAAACTATTGCCCCACACCGAGCTTAGTGCAAGGGAGATTTTTGGCAGTCCTGATGATTTGAAACTACGCTCGTGCATGAGTCTGTTCGCTTCCATCAAAAATGCACCTCCTGTGTTTCAGCAGGTATTAGATCAATTTTTCGAAGGCGAAAGTGATTCAAAAACAAAACAAATTCTGAATCTAAAGGCTTTTGATTGACAATTGCTGGAACGAATTGAATAAGGTCTGGCAACTTCGATATTAACACCCTTTTATTAATACACCGCAAACAGGTCGCGTGTTCTTCAGCCTGTCTGCTGCATATCGTAAAATCACTTTAAATGCGGTTTAGCCGGGAATGAGAAATCGCAAGAGTATTCAAGTGGTTCGAAATCGGCCATTTGCCTGGGGAAGTGCTTGAATTTTCTTGCACCTTATTTATTGAAAAAGATGTTTCCAATGAAGGCAGGAATTATCTTTTTCTTTTTAGATTTTCCATTTATCCCTTTACCTATTCCAAGAGAAATCCTTTTCATAAAGGTTTATAATATTAATATTGCAAGGCAATAAAGGATAGAATTTTCGGACAAGGCGTGAATGATTGAACAGTAAAATAATATCGCTGTGGCATCTGTTCATATACCGGCCGGAAAATACAGTTTATCCTGTCGGATGTTTTAATGATTGGCACATCCATCCTAATGAATAAAAGAAAGGGCTTAGGTCCCCCCATTTTAGTTTGACCTTGGCTTGCATTCCGCGAATCTCCACGCAGTATGCATATAAAGTAAAAGGCCTCGTTACCGGCGGCTTAGATAAAGGACAAATGAAGTCTGGTGCCGACCCGGTGTGTACGATTTGACTCTCCTGAAGAATCCGCCGCATCCCGCTCAGATAAAAGATACATTTTCAATTTCGCGATGCTGCTTTTGTTAGCGTTGGCTAAGACCGAAGCGAAATGAAAGGGCATAATAATCGGTTTACTTCTGTTGGAATTCTATCAAGCCATTTTTCATTACCATTTTGACCTCAAAAAGAGACTTTTTAAAATCTTTTTGCATGTTGCCCTTGAAAACTGCAATATCGGCTTTGGCACGCTCTTTAAGCACACCGATTTGATCTTGCATTCCGAGTGCAATTGAAGCATTGTATGTGGCTGTTCTCAATGCGTCGGACGCAGATAAACCTGCGTCAAAGTAACCTGAAATGGTATGTTTGGCCATCTCGCCTCTTGGCATATTTATGTTGATATACGCGTCTGAACCCGCCACGATCATTACGCCCGCATTATGGGCTGCTTTTAGTCTATCTTGAAGCGGCTTAAAGTTCTTTCGGATTTGCTGCTCATCATAGGGCATTTTCTGTGTTTTCAGATAGGTGATCTGAAGATCTGGTGAGCCGTCTGTAGCAACAAGATATATTTCTCTTTTCGCCATTGTCTCAAGGGTAGACTTAGTAAAACCATACCCGTGTTCCAATCCATCAACGCCCGCCTCAATAGCTGCATGAACCGCCCAGTCGCGGTCACAGTGCGCCGTAACCTTCACCCTTTCACTATGGGCTGCCTTCACTATCGCCTTAATCTCTTCCAATGTTAACACTAAACGATTTCCTATGGCGGTTATCTTAATTACATCAACACCTCGGGCAATGTGTTCTTTTACTGCTTTCGTAGCCTCATCCGCACCACTAACCATAGAATATTCTTTAGCTGAATACTTTTCAAACTCTTTAATTGGCACACCATAAATCTGCCCGTCCATCGCACTGATTATCGGCCCGGACACCAACATTCTGGGACCTGAAAAATCACCTCTTTCAATCGCATTTTTAAGCTCAATATCCAGGTACTGTTCAGAATTACCCAAATCACGGATACATGTAAACCCCGCATTAAGATAGCTCTTTGCGAAACCAACGGCCCTCAAAACCCTGGTTTCAGGAGAATTTAGAATACCATCATTAGCCAGGTTATCATTCGGTCCCTGCTGAAAAGCAATATGCGAGTGCGCGTCAATCAGGCCAGGTGTAACTGTATCTTCGCTATAATCTAAAATAATTGTACCACTCGGAACATCAAGTCTGTCCCCTACTTTGACAATGCTATTTCCTCTGATTAGTAATTGTTTGTTTTTATAGAATTCATTTTGCTCCGAATCGTACATCTGACCGGCCTTGATCAAAAAATACTTTTCGTTTTGTTGAGCGAAACTTGTTGCGGAATAGGATAATAATGTAAAACCAAACGGTATAAAAAGTCGGATAATTAATTTGCTGACCATCAGATTTTCTAGGGTTATAAATTATCTATTAATAATAACTGTTTTTTTCTTCGTCGCAAACTATTTCCTTAAAAAATTTATAATAGGGATTTTTCGGGGCAACGACTGTTAGCCTTATTAGATGATAAGCGTCCGTTCCCGATAATCTATAAATGTATCGATTTAAAACGGTGAGATTTAATTGAAAAGTGTCCTAAACATTTACCTCAAGGTTTGACATCCAGTTACTGAGGGTTTAAAGAAGGAGGTAAATTTCCTCCTTCTTCCAATACTTAGGCTTCCGACAGCTTGGTAAAAATAGAAAAGTTGAAATGACGAGTTGATAAATTCATTACTTCGCTATCAAATTCAAAAATTATTGGCCCCTTCGCAAAATTTTTATGCAGATGGCAATTTATTTATCCCAATGACCAGTACCGCTATGCGAATGACTTTTAAAACAGCAATAAGTTGCTGATTAAAAATACAATTATTAAATTAGCGTATATTTTGCTGAGACTATTTATTATGGAAATGAAATGCATAATTATAGATGACGAAAACCACACCCTTACTCAAATGGCGGAACTGATATCTTTAACACCGGGAATAAGTCACGAGAAGAGTTTCGATAATGCCATTGATGCATTAACCTATTTACATGTCCTGAAACATGTTGACATTGTTTTCCTTGATATTGAGATGCCCCAGATCCACGGTATCGAAGCCGCCAGATTACTACGGCCCTATTGTGATTTTTTAGTCCTGATCACCGCACATACCGACTATGGCGTACAAAGCTTCGAGATCGGTGCGGACGGATACCTGCTTAAACCCGTAAGCGAAGTGAAATTCATCCGTCAGATACAGCGCCTTCTGCAAGGAGGATCAGGGAAACCAGTCAGTAGAAATCCCGACGGCTTCTTATTGGTGAAGGGTGGCTCAAAGCACAAATATTTGAGTATACCGCTGGACCAGGTACTTTACATCAAATCGCTATCCAACTACATTCAGATTTTTTTAACATATGGGCAGCACATCAGCTATCACACCCTAAAGCATGTAGAGGAGTCCCTCAGAGACCGTACCGAATTTTTAAGAATAAACAGGTCAGAAATAATATCCTTTAACTATGTTAAACAGGTGGATGGTTACCAGATCGTGCTCCGCAACGAAAAAAAATTTATAGTCAGCAGAAGTTACAAGAATCAATTTGATTATTTTCTGCGCAACAGGCTACCTGGGCCAGGTGTACGATAGATGCTGAAGTTTTGGAGTGTATGAATGACCAAAAAATGATTTTGATATTGTTTAAGCTAAAATACTAATCCTCTGAATAATTTAAAATTTGGGCCGGGACTATACTCCGGCCCTTCACTCCTGCCCCTTGCGGTTAGGGCTTAATGGGGTGATCAATGCGATCAATATTCTGATTTCTATGCATCAAAAATACTTCTGTAAAGGTGTGACCAAATACCTATTTGTTTTTCTGATAGTTCGTATCTTTTCGGAAAACAGGTTAATGCCGGCTAGAGCTGACTAACCGGAAATGGTCAATCCATTATTGACGCTAATAGGAGACAAGATATAAAAAATACTTCATTATAATCTCACTAAAATTCGGCTGTACAACCGCTCATCCAATATGATATAGCGCCTGAATAGTGTATCACCACAATCAAAGCAGCGGATAATTAGTATATTAGCAGTTTGAAACTGTCTGCTCTCATGAGATCTAATATCCTGTACTCTTTCAGGGCACTTGCGTTGCTACTGACTATTTTTTCTCTACTGCTTATTCACTCCTGCAAAAAGGGGACGGAAATATTACCTCCAGGCGAATCTCCAATAACGCCCCCTGCTATTCAGGGACTGGCTAAACTTTTTACGGACAGTATCTCCGGGCTGAGCAATTTCTCGGTCACCTTCCGTGGCAAAATACTTGAACAGGGGTCTTCAGCTGTTACCGAGTCGGGTATGGTAGTCGATACGGTCCCTGGAGCAACTACCGTTAAAAATCTCAATAAGTTTAAGGCCACGCCTGATGCTTCTGGACAGATGAAGGTAATTGTGACCTACGTGCCGGAAGGAACCACTTATTATATGCGTACTTATGCGATAAACAGTGCCGGAACAGCCTATGGCAACGAAGTCGTTTTCCGTTCTCCTGATGGAAAAAGTACCCTGGAAACTTTCGAAATAAAAACACAGGAGCAACTTATAGCACTTGGCGCAAAACATTATACCAGCTTGCAGTCGCTGCGCATTGGTGGTACCGTGAATGACTTGAGCCCGTTAAAGGACCTGACCTTTGTCACGGGCGGCATGGAAATCAGTGGCACTACCCTTTTAAAGGACCTTACCGGCCTTGAACACCTGGAAATGGTCGGTACATATTTTCCAAACAGTCTACGTCTGGAAGGCAACCGTGCATTGCGCTCACTTAAAGGATTGAACAAACTTAAAACCGTACGCGGCTATTTCTATATTCTGGGAAATCCGTTGATCACAGATCTAAAAGGCTTAGACAACTACACCATGACAAGTTTAGGTGAGTTCAGGGTTGACAGGTGCTCTAGTTTACGGAGTCTAGACGGTATTGAAAGTATGCTGTATTGCTATGATGGACTCGCCATTATGAACAATCCTGTACTCAACGACATAAAAGCGCTTCGGAACCTAAAAGGCACAACACAGATACTTATCGGTGCCAACAATATGCTGACGAATTTAGATGGATTGGAAGGGCTTACACAAGTCGGAATTGGGGAACTGGAATATGCTAGTATCACGCTACAGGGGAATCCATTGCTGACTAATATTGAAGGACTTGCTAATATAAAGAAATGCGGCAATTTAAACATTGATGGGAATGCTTCGCTGAAAAGCTTAAGGGGCTTGAATGGACTTGTGGATCTGAATTATGTAACGATCGTAAACAACGGCTCCCTCACAGATTTCAAAGGACTGAGTGGCCTTAAAACGGTCAGAAATAATTTAAAAATCTGGGAAAACCATCAACTGGTTAATATGGATGGCCTTCAGCAACTAGAGAAAGTAGGTAGGCTGGATATAGTGCTTAATAAAGGAATAAGAGACCTCAGTGGACTAGATGGTTTAAAGTTCGTGAACGGACCAAATGGCTATGCCATAACCATTTCGCACAACGAAAGCCTATTATCCTTGCACGGACTGGAGCAGCTCAGCTCTTCGACCGAAGGCATACAGATTATGTACAATAAAAACCTTGCGGATTTCTGTCCGTTGAAATTGTTGATGAGCGGTTATAAAAGTTACTTTTCGGCATTGGATAATAAAATCAAAATGGATCCGCAGATCCTGCAGAGCAGCTGTAAATAAATATTGACTATATTTACAGAAAAGCAACATTATTGATGACGCTGAGGCTGTCGTATGAACCGATTGATATCCGGGATATCGACTATGTTATGGATTCACGGAAGCTATCTGCTTCACCAATTGATGTGTACTAATAAATGATCTCCAAATCCGCCGGTAAGCGTAATTTCATCGACTGATCCGAAGATTTCATCTGAACTGTCTTTCCACAAGTTTTGCAAGAAGAAAGGCATTTCGTGCTGTTCATTTGCTTCTGATAACGTATGATATAAACGGGTTGCATTTGAGGTGCAATTTAGATAAGACCAAGGATAAGGTTCCACACGAACAACACTTATTTAGTCTAACAACTTAAGCATATCTGCCTGCATCCGATCTATTAATCCCTAATCATCTCCAATATAAATATCAGTTACAGTTCTAGTCTTCTGGTTTAACGCTTCGGCAACATCATCTGTACTATAACCACATTTCCGTCTGATCCAGGTTCCAACGGTATGTCGGAAATCATAGAAATCAATCTCTGAAACATCCGTCTTTTCACTTAAAACCTTTAAGCCTTCATTAATAGCTGAGTTAAGTCCTTGTGTACTCGAATACCTTAGTTGGAGATTACCTGCATACTTTCTAAGTAAGGGCCTGGCTTCATCGACTATTTTAACGCTAAAAAATGCTTTATCTAACCGCTTATTTTTTGTCTTGGCCCTATTGTAATTAATACGATCCTCATTACCTGTCATCACCGGAAGTTCGTATAAATCAGCCGCATTCATTCCAAGTAAATACAAAGACAGCATACCAAGATCCCGGGCTAATTCTGCCCTTGAACCTTCAGGCAGTTCACAGTTTTTTAATTTTAATATTTCCTCAACTGACCGATCACGATGAGCAGTTAAAGGTGCTGTTCCCACTTTATATTTTTTAAATGGATAGTGTGCTATTTTGATGACTCCAAGATCCTCATCATTAAATTCATTTCGAGCCTCATTAAATAATAACCTTAAATCTCGCATATGATTGTGCAAACCAGCTTCTCTAACGCCTTTCTGCACATAGGTCCGAGAAAGGCCGCTATGATTTTTTCTGGTTATTTCACGCGGATTGGAAAGGTATAATTCATATCTTTTTAAAAAGTTATAGTTAATCTCAGTAATTGGAAGGTAGTCACTTTTGAAATAGTCGACCAAGCTATTATAAACAGTTGTTAATGTTTTTGCGCTACTAACCTTATTGACCTTCTTCTTGGAATCTATAAAATTCTTACAGAAACCAAGGAAATCTATCACTTCAATAGATATCCCGTCTCTCAATTCAGCCAATTTATCACGAACTTCAAAAGCACTTAATCTTTTAATATATGACTCATTACTACTTATCCAGTCGCGATATCTTTTCAAATCTGGCGCGACTCTGTCTAAAATAAAATTGTCCTTAATAACAAGCGTTTCGCTTTCTTTACTTTTCCTCCCTAGCTGTTTCATAATGACAAAATGATTGGTGTCGATATAGGCTGGCTTCTTATTGTGCCAAACTCTAATTTTAACATTCCACGTCCTGTCGGACTTCTGATCTTTTTTAATGATCGTAGCTGAAACTGTCGTCATACAATTTGATTTAATGTTTTTAGCTCTGAAATTTTCCCTAAGTTTTTCCTAAGTTTTGAGTGAAATTGACACACTTTCCTAAGCTTTTCCTAAGTTTTTTGTACTAATTTAAACATTAATTTTTGTTAAAGCTAACACCAATAATTAGAGCAACTGTAATGTATAATGGCTGAAAATGACCTTCAAGAGCACAAAAAAGCCCTTCAGAATATACTGAAGGGCGATTTTTTGTCAGTGGGCCCACCTGGGCTCGAACCAGGGACCAAAAGATTATGAGTCTTCTACTCTAACCAGCTGAGCTATAGGCCCGGAAAAAAGGCATTCCTTTTTTGCGAGTGCAATGTTACAAATTTGTATTGAAATTAGGAAAATGTTTTAGGCATTTTTTTACAAAAAGAATGAATATAAACTCATTTTCAACTGCTTAATTTTAATTTTCATTATAGCAAGCTTGGCCACTACTTAAAAAATGTGGATAAAACGCGCGTTCACCTACCCGTAAATCCATTTCGAATAGGTTAATTTTGTAGTTGATATGAACACGCCCGACCAGGACAACCAACTCCTTTTAGACTTTTTAGCCACCACCAATCAGCCTGTTTTTTTAACCGGGAAAGCCGGAACAGGTAAAACTACCCTCCTGCGCAAAATCAGGGATACCACCAAAAAGAATTTCGCCATTGTTGCGCCCACCGCAGTTGCAGCCATAAATGCTGGCGGTGTTACGCTACACTCCTTTTTTCAGATTCCTTTCGGGCCATTGGTTCCGGTTGTTGATGAACATGCAGAAACCAATTTTAAGTATTCAGATGAAAAAACAAGACTCTTACGTTGCCTTGATTTATTGATTATTGATGAAATCAGTATGGTCAGGGTAGATCTGATTGATTTTATCGACCGTACTTTAAAACGTGTTAAAGGTTCAAATCGTCCCTTCGGTGGCGTGCAGGTATTAATGATCGGTGATCTTTACCAGCTCTCCCCTATCTTTCATGATGCATGGCACATCCTGGGCAGTTATTATTCCAGTCCTTATTTTTTTGACAGCCTCATTTTCAGGTCTACGCCGATGCTGACGTTTACCCTAGATAAGGTTTACCGCCAGTCAGACCCTGTATTTCTTGACATTTTGAATGGCATGCGTGAAAACAGCCTTAATGCAGAACTCCTGGCCAAACTGAATGAACGTTACGATCCCTCTTTGGATCAGGAATGGAAAGATGATTACATCACCCTTACCACGCACAACCAATTGGTTAACGAAATTAACGAAGGCTGTCTGGAAAAATTACCAGGGGAAATTTTCGAATTCAATGCAGAAGTCAGTGGTGATTTTCCTAAAGACGCTTATCCCACCGATGAAAAACTTCAGTTAAAACTGGGTGCGCAGGTCATCTTCATTAAAAATGATTCTTCAGGTAAAAAGCAATTCTACAACGGAAAAGCGGCTAAAATTACTGCAGTCAGTCAGGATGCGATAAAAGTAACTTTCACCAACGGTGGAAGAGAAATTGAAGTAGAAAAAGAGATCTGGCAGAATGTTAAATACAGCCTGAGCAACGAAGAAAATAAAATTGATGAAACCAGTACTGGATCCTTCTCTCAATATCCATTTAAGTTAGCCTGGGCCATTACCGTGCACAAAAGCCAGGGTTTAACTTTTGATCAGGCGATAGTAGATGTAAGCACTGCATTTACCCACGGGCAGGCCTATGTGGCGCTGAGCCGTTGCAGAAGTTTGGAAGGGCTCATTTTAAAATCGCCTGTGGTTGCCGAAAATATCATTACCGATGCTAAAGTAATCAGTTTTACAAAAGCTGCCCATCAGAATAAACCTACACCACAACTGTTAGCCCGTTATACGCAGCAATATAGCTGGGGATTGATCCACGAACTACTGGATTTCTCGCTGGTTGCCAAAGACTGGGAAAAACTGAGGCGCTCCAAGCTGATCGACAGAGATGAGCAAAATGCATTTTTAGCTATTTACGAAGCTGGAAATCAGATCTTTCAGAACGAGATTTTTAAAGTAGCCAAAAATTTTATTGCAAAGGAATTTTCGAAAATCAATACCGATAACAATACGGCAGATGAAAGGGCTTTTATGGATCGCTTGCAAAAAGCGTCAGATTATTTTGTTCCAAAATTGGAACAGCTCATTACTTTAACTTCGAAAATTGTGACCATCAACTTTTATAACGACACCCATTCTGATAAACTACTTACCATATTAAACGATTGCAAAGACGGACTTCAGATCAAATTGGCCCTGTTTAAAATTCCCTGGAATCCATTTTCCATTAGAGACTATATCAATACTTTACATGCCGCAGGCAATAAACAAGCAGAGAAAAAACCGGTTAAATCGGGCATTAAACCAAAAGAAATTTCAAATCCTCAGGTTTATAAAAACCTCGTCGAATGGCGTAGCACAATTGCACAGCAACGCGGCACGCAGGATTATGCTGTACTTTCCGATTTAGCATTACTTTCTATTGCCGAAAAAATGCCAAGAACAACCGATCAGCTGGCAGCACTCAAAAGCGTAGGCATTGGTAATGCAAAAGAACTCGGCCAACAAATTACCCGCATCGTTAATGCACATTTGGGTACCAGCGAGTTATTTTAAAAAAATTTACTTCTTAACACTTTTTTTAATACTTTCGCAACCCCATTTTAGTCCCGCCAACCCCAGCATAGCAAGCCATGAGTAATTTTCTATACGGAATCGATTTTGGAACAACCAATTCGGCACTTTCCATTTACGATGAAGAAAAGAAAGAAATTGTAGATACCATTTCTATTCCTTCCTTAATTTATTTTACAGAAGTAAAAAGTCTTATTGATGGCGAAAGTCATATCGTTGGGGAAAAAGCAATAGATGCTTATTTAAGCGATGGCATGAAAGGCCGTTTTATAAAATCCATCAAGCAGATTCTTTCCAGAACCACTTTTACCGAAACCCGTATCCATAATAAAAGATATACTGCGTCAGACCTGGTCACTTTAATCCTGAGGGATTTGAAGACAAAGGCCGATCAGATTATTGGCAAAGAATGTAACAAGGCCATTATAGGTCGCCCGGTATTTTTTGATGATGACAATACGATGAAAGATACCCTGGCGCAAACCAGGTTAAAAAAAGCCGCAGAAAGTGCCGGCTTTACCGATGTCCGCTTTCAGTTTGAGCCTATCGGGGCTGCTTTTGCCTATGAAAAAACCATTACCAGGAAAGAGCGCGTACTGGTGGCCGATCTGGGCGGAGGTACAACAGATTTCACTTATCTGATTCTTGATCCCGATAAAGTTGGCAGCAAAGACCGTAAAAACGATATGATTGCCTCTGGTGGGATCTACATTGGGGGCGATAGCCTTGATTCGGCATTTATGTGGGACAGGGGAACACCATATTTTGGTAAAAACACGCTGTATGAAGCTACACCAGGCAAGGTCTTAAATGTACCCAAATCGCTCTTTGCAAATATCTGCACCTGGGATAAAATGAATTTCTTTAACGGTTTAAAAATTCAGAAAGAAATTGAAGAATATTATTATTACTCCGGAAACGATCCGAAATTCAAAAACCTGATTACCCTGATCGAAAATAACCTGGGTTATTCTTTATTCAGATCGATAGAAAAAACCAAAATCGAACTTTCTGATCAGCCTGATTCTACTTTTGCCTATAGCAATATGGAAATCGAGATTGATGAAAATATTTCGCTGCAACAGTACAATTCCATTATCGAAAAAGACATTAATAAAATAGATGCCTACCTGGACCGCTTTATGGAAACATATAAAATCAACCCGGCAGATATTGACTGTTTGTTTTTGACCGGGGGAACCTCGATGGTAGCTGCCGTTCAAAACTTATTTAAAACCAAGTTTCCACATATTCCGTTAAACTCCGGCGATAATTTTAAAAGTGTAGCCAAAGGTTTGGCTTACAGCGGTTATCTGTTTGAAAATTAACACAGGCCAAAGGCTTTATCAGGGAATTTACAGCATAGCACAATGAACTATATTGTAGCAGAAAGAACAGCTTTTTTTATAAAGAGCGCAGGGCTAATTCAATGTACCAGGTTTCTTCCCGTTTGATGCTTTTACGCTTTGCTACATCGTACCAAATTGCTGAAATTTATCGCTGTTCACCATGAAAAGGATCGTTTTTTCAACAAACCCTAGATTGGCCAAATGCGTATTTTACCCTTGTAAAACGGCAACATCCGGAATTGTAAATACTAAAATACAAATACGTAATATATTTAGGAATATTTCTTCTTCTTTAAATTAAGATTTTATAATTTAGCAAACATAAATTGGTGCGGCTGATAAAATAGCAACAGTGAGCAAAGCTTTACGCGTTAGGCGAGAAACAATTAATGTGGTGAGGTGTGGAATACCTGTTTTCTAGAAGAGATCAAATCAAATTGATGGACGTTTCTTTGGCAGACGCACCAATTTTTATTTTAACTGATGCTTAGGCGGCTAAATTGAAATACCGACATGCCTTTATGTCGTTTAAAACTGGTATTAAAGCTAGTGGTTTGTTCAAAACCCAATATCTCGGCTATTTGATCAATCGTATAATCACTATGAAGCAACAACACTTCCGCTTCGCGCATAATACGGTCTTTAATCAGTACGGTCAAGCTTTTTCCAAGCACCCGATCTAAAAATTTATTCAATCTGCCCGGACTCATCCCCATGCCTTCAGCATAAAACTGAATGGATCTTTCCTGCTTATAAAATTGCTCTAAAATTGCCCGGAACCTTAATACCTGCTGTAAATCATCTAAGGTTAACGCTGCAAGATAGCCATCCAAACCAGCTGTAAAACCCAAAAACAACGATAAATATTGTGCTATATAAGACATATCCCTTTTATGATCAATTTCTCTTTTCAGCTGATCAAGTAGATTATACGTTTTGCTTGATTTTTGCGGATCAAGATCTCTGAAAGAAAGGTTTAAAAAAAGATTTTTAGCTTGCGGATCCAAGTGCTGCAGTAAAAATTCTGCATATAACAAACTACTAAAACTTAGCCAATAACCCGAACTCATTTCTCCATCGAGCCTAACCAGGCCCTCTTCCGGAATAAAAAAAATCCGGCCATTCAAAAGTGGGTAATCGCCAGAGTTCATACACAGAAAGCCTTTTCCCTGGCATACAATCAACATGCGCATAGGATATATAGCATGTAATGCACGCTCTCTGCGAAAAAAACCGCTAATTGGCTCTAGCTGAATCATAAAAACTTGAGGATAAACAACAATAAGACCAAATTTATCCGACTTGGTTACAAGTTGTTGAAATATATTATGACCAGGAGGCACTGGTCCGCAGGAGCCAGCGTAATACGGATACTATTATTAAGCCGTCCGGACCCGCAAAATTTTCTACCATACCACTCATCCACCTGTCCTCCTTCCAAATCAAAATAAATCATTTCATTGTAAGCTGACCGCTATCAGCAACTCTTGCTTGTAGATTATATAATATCCGGAACTTATTTCTAGGCAGACAGCACGATTACCTTAGTGGCTTCGATGCCATTTTGCGTAAATTCGATATCAAACTGAACAATGTTACTGGTTTTGATGTGATCAACTACGCCACGGGCAAAAACGTTTAATTCTTTCCCTCCATTTGAAGGTATAATACTGCCCATCCCTTCTTCCGGGTTATAAAACTTTACAGTACCTAATCTCATCGAATTATCAAATCTTTTTAACATTAACTGCGTTTGTACCTTTTTTTCCTTGTACTACCTCAAATTCAACCCGGTCATGCTGGCTTACTTTATCGCTTAAGCCGGTAACATGAACAAAAATTTCTTCTCCGTTTTCTGTTATAATGAAACCAAATCCCTTAGTTTCATTATAAAACTTTACTGTCCCCTGCATTTTATCTGGAATTTACTGCTTAAACATAAAAAGATCAAAAGGTTTAGCCATTAAATACATTTTTTTGGCCAGTTCAATAAATATGGCGATCATAACAATGATTTAACGCTAAGCGCTTATGATATGCGCAGCAGCCAGGCACGACATGAAAAACTTACCTACATGATGTAGTACCGTATACACAGGAAAAAGTTAGATTGAATTAACCGGTCAGATTGTGCATATTACCGAAATCAAGATCCCGCGATTGGCATCTAAGAGATTGTGAGCATTCGATACAGCATGATTTTACAATGCCACATGTAACAACAAGATGGAATATCAACCAATCAAATTTTATTTCGATACAGAATTTAAGAAGTCAAAAAAGGAAGATTGCGTTTTGCTTTTAAAGAAACAACTAACCCTTTTTCCCGCTAAAAATCACAAAGAAAACACTAAAACCGCCTAACAGGAAAACTACTCCAAGAATAAAATTAATTTTATCGTTCATTCCGTAATTTACATATTAAAACCACAATGACAATAGACTGACATAAAATAAATGCAAAAAACAACCCTTGGTTGTTTGATTTTCAAGAGCAATTATTACAATTTGCAATCCTTTTGATGCTGATTTTCAATCTACACAACTAATAATGAGATAATTATTAAATTTTAAATTCGATCCAAATACGCACTGCCTGGTAAATTATACCGATACCTTTCGCATAAATTTTGATACAATACCCCAGCCTACAAAACTATACCCTATATTTATTGAAAATCATTCAACCAAATAAATGAAAACAGCACTTAGCCTATTTTTATCTGCTCTTGCACTTATCTTTATATCGGCAACAACTTTAAACAAAAAAGTTTTTGAGCACAAAACTTTCAATTTTTTTCCAAAGCAAAAAATAGATACACCAGATCAAGACCGCTTTGTGAAAGTTACCCTGGCGCAGGGAGAATTTACAGAGCCAACTGAGATGGCAGTGCTCCCTAATCTGGACATTTTAGTTGCCCAGCGCAGAGGTGAAGTATTGATCTATAAGAACCAAACCAAAAAAATAAAAGAAGCGGGCAAGCTTGATGTCTATTTCAAAACCAATACCCCGAATGTAAATGCTGAAGAAGGTTTACTGGGCATGGCCGCAGACCCAAAATTTGCCGTAAATCAATACATTTATCTTTTTTACAGCCCATTTGACAAATCTGTAAACCGCCTTTCGAGATTTAAACTGGTTAACGATCAGATTGTTAAAGAATCTGAAAAAATTGTGCTCGAATTCTATTCTCAGCGCGAGATATGTTGCCATACCGGCGGCTCCATTGCTTTTGGATCAGATAATTTGCTTTATGTATCAACAGGCGACAACTCTACCCCATTTGATGCGCCAAAACAACAATATGTAAACAAAGGTTATGCTCCCCTTGATAACAGAAAAGGATTTGAGCAGTATGACTCCAGAAGATCGGCCGGAAATACCAACGATTTGAGGGGAAAAATACTCAGGATCAAAGTAAATGAAGATGGCACCTATAGCATACCGGATGGCAACCTTTTCCCTAAAGATACCCCAAAAACCAGACCTGAAATTTATGTAATGGGCAATAGAAACCCTTACCGTATTTCAGTTGATCAGAAAACCAACTTTTTGTACTGGGGCGAAGTTGGTCCTGATGCCACCAACGACGATCCACTAAGAGGCCCCAGAGGTTATGATGAGGTGAACCAGGCGCGTAAAGCAGGTAATTTTGGATGGCCCCTGTTTATAGGCAACAACTATCCATATAAGGCTTATGATTATACCAACGGCGCAAACGGAAATGCATTCGATCCCGAATCACCTATAAACAATTCGCCAAACAATACCGGTTTGGAGAAACTTCCACCTGCACAACCAGCCTATATCTGGTATCCTTATGGCGAGTCCAAAGAGTTTCCGCAAGTGGGTGCGGGCGGGCGTACCGCAATGGCGGGTCCCGTATATTATGCCACTGCTAACTCACCTTACCCAGCTTATTACAATGGAAAGCTGATTATTTATGAATGGGTACGGGGCTGGGTTAAAGCAGTAACCATGAATGCGCAGGGTGATTATGTAAGTATGGAGCCATTTATGGCTAACGTTTCTTTAGCTGCGCCTATCGATATGGAATTAGGTCCTGACGGAAAACTATACATCCTTGAGTATGGTAAAGGCTGGTTTAGCAAAAACCCCGATGCAGCAATTACCAGAATTGATTACCTGAAAGGTAACCGTCCGCCGGCTATTGAACGCTTTAATATCGCAAAAACCAGTGGTTTACTGCCTTGTAAAATGACAGCAACCGTTACGGCTAAAGACCCTGACGGCGACCCTTTAAAATACATATGGAACTTAGGGAAAGGAATTACCAAAACCACCAGTACCCCAACATTAAACTATACTTTTACTAAAAAAGGCGAATATCCGGTAAGCGTTACGGTGATAGACAACAGTAAAGCTTCTGCAAAAAGCCAGGTAATACCTGTTTATGCAGGTAACGAACACCCAACTGTAACCATTAATTTAAGTGGTAACAAGAGTTTTTATTTCCCGAATAAAGCAATTGATTATAAAGTTTTAGTAAGCGATAAAGGTGCAAAGGTGAATACCAACCGCATTTACATCTCAAACACCTATACCGAAGGGACTGATTTGGCGGGCGCACAATTAGGCCACCAGCAGGCAGCACAAACGCTAATTGGCAAATCGCTCATGCTGAAATCCGATTGTAGCACCTGCCACAAAGAATCAGCAGTTTCCATCGGCCCTGCTTTTGATAAAATTGCAGCAAAATATAAGAACGATAGTAAAGCAGTTGATTACCTGGCATCAAAAGTAATTGGTGGTAGCCATGGCGTATGGGGAGAAGTACCAATGCCTGCACACCCGGCAATGAAAGAAGCCGAAGTGAAGAAAATTACTGAGTGGATTATGACTTTAGGCAACAAAGAAGCCGTTAAAGCCTCACTGCCAACTTCGGGAAAAATCGTTCCTGCAACAGCTGCAGATAAAAAGAAAACGGTATTTACTTTAAAGGCAACCTATACCGATGCAGGTGGTGCAGGTTTAAAACCGTTAACCACAACAAACGTAATCAACCTCAAAAGCAATATCATCGATGCAGATGACATTAAAGATTTTGCAGGTTTTGAACGTAAAGACATTTATGGCGGCGAAAAACTCATTCTCACCAAAGACAATGGTTGGATAGCCATTAAAAATGTCGATTTAACCGGTATTTCAGGTTTTAGCTATTCATTTCTGAACCTCGATCCTGAATCCGACGGAGAAATTGAAATCAGACTAGATGATAGTAAAGGCATGTTGATTGGTAAGTCTACCTTTAGAAAAAGTGTGCCGGTACAAATGATTTCGGACGGGAAGTCACACGATATTTATTTTGTGTTCAAAACCCTAAAAACGGGTGATAAGAAGAAACGGACCATAATCCAATCGATTACAGTAGCACCCAAATAAGTAATTTTTTAACATTGGATTTCCGCCTACGCGGGGATTCAATGTTAATCAATATAGACTGACAGGCTTTTTTGCCAAATGGCGGGCTTCAACAGCTCATCAAAGCATCTCGCTGGCTGTTTCGACTACCTGCCCCAAGTCTGGGGAGGCTCAACATGAGCATCAAAAGCAGATATCAGCTTGATATCCTCATTTTATAAAAAAATGGTGTTTTAATATCCATCATTAATATCTTTGCAGTAAATCAGGATGAATCTCATGCAAAATATTAAAAACATAATTTTCGATTACGGAAACGTAATATTTGATATCGATTTCAAAGTTGCCCAGGCTTCTTTTCAAAAGTTAGGCATTACTGATATCGAGAATTTCTTTGCGCATAAAGCGCACAACCAGTTATTTGATGATTTTGAAACCGGTGCCATTTCTCCTTCCGAATTTAGAACAGGAATTAGAAATGCCGCAGGCAATTCCGAATTAACCGATCAGCAGATTGACGAAGCATGGAACAGCCTGTTAATCGGAACCATACAGGAGAACCACAATTTATTACTTGAAGTAAAAGAAAAGTACCGTACGTTCTTGTTGAGCAATAACAATGAAATCCACTATGATTGGATTATCAATTACCTGAAAACCACTTTCGAAATTAATAATTATGATGCTTATTTTGAGAAAGCTTATTTCTCTCAGCACATGAAGCTCCGTAAACCCAATACCAATATTTTCGAACAGGTTTTAAAAGAAAATAACCTTGATCCGGCCGAGACGCTGTTTATCGACGATAGTCCACAGCATATAGAAGGCGCCAAAAAAGTGGGCTTAAATACCTTATTAATGACCGAAAAACCGTCACAATTGGGCGCATTTTTAAAAGCGAACGGAATTTTATAAATTAGTATGCCAGAAAAAAAGTTTAAGTCGTTAAAAGAGTTCTACCCATTTTATTTATCAGAACATCGCAATACCACATCTCGTGTGCTGCATTTTATCGGTACCGGATTAGTTTGCCTGGCTTTTTTTACCGGATTTCTTTTTCATAACTGGCATTTCTTTTTGGCCATGCCAGTACTGGGTTATGGCTTTGCATGGGTTGGACATTTCTTTTTTGAAAAAAATAAACCCGCTACTTTTCAATATCCACTTTATAGTTTAGCCAGTGATTTTATGCTGTTTTATGATTTGTTAACGGGCAAACAATCTTTTATAGTGAAAACTTAATTTTGCGATATTCAGCGCACTATCCTTTTTGGCTGTCACCCTGAGCGTAATCGAAGGGCAGCCAAAAAGATATAGCAAAAGCGAGGCTGCACCTACCAAAGGACTATTGCATGCTCGTTTCCAAAAAGCAACTGATCTTTTATAAGAGATAATTGTTTTGGTGACTAAAAGAAAAATCGCCATCCCGAATGAAGTGTAGCAGAGATCCTTCGACTACGCTACCATTGACGTTATTTTGTAATTACCTATTAATGAGCAGAATGCGGCATCATGCATTTCCGTATAGCTAGGCCATAGCACCGTATCACCGTTCTACTTAAAACCGGCCTAATAAATTTTTCGGA